>Ga0255336_100106_pt1 | contig 194180 bp, 215 predicted proteins | sample MeOH1_35cm_T3_17_FD_189102 | JGI IMG/M metagenome (GOLD analysis project Ga0255336, IMG submission 189102) | Sandy soil microbial communities from University of British Columbia, Vancouver, Canada - MeOH1_35cm_T3_179 | ecosystem: Engineered > Artificial ecosystem > Sand microcosm > Unclassified... | reverse complement strand
AAGCGGAGGAAAATGCAGCCGGGGCGGCTGTTCCTAAGCTGGGCTGGAAGCGCAAATGCAATGGCAAGGGTGGGAGTGGAAGAGGAAGCGTGTGATAGACAACCGCAGTGGGAGAGACGTGGCGAGGGAGAAGCCGAAGAGGGAAGGAGGAGGAGCATGGCGGGAGACAGGGGCTGCTTGGACTGCTCTGCCACTAGCGCTGTCCCACCCCCTCTTGGTACTGCTTGCACATCTACGGTCGAGTGACAGCGGCAGAGACCACGATAAGCAGCGGCGAGGCCAAGGACGCGTCGTAGGCGTGTCCATCTCCTGTGGTATCAATCAACAAGTGGTCATGGCCAGACTGGACGGATTCTGGGCGCCCACGGGTTCGTCGAGCCATGCAGGGTGCGTCAAGCACGAGGCCTGCCATCAGAGACTAAAGTAGTGATGATTGCGTGGAAAGCTGGGGTCAGTGGCATGACATCGCGTGCCCGGCGGCCATACTGCAGTAGCACTGACCCAGCGGGATACTGCGCCTCAAAACTTTCGTTCTTTTGCAAGGGGATCATCCACCAGTTGCCAAAGGGAAATTTATCCCGGCCAATTGGGCTCGGCCTCCCTGCTCACTACGTTCGTGCTCCTTCAGTCGGCCGCTCCTTTATCCCAGGCGCGATCCTGGGTCCATAATGCAACCCTCATGAGATTGGCCATTGCCGGTGGTGCCGGACAGCAGACATGATTGGCTGACGCGGGGTGAGCCCGCATTCACCAAACAATCCCAGCTTTCTCTGGATAATGACGACAGTATAAATAACCTCTGCCCAGCAAAGACTAATTTGACAGCCCCACGCCACACACGTGCCCCCGATGTGCCAACAGCCGGCACCCTCGCAACCGCCATGGTATCAGCCGTGAGGTTGGTGGCGCGGCCACGCACGTCCAGAAGTTGCCATATACCCCGGGCTTGCGAATTGATAAGTTCTTCAAACCAGGTGGAGACCATCGGCGAGTGAGCAGGGTGCTCAACTTGACCATGTCGCCACAGCATGCCCCATGACATACCTGGTTCCTGAAACCGTCACAAGCTCAACGATATTGACTTTAGTTTAAGCGATAAAAAACCCTAAGTTTCCAAATAACACATCACCTCGCCATTCCTTCTCCCCACACTTTAGACTTTGGCCTTCTCTGTCACCATTCTCTGGCCACCGGCCACTGACTAGCCTGGTCCACACCGCCTCTCCTGCAGTAGGTTGAATCATCTTATGCCGGCTACATCCTCTTCGAGGCCCAAGCCCGCTCGGTCGTCGGTCATGGCAATGTTGCTATCACTCATGCCAGAGGACCGGCCGTCTCGATCGCGCCATCAGACCACGGGACTGTGCGACCTGCCAATTCTCTGCTGTCAAGCTCCGAATCTGCTCATTGGACAAGAGCCATGTACAAGGCTGACGTGGTGACCTTGGAAGATTCGACGTCGGGGAATCCATGACAAGCTCGCCGTGGTGGAGGTGAACGAACGTGTTCTTCTCTGACGGGTGCAATCGTCGACAAACAGGACCAAATGCTGATTTGAGCGCCACTCGCTCGCCAGACCCTTGATCGAATGGTGTCACCGGGGCCTCTCGTCGACAGCATTGGTTTGTCAGTGCATTGCTCAAGCTCTCAACGTCCCCTGTCCGAGTTCCGGGATAACGGCAGGATGCCAAGAACCCTCCCCCCTGAGTTGGGCTGGAACGCAGTCGACATCTTTGGACCCCGTTTCCTCGGGCCTGTGGCCTGGCCAGTGAGGTGAGACTTGACGTGAACGGTGCATAAAAGATGGTGTCAGCTGGCTTCCATTCCTCACGTGAAGGAGGGCCGGAGGTAAGGGTTTGCCTTTTCACCTTGCCGCCTCCCCCATTTGCGACTTCGAGTCTGCCTATTCCTAGCTCGGTCGTAAATGCACGTTTCGGTGGTTTATTCAGATTGGTCTGCCACTATCCGAGGTTAGAGCGCATTTGCTCCTCACCAAGCCTAACGATCGCCACCGTCGCGGATGATGCTCGGGACAAGAGCCCAAATTCGATTCGTCCTGACCAGCCGCTCTATCCGGTTCGTCTTACCTGGGAGTGAGTGGACTTGGCCTCGCTCTTCGTCAGGATGAGGCCCTCTTGCTGTGTGAGTGCTTCAATATTTGCACTGCGGCGAATCAATCTCATGAATCGTTATCTTGGCGACGGAATTGCTAACCGAAGGCTGCATCACATTAAAGTCACGGAATGTTGAGAACATCATCTTGAAGCTCACCATGTTGTCCAGTCATTGTCACTGCGCCTTTCTGGCCTCACGGTGGGGATGGCGATGGTAATGACGAATCACTCCAAAAAGACACCATCTCTATCCACGGGATCGGCTTTGTCTTGAACACGTCGTGATCTCCTGACGTCGATAAAATCACGAGCCATGTGCATTGGTGGAGTTCCACGGAAAATCTTGTCACGATAAGGACGGCGAAGAGATGATCGACCAACGATCGACATTAACGTGACAGGAAGTGGTTTCCTCCTTCTGCCAATGACGAGTCCTGTGCGCTTGCAGAGTTTAAAAAATTGGATTAGGGCCGGGTACACGGACCGAGACGGAAAATACTCTAGGAATTTTGGGCCTGAAGAACCGGATCTAAGAAAGTCGCGCTGGGAAATCTGTCCTTTCTTTGAGGCTGGCCGCCCGCCCGTCAACCATCCTCTTCCATCTTCGAAGCACTCCCCAAAAGCGCTTGGTGCGAACACACAAACGGCGGCAAGAGAATGGCACTGGGCATCGAGGAGATCTTTCAGGACTGGCCTTCTCCTCGAGCCCGCGGACCATCAGCATTGCATTCTGTCCTGTTTGGTGGATGAGAAAACCCATGCTCAGCAGTGTCACTGCCTCGGTCCAATTCGGCGGCAGATTTCCCGCAACCTGCGTTGTGCTTGTAACCCATTCCCAATATTTCCAGACTATCCTCCTACACGAAATGGCGGAACGGAATCTTGGTTACGCAATGGAAAGGGGATGGAAGCCGGGGTGGATACTGCTGTACGGTGGACCTCCACATAGATCTCAGTACACTTCTGTATTCTGAACGATCGAGACTACTCATCCTTTCACTTCTGCCAGCGCCCAATGCTCCAACCCTGCGGATGAATGTTGTGGATTGAACGGGAGATTGCGTGTGACAATATGTCCCCCTAGACTGGACAGGGCTGAAATCCATCTCGGTAACCTCTTCGCATTGAAACATCACACCGTGTCCACGACTGGGACCGTCAGATGCATTGCGACATTCAGCTTCCAGTCAATGATCCTATTGACCAGTTGAGAAGCGCCAAGAAATTGTGACCGCCATGTCAAAAGAAAACCATCCCAAAATCAAAAGTGTAGAAATTAGAAGTGACGACGAACAACTTGAGGCACCACTTCAGGCAGGCCGATTATCAACGGCCTAGGTTTGTCGCCAGGTCTGGATTGACAGTGTGTCTTCGATTTGATCTCTACCCGGACCGAAACGGTCCCCTGTCGAACGTGTGCACCAGATGGTCTACTATTTCAAGTCCACCGTGGTCGATCCGCCGGCCTTCATTTACGTCGGGAAGGACAAATTCGAAAGTGACGTTGACCTTTGTGCACGCAGCCACGGCGGATGTCTCTGACCAATGCCAACAGATGAAGACTTGATCAAGTTCGGATGGGACGAGGATGTGTGGTTGGTTCTCCTTGAGGGAATACATGCCGTGCAATACTCATGCTCCTCAGGGTACGGCGACCGTCGTCCGGCGAGGCGTGCACATTGTTGACCTTTGAAGTTTCACGTGGATAATCTGTCCAGCGCACACGTCTACCTTCGACTGAAGGCTGGAGAAAGCTGGACCTCGATTCCCCCGGCTCTGCTTGAAGACTGTGCCCAACTCACCAAAGCAAACTCCATCGACGGTAAGTCATCCTTCGGCAACCGGCGCGTTTGGGGTCGCCAGTGACCAAGCGGGGCATAGGAAACAAGAAGGACAATGTCACCGTCATCTACACGCCGTGGTCGAACCTGAGGAAAGACAACTCAATGGCGACGGGGCAGGTGTCGTTTCACGACCCCAAAATGGTCAAGAAACTCCTCGTTCCGGCACGGGAAAATGCCATCGTCAACCGACTCAACAAGACAAAGGTGGAGAAATCCCCTGACCTCCGGGCAGAGCGAGAGGCAGATCAGAGGGAGAAGAGAAAGGCCGAAAGGATGAAGCGAGAGGAGCAAAAGGCCAAGGAACGGGACGAGAAAAGGGAGCGAGAAGAGTTGCGGTGGCAGAAGGATCATGCCTACGACGATCTCATGCAAGAAGAGAACATGGTCAGCAACCAGGAGCGGGACGCGAGCTTCTATGAAGACGACTTTATGTGAGAGATGATGGATAGCAGTTCCTCGTTTCGAAATCAGTCTGACTGCGTCCTATTTCGTGTTGGAATGGAACCGGCCATCGCCGTCCAGGAGGGCTTGGTGGTGCACAATCCCAACGCCTCGAATATCATCTCTCTCTTGGATCCAACAGATTAAGGCTGAGCATACATTGATTGCTGCCTTGGCCCGCTGACACGCTAATGAACCTCTATAGCAACTAGCGGGCACCTGCCACTTCCCGCCACGTGCGGATCAATCATAATCCTGCCCAGTGACGGAGCACCGGAGTACGCGACCCCTGCCTCCTCCTGCTCATCCTCCTGTTGCTGCTCCTCCTGTGATATCAAGCCGTCTCCTCGTCTCCTTTCGAGACGCAGACACCACAGGATCGTCTCTCTTTTTCGTCGGGTTCGACTTGTGTCTGTGGATAGAATCTTTACCTCTGCACCAGCCGACTCTAAACGACGTCTCTACCAGCATTCACCTGTCTGCGTCTCCGTCACCGCCAGTGTTGTGACCCCAGCCTCCTGCCTTGCGCCAATGGCAACTGAGGGTCCACAGCGAGTTCATGGTGAGAAAGCTGGCGATTCTTTTCTGCACCCTGTGCGATTCTAATTTCGGCCCAGATCGCCATGGCCGGCGGCGACCGTTTTCCAGCTGGATGAAACGTCTGGCGAACCTGAAGAGCCTTCATACCGACTCGAGCCCGACGGTGACGACTCAGCGTTTGAATATTCCCATGAAGGCCAAGAAGGACAGTGTATCCAAGAACAATCCATACTTCTCGTCCGGCCGGACCGACACTGGCCACCTCTCCTCTCCGACCGGGCTGTCGTGTCAAAGATCACGTCATAGCTCGATATCTCAGAGCAAGCACTCGGCATCCAATTCCCACGATGGCCAGGTCCATCCAAAGTCGAGAGCCCCCACCTTGGCTACCACCGCCGAGACGGCGATATCTGATGCGACGCCATCTGGCGCAGGGACGAGTGCTACCGCGGCCAAAACTGACGGGGATCCCAACAGCACATTCTCGTCACCGGCACAGTCTGTGCGTTCCATGACCACGACGCTCACCACGGTCCAATCCACCGCGGCTCCGATGATGAACGGTTCTGCCACCGCTCAGACCCAGCATTCCACCCCAACCGGCTCCTCTTTATATCCCGCTCAACCGGCCACGGCGGTCCCTGCTCACCTGGCACCGCATTCACATCCAGCGACATATCACTCCGCCGTGGCCAATAACCTGCTGACAGATGATGCCTCGATCCTCACCCTCGCCTCCTCCTCCAAGCGGCGGCGTCGGAATTCGGTCGATACCAACGCCTCCGTCAAGGCTTTGGCGCCGGCATCGATGTTCGGTGGCAGCCGAGAGTCCTTACCGCTTTCCGTCCTTTCGGGAACCATCATCCATCCGGGCGCCGACACAGCGTCGCTCCGGGACGCCAATGCTCGATCTGCTCTGAATGCGGAACGGGCCAGCCTGATTTCGGCTTCGGGCGTCGCAGCACCAGCTCTTGCCAGCGAGCGAAACAGCTATATCGGCAGTAAACATGGCGATGGCGCTAGCGTCCGAAGCGGGTTGCCTGGAGCCGGCCATGGCAGGAATGACAGTGTGAGTGGAAGCATTGGTGGGCGGGATGGGAAAGACCACAAAGAAAAAGACAAGGAAAGAGAACGCGAAATGGTGACTGCACCCACGAGTCCGTTGGTTGACGGATCGGGGACGGGGACGCCATATATAAACGGTCAAATTGCGGGAGCAGGTAACCTGTCGCCGGAGAAATCTAACTGGGTCGACAGAGAAGGAGACGGGCACAATGACGACGAAATTCAAATGGGAGACCGTGACGGTGGGGACAAGGACGGGGAATAAATTAAACTTGATATCATGGTTCATGGCGGGTATGGCGTGGTGTGGCGTTCAGATGCGGTCATGATCGGACCGTGATCTTTCCATCGGGAAAGATTTTGAGGACGAGGAACCCAACAACTTTCCCTATTCACGATACCCTGGCGGAGCTTCAGCTTGATCGATTTATGTATTTGTGTGGTGATGGATCCTTCCAATGGACGGTATTGAACGGACCTGATGGAGTTGGAATATCTGGGTGGCGGGCAGGCAGAGGACATTATTACTAGCATGAGGTAGGAGAGGAGCGAATCACACCGACATCAGGAGGATGGAAATGGACGGGAGAGATGAGGAAGAGATGTCAAACCATAGGTCCTTTCCATTTACAGTCGAAATCCCACCAGGTCGGTTCATGATCTATAGATTGGACTCGACGTCCTTTCCTCCTCTCATGATGTTTCATTCCATTCAATTGCCGCTCCACTAGGCTCGACACGTTCTCCCCTGGCCTTCTCCCCTGGCCTTGCACATTTAATTTATATCACAACACCATTGTTCACCTGGCCAACCCGCCCGCGCTTCTCCCGAAGATTTGTCTTTCTTCAGCTCACTGTACACCTACTCGTACATGATGCCAATATAGACCAGATTCGATGAAAGAAAAAGGTCAATTCTGCCGTGTGTCCAGAAAATAATGCCAAAGTGATCATATAAACCGGCATTCACGGCACAATGAAGGTGCCTCGAGGTAGTCCGACCATCATGACATGTACTGATACCGGTGACGCACATTCAAGCTCGTAGTCTCATCATGCACGAGGTATCCAAGCCCGTGTCACCTCCTCTCTTCATGTCTAATATCACCGCCCTGACTCAATCTGCGGTAGTGCGTCTGATGTTGAGGATGGAGGGTTTGTGGCTGTGGTGGTTGTTGCTGTTGTTGCTGTTGTTGTTGTTGTTGCTGCTGCTGTTGATGGTGGTGGTGGTGGTGGTGGTGATGATGATGATGGTGAGGTTGAGGTTGTGATTGGTTCAGAGGCTGAAGTGGCTGTGCACCGGGCGGTGGGGTCCAATGAGTATGTGGAGGTGTAAATGTCCTTGATATCTCTCGCGGTGCATAAGCGATGTGGCTCTGACCTGGAGGCGGGCCCAACTGGGGCTGTCGGGACGCCGATGGCGGCTGGTGATTCTCCAGCCCATAAATCTCCCGGTGTCTCAGCTGCTGCTGCTGCTGCTCTCGTTCGCGTTGCTGGGCAGCTTCTATTTCACGCTGTCGATGCATGGCGTGTTCGTGTTCCCGCTGTTGTTGCTGCTGCTTCTGTTGGTTCTGCTGTGCCATGTGCTGCTGGATCGTCAACCTTGGCTGGTAATCCATCGAAGACGGTGCCCGTTGATGAAGAGCAGACACGGGTGTAGAGCTCGTCGATTGCGGATGACCAGGTGGCGGGGCTCCCTGAGGTGGGAGTTGCTGCTGAGGATGGACGTGGCTGGGCGCCTGGCTCAGAGGCGGATATCCGATTGAAGACACTCGTCCATGCTGTGATGAACCTGACAAAGACCGGTATGATTGAGCAGGTTGCGGCGTCGGCGCCGGCGGAGGCGACGGCACATGGGGCGGGCGGCCAATTGGACCGAGCAGAGAGCGACGGTGATCAGACTGGCCTTGATCCATGCCCCTCGGCGCGTCGAGTCGCAACCCGGGAAGCGTCGATATGCCGCTCGCCTGGGTGCTGGGTGGCACCACGGAATAATGACTGGGCGCAGGAGAATGATGCAAACTTCTCTGCTCACTGGGCGGCCCCTGTGGGCGTGGATCGAACCTCTCAATCCACGGATCGTTGCTTGGGGCTGGTGCGGGAGCGGGACTTCCTGAAAAGCCGCTGGGATAGTCTCGCTGAGCTGGTGGGAGGGCCGGATTGACGGGCGTCGCATGGCCATAGGGAGGAGCCCGGGCAGATCTGCCGAGGAGGCCGGTGACGTCGTCTGGATGAATTTGAGGCCGAGACTGCTGCAACAGCGTCGACGCCGCCGAAAGGGATGCAGGCTGCGGCGAGTGAAGACAAGGACGATTACTGGACGCATCGATGGATGGGCGTTTTGACCGCGGTGGTTCTGGTTCGTCGACGTTGAGGATACTCATAATATTCGATCTCTTCGCCGGTGCTGGCTTTGGCGGCTCTGCTGGAGGAGCCGGTGGTGGACCCGCGTTTGGCGTCCCCCCCTCGGCGCGAATGACCGGCTGGGCGATCTGTACGGGCGTCACGACTGGTGATTGAGTCGGTCCCGACCCGAAGAGCGGAGCGCGAGGTGGATTGTCGAGGCGGCGCAGTGACGCCAGGTCCTGAGTTGGTTCTAATGGGCCATGACTCGACGTGACCAAGCTCCCACTTCGGCTGTGGGTTGTTGTGCGAAAGCCCGGCGGTGGAGGATACTGGTCACCGTGGGCATGTAAACCCTGAGCCAGCGATAGAGGCGTCGACTGGGGCTGCTGGGCCAATGGGGATTGTTGGGACTGCTGCTGCTGCCCAACAGGTTCCCGAACTTGACTCAGCAGACTTTGGGGGATGCTGGGGGTAGGGGCGTGTTGCAGCATCTCGGTGGTGGACGCTTCAATGGGACGCTGAGGATGCTGGTGTGGTGACGGATGATCGACAAGAGAGGCGTGGAAGTGATGGTGAGGGGAGTGAAAGCCAACGTTTTCGTCCTGAAAAAGACCACTTCGCGGGCCATGCAGAGGCTTTGGAGGGAATAGCGCTCCTCTCTCCGTTCGGGGGAGCTCTTCAACTTTGGCATGGCTCTGCACGGGAAGCGTGCTTTCGCGAGGGGAATCACGGACCGGTCGAGGCTTTGCAATGATGTCTCCGGTGGCACTCCGCTGCACCGCATTGGAGGGGAAGTCCTCGATGTGACTGTGCTTGGGTGGGAGCACCAGGTGGTCAGTCTCCATCACGTTCTGCTCGTTCTGCACGACGGGATGCCGGGAGATGGCCACCATGGAGGGAGTCGCCTCGTATCGACGTTTGGGCGGTGCCACGGGGCTCGGAGGGGACCCCGACAAGTTGCCGTTGCTGCGCTTTTGTTCGGCAGCTTTGGCCCACTCCTCCAGCTCCGTTTTGCCGTCGTTCAGTTGGCGTGTGTAGTAGTTCTTGATCTACTTCTGTTAGCGACGCGGGCATCACGATGGGTCCCTTTCTCGGAGTTACACACCATGATCATGCTCTTGGTCTTCATAAACTCCGCGATCGAGGCAAAATCGCGGCCATAATAGGCGATCAATTTTGGGAACTTCTGCTGCTCTGGAACTGACCAATAGCTGGTGACCTGAGGCGGTACCGGAGTGACGACCGGAGGAGTGGGCATGGGCGCCTCAACAGTCGCATACTGCACCACGTCGGCATCAGCCAGCCGTTGGCTTTCTCCCGTGGTGGCCATGTCTCCTTTCGCCGCGAGGCTTTCTGCGCGGAGTAAAGTCCGACCACGCTCTCCCCGTGCGCCGGTCGCTGGCTTGTGTGAAGAGGGATCGGTGCCGGCCTGGGACAACAGGACCAAGGCTTGTTGGATCTGCGCCTTCGTCCGTCGCGGTTTGCTGACTGTCCCCGGCTTGCGGCCTCGAGTGGCTTTGTGCAAGACAGGCTCTGCATGGCCGCCGTCCTTGACGGCCACCGTCAGTCTCTTCGACGGTGGAGCGGGCGTGACCATGTCAGAATCGGTGCCCGTGTCGCCAAATGTGGGCGCTGCGGCGCGTCTCGGTCTGCCGCTGTCGGTCACGGCCACAGGGGCCGAATCGGCATCCTCCCCGTACACGGGATCCACCATCAAACCAGTGGACCGTGATTTGCTGGCAGCGGCAGCTCGTCCCCTTTTCCTCTTCGGTTGCGAGCGCCGGAAGATTTCTTTATAGTTTGCTTGACCCTTGGTCAGGTAGTAGTGCAGGATACATTCTTGATAGCTTCGGCCGGGTATAGATTCGGCGATCTTGCCCCATTTCTTGGGACTCTGACAATAGGCGGTTATGAACAGTGCCTGTTCCTCTTCCGTGAAGTCATCTTCAGGCGGAATGAAACCAAAGACATCGAGGGCGATCTCGGGCGGGATCAGCCTATTGGTGTTCTCAAAGTAGCGGAATTCAATGTCGCTGGGGGTCAGCATTCCCGGGATGACGGCCTCGGTGTCATAATTCGGCAGCGAACTGGACGCGGCCTCGCGTTCCCGTCGCTCCTCTTCTTCCCTCAGTGATTGCTGTGACATGAGGATGGCGGCCTGGAGATCGGCCTCGGTCGTATTTCTTGCTCCTCGGGTCCGCTCGTGGGTGAGGGATGGAGTCAGCGACGGTGCCGCTGAAGGGGCCGGAGAAACCGGAGCTGGGCTGACTTGCTGTCCGCGCCACTCCTGCTCGAGCTGGGCCACTTCTTGCTTCCACAGGGAATACAGGTGTCTGAACTCGGCTCGGGTCCCTTCGAGCTTTTCTCGCAAATCCCAAGCGGCTTGCTCAAACTCTTGTTGAAGAAGCGTATCGACGGCCTCGTGCTCAATCTCATTATCGGATTCGTCAAAGAGGACGGTGTCCTCCCGTTCAGGAACCAGATAAGGCAACTCTTCAATCGGCGGAGTGGGAATCGGGTTCACCGGGGGCTCTTTCAGCGGTCGACCTCGAGGATAAGCCGGCTCCATTTCCGCTTTGTCTCCGGATTCATTCGATGCCTCATCGGGTGATGGTAGACCGATCGGCGGAGCAACTGGTTCGATCACCGCTTCGCTTGGTTCGGCGGTCACCGGCGTGGGTTGTGGCAGCACCTCATGCGAAATCATTTGGAGGAATTGGAACCTGATCAGTAACGCGACGATCAGGTCATCTTGTAACAGCGGTGGAGGCTTTCGAGCTTCCAGCACATCCATTTCACGCCGGAACTTCTCTTCTGAATGAGCAAAGTACTCTTCGTCGAAGGAGTCATCGTCATCACCATCTTCTTCGTCGTCTTCGTCGTCGTCCTCGTCGTCATCCTCGTCGTCTTCGCCCTCCTCCTCTTCCTCAGCATGGTCTTCTTCCTCCATCGGGGCAGGGATCGTCATCTCCACATCGACCACGTCGGCGGCGACGACCTCGTCCTTTTGGTCCCCGGTCAACGACAGAACTCTCCGGACCTGGGTGGAAGGGCTGCCCGGCGACTCTGCTTTGGTGACGGGGGCTGTCGTCGAAGCCACGGCTCCCGCGTTCTGGAAGGGCCGCGGCTTTTCTGCCGCAGTGGGAAAACCCAGTTGTTGACGGGGGCCAGTGGGGACCAACCCGGGTCGATCTCTGAATTCAGGCTGGTATACTTTGACGGGACCGTTCGGGATCGGGGGCTTTGTTTTGTAGTCTGGAGACATCCATGTTTTGGTTCCCAATGGCGGAAGCGGCCGCGCTGACTCTCTGTCAAACCGGGGCCCCGTGGGGATGGCTGCCATCCGGTTCTCCGTCGACATCGATCGTGAATGCTCTCGCGGGGCGCTGGGGACCGCCGATGGTGCAGAAGGTTCGTTGGACGGTAATCGGGGTTTGTAGGGCGCTGCTGCTCCCAACCGTGGTCCCGAAGGGACATTCGGGGGCATCCCACGGTCCACGGTCGCCGATCCAGGATTTCTTGTTTCCACCACCGGCGGCTCATTGTTCCTCGAGGGCGTATCGATGGTCACATTACTCGTCGTCGATCTGGGCACGGGATGCAATGGTCGTGACGAAACATCCGGTCTCGGCCAGGGATCGTACTGTTGAGCTGGTTTCGGGCCCGGATGGAGATTGGCCAGCCCGATGTTTCTCTCCGCCTTTGGCCCGCTTGGTGGTTGAAACGGGGTCGGTGGACTCGCGGCAGCCTCAGCTTTAATCGAAGGCGGTTTGGAGAGGGCCGGTTTGTCGACAGAGACCGCGCTGGATGATGGCACGGCGGGCGGCGGCCCATAATCCAGCGAGCCCACCGCCGAAGATTGCTGTGTGGCGGGAGCAGGATATAGTTGTGCCTGTGTCGTTTCACGACGAGGCATGTCCATCCGGGAGCCAAAGTAGTCTGAGGACTCGACATCTCGCTTGATGTCCCGGACGGCACTGGCGGGAGGAGGGGCAACGATCGAAGGCCTCCGACCAGCCTCGTAGTCCATTTTGGCCGGCCGCTCCGAGCTCACATACTGTGACACAGACAGGCCAGCCGTAGGTGTGATGGCACGAGCGCCCATGTTTCCCGTACTGTTTCTGCTCGGTGATGGATCTCGTTGCCAGATGTCGTGTTCTCGCGCCCTGGCCTCTCTTTCCCCGCTTCGATCATATGTGTCGCGTCGTTCATATCGGTCCCCGCGATCGAGATCCAATCCAGCCGGCCGGCCCCGGTCATATTCACGATCTCGCCAGCTCTCTCGGGACCGACTGCGTGGGTGGAACAAGTCGCGCTCTCTTTCACTGACAAACGAACTTCGACCCCTGCCGCGATCCCAATCGCCTCGGCCACGGCCACGGCCCAATCCACCTCGCGTCGACGGGCCATAGTAGGATGCAGCTTCCACTGGCCGAGCAAAAGTCGACGGCAAAGATTCACGAGAGTCGCGACGTGGGCGGATCGGAGATGCCGAACGATCCCGTGACCCGTACGCTCTGGGGTCTCTCGCGGGGCGATCACCGGCCACGAAGTCACGGTCTCTTCGAGTCCAATCCGGTCGATCGTCTTCGCGGCCGCGATAGGACGGAGCAGTGACTCTTGAGTCTCGGTCTCGTTCACGATCACGGTCACGATCCCGCTCCCGCTCCCGCTCTCTATCCCAGGTGTCGACCGGCCGCACAGGAAAACCACCGCGACCGCGAGGAGCGGGAGAAAATTGAAAGCCACCACCACGGAAATTGTCGGCCTTGGGGCCTCTGGGCGGAGCGCGCTCGAGGGAAGGCTGGGCAGAGTCGACGGCGCCACGATAAGAGGACCCCACAGGCGCATACGTGCTCGAATGTCGACGGTCTGGCCTGTCTGGTCTGGACGGAGACCGATCACGCAGCGGTTGTGGGCCTGAATAACGCGAAGACATGGGCCTCGGGGGTGAGCGGCGAGCCAAGATTATGTAAGGCTGTGGGTTCGAAGCTGGGGAGGTGTGGTAACAGCCAGGTCACGGGACCGGCAGGATTGGCATTCTTGGATCTGCCAATTTAAGGATCTGCTTTGGCCCAAGCAAGGAGCAAACAGATGCCAGAAAACGAATGGGTTAGCCGCGTTGTTGGGCAGCTATGACTGGCAGACCAAACGGCACCCGCTCGCCGACCTCCGCGTCAATCCTCAGCCCTCCGCCACTCTGGGAGCTGAAAGTTGCGCGTTGCGTGCCGGGAAGTCTGCAGGATGGCAGCGTCGAGAAACGGCCACGGGGCCACTGGTCGTGTCGCGGTTACACTCTGAGGGCCGCGCGCCGCGTGATACCGACTGAAGAATGTCAGTCTCGTATCTTTTCGGTTGCACCACGTTTGATGGTTGTGTGCAGGCTAAACCACCGCACAGGGGCCACGGCCGTGTGGTGATGATGTTTCCGACGCCGCCGCCACCGCCGACAGGAATGTATCGTCTGTCGCGCCTGAGTCTGTGTGCCGTCGTGCAACGTGGCCGGCGCGTTGTTGTGTCGTCGATGGAGTGGAAGGCCCTGAACGGGATGGTGAAAAGCAAGGAGGAGGAGATTGTCAAGAAGATCGAGACGTGGTTTCGGGTAAGACGATGAGATGCGTTTGCGCTTGCACTTAGTCCGTCGATTCGCCTACTGCCACTAACTGCTCGTCCCTGACTCGCCCATTCGCCGCTAACTTTGCAGGCTGTGGAGGGTCGGTGATCTGGTGGTGAGTGGTGCTAGATGCGTGGGTCAAGTCATGGCACCGAGAATGGCGCTTGCCAAGCTTCTGTCTGGGCGCTCTCGGGCAAGACTTTCCGCCACTGGCCTTGTCTTCCCCCCCTCCATCCTCAGCGCGACGTGGGTGTGGATCAGCCCTGGCAGCGGACAGGGTATGTTATTTCGAGTTTTCTCCGATCGGCCAACGCTTTTTCTCGCGGCCTCTTGACGCGACCTTTCGCTGTCGCTCTCCGAACAGTTGACATTGTGTCCGACATCTGCGTGCCGTCATGGGTTCTGTACCGCCTTCAAAGGCCACTGATGCCGTCCTGGTGGCCTCAGAACCGGTTCCGGACGGGGTACAGCAGGTCCGCGGTATTGACTGGAATGCCCTGCCGGCCGAGCAGCGCTCCGTCATCGCCAGTTTCGTCGATCAGCTGGCGGGCCAGGGTTTCCAGTCAAGCTCGATCGGCGAAGCCATTCGCATCATCAATGACATGGTCGGTCAAGTCTGAAGATGCAGGGCGCAAGAGAAGCAGTTCTGACTGCTTTTCATTCCAGAGGGCATGGAGAGACCCCGAGACGGGCGACAAGACGACGATTTTTTTGGGCTACACGTCCAACCTGATCTCCTCAGGCTTACGCGACACCTTCCGTTATCTGGTTCAGCACGGCCACGTCTCGGCGATTGTCACGACCGCGGGTGGTGTCGAGGAGGATTTGATCAAGTGCCTGGCACCCACTTATCTCGGCTCCTTCTCCTCGCCTGGGGCGGCTTTGCGGGCCAAAGGTCTCAACCGGATCGGAAACCTGGTGGTCCCTAACAGCAACTACTGCGCATTCGAGGACTGGCTCATTCCCATCCTCGACCGTATGTTGGAGGAGCAGGAAGCAGAGTTTGCCCGATCCGGTGAGCGTTTTCTGTGGACGCCGAGCACCATCATTCGTCGACTCGGGAAGGAAATCAACGACGACTCATCCGTGTACTACTGGGCATACAAGAATGACATTCCCGTATTTTGCCCCGCTCTGACCGACGGCAGCCTGGGGGACATGCTCTATTTCCATTCCTTCAAGGCCTCTCCGCTGCACCTCGGCGTGGATATCAACAAGGATATCCGCAAAATCAACACCATTGCGGTCCGAGCCAAACGAGCGGGAATGATCATTCTCGGCGGCGGCGTGGTCAAGCACCACATTGCCAATGCCTGCCTCATGCGTAACGGCGCCGAGAGCGCCGTCTACGTCAACACGGCCCAAGAGTTTGACGGCAGCGATGCCGGAGCCCGGCCGGACGAGGCCGTGAGCTGGGGCAAGATCAAAACAGATGCGCAAAGTGTCAAGGTAAGCGGGCGAGAGCGAGAGAGAGAGAGGCTGACCCGTGCAGGTGTACGCCGAGGCCACAATCGCATTCCCTCTCATCGTGGCGGGGACGTTTGCCAAACCTCACGACCCAGAAAGCGCTCTCTTGGAACGGTCATAGAGTCATCGGCAATCACATGCACACCTCTCTCGTCGCCAGAATCAGCCGGCCATCAAATGCCATATGAACCGCATGACGAGGCTTGTGAATTCGCGTGAGTCAGGCTGGAAGGCTAGGGTCAGTCAGCCAATCGAACATGTCAGCATGGGTCGATGTGGATTGGGCCCGACACAGGTGCCTGCCCTAGACTCACCCGGATTGGCAGTGGGAGGCAACGAGCAGGACGAAGTGGGCAGTCGACAGTCGACAGCGGCCACCTAGACGGCGGCTGTGCCCCAGAATCCCTGGCTCGCGCCAGACCGGTGGCGTGGGGATGGTTGAGGGTTGTGAGCCTCATTCGGACGGCCGACTTGCCTGTCTTCCGATAAGCTGGACCCCCTTGTCGACGGGTCCGCAGCCACTCGCGGCCGAGGAGCCAGCCAACAGCCAACAGTGCCGGCGCACCGTTGCCTAACTGACCCGCTGCATTGCTGCCAACGGGGCGCACAGCTCATTACTCACCAGGCAGCCTTTACCACCACAGTATGGCCTCCACGTACTGTATATAAAAATATATCTATCACTGTCTGCCTGATCGGGCGTCTTTCTCCCCCAAACCTCCATCTTTCTACTCGTCCCCCCTCCCTTGTTGCATGGCATCATGTAGCACATTGGATGACTGCTCCACTTCCGTCACCGCCCAATTGCATTCAGCTTGCTCACTCTGATCTTTTCACCGACAGAGGACCTGGCTGCCAGCTTTCGTGACCGATCTCCCGAGAGAATCAGCGGTGACTGTGGCAGTCATGGCCAGTACTCAGAACTCGCCGGTCTTGGTCCAGCACTCGTCACCAGCACATCAATTGAATCCCGAAGTCACGATTGTCTCGCTGTCGACCTTTGATCACGACTCTCACCTGCAAATCACGCCTCTTGGTCCCGAGCGTCACACCGAGGCCCCTCTCGCCGACGGTGACGTGCCGCAACCGCCAGACACCGCTCCCACAGCGCCGGATATGGCAGACATCGAAATGGCTGATGCGCCTCCCGCGCCGTCAGAGCCCGTGGCGGAGCCGGTGATACAACAGGCGGCGAGTGAGGAGGTTGTGGTCCCACCGACCCAGAGCCCGAATACTGAGGTGTCGACGGAGCACGGCCAACCGTCCGCGGCGCAGTCCACATCCGTGGCAGAGCCGGGCCACGAAGAGTCTCAGGCACCGACCCCTCCTCCCATTCCTCCTCCAGAACCAGGCCGGAACATCCCCGAGTGGGTGACTTATGAAGAGGACCTGTCGACGCCGGATGAGGAAGAACTGAAAGGAATCGAGAGTTCCGGGCTAGAGATCAGCGCCCTGGATGTGCCGAGCATTGAAAAGAGGGTCTATTCCGACGTGGACGACCCGGAACAGCGGCCGGTCAAGAAAATTCGTCTGAGCTGGGTCATCAAGGGGGTGCGCGGAACCAGGGACAAGCCGAATTACGCGCCGATGATGACCTCGCCTTGCGCTCTGGTCGACGGGAATTACTGGCAGATCAAATTCTTTCCGCGGGGGAACAAATGCTCGTCGCTGAGTGCCTACATCCGATGCACCAGAAGTCCACCCACGCCGGGTGAAGAGGTCGCCGAGAGTACGTTCACCTACTATCATGGCGCTCCCGACGCCGACATGAGCGACGGGGCCACGCCGACGGAGACGATCAAAGTCGCCGCGGCCACAACCAAACCGGACGAAGCCCGGGACACGCCTGAGAACCAAAACCGAGACTCTCCCACCAAGCACGGTGACCACGGCCCGACCGAGGACCCAGCGGCCACGCCTTCACAAGTGACGGGTGATGACGCGAAAGAGGAGGATGGATCTCCACCCACCGACGAAGAGGACTGGCGGATATCCGCACAACTCGGTATGGTCATCTACAACCCGGCCGAGCCTCGAACCAACACCTGTATGTTCTCGGCTCACCAATTCGCGGAGCATAACGATGACTGGGGTTGGACGGACTTCGTCCCTGCCTGGAACGAAATCCACATCCGTCATCAGGGCCAGAGACAGGCTCTCCTCCGCAATGACACCATCGCCATTGATGCCTATATTCGCATCTTTGAGGATCCCAGTCAGGCCCTGTGGTGGCATTCATGCGACGACGAAGAACAGTGGAATTCCAAGTCTCTGGCCGGCTACTTTCCCATGGGGACTCCGCCTCTCTACCACAGCCCCGCGGTCGCCGGCATTACGGCATGGCTGTTGTTGGCCCCATTTCGCAAGGTGCTTCAAGACGTGGATGCTCTCGCATGGAGGACAAATTCTCAGATCCGACCGAAGCCGGTCATCTGCGACCTGCAGATGATCCTGTATCTCATGCGAACACTGCGGAAAGAAAGCTACGTCAACGTGGTGCGGGTGATCGATGCCATGAAGGATCTGGGAGAGACCTTTAATGATGTCAAATCTTTCTGGGCCGCCTTCCGGAGAACCATCGAACTCGAACTCGACGACGAAAAGGAATCGCTGAGGGCAATCGCGGCCATCTTCGACTCCCCAGACGGGGTCGTCAGTCTGCCTCCACTGCCCGTCCAAGGCGTGAAAGATGTTCAAGAAGGTCTCGGCCAGGTCCTCAGCCAGCAAAACTCGGGACGACGGCTGCCTGACTTCTTGCCACTGATGCTGGATCGGCAACACTACGACCGAGGGTCGCGCGAGTGGAAGTTACTCCACGATCGGATCATCCTGAACGAAGAGATCGACACGTCCCAATGGCGGCAGCCAGGAGACGATCAACGGGACAAGTACACGTTGTACGGCTTCATGGTCCATACGGGAGAGAGGAACTCGGGCAAATTCTACAGCGTCCTTCGACCGAATGGCCCCGGCACAAAGTGGCTGGCTTTCGAAGATGGTGAGGGGAACAAGGTCTTCTCGTACACGAAGAAACGAATCCAAGAGTTTGAAGGCTTGGAAGGCGAGCAACTCAAAAATTTCAAATCCACCCGGCACACGGCGTATATGGCCATGTATATTCGGACCTCCCGTCTCAAAGAGTATCTTCCTGGATCCTTGGAACCGTACAACCTTCCCACATGGCTGAAGCCATTTCTCGACGAACCCTTCCACGACGATGCCGCTGATGGCGCAAAGGAAGACGCAGAGCAAAAGCTCGACAACGTGAACGTCGAGGTCTATTGTGATGCCGGTATCATTGGACGCCGGGGCCTTCTGGACATGTTCAACATCAGACAACAAAGTTTGCACCAGGGGCACTTCCGTATCACTCAAACGTCCCCGGAAGCCACTTTCCAGGATCTCCGACGTCAAATCGCCCAGAAGTTCAACATCGACGATCCCGCCACGATCCGTCTCTTCGTCATGAATTATTCGCACGTCGGCTATTACACGAATGCCGAGATGGAGCCGGTCAGCTTGAAGGAACAGTTGAATGGAAAACCGAGGCCGAGTAAGCAATTGTGCTTGTGGATGTCACTTCTCCAGACAAAGGAAGACATCGAACAATTTGCAGACCCCGATGTGGAAGATGCTGTGAAAACGGCTGAGCCCCAACCCCAGCCAGAGCAGTCATCCGATTCCGCTGCCAGCAGGGAGGACGCGCCTCCGTCTCGAGAACCGGCTGCCGAAACTCTACCCGGAAGCACGACAGAACCCTCTGGCCGGGGAGGGGATGGTGACGAGCACAGCGCCGCTGGGCCAGATGCTGAACAAGCTTCTATCCACGAAGCGGTGACGGCCGAACTCGAGCGCGACCCAAACAGTCAGGTAATGAATCCGGCAGGGTCACCGACTGTTGCCGCCACGGACCATGCTTCGTCTCCTCGTCCGCAAGAACAACCTGCTCCAAGTGGGGGATCAGACACGGCTTCTCCCGCGGTCGTCGAGCACGGTCACCTCGTGGACGCCGTCATGCAGAACGATGTCGCCACAGCGGAACAGGGCCCCTCGGAAGTAGACGGTGTTGAGAGCACGGCGACTTCGGGGCGAGAAGTGCAGCTGTTCGCCGAACAGCCGAATGCGATTCATGAAAACGATGCCGTCATTGCGGCGCTGATTGCGGCCGACGCAGAAACGGCCGAGTTCATGCAAGACGCGGGCCTCGCGATTCCTGACAACAGCGCCCCGTCCGCCCCGAGAGGGGGGTTTATCCCCACGGTGATGCCGACACCACCCGTGGAGAGCGTCTACGGTTTCATTCAGTTGTTTGACGTGGACAACCAGGACTTTGTGGTGCAGCACACGTTCTTTGCCCGCTACGACGATGAAGTACGAGAGACCATTCGCAAATGCATGGGATACGGCGCGGAGAAAGAATTCAATGTCTGGCGTCGTGAGTCTTCAAATCATGGGCTCCGTGTCCAACCAAAGGTGACTTTCCGTGACATAAAGTTCGTCAACGGCGTCGATATCATCGTGGGCGAAGAACTTGCCGAGGCCAAGATCGAAGAGCTTGAAAAGGAGGGCAAATTTTCGGATCCGTTTGATCTGTCCAGCTACCTTTGCATGGTCGCGCGCCGACATCCTATCGCGGCCAGCACGAGCAGCGAGCCGGTCGAGGTCGGGGACTTTGGCACTGACTACTACAAAGGGCCTCTTGTCAACGGCAGAGCCCACGGTGAGAACGGACTCCGGATCACTTCGGCCGGTCACATTTATGAAGGCCCGCACATTTGCGACAAGAAAAGCGGTCCAGGCGGGAAAATGACGTATCAGAACGGCGACGTATACGAAGGCGATTGGTCCAATGACGAACGACATGGCCAAGGCACCTTTATTGAGAACCGCACTGGTAACAAGTATGTCGGTGGCTTTCAGGACGGCAAACGCTGGGGCCAGGGGACGACCTACTGGCAGGTCTCGGACGAGGAAGCCAGCATGTGCCAGATCTGCTACAGTGAAGAGATCGATGCGTTGTTCTTCGACTGTGGACATGTTTGCGCGTGTGGAGAGTGTGCAAAGCAGTGTGAGACCTGTCCCATCTGCCGGAGGGCTGTGAAGCTGGTAGTGAAGATGTATAGGGCGTGAAGAGCTGGGGCTGAGACTGAGGACGTTTCATGTTCTCACTTTCCTTCTGGATGCACCTCTCACTGGGTTTGGGGGTGGTGAGATGGGACGCGCAAAAATGGGACTGGGCGTTCATCTGGTAGCCAAGGGCATATAGCGAGCGCGTCATTGGAGTTATATGATTGTCAATTTTGCCTGGGGCTATGGTCCTCGACGGCAGAGAATAGGCAGATAAGCAAAACACTGATTCTCCTCCTCCTCTTCCTTTCATCTCTTTTGAACTACCATCATCCCAATCATTGCCCGATTCCGTTCATATTGAATAATAGACCCATACATGCGTATTTGCTAGCATATCAGCAGTTGGCTCTGCCACGTAGCAGACAGGGACTGTAGCTGAAGCATCCTTTCCCAAGAGAGCGCAATGAATATTCCTCCTATACATAGGACCAAGGCCACGTACACCGCTGTTGGGGAAATCCTGCTGGCGATATAGCGCTGGACTCGATCGGATCCTTCGGTCCACCCACACAAAGCATCGAGACATAAGGAGTCGTGGTATCAGAAGTTTCAAAGATCATGGCAAATCGCCATTGATCAATATGAGAAATGCAAACGCTCTCTTGTTCTGCGGACTTATTCAAGACGGACACGCTCCATTCGAGGCGGATAACCCTTCTCAACGAGCTCTCCAAACATGATGCCGTGGACGTAGCATTCGCCAACGAAGGTGAAGGCGAGGTCGCCCGAGCGGCGCCGAAGAACGTATGGCACATTGCCACCGGCGAGCAAATGAATCTCATCCCCCACTTCCGCATCGGCAGGAGCGAGACCAATGTATCCTCGTCGACTGATGACCAGACGTCTTTTGCAAATCGCCTGAAGAATGCTGTCTCGCGCATCGAGGAAGGTGACGCCACGGGTACTTTCCAGAGGATCCGCCTTCACCTGCTCATAAGCGTGCTTGTCCTCGGGGGTGCATTGCCGAACCTTCTTCTTGTCATGATTGTACACGAGGCCGTTAAGCATGGTCTGCCAGATGGCGTCACAAACTTGACCGCCGGCGATGTATTGAGAATCTCCTATCTCTAGCTCTGCCTTGCAAAGCCTCTCCCAAGAGCGAAGACAGCATGACAGTTTGCCGCCGTTAAACTTGTTGTAGGCCTCTTCGCATATCATACCAACCTTTGAGATTGTATCGACTGGAGATGCATCGAGGCAAAGAACGCCGCCTTCTAACTTCGACACGCTGAACCTGACAGTGTTGCCTAACGCTTGGAACAAAGAGGAGGCCAGCAACCTTCTTCTCTCTGTGTAAAAGTCGTAAGCACTGGTCCAATCCGGTACCCATGAGGGCAGGGATACAATGTTATTTTGTGAATAAGATGTTTGATTCAACAGCTGCAGAGATCCGGATGCCTGGAGATACGAGAAAGCAAAGTCGATAAATACGTCGGCCAAATGTGTGGTATAATCAGTGTGCAGCAAAGGTGTCCCGAATGCCCTGGTGCATACTAAAAGAGGTCAGAGTCAGTGAAGATTCTTAATATGTCGAACCACAAATCCGGAAGCCCTCGGATTTTCATAATAATCATCGCGTCTGGATCATTGAGACGGTGGTCAAGCTTGATGTGGACAGTCTGGTAGTTGGTGTGAATGTGTCAAGGAAGTCTTACAACCAAGCATGCCGAACACCCTGTCCCTGGGGTCGGTCACCAAACGGGTCCTGCTCACAACAAGAGCTTCAAACAGACGATCTTTGTGCCAGTTTGTTAGAGTAATGAGGTGACCATCAAATTCAAGATGAGGAAAAGTCAGTCGAAGATTCTTCAGCTCGTTGAGCTTGGTATTCAATTTGTCGATGTCATACTCATACGAGGTCAGCGGCTTATGCCGAATTTCTTGTACCCGCATAAAAGCTTTGGATTTTTTAAGGCTCTTTTTGAACTGTACCAATTCCTCGTACGCAACGCTGTTCTGCCCATGGTGGAACGATACCTGCTTTGCGAGCGCAACCTCTTGCATGACCCAAAGCCGGCTCCACCACGGATCTGAAATGAAAATGGCAAGATCATGACAATTTTCTGCCGTGAATGGCTTTCCATGGATTTTAACCTTGGAGAGCTCAACATCCGCACTTCCGACTTGTCGGATGATTTGCATCACATTCTTCATCTTCTGTGAGCCTGAATCCAGCCAAACGCAGACGGAGACCGCATCGGCAAAGATGTATTGCATGATACGGACCTGGCCGATCTTTTCTGCCATGTCGTATTGATTAATGCAGATCGCATCACACCAGAGTCGTCTTTCCCGGTCCGGATGGCGAAGATGGCGGATACAAGTTTCCAAGGTTGCCGTGACCGTCCGACGCACGTTGTCGAGATAGACGGGTCGTACATAACCTGCTTGGCCCCACGCATAGGAAATGGCATCGTATTGAGGGGGTGTATCCCTAGAGACGATTTCGAGGCGGCCACGAGGAGGCTCAAGCAGGTCACCACTTGGATCCAGAACAAAGACACGAAACTCCCTTTTTGAATCGTCTAGAGGCTTCCATACTTGATCCCAATGATTTGCGGACATTGACCCGGCGATTGGAGAATTCCGCGGATGACAAGTCTATCATTCTTGCATGGTGAGTTCTGTGTTGCAGCAATCGGTCGTGAAGTGGAAGCAACCTTGACCAAGTGTGTTTCGGACAGTTCTGCTCGAGATGGTCGCTTGTCTTTCTACCACCCACCAACCAAAGTTTGGATTAGATCTCTCTCACCCTCTCTTTCTCTCAGAGAAGAGTTGAGTGGGCAATGACAGCAAGAGTCTGTCTGTCATCCACAGAAGGTAGGTGTGCCGGAACTTCAGCCATTCTTGACGTAACACGATCCTCCGATATCGAATAACTGTAAGGTGAGTTCATGGCACTTTCAGCCCGTTATTCTTTGTATCTGACAAGCGCAGAACACACCCAGAATATAGGACCATGACCGACACCAAAGATGTCGAAGACGATGAATATATTGCGAAATTGCTCGCCGAAGACGCTCGCCAGAGTTCCATCAGATACTCGACCATGGGAATGTCGGCCTTACTGCCCAAACGGTAAGCAAGACCTGCCAGTTCCTTGCAAACCAGAGCTCAGACATGGCCAGGCCAACCAATGCTGCTCCCAAGCCAAATACACGGTTCCTCAAGAGTCTTGTCCAAGAAGCACACACCCATAATGCGGCGCTGAAGAAAAAGGAAGAGCTCGAGGCTCGCATTCGGTTGAGGAAGGTGAAAGAAGCAGAGAATTCTGAGAGACATGGCCGAGGTCATGGAGACGAGCGAGAGCGAAAGCGGAGACGGCCGTTCACGGACGATGAAGACTCTAAACATTCCTCGAAACGCCATCGACGCCGCACGAGTTCTGACCGGTCGAGAAGTCGGGACCGGGACGAGAGACGGCGACAGAGACGTCAAAGACGGTCAAGTGACGAAAGCCATCTAAGAAAGTCGGAGCACCATAACAGTTCTCACCGCGTGAGATCACGCGACGAGAGAGAAGGTAATGAAAAAAGTCATTTCAGGGACCATCGCAGGCCGTTGGAGTCGGACAGCGAGTCGTCCTCTCCAAAGATGCCTGGAAGGCGAGATCCTGCTATCAAAAACAACTTCAAGAAGCACGACCCCGAGTATCAACGTCGTCGCCACGCCGGTCACCCATCGCCTAGCCCGTCCTTGGACGACACAGCCTCAATTTCCCGCCGGCAGAGATCCCCTCACAGAAGGCAGCGCAGAAACCGAAGCAGAAGCAGGAACAGAAAAACAAACAGGAGCAGGAGTAGAAGCAGAAGTCCATCCTCAAGCTCCGACCCCCTGGAACTGTTGGTGGGCCCCCTTCCACACTCATCTCCCAAGTCCGCACCGCCCCTTCGCTCCCGTGGCCGCGGCGCCCACAAGCCGGTCGCGTTCTCCTCAAACATCGACGCGCACTTCTCTTCGACTTACCGTCCATCACTTGACGTTCAGCCGGACCGCTCCGACTCGGACGCAAACGAAGACTGGGACATGGCCCTTGAGGCGTTGCGAGATCGGCAGGCCTGGAAATTGAAGCACGCCGAACGGCTGCGCGAAGCCGGCTTCGCCGACGATGAGATCCGGAAATGGGAAACCTGTGGGACCGAGAAAGACGTCACAGATGTCAAGTGGTCGCAGGTAGGGCAAGCCAGGGAATGGGATTTGGGCAAGCCGATCCTGCCCACGCCAGACAAGGCCACCATCGACAAAGAAGGACTCTCTGAAGGAAAATGGAAGAGACCTAGCGTCAAAGCGAAAGACGTCAAAGACGGCTGGAAGCGTAAAGACTCGGGATTCCTCAAGGGATTGAAAAGCGCTCTTGGATGATAAATCACAGAATCAGGATCACCGTCCCGGCCACGGCCACGATCACAAGCCCTGGATGGGTTATACCACGCAGGCAAGGCAGGCAATCGGATCGCTTTTACAGCAAGACAAGGGACATACATCATGAGGCAGTTTGGTTGTCTTTCACTCGTCCATACAATAAACGTATTGTAGCTACCACCCGACATCCACCCGAAAGAACATAAATCAAAGAAGACACCGCATCCACCGCCCCGAGCCATGTCGGAATCATAATGCGCCAGATGCAAGTTCCCAATGCTGGAGCAGACTTACTCGGGCGTCGGCTTGCGGCTGACCGCGCTTCTCCAACCGCATCATTCCACATCCATATCGTCTTCGGCCATGCATAGAGTCCATTCCAGCTTATACTCGTCACGAGCCTATAACTCATCCCATCATCATCCTATCGCGGCACCTTGATCGAACTCCACAACTCCCGCCCACGTTTTGTGACCTGAAATCGACAGAGCCGCCACCGTTGGAACATAACCAGCAGAACCGGAATGCTGCGTTTGGATGTATAATAAATTCTCCCCCTCTTGAAGGTCCAGGATATCGTCCTGTGCCTCCTTCCTAGTCTTGGATACCTTCGTCGTCGCCTATGGCCCTTCCACTGCGGCTTCTCTTCCAGAATGCTAGCCCCAGCTTGAGCCTACTTCTTCTCCGACCCATGGTCTTGCTGATCTTTCGGTGTCTGGCGCTGCTTTCTTCCACATCGCCATTGCTCAGAATGGTGGCATGGACATCCAGCTTGCTATCTCGACTAGTACTGGCATTGCTTCCAATGCTGAAGGTGGGTCCCAGAAAAGGGCTGTCCGACTGGATCGGTGCGCTCGCCGCTCGATTTCGCTCCGCATCGAAGTCGATCTGGTGGTTTCGTGTGAGCACGTCGCTCTTCTCCGAGTCATAGCTTGTCACTCCAGTGCTATGACTTCGAGTCAACATGTCCTCTTCACCGACGCCGCCGCCACCACCACCTCCTCTCAAGGTGGAGCTCGTTGTATTTGTTTCACTTTGCGTAACTGTCTGCCCGGCGTCTTGGCCAAGCTCAGTCTTCTTCTGCTTCTCATGTTCGAGACCCGCGCTTGGGGGACTAGCTCTGGCTCCCGTATGGATGGGAGGATAGTGCTGCGGTGGATCATACGTCCTGACCGGTTCGGCCTTGCCGGACGTGGCAAACATAAATTTCGATAGAGCGTCGGAAGCACCCGCTTGACTCACCATCTTTCCTGCCGGGATCGGAAGGGATTCAATTCCCGCTCGCATCGATACCGTGTTGTCCCTTGTTTTGTCGCGGCGGCTATCAGAGCTTTCCGGGGAAGTATCCTTGGTTGGGATCGACGGAGTCGACGTGTGGGGCGAGTTCGGCTCCTCGTTCTCGCTGCTGGCAGAAACACCAGCCGAGCCTGGGTCATCGGCGGTGAACTGATGTTCGCCATTCGTCATGGCCTTACTCGATCTCTTTCTGTTTGGGGACGACCTTCGAGGCGAATTCCAGTTCACACCGGGCGCAGAGGACCGGCGTGGAGGCGGTTCCCTGTTTGGCGTGACGATCCCGGCCACGGCGACTAATGACGACCGTTGAGATTGATTGCGGGGGGTTCCCTTTCCAGGCTTTGGTTCGACGGCCGAGTCGTTGTCATCCCATGGTTCTGTGTTTCCTCGGAGCGGAGATGGCAGGAAATGGCCACTTCGGTCCTTTCCATCATCAGAAAGAACCTTTCGGCCATGGCCGACGGGACTTTGGGTTCGTGGGCTGACCGCTCCACCATCTGTAAAGCCCGTTCCGAGCCGGATGAGTGGCATTCTCTTTTCCTGTTCGACTCGCATAAGCCACACATCCTTATTTGTCAGTATCTCCTGCGCCGCAAACGCCATGGCAGGAATGATGTCGGCCACGTTGGCAAAGAGAGGGTGGGCGAAGATGGTCATAAAGCCGACTTGGCCATTGGCCAGTTTCAGCAGATTGCCGAGTTCGGGCGGACCACCAAAGAGAGTCGTCTCCATCCCCACGGCTCGCTCCATTTCTCCTTGATGGGCGAACTCTTTTAGCAGAAGATGAGTCCACTTTTCAGCGACGGACCATGGTCTCGCCTGCGACGGTCAGACACGCAGAGGGTGAAGTTGCAGTGAACCTACCACATTACTGATATCGGCGCACTTGATCAGGAGCCCACAAGTCAAGACTCTAAAGGCGTCAATGTCCTTTGGTTGCCAGCCGTCGGTGACTTTGCTCTCATGAATCTTCTCCTGCAGATGGCCCAATTGTTGCATGTAGTCCGAGTGGACGCCCATGTCGGTGGCCAGGATGGAACTGATCATCAGTTTGCGAAGCGCCTTGTCTTGGAAGACTGCTGGCCAATGTCGACGCAGGATTTGGGAATACGCGGCGCAGTGAAAGGCTTCCAGAACAGATTGATCATTGTAGAGCTGGGCCAACGGCGCGTTCAGCTTGACCAGGAACATATTGTTGACGCCAGGGTGACCGACGTCGTGGCCGATGGCCGAAATCAGGAGCGTGAGCGCTTCAAACGGACCGAGGAGCCGTGCGATCGGAGACGGCTGTTTGGCGTACTCGGACGGCGCGGCGCCGGCAGGGTAGGGGGGCAGCGTGCCGATCTGGACGAGGAAATAGAAGATGGCCTGCAAGACGTCGACAGCGTGCCTGAAGTTGTGGTATAGCACAAAAGAATTGTAAGCGATGCGACAGCCTTGCATAAAGTGCAGCAACTCGGCTAGACAACGGATCAGTCTGCATGCTTCACAGGTGGGGGGGTCCGGAGGATCACCGACATTGGGGCATCCGCCAGTTCTCGAGCTCGGGCATTTGCAGCGCATGGCTCAGCATGCAGTATCCCGCGTACACCAGTTCGTCTTCGGTAAAATTGTGGCCATCAAAGGCCCAATTCCCGACTTGACGGGCCACCACATCTTTTCGCTCGTCCTGCACATAGAGGTCGCGATGCTGATAGTCTTCGATCACGTTTTGTGGCTCACAAATCCCCTTCAGCAGTTTTTTCACCATGGCTTCTCGAAGATACGCGTACGGCTTCTCCTCTTCCATGCCGACCCAAGATTGCTTGCGGCCTTTGCGAGCTTGCGCCATGAAACTTCCTTGTTCCTTCTCCGCCTTCTTGTATATTCGGTAAGCGTGCACCGTCAGGCCCATGATGGCGGCTTTGTCGAGCGGGCTCTTGACCACATCGAGTGCGCCAGCGTCCAGGCACTGCAACATGATCTGAGGGTCGAGCGAGTCGGATGTATCTTCCAGTTGGACGGCAACCGTCTCTGGACCATACGGAGCTCTCAACACCGTCGGTTTGCCGTTGCGTTCGAGGAGTCCATCGAGGGAACCCTTGCGCTTGGGCTGGACGATGGCAACCGGTATGATGAGTTCGACGCCTTCTTCCACTTGCAAATCTGATGCGATTCTGGATAACAGCTGTAATCCGTACGACTCGTCCGATTCCGATGAAAAAGTAATTTCCCGTCGGAGAAGCGTCGGCGACGGCAATGGGGACTCGACGGGTGGGAAGGGTGGGAAGGATCGTGGCCGAGCACGAGCGTGGTCATGTCTCGACTCTGAGCCCACATCGAAACAAGCGATGATCGGGGTGCAATCCAGCTGGACTTGTTCGTGCAGCTCGGAGAGTTTGGTGGAAAACGACCTGCCCGAATGACAGACGAAGACTATGAGAGTGTCAGTGAGCCCGCGCCAGCGACGCCATCTCCATACCTCGAGTAAAGACGCTCAGAAAAGCATTGACATTGGCCTGTAAGTCCGGTGGCAGGTCAGAAAATTCCGACGAAGATGCCGCGCTTTGCTGTGGCGTCGTCGGAGTGGTCAGCCCCTCTCTTGATATCCATCGTTCGGTGTTAAATCGGTCATCAATATATATTACTCGGCATGCTGCCAGGTCCATTTTCGGCAGTCGCGTGCGCGTGTGATCCTGTGGACGGATTCCTGTACATGCGACTATGTAGCCATAATTCGCGCAACCATCCAATACTCAAGCTGCGCGTCGGGGAGCGGAGGGGAGGAACGGACGGTCGTCGCACGAGGGACGGGAGCTTTGACGGCGGTGAGGATGGAGGTCAGGGCAGGAGCATTGCGACCAAGGTTCTTCCCGAACGTGGTCGTGGAGGCCGCCCCCTCGCCGAACCAGCACGGACAAGGGAGATCTTGGTCTCGTCAACGACTTGCTCAGCAGGAAACGGAGCGGGCGACGGTTGTCGCGCGAACAGTCTCAAGGCCGGAACGTGAGACCACGCACCCAAATCGTCGGCTGCTGCAGCTGTCAATGGCCACTCGACACCGGTCGCAGACGACGAAAAATCGTGAGAATTGGGATGCTCGGACGGGCTCACTCACGCCAAACAGCGGACTAGGTACCGCCGACGGAGGATCAGGCTGATGTCGATAAGAAGGGTAGGGCAAACGGCGGCTAGCCAGGCGAAATTTGACACGCAGAAGAACATGGACTGCTCAGGCAGGCAGAGGAGGTCAAGCTCGTCTTGGTCATTTGAACAAACCAGCGAGGAGCGAGCGAGCACAAGGTGGGCCGGGCTGAGGGTGGAGGATGCGAACGAGGACAAGTGCGGAGGAGAGCCAATTAGCGCCGTGCAAGCCGGGTGAGCGATGCTATCCCAGGGAAAGAACATCTTAGAAGCAGGCCACGAGTTGCCCCTAAGCCCCGATGTGGTCTAGCTCCAGCCTGAGACCGCCGAACAGCCCGTCCCGCTCCATCTGATCCTCCCACACCATCACCTTCGCTCCCTTCCATGCCTCTTCTAGAAGCCTGCCCGCTTGCCGTACCTCGCCAGCCGTGGCATGTCGTGACGCTTGGCCAACCCATTTGTACCACGCGGCATGTCCATGGCGACGACCAGCACCAGCCTGGTACCAGCATGCGCACAAGGAGGGCGGCCAGCCGGAGGGGCCACAGCCACAGTTCACCACCAATCCAGAGCCAATCCAGTTGTGACGCACACGTACCCGATTTCGATCGCCACCGGCTAGAGTTACAGTCCTCGGATCATCCCTGTTGTGGCAGTTGAGACTGCAGATCATGCCTGTCAGCGCAGATCACGGGCAAAGAACCTCAATACGCATGACCGTGATGGGATTTATGCCGTGCGTGTTTAAGAGACATCTCCCGACGGGTCATGAACTGAGCGGTCGGAACCCGGACTAGATGCAGAGATGTCGAAACTGGCTTCTTTGAAATGACCTCGACCAGCAGAGTGCCGATGATCCAACCAGGGCCAGTCTCTTCATGGTGACCGTGTGCGGCTGTACCGGAGCGGCAGGAAGTGATCTACATTCTGGGTCGACCTCAACCACCGTCAGGATGCTACTCTCCCTCTTCACCGGAGGGTTTTGATGACAACGTCAACCTTGTCAGCGGACCCTGTTCCAATCCACTTGACCCCCGCTGCGGTGTGGAGACTTGGAGGCAACTTTGAAGGTTCCTCGAATCGCACATGGAAGGTGGAGGCTGCGGACAGCACTGGCTGATCTGCGACTCTAGATCAGGTAACAGGTAAGCATCAAATCTGTCTACGTGCAGTTCTATCTGGAGAAGTCGGAAAATAACACTTTACATTTGAATGAGATCCGTCAAGATTGGCGCCTCTAGGTGCAAGCCTCAGCCTGCCTCAGTCTCAGTCATTACCATCGTGAATGGAACCACGGCACATGGATCTCCATGTCCACTTCCCAAGACCTACGCTCAATGTCCATCCCCCTGGAATTACACCCGAACTACGTGGCCTCACGGCATCGAAAAGAGAGGAGCAGTTTCTGATCCGAGCGATCCGGTTACACACACTGATGCGCAGCCCGAGTAACACGACCGACACGTCGTCAGCATGGCATCGGCCGTAACGTCGCACGACGACCCATAGCCACGGGATCGGCACGAATGGAAAACCCACACATGGCAGATCGCAACCATTTCTTGGCTGAGGACAACGCGGTTGTAAGGGAGGCGCCGACATTCATTGGACAGGTCCAGCGGGAGGAGTAACTGTCGTAGCCGTACATGGTGGAATTCCGTGTTATATACAATGCTGCACGCCTGATTGGACTCCCCGTAGCATCATTCCCATCTCCTGTTGTCATCATCCATGCTGTCAGACAGTGATGAAGTCCTGGCACATAAATCGGTTGAATGAACTCATCGATGCCCTTGATAGAACCATTCCAAACCACCAGCGTGACCACCATGCACTTGGCACAAAGGTCCATTTCCGCACTCCGTCCGCTATGCAAGAACGCTCAGGATCAGTTGATCAATCTATGCCCATGTTTCGGTTCATTTCCATCTCTCATGCTTGAGTAATACCCTCGAACACATACCCTCGAACACGCCATGTTGGGTTGTCGAATCGCCGGTAAGCACTCAAGCAATCAAGGGCTGAGGCTAGCCGCCTGCTTGAACCGCTTAGCCAGTTGCTCTGAAGGACTGCCGTCAAGGCCATCATCCTCAAGCTCTAGGGGCCAATGGCGCTTCAACGAGTTGCTAAGGGGCCGCTCACCATACGATTCGAGGATCGCCATCAGGGTTCCCCAGCCAGGCGCTTCTGTGAGCTGCATGGCATCCACTTGATCTCGCTCGGTGGCCACTCGGCACAACAGTGCTTCTTCGTCCTGCCAGACTCTGTTAAACCACGACCGAGGCGCGTCGGCAGCACTCACCTTGCTAAAGATGCCCATGCCGTGGAGGAAGCATAACAAGTGGAAATCGGACACGGCTTGAATCGATTGTCCCGCACTCCGTAACTGTTTGGCGACATCCCGAGGATCCTGACCCTCGGCCACCGCTTCTCGGTTCTCGATCGGAAACACGCTGTTGGTGAAAACCGGCGTGGGTTCGATGGGCATGCCTGCGGTCAACGACACCAGCAGATACTCGACCGGAAAGCTCGGCTTCGCATTCTCTTGCACGCTCGCGCCGTACTCATTGATACGCCGATAAAACACCTCGGGAATATACCGTGTTTTGTTGTTCACCACCCCGTCGTCCTCCTCCGACTCGACCAACATGAGGGCCGGGTCGGCCGACGGTTCGACGATATCCGCCCGGACCATCTCCACCGCCGTATTGGACGCTTGGTAGGCATTGATGGTGATGCTCTGGTCTTCGTCTCCGGTGACGACGCAGGTGACAAAGTTCGACCCGAATTGTCCCGTCTCGCTCCACTTGGACGGCTTGGGTTTTTGTGCTTGGAGTCGTGCGGCAAAGGCGATCTCGAGAGAAGACAGGAAATAGGAGTCGATGTGTCGCTTGCACACGGCCTGTCCCTCGCCATCTTCGGGCGCCATCAGGTCGGTAAAGACGACACCGACCCGTTCCATGCCGCAGAGTCGGGCCACGGCCTCGACGTCCTGCTCATTGGACCACTCCAACAGCGTCAGACCGTCCACTTCGCACATTTGTGGCGGCTCGTAGATGGCCTCGACCACGGCCTTGATGCCCAATGGGACCTCGGTGTATTCCTCGTAGTGTCCGTACAGAAAGCCGAGACGCTGGCATCCGGATTTTCGCCAAAAGTCGATCAACCGGTCGACCATGCCCGCCGATGCGAATTCAACGTGGTCAACCATGCGAAACGGCTGTGGCTGCAACGTGATGGCACTCGGCTGACATTTGGTGCAAATGCCCTCGGGCCATGGAGGATGGCCCGAGGGGCAGTCCTTCTTCACGCGGTAATATGGTTCGGAAAGAGGGGGCATGTACGAGCTCTTCAGCTCGGGCTTGTTCGTCGACGAGTTGATCTTGCGCAAGTAGGCATGAAAAGAGAGGTGTTTGATTTTCTTGTCCGTGAGATATTGTGCATCGTACGGCTCGAGGGGCTGGCAGTAATCACACATGCCTTTGGGCCCATGCCGACACATTTTGAGGTCTCTCTGCCTGGAGATCTTCCCGTCACGTTTGTCAAGCCTGTCATCGAGAGGCGATTGTGTCACCACTTCCCAGGGATTTCGAATCAACGCCGCGGGCCCGGCCGCCGCGGGGGCGGCAGCAGGAGAAGACGCACTCGGTTCGGGGTGGACGACGGTGCCATTCAGCTTGCGAGACAGAGCCGGAGCGGCTCCATTGGTATGGCCATTCGAGAGTTCTTCCTGTTCAGAATATCCAATAAAAAGCTTGTCGCCGTGTCTAAACACGATATCGGTCAGTCCGAGATCAGAGAGACGTCTCGACGACCTACTTCAGCCCAACCTGTCGTAACTCGATTCCTGGAAGATCGACGAGCCGACGTTCGCGCTCAGGGTCCGGCTTGGAACCGACCGGTCTGTTGCTCAGGACGATCGAGGACACATCTGTCTTGGGAGGGAGATTGTCCAGAATCTAGGACTCTGTTAATGGTTCGCCCACGGAGACGGCCTGAAAGCTGAGCCATACCTTGCGGGACAAGGAGGAGAACTTGTCGTGGGGCTCAACCGTCAGTCGGAACTGTCCGAACTTGGATTCAAATCTCAACAACATGTTGCGGGTAATGCGACACGTTGAGGCAGGTGGAGGTGATGGAGGGAAACTGGTGTGGTTGTGACATCCCACGGCGCCGCCCCGGAAACTTAGACCAAGCCGTTGGCAGACGTTCAGATCTAGAGACTTCAGAAGAAGAGAGAAAGCTTCAGAAGCAAATCGGTTAGCACTCGGAGAAGTGGCCACAGACGCCGCTCAAACTCAAAGGCAGTCAAATGATTGTGTGTACAACGGGACTCGGACCTGCGGTCATTCTTGTGGTCGGCGAATGGCGAGCGGATGTAGGCATCTAAATTGCGTCATTCTCTGGTCATGGTTTGCCCCAGGAGTCAGCGTCCCTGTGCGGCTCCGGATTCGTTTTCTCCCCACATACAAAATCATGATTAAACAGACATGCATTTATCACAAGTGCGAGTATCAGAAAGATACAGCCTGAGATGAATGCCTACAATGCCTACTTTGTAACCATTTGCACCGCGCCGAATGCCGCCATCGTGTTATACAAAAAACAGGCTCATCTCTCGTGAATGTCAATGCTCATGATTCATTGTACAGCGCGCCCAACCGCTTCTCCAATATCTTTCGCCCCTGCTCCGTCCTCCAGACCTCTTCCACCGGAGCGTTGCTCACCACGTCCCACGCGACCAGGTTGTTGGTCAGCGTGGTGAGATCTTCCTGTTTTTGCTCCCAGTCCTTGTCCTGCTTGAGGTGGACGCCCGACGTAATGACGACCAACGGCACGCTGAGATCCTGGATATTTCGGGCACTGAGGACCTCGTTCTTGGTCAGTGAGTCAGCCACCAGGTTCTCTTGAAGTTTGTTCTTGATGAACTTTCCGCCTTGATACGATGACTGGCCAAACACTCTGTCCTCTTTCGTGCGGCCTCGGAATAACGCGCCAGCGAGCCGGTCGATTCCAAGGGGTGAAACGATGCCCCGTCCCCAGAGGACGAAGCCCCGGCTCGGGCTCGCAATCTTGGAGAGCAGATCTTCGTGCAGGGTGTCAATGAGCATGATGCCCTTGACCGTCCGTGGATGTCTCGCTGAAAACACGCGGCTATAAATGCCCCCGATGCCTGCCGACACGAGGATCCACGGGCCCTCCTCACCGGCAAGGGCCAGGGCTTCCGAGATGGCATCCGCTGACATGCCCGCCGAGTGAGGCGACGGTGCATTGTCCGACCAGCCGAGACCTGGCCTGTCCCAATAACAGTAGCGGTCAATGGTTCCATTCGCAAAGGCATTGTAAACCCAGTCCTCAAAGGTGTGTTCCACCGGCATGTACCCTCCTTCTAAGAGGACGGTGGGCCTCCGATCGCCGTCGTGGTTGTACGTCTCATTGCCAACACAAGCCAAGTGGACCTTGAACTTTCCTCCATCGACGAAATACCGGTTCCCCGGGGGAGACAGGGTCGCATCTCGTGCACGCAACACCAGCGTAGCCGTGAGCAGAATGGTGATGATGACGAAGACAACCATGATGAACGTCGCCGTGAAGACGGAGCACCATTCTCTCAGAGTCCGCCGTGATTCTTGACGCCCCGTGAGACGCTCCTCCTCCTCGGCCTTGCCCCATCGTACCATCCGGTTCGTCATGAGATTGTACAAGCCGATCAAAGCGGCCCAAATCACCGAAACCACGCCGATCCAGCCTTCTTCCACTCTGATCTGGGGGACAGCGAGGATGATAATCACGTCGATGAGGAGAAGGACCGAGATCGCCATAGTCAAAATACTCATTGGCCGGGACGGGACGGCGAAGAAGAGGAGCGTGGTCAGGATGTTCCCTATTGTGAGGGTGGTGTAGGCCACATCGAAGAAGCCAGAGCCTCTCGAGTGCATCTGAGGAGGGCTGGCGAAGATGGAGATGAACAGCAGCACCCACCACAAACAAGTGATGATCAGGAAGACGACCTCGAACCCTCTGAGAGCTCGCACGCTCCAGAGATTGTAGGGCGAGACCTGGACACCAGTCAGCAATGCCTCTCCAGAACTCCAGCCACATACCGCAGGGTCGTCCGGGCTGAGATAACCGGACCCGCGATTACGGCGGCGAGGTAAAAGTCTGGTGCGCTCATTGACGTCGTCGGAGGCCCTGCTCGGCGGGATGTGTGAAGACGTCGCTCTGGCCTCTCCCTCTTGGTCGCCATCCGGCTGGTCATGTGTGCCACTCTTGGAGCGGTTCCAGAGGGAAACCATGGCAAACCACGTCGGCCAGGCACGGTTACTGTTGCGAAGACGCTTGACCTGCTAGTGCTCTCACGGAGACGCGGGCGGAAATGGCATGCAGGGTAGTCGACCGGTGGGTGTTCGGTGGCTGGCTACACATCGAATTGGTTGGCACAAAGACGAGCATAGACGACGGCCGAGGAGCAAGAGGAGAAGAATAACTTGCCTGGCCTGCTCCATTCACCAGGTCGAAGTGGGAGGACCGGATCGACGTCATGAGAGGCAGAAACAAGGATTCCCGCGCTCGCCCGCGTCACATGCTGCTTCATCCAGCCCGTGCTGAGCCACTGGCCTGGAGCAATCCTGGAATGGTCCAGGCTGTAGTCGACTGACCGTTCAGCAAAGATGCGGCCCAGAAACCAAAACGTTTCCAAACCGGCAGAGTAGTTGAGCCAAATGTCTCCCGGCCGGCACCCCTCCTACACCCCTGTCGTCACCATTAAGAGGCCACAGGGCTAATGTAGTCAATACTCTGCCCCATGACATCCTTGTAGCAGATCATTCCCCACCAATTCTTGCTCACCTTCACCTGGTCACCTGAACACCAGGCCTGATGCTCACTCATTGGCTCTACCACTTCATCTTCAGCCTTGTATAGCGACATTGACCCTCACTCGGGTCTTCTTTCTCTGTCGGCGGTCGACGTTGATCTTGCCACTATGAGTGATTTGCAAAAGGCCTTTGCCAAAGCTCACTTGTCTCGTTTGCCCCCGGAGGCTCCCCTTATCTTTGACGAAAGAGACGAAGAGGAGGATGACAGCGTTCCCGAAGTTCCTCCTCCCGCATCGCCCAATGACTCTTCTTCGTCGACCTCGTCCACGGGCACCGTTGTGCCCTCGCCCAGCAAGCACCTTTTCGAGCGACCAAACTCGACTCGGTCACGTTCGGGCCCCCTCAGTTGGCAAGACTTTTTTGGCCAGGAACTCTTCTTCGACCGTCAGGCAGGTCCGTTAACGATCCGGCACCATGCTTACTTGACACCACCTTCGTTGTCCGGGCCCCTGATCGTCACACATCATGGAGCCGGGTCATCCGGCCTCTCGTTTGCTGCCTTCACGTCTGAGATCCTGAAACTTCTCCCCAATGCCGGCGTCTTGTCATTAGATGCCCGAGGTCACGGATACACCACCACGAGTGTGTCTGGGCAGAATGCGGAATCCGCCGAAGATTTGACGCTGGCCACTCTGGCACAAGATCTTGCCTTTATCGTTGAATCCGTCAAGGACCGACTGAACTGGCCCAAAATGCCCGACATCATCCTCATTGGCCACAGCCTCGGGGGGGCCGTGGTTACCGAAGTGGCCCATCAACGACTTCTGGGAGATTCGGTGCTCGGATATGGAGTTTTGGACGTCGTCGAGGGTTCGGCGATGGACGCCTTACAAAGTATGGAGTCGTATCTATTGACAAGGCCCAGATCCTTTCCATCATTGGCCTCTGGCATCGAGTGGCACACGAGATCTCGGACCATTCGCAACACCACCTCGGCCAGGGTGTCGGTACCGCCGCTGCTGGTCGAGTCGGAAAACCATCAACAGTGGCTGTGGCGTACCGATCTCGCGGCCACGAAGCCATTCTGGGAAGGATGGTTCCTCGGTCTATCAAAGAAATTCCTTGAATCACGCGGCGGAAAGCTCCTCTTGCTTGCCGGCACTGATAGACTTGATAAAGAATTAACGATTGGACAGATGCAAGGTGAGTCACCAAACTGGTTCTTCATTTCCCTTCAATTTCGTCTCGCCCTGACTTGCCCAGGGAAGTATCAACTCCAAGTGTTTCCGGAGGCAGGGCACTTTGTACATGAAGATCAACCAGCCAAAACGGCACAAGTCGTGGCCGATTTCTACAAACGAAACGACCGAAGCACCCTTGTCCTCCCTCCCAAAGTGGACGACCTGATCAAACAAGGCAAATTGAAGCCAGGAACTATTAAATAAAGAGTCCCGGTGCCTGGTTGAAACTTGCGATCTCAAGGGTGTTTTGGTAGAACAAGAATCGCTTGACCGAGCTCGGAGATCGACTGATTATATCCCTCGACGTTGCTTTCAACCTGTCGTCGACCCGCATCTGGTTTCCGCTGGTGCCGGAGACGGAGCGGTGGAATGTTTTTGACGGCTCAATCTTGCTACATTACTATTTGCAGGCGTCCTTTTTGTCTGTTCTCTACAGGAATCGACAAATCTTTCAGTCATGAATGTTCAGCCTCTTACCATAAGCACAGGTCTATTGTCAATGGGGACAGTTCATCCTTGGAACGCAAGACAATGGTGACTGATTTCTGTCATGTCGTGGCCAAAGGGCATGTCTGGATACACAGTATGACCGCATATGAAGACATCAACTCTCACTACCAAACGCGACGGTCCCACCAGTGCATGGAAGAGGTCATGCAGACAGGTAGTAGTGGACGGCATTCCTCTTGTCACCAAATTTCTTTGCAGAGAATGCTGCCACATGTTCTTCAGTATCACAGGTAAGAAATTCCTCCTTCCCCTTCTTTGTCCTAACGCGTTTCTTTCGCTGCGCATGTGGCAGTCATGTGCTAATATCAATCAGTCTATCCCGGTCTGCGTGGCAGAGTTCGGGTCAGCAGAGACATTCACCGCCCACATTGCACCTTCTGGAATACCTCTGATCTGGCCAGACATGAAGCGATGGCTGAGGGTGATGGGACGAAATAGATCGAGAGTAAGCAGCAACTAGATAGCGATAGAATGTCAGTGATGGCGTCGAAGTCCGGATGAGGCTGTGGTCGATAATCGTTGTTTATTTATCAAATTCTTCCTGTCCCGCTTCTGATCTGCTTCCCAGATAACAATGCAAGAGCATGCCCCCGTCATAACCTAACGGTCTGTTTCGAGGGAACAGGATAGGGAAAGATGCACGAGCACGATGGGCTGCTATCATGTGGTGGCTCACGGCCAAGTCCTCCATCTGCATTTCCAGCTCGTCTATCGAGTCTGCTCCATGATTTGCTTCGGACATGACATGTATGTGAGATCAAACCGTTTCTGGCCGTTGCTATGATCTCACCCTCAGCATGCTCCAATATCTCCCTCAAGTCCAGTGCGCTCCATACGTCACTGGAGACGGTTTGAGGTTCGGGCCAGGAACCCACGCGTTGGTGAGAAGGAAATAAAGCTCGAGGTTGTTGAGGCAATGTAGGTCAGTCACGTAGCCACCTTGGCGCTATACTTGGTAGCGGCGGCATCGAATGTTTGACTTTTCTCGTCGAGATCGCGCAAAAGAGCGTGGTGTGCGTCTTTCTGCTTCAATTGGTCAAGCAGGCCCTGCACGAGGTCAGGCTTTCGGCCGAGTATGCTTGCCAGCACGATGCTGTTGGCGATGGCCTGGGGGTCCGCATTCTCCAGTTGCACGGCTTGTTGCAAAGCCGCCTCAGCCTCCTCCGTTCTTCCCAAATGCAGTTCGGCCACGGCTTGGCCGACCAATGCCGTCGGACTGGTGTTACCTGGCGCAGTCGCGAGTTCTTCGTACACGTAGAATGCGCTTTGGTACTTGTCGCTCCCTCCCACTCTGAGATTCGTCCATGCCTCGGCGAGATTGATCAGGAGGCTATCTTGCGCCCACCGCTTTGCTGCTTGTACTTCCTTCAATGCCAGATCGGTCCGGTTTTGAGTGAGGTGTATCTGAGTGAGGAGTGCCACCGCTTCCAGGATTCCTTGATGCTTGTTGAGTAGTTCTATGGCTTTGGCGTATTCGCCGGCCGACGCGAGAACGGTTCCGGCACATATCTGCACCACCGGGTCTTCAGCATCGGAGTCTGCCAGGGACAGCGCTGATTCAAGGCCAGAGGCGTTGCCCAAGGAGTGTTGTGCGAGGGCTACAAGTGACCGTGATCCCGCATCTTTGGCTGACTTGAGCGATGACAGTACCGTCGATGACTGGCCCAAAGCGATTTGGGCTCGGTATTTGAGGGTCTGTGCGGCCGCTTGATTCTCCGTGGACAGGGCAGAAGTGTCGAAGTCGAGCACGCTCTGGTATGCATGCGTGTAGAAGGCCGTGCTGATGTTTAGGAGTTCTAGAATTGTCAGTGTTCTCATCGATCCAAGGAGAGGGGAGAGAGAGGACCTCCTTCACCAGAGAATGGGTCCATAGCGGCTGAGTTGCCAATACACACTCTCGGGGGTGACACCAAACTGACTCGAACTGAACCGGTGAGCAGGGAAGCCAGAGTACAGTTGTCTTTACACCAGAGTTGGCACAGGTGGAAGTGAGGGATCACTGAAAAAGGAAAGTGCGGCGCGTCAACTCCGCACTCCACAACATTATTCACGTCTCTACCTATGGTTCAGTCATCGCAATCGTTCTATTGACATACGACCTGACAGCACGATCCTTTCTTCAGCCAACGCCAGACGCCACGCTGCTGGCGGCTGTTCCTCCTTCGGCAGATCCGGTTCGATCTCTGGGAGCAGAAGACCTTTAAATTCTCAGCCTCGTTCGCCCTGGTCGATCTCGGTCTCGAATCCTATCGCCGCAGGACAATGGGTCGATTCAGTTTTGCTTACAACAGTGTTGTTCTTGACCATCGAGCAATACAGACACGTCGTGCGTTGAGCCGATTGAAAGCCAATTTCCATCTATTTCTGCGCAATCAGCCGACACAGCCTCAACCGATTGTGAGAAATCAGAGAGGGCGGAAGCCATGGCGGTCAGCCAGGATGACGCATGTCAGTCAATGAATGTGATGAAGACATGACTATTTTGTAACACTACTCCGATTACGACCACGGAGGCAACGGTGCTGAGGTGTGGGAATTCGAGTATGGTCCCTGCTGGAACGGATTCGTCGTACACTATATACGAGCTACTTGTTCCCGTCTCATTCTTGCTCGTCTATAGATAATCTCCACTTCATCGACTTAGAGCAATCGGCTGCCGCGTGGCCGTACACTGTCAGATGTCCCATGGCGCGCTCTTGCCACAGAGGTTGACTCGGCCAGAGACCAGGTCTACTCATTTAATGGCACCGTGTCCACAAACAAGACCTTTGCAAACGCTTCTGGATATCTTGAGCCATGAACTTCTGCCGAAGAGATGGCTTTCCTAATCTTCTCATTGTCCTCCTTGGTAATCGTCACCTTCAACGAACCGATGTTCTCGTCAAAGTTTTTGATCTGAGTCGTGCCCGGGATGGGGATGATGTCGTCGCCCTGAGCCAGCAAAAAGGCGAGGACCAGCTGTCCAGGCGTGACGCCCTTCTCGTTGGCCAGGTTCTTGATCTCGTCGACCAACTTCAGATTCTTGGGGAAGTTTTCCTTGCTAAATCGGGGCGAGAATGAACGGAAGTCGCCGGGCTCAAAGTCATCTGGTGACTTGAGCGAGCCGGTCAAGAAGCCACGGCCGAGTGGTGAATAGGCGACCGTGGCAACACCTAACTCTCGGCAAGCTTGGAGCAGACCGATCTGCGGATCCTCAATGTCCATCGAGAATGGGCTGTACTCAATCTGGACGGCATCGATATGGACGACCTGCGAAGTTGGTCAATGAAGGGTTCTTTCTTCATATTCTTCTTGTATGCCGTCATCACATTACCTTACAAGCCCTCCGAAGAGTTTCGGCGCTGCATTCGCTCAATCCCAAGTACTTGACCTTGCCAGCGTCTTGCAACTTCTTCATCTCCCGGACGGTGATTTCAATTGGTTGGCTCGCTTGGACACGGTGACAGTAGTACAGGTCAATCTGTTCGATGCCCAATCGCTTCAGGGACTTGTCACAGGCCTGGTGGATGTACTCGGGCTCATTGCGCACAAAGCGTCCACCCGTCTTGGGATCCACAAAGTTGGCAAACTTGGTGGCCAAGAAGATGGTCTCTCGTTTCCCAGGGTTCTGTTTGAACCACTGGCCCAGCAAATCCTCATTATCGCCGTACATGTCTGCCGTGTCCCAGAACCGCTCGCCCGACTCGTAGACATGGTCTAGCAGAGCCAAGCGCTCCTTATCTGGCTTCGGTGTGCCGTAGAATGCCGACAGGCCCATGAGTCCGAATCCGAGGGCAGTGACCTGAGGGCCATTCTTGCCCAGTGGGCGGGTCGGGAGTTGCGCAGCCATTGCTGATGACGTGTTGAATTTACCGGGGAAATGAATTGTCCAAGGCTCAGTAAAGTTCTTAGCTCGTCGAATATTTGTTACCAGTGCGCTGCACACGGATCACCACGTTGTCCACGATTTCGAGGTGCAGAAATGTTTCTATATATCTCCTCACATCGGAGTTATCGGCCCAGAATGCGGGCATGCCACTTGGCCCCGCATGCCGGTTTCGACATCGGCAAGTCGCGGGCTAGGCCCTTATCCATACGGAGATTGGATCGCCCAAGGTCCTCAAAAAAGGTCAGCATCAGCCATGCGGCCGCACGTCCGCATCCTGCTAGGCTTGTTCAGGTGGATCACCACACCCTTTGATCGGACCTGAGCACTCGAACAAACCAAAGCAGGCTTTGTACTTCCAAGCCGTGGCATCACACGTTGACGTCCCTGGCTGTCATACTGTCTGCATAATGTTACGTCTGCCAACAGCCAGGGCTGAGGTGTCAGCCGATTGAGGCATCCTTTCTAGGACAGAGGCGATGTGATGGCTTCGCCATTCCGGAATGGCAATGGGATCCTTACTCCAGCTCGTCACTCAAGGCTCAGAGTAACGGCCATCGCCTGGGCATTCGCAGCAGGGTTGTCAAGGTCTAGGTTTGTTCATATCATTCAAGTTTCCACTCCTCAATAATCTCAAAGGCTTTCCAGGCTGTGAGGCAGAGGGTGGTCCCTGGCTACTGACTGTCTGACTTCCAGGAAGCTCGAGGTGAAATGACAATGTCGCAACAGATAACTTGTTTTGAGAGAATGATATGTCTGCTACATCCGCTCCACGCAAAGATTATTCACAGTCCTTTGTACAGAAACCAGAGTGTCGTCGGTCTCCTATGTACATAGACCAATTAGAGTGTCATCAGTCCCCCTATGTACTTAGGTCAATGAGAGTGTCGTCGGTCCCCATGGCATTCACGAGGCTTTTTTTTCAATGGTTTGAACCCGCTTGTGACGGGAACAGGCACAACCCTTTAAGCGTCATCATGCTCTAGCCTAACCTCGGCTTTGAATGAGCTGGCAGCGTGATCTTGAAGACCAGCACCTGGTTCAGCAGGTCGTATCCACTCTCGTCGGCATACTTGAATTTTCCACCATCCATGTACCCATTCTGCGTGATGAAGTCGTTGTCAGTAATGCTGATCAAGAAGTACTCTGGGCAGTTTTGCGCGCCTGGGTTGACCGGCACAAGTACTAAGCTCTCCCACTTCTCGTTCAACAGACCCAGGTCCTGGGCTCCACCGTTGTGCAGGCCAAACTTGCCCAGCTCAGAATTGACATTGTAGTCGAGAAAGGAGCAGTACGTGGCGGGTGTGATACCGGAGTCGAGGACGCCCACCGACGAGGCTATCGCACAGGTAGGACAATCATTGGCGGCCGACTTGAGATCGGTGGCCGTGCTGATGTCAAAGACATCGGCATGTCGATATAGAGAGAGTGAATTGGACTGTCCATGGCCTTTGCCTGAGTCACGAGCGAGCACCAGGAACTGGGTGTCACTGATGTAGTGGATCTCGCTCTGGGCGGCCACCAGGGTGTTGTTGTTAAACGTCGGAAGTGGCACGACATACTCGGCCACGTACACGGGGTGGGCCGGGTTAGTCACATCATATTTCACGAACCGGGCGTACCGGCGGTCGGCGCTGTGGAGGCCTCCTTCTTGGTCCAAGGCTGATTGCATGAGGGCGTACAGGGTCTTGCCGTCTGGTGATGCCGTCAGACCTTCGAAACCTTGATTCGGATCCCGTCCCGTCGGGTTGTTGCCCGGGATCACCGTGAGATTGAGATTGTAGATGGGAGGACTGTTGGCGCTGAACGACTCGGAACCGTTTCGTCGGGGGATGTAAGCTTCGGGTGGTCGAATCGCACCCAGCATTTTTCCCGCAGGGGAAAAGTGATAGATGTATGGGCCATATTCATCACTGACCCAAAACGACCCATCCGAGTTCAACACTAACCCTTCGGAGTCCAGGACGATTCTGTGGCCGCCGGGACCGGGAAGGCCAAACCCATCACCGGTATAGGTGACTGATGGCACGTCCGGGAATCCGGGGAATGTGAGGTAGGGACCATCAGCATTTGCGTCGAGGCCAGACAGAGGCGTGCCCGTGGGATCGGTGAACAGGATGGTATCCAGATACTGTAACTTGACGTTGGGCGGACTGGGGTCCTCGACCGTGGCAGAAGCATTTGGGGTGAACGTGAGTTTGAACTTGTGCACCCGGTTCATGAAGTTCAGGGTGCCTTCGGTATTCCAGCCACGATCTGGAATTCCCCACAGGATCCCCGAGTAAGAGTCGCCCGTCTTCTTCCAGGTCGTGTGATCGATCGTCGCGCTGCTACCCCAGCCACCAGCGGTGTCTCCAAACTTGTCGCGAAAATCTGACGGGAGGAAGCCATAGCCGGCAAACTCTTCGTACACATAGCTCTCACCGTTACAGACGGTCGAATTGACAACCGGCTGGGGCGCATTTTTGTACTTTGTGGGAGTGGCATGGACGGTGCTGGCGAGCAGCACACTCAGAAGTTGTTGTCTCCACAACATGGTCGAGGTAGGCTAAGAAGAAACGGGAAGGATCCCAGTCAACGGAAGAAAGGTTTCGGGAAGACATGGTTGAAGGGAAGCGCTGTCCTCGACAACTTAATAGGCCGTTCAATGGTTGGTGGTCGACGAGTGTATGGATCTGGTCTGTAGGCACGTGTAGAGAATAGTTGGTACGATTCGCGCAATCCTCGTGAGTCGAAGTTACATTCTCTCTTGCTCGCAGAAGCAAATCTTATATCAAAAATAACTAACTAGGAACTAGACAAGATCACTACTCCTCCGCTTGAGATCTGTATTTCGGTCCAAGGCTCCAAGTGCGCTAACCGAGCGCATCTATTGGTTGGTCGAGCTGCAGCTGACGAAATCAAGGGACCGCTTACCTCCACTTCAATCACACCTGGTAGCTAAGCGAGGCCATGAGCTGGGATGACAAGACCCTAGCCCAGTCCCGCAACGGGAGGCCCTGTGAGACAAAACCTCGCCATGAAAGAGTAGATGCAGAGAAGATCTCACCTGAACTGGTGGACTTATGGCCGTGATCTACTGCAGGTAAATCTATCCTAGGTGGCGAATTGATCTCATCAGCCTGACACAATATTGCTTGGTCGTGAAAACAAAAATCCATCCGTGCATGACGGTCGCAAGACTATTGCCAAGTGCACGCTGTGCCCTTGTAGACCACATTTAGCCTGCCCTGGTAGACCGCATTTAGCCTGCCATGGGTGGAAGCATATGGGCCGCGCGGGTCTGGTCGACAATCGAGGCCATGATGACGAATTCGGGTTAAAGAATGGGGAATGGATCAATGCTCATGAACCTCGAGCCCGCGATTCTTCAGTTTGGGCCAACACCCTCATTCTCTCTCGTTCCAAGGGATGGACATGGTCGAGGGAAGGGTCTTGAACCGCACTCGGCGCTTCAGAGGTCGGGCTCTCTGCCGTCTCTGGCGGGTAAGTGGGCGGCTGATATCCTAGAGCTCTCTGAACGTCATGCACGGCCTCATCGTATGTGGGTGTGAGGGGCGACAACGGCACTTGCTGCCAATGCACTAGATCTGGATTCATTCGCTGTCGACCGTCAGCAGCATCTCCTGAGGCTTGCTTCTACACGCCTACCATGCTGTTTCTGAAATTGCCATATACAGGAGGGGGGGGCCGGACCAGCTTTTCATGCACTTGCTCCACTCTTCCTTCTGTCTGGCCGAGTTCTTCGTCGATGGCCATGACGATCGGGATTGGCTTTTCAGGAGCAGGCACTTCGTCCAAAGAGCTGCTGTGGACGCTGAGCCATTCCCGCGGTTCAGCATGATTTGGACGCCGTGGTCGCCGACGCCCGCCCCGGTGCGCATGTCTCTTGCGTGGGACCCTTGGTTGCAAGGCGAGCATAAACATTCGAATGACCGAGTGGCAGAAGACACCGGCCAGTGTTAAGATGAAGATAATGGACAGCACGTGGAACATGGTATTCTTCGCCGTCCCGGTGAGAGCAAGAACGAGATCTGCCATCTATCAGCGGTCTGCTCCCAAAAGGAACATGTCCGGGCGCACAGATGACAAGCGCGGTGACGAGTGTGATGCCAAAAGCGATGCTCATCCGAGCCTTGACGCGTACTCGACGGCGTCTGAAGGCTCTCTTACTGAGAGTCGCTCTCTCCCGGAACCGCCACGAGGATAATCCCGCGCTGGGACGGTCCTGCTCTGAGACCAACTCGTCGAGGGAGGCGCCTTGGGAACGTGGGGGATAGACGGCGGGTGGTTCTGCGGACATGGAACGAATCGAGTGAATGGCTTGCGTTCGGTTCAGGCCTGGGACCGACAACCGTTGCACGGGGCTGGTCCATGGCACGGCGCCTTCAATGACCGACCGAATCGAGGTCCGAGATCTCGTTGAGCGGGGCCAGAACCGGCTCTCGAAATGTCGGTTGGGACGAGCGGATGATTCATTCGTTGTCGACAGAAACAATGGCACCGAGAATGTTCTTGCTTGTGCCTCTGGTGAATCTGTCGTCGCGGAAGCCGTTTGCGATGGCGAGACACGTGAGTATCTGCTGCTCGGGCTTCTCAGGACCGCCAGCGCCATGATCTCTCATCGGTGGTGTCAGGAGCAGCGCAGAACGGCGAGGAAAGAAAGTTGTATTTCTCGCCGACGTAGAACGTCTCCCTTGACAATGCTTCTGTCCGAGTGGAACGTTGCCTCAATCGATAATATGCAGACTCAACACGGCCTTGCATACAGGCAGGTATTCATTCGAACGCGACGCGAAAAGCTGCATTGACATGCTCTGCACCAATCTTTGTATTGATCCTCGACTCTCAGCAGCAATCGAGAGCGGGCCAATGGGAAAGGAATGGCCACAACATGGGTCCTCTCCACCGGCGCGGAGGGTCCCATCTCTGAATGGACAGCATTGATCTCTGCTCGCCAACTTGGCCAGAAGGCCGATATATCGGTCTCTCGTTGTCTGGCGAGACCAGGGTCACGGAATGCAGGACATGGATCAGGCTGAAACGTGGCAAGCAGATTTGGACTTTGACCGGTCGTTGATAGGGAGTTCTTGACTGTCGTGAGCGTCACACATCACAGCGTGCTCCGTTCTGTTTGTTTACAAGATGTGCAAGGCACGAGGACGACGCGTTCTGAAACATTGGGAGTGAGGAGGCATCTTTGGTCAACTCTTGGCGGCCGTCTTGTGCCAATCGTTCCGGTCCAGACACCAAATGCCACAACGGCCACTCGCATCGGCAGAGTCTCGCGTTCAACGTCTGTTATGTCCACAGCGACGGGTGGATGAATGAAGTATGGTCTACCGTCGTCGACCCTTTTTGTTCTTTGTCTTCTTTTGCTCAACACTCTTGAGGCCGGCCGCCACCAATGCAGGTGGTTCTCTTGCACCACACTTTAGGCAAACAGGCAGGACAATGACACAGCCTATCACGCAATGTCCTGTGCAGCCAACTGTCTTTGTCGCCTGATCAACGTCTACATTGGCCGGCCATGATTCAGTGCAGGTCTGGCGTGGCACATTGCTGAGAGATGTCACGGTCCAAAGAATGGGAGTGCCACCGTGTGTGGCGTTGAGATGGCAATGTCGGACGGGACGGGTACATGTGTGCGGTTGATGTTCGGACAGAGCTCGTCTGTCATCTCCCGAGTTCGCCCAGCAGAATATTTCGATCCGTCGAGCCAGAGACGACTTCGGCATCGTTAGTCAGGTGTGGACCCCAAGAATGGAAATAATACGTACTGATTGGTTCCTCGGTGGGGGAGAAGCGTACATCGTTCACCGTGCCTTTATGGCCCGGCAATTTGTACAACAATTTGGCGGAGCGAGTGTCCCAAATGACCACGGTGCGGTCCCCTGAGCCGGCGCCAATCTTGTCCCCCTTCGGACTCCAACTCGCTCTGATCAGATTCTTCTCGAATCCGGCCGGGGCTCCGTCGTAGGTTTGCATGGCCCGGTCGACGGGTGCAAATGGTCGAATGTCCCACGTCCGTACCGTCGAGTCGTGCGAGTTGGACAGGAGGGTTTGCGAATCGGGCGACACTACCAGGGAGGTGATGGTGTCTCCATGGCCGGTCATGGTGTAGACCACTTCCATCTTGCGGGCGTCCCAGACTTTGATGTCGTTGTCGATCCCACCCGAATAGATCTCGTGGCCCTGTTCGGCTAGCGCGACCGCGGTGATGGGGAAGTCGGTCTCGATGTAGTCCACGGCGGCCTTCTGCCGCGGATCCCAAATGCCAATGCAGCCGTCGTCGCTGCCACTGAGCAGTAGTTCTTGACCGCGTCTGCTCACGTCCAGACAGTTGATGACCTCTTCATGTCCGACATGTTTGCGTATCCTCAAACCCGTTTCAAGGTCCCAGCTGGCCACCGTCATGTCTGCCGAGGCCGAATAGATCATCCTGGAGTCGCGCGACCAGTGGAGATCGAGGACGGCACCTTTGTGTCCGGTCAGAACGCCGTAGTTCTCGCATGGGCCATACGTATTCCACAGCACTAGATTGATGAACAAACTGATCAGCATCTTGATCTTGTCCCGCGGATGCGCCTGCTCCTCACATATAGACCGGTCCATGGACCCTGAGGCGATGTGTTGACCCGTGGGGTCAAATCTGGTCGCGAAGACTTCCCCGGAATGGCCTTCCCCAGCGTCAGCACCACATCGGGCCATCTTCCATGCTGCACCTACCCGTCAGCTCCATGATCGGAGCCTGAAGTCCACTCGTACGCAGAACCTATGATTTCGCACCGATCAGCGAACCTTTCTCTTTACCTCAGCACGACACACCCGACAAGCCAGACCGGTCAATACGTACCGACGGGACCAGGGTGCCATTCTGGCCCCGGCCTGCTCCGGCCACGGTGACCGCGCTGGTGTTATCATTCAGGTCGGTGCTCGACTTCTGTCGCTTCACCAGACTTTGGTTGGGAGTGCTGAAGCTCTCGGACGCCTGTCGTTTAATGGACGGCATCATGGCTGGATGTTGTCGTCTACGGAGGTCAGGACTCGGAATCGGTGGCGCAAAGTGTATGGACGTAGGAGAGACGAATAATCAATTTCTTTACTTTTTGGCATGCGCCAGTTGCAGCATTTGTCACGTGACCTGTGTCCTAGCCAGCAGAACCCTTTGGCCTGCTACACAGTCAGTTCCGCCGACAATCCCACTTCTAGGGCTTGGCACAACCTGAAAGGCTCCGAGGACAATCTCACAGTCTGTCTCTAGTGTCCTCCGTCTGATTGCTATCTCGTCACGGGTGTCAGCATCAGGCCGTCCGAAACACCATCTCCAGTTCATGGGATCATGCTCTCCGCCCGGTGATTGCTGACCACTCGTCATGGCTTCAAGCCAGAAAGCCGCCCGGTTGGGTGAAGAGTAAGCGATCGTCGATACTGCCCCCGGGGTTGCTGACGGACGATTCAGAATCTGGAAGTGAGCCGTTTCCTGTGCCCGCGGATAAGGTTCACGGTCTCACGAGTTGGCAGGACTCGGGTCGATAAAGTCAATGCAGAACTGGTGACACTCACTTACGGCACCATTGTGGCCCAGCTGTGCGATGACTACGACTATGACTACGCTCAGGTCAACCAACAGCTCGACAAAATGGGCTACAATATCGGGATGCGTCTGATCGAGGATTTTCTCGCCAAATCCAACACGGCCAGATGCGGCAACTTTCGGGACACGGCAGAAATGATATCAAAGGTGCTGTCTCCCCTCTCTCGTCGTGTGCTCGACTAAGCATCGTCAGGTCGGATTCAAGATTTTCCTCAACATCACCCCCACCGTCACAAATTGGACGGCCGACAACAAGCAGTTCTCGCTGCTGTTCGATGAGAATCCCCTCGCCGACTTTGTCGAACTGCCGGACGACGGCCGGGCCCAAGACGAGCTGTGGTTCTCCAACATCTTCTGCGGTGTCCTGCGCGGTGCATTGGAGATGGTAGGTGTTGACGATCACGGCCCCGATCCCATGTCTCCACGATCGCACCCTGACTTGCTTTCAGGTCCAGATGTCGATTGAAGCGCACTTTGTCAGCGACGTGCTTCGGGGTAACGATGTCACCGAGATGCGGGTCACGTTGATACGATACATCGAGGATGAGATGCCCCCCGACGATGAATAATTCGTCGATACCGAGCGAGTTGGTCACCGTTACACCCCGAGATCATCATAGATACTCCCTGTCAGGTGAGGAATTGTCACCTGCAGGCAAGATCGTGATGGATGCCTTGAGATGTATGTCACGTGATGCCCCTTTTTTAAGGTGTGGCGGGGTGTATCCCTGAGGTCGTTTCAAGGCGATGCCGACCGATCTTTTCTGTAGGGAGTGCCTGATGCAAAAGCCTTTGGGACTGCCGTCTCATGCAGGCACAAGCTGGCTCCGACGTCGGACACCGGTTCCCCCCGCCCACTCTTTCGTGCCCCTCCTACTGTCTGTATCCTTTTTGCGCCTGGAGGTGAGGTTGTGGTATGGGAGCGCCAAGAACCCCACCATGGGATCGGCCTGAAGAGGGTAGGCGTGATGGGCTGTACGCGTACTTTGGCAAGGCGAGAAATGGCTGGCAGTGGTATTTTGGAGAGGGCAGAAGGAGGCAGAAGAAGCGGCTTTTACTCACCTACCCTGCCCAGCACCTGCGCTCTACCTCTGGCCTGCACTCCAGTGGTGGTCGAATCGCGCCTCACCCACCATTAGATGAGCTGGCCGCTCCCCGGCCGCCTTGCCTCACACACTTTGTTGCCTCCTCGTGTTACCCATCACCACCTCCAATTTTCGTCTGGTCAAACTGCTCGTCTGCTTGCCACTGAAAGCATCGTTCGTGCGGCCTCGCTGTTCTCGCTAGGAGTCTCGTCCTCACGCTCTGGTGTCGCCGGCTCGCCAATCCGAGAGAATTTGTGGCGGTCGCGTTCCGTCTGGCCTGCACCTCCCAACCTGCCTGCGTCCGTTTCAGCCACATACGGGCACGATTACGTCCCTCTCGACCGGCATTTGCTTCAGGAAACCGGCGATGAGGCTTTCCCTCGCCCTCTGAAGCCGCCTGCGATTCACGCGACTCTTGTGCAGTCTCCGGGCGAACGATCGATCCGCAGCCCCGACGCCTCGTATCAACGCGCGCCCTGTTTCGAGTGGCTGTGGAAGTCGACGGCGTCGTCTCCCATCCTTGACACGACCTTATGACAAAGATGAACATGACCAACGTGAATCCTGCCGCGGCCGGGGGGCCTGTGGGAGGAGGGGGGATGATGATGATACACAACCACAGCAACAACAATGGCAGTCCGGCCATGCAGATGAATGCAGAGGCTTCGCCGGAGCAAGTCAAGGCGAGGCTGAACACGTACATCTATGAATACTTTCTCAAGCTCGGCCATTTTGACATCGCCCGGAGCCTGCTGCGGGAGGACAAGTTTGAGATAAAAACGAAACCGCCGATCAAACAGAGTCCCGGCCGTCGCAAGGACGGCGAGGTCAACGGCGTCGACGGCGATGGGATGGAGATGGATATCAAGGACGACATCCCGGACGACCTCCCACGCCCATTTTACATGCAAGAGAACGCCCCGGGCAGTGGCTTTCTGCTGGACTGGTTCAGCATATTCTCCGACTTGTTTTCCGCTTACCAAAACAAAATACCAGGCGGTAACACGACCGAGGTTGGGCGATATCTCCTGCACCACCAAGTAAGACGGCAAGTATGACGGTGAATGACCGACTCTGACGGGCCACAGAATATGCAGCGGATGCGAGAAAACCAACAGAACCAGAACCTTGCTCGCCCCGGGATGATGAACCCCAACCAATTCGCCATGCGAAGAATGAACGGCAACATGGCCAGGGCAGACATGGCCAAAATGTACGTTGTATTGCTGCTTCTCCTGTTCTGCCGGTGGCTGACAGGATGCAGGACTCCTCAACAACAACAACAACTCCAAGCAAACAAAGCTCAAATGTTGCAGCAGCAGCAGCAACAGATGAGAGGTGAGCAGAACGACATGGATATGAATGGGCGCCCGTCCACGCCGGCGGATGGGGAGAACACGGGATCACCATCGAAAAGGCCCCGGCTGGAGGGCCAACAGTTCAACGGGGCGATGATGCCCAATGGTCGCCCCGGCATGCCTGGAGTCGGCCCTCAAGGCATGATGATCCAGAACGCCTTCAATCCGAACATGAACCAAGTTCAATTCCGGCAGAACGGGCCGATGCCGCAAAAGGCCATGCAGGCGAGTGGCGCGACCAATCTCGCGGTGGTCGAAGGGGATGCTAACTGGGGACAGGGGGGCATGGCGAATGGCATGAACATGATGGGGAATGCCGGCTCACCCATGATGCAAGGCATGAACCCGACGCAATTTGGCGACAACATGTCGATGGACATGTACAATCCACGGATGGCCGGTCAGCCCATGCAAGGCGGGCCCGGTGCCGGTCAGAGCGGCAATCACGCCTTGCAGGACTATCAGATGCAGTTGATGTTGCTCGAGCAGCAGAACAAGAAGAGACTGATGATGGCGCGACAAGAACAAGACAATGCCGTCAATCGAGGAGACAATGGGGCCATGCCCGTCGGAATGCAGCCCGCGGGCATGTCACCCTCTGGCAGCCGAACTGGGACCTCCCCGAACCCGACCGACCAGATGAAGCGGACGCCGCAGATAGGCGTGGGGGGGCCCGGCGGTGGTGGACTGCCCGGGTCGCCTGCTCCGGGCGAAGGCATGCAAGGCCGGTCGCCGGCGGGAATGAACTTCATGAACGGCATGCCCGCTGGTGAGTTCAATCCCGCCATGTTCATGAAGGACAACCAGGGGGGAGTGGGAGCGGGCCCCGGTGGTCCCAACATGAGGCCACCGACATCCATGACGATGAATCCCATGGTTCGTCAACAGGCCGGCCTGGGAGGACAGTTCCAGGGTGGGCAGCCCATGGTCCAGCAACCGTCGCAAGGTCAACCCCAGCCAATGGGTACTCCGCAGCAGCGGAACGAAATGCCTCCACCTCAAGCGCCGGCCGGCAATAATTCCCAACGCAATCAGCCCCCGTCGCCGCAGAGTGGAAATGCGCCACCGACACCGTCGCAGAGCAACAAGCCGAATCCAAAGAGCAAGAAAGCAAAGGAAGATGCCAACAAGAAGCGGCCGGCGAAGAAGAGCTCGACCGCGAATGCGCCGAGCTCGGAGAATGAACCGCCTGCGACGCCGACGCCCTCCACCCCCATTACTCCCATTCATCCCGCTTCGTTTGGCGGGAATTCTGGGGGCAAAGGGCCTGGCCCGGGGATCCCGAACCCGAACCAGCCCCAGCCGGCCAGCCAGGGAGTCCCCCCGAATCAACCGCCGTCGATGCATCAACCAGACCTCTCGCAGTCCAGCTCTTTTGCTGACTTTGGGAACCCCGATCACAACTTTAACCTGGATTTCAGCACCTTGGAAAACAGTGACGTGCTGGAGAACTTTGATTTCGACAGCTTTTTGAATACCACCACAGACGACACCTTCAACTTCGATGGCAGTATCGGCGTCGGCGGTGACTTCGGCTTAGATCCCTCTGGCGATTAGGCGAACCCGGGCGGTGTTGATGTTGTTTCTGTTGCTTTTTTGGGTTTTTGGTCTTAGCGATCTCTGAAATCTTGGGCGCTTCCTTGATTGCCGGTGCTCCTTGCATGGCTGGCTGGCGTCCGATGCATAGCAGCGCTTCCGAGGATGCTTTGACTCGTCGGGTCTCCACCCACTATTTTGTTATACCTATCGTCGAGATGAAAAGGTCGGATCGGACAGATACACCGATGGCGGAACGGGACACGGCATTGTGAATTGGAAAGGCATGTAATTGGTTCGTTGCAGGTACTGTGCGGCACTGTCTATATCGTTGAGACGAAGTCTTTGATTTTGAATTGTTGAGTTGCTTCTTCCTCAGGTCTGATTCTGCGTCACCCGGTGTCATCTGCGCCTGCACATGCTCCATCCCTGGCAGAGGTTGTGTTCTACTTGGGTTGATACAATCACACCCAAGTGACGGCAAGCAAAATCCATCGTTCCAAGTGCGCAGCCCCAACTCAGCCTCCAGGATCGGAGACTACCTTTGACAATCTTCGACTGCTCTCCAACCTCACGATGAGGTATCAGAATTGGGACGTCCTCTTGTTTCCGCATGACTCGAGAATCCCTCTGCAAGAGTTCGAGACAAAATGTTTTGTCCTGGGAGAGAGTGGGCGCGTGAACTCCAGATGAGGATGGCATGACTGACGACATCAGATCCTGCCACAGATGCCTTCTGTGATCCCTTTGAATCCATGACTCAAGTTCCCATCCTCACGTCTTTCATCGCCAGCCTCGAGGAAGGCAGACTCTTCCGGGTTTCGGTCCATAGCTGGAAGGCTCCCCAAGCGTCCAAGGTGTTGAGAAGTATCAAGAGGCCGGATGAACACGTCGGGTACCGGGTCAGGATATACATCGATGGGGTCTTGCAAGCGTGAGACTCTGCATCTCTTGCCTGCACATGGTCCTGATCTAACAACCGCCAAAAGTCAGCGCTCCTTCCGCGAAGAGACACAATGGCCCAAAGTAATCGGTAAGCCAGCATAACATCTGTCTCACCACGAAAGCTGACGACTCGTAGAAAGTACAGAGAGTATGCGACCATTGGATTGGGTTGGATGCCGCTAACCAGTCAGTGATGTCCGAGGGCCAGGATTTCTCCAAACAACTTCGATTCCCATCCTTTCACGCCGGCTGTCTCCAGCAATCGTCCTGGAACGCCAGCGAACTCTCTGGGCGTATCCGAGTGGCCATCGCCGAGGGCGTCATGCGTGACAACGGCGCGGTGGCTGGTGCAAACTTTGTTTTCGATCGTCTGAGAGATGTCGTTGTATTCTCTTTTCAGCATGCCCCGAGGAGTAAGTCGTCGCCGCTCCCTTCCGTTCCGCCACACTAATGCGTGGGTAGACGTTCTGGAGCATTCGGGTATCGCCTGGCCGAACAGACGAATGTTTAGCAAGATTCTGTACCAGAAGCCAAACCGTCCAGGCCCGATGGGGAGTCGTCTGCCCCCTGGCATGGTTGGTGGTGGACTCGGCGGACCTCCGTTCCGGGAACCACGACCTGTCCCAGCTCAACAATGGCGTCTGCAAATGAGGCCGATCAGTCCCTACGTCGCCCTTCTGGACACGCACAACACAGATCAGAGCTGGGCGTACGCTGCAACATCTGACGTCGGCCGTGCAAGAAGAGAGTTTCTCAGGCACATGAATGAGGCCCCCATCGAGGAGATTGTACAAACTTTGAGTCCAACTCGAAAGGATGAACTGATTCACGCTCTCGGTCCATCCAAGAGAATCTCGTTGGGGCTTGAGCCCTCGGCTCGAGCCGGGTTGTCCCTGTCCGCGACCAGCTCCCCCACGTTGCAAGGTCGAATGTGCCCATCCTCGAACAGCTCTGTCTTTCGTGTCAATTGGGGCCCATTGAGACCTCAACATAAATCCATTGACAGCAGAATCCCTCAAGATTCGTCCAAGCCCAGGATGGTCGCGCTGCATTCCGCGGTCAGCACTTCAGACGTCGGTTGGCCCTCCAGCACCCCTATTGCACAGTATCACTCTATTCCTCATGCGTCGAAACGTAAGCGATCATTATCAACCCCCCCAACCACTCGTCCTCGAAGTCGAGGCGACGACGCCGTCACTCTCTACTCGCCACTTTCCTCCGGGCCGTCCGAGGAGGAGCAAACTCCAGCATTGACGACCATTGAAGCAGAGTCTCATTCAACGACGGAGACGAATTTGCATCCATAGCATGACGCTGGAGGTGTGACACCCGACACGCCCGGCCAAGCATACGCATCTGACGAGCTGGGCGACAATGCTGCATTTCAATGTACACGGTGGGATGGTACGGTGCCGACACACGGATAACCAGGACGCATTAATGATCTGTACAACGATAGAATCGAGGCGAGAGAGCCCGGTCGAAATAAGACGTAATATAAAAGGCCTAGTACCATGTTCTCCGCCACGAGTCATAAAGCATTCTAGCCAGTCATCATGACTATACGAACTCGTCCTGGATTTACAGAGAAACCTGTCTCCAGATGCCTGGTCGACCCCTTATTGGTTCTCCAAGCAAATTTTTCAACACAGGCCGAACCAAGACATGGAGGGGCAATCCTGGCTCCAAAATAAACTGGACCCTTCCTTCACATTCATCACCGACCGTTCTTCTTTATTATGGCCACGCCATTATGAGCACTGTGATGCATGGACTCGAGCGCTTCCAGGAGGCATACCATCGTCGACCTCTTTCCAGATATCACCCAAATCACGAATACGACGCTGAATCGACAGTGCTTGCTCCGACAACACATTCCGATGTTGAGGATTCGTTCCAGCCAACAAGACTGCTCTGGTCTGTCTATAGTGCTGCATACCCATGGTGAGGCTCAAGGCACGTGATGTCAAATGATTCAGCAGTTTTGGGCGTCAAATACTGTCTCGACCTGCATACACTATCTCATCACACCATCTCGACCTGTTGCAACAGCGCTGCGGAACTCGCCATTCAATTCGCTGATGCCCAACCGGTGAGCCAAAATGGCACGCTAATGCGCAGGTCGGACAGCTGTTGGCCGAAAACCACCCAATCTCTGCCCACGGCTCAGCCCCTGCGAGTCAGCAGACGGCGTCATTCTAGCACGAGCTGCTGTTCAAAGGAATTTCAGCTGCGCACACCGTTTTCATGACGGAGAAGCGGCATGCTCGTCGAGCCGTTGTATGCTGCCGTTTTTCCAAGCACGATAGCTAGGCCCGATGTACCACCCGCCAATCAGCCGAATCGACGACCCTGGGGCTTCCTGACGACATACGCGAGACGATTGAAGAAGTCGAATCAAAGAATAGCGGGGCGATAGAGATGACTTCGGACTTGTGTCTGGATCCCAGTGGTTTTTCCCTCGTTCATCCGAACCTTCGCCTCTCATAAACTGGGCGGGTGCGCATCGTTGCCTTGCAGCCCTTCTCCTTCTTGCAGTGTGTGTATGTGCGCTGCTGCTGTTCGACGTCGGTGTCTCATACCGCATCTCTCTCGCCCACCAGCCTGGATTTTGCACATTTAGTGGGGCTCAGCCTGCTGTGGAGCCTGTGGCGCTGATTAGGACCCAGCCTCGTCCCACCATGCGAAGAGAACCGTTTTCAGAAGGCCAAAACCATCAACGCCCCAGACTCCTCGCTTGCCATCCTGGGCCTGTTCTTGGGGTGGCCCCGTCGCAGGCGTCTTTCTTCTCCCTGAGCCCGAATCACAGCCAGGGACTGGCAACACCATGGCCCAGTGCTGGCACACAATATGGGGGACCCTCCGAGATGGAATGGGACAGGCCACCTCCTGCTCATTCTCCAGGGTCCTATGAAAACTCGAGCACCATTTTCGGCTCTTATGCCACCACCGGAACCGGTCCTACTGCGAGTCTCGCCCGTGGCCGGCACATCTCGCCCGACACGCCGACCCATTCGACAGTCTCCAACGACAATATCACGCCGCGTCAGGCCCAGGGCGACGGAGCATTCGGTCTGGCCAACAGGTCCTGGGCCGACTACTCACGGCCGCAAGGCCAACAATTGACGGGTAAGTCCTTGACTCCATCGAACGGCGAGGGACTGTCTGTCGCCTGACGGTGATTCTTCTTGCCAGAGGATGTTGTCGGCATCGAAACCCCGAACGATGCGCCCACCGACGTCAACAGATATGTGGGATCCCCCGTGGAGTGTGCCTCCTCTCAGAGCCTGCGACCCAATCGGCCTCAGAGATTCCCGGGGCAGACTGAGCCGTGGACGGTGTTCAACCTCCGCCAGGACAGTTTTGCCGCATTCCCCGACCTTGCCACCATCCATGAAACGTCGCATCACCAATGGACTCCTCAGGCCTTGCCTGGCCCGGGCGATCGAGTGCCCGGGCGGAAGGGCCCGTTGTCGAATGAGCAGAAGAAAAAGGCCGGCGACGTGCGCAAGGTTGGCGCCTGTCTCCGTTGCTACATCATGCGGGAGGGGGTAAGACCAGATCTGGCCGTTTTCCTGAAGAGCGGATGATTGACGGATCACAGTGCGATGCCGAGGTTGTTCCATGCCAGCGCTGCGAGGCCAAAGAGAATCGCAAGTGGAATTTACCGTGCATCCGGATGCACTCGGACGCCGAAGCGTACATGACATGTCTCCTCCCAGGTGAGATGATGTCCCCTTCAGCGAATGCTCTTGCTGACGAGACCGAAGAAGTGTTGAGACATCGGCTCAACAGAGAGGAAGTGAACAAGTATATTGAACGCTCCATGTATTTTTACAACCCTTCACCATCGTTTACCATTCCCTTGAGGATGAGGCATTTTCACCACCCCCTCAAGGTCAAGGTGAAAGAATATTATCCGATCGACACCGAGCTCTCCATTCGACCGGCCTTTCAGACCGTGCGCGATCCCCGCGGGAACCGGACGGGCTTGGTCAACACCTGGAATCCGCCCATCACGTTGTATCTCAAGGACGGCGACAGAGAAGTCGAGAAGATTCGATGCCACATCCGGGGGTGGTTTCATCAGGTCTTCCAGGAGAAGGATAACCCCTATCCGTGGCCGTGGGCATGTCTTGACGACGACGAGGAAGACTGGCAAGCAGAGATGGTCGTCCTGATGCACCAATACTATCAGGAGCACATCCCGCAACATCATGCCCTCAAGGTTGCCTTGAGCCTTCTTTTCTTCAATCATCTTCTGATCCAGACATTTTATGTCCCCCCGGACGCAATCCACCATCTCCAGTCTCACTTAGAGGCCGAACCACCACGACCGGTGGACGGCGTTGTCTGTGTCGTCCCGGCCACCGTCAACCGCTTTCTCAAGATGATCGTTCTGCCAGTCGCCCTTGAGGCCGCCCGCAAATCGCTGGAAAGGCTGCACGATCTGCTCCTCAAGATCGCCATTGACGGGAACGGCTCGATGGCGCGAAACGATCTGGCATTTTGCCTGGCATTTTTGATTTTAATCTTCCTCGGAAGGACTCAGTCCGCCGTTCTCCAGCTATCCACCCTGGACCCCGCCGACACTGGAGTGGATTTTAGTTTTGACGAAGCGAGAACGCTCATCACCGAGATGGAAGAAAAGCTCGGAAAGTACGTCATCTTGTTTCACGATTACGGTTGGAAGAAACGCAGCAAGCCCTCTTCGTCGCCCACTGAGGACTTTGATGACGCCGAGCGGCACGCCCGCTCCTTCTGCCTGATAGAGAAGATGCGACAAGTCACGTCGGAGAAATTCGGTAAGTGGGATATCCTCGAGACGCGAGACGCGACGGAACTGACCCTAGCTCAGAGCACCAACGACCGACGACGTTTGATGTGCCCGAGTTGAACATTGAGACATTTGGGTTGTGGAATACCCACCGATTGTGCTGGAAGCTATTCAACAACGTGGAGCGTGAACCGAAGCCGGGGGGGCGACGGCGCTAACAGTCCGTGTGTGTGTGGATGGACGGACGTCACTGGTACTGAAGTAAACGGCTTGTGAATATGGTCGCACGAAATAAAGTCAGTGTGGCACCAAGCGATTGGAAACTTGAAGCTGGCATGTGCCGAGTAGCAGTAGTGTCACATTGGCGCTGCATATGGACCAACCAACAACCAACTCCTACTGCTGCTGTACCCAACCCGATGACGTGCCACAAAGTATAATAACCCAAGTAATCTTGCTCCCAAATAACCGGCCTAGGAATACAGCAGAGGCAATGTTCGTGGGAACTACAGTCTATCCTTTGCCTTCACCCTCTCCACCGAGTGTCTGACCCGAACCGAAAACTCCGTTTCCCTTCTGCTTCCCGCGCAGTGCCAACCCGACGGTGAGCATGGCGGGGGAAGTGCTTGCACGAGTGCGATGAGATATCTACACACACCCATCGTCAGTAAACCAGCGGCTGCAATGGTCGATGCGACGTACCTCCCCATGGTGCGGTCCTTCAGTTGGCTGTCCCACGGATCCTAGATGGTTTCCTGTCATAGGCTGGACCATTCGTTAGCCTTGAATGGGCAGAAGGATTGTGGAAAGATGCCACTCACGCCGGATTATAGGAGGCTCCCCAGGAGGGCGTGGAGGTCGGGTACCTAAGGGTAGTGTTTGTTGCGACGTCTTCGACATGTTTCGGTGTGAGAGTATGAAGTTGTTGATGTCTCGTGGCGATCTTGCTGGTGTACCCGAACGGATTCAAGATTCAAATCCCTTTATTAATACTCAGAGCATGATGGGCTGTGCAGGGTTAAACCAGACACACGACGGACGACACACCTGCCTCACTGGCGGATCCAACATGTACAAGGGGATGGCGAAGCTCCATCAAGGCAAGGCCCACAAAGTCCCAAGGAAAGGGGGTGCGGAAAGGACCAACAGGGCACCAAATCACTTTGTGCGGTAACATCAGAGGGCAACCGTCCAAATCCATTCCCCTTTGGCAAACAGCGCTTCACTCCGACTTGCCGGCAAAGGGCGTCGGAACGGGAGGCAGAAAGAGCTAGAAGAGGCGACGACAGGACAGGACAAACCGGTAATAAGACTCCATGGTTCAGTATTTTGGATTGTGAGATTTTGGCCTCGCAATGCCACGCCGAGCAAAGATCAATGGAGCAGGGTCTGAATGTTTATTGACACGCCTTGGGATTTGCCTTGGGTCGTTGGAGCTGCTGCGCCACACCGTTGCCTGCCTGAAGGAGACCACATCACTGGACGAGTGGGACTCTGGAGGGAAACAGAAGCCCTTCGGCCTCAAGTTTGTGCGGGATGGCGTTGATGGCTGAGGAAGTATATGAAACGGAAAGAGAGCGGACATTTGCTGGAGGCCTACCAGCCAAACTGCGCCGTGTGAACTGCACATGATTTGCAGTCTCCACCTCATGCTTGCGGCAAGGCGATTGAGCCTAGTCAACAGCTGAGACGCGTGGCGGTGCTTTGGAAAGTTGTCTTGGTGGAAACTCGGACCAACAAGCCTTTTTTTTTGGCCGGTACTTTTACGAAGCACTTCCCTTCACGCGGAAGAGACAAAGGCTCCAAGGCAGCCCTTGGCAAGAATTGGTCCAGGAGGGTCATTACTGCCCGAATTTGAGTCACAGTTAGCAGGCAGTGAATTTACACTAGTTTTCTCGTAATCATTGGGGAAGATGAGGTGGGCACCAATGCAAAGTATCTTTGGCCGGAATACGAGACCAGTCGTCCATGCAAGATGACCTGCCGCATGCGTAACACGGTCGCATCACGTCTGTGTGAAATAGTGGGATCTTTTGCTTAGTTTGCCCAGTTGGTTCTGTCCAGGACCTGTCGACCTCGGTTCTTCACGGGGAAGACATTCCTAGCTTCAGGGGGAAGACAATTGCCAGCCCACCGGCACATAGCCCTCTGAGCCGCGGCGCCTTGCACCCCATTTCACATTGCCTCGCTGGGCGGCTTGGATAGCGGCTGTGGGTTTGGGCCTCGAAAACTGCCTTTGGACCAAGCAAGAGAATCACTCATGACTGACAATGAATCACGGGGCTAGCTTTGGGCTTTGGCCTGAGGCTAACAGTCACTCGTGGAGGCTGAGGCAGGCAGCAGTTGGGCCCCACCACCAAAACTTTCTTATTTTCTCTCACCAAAGACGCCGAAAGGACTGCAGAGCCACATTGTGCTAGCAGTGATTGCCAATGTGAGGCAAGACAAGGCATGGTAAGCAGAGCAAGGCATACAGTCCTTGTGCTCACTGTTCGACTCCACCAACGCACCAAGGTGCATCTTCTACGGCAAAGCATCCGTCCTGGCACCAGGTGATGACCATGTTGCCAACTCTGTTGCCAGGCCCGGGTCGTGATCCTGCCGGTATGGGAGTCAGGTCATTGCCCAGCCCGCAGCCTGGATCTCTCCCTCTGTGGTCACTCTTCTGCTACTCCGAACAAGACTTTGATGAAGAGACTGCAGCCACGACAGCCAATATAGATCTCTCCGTGCTCGGATTCCTTCTCAAGGTCACTTTCGGTCACCACATAACCTTGTTCATTCCCGCACCGACAGTTGCGTGACCAGCGCCGTTCTGCCTCATGATGGTCGAGATCTTCGAGGTCATAGACTTCGACGCCCGCGTGTGTGCCTCGGTCAGACGTGGCCCTGTGCCGCCTCACCGCTGGGTTTTCATTCCGCTTCAGCGTCTCGTCGTATGCGGCGCGTTGGATCGGATCGGAGAGCACGTCGTAGGCGGTACGAATGTCATCAACCGAGTACAATGGCTGAGAGGCTCTCTGTAGGTCCGCAGGCGGTGGCGTCCTGCTTCCGGCCTTGTCAGGGTGATGGGCGAGCAGCGCCCGCCGAAACGCTGCTTTGACTAGGTCCTTGGAGAGCGGAGAAGTAGTGCCATCAGGGCGCGGGAGCTGGAGCACTTCGTAATGATTCCGACTTTGGGCGCTGCTGGTCTCGGACATCAATAACAATAATCGGCACCGTCAGAAGGGCGGAACTGAGGGTGCTGGCGAGACTGAATAATTAATCCATCGGGTGTTTGCCGCCCGCGCCACCGACAATTATTGGATTAGTTAGCGCGTCAACCTGAAAACAAATCCGCATTTCATTCCATACCCACTGGTGCCTCCTTGACGAACGAAGCGTCTGTGAGGCCGCCTCGACCTGAGACACACGTGAAGCTACGAATGAATCTTCTCGCCTGGAGAGTCGCCGCCATCTTCTGCTTGGAAGCACTTTGATCGTCTTCCGGACCATGATCTAGAGTTGCCTATGTGCGCCGAGTGTCGTACCGGTGAATAGTTCGCACTCGACTCAGTCAGACATCATGTTCTGCTCACCGGTCATCTGGTTTGTCTTCGTTGTGCTGTCGCCGCGGACACAAATCTCAGTCGCATCTGACAGTCTCACTCCATTTCTTTTAGGTGTCAGCAACGTGATTTGACGAAGAATCCACGCCGGAGACGGCCAAACATGTCGACGTCTCACATCCACTCTTGCGATCAAAGATACGAGGCGGAACGCACACGTCAACTGCTGAGGTCGGATCATTACTCCTCGCAAACTGAAATGCCGAGAGCACGGCTAAACCTCAGAAGCAAGCAGAGTGAACATGAAGCGATTTTCAAGCTGACGTGATTAATCATGTTGCGGCGCCAACAATGGGTGAATGGCAACAAGGACAAGCAAGAAAGAGAATCGGCTCCTGAGGCGGTGGCCAAGTCGCCGCCATCTCTACCGTCCCGAGCTCATACCGCCAGGACAATGCTCTCCTCCCATCTCTCCCACTCTCCCTGCGCCTTCCAAGGACCCTGATGAAATAGGTAAATGTCCTTGGTGGACTTTTGCCCGTGCATGACTTGAGAAGGTCGCCACGAAATGGCCACCCAAAGTACCAATCCCTTTTAACCATTGGCGCAGGGGTTACCATATGAATGGGCGTCGGATCGGAAGATTTGATATTTCTGCTCTATCACTGAAAGACTCTGAAGAGACCAATGTGGTCAACAAAGAATCTAAGATCTGAGAATGGCCACGGTTGAGTTCTGGGAACACAGGCAGTGTTCACTTGGAAGCGCTTGGCCTCCGGCACATCTACAACACTACTGCAGACACTATCTCAAAGAGTATCCATCAACCATCATAGCTTGCTTGGTTCATCGTTGAGCTCCTGCTTTTTACCGCCGACAGGCCACTGTTGAGACCACAAAGAGTCAATTCCATGAAAATGCCTGACTGAGCAAGTGATATTTGCAGCCGGAAATTTCCATTTCTCCGACCTTTTTTACCACAGACTCTATGAGATGAAGGGCGGAGCTTCTCATTGTGAGCGTCCAGCCAGATAGCGCCGGTAGGACACGATCTACACCTGCTAAGCGCCAAATCTGCTATATCATGGTTGCATCACGGACGAATATTGGTTCTAGCTTGTGGTGGCGTGAATTTACCACCACTCTGGTCTTCTGCCATTTGTTCTGGCCAAGAGATAGGCTGTGGCACATGGGACCGAATTCAAGGCCTGTCAGGCAACATCCAAGAGGCAGAGATCAGTTAAGGACTCGCAGGGCAGGGTTATATACCAATTGGACTCTGTAGACCACATCAATCTCCAAGATGTGAAACGTCCAAGAACAAGCCTGGAATGGGGATCGGACCACATGCCTTGGAGCATTGCATCCTTCCGCCTTGAACCGCCACTTGCAGTCAGCCTAGGCAATAGCCAATAGCGTGATTGAGTCTTTGGGGGTCCCTGACCAATGCTCGCAATGCTTGGTTATATCGCAAGTACATGCAAGGTCCTTTACGACAGCCTGAGAGATCAGAATCCTTTGCTCCCCTGTGAGGAAAGATAAACCTCTGCTCATCCTATAATTTGCTTTTTCCCCCATCTTCTCTTGCATTGTGTTCTCGTTGACCTTGACCGTTAACATCCCGCTTGGAGCAATAGGATTCCTCGTGGGTTCCCTGCCCCTGGCGGACAATTTTGACTGGGCCACAACACCCTACGCAATTCATCAACTGGCGACCTTCTGTCCTTAGAATGTGGGAGAAAATGCACCAAACAATACCGAGTCAGTATATCGACAAGAGGAAGCTAGTGGAGTTTTTATCGACGAGAAATGAACCTAGCTCATTTACTGTCACCCGAAAGCTGGACAAGTATCACATTGAGTACAGCCATGGCGCGGTTCAGCAGTTAAGTTGGGTACAATCTATCCCTTTTGGAGGACAAGCTCCCTTCAAATTCACCAGTGTCACTAATTATGTTTACCAACAGGAAGATATCGCTCGATTAAGAAGATGACAACGACCTCGAGGTTTTGCACTGAAAGAGACAGGTTCGTCTTCAGGAAGTGTAAATGTCGTAAATGGCAAATTGGATTTCTCTCTGCTACCACTATACATATCTCGGGCTTGTGCTACAGCTTCAAACGACTGTGTGAATCTCTATTAGTGCAGCAGCGCCGTCTGCGAGCCCTTTTCGAAGCCCAAACCCCCCACACCTTGCCGTACGGCTGACTCCATCCCGAAGCATGTGTGGTGGAGTGAGCCAGTCTAGGCAGTGTATAGGACCAAGGCAATAGACCTAGTTCGAGTATTCAGAGATCGATTGTTCTCCATGTCTACAACCAATGCTCTGCCAGTCTTGAAAGAGGGAATGCAGAAGCAACACGTTGCAACAGTGTCTCGTGGTTTGAACTGAACAGGAAACCGGTCGGGGATTGGGTCTATCGTTGCAATGTCAGCCATTTGATGAAGCATAAAAGGATAGAGTAAGTCAGTGCTGTGGTACAGCAGTAGGATGTGTGACACGTCGACCGTATACTGCAAGTATGCCCAACATGAGGCGGTAGCCATGCACGGCCGAAGGCTGGTCAAAGTGTGATAGCGCGGGCCCCAATCAACAATCGTTCACGAACCTACCTCACCCATCCATCGCTCTACTCACAACGCCTGTGCGATTTGGCTCTTCAATCATGGATCTACCAAGACGAGACACAACCTCTTCAACGGCCAGCAGCCACTCTTCAGTAAGCAGTGGAGGATCGATGTTGAGCCGCTCATCACAGATTATTGACGATAAATACATCAATCCTGGTGCTCTGAAAGACTACATGAAGGCCAATTTTGCTCCTGGAACATGGACAGTTCAGGTGAGGCCTTGTTGAGGCATGATCAAGAAACTCATTGGGCAAAGGCCAAGCTGGGCAAGTTCATTATTAACGCACCGTCGCACATCCCCCAAGTCAGTAGACGTCCAGATTTTTTGAACCAACACTGACATGGCTGATAGGATGACTTCCAATTCTTCACTTCCTCAAGCTGAATCAGAGCGAATAGACATGGCTCTGTGCCAGCTCGACGGCTGCAATCATGTGGCAGTTTCGGATGGATCACTGCTAGGGGCTTCTGATTTGCAGGTGGCTGGATTCAAAAGACAATTCAAGAAGTGCAAGAGATCGATCCGTCAGTACATGTATCCATGAGCATATCAATGACACCTGTAGTGTGGTTAGTGTTCAAAGCCAAAGTCAACCCATCTGATAGATTTCTTGTCTGCGGATGAAAGCTTTCCTTTCCAAGGTCCATATTCTTAAATTTACAGGTCTACTTCTCCTCTCCAACTTCTATTCTACCATTGCTCTTGCAGCGGCAGTTTACCGCAGTCGCGACCACAACTGGTACAGCAGCTGCACCGCCCTTGTCATACCATCGCCACCGCCATGCAAGGAAGATGGGACAGATACATGCCACCTGTCACACCACGCGCCCTTCAAAATGTAACCCAATGATTCAGCATCTGAAGCCGGTCCTCGCCGATTCCGAGCTTCCTCCTGCCTGGAGGACGACCACAACACCGGGGAATATCCCCTCCCAGACATCAGTGTCTCGTCGTACTCACAACTTCCCGGTAATATCCTTTCCCTGGCCCAGATAGCCATTCCCCTTCAACCACTCGCTCACGTCCTCGCTGTCCCTCTTCAACCAGTTGCTCTTGGCCCTAATGCTGTCCAGGCTCTGTTCCAAACTCCGGTCGAACCCCTTTTTGTTCTTGTCCTGGAAGAAGGCCTCCACTTTCTTCATTTGCTGGCCGCTCGTGAATCCTGCCACACAGATGCTGACGACGCTGCTGAGCATGGTCATGCTGGGTGGCAGTTTGTCAACCAAAGTGTCCCAGTTGTTGCACATCCACTCCCATCGCTTCTCGATGCCCCCGGACGTCGAGCCCAGCCCACCGAGGGGCATATATATATCTTGCATCTTGACCTCCCCGCTTAGGGCCAGGTGCAGCGTTTTCTGAATCAGGCCTGCGTCTTTTGCCCTGCCTAAGCTGCGCAGGCAAGTGTTCTTCTCGTCCGCCGTAGGGGCAGAATGATATCTCGCCAGCAGCGCATTCCATTCCTTCTCACCCCCATCGCGGACCGCTATCGCAAAGACGGACGCCCGCAGGTTCGGGTGCACGGCGGCGTAATCTCCTTGCATGAACTTGGCAAACATCTCTTTCGCAGCTGCGATGATCTTTGCGTCACCGGCCAGCCCAGCAGATCCAAACATGAGACTCTTGAACTGGCTGAGGATGTGGTCTTCATCTTCCTGGAAATCCCAGCCGAGCTCGTGGGCCTTGGCGGAGCAGAGGTGTAGCTGGAAAGCTTTTAACGCATCCTTGATGGTCTCGTCCTCGAAGATCCATGTGTTCCGCACGGCGTTGATCCGAGAGAGGATTTCATTCCACACGACAAACTGCGTCTCGGTGTTGAAGGATTGTAACAGACTGAGGATACCAGATGTCTTGCCATACCCGCTGGCCGCAAGGGCACCCGCATCGGCAATCATCCCAGCCCGGTCCTCGACGGACAGCAGGCCTTTCTGGGCCGCTTCGCCGAGTTTTGCCAGTCTCTCGGGTAAATAGCTCGTCCTGTAGAGGGCGGAATGATCCGAGTTGAGCTTGAAAAAATCCAGGCCGCCGTGGATCTTGAAGGTCTGCTCACGCTCGGTGAGGATCAAGCTTTCATCCACTCCGTCTTTCGTCTTGAGGCCCAAGATGACCGGATACAGCACCTGGTCCTCCTCGGGCTTGACATCGCCCGTCCTCAGGAAGCGGTTTTGCTTGACGGTAATGCTGGATTCCTGCTCGTTCTCGGTCACCGTGACCACGGGATAGCCGATATTCTTGGTCCAGATGTCCATGACGTGTGCAACGTCTTTGCCGCTCGCATCCCCGAGAGCGTCCCACAAATCACTCGTCTGGGTGTTGCCCCAAGCATGCTTCTTGATGTATCTCCGGACGCCGTCGATAAAGGCGTCTTCACCGAGATACTTGGAGATCATCCGTAACACAGCCGAGCCTTTCGAGTAGGAAATGGCGTCGAAAATCTGGTTGATGTCCTCGGCGCGGTGGACGGGCACCTCGATCGGATGAGAGCTCCTCAAGCCGTCCAAGCCCAGTGCGCCCTGGAGGGTGTCGATGACGAACGTCTCCCAGACTTTCCACTCGGGGTAAAATTCATTGCAGCTATACCAGCTCATCCAGGTCGCGAATCCCTCATTCAACCACAGGCCATCCCAAAAGTCCATGGTGACCAAGTTGCCGAACCATTGGTGCGCCAGCTCATGCTGCACAACCTCGGCCACGCGCTCCTTGGACGCGGCACCCGCGGTTTTCTGATCGAAAAGCAGATCGACGACCCGGTAGGTGACCAAGCCCCAGTTCTCCATGGCGCCGGCTGCAAAGTCAGGGATGGCCACCATGTCCATCTTGGGCAAAGGATAAGGGGCCTGAAATGCGGTTTCATAAAAGGCCAGAGTCTTGGCCGCCACATCCAACGCGAACTGTCCGTCTTCTTCCTTCTGCTCCGGCGTCATCCACACCTTGATCGGCAGCCGGAATTTATCCGTGGCGATGGATTTGAGCTCGGCCACAATAAAAGCCAGGAGGTACGTCGACATGACGGGAGACCGGTTGAACTTGACGGCCTTTCTCTTCCCGCCGGTAAGTTTGGAATCAACTTGGGTGGTCGAGGCGACATCCATGTTCGAGAGGCAAGTCATGCCCTCATCCGCGATGAGCGTGACGGTAAACTCGGCTTTGAGGGCCGGTTCATCAAAGCATGGCAACGCCCTGCGCGCGTCCGTGGCCTCAAACTGCGTCACGGCCAAATACCGGCCATCCTTTCTCTTGGACCGGTAGAATCCGGCCATCTTATCATTCAGCTGGCCCGTATAAGTGTGCGTCAGCTGGACCTTCTGCCCCTTTGAGATTGGCTTTCCAAGCTCGATGGTTGTCGTTTGGGTATCGGCATCGTATGATAGCGAGGGGGAAGAGGTGACCAGGCTACCATCCGCGTGAACGGTGGTGCTGTGAATGTCGAGCTCGACCGTGTTGAGCGAGATGGACGTGCTGTCTTTCGCGACGTCGAGGTCAATGACCACTGTGCCATCGAATGTGAACTTGTCAAAGTCAACCTCAAGGGTCACGTCGTAATGCTTGGGCACGACATTGGTGGGTAACACCACTCGTCCCTGGGCATTGACGCTGCCAGACAAGTCGGACATGAATCGACCCATTTTTGGAGGCGGGAGGGAAGGATGATGAGCGATTGGCGAAAGTCGAGAGGGTATCCGGGAGGGAAGAATAGACGCTCTCGATGGTCGAAGGACGCTTGAGCCTGGTCTTGTGCCGCTCAAGGCTGAAAAGCTATGCAAAGACTGCCGTGATTGCCGCTGGAGTGACTGTCGTGACAGATGGCCTAGTTCACCGAGCAGGGGAGGAAATCTGGCAAACGACCTCATCTACCTTGCGCTGCCTTCCCAAGTTCACCAACAACCTTGTGGTCAAAGCAGCTTTCAACTGCTGGCCAGTCCAAGGGTCCGACCGGGTTCCAAAATATCCCAATGCGGCAGGTGCGGCGAAGACTTTGACACATTTCCAATTATTCATTCATTCATCCATCAGTCCCATGGAAGCCAAAATTGTTTGATGTATGCTGATCGAGTGCAATCTCTTTAGATATTCTTCGGTTTATTGGATTCATCGCTCATCATGTTCTAGTGCCGCCCTCCAGTGCCTTTTGGCATTCTGGAGAGAGCTCTTCCCGACGTGTTTTCCTACACAGTATGTCCTCGCGGTAAAGCAAAAACCGGCATCAAAATGCTTACTCTTGTGCATTTTTGATTTGTTGACAGATCTCGACTGTCTTCTTTGCGAGAATAAATGCCAGCGTGTTTGAGGAGGACACTCTGGATCGTGGGTGTTTCTCCATAGACGTCTGAAACAAACAATGAGGGAAGCCACCAATATATTATAAGAAGAGTGTTGTATTTGCCTGATTCATCTTTCATGGTGCGTAAGGAGGAGCAACCTGACACACTTTGCGCCCCGGGTACATATGGAAACATTTACAAATGCATTGCCATAGTCAGCCGCCGTGCCCGCCCGTCATGATGGGTATCTTCCGCAAGCACGACCGTCTCTTCGTCGCAATCAATAACTCATTTGGTCTCCCCTTCCGGTCTGAAAACGACGCCTGCTATGCCCCACGCTCTTAGAGACCATCACTGTACAAAGATTGCCGGTAAAACTGCTCCGCATGTGCGCAGCAACACTAAACGCAAAGACGGATGATGGCTCCTACCCCGAGTGGATTCGTCACCCTGTGGACTGAGGGAATGAGGTACCGGAACCTTTTCAACCTGTAAACGCCGAACCCGACGTTCGCGATTCTTGCCACAACATGGACGCTTTGCATCATCGTTGACATCGTTAAAAGCAAAAGAGAAAAGAAAGGACGCCAAAAGCGGTCGAATTCATCGCGATCGAGGCGGCGTCGCGGCGACCGCGGCATTGCTGCTCCGATGCGGTATAGGGGGAGATGCTCGGTTCGGTGAACCCATAGCCGGTGCAGATGCCCGCTTCTGTATAACTTGAAGTTTCCTGCGCAGGGCGGAGAGTCGGCCGCGAATGCTCGTGACCACTGTGTATTGTCAGAAAGTCAGACGGGATGTCAAGGTGGAGCGACGACTTACGATTTCTCACAGTTTTCCGATCTTCTGCTTCCAAGCCATTGATGGGCGCTTCGTCGTTCTTATTCTCATGGTCACCATGAGACTCGTCATCACTTTCCAAGACGGCTTCCAGCATGCGGATCGCGGTAACGTATGAGATTTCGCATCCCGTCAGATCTTCGCCGGTAAGCTCGTTGATCGCCGCCGACCGGCTCATCTCCAAGGCGCGATCGTACATCAGCTTTTCCGCCGTGATTCCGGAGCTGACGACCACTTGATCCGCCGAAGTGCCCAAGCCGGCACTGGAGCCGGTGGTGGCAGAGATGTTGTTTGGATGGCTCGGGTGATCTTCAGGGAGCCGCCTCTGGCTGTCTAAAAGTTTCAGTCGAACCAGGTCGGCTTTCTCGAGAACTTCGTTGAATCGATTCCGCACCCATTGGACCACATTGTTCATTCTCTGACCCGTCCCCATGGAGTTCGTCGTCGTGATGCGAGAAGAGGCGACGCCATCACCAATCACTTCTCCGCGATTTTTTCGAGCCCACCATCGAGCGGCGACATCCATCGCTTTGGCGAGAAGGGAGAGTGCTTTCACGTAGAGCACAAGTGCTTCCTCGGACACGGTCACCATTGCTTCAACGGTGAGATCGTCATGGTAGGGCTCCAGCGTGGGATCAGATCCCCCGTCGGCGGATGCATGGCGCAAACCCAAGCCCGGATGTGATGACGATGGGGCCGCCGGGGTGAGCTGTTTATATTTGACTTCCGCAAAGCCGTAAACGACGTCACTTCTGGTCGCAATCTCTTCCACGTTCTGCACGTATTTCGAATCCTCATCCGCCGCCACCGATTTTGTCGGGTCCCCGATGACGATGAGACTGCTTTGGGCGCCAGGGTAGGTCGGGAAAGGACTGTAACCCACCGGTGGAGATCGGCCGCCGCGGATGAGACTCACTGGTGGAGAGAAACCGACGCCAAACAAACGGCCGCTGGCCATGTTGAGGGCCTTTGAAATCGCCGACGTTGTAGAGCCGGGACTGGGGCCGTATCGTCGCTCATATGAGTTTTGTCGATGATGTAGAACGTCCGGGCGCCTTCCAGAGGCAATCTGTACGGCGCGAGAAGTGCTCGTCGGTGCTCCCGTCGTCGAGGTCGGCGCGCCTTGTGTCGTGGGTCGTCGAATGATGGCTCCCGATCGTGGTGACATGGCCGCTGGCAACGTCGTTCTGTTGAGTCGCGGGCTGGCATCGAGTTCGTCCGCCAGCGCGTTCACTTCCACCGCTTTCTTCTCCACCACGACGTAGTCCCGTTCAAAGGCAATGTCTTGGGCCGCTCGTTCCCTTTCCTTCTCCTGTTGCTTGCGAACCGCCTTTTCGTGCTCATCGTCCGTGATCTCTTCACGCAGGGAGGAAGGCGGCAGCTTATAATTGCCTCCACTGGCTTGCCGAGCCATTGCCACGGATGCCGGCTGAGAAGGACGATGCTGGGGTGCGGTGGCCTGCGGATGTGCCGTAGATCGGGTTGGGTTGGGGGTGCTGGGCCTCTCCGTACTACCCACACGGTCCTCTGTCGTATTGGGAGATTCGGCCACCTCCGCTCGGATGCCCGAAAGGCGCGACTGTGTCCGGGGGGATGGTCTCTGGAGGTCTTCCTCCGACGCGGTGCGGTAAGAGTCACCGTACGGACTGTCGGGCTCCTTTCTTGAGCGCGGACGGGGTATTCCTGTCGGATCTGCACGACTGCTGCCGCGTCGGTCGATCCCCGGTTTGGGGGCCACTTCCTTTCTCTCCTCGGGCAGATCCTCGGGAGCCAGGCCCGGGATGGGCCCGGTGATAATGTCGTTGCTGAAGAAGTCCGGGAATGACAGTCGTTCGCGAGGATCCCGTTTGAGCAGAGACCGGATCAGCTTCTTCATGGCATCCGAGATGGCGATGTCGTCGGGAAATTTGATCTTATCTTCACCTTTTTCGATCCGGCGCAACAACTCGACATGATTCGAGGCTCGGAAAGGCGGCTTCGACGTCATCATCTCGTACAACACCGTGCCGACAGACCAGAGGTCCGCTTTGGCATCATACTTTTCGTACCGCAAGATCTCGGGAGCCATGTACAGAGGAGAGCCACACAAGGTCTCGGCGAGAGAGGTGGCCGGCAACGACCGGGCAAACCCAAAGTCGGCAATCTTGAGCATGGGGAGGGACCGGATGCCGCATACGGGCGCCAGAGAGTTTTCGCTCGCCTGGTAGGGCATGGGTCTCGGCTTGTATGATTCGAAGTATTCAGGGGAAGGGTTCAGAAGAAGGTTCTGTGGTTTGACATCGCGGTGGATGAGATTCCGGGCTCGTAAGAACTGCAGCGCACTGGACAACTGCTGGAGGAAATGCCGGACGACGACCTCGTGCAGGCCACCCACACGAGGGTTGGGGTATTTGACCATCATGTTTCCCACCATCTCGCTGTTCTTGATGGTGTCTCTTTTCTTGATGAAATAGGACAAATCCCCCAGGGCCACGTATTCCATCACCAGGTGAATGTGTGAACCGGAGTCCTTGCAGTCGATGAGGGCGACGATGTGAGGGTGGTGGAGTCCCTTGAGGATCGATATTTCCGACGTCAGATTGTCCTTTAGCTTTTTATTGAGTTTGCCCAAGTTGACGGATTTGATGGCGACAACGGTCTGGACTCCTTGAATGCTCTGGGGGATGTCAGTCCGGGACACCTACGTGGGCGGCGGAAGGGGAGAGAACGTACCGTGTGGAGGGCTTTGTACACCGTTGCAAAGCTCCCTCGCCCAATCTCTTCCTGCCGTTGAAAACTCCCAATCCTCTCAGACTCTTTCGGCCTCCTCGGGGCCACTGTTTGATGGGTGGTGGTCGCCATATCGGCCTCCCCAACGCAGCCGCGCCGATCGAGGAGGCAAAGATGGGGCCGGGCAGCAGCGTTACCTTCTCAACGGTGGAGAAACGGCCGCACCAGTTGCGGTGGACATTGGGTAGCTGAATGTCGAAGCCGAGCTCGAGGGAAAGGGGGCCGGAGATGATGGATGGCAAAGACTAGCGACCACACGCAGCGGGACTCCCGCACGGAGAGATCGCGCAATCCTGCAGGAGAGTGTGCAACGGTCCTGGTGTGCCACTTCGATCGTGGGATTCCCAAAATGATGTCCAGAGCGTGGACCAGCGTGTTGCAAATGATGGGATGGATCGGATCAGCTCTGAGATATGCTGGCCAAGGTCAAGTGATTGACTTCACCACGCACCGGACCGGCACTGGAGGAGAGTGGCACGCGGCCAATAAGTATTAATGACACAAGGCAACCAGCTCCAATGTATCTGATGGGCCGGGACAAGAGAGTGATAGCAATAGAAATGTATTAGGAGCGAGAGAAGCGAATCGTTTCGCTCAGGCGAAGGCCTATAGCCAGTTAGTCACGCTGCCTCCAGAGTCGCGTATGCTGCCCAGCCTGTGGAGGAGGGTACGATAACGTCACGTGTTGATGGAGCTGGAATGGCCGTCGTATTCCGGCCCCAGCTCCACTCAGCCACTCAAACGCTGGTACCTATGGACGCGGAGAGCTTCCACGACACATTCGCTCAATCTCAGCCTTGCCGCCTCATCGAGGAATAAAGGGCGTTCTGAATCATTCACCTTCCGGTGCCAAGCAGAGAAAGACAATCTAAATCCACCGAGCTAAATCTATGTCCGAGTTTATATGCCAAGACCACACACTATTAACCACAAGCCCACAGGGACGACAACGTTGTCGTTCGCCGCAGTCAAGACGCTCTCCAACAGACTGGCGCCGGTTCCAGCGAGGAAGGATTTGCCAGCGGCAAGGCCCAAATTTCCCGGCTGCCAATTCACCCAGCCTCCGATTCTTAGCCAAACGTGGGACGCCATCAATCCACAGGTGACGGCGATTGCAAAGGCAATGCTGCCTTCTAAACTTTTCCCCCCTCCCCAGCACCATTTTGTCTTTCCGTAACGCCGGCCTATTAAGCTCGCCGCGGCATCGCCCATACCGACACAAATAACACCACTCACCATGCTGAGGTCTCGAATCGGCGTGTCCCAACCGTCCCAAGGGTCGAGGCCCCTTCGCGGGGCGCCGGCGAGGGATAGCCAAAGCGGAATGGCACAGCCGACCAACAAAAAGATGTGCGAGACAATCACCGGACCTCGGTGATCTCGGCCATCCACGTATGGCGCCAGGAACATGGTCAAAGGCCGGGAGATGGGCGGCAATTGTGAAGCCCGAAACAAATCCAGGAGGAGGAAGACCGCGAGGACTAACTCCAGCGCCAGGGAAATGAAGCAGGGGTCCACGAAGACGGTGGGGAGCATCATCGCAACCATGATGCCGTGAAAGACCTTGCGCCGGGTATCGACCTCGACGACACTGGTCAGGCAAAGGACGACCATCATACCTGTCGCAAAGACGGCCGCACAATAGGCGCTCAACACCAGACGCATATTCGCCGGGCCCAAGACATTTTGCCGTTGATTCTCCACCCAGCCGACCGGCCCTCCAGGCGGGGGAGGGTGTGGTCGAGGCGGGAGACAAATCCAGCGTTCCAGGTTGTTGCTGACTACCCACAGTCGAAATGGAGGCAGGTCACCAAAGAGATATCCCAACGCCCACCCAAATGGCTCATGGCCGGAGAGAGCATGTTGGCTCACATATCGCCGAACCGGCACAAGGATGATCAAAAGGGTGGCACAGTAAACGACTCCAGCATACAAATACTTGCGAACCCGGGCCTGCTCGAGACTCAGGGACAAAAGTGAAGATAAATGGGATGGAGTCGACGACAGTCTGGATGATCTTCTGCGAGGCAGAGAACTCGGAAAAGTCCTTTTCCGGTCGAAGACGGTGAACGTATTGCGCCGGGAAGGGGGCGGGGGTGGTCGCGGTGGTGTCGTGGCTGTGCCGTTCGCCAGTGTCTTCCAGTCGGAAACCGTTTCCACTGCGGATACCGGTTCCTTTCCGTGCGGGAGACTTGTCAAGCCACGAAGATTCAGGTTGAGTCGGGGTCTTCTTCCGGACAGTTTGACCGACGGACCAGCATCGTCGCTATCAGAGGACGCGTGCCGGAGCCGTTTATATTTTCCCCGTGTGAGTATGGTGCATAGCGAGTGATCGATTCGCGAAACGAGGCTGAGATGGCGTGGCCGTCTTTGAAATTTCCAGGAGGGTATACGGGCCAGAGCAACTTCCCAACTCAGGACGTTCCTGCAACACAGGAACAGACACAGCCCTCCGACCCAAATCAGAGCCTTTAAGATTTCTGCTTGCGGTGATCGGGAAAATACCAGCACGTTAACCAGGGCGGTACAGAGTAACTCGACTTCAGAATGATCCAGGCTCGTGGTCGTAAGATATCGGAGGACCGTGATGAGTGCTTGGTGAAGAGGAAATAACAGGACGAGGTCTTCTCTCTCAACGGGGCCTCCGCTTTCAAGCTTGAGAGAAAGAGGAATGGATTTTGGCGCCGGCGAATGCCCGGTATAAGGTCTTTCAATGGGTAATACTGAGATCGTCCAGTGTAAGAGCTCTCCCCAATTGGCCGTCTCTGGACTTGCCGTGATGAAACGTGGTAGAGATGATAATCCGCAGACCATGTTGACCGGTAGAAAAGACAATTCTCGGTCGAAAAGCGTGATGGCAATCAACAATGGAAGAATGACGGGATAGAGCAGCGGGCCCGGATCGAACCGAGAAGGGAGATGGAAACCAAGGCGACCGGCTTGGGCCCATGACCGCCCGGCGACATGGGCTCGGAAGGCGAGTCGAAGGGGATATAGGGAGTAGAGCGCGGCTGTCAGCAGCGCAAAAGATCTCAACTCGTCCCGCCAATGGGCCAGAGCAGCGGATCCTTCCTTGCTGCTCCCGACAACGGCGCTGATGCAGCCCAGTAAGAGAACTTCGGTCCCGCGGCGCAGAATCTCCCCTCGTCGACGCCGGGTATAACCTTCAATGTCTTGGATGTTGTGCTTGCCGGGCTGTGACCTTTTATCCTTGTTCGAACTTTTGCTGAAGAATCCATTGCCGGTTTGGACGACCGCCGGCGGAGTCACCTGCGGACTGTCGGCAGGAGATAAGTGGTCCGGTGTCCTCCCCCGGAGGCCCTTTCGCGCACGAAGCGGAGGCGCTGGTAATCCCTTGAGGATAGAGCCCCTTTCATCATCTGCCTCGGTGCCACTGTCTCCCGAGTCTGACCGGCTGGCGGCGGTAGAGTGATCCCGGCTCCTGCCTTCAGTCCCGGTTGACTCGGACTGGATCAGAAGGCTCAGGCTCCGCCGATGATATGGCTGCGGAGATCGAGAAAGAGTTGGGCTAAATTTGCTGTATAGGTCTTGGGAGTTGGAGTGGCGCGCGTTGACTGGGGCGCGGTTGGAAGTATTCATCGAGGGACCGCGTCAGAGGCCAGTTGGAGAGCCGACAACTACATGCAGGTTGTCATGGTGGATCAACGTATTGAAACAGCATAGCACGCAGAACGAAGGACGTGCCAGCCATCGTGAGTGCTTTTTGTTGGGATTATGACATTCACATGCAACATTGAAGAGATGCCACTTTGGTCACCTTTTCCAGGGTCTCGGTGCCGGGTAATAGGGCAGTTCCGGACCACGGACACGTGTTCCACAATCTCACCCACTAAGCCCAAGGTATTATCATTTCCAGACATCACTTTGCTTCTCCTGTAAGCCTGGCTTGCAGCCAGGTCATGTTAGAGAGTGGTCGGATAGGTAAGCCTTGACATCGACTCTGCTCCGGATGTCGTCTCTGAGAAGACGAATGGCATCGCAGTCGGAGATTCCACAGACCTGGATCTCGACGCCGCCGCCGTACCGCTGATGAAAAAAACCTCTGCCATGTCCGAAGCTCTCAACGTAATCGCGCTGGTGTCGGGCGGCAAGGATTCGTTCTATTGCCTCCTTCATTGCATCAACAATGGCCACCAGGTCGTAGCACTCGCTAACCTCTACCCAAAGGCCAAGGAGGGGCCGGCTGATGGACTTACTCGATGCGAGGAGACCGAAGATCTGAACAGCTTCATGTATCAGACTGTCGGCCACAGCATTATTCCCCTCTACGCTGAATGTTTGGGACTCCCTCTGTACCGAAGGCAAATAACCGGCTCGGCCACACAAACGGGACGCTACTATGATCCCAGTCGGAACGGTGCATCCGCAGACGAGACAGAGGACCTCATTCCGCTGCTCCAGGAAGCGAAACAAAAACACCCAGAGGCCAACGCTGTCTGTTCTGGTGCCATCCTGTCCACTTATCAGCGCACACGGATTGAATCCATAGCGATTCGTCTGGGACTCATCCCTCTGGCCTTTCTCTGGCAGTATCCCGCCCTTCCGCCGCCACCCCAACGCGGGGAGTCGGTCACAGGTCTGCTGGACGACATGGATGCCGCCCAGTGTGACGCGAGAATCATCAAGATAGCAAGCGGGGGGCTCAACGACAATCTATTATGGTCGAACGTGGCTGATCCAAGGAGCAGGAGCAGGATTGTCGCCGGCATGGCACCTTTCTTTCCCGATCACGAGTTTTGGCTGAGAGGCGCCGTGCTGGGAGAAGGAGGTGAGTACGAAACCCTCACACTGAATGGGCCGAGAAGTGTGTGGCAGAAGAGGATCGAGATTCGGGAAGAGACGAACGTGACCCTTTCTGGCGAAGGTGGAACCAGCTACGTGAGACCAGGTCCAGCCACGCTTGTCCTCCAAGAGTCGCTCGCAACGCCCAGAGGGAGTCTGGTACGCGTGCCGAAGCTGCTAGACTTTCGATTTGAATCTGTTCTCGCCAGCCTCCAAGGAGAATTCTCCGAGAAAGCAATGGTTGTTCCTGGCACCAGGCGAGACCCGAGTGCTGGTTCAATACATCCAATGCCCAGCACAAGATTTGATCTGGCTCAGAACCACACAGGGACGCATCTGGCTCTCTCCAATATCACGGACCCCTGCTCGGCCCCCCGGGACGATGCGTTGGGACAAATCACTGCCGTGTGTGGCCAAGTCCAAAGGTTACTTGACTCACTGTCGACGCCCGAGGATGGTCAAGACCATCTCACTTCTTCGAGCATCATCTCGACCACCCTGCTGCTGGCATCCATGTCCGACTTCTCGGCCATCAACGCCATTTACTCGTCACTTTTTCGTCCCGGCGAGCCCAATCCCCCTGCGAGAGTGACCCTCGGCTGCGACCTTCCCACCGGGATCAAAGTGAGCCTCAACATCATCCTGGCCCATGGATCCCGAGACCGAAGGCGCGGTCTACACGTGCAAAGCCGAAGCTACTGGGCACCAGCAAATATCGGGCCCTACAGCCAGGCCATATGTGAGCCTGTCAACACTGGCCCTCTCAATGTCCATGACGGTCGAGCCGAAGAATTTGTTCATGTCGCTGGCCAAATCCCTCTCCTTCCACACAACATGCAACTTATGCAGGCCTCGACGGTGGAACAGGCCGTTTTGAGTCTGCAACACTTGTGGCGTGTCGGCCAGGAGCGTGCAGTCGATCTTTGGCCGTGGGGAATGGCTTTCCTGAAGCACGAAGTGGGGATCAGACAAAAGGCTTATGCCACCGCGCAGACGTGGTATCACGCCCACCTCATAGCCAGCTCCATCACAGACAGTGAAGCAGAAGAGAAAGAAGAACCAGACGCATGGGACCTTCAGTACAACCGATTCGCCGCCTTTCGATCCAGTGTCGTTCCAACGACGAACGGAAAACATTTGCACCTCCTTCCGAACCCCGCCGTCTTTGGAGACCCTCCCTTTGCAAAGTCATTCGTCCCTCCTTTTATCGCTGCAGAAGTCACATCTCTCCCTCGCGACGCCCCAGTGGAATGGTGGAGTCTCGGTCTCGCCAACTTGCCAAAGGCACCCTCAGAGAATCCAAGAATCTCGGTTCGCCGCAAGCAATGGACTTGGGGAACGGCCACCAGCATCACTGTTCTCTCTGGCCTGACCGGTGACGACAGTGACGGCGTGGATCAGGAAAGAGATGTACATCTGATTACGATCATGATCGATCAGCTTTTGACCTCTCCCACGCCGGGCCTTGATATCCCTTCAGCGCAGCACATCCTATGCGAGATTCTCCTGCCACCTCGAGGCGCTCACTCACACACCCCGCCTCCGCGTTACCAGCTCATCCACGGCACAGCCCTCGTCTCCAACCTCGACCACCAAGGTTGGGATATGTGGTCCCGTGTCGGTGGGGTCGAGCACCTACCAGGCGTCGCCTTGATCCCTTGCAGCTCCGTTTGGGGCCGTCAGAGTTATCTCAACGACGACGTGCGGCAAACTTTGTCCACCATCAGGCCACTGGCGCTGGCCATGACCTTACGCATCGCCGTTGACATCGATCCTTGATCTTCACCACTTGTCCCACGTCTTTCTCCGCGAACGAGATCTCAGTCCATTCTTACTTTTACCATCAAACTAGAATCATCACAACGATGGATTAGACGGCTCGGCGATGCTCTCGCTGGTATGTCTTCGGATATGCTGTCTCATCCAGGTACGCTGGGAGACTACAGCTGGCGACACAGCACGAAATGGGACAGCTCTTGCCACATCAAACAGACTGGGCATGGGTCCGACATCGAGCTGTCGATGCTGTCCGTGCTCTCGGATTCTTTCAGCCTGAGGACGAGTTTTTTCGTTCGGTCTCAATCCACTCACCACCCCTCAACCCTAGCGCGTCCTGTCAGGTCCAGCGGGCCAGCCGCGGTTCGGACGCGATGCGAGGGAAGGGGGAGCGGCAGAGAATAGGAGAAGAGGATTTTGAAACGGTTCAGGGTGAATGATCGGGAACCCGCCACGCCACATGGACACGGCAGCCTGTTGCTGGCTCAGCCCACCCCACCACAGCCAAGCGGTGCTGAATTTGTCTTCCTTTGAAAGGCCAGAACTGAAGTGAGCGCAGAGGCGAACCAGCGAGAAAGAAAAAGGGGGGTTGGAGTCCCAGCACGTCGACTTTTGACTTTTGCTCTCTATCTTAGCCTCAACCCGCCCCTCCTAGGAGGGGGAACAGGGCGGGTAAAAAATATTCGAGTCCAAAGGCCGCAAGCCTGCCAGAAAACAAGACAATTGGAATAGATATAAATGCATATGCTGATACTGATAGTAATAGTACACTACTGCTGTTACACCCGTCATTCTCCTCGCCATTTATCTCTCTCCCCCATCTAGCCTGGTCGTAATGAGGAAAAAATGTCAACGGACGAACTTCTGCCATCTCCACAAAATCCAAAAAGAGCTCAAGTCGTTTATCTACTTCGAGTGTGCCTCGCCCCCCTCTGCCCCATCTGGCTCGCGCCACGGAGAAAATAAATGCAATCAGTGAAAATACAGCTTCTTGAAAAGGAAAGAAAATGGAGGTCAAGAAGAGAACATGGCATTTTGGGCAGACACACTCCTGTTACGCTGTTTTCGTCCCGTCGACTCCAGATCTGGAAGCCCCTGAGAGGTCGATTGGCAGTGCTTTCTGGTTCCTTCTTTTGTTCACATCAAAGATCATTTCGTCGTTGTTGCTGAGAGTGTTTTCGTGAATCTTTCTCGTCAGGTTTTCAGATCTGGAGGCGCCTACAGGGAGTCATCCCGTTTCCTCTTCTTCATCGCACGCTTGCTGTCCGTCGACGAAGAGCCTTCCGATCCGCTGCCACTGGACGAGCTGGCCATGGCGGCCCGTTGTGCGGCTTCATAGAGCACTTGGCCCATCTCCTCGTCGTACGGTCCGTGCGGTTGCAGCTCGCCGTTCTCAAGGACACCCATGACGATGGCGCCGCTGCCGTGGGTGCGGGCATGCTGCGCCAGGTTGTCCGAACGAGAGAACTTCTTGCCACACTCGTTGCACTCGAACGGCTTGTCTTGGGTATGGAGGGAACGGTAGTGTCTCTTGAGATGCTCCTGTCGTCGGAAGCGGCGGGAGCAGAGCGTGCAGACAAACGTCTTGGACGGGTCTTCGGTCAGGGATTGCTTGCGGCCACGGCGATTGGCCGGCTGCTGTGGTTGTGCGGGCCCTTCCGACGCCGAGTGGGCAGCGTGGCCGTCACTGGAGCTGGCATGGCTTTGCGAGGCTGTGGTCGAAGCCGGATCTTGATTCTGGCCGTCCGTTCGGCTGGACGTGTGCGCATCGGCCGGGCTGAGACTCTGGAAGTCAAAGTCGGTGTCGGTGGACCCGGCCCGCTTCATCTTCCGGTGGGACGACTTCTTGCCGGAGCAGCAGGCGCCCGAGTCAGAGAAGGAGGAGGCGGGAGGAGAGGGCAGGCCAACCTGCGCCGCTGCCGTCGCTCCGCAGTCGTCTTCATCAAAGCTGCCAAAGCTATGGACGCTCAGGAAGTCCTCCTCGTCGGGTTGGGACAACCTCTGCCTCTTGTCGCCGTTGTAGGCAATCTCGGCGTCGGTGAAGTTCACAAAGCTGAACTCGTCTTCGGAGTCGAGCTCAGTGCAGAAAGAGGATTCAAACGAAGGATTCTCGATCATGGACGAGAACGGGTCTGCGGCCACGGGACTGTCCCGCTCAGGAGTGATGGGAAAACTGGTGTGGCCCAGCGCGAACTTGTGTTCCTCGTCCTCGGCCGACAAGGTGGGCAGAGGCGGGAACTGTTGGACGTGCGCGGACGTCACCGGCTCGAACGAGCTGGACGTGAGATCTCGCAGATTGACAAACTCGGCGACGGGGTACGTCGACGGCGAGACTTGCGAGGCTGGGGAGGCCGGAGCCAAGGAGGGGGAGGTGCAGCCACTGCTGGTGGAAAATGAGTTCACCGGCAAGAGCTTGGCATCACCAGGATGCGGGAAAATGTGTACTTCTGTCGGTCCCCGGTCAGCGCTGTTTTTAGTTGCCCACATCGTTGCACTTACGTCCATCAGACCAATCGTCCATCAACGGCAGCGTCGGCATGTCCTCCTTGGACGTCTCAATGGGCAAGTTGAAGTACCCCGCCGCATGCACGGGCGTTTGGTTGGCACTGCTCGCCGGGGGACTGCTCGCCGTGCTGGGGCACGCGGAGAGACACGGCGTGGGTGGTGACGAGTGCCGGCTCTCCAGAAAGTGACCGTGGTCGAGCGGTCCATTCGGGCCCAGCATGATCTTGGGCATCGGCATGGCCAGCGTGAGCGGCGGGGACGCCGTCGGAGTCATGACTTGCTGAGGCGGAATAAAGTGGCCTCGCGCCAGCGGTGGTGCCTGCCAGAACGGCGGTGCCGCGTAGTGGTGAGCATAGCCGGGGCCCATGGGGCTGAAAGCCGTTTGCTCAACGGGCATGGGCGTGAAGACGGCATTATGTCGTGCGTCCGAGTCTGGTCGGTACTGGTAGAATTGAATCTGTTGAGCAGCCATCGCGTATGGACTCTCCATGGCAATTGACTTGGTTGCTCTTTTTTTGTGTGGACTGCTGAATCTTACACGGTCGGAGGGACAAAGAAACCGAGTCCAAGGGAGTGACGAGGACAGGGGCGAGGATGACGATCGGATGTCGATGTGTCGCAACAGGTGACTAGCTATACAGAACGGTCTTGCGGGCGACTTGGTTCGAGCGGTCCGTTAACAAGAGGGCGTGATGAGGGTTCGGATTAACAGTATGGTACAATGTTGTCACAGGCCGAAGGAAAGACTGGATGATGTTCAATGGTACAGGTATGTTGTACAGGATGAACAAGATCCGGGAAGGGCCTGGGCAACAAGTGAGATCAACCAAAAAAAAGAAGAAACGTAGAGCGCGGGGAAAGAGCGACTGCCTCGATATGAGGAAATAAAAGAGAGACGATGATGCTGGGAGCCTGGACGAGGATAAGAAGAGAGCGATAGATGTGCTCGCCGCTGAGCGTCCGCTGTCAACCAGTGACTTGGGCCAGGTCCTGATGCGGAAAGGCAGTGGTTGCAGGGACGGAGCCACCAGGCACGGTATGGGGGCGCTTTTTTTTGGGTCCGTCGTCGCATCCATGCAAGTGACTAAATCTGGTGGAGCTCAAGGTCTCACCAGCATCCTGGCCGGTCTCAAAGACTATCAGCCACTAAACGGGGGCTGCGGGCCAGCACCACCACCACCTTTTAGAGCGGCGAGGGTGTCCATCCTGCTGGCTGGCCTGTGCTGCCACCGTCCGAGGTGACGTTGCGACCCCGGTCGCGCAGAGCCGATATGCATGGGAAATTGCACCGCTGCTCAGCAGTACACCCTCTCATCCGTTTCTGTGCATGACTGACCAAGCGCACACGGTGGGATGGGAGAGGTGAGGACCGTGGCACGGTGCTATCGATCGACGCTGAGAATCCTCTGGTGACAGGCGACAGGATGGCTGGATCGGCCGGATGCGCGCTGGCCATTGGTTCGACCACCGCCCATCCATCACCGAGCAGCGCTTGTACACGAGAGATCGGTCGGTGGGACGAGTCGAACTTGTTGACCACCAGCTCTCGCGCGTGTGTGCCGTGCAAACGCTCTCGTATAGGCGTTGGCCGAGAAGTATCGGCCATGCCACCGGGGGCGAGAAAAAGAGCGACGAGACGTGTATTGAGCAGCAAATGAAGGCGCTGGGCCTGGTCTGACCGCGAGGTCCCCCCGGTCTCGTCGAATCACGGCGCGGGATTTCGTGTCTCTTTTCGCCCAGCTGGGAGTCTCTGCAGCTGTGATGTTCGGAAACGCGCGCAACAAATGGCGACTCGCTCGCCGGGTCCTCGAACCAATCAGTGGGGCGTGACTCCATCCGTCCTGTGGTCGAATGGCACGAGATATACGGTTGGACGTCTTCCCAATGGGCGTGTCTCGCGATTTTCTTACCAGTCACCGTCGTCCTCATCGTCCGGACGGTCCTTAGACGCTCCCCTCGGACGTGCAAATGCGCCCTTCACCATGTCGTCGACTCGTCCGCTCGTCCCGGGGGCGGCAAGTCCGTCCGCACAGGTCGGCCGTGGATCTGAGCGATAAAGGGACTACAGCTACACACACCGCGTGACGAGCGTGTCTGACATGACCGCGTCTGCTCATAGACTGGTCTTCGGAAGCGGTGGCGACGACAACAGACAGAGGTCAGGCAACATGTCGCAGAAGGGGATGTCGTGGCTCGGCGCATGTCTCAGTGCATGCAGATGCAGGTACCGGAGCCAACAGGTGCACCGCGCAACACGACACTGGTCTGCCTGCATCCACCGTTCCCGCGTCTCGCGTAGAGTGAGACCGTGTCAACTCTGCAGTCGATCGACTGCTCGTTTGACCACTCGTATACCGCACCGCGCGTTAGTGGGCAGCACATGTTTCTGCCGTGGGAGGGGGAAAAACCGTTGGAAGGTGAAAACTGTTTCGCTGAAGGTCGGTTCGAAGGAGGGTGCAGCGCCTTCGCCTGCGGATTTGCCAGGTCCTTTTCCCCGCCATTCGCGCGTGCAGCGCTCAGCGACAGCGTGTTTCATCTTTTACCAACCAGAACGTCCCACCGCGTGCCCAGTGCTTTTTGCCATCGCCGAGCGGACGGCCTCACGTCAAGAGGGGAGAAGGGACCTGCAACTCTCGACCAGCCATCCATTCCCTCGGAGGCGAGTGGCCTCGGCGCGAGTGGGGATGGAAGGAAGATGCCGACGCGTATCGATAGCAGGGCAGGACGGCCCAGTGGCACCAGTGGCACCACCAGTCAAGAGCGTTGACAGCAGAAGCAAAGCCAAAGGGAAAGACGGCTGGAAAGCGAAGCTTTCCGACCTCAAAGCTTTGCCGGCCCGCCAGTGTGCATGCATTCTTTTTGCTGCTTGCTTTTGATCGACGGCTGGCCAGCCTGGCTCCCCTGGTCCGGCCCTGCCCACCTCGACGACACACCACACACTTTGGGAGCTGTCTGCCGATCACTACCGCACGCAAGTGTGATGACGGAAGAGGATACGAATGCACATTACCACCATTCGGCCGGGGCTGGCCGATCATCACCATCACAACCACCACCGTCGAGAATGGCAAACTGCGACGGTGCTTCCGGTTGGCAGCCAGCGGCCGGGGACGGAAGAGGGACAGGCCGGCCGGGCCTGACTCCATCAGGGCAGACGAAACGATTTAACCAGCTTGCCACCACCACCACGACCATCCGCAGGACGACCTTGATTGCTCAGTGTCCACCCACCCGGCGCCGGGTCCCTCCCCCAGGTCCCAGACGGTCTTGGGCGACCCGAGGCGGTCTCCACGCTCAGAGGCCACACCAAGGTCTAAGCCCGGCGGGCGTGCCGCCTGGGACGCGGTGCGGTGGTCCATCGCACCAGGCTTGCTCTAGCAAGTTTTCCAGAAGCCTGCTGCTGATTCGATTCCCCAGCCGTGATCCACGGTGGATGCTGTGGGCGAGCGGCCTGCGCCCTAACGCAGGAACGCTCGGATCAGCGTTGCCATTCGATACTGTTAATGCAGGTACGGTACCAAAAATTCCTCTGGTCAAAGATCCTCTCAGCCCACATTCTGCAGCGAGTGTTTCAGCGTGGTCATCACGAAAAAGGCCATGTGCGCGAGAACTGGCCTGCATGGGACGGCGCAATTCCTCTCCCAACACCTCCCTCTTCCCAGAGGGCCTCTCTGTGGTGCGGTCCTCACGGCCACCAAACCGTTTTTTTCTTTATCGGCCACCGGCAGCTGGCGGACCCTCCACCATTCGGCCATCTTAGTGCCTTGCCCGTGCTGGCTCTGTGCTCTAAATTTGGCCCATGGTCCAGCATCCGCCAAGTGCACGACGTTGTCAAGGATGCCAGTGGCGAGCACTGGCGTTCCTGCGGACGCTGGTCTTAGCGCTTCCGGGGAAATTTGAAGCTCCACCTTGCTATCTCGTTATCGTTGTTGGCGTCGGGGAACCTGATCACGAAACTCTGGACGGGGTGCTGTGGTCGCACGTTGCCCCGTATGGCAGCCCGTGTTTTTGGTGGCTGGCTTGGTCTCCGCTTCAGGGCCGCCCGCATGGGCCTCGAGAAGGCCGAAGCAGGAACGGTGGGCGTGGCTCCAAATCCTGTTTGCTCCTCTCGGTCGGCGGTCCAGCTCGCTAATGCACAGCCTCAATGTATCATCAGCAAATTTGCGGCAAAATGGAAAGCTGGCCACTGTGGCCGCCGGCGTGGAACGTGGCAGAAGCAGCATATCGGTGGTGCTTCCTGCACACTGATAACGGGGACGCCATTGATGACCATCTCGAGACCCCTTCAGCTTTTTCTTTTTGTTTCGCCGGCGAGCTCCGCCAATCCGGTACAGATCTCTCTCTCCCGCGTTACACGGGTGCCCGCGAGACGGGAGATAGGCGACCATGCTGGGGCGGGAGTGCCTTTCTCAGAAGAATCTCGACGTGCGTGGCTGGCCCCGTGCTCGTGCTGGTGAGAAGAATGATGACCAAGTTTGACACGGCATGACGAGACGCGCCAAAGGGGTGTGCACAGACAACCGACCCATGCCCTGCCAGATCGCGTAGGACTTCAGGGCCTGGGTCAGCAGTCCCACTACAAAGCTTGGGACGGGAACGGAATGTCCATAGATTTTCATCCTCCTCATCGGTACGCCGATCTTTGACCTGACTTCTCGGGACACTGCCTGGATCCCACGGTCGCGAGCGAGACACGACCACGACCTCGGACGCGCTTGTTTCTGAGGAGCCTGCGGTCATCATTCTTTTTACGTGACATGTCTGGATGTGGCGGATTCTTCCACAACACGCTGCTATAACGCGGCCTTCCACTGACATTTCACATGTCTTGGAAATCTCAGCTGATAAGGGGATATTGGCATATGTCGAGCACGGACAAACCATTGCAATCACACTGATTGGCATCTGCAACAGAAGTCGAGGCGCCAGCACTTGAACAATGCGCCCCCTCGGCGGCTGGAAGAGTATCTACAGAGATCGGCATGTTTGCTGTGAGGGTACAGAAGACGAGCGCTCCGTCCTCGTGAGGCTGGCGTCGAGAACACGATCGTACCTTGACGCGCTGCACTGCATGAGTGAGTGAGGCGAATGGAAGTGATCTGGCAAGGCTGGCTTCACAAGCGCGAAACATGTAGGCTGCGAAACTGTCTCCTTTATCGTCTCTGTGCTTGCACTTCCCACAGTTCAGGTATCTTCCGACCATCTCTGTGCCCTCCCCCTCGCCTTACTCTTGACAGGGTGGCTGGTCTGATGGGAAGACACGTTGACAGCGCTCAGGCCTATGCACTGCCTCCTTGCTGTGCGGTGCAGGTTGCACTGACTCCAAGACACACGTGGACATCGATAGCGTGCGACGACGCCTCGCACGCGGGTCACCCCAGAATTATGGAGCAACACCCTGATCAAGAGCCATCTCAGATACGAGAGAACCATTCCGTCGAATCGTTTGGACCAAGCGCCACAGACCCGAAATCAGTTGAGATCTGGCTGATGTGCTGGATCGCCCACGCGTCTCTTTCTAACACAGAACTTGAGCGTTGGCCTAGAATTAGGACACAAGTAAAACTGCCACAGATAAACAGACTGTCAGACCGACCATACAGGACATTCTCTCACGCGCTCGTCGCCGAAGAGATGGGATTGATCTTGCACACGGTCGACTAGAAATGTGGCCAATACAGCTATAACCGGCTTTTGGGCGCGCAGTCACCTTTATTTCCGGCAATGATCCATTTTGTGAATTCCATGGGCAATCGCGTCAGTGGTTGCGATCAATCTGATGAACTAAGCGAGATGAGTTGGTCAATATCAATGCCCGCTAGATATCACGTGATATCACTCCTATACTCAGTAATATCCTCCTTTTGACCCGAGCAGCCGCTACTTTGAGCCTAGGTCCGTTGAATTACAGCACAATGCAGGTTGCAGGGAAATCTGCCGCCACTTTTGGCAGCAGTGCTCTGCTCTTGGACTCTTGTATGAGCTTTCTGAGTCACTGTCGGTGGACCAGCCGGGTTGAGCTGGCTTGAGTTCGGCCGTGAAAACACCCTTGGGCCTGGCCGTGCTGCCGAAGGGATCTGTTTCTTCTACGACGCCGCTCCAGGCTGTGGAGGAGGCGCCGCGACTTCCACCGAACGATTGCACCTTGAAGAAGGATGGAGGCGCCAAGAGCTTGTCTTCTGTCACAGGTGTACCTCCAGGTAAAGGGGATTTCACTCAGCAAAATGGCCTACTTTGACATCCTCACTCTCCTCTGCCGGGAGAGTGCCTGTCTGTCTCCTAGGCCGAGGATCGCTTTCTCCAGCCACGGCTCACTGCAAGATAAAATTGGCATACTTCCAGAATGATCCTGGACAACCCCATTGGGCCCTCACTTGTGCCTAACCCATTCGTAGACTCTTTCAAGGTCTCGTCCACATTGGAAGGATGGTCCGGAATAAGCCAACCATTGTCATCGTCGACACTTTCATCCAAGTCCAAGATTGGCCACCCCGCAGCACCAGAATTCCCACCTCTGGGCGTTATAGTGAGACTTCATCTAATCCTGGAAGTTCCAAATCCCCGAATCGTTGAGTCCCTATTAACAGTAAGTGCGCCTCTAGTCACACCACACCTCAATCTGGCCTAATCGGAGCAACTCACATTGCAACGGCAGGAAAGCCAACGGCTTATTGTACCCAAGAATCCACCGTGGATTCATTTTGGGAAGACCTTGCAAGCAGTCATGTCGGCGATGACAGCAAGCCTAGTCAACGGAGTCGGTTTTCGGCTCTATTGCTGTGGCCATTCTCTTTCGTCTTGGGGATTTGGAGGAACCCTTCCTGATCTCTTCTTTGATGAAGATGCCATTTCCCAGCCACGACTCTACAAAAGGAAAGTCCTGTAGGATTGGGGACAACTCGATCATGCTCTTAGTGATGAACCAAACAAGCTATGATGGTTGATGGCATCTCTCCAAGATCCTCTCTACGGCGGTGTTGTAGGAGTGCCGGAGGCCAAGCGCTCACAGGTGAACAGATGACGACATTGCCTGTGTTCCCAACACCTAGAACAGCCTCCTTGGTTTGGACAACTCTTGACAATCGACGATAAATATAAGCATTACCTATCTGGTCTCATTTCTCTCTCTCTGGGTAGGACCTTGGTGGCCCGGAGTTGATTCCACGCTAACCCAAATATAGTATAGCTCCAACCACCAAACTCCAACAAATTTCTTGCAAAATTGCGGCCACAAACTTCTTCCTCTTCTTCGTGCGGCGCTGCCATTCCAAATCATATCCTGTGTTGCTTGGTCGGTTCAAATAAATTCCTCATCAGGACTATTTTGTCAATGCCGAACTCAAGTGTCAGTGGCAGCACAGAGCAAAGAAATTGCACTCTGATCTCCTCGGTTGTAGGTCTCGGTCCTGAGGCCACTTTCTGCTTGCTCTCTCAGAGCGACAAGACTGGCTCTCTTCCACTAGACCGCTGCAGCTCGCCGAGTTTCCTGCGCTCGTTCACGCGTGGGGTCGGACAACACCCGTCCTTGTCGTTGGTACATAGATATCTATATTTGAACAAATGAGGCGAAGGAGGGTCCAAAGATGATGTCCTGCGACCCGTAAAGTGGCACAGACGGTCGTCTTGGAGGAGAGGAGGAAAAGAGTGCTCCATCATCGTTACAACTGCCTTCGGCAATGGAGAGCCGAGATGTCCTGTCTTGACTATCGAGTGGCAACCTGTTCCCTGATGCCGGGTCACAGATGATGTATCGTCTATCGTCTCTCGTCCTCATCTTGTCCCCATGCGTGACACTGTCCGGTCAGTCGTCCAAACCAATCTTCTCAATCTTGCCATCTCTCTTCTCTCCAGTTTCGCCGATAATTCTTATTCGGTCAATTCGGACCCTGTCACTGGCTCCTTCGCTCTCGACCACAAACACCACCAGGCTCGACACGTTCTGAAACTTGACGAATCTCAGTTCCACCCGGGCCGTCCCGGTGTTGTCATCCCAGTCCTTCTCAGAGAGCGTAATCTCCTGCGTCGCCTGCACGTCATCTGCTTCGTCGAAGCCCAAGATATGAGGTCGGTTCGTGTAGAGTCTGATGACTTTGGGTCGGGTAGGTGCATCGTCATCCTCGTCACGAGGTTGCGGGGGCTGCGAGGTGATCTGGATCGAATGGATCTTCAGCGTCGATTGGAATGGAGTGAACAGCATGAGCTGTTCATCGGTATCACTCTCCACCCAGTCTGATTTGTCTTCGGTTTGCCCTGTCGGACCAAGTCAGCATCCGTCCGCCGGGGCCATGGGTCGACTGACCCTTGGGCTTTCCACTCTTGAACAATGTTCTCGCATTTCCATAGCTCGAGTCCCAGTTCAACAGTTCTAAGCCTGTCACATCTACCTGCCCAGTGACATCCTCATACCCTCGCGGGAGTTCGGCCCCTAGCCAAGTCCCTTCGTTCGAACTGCCACTTCCATCCGTCTCGAGCCTGTTGGCCTCGTTGGCCAGGTTTTTCACCGCCGTCGACAGTCTTTTCGGGTCGGCACCTTCTATAAAGTCAATCTGTCTGGCATTCTTGAAGATCATGAACGTCGGCATGGCCCTGACTCCATATGATCGTGCCAGATCTTGTTGTTCGTCTGTGTTGATCTTGGAGAAGGTAATCTGATTCGGGCGCGAGAGCTGAGCAGAAAGCTGCTCGTATATTGGCGCTATCTGGCGGCAAGGGCCACACCAGTCGGCATAGAAGTCGGCGACCACGATGGTCGAGGAAGAAAGCAGTGCCGAAAACTGCGACGTCGACTGGATATGCACCGTCTTCGACATGCTTTCTTGAGCGTACAAGGTCCGATGGGCGATGACGAAATGGGGATGCACACTCGACTGGGTTGCAATCCAAGGTCAGTGGTGACCAACACGGACAGATCGGTCGTGTCTAAAGCGTCGGCAATACCAAAGCACTGATGATCAGTAAGAGTCTCTGGGTAGACAGATCGAACGCCCGCATGTTCGGGGATAGGTGACTGGCCTTGGCGGGTCAAGCAATGCCTGAGCGCTCACTCAGACCGTGCCGCTTTATAGCCACCTCACGAACTCACATTGCATCGGTCTCGACTGACAATGTCGTCACGGCGGTCACATCGAAAGTCCAGGCCAGGGTGCAAGCGTTCTAAAACGCGACGAGTGAAGGTCAGCATCCACTGATATGAGCGTATTGTACAAGTGTGATTAACTGATAGACTCCTCAGTGTGACGAGATTCGTCCGGTATATGGGAACTGTGTTAGGCATAGCATCTCGTGCGACTTCTCCCTATCGGACACTCCCTCCAGAATGCCGTCTTTCCCAAGCCTCACACAGATACATGGCGCGAGCCATCGCCTCGCACGCGAAACAGTTGCGTGAAGGCATCGATGAGAAGAATGCAGAAACGCTCTTCGCGACGAGTATCCTTGTTGTGTTGCACGCGATTGTGAGTCGGAGATTCTTAGACGGTAACAAGGAGGGTGCGAGGCTGCCTCTGCACTGGTTCAAATCATACCAAGGCGTCCAGGCAGTGGTGCAGGCAGGATGGCAGTGGATTCCGAACAAGGATATCCGACGCCTTGTCCAACGGCCAATACGGCCACCGGACTCGTTACCACCCGCACTGGAGAAGAAGATCACACATTTGATTTCCTCCTCAGCGGTCTGGACTCCCAAGAACACCTTGATGACGCCGCCCTCGAAGCCTACGCATCCAGTGTCGCCTTGCTCTCCCACCTCCACTCCAGTCCCCTGCACAGATATTTGCTTAGATTCCCCTCTCGGGTCACTCCTCGTTTTGTAGAATTGTTGGCAGCTCAAGATCCGAGGACATTGACCATTATGCGCTACTATTTCATGTTGTTAAAGACTACTCCTCACATTTGGTGGATGTACGGGGTGGCCGAGGAGGAGTTCAAGGCCGTCATGGCTTCCTGCCAAAGGAATGGTGGCCGAGGATGGATTGGGCGATCCGGGAATTCGAATGTGAAGGCAGACGGGAATGATAGCTGAAGGGGCGTAATGGGGAGATGGTTTTAAATGTGCTAGGGAAGAATCAGGGGAGCAACTCCATAGATATAAATAAGCGAGGGATTTGATGCACCGACAATATGCCCAAGTACAAAGTCACTCTGTACTGTATATTTTATGTCGGTGCTGTCCAGCATAACGACTATTGAAATTCCATCCCTTGATACCATTCAGGTCATTGCCGTGGATTGTATACCTTCCACATGGGAGTCCATCAACACCACAGATTCCACCTTGAGCGTCGCGTACGACTCTTTGAAAGGAATCCGGGGTGTAGAAGGCGAGGGCCAAAACCGCGATCAGACACATGCTAAGCACCAAGATATCATATTAGCCTCCAGTTGAAAATCGACCCCGGTAGATCTCTCCATTGTAACTTACATGCCATCCAAAATGATGAATGAGACCTGGTTCTGCATGATCGGATTCCTCCATCCACCTGCCATTTCCGCAATCCGATAGATGCAGCGGATGAGAATAGTCCAGTACACAATGGCGATGGCCACAAGGAGCCCCTCGAAGCGTCGCGAACGCCGCAAGGTACTCGTCGAAGTGGCCCCGTGCTTTCGAATGCGAAGGAAGACGTCCGTTGCCGTGAGCCCGAAGATGGCAAGCGTCACGACCTGCGAGACGATCCCGACCATCATGATGTCGTTTCCAGCGTTCACGTTGAGCCCGCCGACTCGAGGCCGGCTCCGAACCTGATGGAGTGGTGTCGTTAGTAGGTCACAGTGTGGGAAAGAAGGGAGATGCTTACGCCTGGATGAGGACGGAGACAATGTCGCATGAAACGAAGATCCATGTGTACCACTCGGGTGCGATTCGAGAGAATTTGGCTCCGTGGACGATGACGCTGTGGGCTTCAGTGTCCGGATTGCTCGACAGGAATAGGAATCATGATTAACGTACAGATGCTTCAGAGTGAGATAGATCCCGCCGGCGATGAAAACCGGTGCCACAGTCAACGCACGAGCTGCGTCCCAATGCTATCGACTCTATCAGCACCTACGGTTTATGAGATCTGCCCGGGTATAGAGAGCCTGACGCTGATTTGCTGAATGGATCCTTATGCGACCTGAGGCGACCCACGTATCCTTCGCTCGGTTATTAGCACAGTTGCCAGGAATGCTTCTGAAAGATCAAACATACCAATCACCTCCCCAGCCGTGCCGACTCCCAGAGCGATGAAGAAAGTCCACGATTTCCACTTGATGCTCTGCCACAGATGGGCAAAGAATGCGATTGCGAAGAGGCCGAGCAATATGAGATTCACAGGCTTCGAAGGCAAGTATCCATATACAGAGTCTTGCACGGGACAGGTCTTGACGGTGCCGTTGTGATATTTATTCGCCCGAGGAACCAATACAGTGGAAGGGCCTCCATGTTGATGGACTAGAGAATGTGAGGAGCTCCCGGATTTTGAATGGATGAAGATTCGGATGTCAAGTCGTTATATCAAGAGTTAGGGACCCTGTTGTGATCGCTGAGATACAACCTCAAAGTGGAGTAGGAGTTGCAAGAAGGAAAATTAAAAGAAAGGCCAGAGCCTGATACTTAATATGACAGCCCAGAGATTCTGTCCACTGAGGTCAGAAATCAGGGGCCGTCGTATTTGGACTATCATGATTGGAGTTCAAGTGACTCGGAGACATTGCTGAAGATATCTCTGAGGCTGAGCAGGCCATCGTAATGTCGGCCTTTGGTTAAGATACCTGAGTAGGGAGGAATCGCACGCGGGAGACCATCAGCGAATAGGGAGCGTCTTCTTCTTACGGAGGCGTAGATGTGAAGTTGGAGAAAATAGGTGCCGCCTGGAAAGGACAGAGGAGAACGGTATTCGTATTTGAGGCGTTTTGATTGGGGGTCGGCAGATCCCGCACATCAATGGTCAATAGCTCATGGTAGACCAATCTCTTCTTAGTTTTGCGGTCAGAGTCACCTTACTCGGGTGGACTCTGGCAGGGAGCGATAGTAATATGTCTTTTGATAAGAATAGGAGTTCCATTAGATCCACAGGTCCTGCCAGAAACAGTGGACGAGTCGTGAAGCGGAACTGGGTGGCATTACTGACCTCAGTCAGCCATTGTACGATTGGTTAAAATCACTAACGTCGACAATCGAATGATTTACAAAGGACATACGACCAAGACACACTTGTGGAAGTAGGTTGTCGGTGAAGGTTAAGGGTATTTGAACGGACTGGCAGCGATTCAGCCGCGGCTGTGATTCTGGGGCGGCGCAATGTGGATCCTTTCATCTGCAAAGCAAACCGGTGTGCACTGCTAGAAGATACCTTGCGGTTGGGGATGGGGAGTTTTAGGCCAACTAGCCGTTAGCGCCATTAGCCCTATTTGAGCGTGCATCACCAAATCTCCTCCAACAGTGTGATGCACCATACATTCAAGAGCCAACGCGATGTATTCAGATTCTAGGCTATCCAAGACGACGAGCTCTATGTACAGGCATTCAATGAGTTCGTTTGGAGGGCTTGCGTGCTCGACCGCTCTTGCGCACAGCACCTTCTTCTCGGTCATTGGGCCCTTCGTCCCGAGGAATAGCTTCCGAGATTTGACGGTTATGACGGCCGTCGTGACTCTCGATCATTAGCGGCGGCGTTGCAGCGTGCTGAGGCACCTCATCTTCGTCATCGTCGACCAGAGAGACGGGAGGACTTTGTCCTGGCGGCGGTGGCGATGGTCGTAGGCCAGGTAGAATAGATCTATCGGCCTCGGCGGTCCTCCGACTGTCAATGCTCCATCTACTCTGCTGCAATGGGAACCAGAGCAAGGTAACCGGATATAGCAGTCCTTTGCCCTGCTTGTAGTCTTGGATGGCGATGATATCTTGAATTAGCCAATCACCTTCCCAGGTGCACCAGAGTTGTGGGTTGCTGGGCTTGTCGACGTTCATGTGATTGGGCGCAAGCGTCCAATGACCATACCCACTCGGTTGGGTCATTCGGTCAAAATATGAAATGAGTTGAGCTTGACCACGTTCACGGAACGTGTTCTTTAGCTTCTCAAAAGATGTCGCCGTTCCGTGGGTGACGGCAACTGTCCAACCCTCCCCCATGCCTTCCATGTCATCTTAGGCGGGTCATCATCGGTATAGGAGGCATGCGCGACGCGAGCCGAACCGATACACCGTAGCTGTAGGGATTGGACTGGTGGATGCTGGTGAGATGCCAATTGGCTTTGGGCGGGGGACCTGTTGGTCAGGACCTTGGCCAGTTGACCTGTTGATCAGGACCTTGGCCAGTTGACCTGTTGATCAGGGCAGCCAGTTGACCTGTGGATGGTGACCAGTTGAAGATGATTGGGTCACATGATGCAGAGCTAGATGACTAAGAAACAGCGCCAAGACAGCGCCAAGACAGAGTGGAAGTATGAGGATGAGTGAGATGGATGAGATTGATGGCTGAGGGAGAAGGTGCTGCGACTGAGCAGCAGATATTTATGTGCCTGATGTGCCAAAAGTCCTTGGCAGGGTCATTCACAGAAATGAATGAAGAGACAGCCGTCCAGCGCTGTGATTGGCTGCAGCATTCAAGGTCTTGGCGACGGTAAAGTCTCACAGCCAATCAGAGCCTTTTGTTTACCTTGATAGTTTATATCACGTGATTAAATCAGCTAAGCCTTTTTCGGCGAGGGCGCGATCAGCGTGCACCTGAGGAATTCCAGTCGCCAAAAGCAACCTGAATCCTTATCAAAAGTGAGTAAATTTGGTATCCAAATGATGCCTGAATGCTGACCTATTGAGCACTCACATTATAAGATGAAAGAGCTCGTTATTGATGAGTTATAGAGATGGCTGGTGGTGGTGGTGCACGACCTGTGTGAAGTGGTCAAAGGGAGCTAAGAGCCAAACGGCGCTAACGGCGCTAACGACGCTAACGGCCAGTTGGACCAAAACTCCCTATCCCCAACCGCATAGCTAAACCTCAAAATGCGCCAGGGGGGTTTGTCACCTTTCTTGGCTCCAGCCTTGAGTGCGCAATTGTCACAATGTGTATCTGGCTTTGTATCTGTCATGCCAAACAATTCGAAGTGATGAGCTTTGCATTGCATGGTCAAAATCATCATGACGGCCCTCCACTGGTCCTGAAAAACCACAGACGGCATACCTCGATAGCAGGGCGTCAAAGAACTGCCCATCATCGAAGGCAAGCCGACAGCCTCAGCCTGATCGGATGAAATGAATACTACCCACAAACCTTGCCTGAATCCTTGTCCAACTCACTATCGTCCAAGCCGTTGCGGAATGGTAAAATCCTCCCACGGTCCTTGTTGGAAGTTAGCCATTGGACCTCCGACCATACAATCATAGCTCTGCTTGGAGGTCGACTCACAATCGCATGTCCGAACGGAACTTCCTTGATGGCGCCCTCGGCGTTTCTCGAAGACTTGATCCGAAACAGGCCTTCTCTGACATCGTATGACTATCTCCAAGAACGTCTGAATGTGTCATTAGTTGGAGAGAGAGGCCAGTCTTTTGTGGAGCTACTTGTTGAAGAAAGCAATGACACCGCGCTCGAGACAAAATCTGACTCCAAGCATTACCCTTTCCCCATGCTCCCTACTAGTCCACTCATGGCTAGATATGCCAATGAGGCGGCGCTGCCTTTAGTAGCAGTTTATGAAGAGAAAGAACTTACACGACAAATGATGGTGCGTGGCAACGTTCTTCAGACCAGTTGGTCCGCTGACATCAGGCCAGACGCGAAGAGAATTGTTTAAGCTCATGTCGGTGGATTCTGAGTTGCCAATTCTCCTGCTAATCCTCACAGCTTCATCCGGCAACGCAATTCGATCAGCCCACTCAATATCAATCACCAGCTCCTGACCCGGTTGTTGCAACTTTGCCATGCTTCATCTCGGCTATTCGATTTCATCATCTATTTTGGGCCCAAGCAGGGCGAAACTACCTTGACGCCCCCAAGCGTCTGGACTTCGCCAATGGTGCTCGCGACGGACAATCAGCAGGTACCAACACCCTTTGGTATGAGATTCTGGGCATCCACACTGGACCTTTTTAGATTGATGTCTTAGAATGTGCTTATATAATCCGGTTCCCCGAACTCAATCACCGTTCAGAGTCCAATCCGTGGTCGATGCGACAAGTCTTAATTTATCACCAACTTCCCAGCGATCTGAGCGCGGCCACCGTGATATTTGCAGGGATCGGGAAAGCTGCCGAAAGATCTCTTCGCGATTACATCCTTTACCAGGAGAGTATGAAACACATCAAGACCTGGGAAATCCCCCTGGTGCTGCTGACGAGTATCATAGCCAGCTGGCGTCCTTACATCACCTATCTCAGCGAAGAAGTTACTGCTCAGGTCGGTTATGCCAATTGAGAAGCAAGCAATGCGGTAACGCTAGGCAGGCTGACGGCGCAGTATTGGCCGATCTGAATGGAGACGGTGTCGAAGTTGCCCAGCTTGAAGAGCGACAGTACCTCAAACAGCTTGAAGACGCGCTTGACGAGGCGGTTTCTGTCCTTGATCACACGGCGGACACTGCTGAAACAATACAAGAAAACATTCAATTGCTCAGGAATTGTCCCGCAATTGTTCCAACCTGGGAGCGCAATACGTTGCTGGATCATGGATTTCGCGATGCCATCAAGAGCTTGAAACATTACCGCGGACAAGTACAGACCTTGTACAACAGGGTCAGAGGTACTTCTGACTTGGTAACGTCTTTCGTCTGTATCCGTGGACACATAGCCAACATCATAGGTTTCGAATATCTTGGATCTCAACAACAGCCATGCGCTGAAAATCTTGGCTCTAGAATCGGCCCAAGAAACAGCGGTCATGCACCAGCTCACCAAGAAAGCGACTCAAGATGCGGCGGCAGTCAAGGTTCTGACCGTACTTACACTCATCTATCTTCCGGCCACAGTGCTCTCGGTATGCACATAGCAGCGCTACCGCAGACGGACGATCTGCTCTAACAGCCAAACAGAACTTCTTCTCAACTTCTTTCGTCAACACAATCACAACAGAGGATGGCAGTACTCATCTTATCGTTGCAAGTAACTGGTGGATCTTTGTTACTGGTGCACTTCCCCTCACTGGGATCACACTCTACATTTGGTGGTTCTATGTTCAGAGGGAAATCAACGGGCAGTACCCGACCTGGTGGCGCTTTGTGCAGCAAAAATGCCAGTCGGCAGTCAAAGCCACATTCACCCGCCGCCGGCGAAGAGATGCTATTGCATGATCGAGTCGAGAGACGGGAAGTCTCAGAATTAGTCTGGATTAGAATTCCCAACCTTTCACTCTCTGCAGTGGCTTGCATCCGGCTCCAGCCTTACAGACATGGCTGAAGATTCGGGCAGGTAGATGGATTTGGATACTCATAGCGCACGCTAATGCAAGATGTGCTGTTGTCCACTCCAGGGCTGATTTAGCGTGGCAGTGGGCACAGCCTGACGGCGCCCTGTTGCCTTTTAAAGTAGACTATATGGCCCACTAGCCAGAGCCGTGGAAAACCATCGCTGCTGTGGTTTGAAATCCCCGACAAAGTTCAGCCTTTCAGTCCACCAGTCTCCTCTCCAAACATGAAGATCAATCTGTATTGACTTTTGCTGGACTTCGCGCCATGGCTCGTGCTTAGTGTTTCATCTCGTACCATTCAGCAGTTCTAGTCATCTTCTCTACCTCAACATGGATAGGGTAAAAGGCCTTTTCAGCCGCAATCCTTCTCGAAGAAGTAAGAGCAACCTTATGTGTGCTAGTCCGCAGACACTCATAGCGAAATAGAAAAACCCGCACCAATATCTAGTCCTCATAGACCATCACCAATCCCGAGACCAGAAGCCTCAAACGTCGAAAGACCTGGGCCGATAGTTCACCCCCACCCTGCCGGCCAGTCATACAATACCTCAAGTCCTGGAGGACACCAGATCCACACGGACAATGACGGGTCGGACATGGCGACACCCGTTCAGCGGGCTCCCTCCCTTGAAATTCGACATGCATCTGATCGGCCTTTTCCACAGCCGAATTCCACATCCGCAGCCTTTCTCTCTCCTACCAGTGGCCATTCCCGATCTGGTAGCTTAGGCAGCAGCAGAAACCGGGGTCCACCAGCACAAATTACTGAGGATCAGTTCCTAGGCCGAATTTTACCAAATCCCCACGAGACAACATGCAAACTGCGCATGACTTTTGAGAGCAAGCCAAAAGATGAACCACAGGACTTTGCCCCATGTACCTGGACAGATCGAAAGTTTTATGAATCGCTGAACAGTGCAATCACCAAGCGCCTCCAGGCGCATAAATATGAAATTCGAAAAGACCGTCGAAACTTTGGAGTCGAAGTCTATCTCCGTCACGGGTCTTGTCGTGTGGTTGGGGACAAGCATGAGGGCCCACACTCGATCATTGAAGAGTATGATGCTGAATCGCTCGAAGAGAAAGCTATTCAGAATATTTGTGGTTTCATTTACTCACATCCTTTCGAACCATTCCGCCTGGAAATCTGCTTACGCTTTTCGTCTATTCGAAAGAAACCTGAGAGTCCTAATGGCGACTACCGTCAAATGGTCGCGGCCGAGATAACTTCAAAGACTGAAGCCACTAACTTCATGGATCAGCTATTTTTACCTCGGATCGATCGTGACCAGCTGACGTCCAAAGTCATATTAGATGAGATCCTAGCTCAGCGATATCAAAATCGCGAAGAGCACGAGAGGATTTGCAACGATATTCTCAACAGGGGGGCATCAATCTTATTCATTGCCGGCGTGTATTGTCGCGGGATGATGGATATCCCCTCAATTGTGCACTTGATCCTCGATCACAATTACAACGACGCCAATCTACCCGAACGCGGACATCACTGCGGCAAGCCTCATTGCAATGAGAACGTCAAAAGCCTCCTCAGAGATTTGAATGCCTTTTTTGCTCGGAAAATCGAACGCGACGGAAAGCTACATGAATTGGCGGATAATGAGGTCATGCCGATAATGAACATTCCAGTCGGAGAGGACAAAGAGACCCTACTCGGTCGGGGAAGATACGGGACCGTAACGGCAGTGACCATCGACCCTTCTCATCACTACTTGACCGGCGTAAGTGGCTCCCTGAGATCTTTGCGCCTCGGCTGATAACCCTAGGATCCTGATTGCACATTTGCGGTCAAAAGGTTTGGCGATGTGTCAGCCGAAGCGTTTCAGCGCGAATTCTCCATGCTGGAAAGGTTGTTTCCAAACCCGCATCCACATATTGTCACCCACATAACGAGTTGGAGTCAAAAAGGGACACACTACATTCTATATCCCAGAGCAGCAAGAAACCTTCGAAGACATATGGCCCATCATAACCCTCCTAGTATAAATGGAGTCAACGTCGCTTGGTTCCTCCGACAGCTTCATGGGCTTGCGAGCGCTCTCAGAAGTATCCACCAGGTGCAAGAAGAGTTTCACGCTGGCATCCAGGAGACGGTGCAACAAAGGCTTGCGACCGCTCTCAGAATTGTCCACCAGGTGCAAGAAGAGTTTCACGCTGGCATCCAGGAGACGGTGCAACAAAGGCTTGCCAGCGCTCTCAGAAGTATACAGCAGGTGCAAGAAGAGCTTCCCGCTGGCATCCAGGAGACTGCGCAACAAAGGCTTACTGGAAGAAACAACCACTTCGTGTATGGCTACCACCAAGACATTAAGCCAGAAAATATCCTTCCCTTCGAGCGTGTCGAAGGCCAAAACCCAGTCTTGAAGCTAAGCGACTTTGGTGCTGGAAAGTTTCATAGCATGCCAAAAAACGAGTTCGACAACACTAGCCAACAAGTTTCGCAAATTCGGGGTACTAACACATATTACAGCCCAGAATACGACAGTAAGAAGACGCGGCCTTCTGATATTTGGGCACTCGCTTGTGTTTATTTAGAGCTGATGATCTGGTACTCCATGCCGAAGAGCCTCAAAGACTTTCGTCATCAAAGGATTGAACCGTCACAGACCACTCCAGAATGGACAGATGATCTTTATTGGCGGTGGAAACCTGACAAAACAAAAGAACTTCGACCGGCCGTCATACACTATCTTGGCCTCCTGAAGAACCAGTTTACCAAGGATGCAGACGACATCGGCCGCCTCTTGCTTAATGTTTTGAATCTCATCAAGGATTGCTTCAAGATCGACTCCAAGGAGAGGCCGACGGCAGAGATAGTCAGCGACAGGCTTGACAAACTTCAACAAGAAGCTGAAACCTTGGCCAAGAGAGTCGAACATGAGGTACCGACACACAGTCCCAGTCCCAGTCGCAGCCCCAGCGACCGATCAGATACCTCTGAAGACCGACACTGGAGGTCGCCCAGTCCGCGCAATCACACATTTCCTCCATAGCGGTCATCTTCACATCATCGATGACAATATTTTTCTCTCACGCAGTACTTTGTAGTCTCACGGCAGGATACCCCTTTTTGCAAGCGTCAAAGAACCAATTGTATGTATCAAAGCTTTTATCATCTCATTTCTCAAAAGTGCTAAGGCCGTTCTGAGTTGGGAACTTCATGTATTAATGTCAGATTATGAAAATCAGGAGTCAGACTGTCCTCCTTGTATTGATAGAATCTTACAACAGGCTAAAACACTGTTCCCTGGGCAACCAGTTGACCTGAAACATAGAATCTCAGGCGCGCTGATGTTCGGTGCCGGATTAAGCCGCAGATCTCTTTTCGTATTGTACATGGCTTCTGGATATCTGTCAGGAGGCTATCTAAATCACTGGTATTGCTTGTCAGAGACATCGACAAACCGCCGAAGAAGCTATGGACAGGAGGCGCTGCGACGGCGCTCCAGTACTGTCCCCACGTGGTACCTTGGCAAGGCTGTGCCAGATCTCAAGGTCAAGGTATATTGATACATGCATGCGGTCCAGGCGGATCGATTAAAGATCAAAGAGCCGTTTATCCTGACGGTCAATCATCCCAGCTGCTACTGTCATCGATCATTATATACCTCTTCGCTAGATCGTCCTCCTCGATACCATGTCCATGATATCACATACAGCAAACGACGCCAACCGTTCCGGTGTGGACCGATCTCGCTGTAACTTTTCTTGCTGTTCACACATTGGATTCGTACATACATACATGAACGACAGAGCCACGTCCTTGTTTGTCACGTGCAACCATCAGGCAGGGACTCCATTGAAAACACAAGGGGAAACCATCGACAATGTTCATTCCTCGTCCCAAGACACAATCGTGTTCCCGCTTTGACACAATTGGTTCATATTCATGGCGACAGTAACGGCAATCAAGTGTAAAGCCATGGCGAGCGCCGCTTTCCAGGCCTGATACGGCTTGATTGTAAGTTCGATCACGGCAAAGGCGATGATAGGATAGACAATCTTGGCATTTAAGCCCCGAGTAAGACAAGGCTGAAGCGTGGTGAGGATCTTCACCACCAGGATCATGACTCGTGCGCCGGCTGAGTCAATCTCGGCATTCAGCGTCTGTTGAACCTGGGTGACGAATGTGCCGGAGATATGATTCTGCTCGGGCGGTTCCAGGAGCAGTTGACGAGGTGGCTGACGCGGCTCGGGACTTCTGGAGTCAGACCGCTTCTTGCGAGGCGAAGGCAAAGGTGAAGTATAGGCATGCCTCGGCCGCAGCACGATAGAGGCATTGCGGTGTCCGGGCGGCAGTCCTCTCACGGATTCCTCTCGGCCATCACTGCTGTCGTCGGCTTCAGCCACCGCCGTTTCGTTTCCAGTCTTGCTTCTCCCTCTCGACTTGGATCTTGGTCGGGCGCGTGATCGGTTGCTCTTGCCTTTGGGATCGGGTCGTGCACCCAGCTCTGGCGAGTTTCCCGGTGTCGACGTATCGAGCCTCTGGATCCGTCGGCCCGGTGTAAGCTCTTCCGGGTCTGCCGTCGAATTCCTTCTCCTGATAGCGGGCAGGTCGTCGAGTCTGCCGGAGCTGATCCCATGAAGGACGTCATCCGCACTCGGTCGCTGATCTGGGTCGAGGGAGAGTAATCGCTTGAGAAAGGCATAAAGGGCACTCGGCAATTCAGGTCGAAGCTTGCGTTGATCATCAAACCCTTCCCACGCCATGATCTCTGCTCGCAGCTCATCGAGGTCCTCGCGTTCTTCATGAAGGACATCGGCGCTGTGGTAGGGTAGATTGGCGAAACAGAGAAAATGAAGGATCATTCCGAGAGAGAAAATGTCTGACTTGGACGTGAAGTTCCCATATGGGCCGCCCGGTGATACTCTTCTCAAGACTTCGGGAGCGCAGTACGAAATCGTGCCGGTTGCGCCCGTCGATTTGCGGGCGGCATACTCGTATTGGACTTCACCAAAATCGCTAACCAGCACACGCGTCTCGCCCGCCGTGGTATGGAGAAGACAATTACTCGGCTTCAGATCTCGGTGGATGAAGTTGTTGGCGTGCAGAAAGCGGATGCCGGAGGCAATGTCTCGAAAGAACGAATAGATCTCATCAAAGCTCAGTTTCTTCGGATCACTCATTTTCTTCGGAATGTCCGTTTCTCCTTTTGATCGCCGGCGGATACGCTCTTTCAGCTCCTGGGTGGTCGTCGAGGCCTGGGCCGATCCGAGGACATAGTTGTGCATGTCGCCTCCGTTGCAATACTGCTGCAGAATAAAGGCACAGGGAACGCTAGGGCCGAACGTGCTGATCTGGTAGTCTTCGAGCCAGACGTGTCGATACGAGACCAGATTCTGGTGAGAGAGATTTTGCAGCAACTGCACCTCGACCAGGACTTTCTCCAGCCAGGTATGGTCGTCCCCAATCGGGACCCGTTTACAGGCGAAATGGCCGAGAGTGACGCCGTCCAGGACATGCTTGACGAGCAAGACGACACCGCGTCCGCCTCTGCCCAGTTCTCTTTCTTCCACGAAGAACCGTTCAAAATAACGGGGAGCAAAGGCGGTTTCAGAGATGCCATGAGCGTGTGTTGGTAGTGCTGGCGAGCTTCCAATGAATTCGGCCCCCGGTGGAGGAGTGGAAGACGGCGAAGATGTCAGTCCGGATCGGACGGGCTGTGCGATCCTTCGCCTCGGTGATGGCGGCCGCGAAGGCTGGTTGGAGCCCGGCAGACTCCTGGCGAGCATTTGAAAATAGTCGCGTGTAATGAAGGTCGGCTGGTCGTCATGTGGAGTGGTCTCGGCTGCCGGCGAGGATGCCGGTCCGTGGGAGGGCCACGGTCGGCCACATCTTGGACATTCACGAGATCGCGTGTCCACACCACGGTTGGAATTGTAGGGGACGAGCTGGTTGGTCTCCGGGTCCAGGTAGACGACAGTATCTGCATGACGGCTAGCAAGCATGGTCAGCATTCTCGGAACAACGGAAGCGCCAGTTCGGCAGCGCAAATCCTTACAGAACCACGTCGCGGTTATTGTCATAACGGACGACAGAAAGAGCGTGAGAGTCGTCCATATACCCTTCGTCCATCTCTCAAGGGGGATTGCTGCGGCTGAAGACCTTGACCTTGCCACTAGAAACTTGCCTCGGTCATGGCTCCGCAGGAGGCCGGGGCTCACCTTGAAATTCTATGGTCGAGCGGGTAGAGATCGAGGAACAGCCCCAAGACTACCCTGCGAGTCGATGAGGGAGAGAATCATCACAAAAGTCCCAGCGGAAGTCAGATGGCGCAAAGTACGTATTAATTATCATGCGGAAATGGATGTGGCGGAGAAAAGATTGCCGCCGCCAAGTCCGGGTCGAGACATGCCATAGCATGTGTCCAGCTGTCCGCTGGTGGTCCCTTGATCAGCTTGTACAAGTGAATGACAGAATAGCCCCAATTTCGCGATGAATGATGGAATGCTCAATTTAGATATCTTTGCGCGGCGGCAGACGCAGGAAAAGTATTACTCTACCTTTTCAGTTGTGCCCCGGACGAGGGAAAACTGGAACGGTCTCTACATTATTTATATCAAATCCAGAGAACGTGCCTTGATTGTCATGCTGCCAACCTTGGCCAGTCTGCTGATTCACAAACGCGCTTTGCCGAAAAGGATTTGTGCTTCCCGTCACATTGGCCACCACGGGTGAGGAAGTCGCCGCGAGACGATGTTTCGCGAACGGATTAGTTCCCGTTCTTTGGGGTTGTAGCGGCGTCGCAGCGGAGAATGCCTGCCCCTGTCCCTGTTGAGGAGGCGAGGGTGAAGAGAAGAAGGGCGGCGTGTTGGCGGGGAGATGGTTTTGCTGCTGCATCGGGGGTTGGTGGTCGGCGGTGCCGCCGGTATGGCTCTTGGCAAATGGATTGGTGGACTGGCGCGAAGGGTTGGGGCTCGCCGGAGAAAATTGAGATGCGCCGGTGGGCATCATGGAATGGCGGAAAGGATTGGTGGACGTGTATTGTGGATGAAGTGGAGAGGGTTGGCTTTGGTTCTGGGGTGGATGCACCGCGCCTTGTGATAGGTTGAAATCGACGACGCCATTTTGGGGGATGGTCGAGAGCGGAGATGAAACGGCGTAGGATAGAAGTTGCGGTTGCGGGTGAGGCTGGGACGTATATCCGCCAAATCCGACCGCTGTAAAGTCTGTCTGCAACTGCTGCGGCACCGGCGCCGGATTCTGGGCTGGAAAGGGTTGAGGGGCCTGCTGGAAAAAAGGGTTGAAGCCAGTCGAGTGTTGTGGTGGGATCTGCATCGGCTGGTAAGGCTGAGCCTGGGGCATACCCGGATTGAATGGCGGCGGGACCGACGGAGCCGGTTGCGCCATGACTTGCTGGTTCTGCTCGATCGACTCAAAAAAATCAATCAGGTCGGGCGCAGGGCCCCTTGGCTGAGGCTGAGGAGGTTTAGAAGTCGTCGACACCGTGGAAATGTCCTTGTGGGCATATTTATCGACCGCGGTCGATGACGGCTTGGCCGGTGAGGCGTGCTTGCCATTTCGTTTCGCTTCTTGCTGAGCCAGGTATTGTCTCCGGTTGACCTCAAAATCAGGGTCGTTGAGGTACTCCTCGAGAGAGGCGGTGAGCGTGGTGGGCGCATGTTTCAACTTGGGCACTTCCAACCGCGTGGACATCTCGTACTGCCGGGCCAGGCTGAGATATTGCACCACTTGATCGGTTTGCTTTCCAAACGTCTTGTAGATGCTGAGCGCTCTTTCTGCGTCGGGTCTTGACATTTCAAAGTAATGCTCTGCACACCGTTAGCGCTTGTGCGCGCGACACAACCCTGTGGTCGTTCGCACCTAAGACATTGATGGTCCCCTCGTTCATCACTTTGAACAATTCGAGGAGGTCAAGAGTCAGGAGTCGAAATGCGGTGAGAGTAATCTCATTGTCCGGATCGTGGCTTCCCAGGAGCTAGACAATTTAGTTTGAGCATGAAGAGAAATTCGATGGACAGCAACTGACATCACAGCGAACCAAGGCGGCGATCTCATCCTGGACAATCTCCGTCTGTCTCAGGAGGCCTTTATCGACCGTCAACCTCCTCATTTTGCCGGCGCCCGATTTGACGAAATCGGTCTTGGTGTCGCGGTAGGCTCGAACCCTGGTCGCGAGGTATTCGTAATACCTTCGAATGTTGAGGCCTTGGGTTTGCACTGTTTCAAGTTAGTCACATCCTTGCATGGATCGACGTCTTTTGATCTCGAAGACAGGAGCGCAGGGCCGGCCGACCGACCTTCGGTGAAGCTGCTGATGGCCAGTCGCTTGGGCGACTCGGCAATATACCTCAGCGTGACCTCCGGCTGGCCTTCTCTGATCATGAGATGGACCACGATCAGGGACTTGAAAACGATCGTCCATGTCGAGTCTCGTAGCCGGAGTTGGAGAGTGCGAAACACTTCGGCGACCCCCGACTCTCCTCCATTGGTGGCCGAGAGGATAGGTTCGATGTACTTTGATTTCGGAGCCGCCAACTGCCAAACTGCGTCAGCGCCATCACTGAGTGGTTCCATCTTCCATGGTGTCACCTTAATCTTCGTCGCGCCTTTTACGATCTTCTCCATTTCTATGCGGGACAGGCGGTGACCGGAGGCACCGGGTTGCCAGGCGAAGCCCAAATTTCGTTCAGCTGGCGTCGATCTGGGAGCGTCACCCTCGACGAGCCGTACAGTTGTTGATAGGTGGGACCGCGACAACGCGCACACAGGAGGATGTCAGTCCCGCGGAGGAGGAGTATCTGATTCGTCTCAGAAGGCCATGTTTGACAGAGTTGCGACCGGTCACAGCCACAACTCGAACCGGGTGTGTGCCTGGTCGAAGACGACGTCGAGGTCAATCAAGATTGACTGAAGAAGCTGCAAATCCGCTTCGAGGACGGAGAGCGGTTTGTCGAGGCTCTGATCCTAATGCTGCCGGCATACAGGAGAAAGAGGGAGTGATCTCAAGGCCCGTTGAGTGATCTGCGAGCTTCATTTACGGGGCTGCGCCTGCGGAGTGCGTTCACTTCTGGCCAAGTCGGGTTGACGTAGCAGGTTGTGGCTGACGCCAGCTGGCATCTATAGTAACCTCACCCCCGGGCGCCTGGTCTTGGCATCGTAGAGCTTGACTATGCCAACAACTTTTGAAAGGGTGTTGGCTGAGACACGGCCATTTGCGTGGAGAAGGATGGCAAGAATGGCATGAGGTCAAGAATAGATTTGCTGGTCCATCCGTTCAGACCTGCCATCACTCAAGCATCGCCCGCAAACTCCCCAGCGTTGGTCTGTCTCCGTTGGTGGCACCTTTGATGGCATCTTGGAGACTGAGCCCAGCCGCCCGATCTCTGGGTTGTTTCCGCAATAGAACACCTCCATCGATGAGACCAAACCAACTCTTTGAAAGATGATCGATCAAGAGTCCTTTTCATTGAAAAAAGTACAATAATTCCACACCTGAGTGACATCAGTCTCGTGAAAACCTGTTCGTTACACATGAAATAAGAATCAAGACACAATCTTCCTCAAGACACATGTTGAATCGTCCCAACGAACCTTTTGCCCATTCGTCCTTTTCCAATCTCAATCCATCATGAAATCACCACGAAGCATTCGTTCACCGAGGGGGTCAGGTTTTTTCATTCTTAGCGGTGGCTCTGCCGGCTTCGGGATCTCCTTGGGCGGTTCAGGAGCCGTCGTACTCGTCGCGCGGGGACGACTGGCAGGAGTTGTAAACGGATTTCCTGATGAGAAAGAGGGCGAGCGTTTGGTCTTATCGCGAAGCGCTTCTGACCAGTTGAACCCTTCTCCTGATGCACGTTAGCTTTCCGTCACACTCGTAGCGGGAGGGCCACCCGAAGCTGTTCATGCTCGAATCGATGTCACGACAAGGATGGTGGGCCAAAAGACCAATGGAATTAATGGACAAGCCTCGACTCTTACCTCCAGTCTTGGCCGCCCCTGGTGAGGACCGACGAGGCCGAGGACTATGGTCGGTGCTCTCATTCAGAGTGAAAAGGGAAGACGAGGGGTGCCTACCGCCGGAAGCACTGGTGCCACCTCCCTGCCTGACATCTCGTAGGGCTTGGGCACCGAAGCTGACCCGTCGAGCAAATGGTGTGCCAGGTGTGTTGACCGGTGTTGCTCGCTCATGATCGTCCTCCTCGATGACTGCGGCCTCGTCTCCAAAGCTATTCCGAAAATCAGGCGAGCCGGGGCCCGTGGACGTCCCGGCACTTGCTCGGCGTTGGAGAGCAAAGGCTGCGAAGGGGGAGGACTGACTCGTGCCGCTGCCACTGCCTGCCAGACCGAGAGTTGTGATGGACATGCCTCTTCGGTGCTGTGGCACACCCGGAGCAGACGGCACGGCCGTCGACGGAGGAGAAGATGAGACGGAGCTACTCGCTGTCGAGCGTGGACTAAACAATTCCACAAACGAAGAGCGGCGGCGATGTTGCGGTGGGGGTGACGGGTCGGGCATGTTGGATCAGAGGCTCAAGGAACTCGGTCTCGGTCTTCGGAGGATATTTCGCGGTCGTCAATGTCCCATTCAACTCTGACGTCGTGGAAAGCGGCCTCGCAAGAATATGCTTATAAGTAGGGTTATTATTGACGGCAAATGATAGAACGGTGGCAACAGGTGATGAAGAGCAAAGGACGGACGGCCCGGCCGCCGTGACTGATTGATCAGCGAGGCGGGTGACAGAAGGGTTGCGTTCAAAGATGGCGAGGTCGAGAAATAGCCCGACTGGGAGAGGCGGAGACACTGTGTTGCTATCGATCAGTAGGCAGCAGGAGAGAAGTGGTGCTGCAGCGGGAGAAATGGCCACTGGAGCGTGGGCGAGTTATGCAGTATGCGCTCAGACCACGCGCTTGCTCCAGGATCGACAGCTTGGCAGGGAAGTAAAGTGTGGGGTAAGGCCGCGCAGTTGTTGGCTGACCACAGTTGGTCTACCTTCGTATCGACTTCCCTCTGTTCGCTGGAGCTGACACTGCAGCAGGGTCTCGATGATTGGGGGTCTCGATGGTTGGCACCGGCTCTCAGAATGGGTCTCCCATACCTGACAATCCACGTCTTCTTTGCACGGTTCGATTGGCATTCCACCCTTGGCCGGGCCTGTGCTTTATCTAGAAGCCGTACACTTAGCCCGGCGCTGTGCGGAAGACCCACCATCAGGTTACCCAGCCGATCTGAGCCGTGTGTCAGGATCTCGCGTACGCAGTATGCTTTCAGCACGAGCTGCTGCATGGTACTTCGCTGACCGCATTTTACCCATTCATAGCGGAGGCTGCCATGGTCAGACTCCTCCAGATGGCAAATTCCGCGCTTTGCCCGAAAGCCCGCCTGAATAGCTTCCGGAGACCGTATTGCACTGGCAGATACAGCATGATTCGACACGAGAACAGAGCACGCGACCCGGCCTGTTTATTCTGTGGAGTGACTGTCCTGCTGACGAATGACCTCACACACCGCCCCCTGTCGGACGCATTCTCCTTGGCGAGCAGTCCTGGCGGAGGATCTGGAACTAAACCTCCCGAACCTTGCCGCGAAGATGTCCTGCAGTATGTGCTGTATGCAGCGGTAATCAAGTCTATTCCCAGAGTCGTTGAACAAGGTGTCAAGTCTGGCCTGGATGGGCCTTCCACTTGGCGTCTTCATTTTGACTCAACAGTCTTCCATGCTCCAATTTCCATGCTCCAATTCTCTATCGTCAGGAAGAAGAGCCTTTGGCCTGTCATTAGCCAGCCTAGAGTTGACCCCCCGGCATCCAGACGTCGTGAGCAGCCACCTAAGTGGCAACAAGTCTATCCACACCAATCCCAATGGGAACTGGACTTGAGTATGACAAAGAACCACCACGACTTTTAACCGCACGCGTTCGGTCATGTTTCCTTGGACGTGACTGAGTGTTGTCAATGCTCACTTTGACCTGTGCTGCGTGCACTGAGATCTTCGCATGGTAAGAGCGGATTAATAGTGACAAAGCGAGACCCATACTTGCAGAATGTCTTCTATGTTCAAATGGCGCTCAAAAGGAAATCTTTCGGGTCATCTACTTTCTCGCCCGGCTAACCACCTAAACGTCAGAAATGTGATGTAAAGGTTGCACCACAAAAGTGGAAATCTGACAATGTCCTTTAACCACTCATCGGCCATCGTACAAGGATCTCGCGGTGGGAGACGACCAGTTCCATACACAAGGTGAACCTTCTCTCGGCCGTGATCACAGGGGCTATACTGACCGAGAAAGGCGCCTGCTAGACGATCGGACGGGAGAAAATAATGCTCGTTTTGTGCGAGATTCGTGGAGCTGGCTGACTGGGACCTTGAAACAGCAATTCAGCTCTGGCGGGGACAATGCTCGATAGCGCGGTGCACGGGGGCCAACGTGAGGATAGCGAGCCAACAAAGTGCAAGTCCAACACCAGTCCGCCGACCCGGGCATCCCGATGACCCCAATGATATCGAATGGGATGTTATAGCACTCTTGTCATCGGTCCGGTCAGCAATCCCAAACTCAGATTGGAATGATCCTGAGAACGAGGACATTCAGGACGAGAACAGCAATCTGAACACCCTGAGGAGCTGCCTTGCATCAGGTGGGAAGTGCTGCCTATCAAATGCCTTTCAACATTGGTCAGACGAGATCGTCCTAGCAGGCAACGTCTATCACGACCAGCCGAAGACCTCTTTCAAGAAACGACGCAATATGTCGATGTTGGTGCTAGGCATCTGGCTGCACGAAGAGCAGGGGATGAGTTGTGTATCAACCTCACCAGTTCAGCGTGGCCAGCCACGGGCTACGACACCGCTCGCGATGATGATAGGAAAATCCGGCGTCACACAGTTATGGTCGCTTGAGAAAAACCGTGCGCCTGTCAGCTCTTTGCATGAACCGTGGCCGGTAACAGTTGTTTGTCCCTACTTGGTGTCATCCGTGTCCTGATCATCCCGATGAAATTTGCCATCTCTGCCAATGCACCCGAGTCGTTGTCCCTCCACGCAGCATGCTCCAGAAGCGCAGCCTAGTCTGCCAGAGAGGAGGTCGCGGACCACGCGTGCCAGACGTGGACAACTCCCACCTGGGTTTGACCGGCTGTGCGGAGCAGACGCGTTGCGACCTGATGTTGCCGGCCTTCGGGAGTTATACTTGTAGCGTCTGAGCCCTGGAGAATCATATATCATGAGATGACTTGCGCTGTTGATGAATTACGGGTCCCTTTTTATCTATACCAACGCGCACTGTCGATATTCACGACGAAATTAGGAAATGTACCAGCGTCTTGCGACTCTAGTCAACGCGACACGAGTTGCAGAGATCCATGTCCACGATCACGCGAGCAGCACCTGCAGCGATCTCTCCAGATAATCTGTGATATCTGGAAGGGCCAGGCGGAGAGAGAAAGGCGATGGCAATTCCAACAATACTGGCATTCTCTGCGACACGATTCCTTCATCCTGAAACTAATGATATGTGCCATTCGGTCCACGAGTTCCATCATTGATGTACTCCTCGGGGCACTGCTGTCAGGCGACCTGCCGGCAAGTCAGGGGCAAATCTGAGTCGCTGGGATATGATCTCCCGACCATCAGGTCACTCTACTCCATTGGCAGATCCCCGGTCAGGCCAACCATGTACTCGTATTCGCGTAGTTGATCGTGACAGGTACGACGGCATTGGCATTGAACTCTTGGCGGCCTCAAGATCCTTCAGCCTCGAGAGACGGCCGACATTGCTCTCACACAACTGGTCTTTTTGATCATTTCATCTCTGCCGAGCACAGCATTTCTTATTCCCGCCATGCGACGATTCCACTGGCCAGAGGGAATGCCCCAGCTAGACAGCGATGGCTAGGACAATACAGGCGTCCTTGGCGCAACTAGCAATACTGAATGCTTAGCCTCTCATCGCCCTGAAACCCACCCCAGACCCATCTTTTGCCCCTGGGCATCTCCCAAAACGAAGGCGTGAAACCAACATGAGCCACAATGATGGCGGTGTTAATCAGAGGCCGGGGAAGGTGACAAGGAGAGGATTGTAGTATTTAAATTGAATCCGTGGTTGCTCCCTCGTTCTTTTCCTCTTTTTGAGGATCTATCCCACAAGCATATATCCAAAAGTAAATCACAGATTTCACAATCCGCATTCTCCCAGCCGACGCCTCTATCCACCATCAACAATGCGCTTCGCACTCGTCCTTGCTCCTCTCCTGGCGGTCTCGGCCACGGCGCAGGACCTCTCGTCCTTGTTCTCAGAGGCATCCTCCATTGTCGGCACAAACTCAGTGTACCAGTCGATTCTCTCCTCGGCCGCCAGCGTCCTCTCATCCGTGTCGGCGGAGTTTACCGGAAGCGACGCCTCGATCTATAGCTCCTACCTCTCGGAATTCGCATCGTCCCTCTCCGAGGCGACTGCTCTTCTCGCATCCGCGACCAGCAGCCTCGGTGCTGCAGCCACCAGCGAGGGTGCCGCGACCACCACTGCCGAGAGCGGTGCGGCCTCATCTGGTTTCGGTGCTGAGACTTCAGCTGTTTCCGCCGCCAGCGCCAGCACCGTTGCCAGCGCCACGTCCGCATCACAGACCGGCAACGGCGTCGACCGGCTCGCCCTCCCTGCCGCTGGTGTCTTTGGGGCTGGCATCTTGGGATTGGCCGTTATGCTGTGAGAGTAGCAAGATATGATCGAGATGTCAGTCCAAGTCGCAATTGATGAACTCGACCAGAAGTTGGAAAGATTGCGCTCGGACTCTGGAGACTGATAGAGAGGAAGGAAAGGAAGGAGCGTGTACATCTTGTATCCACTTCCTCCAGAGTCTGTCGCAGACAATTGAAAATGGCCGAGTTTTGGGGATCATTTTGGGACTCTGGATAAAGTCGGGCTATTCCCACCCTGATTGAACCCGCTGCGGTTGTGGCTGTTCGGACTGTAGGACTAGCTATAAAGTTCAGGCATTTTTGCTGGTGTGCTGGAAATCTGGAGCGGTGTTACCGAGTCATCACAAGACAGCAAGCCTCGCTGGCCTCAGCTTCTCATCAAATTCGCCTCACGGTCACGGTGACCAAAGTGTTGATCTGCAATTTGGCCTGGATGCTTCAAGCACCAACACGAGAGCGTCCGACCCGTAAGACGTAAATGCAGTCAGCGTCCCTATTATCGACAGTAGACCGCCGTGGGAGGCCTGCCAGTCTTCGGATTTTGGTAAGCTGAGCTGATGGCTGAATACGAGGGCAACGCCAATGGCGGAACGTTCCATCACGACCACTTCCCAGGGAGGTCTGCACCGTCAGATTCTGGGCCGCGTCAATGTCAGCCCTTGAGCCCGGATCAGAGAGGTTCTGTTCTGCTGATAGGGATCACTCTTCTGTCACGTGACTAATCGGATTCTTACCCAAGAGTTGGTCCCGCAGTTTGTTGAGCTCAGATGCATTCGAAATTGCGCTTCTCTCCAGCCTGAGTTTCAGACAGATGGTCAGGTCTCGCGGCGGCGCAAGGATATCCTGCGCGGACGCAGCAGAGAAGACCGGCGGAGCGGTGTATATCAGGAACCTCAGCGAATAATCCAGGGCCGACGACACACCAGGCATTTATAAATCAGCCCTAGCGCCATGGGAGCCATAGACCGTTTGTCCACCAACGTTAGACGCCGAGTTGGTGGTGCATCTTACCCAGCGGTGGACATTTCTCGGTTGCTCCCGGCCTATTGTCCGAGAAAGATCAAGGACCGGCGTCTGAGGGACTCACTAATGAGCAGTGGTAGCGCAGCGGCACCAGCGCCCTTGCTGCAGCGCAGCATGCATGTAAATCCCCCGTCCAATATCTTCCGCTTCCTTTGCCGTTCTTGTTCCTCTGTAGCTCCCATTATCGCCCCCAAACATCTCTACCCTTTTTGTTCGTCTCGGTCTGCCGTATTCGCAGCGCCATGGCGGATCTTGTGGCGCCTCTGGCCCCCATCCATCCAGATACGCTCCTATCAGTCACTGCACTCGCCCGATTCGAATTCGAGCCCGGTAAAGGCAACGACGGCACCAAGGTGTTGATGGTTGAGTGGGAGGACGACGACAAAACGAGGCACAAGACCGGCTCATGGCACGTCTCTTGGTCTGGGAAACGCACCTTTTTCCCGGCCGATGACAAGCCGTCTGACAGCATCCGGCGGGTATACTTCCTGGTGCCGCCTGGCGAGAGGATTCCTCCTCATGTCACGCTTGCCTACACTCCTCCTGCCGAGCCTTCACCACCGGATGATCAGCCTCTTCTCAGCATGACGGTGAACCCATTGCCTGCCATCTTCACGCCCGAACTGGGGGCGACCGCCAAGACGAGTGGAAAGAAAGGCGTTTTGCACACGATATGGGCCAAGAGGAGGCTGCAAAGCCTGGAGAAGGAAATCAAATGTGAGGAGCAGTTGAATCCGGAAGGGGTGGCATTGGAAATGGCCAGATCAGAGAAGGAATGGATCGAGAACCACTTTGGAGTCCAACCGAAACCCCCCCCACTTGACCTGGCCGCCATTCCCCCGAGCCTTTCGGGATCCACCAGCCCCGGCATTCAGAGTCCCAAATCTCCCAGTGGAACACGTCTGAGTGAGAAGTTGAAGGGCTTGAGTCTGGGAACGAGCGACAAAGATTTGGCCCGAACGGGAGTCAACACCATCACTCGAGACGTACATCCGTTGTCTCCTGACACGTCCGACTTGGCCTTTTCATCCTTCAGCTCGTTTCACAGCGGGCCAGTTTCCCCTAAATCGGCATCGGGCAGGAGGATCGTCGCCAAAGCTCCTCCCGAGTATATCAAGCAGCAACAGACACAGTCGCCGACCTCTTCGATGGATTTCATCTCTCAACAGTCCGTCTCCGACACAACAGACGACGATCTTTTCGCCGTCGCTCTGAGTCCACGATCTCCGGAAGATCCCAAAAGCCCTTTTTCCATCTCCAGTGCCGAAGCGGGTGCGTTTGCGAAAATCAAAGGCGACAGATGAGCGAGTTGTCCCGCGAACGTCTTGATCCTCCGACTTGACTACACGACTGATGAATTGAACGACTGATGATCATCTCGAAGCACATTGTCTTGGGTTGGTCCCACAGTGCGGCATCGATAATATCATGACCTATCCTCACACCTCGCAGTGAGCCCCTGTACTGTGCTGTAGCCTGCCGAGCACAGCAATATGCTTCGAAATCCAAGGACTGCGAAACTAACAATTCAAGAAAGAGAACCGGACATCACGTTGCCGCCGGCCTTGGTCCATCACAGCTGGCATCCCACAACATGTGGTTGCGACCGTGAACGCCGTGGCCATGATGACTGATGTGTGGGCCATCGTTGACAGAGTCATGGGAATGGAGCCAACACCATTAGGAGGACTGACGAGTAGTAGGCACCCCCGCGCCGGCCTGATTTAATCGAGAGTGTATTTATCTGCAGAAAATGTCTTGGAGACAGTAATCATCCACTCATACGGTCTGGGTGGCGCAGGTTGATTTGCTACGACTGTCAGCATGAGTCTTTGGCGCTGCGTCTCCTGTCTGACCGAAGATGGTAATGCTCCCGCAATTTTCTCCAGAGTCAGAGACAAGTTGGCCGTTACCAGCTGTCTAACAGATGGCCACTGCTGCCCGACGGTGACCGGACACGAGAGGAGGTCCGGTTTGGCCATGGCTCTATAGACAAGCGCACCAATGCCGAAGAACGGAAGACAACCCATAGTGATGGGAGGGAACGACTGAGCCACGAAAGCAAGATGCAGAGGAACGATGGGTCTTGAGAGACCAAAGGGCGGGAGGGTGGTGCAGATGCAGCCAGGAGGGCGTGAATGAAGTGGCAGACATTTGTTGGGGAGTGGTGCAGTACATCCTCAGTCAGCCCACTCTGGACTTTCGGCTGGAATGTGGGCGGAGATCCTGCATCATTTATGGATATGAGTTCAAGCTCAGCTGTAACGAATGTAGGATGCCCTACAGGCCAACTTTGGGAGGAAGAGATGTGACATCTATCTTCATACCCAAGCCGCAACTTGACCAGCGGTGATAGCAAATTTCATCTAGACTCCACCTGCCGTGTCCTCCCGTCTGTCAGATTATGACACGTTGGTCGACCATGATTCACAATGCATAATCGCGTTGATTAGAGTGGTAGACAGGACCTGGTCAGTAGCGGAGATGAAAACATGAGAATTGTGACCAGTGTCAAACGTCCAACATCGATCACTTTCCGCCCACCTTGCATCTCTATTCAGCAACATAATACAACATAACGTAGCCAGCGTGGTGGTAGTAAGTACTTAGTATGCAGGTAGCATGTGACTTGCATCGCATCCTTAACAGACTGCCTCCACGATAGGCAACCATCCTTAACAGACTGCCTCCACGATAGGCAACCATCCTTAACAGACTGCCTCAACGATAGGCAACCATCCTGATATGGGCCCCATCCTAATGTTCAGGCCGTTCTGTCCCAACCAGGTCGCCTTAGACCACTTCGTGTCGCATAAATTCAGGCCTGCCTTTTCGTGTCATATTCATACTCGTGCTCATGCTCATATCCGATGGCACACGTTCTCTCGCTCGACGACGTCGCGTCCACGATTTGATCTGCCACGTCCCCTGGCCATTCAGGCACCAGGGCTTGGGACGGAGTCGAGTGTGGTCGAATGGCGCGCCTTCCCGGCGTCCTCGGACTAGAGTGTGTCAGTGTCGCAAAGTGTATCCTTCAAGTTGGCAATCTGTAGCTTCAACCGCCCGCTATGCCGTTGATTCCGAGCCCGACTTCCTTCCCGACCACGGCAGCCAAGTCTCCGAAGCCCTCCTTTTTTAGTCTCTCGATCAATAACAAGCTTTTCTCTCGCTTCTTCGCTTTGATCTTGCTGTCTAGATCGGCCAACTCGGTCGCAAGCATTTTGCGACTGTCTTCCAGATTCAAAGCAATAAAGTCCTCTTCGTATTTCTTCAACTTTCGCCACTGTGCCTCCAGCTCGGCAATCGAGGCGTCTAGAGCCGCGGTTGGGATTTTGGTATCGTTCTGTCCAGTGTCACCTGGCGTACAAGCGGCCTCCAGAGAGGGAATACATGACGGCGCTGACATCCGGCCATGGTCGAACCCGTTCAAACTAGGCTGTGGTGGGAACGATAACGGTCCATGTCCAAACATGGACGGGAGAGTGTTGTTTGGTCTATGTTGTACGTGTGTGGGCAATCGACCCTGGCCGATACCGGCCGAAGCAAGGGCGGTGATGGCGGGAGAGCTGCTGACTCTCGATCGTCGATCATCGGTCGGACTGCCCATAAAATCAGATCCGTCAGGAAAGGTCTTCATGCTGGGCAACAGCGCCGGGAGAGTGCCGTTGACGGTCGTGTAGGACGGATCAAGGATAAAATCAGAACCTTCTCGCGACAGCCTCACGTCCATTCGGCTGTGTCCTGAGAAATCCGGTTCTGGGGTCGGCAACTCGATCTTCCTCAATGGCGTCACAGGACCGGGCTCCGCTGACGCAGAGATGGTCCTCTTTTTGCCGGTGATTTGCGCCACGCCGGGCAGTGCCCCTGCATGGCCAGGAGTGTCGGGGTGACTTTCGCGTCTCCCGCGCTTTTGATCAAAAACGTTATCGGCGAATCCCATGAGTTTGCCTCGGGAATCACAAGCCTTCACTCTCCGCTTACTGGCAGGCTTCTCATTCTTCACGTATGCGGTCCCGAAATGACAGCAGCGACAATTGCAGAACTCGAGACATTTCGGACATGTCCACATGCCCTTATGCCGAAGAATATCGCCGGGGCTCTGATCAAAGTGGCGGAAAAGACCGCGGTAACAGAAAAAGGCCGAGCACTTGTCACAGCGTCGCCCCTTCCAGTCTTGGTGGTCGATGCGGCAGAGATGACACAACCTGGTGGTCGTGGAGGTTTTGGCGCGCATGAGGTCGTTCACCGCGGTCCCGAGTGTCTTGGAACGATCCTGACTGCGAGGTTCTTCCGGTTGGAAGCCCAGAATTTCTCGTGCTCGGTTCAAAACTCGGGTGCATTGCTCCAGGGGCCACAACTCGGCCCAGGCATAGGACTGAACATGTTCACAGGACCGTCCGTTCACATAACAGAGGAGGCAGATGTCAAAGTCGGTGCACTGCGTGCATCGGACGTGCCGATTCCAGATCGCGGTGCTGCAAAAGTTGCACGTCGCGATCGTTCCCGCCGGGAGCGTGACGAGGCTGATGGCCGTGACTGGGGCCGACTCGATGGTCTCGTCGTGCACCATTTGGCGGAAGAGGCGGGAGAGTAAGGGGAGGTCGGGCGGGAGTGACGACGACGCGGCCGTGACTTTTTGGTGGTCCTGAAGGAGGGACAGCATGGCGCTGGAGAGGGACAGATTCGTCCGGGCAACGTCGGGATGACAAAGCCGATTGAACGGCGTCTGGACGTATTGAAAACCGACCTCGAGAGACAAGGGATGAAGGATGTTCCAGACCAGCTTGGTGGTCAAGGTCGACGGATTCCAGACTTGGTGCGCCGTGGCCGGCGGAAAGACGACGAGATCCCCCACCCGTTGGTCGTAGACGTACAGAGGAAAGTCGGCATCGAGCAGTTCATCGGTCCCGAGGTTCATCCAGTCCAGGTGGGGTGAGGCGCCACGAGCGGTCATGAAAGCATCGTACTTCTTCTGTGAGTCAAAATCGGTGCCAATGCACACCACCGGCCGATCGTCTGAGCCTGTGTGTCAGCATCTCGTCGAGCCGTCCTGCCACAGCGCCAACATACCCTCTGACTCGACAAACAGGTTCAGCGCGACGGTGCTGGAAAAGCAGCGGTGAAAGCCCGAGCTGCTCCCCTCACTGCCGACATATGCCATCATGACCTCACTCCTCGCGCAGGGAGGCAGCCATTGGAATAGATCGAGCCGACCCCCCCACTGGACTTCGGTGGGCAGGAGCCTGCGACACTGTTCCAGCCATTCGGGCGGACATTGCAAATCGCGGGCATACAGGTTCTGAAATTCGGGGAACGACTGTCGAGCGCTGTCGACGAATTTTCTCAACGTAAAAGACAAGTCCCGGCCGGTGCTGCAGTTCCGGATGGGTATGTTCTTCTTGGTGCTCAGCTCGATGAGCCTCTCAATCCCGAACCCGGGCACCTGGCCGTTGCGTCGATCTGCCCGCGGCCAGGTTTCGAGTTTGTCGAAATCCGCGATCACGAAAGGCTGCCCGAGTTGGAGGCGTTTGGTGAGCCATTCAGAAAACGGGAGCGGCTTGCCATCTGCGTCTCTCTCGTGGGGGAGCGCGAGGATGCTGAATCTCGGAAACTCGACAAATGGCTGGCCGAGGCGCAAGAGGAGCTGCGCTGAAGTATCGGCCGGCACTGTGAGAGAGGGCGTCTGAGGGATCATGGCGACGAGACGGAGGTGAGCGCTATATCAGGACCATGGCGACCGACTGCCGACGCAGTAGAAGAGACGCCCGAGGCCAGAGGATGTGGGCTGTGTCCCGCTGGAGGGGACAGTAAAATGTCAAGAGCGGCCCTGGCCAAGCGCGCTCTAGATGTCGGGGAAGGGATCTGAGAAGTCGGTAGTCGCAGTCGCTCTGTGACAGTGCCTGCACTGACGTTGCAATTGCGGGGAATGACTGTACTCGAAGTCCGTTTGGGAACCTCACAACGCTTCGAATGCCCCATTCGAGCCCAACTGTAATTCGTGAGTGGAGGAGTGTGTGCTACGGCCTCATCTTCGCCTCTAACCTCGGGGCGCCAGCTTGGCGCGGAGAACGGACAGGCCTCCTCCTTCCGGCACGGTCAGCGCGACTGACTGATAGGCTTTGACTACACCTCAACGAGACCCGCCAGCGCTCGACAATTGCGCGTCCGCCGATCCCCCGTGAGTGATACGAGGCTGAAGATGCAAGATAGGATAGTGACCAAGCACCGCATCTCCAAGCCCCCACGGTTGAGATGATCTTCGGCAAAGACAGCCCCACCGTTCGCCTCCTGGCTCACCAATCGGTGATGGTTCCCTTCATGCATGTCGTCCCGTCATTGCTGACCACAGTCACCACGGCCTCCCTTTTGTCTACGGCATCGTCGTTCATCAGCACGCGGTAGGGTTCACCGGCATAGACGGGACTGGTCGCTCGGTATTCAATCTGCTGGGGATAGACGATGTTGTCTCGGGTAGCGCCTACCCCCTGGTGGACGGCCGCATCGCGCCACACATCGAGCATCGAGATCAGGTTCAAAGGCCCGTGGACGACGACGTTCCGGTGTCCTTCGACCTGCGTCGCCCACGGCAAGTCATAGTGGATCCGGTGCGCGTTGAAGGTCAGGGCGGAGAATCTGAACAACTGCACGACGTCCCGATCGAATTCGCGGACTATTTTGCCTCGGGCCTGTTCTTGCAACTCGGCGGGCGACAGCTCCGCCGGCTTTTGGGGTAGCGACGCCGGTCGGGATGGGTCTAGAGCTTCTCGAAACACCCAGTTGCGCCGGTCGATCACACACAGATTGTCCGTGCTATCGCGAAACTCCTTCTCGATGCCGACGACGATCATGCTCTCTCCGGTCTTCTTGATCGTCTTCGGCTCACAGCTCAACACCTTTGTGATTTCCGTGACCGTGTCGCCCACCCGTAAACAGGAATTCGAGCTCGTGCTGGGGTCTGCCCCGGGCCAATGCTGCGAACCGCCGGCCCACATGCGCCGTGTGAAGGGAGAATCCGGGTTGAAGGAGGCATCTGTGCCGTCCACGCCCAGGACGCCGGGCAGTTGGGTGGGGGTAAAGTAAATGAGATGATAGCCGGCGGGGATAGGCGTGCCTTGAACCGGTTCGCTTTCTTCCATCGATCTGGACACGGCTGACCGAGGCCAGAGATGTGGCCGGCCCAGGGTCAGCGAAAACAGCCTCAATTGGTTGGCATCAAGAAGCTGTCGGCGGACAAAGGTCTGCCCGTTGCTGAATTTATCGAGAAACCGCTCGGCGATTGCTTTGGGGTCGGCTGATGACCCCCGTCGTACCGTCGACGAGTGGAATGCTCGCCGTAGACGGGACACAGCTTTGCTGGATCGTTGGCACGAGCAACAATGCCAGCAGCTTCGCAATAAAAATGACATGGGGTGGAAATGCCAAGCTGGCACACGTCCGAAATGGGAAATTTGGTGAAGCTGAAGAAGCGTTCTTGTGCCTATATACACCAACGATTGAGGATTAACATCTCAAAGAACAACGATAACAGGAACGAGGCGACCGGGTCGGCTTTGGTCGACTGAGGGAGTTGGAGCATCATTATGAGGAGATTGCTGCTCACAGCCCTCCGGGCGTCCCCGCATACGGGACACCCAGCTCCGATCTCGCAAGATCGACTGCGTCTCGGGGCTGGGTTAGCGTCTCGAAGGAATCGGACCAGGCTGGAACTCCACTGTTGCTGAATAGAAGCGAACGAAATGGATTAGAGCAGACAGCAACTCAGCGACCGACTATGGATTACCGCCCCCAAATTGCCAGCCAGCCAAGCAAACTCCCATTCATATTCTGCTCGTCGAATCATACCCTCTCGGCACCTTCGGCACAGCCGGCGGACCGCCTCCTATCGGGTCAGGAAAATTAATCTCATGAAGCATTTCGGTAAACGTCGTCGTCGGCCTGCTGTCGCTCGCCACACCGTCACGCGGTCTCCGGGTCGACTGGCCGCCGTCGTATCGTGCCGGGGTCAGCGTCTCGACTTGATCGGCCATCGTTGCTCCGTGGTATGTCATATTATTACCCACAAGGTTGTTGTTGGGCGGTGTTTTGAAAGGGCTGCCCATGCTGGTGGCGCCATGGTTTCGTTGCGCGGCCATGGCACGCAGAGGCGCGACCGCGGCGCTGGGTGGCCGCAATGCGCTGGGGGGTGAGTAGACCTGTATGCTTTCTGTGCTCGGTTCGTGCGCGACACGTCGTTCCGGAGTGATGGGCAGTCCTGCAGGGTTCGCTGGTACGTTGTTCGGTTCTGGAGGTGTTGGCATCTTCCAGTGGCCCGCTCCCAGTCTCGGACTGCTCCTCGCAGAGAACATCGACCTTGCTCGGGTGGTGGTGCGACGCAGGAAGTCTGTCCGAGCTCCGCCAACCCCAAGGGGGATCGGATCGGAAATGACGGGCTTATGTTTGTACAGTGAAGACCCCACCGAGTTGCGTGAGCTGGGTTTGCGATGACGGCCCGTGCAAATGACCCAGGCGAGCATGGCGAATGCCCCGATCAGGATACCGGGAAAGAAGCCGGCCACAAAGACGCCAGCGGGAAATTTATTGCACTGAGACGGCGGCAGAGGTGTGGTAGAGTCAATTCCGGGCGCGGACACCGTAGCGGTGGCGGTGGCGGTGGCCTTTGCAGACCCGACTGCCGGAGGAGCAGTGGTCTGAGAACTCGCTGCTGAAGACACTGCTGCTGAAGACTCGGAAGTCGTGTTGCCGGAGCGGCTGGTGTCAGCAATAATGCTGCACACAGGATCGCTGCCTGATACTTCGGTGCAAGAATATCCAAAAGGGCAACAGCTGGAGCCGCAAGTGGGTAAGCTGTCTCCGAGCTTCGTCGTGAAGATGAGTGCGTCAGGGTTTGCGGTGACATTTTGCCTCTGGACATTGCAGTCAATGGTCTGGATATTGGCGCAGCTGTTCCCGGCCGGACAGCAAAGCCCCGAACTGGCATTGTCGAGCGATATGCAGAAGGCATTCGACGGACACTGGAAGTCGCTTGGAAGGGCAGGGTCGACGCTGGCGCAAGATGAGGCATCGACTCGCACTGCGAGCCGACCCCTACTCGTGCTCGACGAGAGGAAGGCGTCTGCTGAGGCCATACCGGCAAGAGCGCACACCATGTGCAGGAAGCACACCATGTGCCGGAAACGCGGTCTGCTCCAAGATGACATAATTCAGAGTGGTTGTGAGTGGAACGAGGTTGTCGTGCTGAATCGTCCAGAGGCGAGGGAGAAGGCTGATGTGGGATTACGGCCGAGTCACCAGGACTGTTCACCAAGATTCTCGAGGCAGGCACGAACAAAAGAAAATGAGACAGATCAAAGAGATCAAAACCTCACAAAGGAACAGAGCGTCACAGTCGAGTTCATGACAGAACGGCGTCCAAGGAGAGGGTGACCAACCTTCCCTAAAGATCATTATCACTCGGAGCATTGAATCTAGATGGATAACCTTGGGTAAGCCAGAGTCGATCCAGCTGAAGACGAAAGCTCCGAGAATAGCCAGTCCGTTGCCGCCTACCGGCCGCGTGCGCAACTCGACGATATAAAATGGCGCGATCGTGCCTCGAAGGCTGCGGCCGGTTCCCAACGACAGGCTGTAGATGTTTGCGGCCGTTGAAACGGAGAGATGGCGTTGGAACGGCGTGAGGCGGTGCTTTTGTTTCAAATGTGGTCTTGCGGCCGCGACGCCCAGACCGCTGATTGGCTGTTGGGCCAATATCGGCAAGGAAAGACACCATGCCGTTTTGGGAGACGCAGCATTCTGAAATTTGGGCTGTTCTATGCCCTCGACATTCCACTGTCTCCCCATTGCCACTGCCAATGAGGGTCGCCCTTTCTGTCCATTTTTCATGAGCATCCGACCGCCAGCCAGGCCGCAGACCCTTCTGCGGGCTGTCGTCAAACCACGGGTACGTGTTTCGCTGTTCGGCTCGTGCTCCCTCTGACCAGCTCTGGCCAGCTCTCCCCCTCCAGAATCCAATGTCGGCGAAAGCATAGTCCGGCAGTGTGGCAAGACGGCAAGAAGCAGGAGAGATTCGCTCAGTATGGCGTTGCCGGCTTTTTGTCTGCCCGGACCTATGAAGAGACGTACGTGAAATATTCACAGCACCTGTGTGATCAGTTGAACTTGGCGACTCAAGGTATGGCGGTGGCCCCGGGTGTCCCCAGACGGATGGTCTGATCATTGATGCCGGATTGGCAGGAACGGCCGACGAGTCAAAGTCCGTCTTTGACATCCACGCTCAATATGCGCACCAACCCAGCCACGCCGCACTGTACAACTACGCCGCGATGGCCCACCACACCCATTTCTTCTGGGAGTCCCTGAGCGACACCGACGTGCCGGCGGAGAGGCAGCCCGGGATTGCGACGAGGAAGCACATTGAAGAGATGTTCGACTCGGTAGACCAACTCCGCATCGAGATACTGGAAGCAGCCGACGCCATGTTCGGCAACGGGTTTGTCTGGCTGATGAAAGACATTTCCAATCAGGATCAGTTGACCATCCTGTGCACATACAACGCGGGCTCGCCCTATCCGCAGGCGCATGCACGACGCGACACGAGGGACATGGCCAACCACGATGGACGCAACCTGGCCGCCCTGTTGAGCGGGAAAAATCTGGGCGTCAACCTGGGACCTCACACGGCAGGCGCCATGGGCGATCACTCTCAGTACAAATCCAAATACTACGCAGGCGCCCTGGACGCACGGCCCATTCTGTGCGTCAACGTGTGGCAGCATATGTACCTTCCGGACTATGGTATTTTGGGAAAACGTGCCTATCTCAATGCGTGGTGGGAACACATTGACTGGCAGGTGGTCGAACGAAGATACACCGAACTGCCTGGGAACAGACCATGGGACAGGACCAAGGCGTCCCAGTCGCGGTTCAGCAGCGTTCTCGATACGTCGTTGAAGAGGCATTTTTAATGGCGCCAGAGTAGAAAAACTGTACCAACAAGGGGAAAAGCTGGTAGAGAAATGCATGCAACAACCTGGCATAATTGATCCCTCCTTCTCTGAGCCTGAGACCCGTGACGCAAATCTCGTTCAATCCGCTTGCGTTTCCGCACTATATATCCAGGACATTCCGTATCCAATCTGTCCAAGCAATATTGCTTTCAAAAAACCGTCAAGCAGCTGACCGTATCGTTTTTCAGAACTTCAAACAACAGGCCAGGAAATCCGAAAAGTTCGGTGTTGTTCAAAGCTCCGTCACCAGCGGCATTGGTCGTCGTCATCGTAGTGCTGGTGGCATTGTTGTGCTCAGCCCCGCCATTGTCGCTCGGTCTGTGGGGCGCGAGACTCTCCTCGAAGCCGCCGAGCAGTTCGATAGAGCTCTCAGGACTCTCACCCCAACCCCGGTTCAGCACCATGCCCCGCTGCATTCGCCGCTCCTCGTCAGCATCCTGATAGGTGTTGTGCCAGATCTGTTTCAACGCGCTGGAAATCTGCGAGAATGGCATTTCGGATGTGAGTGTGGTGGTCGTCGTGCTGCTCTTGTTGATCTCGTCGTCGTCGTTGTTGCTGCTGCTACTCCTGCTGCTGTCGTCGTTGTTGCTATCCTCATCCTGGGCCCTGGTGGAGATGACCCAGCGGCATCGCCGATGTCGGTTGAAGGCGAATGAGCCCGGGACATTTGCGTGGAGGAAGAGCTTCGTGACGACGACCTGAGCGCTCGAAGAGGATGATAACGATGGAGAAGCGGCGCCGGTCGTCTGCCCTGGGAAGGGCTGGGACCTCGCGGTCGGGAAGGAGACGAGTGCGTCAAAGCCATGGTGGAAGTAGTTATAGAAGCACTCGGCGCTCACTTCCTTCTGCCTCGCCTCGTTCAATTCGGCGTCAGCATCAGAGTCCTCCGTATAGCTTTGTATAGATGACTGGTCGGTGTCGACGCCTTGGGGGTCCAAGCCGGGAGACATGCTCGGTCGTCGGGTGTCGCTCGCATTGCCGGCCGCATGGATAGAGATGCGCCGGTCATGTTTACGATAGATGGCATCAGGGGGTCCCAACTCGGCCACCAGGTCTTGAGGTGTTGTTTCACCCAAGATGATGGTCATGGGTGCGGTACTGCGCCTTGCGAGTTCAATCTTTCCGCCGCCGAATACTCTCACCTCCTCGACCTCGTCTGGGACAGCCTCGAAATTCTTACCGGCCAAGGCCGATGACCGTGGCAGCGTGGGAACCTTGATGTACAACGTCGCACGCGCTTCCGGCCATGAAGATCCCGAGAATAGGGCCATGGAAAGCGCAGGGCCCGTGGCCGTCGACGAGAGGATGGATACAAAATCGGCCTGGTCGGACCATGATTGGTGCCTCACGGGAAAGGAAAATGCCAGTCCAGGGTAGGACAACACGTATGTGCCCTTGGCGTGGCCGGCATCGGGTGGCACGTACTCGCCCGCGTAAGCGGGGCCAAAGAGCCGGTTGTAGATGTGGCGGAACGAAGGCCCAGAGGATGAATGGCGGCCGTGGTGGTGGTGGCCATGGTGGTTGTCGTCGTCGTGGGTGGCACCCTCCTCGGAGCTCTTCGGTCGCCGCACTAACTCGATATTCTTGTACGTGAATAACGTGTGAGAGAAATCCAGAACCTCGATCAGCCGGAGTCTTTGATCGGGCCCGTCGAATCGAAGTCTGGTCCCATTTGCGGGCAGATTGAGGATGACGGGCTGGGTGATCGGCTCAGAGGCCGAATAAGACAAGTCAAGGTGAGGATAGACCTGGGGCTGAGCCTTCAATCGTGAGATGACGCTATGGAGAGATGATCCAAGAGCTAATGCTGTTAGCCCTGTGGCACAAGCACAACTCAGACGTTCCTACTAATCCAGCCAAGACTTCTTCCAGGTTGGATCTGAGAGCTGGGTCGGGAGTCGCTCATGGTTGCACTCTCATTTCAGGGGAGGTAAGAAGTCAGAAATTCTCGTGTATGATGACAAGAATCAAGGCCGTCGTTTGGTCAGTGATGCTGGGAATCTCTGCAGATGGTATGATACAGTCCTGTAATGACGTCCGCGGCATGTTAACCAAAGAACATCACGTGCGAAAAGGGACCCACTAGCTGATCACAGTTAGCGCTCACCCACTCTATGTTATGGTTTCTCCGTTTTGGGACAGTACATACAGCTGCCGCTATGATCCTGGCTCTGCATTTCATCATTTCTCATTCTGAAATTTTCTAGTCCATACCTGGTTCTGCGTCTTGCGCCGCTACATGCGACCATAGCAATGGGCGGCATCCAGCGCCCCCGGGCAGGATCTGCTGCGCGCGGCTCAATGCGGCCGCCACCCAAACCCGCGGGACCTCAGCAGACCTCGGTGACGGGCCGCGCACCGTCACCGGCGGGATCGGTGATGTCTGGAAATACCTCTAGCGGCACAGGACTCAAAAGGAAAGAACGCGATTATGAACAGGACCGTGGCGAAGAAGCGACGGCAACAACAACAAACATCCACGTCGTGGTCCGATGTCGTGGTCGGAGCGAGCGGGAGGTCCGAGAGAACAGTGGCGTCGTTGTGTCCACAAACGGCGTCAAGGGAAAGACGGTGGAGCTGTCGATGGGGCCGAATGCCATCAACAACAAGACATATCACTTTGATAAGGTCTTTTCACCGGCCGCCGATCAGGCCATTATATTTGACGACGTCGTGTCGCCGATCCTGAATGAGATGCTCACAGGATACAACTGTACCATCTTTGCGTATGGACAGACAGGCACGGGGAAGACATACACCATGTCTGGCGACATGACGGACACGTTGGGGCTGCTCTCGGATGCGGCGGGCATCATTCCTCGAGTGCTGTACTCGCTGTTTCAAAAGCTGGAGTCGGAAGAGCTTGAATGCTCGGTCAAATGTTCTTTCATCGAGCTCTATAATGAAGAGCTGCGGGATCTCTTGTCCGCAGACGAGAACGTCAAGCTCAAGATGTACGACGATTCGAATCGCAAATGTCACAGTGCCACGGTCGTGCATGGGATGGAGGAGTCGCACATCAAAAGCGCCGCGGCGGGCATCAAGCTGCTTCAAAAAGGGAGCTACCGTCGACAGGTGGCCGCCACCAAATGCAACGATCTCAGTTCTCGGAGCCACACCGTCTTCACCATCACCACGTACGTCAAGAAACCGGGCGACACCGGAGAGGACTTCATCTGCTCGGGCAAGCTCAATCTCGTCGACTTGGCCGGCAGCGAGAATATTCAGCGCAGCGGGGCAGAAAATAAGAGAGCCGTGGAAGCCGGACTGATCAATAAGAGCCTGCTGACTCTGGGCCGGGTCATCAACGCGCTCGTCGACAAAGGCTCGCACATTCCCTACAGAGAATCCAAGCTCACCCGACTGCTGCAGGATTCTCTCGGCGGGAGGACCAAGACGTGCATTATTGCGACCGTCTCGCCGGCGAAGAGCAATCTCGAAGAAACGATATCGACATTGGACTACGCCTTCCGGGCCAAAAACATCCGCAACAAACCGCAGGTCAACTCGGTCATCTCGAAGAAGACCCTTCTCAAGGAGTTCACCGCCGAGATCGAAAAGTTGAAGAGCGAGCTGATTGCGACACGCCAACGGAATGGCGTGTACATGACCAACGAGCAGTACGAAGAGATCACGGTGGAGAGCGAGTCCCGCCGGATCCTCAGCGAGGAGCAAAAAGCACGCATCGAGACCATGGAGGTCAGCTTGCGCAATAAGGTCCAAGAGCTCTTTAGCTTGACCAACAATTTCACCCTCCTGAAAAAGGACAATGAAAACACGCGGGCCGCGCTCGAGAGCACGAAAGACGTGCTTGTCCAAACCGAGCTGGTGCTGCAGGATACCCGACAGACCCTGAGTGAGGAGCGGACGCTCCGTGAAGCGCACGAAGCCACCGAAGGGAAACTCTACGGATTAGGTACAGAACTCATCTCGACCCTAGGGACGTCAGTGAATGACCTGAATGGCCTTCATGAGAAACTGCGTCGACGGTCTAATCTGCATCATCGCAACCGAGAATCGTGGCAGACAACCGTCGGACACGTCGTTGATGTCTCTCAGGCGGTCGACTCACGCATTGATGTGTTCCGCGCCGCTCATGTGGGGATGGTCTCTGATACTTCGGCACGTATTCAGTCATTTGTGTCCGCGGAGAGGGCAAAGCTGGACCAGTGGGCTGATCTCCTGATCTCCAAAACATCCACGCTCGGTGAGTTGAAGGTCGCCGTTGAGGCGCAGTCTTCGGAAGCCCGGGACAGCATGAACGACGTCCTGGAAGAAATCAAAGTGCTCCGAGAGGAGGTCAAGGAGAAGGTCGGCGAAGGCCTGCACGGTTTATCGCAAGCCGCGGCAAAGATTTCCGGAGAGGTGATGACGGAGCTGGAGCTCTTCCACGCGCAATTGCATGCGTCCTACAGCGGACTCGGGAAAGATTTCAAGGCCATCTTCGAGGACATGAGCCGCGATCTGGCCACTCAACGAGATGAAGCAGATCGTCTGCGTGCCGCGCTCCAGGCCGCTCACCGTGAGAACAGGGAGGCAACATTAACCGCCTCGACTCAGCTCCAGTCGGCTCTGGAGGAAGAGCGACAAGCGGCGCAGCAGGAGCGAGAAAAGGTCAAAGAACAGATTCTCCAGTTGATCGACGTCTCAGCCGCTCGACAAGATGAGCGGTTGTCCAAAGCACTGACCAGCACACAAACTCACCTCGTCGAAGCCAGCGAATCGTTCGAGGCTGCAGACCAAGCCTTTGGGGAGGGCATGGACAGATGGACGGCGCAAGACAGTGCCTTAATGAGCAGGTTAATCAAGTCCAAAGAAGAACTCAAAGGGCGGATGAAAAATGATTGGACCGTATGTACCGAGACCCAGCAACGCCCCAGGAGATGCTAATATTGAACAGGCTATTGACTCACACAATACCGCCATACAGACGTCGACCAAGTCCGTGCATGAAGAGACGGTCAAGATTGTCGATGCTCAGTTGAGCCAGATGGCGACGCAAATGGCAGCATTGGATGAATTTGTCACTCGCGCACGCAGTGAGAATGACCGCCACCATGACCAGCGGGTGCAAAGCCTCGGTGACATGTCTTCGGGTGTCCAGGAGGCTTTCGCTCTGCTAGGACAAGACATCCAAACTCGGCACACCAATTTTGTAACCTTCACCTCCCAACATCAGGCGGATGCTTCGGGGCTTGTCGAGGCCGTGTGCGCATTCGAACAGGAGGTCAGAGCGCCACTTCGAGAACTCAAGAATGAAACGTCAAGATCGGTGCTGGCGGAATACGTGCCGACGGGGGAGACCCCGCTGAAAAGAGAATGGAAGTTCCCAACGACTCTGCCGCGAACCGAGAACCATGAATCGATGGTGGCCAGACTTCGAGGACAACCGGATCCGGCTCTGGGGAGCAAGACGCCTTCCTCCGCACGCACTCCTGCCCGATCGCCTCGAAAACACGCGTCTCCAAAGAAGACGGTGTCGCCGTCGAAATTGTCGAGTCCCACCAAAGCGAAAATTTACACCGATGCCGTTGATGAGCCCCACTCACAGCCGCCCTCTGCACTGACGCACGCGGAGGCCAGTGTCAATCAGGGAGAGGCGGCCAAGACAGGGCTGAAAGAGATCGACATCAACCTCGTGTTGCCCCGGCCAGCACCATCAACGGAGGAGAAAGAACTGGCCGTGATTGATTTTGCGAGAAGTGTCGGAAGCGGGCTGCCGCCGCCACTGAAACGGCACGCGACCGCGAACGCCGTGGCCGGAGAGAGTAAGTTGCGGATGAAGAGTCGAAGGGCGAAAAGTACCATCATCGACGCTGGGGTGGAGAATTTGAGCCAGGGAATGGGGGTCGGGGTCGGCAGGAGGCTGAGGAGTAGTCCACGGGAATGATGGAGGATGGCCCTTGGATTAATTGGATGAGATGACTGTTGGGTTGTTGGCTCTGGGGTAGATAACGATCCATTTCCAGGGATTAATTACCACAGTCTGACGTCGCTACTTGTTTTGAAGAACCTGCAAGGACTCGCGAATGCAGTTTTCATTCCATGAGGACGCCATTTGGGGCAAAGGCCACCCTAGCGTCGTGAAGGCTGGCTGGATGAATGTGTTTCAGCCAGAACGGCGTGGTGGTGGGCGGAACCCGTCTCTTGAGCCATTACAAGTTCTGCTCCGGCCGCTGAGCATCAGAAGAGGCCTGGATGACCTGTCGGATGTCGTCGAGTCTCTTCTGGAATCGTTCAATCATCTCCTCCATCGACTCCTTCTCGGTGCGGTCACGCCCCCCAGCAGCAGCATCGGGCGTGGCGTTGCCTCGGCCCTCAATCCTCAGCATGAAGCAGTCATCTTCGTTGCCGTCACCGATCGTCGGCGCGTTGCTGACGCTTGTCCGCAAAACTTGCCATTCTGCACTGAGGCACTGAGCCTGTGTCACCTCGAACGGCGGCAGTCCTTCTGGTCCGCGAGAAGCCGGTTGGACGTCGAGGATCAGGTAGTGTTCGCGCACGCCCGGCACAGGAAGAGGGAGTCGAGCCAGGTCATCGTGGTGCGGGGCGCTCTGGAGCGTTGACTGTTCTGTCTCCACCGGTCTTTGGGATGGGTCGAGCTGTTCTAGACTCCGGCATGCCGCCTCTGCCACGATATCCGCATCGTCGTCAGCAAAAATGTAGTGCACGGTCGGATGGTAATGCTCGTTCGTCACGCTATCCTCGACCAAGGCAAAGAACGGCTGGAAGAGAGAGAGCGCGTTGTTCTCCGATTCTTCGCCAATAGCCTGCTCGTACGCCGGGTCTGGAGGAGGGGGCGATCGATGCGAGGCTACGATGGGGTCGTCTTCGAAGTGTGGAGAGGGTAGAAGGCCACGCGCCGATGGATTTTGAGGACCACTGGTGCGCCGAAGAGAAGATTTCGACGGCGAGGATGAATGGGCAGCAATCTGACGGGGCAGGGACATGTCCGGAGTCGTCAAGAGGCTTACATCGTGATGGTCGTGGTCGGATGAAGGAAAGGCCAGTGAGTGTGCCTGGCCCAAGGCGAGGCAATACAAGGCAAACGGAAGATAGCATCATTATTGGTCGCGCCAAGGACGCGTCGATCGATATCAGAGAGGTAGCCCTGCTGGATTTCTCTATGGAGAGCCAGGAGAAACTCGCTCCCGTTTTGGCCCGGAACAATCTCTATCCACAAAGACTATCACAGCGCCTCGAAGTTATAGCAGTGGCCCGTCCGTCACGGTCGCTCTTCTCCAACGCCATTCTCGCCCTCCTCCAACGACATTCTCGCTCTCCATCATTTGCCCTCCCGTCATGTCGGCTGTGGCTCCTGGCTGTCGCCTTGTTTCCATTCGAATTCTGCACACATTAGCGGGGTCCCAGGGTTCCCTCCAAATGCTGTGGGCGGCCAGGAACATACTCTGTCGACACATGGGACACAGCCCTTTGGAGGAATCTTGTTGGATCCAGGTGAGGAGGCAGTGCTAACCCGCGTTAGTCGTCCGGCCTTCCAACAGGGCCGTGAGAGCCGCACCATGTGAAATGAGTGACCACATTTGCCCATGAGTAGGGTACAATCATCTCCCGGAAACTTGCAGGTGGGACACGTTCCGTCAAATTGAACGCGACAGATACCACACACTTCATCCTCTGGCATGTCCCAACGCCATGTGGCCACGGCGTTCCATTTCTTGATTTTGACCTTCATCGTAGGATTCGTCCGGTGCGGGAGGTGGGAGGCACAGCAACGCGTTGCAGTGGGTGGGAGAGAGCGCGATTGCCGCCGCCACAACAGGCAAGCATGATTAAGCAGCGGCTGGAGTACTCAACACAGGACACATTGCGCATCTGGGCAGGTTGACTTTTCCATGCTGGGTATTGACCTTTGCCTCCGGACCTTGATCGCAGGATCACAGGAGCGGTGTTGATGATCGGCAAACATGAGGAAGAAGCCAAGGCGTGCTGCTCCGATCAGAAATGCCCCACTAATTACTCCATCAATCAGTGTGGAGCACTGAGCTTGAGCTTCTTCATCCACCGAACCAGCAATCATTTCTCCCGACCACACCAGAGCAGCCACGCTCTTTTTGGAGATACGTTTTTCTGGTGCCGAGCTATGCGACATCACTAGTCGTCGCCCACTTGATCGATGGCTCTCAGAGCCCTGCGGAGTCAGGCAGCTCTGCGGCCCGTGTCGGTTCCCTTCCACCGGGCGCCCCGACGACGATGGTACAGCCTCTCTTCCTACGTCGTCTCGCCGAAAGAGGTCCACGAGGCTTTGAAGCAGAACGCGCCGACTGCGATATCGACGGCCCCGAAAGTCATTCCTCTATGTGCGGCGTGGTTCATGCCCAATGACCCGGAGAAGCGAACGGGGCTAGAAGTATTCAAGAGGAAAAGGATGCCGTCTGCGCGATTTTTTGACATTGATGAAATCAAGGATCATGAATCTCCTTTCCCGCACATGCTTCCCACATGCGAGGTCTTCGCGGACGCAATGTCCAAGCTCGGCGTCAAACAAGACGACGAGTTGGTGGTGTATGATACGGAAGAACTCGGGCTGTTCTCCGCGCCTCGAGTTGCATGGACCTTGCGTGTGTACGGCCATCCGAGAGTCCATCTGCTCAATAACTTTCGTCTATGGGTCCAAGAGGGCTATCCAACAGAGTCGGGTCCGGTGGAGGTGCCGAGGCCCACAAAATACCCGCTCCCCAACTACAACACGGACATGGTAGTCAAATTCGCCGAGATGAAGACGATCGGATATGATCAGGGTAAAGAGGGCGCTGAGGAGATTCAAATCCTCGATGCCCGGTCGAAAGGAAGATGGGAGGGCACCGAGCCGGAACCACGACCGGGACTGAGATCGGGACATATGCCGGGTTCGACGAGCCTGCCATTCCAGGAGCTGCTCGACCCCGACACCAAGGCACTCCTGCCACGCGAAAAACTGAGAGAGATCTTCCAGGCAAAGAATTTGGATCCGAGCAAGCCGCTGGTCTGCACCTGCGGGACCGGCGTTACCGCCGCCGTCATCGAAACCGCGCTGAAGGAGGCAGAATTCGGCTCTCCTGATGATCGAAGGCTGTATGATGGAAGCTGGACGTACGTGGCCGGCCATCTTCTCGAGCCCTGGCATCCTCACTGACTTCTTTTAGGGAATGGGCTTCCAGGGTGTCGCCCACGAGCGGCCTCATCCAGACGAAAGGATAGGACAGATGGAATAGTCCGCTACGCGCGGCCCATCTCTGACTTGGTATGGTGGTCTTGGGGATCATCTGTCACTTGAGCGACGGCGTACGGCTGAGGAGTTGTAGGATTCACCGATACAAAAGTCAAGTACGGTTTGTGTCGATTCGCCTCTATCCACATGATTATTCCTCAGCTAGGCCTTGGAAGTGCTGTGATGTCCACGATGAGAAGATTGAATCAGAGGTATGACGATCTTCACGTCCAAGGCTGTTGCTGCCACTTGCCCACGCATGGTCATTTAGTGTCAGGAAAGACTTGAATCACATATTCGGCATGTCATCAGAGTTACTTTTTTCTTGGGTGCTTCGGCAAACTTTCTTCATAGGTACCGACCTCCTAATGAGTATTGAAAGATCTTAGAAGGGTCGCTGTTTTGCGCCTCGGAATAGGCAGAGCTTTTATCACATAGTGACGCCCTGTAGTGGCTGTCTTACTGCCGCAGTGACATGAACCAAGCTGCCAAAGATGCCGCCAAATTTCTGAAGAGCACTCTTCGGCTGCCCTCGTCTACATTCCCGGCTCGAACGCCTCCCTCAGAGCTCGCCAAATACCTCCCACGATGTACAGATGACCTCTATGCCTGGCAGCGCCGAGAACGGCCTGCCTCCAACCCATTTGTCCTCCATGATGGCCCACCGTATGCCAACGGCGACCTCCACGTGGGTCACGCTCTGAACAAGATCATCAAGGATATCGTCTGCCGGTCCAAGATTGCAGAAGGCAAGAGGGTCGACTACGTTCCCGGCTGGGATTGCCATGGCTTGCCGATCGAGCTCAAAGCGCTGGACCACTATGGGTGGAAGCGCGGACAGGGCGTGGACCCGGTTGCGATCCGCAAAGCTGCGAAGACGTTTGCTCGCAAGGCCGTCGAAAAGCAAATGGCCGGGTTCCGATCATGGGCCGTCCTCGGAGACTGGAACAACCACTGGAAGACGATGGACAAAGACTTTGAGCTGCGGCAATTGTCGGTCTTTCAAGCCATGGCACAACACGGGCTGATCTATCGAAAGCGCAAACCCGTGTATTGGTCACCTTCCTCCGGCACGGCGTTGGCAGAAGCCGAGCTCGAGTACCAAGATGATCACATTTCCACGGCCGCATTCGTGAAGTTTCCTGTGCACCTCTCGCAGTCCGGCACCAGTGAACCGGTCTACGCGTTGATTTGGACCACGACTCCTTGGACACTCCCCGCCAACCAGGCCATCGCCATTAATTCGAACTTGGATTACTGCCGGGTGCGGTCCCATCGACACGGCCTGTTGATTGTGGCTCGTTCGCGGCTTTCATCTCTCGAGCAGATGTTAGGCGAAAGCCTGACCCTGGTTGACCATGTCATCCCGGCTGACCATCTTTTGACAGCGACGTATTCGGGAATGCCTGAACTCGGCGGCGGCGACCATCCCATTGTGCATGCCGATTTTGTCTCGGCCGAAAGTGGCACCGGACTGGTCCACTGCGCTCCTGGTCATGGAATGGAAGACTACGAAGCCCTCCAACCACTCCTGAGAAGGGGGACGATCGCGGTCAAGGCTCCAGTGGACGAAGACGGCCGGTTTGACCAAACCGCTACTCCGGACAACCCCGGACTCCTGGCCGGCCAGCCTGTCTTTACCCAAGGCAATGACACGGTGCTGCAAATGTTGCAAGACCGCGGATGGCTGGTGCACAGACATCAATACCGACACAAATATCCGATTGACTGGAGGACGAAAGAACCGGTCATCATTCGTGCCACGGCGCAATGGTTTGCCGATATCTCCAGCATCAAAACCGACACCATGCGCGCCTTGGATTCGGTCGCCTTTCTTCCGGCCACGGGCGCCACGCGACTGCGCAGTTTCGTGGCCAACAGATCCGAATGGTGCATCTCTCGCCAGAGAGCGTGGGGGGTCCCGATTCCGGCCATATATCATAAAGAAACGGACGAGGCCGTCGTGTCGGCCGAGAGTATTAAGCATATCATCACGGCCATTGACGAAAGGGGCATCGACGCGTGGTGGTCGGACGCACCTGATGAGCCCGCATGGATTGTACCAGGTCTGCCGCCATCCGAGTACCGAAGGGGAACCGATACCATGGATGTGTGGTTTGACAGTGGCACGAGCTGGAGTTCCCTGCTCACACCGGGAGAGGCTCAAGTGCATCCCTTGGCGGATATCTACCTCGAGGGCACCGACCAGCATCGCGGCTGGTTCCAATCAAGCCTGTTGACCAACGTGGCCTATCAAAAGTCGATGCCGTCTTCCGCCGGGACTCCGGTCCATGCCCCTTTCAAGTCCCTCGTCACCCATGGCTTTACCCTGGACGCGCAGGGGAAAAAGATGAGCAAATCTCTGGGCAACGTCATTGCGCCCGCGCAAATCATTGCCGGCTTCGAACCGGCGGGCAAGGTGGTGCCATCCAAGACGTCCAAGAAGGCCAAGCAGACCCATCCCTTGGGGCCGGACGCCCTGCGTCTGTGGGTGGCCAGCAGTGACTGGACAAAAGACGTGGTCATCAGCGACACCGTGGTCAAGACGGTCCACACGGCGCTGGACAAATATCGAGTGACGGTGAAGCTGTTGTTGGGCTTGCTGCAGGACTTTAACCCTGACGGAGCCGTTCCGTACCCGGACATGAGCCTGTTGGATCAAATGGCGCTGCTGCAGTTGTATCACATCGGCAGCACGGTGCGGCAGGCATACGCCGACTTGGAGTTTCACAAAGCCGTGACGGCGATCAACCGCTGGGTCGTCGCCGACCTCTCTGGGTTCTACTTTGAGGCCATCAAGGATGTCACCTATTGCGATTCGCCGTCGAGTCCACGGCGGAGAAGCGCTCAGACCGCGCTCCATCACATTCTTTGCCAGCTCCAGAGCATGCTGGGGCCTGTCACCCCTTTGCTGATCGAGGAGAGCTGGGAGCACAGTGCTGAAGGCTACAGACGCCAGATTCAGCATCCACTGACGCGGATCTGGGAGCCTCTTCCCGACGAGTGGCACAATGGCCGTGTGGAACGGCTCCTCCCGACGGTCATGGCCATCAACTCGGCCGTCAAGGCTGCACAAGAAAAGGCGAGAGCAGAGAAGCTCATGGGACAGTCACTTGCGTGTGATGCGGCCATCTATCTCCACCCTGGCGTGGACGTATCTGGCGTTCCTCTCGAGACGTGGAAGGAGATTCTTGTTGTGTCAGGGGTCGAGGTCCTGCAGGGTGAGAGCTTTCAGGACAGCGGCGACGGACACGAAGGACACGACGGATGCGGCGACGGACATGAAGGACACGATGGACACGGCGAAAGACACGGCAAAAGACACGAAAGGGCCCCTTCCTGGAGACACTGGTCCGATATCTCATCGAGTGATGGGAATCAGATCGGTGTCGCCGTCGTGCTGCACCCTCACGGCGACAAGTGCGCACGATGCTGGAAATATGTGGTCGACTCAAAGGATTCTGACCCGCTGGAAGGCGAGCACACTCCCCTCTCTTTGTGTGCACGATGTACGGATGCCGTTGCCGAGTTCCAGAGATGAGTTCCAGAGATGAGTTCCAGAGATGAGTTCCAGAGATGAGTTCTCACTGTACAACAACGCTGCTGTACAACAACGCTGTGGTATATAGACCTCGATAACTGTGTACAAATAGACAGCCACTCTACAATCAGTCCATGTCCATCCGAGTTAGTCAGCATGGGTGATCGGCGGCGGAAATGGAAGGTCACGAGATCCGGCGACGCCCGGCATACACCTGCAGGTGTAGCTGCAGCTGAGCCTGATATTTGCGGGGAATCCGACAGGGGTAGCAGGGAGCAGTGTCATGGGCACCACGAAAACACCGCATCAATAAGACTAATACTAATAATAATAATAATGCCAACTAGGAATTGGCCACCTGAGCCGGCAAAGCAGAGGCACATGACAGATGTCCTCCTCAGTCCATCCCATCCTCATGGAAAGCTCAGAAACTCTCAGCCCTTGCCGGCGGATTTGACGTCACCATCCGACCGGGACGCCAGCAAGACATGTAACAGCCACTGGTCAGAGAGTGAGCAATGTGATCTCGACCGGGCCGGGATATCCGCTTTGACTTGTGGTTCTTGTGAGCCGTTGTGAATCCATGTTGGCGCACCTGTGGCTGATAGTGCGCCTCATTGGTTCATCTTCCGGCATCGCGGTTGTGGCCCAGGGACACGACATCCTTCCACTGCCAACCAGTACGGCACCTGTCCCCACTATGAAGTAGGTGAACCGTGGAATGGCAAAGCAGGACAGGGAAGCCAGGCATGCCTCACATCATGCCTCACATCATAACTGCCTGAACCTGCCGCCTGCTGCCTTCATCTTTCCTCTCCCCTCGCAACCACAGACCGATCTCTCATCCGTCTTCTTCCACCCATCACTACTAACCCTCGTCTGCGACCCCGCTGTACCGGTTGACCTCACTTCGATTATCCCATTCGTATCCCTCTCGACGGTCGAAATGATCATCAACCCCGAACTGCTCACGGCTTCGGTCGCCACCTCAACCGTGGCACCCATCCCGACTATTACTCCCGGCAACGATCCGCTCTATGAAAAGGCCGGTGATGTCGGCAACAGGACTCTCTGGTAAGTCGTCTGCTCTGGGTGAGAAGCTGAGGTGGGGGAAAGAACTCACTCGTCGGGTATCACAGGGTGGTCGTCGTCCTCCTGGCCCTCTCGTCTCTGACGTTTTATGGCATGGCGTGTCGTGTTCCAGTGGTGAGTGGATTGATCGTCGACGGAATTGAGCGGCACTGACAAGACTGCGGTAGCAAAAACGACTCTTCTACATCCTGACGTCCTTCATCACTACCATCTCCTTCCTGTCTTACTTCGCTTTGGCCACGGGTGACGGAATTACCTACCACAAAACCGTCATCGAGAGCCATCCCAAGAGTGGGCAAGACACATCCCAGACCATTTACCGCGAGGTGTACTGGGCCCGTTATGTCGACTGGAGCATCACGGCACCGCTCCTGCTGCTCGACTTGACCCTCTTGGCTGGTCTCAGCGGAGCCAACGTCCTCGTGACCCTTGTAGCCAGCGTCATCATGGCCTTGAGCAGTCTTTTTGCTGCCTTTGGGGATGACGCTGGCCAGAAATGGGGCTGGTATACCTGGTCATGTCTTGCTTTCCTCACCGTGGTCTATCACGTTGGCTTCAACAGTCGCGCCGCTGTGGCCAACAAGGACAGCAAGACCAAAGCGTTCTACGCTGGAATTTGCAGTTACACCCTGATTGTCTGGGTCATCTACCCCATGTGAGTCTCTCACGGGCTGTTATTATCGTCGCTGACAACACCAGCGTTTGGGGTCTTTCCTCGGGCGGCAGAGTCATCAACGTCGATGCGGAAATCATTGCCAATGCTGTCCTTGATATTCTTGCCAAGCCGGTCCGTGGTACCATTCTGCCTAATTCAGTCCATCACTAACCGCAACTAGGTTTTCGGATTCTGGTTTCTGTTCACCCTTGACAGCATGTCCAGCACGTAAGTATTCCCCTTCTGTCAATCACCTTCAGCTCTGACCAACCAGATCTCCATCAATCGACGGCTTCTGGGCGACCGGCTTCAGCGGCCAAGGCACTCTCCGAGTTGGTGACGACGACCAAGCATAATGGCTGCGACTCATGGCCACTGCTCAATTCCCAGCAAGACTTCCTCATGGTAACCGACAGACGATGAAAACAGCGGATGGAAGGGTTGGTGTGGATCCTGACTAATAATGGCTGTACGAACAACGAACTGAAAAGTCTTTCTCTACTCTACTGGCTCGACTTCCTGGCTCGAAGTCTAGGACTAGCTGCCTGTCCACATTCTGTACATACACCTATTTCTTTGCACGATTCGTCCTCGATCATGAAATAATTTCATTCAGTGAATTTAACCACACATACGAGCTAAAACCGTCGATCGCATTCGAGATACCCGTTTTGATTGACGCTGTCTTTCCAGAGCATTTTGTTCTGCTCTGCCATGTTGCAGCCCGTACTCAGCGGCGGTGCCCTCCTTTCATTCCAGTATTGCCGGGCTGGGACGCCGGACATGGCATTTCTATTTACAGTGAGGATTGAAGCCAAAAGCGGTGTGAGCACGGCACATGAGACGAGCGCCTGGAACTTCCATCTCGGTCTTGAGGGATTGCGCACCCTATCTCCAGTCTTTCTCGTGATCCCTTCATTTACATTCAGTCAGAGTTGACCTGCCCTCTGTGGCCAATCCCGTTATGACTGATCAACACCAGCCCTTGGTCCGGTCTGTGTGGATTTCGCACGTGAACTGTTTTGGATCGACTCGAGATTTCCAGAACCATTCTGCTTGCAACCGCGGTCAGCAGCTACCAGACACGGATCCATGGCAAATGAAGACTATCTCGGCAAGCATGGCTTCACGTGGTTGATGGCTCACTCGCTCCCTTTCATCCCGAAACTAAACGCAAGGCGATTCCCTTAGCACCAAGGGCACCATGTCTGCCAGTCGCGTCGTGTGGACCGAAAGCGAGATGTCTCGGGGGATCATTGATTCAGTCTCGTACAAGCGACACAAAGTCTGAGCTGTTCGGTGCATTACCGCAAGCGAGATTGACCCTAAATGCGGAGACCTCTTCGGCGTGTCAGGCCATTTTCAGGGAGACGGCGTTCGATCCACGAATAGGTTCAGCGGCCCTGCACCAGTCTTGAACATGGCATGTGCCATTGAAGATTATTAGGCAGAATGAATGGCCGAGCAGTGCAAGAAAAGTCGAACGCCCGTCAGTCCACGTGGAAGATGAAAGCCTTGAAAGGCGATCATCCCACACCTCAGCGGCAATTATACTTTCCATAGGCTGAACACGCCGGCCAGTGCTACTCTATCGACCGGAATTTTGCAGTTTGGGAGACACCCCAGCGCAGATCACACCAGTCTCGCCCACAACCCAGACCCAAATCGACTAGATCGACCACACTTCGCCATATCTCGGCCTGGATTGGGCCGATGGCGAAGCAACGTCCAATGTGACCCCAGATTTGTGGAGTCCCCAGACATTTCCCACTGCGCACGGCTCGGTGTGCTCTCAGAAGAGGTGCAGAGAGTCTTGGGGAGGGATCGCAATATGGTACATTCAAGTCCGATGCGCGGCACATATATGCCGTTCGCCCTCCCCGACGGAGTGGAGGCCTTGTGGAGAGGAAGCACGACCGCTGCCATCCAAGGTCTCCGGAAAAGCTCCGATGGCGATTTACAAACGCAAGATCACTGTCTCGGACAGTGAAGTGACCCACGCTGCGCATCTCACTCTCAGGCAATCCTTCCTGCCAAACTGCTTGGGTTCGTAGGCCTCGCCGTGGTGGGAACGAGCGGTGCAATCTTCCGTGTGGCTGACGGGTCGAATTTCCAGTTACCGTCCTGTTTTTCCTGTGGGGGTTCGCATACGGACTCTTGGATGTGCTCAACAGCCATTTCCAAAGCACTCTCCACATCACGGCGTCTCGCGCGTCCGGCCTTCAGGCGGCGTACTTTGGAGCTTACTTTCTGTGCCCGCTGACGGTGTCGGGATGGATCTTGCGAAAATTCGGCTTCAGGCGAGATGATCTTATCCCACCATCTGATTTCGGTCTGACGTCGACCCAGGACGACTTTCATGACCGGCCTCGCCGTCCTGGCCGTTGGATGTCTCCTCTTTTGGCCGAGCGGCGTCAAGAGGTCATTCGGCGGCTTTTGCGGCAGCATGTTCGTGGTGGGGGCCGGCCTCAGCACGCTGGAGACGGCCGCTGATCCCTTCCTTTCCATCTGCGGTCCGCCACGGTATAGCGAGATTCGGTTGAACCTGGCCCAGGCCGTGCAAGGCGTCGGGAGCTTCGTCGCCCCGTTACTGGCCAGCAGAGTTTTTTTTGCCCACACAGGTAGGCCCCTGGCTTTGTCCACCCACCCCTTGCAACGTCTGCTGACAAGGGGTGGTGAGCAGTCGATACCAGCCAGGGACTCAAGAACGTTCAATGGACGTATCTGGGCGTTGCCTGCTTCGTCGGCCTTTTATTTATTGTCTTCTTCCTCGCTCCGTTCCCGGAAATCACCGTCAGTAGCGGTTGCGGCCAAACGGTCCTGCGTGGCTAATATGGTGAATTAGGATGCGGACATGAACCACCAAGAGCATGAGATTGCCGATTACGATTCGCGTCCTTTCCGCAAGCAGCCCACGCTCTTTTTGGGAGTCTGGTCTCAGTTCTGCTATGTTGGAGCCCAGGTGGCCGTCGCCGGCTACTTCATCAACTTTGCAACGGAAGCTGGAAAGTAAGTTGAATCATGTGTTCTGGCTGCCTCGCTCGGGGATCTCCCTGACCATGGCCGTCATGCTTGAATAATCGACATGCTGGCTGACGGGTTCGAATCAAGGTCTGCTTCAACAGCAAGTGATCTGCTAGCGGTGGCACAAGGCGTCTACGCCGGCAATCGATTCCTCGCCGGCATATTGATGATGATCCCCGCGGTGAAACCACGTTACATGCTCTCCATTTACCTGGGAATGTGCTTTGTCTTCTCAGTCGCCGCCATGAACACGCATGGGACAACATCGATTGCGCTTCTGATCATGGTCTTCGTCTTTGAGTCATGCTGCTTCGCCACCATTTTTACCATGGCATTGCGAGGTCTGGGCAGACACACGAAGAGAGGTGGATCTTTCCTCGTTTCTGCCATTAGTGGCGGGTAAGCCTCCATCTTCGGGGATGAAGCGCTAATACTGACTGTCGGCCCTCTTAGCATGGTGTTCCCGCCCATGATGGGTGCCGTGGTCACGGCGCGAAACGCCCATGTTGCCATGGCAATCCCAATGATGGGTTACGTGCTTGCCTGGGTCTTTCCCGTGTATGTGAACATCTTCCAACGCAAGAGAATGGATACCCATCGAGAGACGGATGTGGGCATTATTTCTCCGTCGCAGAAGCAACTCGAGCTCGAGAGCAACGTCAGTCATGTGGAGCAGACGACAGAAATCACGGAGGCGAAGAAGTAACGACAGTCGCAGTAGCTACTCCGGCAGGCTGTCTCTGATGGCGGCGAATGAGTCGCTCTTGAACCCCAGCATGACGATATTGTGTCAGGTGGTATCGATCATGGATGGCCAACCACAGTGACAATATGAAAGTTACTTGATCCGTGCGTAGCGTCTGAAGACATGTGCGTCAATCTTCCTGAGCGGCGAGAACTCCAAGGCTCTCTCTCATCATTCATGTTTCCAGGAGGATCCAAAAAATGCGCCTGAGCGGAGGGGTTGTGGCGGTGATAATCTGGACGCCTCCTTGGCAAGGCTATCGTTTGCTCCGCCGCCATGGTTTTGAAGCATCGTCTTAGCCGCCAGGCAAGTTCCTCCGCTTTTGACTGGGAGCACACGATCGGTCTGAAAATCTAGACCTGCTGCCAAATATCGTCCTTGACCGTCCGACGCTCGTTACCATTCGTACTAGATTCTCTTCGACCCAGCAAACATTGCCCCCGACTCTATTCTCTTCCTTTCGTGCCCGACGACTACCCCGTCCATTGCGGCTTTTTCCACCCTCCTGTGCACTTCACCCAAGTCGAGGCAGAGAGGACATCTGTTCGGGCGCCGACGCCTGTCGGAGCGCGGGCTCATAGGAGGACAGGGGGACGTGCCTTCAATGCGCGCATGAATGTCCGCCGACATGCTGGTTCAAGAGATGGTGATTGACAATGACACCACCGAGATCGGGATGCAGGATGCTATCGTGCAATTTACGCCGATACAGAAGCTTTCCAAGTCCGATGTGCCGTTTCCAATGACGACTCCTCGAAAGCGGGCTCCGTCAGTGGTCTCCATTGCCTCCATCGTCGACCAGGCTGGACAGTCTATGGGAAGGCTGACGGTGCTGGCGACCGCCCATTCCTCGGTTCATGAACCGGAAGAGGACGACAGAATGCAAACAGATACACCGATGGCGTTGCAAGACGACTCCTGTCAGCCACAGTTGTGCATTCATGATCTGCCACTCGAAGTGCAAGGGAAAGTGTTGGACTACATATTTGGCGATATGCATTCGGTCCACGCCGGTTCCACGTCGCTCCGAGGGAAGAGCGTGTCATCGCTCATGCGCCACCCTCGAAGAAAGGCGGTGTCGGACCTGGCCTTGGTCTCGACCTGCTGGCGCGAGCTCGTGCAGGAGCGGATCTACCGTCATCTCAAAATCAAAGGCACCCGCGCGGGACTCGCCGAGTCCGAGAACTGGTTCTATTCCCATTGGCACCTCACCAGGCACGTTCGTCACATCGAATTCTGGGTTCCAGTGTGGGGAGAGAAGGCATCTCTGGACAATCGCTCCATGGAGAGCGTCCTTCCGTTGCCCGGGCGGAATGGATACCATCATCTCGCCCATCAAGCGAACGAGAGCCTCATGACGGCCAACGACTTGTTAGGCTTCAATTTCAAACTGTCCGTCTACTCGGCCACGTTATCGCAGATCTTCACTCACATCAATGTCTTCTTTCCCGAGGCTCGCGTCTTCACGCTCGAGGGTGGCCACTGCAAGAAGTCCAACATGATCCGCCAATTCCCCAACGTCCTCTTTTCCAACCCGAATCAAGCTCTCGACCCATTGCCCAACATCCGAACTTTTGCCATGCGAGGCGCGTGGAACATCATGCGGGAATACAGTCACTGGAGAAATATTGAACTGGCCCTCCCCAACGTCGAGGAGTGGCATTGCGGCTATGCGAAGCCGCGCGTGGAAGCAGACGCAACCATCAATGAGATCCTTCTTCGGCTGCCTCAACGGCTTCGCCACGTGAACATCAGCCTGGACGGCATGTACAGCAAAGATCCCACCACGCTGGGTTCCAGCTCGATGCCGGGGCTGCCGCATCTCTGCGAACGCCTGGGCCGTGTCCTACCTCAGCTGGAATCGCTTGCGTTCACCGGCAAAATCTGCGAATGCCTGTGGACATCGGCCATCGATGCCCTGGCCCATGCCAAGGAGGAGCCCCGGCTCAAAGGCCTCGAGATCGTGGTCAAATCTTGCTGCCGGCAACGGGTGACCGGCCTCGACCCGGAGACCGGTGAGACGATCGTGCATGAGCTGGGAGGCGTCATGGCCGACGGCGCGGGCATCACAAACTTGGTCTTTATCCGGGCCTTTGAGAGACTGGTCCTCCACACGGTCGGCGCGCTGAAGGACTTCCCGCACCTGGAGCACGTCCGGATCCGGTTCATCGATCTCGACAGCCCGTGCACTTTACTGAACCCGTACTGGCAACTGGAACGGAAGAAGGTCTATGGGATCTGGAGCGAGGAGATCGTCGAGAGATTGGCTGAGGTCCGGCCTGACATACAGTATGAGGAGTTGTCCGACGGGATCGAAAGCGGCGACTACATGAAGGACTCGGCAGACACCGTGGCGGGGGAGGCGGGAGCGGGAGCAGGGACGAGCCTGTATCCCAAGTGGAAACCGAGGAGTATTAAAACGAGCAGTTATAAGCTGGTGGCGGATACGAGAGGCAGTTGATGGTGTCACTACAGCGATGGACGTGGCGTGGATCGAATTATAATGTTGAGATGGCCTCAGTTTGCATGAAGGAATTAATGAATGAATGAATGGGGTAAAATGTTGAACTTGCTTCCGCTGGAGTGCTGTCTTACAAGCATAAATCCATTCCACGGTGAAAATCCACTGTATCTATCTCCGGCACTTGTATGTCTGTCAGCGACGAGGAGAGCACGGTGAGGCAAATGGTGGGATTGATAAAAAGTACATTCGAATTATTCGATTCTCATCCCGGTCTTGCCATGGACGCTGTACCAGTCAGTGCCCGGACCATGCCATCTCCTGCTCTCGTCATCTCCCACCCCCACTGCTTCTCTGCCCCTTGATCGCGGCAATCGCGTTGCGTCGATGAGTTGACTCGGCGAACAGCGCTTTGATCAGATCGGCGACCTCGTCCGCATTGAACTCGAGACTCAGCTCGCCTTCGGTCCACAAGTACTTGATGTCGACCAGCGAGGACTCGAGGATGGTGAGCAGATATTGGAATTTCAGCCAGTTGGAGACGTAGACGGCCGTCATCGGCACGGGCGCCGAGGCCGAGTCCTGGTCTGGGTGAGAGTTGGGTGGGCGTGTCCCGGAGGAAGGGGGAGGACGGGAGACGAAGAGATCGTCCAAGGCTGTGATTTGGGATAGGAGGGACGCGAGGCGTTGGGATTCGGGTTCGGAAATGTCGTCCATGTCCTCGACGTCCGCGATGATGCGGGAGATGACCACGGCCAGCAAGGCGCCGACAGATTGTAGGAGCGCAGATGTCGAGAGAATGGGTTGCCACTCCTTGTGCAGAGTGCGCAGCCTCTCGACGACGCCACTCACGGCGTTTTCGATCTCGCGCGCATAGGGAAATTGGGTGGAGCTGGTGAAGCCTTGGGCGCCGTCGAGGAGGTCAGCCAGGATCATGCGTTGGGTCTCCATTTCCTTTGCGTAGGCGGATTTGGCAAATTTTTCCATGGCCTTGCAGTCCGACTCGAGGTTGACTGGCTGGCCGGTACCGGCTGGGGGCTGCATGTCACGCAGTCTTTCGGCGATATTCAAGGAGTCGTTGTACAGGTTCATGTTGCTGAGAGTTCGCGAGATGCTGTAGTAGGTTGGTGCTGTCGCCCGGAACATGGCGAGGGCGAGGGTGGGTAAGGCCAGGAGTCCTTTGGACGAGGAAACAGGGTCGATGCTCTGGTGACGGGTCTCGAGAATCGCTCGGGCGTCCGATAAGTCGTTGCTTATGATTTCTATAACATGATCAGGGACCTCGGTTACGCTGTATAATTCAGTCAAGGTGATCTCCTGCTCGGTCTTCGGGGCTCCGTTGGTATCATCCGATCTTGCGTGGCGGCCAGGTTGGATCGACGGATCGGTCTGCTTTTGATCATGGTTGCTGGGACTCTCAATTTCGTCATTCCAGTCCCAGGCATCTGCAGCCTCGTCGTCATCGACCGGGCCATGGTCGCCATTTTTATCAAGCTTGTCACCTGAGCGGCCCTCTTCTGAACCAACACGACCATCACCACCACCTCTTTCGCCTTCGTCGTCATCATCAAACCCCCAGCCACTGGTATTCTCCGCATCCTCACTATTCGACTTCTGTGGCACGGCTGCCTCTTCGGTGACCTCCTCGTCCCAACCGGCATCCCAGTCACTGGAAGTATCCACGGGTGCGTTCGGTTTTCCGGCCACGGGCACCGATTGACGTTCGACTCGTTCAACCTGCCTGAGAAGGCCTGGTGACCGAGCGAATGCCTTCCGCACATCATCTAGCGTCTTTGACTTGCGCTTTGTTAGCCAGGCTCGAGGTAGTTGATGGATCCAATCCCGCAATTCAGAGGAGCCTGGCCACTCAAAAGATTCGATTTGGCTCACAATTTGAGAGGCATGTTGCCGAAGATCATCAAGAACGGAAAGTTCCGCGAGTTCCGTCGGGATGGCCGGAGTCAACCAGTCGGATGTTAAAAGCCAGACCAACTTGGGCACCGCCGTCGCAGTCAGGGCCGCTTGTAACTTTGAAGGCACCGCAGAGTGGATAAAGTCCAGGAGATTCGTGACAAAGTCGAGGACGACGCCAATGGGGGGATTATCCATGCCCAGATCCACAGATATCCGCGTCGAGGTGACCGAGTGAGAGACAAGATGAAAGCGTGAAGAGCTTCGAAGAGGCTGCAAAATGAAGGCCTCGATCCTGTCGGTCACGCTCTCTACGGCGTCTTGAGATCGGCCGAGTTGCTCCAAGGCCTCGACTGCCGTGTTTGTGTTTGCCGATTGCGTGGAGGCATCGTCCGGCCGAACCTCAAGCCAGCTTTTGTCCTTTTCTCGTCGCACCACGATCCGAGAATTCAAAGTTGCCTCGAGATGGACACCCACTTTGAGCCGCAGCTCAGACTCGATCTCACGAATGAGAGTTTTGGCCCGGCTTCCAGTAATGCCCGAGGAAACTTCATTTATCCGCTGTAACCTTTGAGCGGCTTCACAGGCATTGTTGTGGAAGAGATCGTCCTCCACTTCTCGGAAGGACTGGGTCACAGTGGCCAGTGTCTGTAATTCTCTTTCCAGGGCTTCGCTAAAACGGACCTCGGCTTCTAAGAAGTCGACTTGCCCTTGATGCTCCAAGGCCTTCACTCTCAATGCCTCGACGCGTTGATGCTCCTCGACAATCTGTTTGGCCTCGAGTTGGCACCTCGCAATGTCCATTTGGATCTTTTTGGCTTGTACAATCCATTCGTCGACATTTCCGGATTCATCTTTGATGGCCGCTCTAATCTCATTTCTGAGCTCAACTTGAGCAGCTGAAATCGTTTCGAGTAAGGGAGGGATGGCCTCGGGTGACAGGTCAGAGACTAAAAGATCATTCGACTCGGGAAACGTTCCATCTCGGATGGCTTCACACAGTATTTCTGGCGCTCCATTGGTGCCCTGCATTGCTCCTCCACATACTCCAATGCGTTGGTCTGCAACAGAAGGCTTGTCAGAAAGGCCAGGATACTGCGACATCTATCATCAGGTCTGGCTTGGCCATGACCGTGCCAAGGCTGCGTGAATGGTCGCTATGGTTCTCTGGGAATTCTTTTCCACTGTCCTTCAAACTTGTTCACCAATCTTCCGCGGTCTGCAAAGCCTGGCATTGCTCACCCCGAGCGTTGGAAGCTGTTGACGGTTGTTGCGCAGTTCCGCCATGGCCGCTGCCGACGGCGACACACCGAATCCCCCAGTGCGGGTGCGCCTGACTACGAGAGACAAAGACCTTGCTCTGGAAGACCCAGCGCCGATTCTGGTGCCCACATCCTTTCGTCGCTATGCGCTTTCAACCCTGGTGAATGGCCTGCTTCAGAAGGATCGACCTGTGCCTTTGGAGTTCATCATTAATGGCACGTACCTACGCACCACCCTCGACGACTACTTGACGGCCCAGGGCATATCGACCGAAACGACGCTCGCGGTTGAATACGTTCGGGCACGAATTCCTCCGCAGTATGTCGCGTCTTTCGAACATGATGACTGGGTGAGTGACGTGGACGTCTTGCCGGCATCTCCTTCATCGCAGGCGAGAGTCCTGTCCGCGAGCTACGACGGCCTCCTCCGAGTGTGGAACACTTCATCCCAGGTGATTACGACATCCCCCGGGTCGGTCCAAGGCGGCCACAAATCCTTCGTCAAGAGCGCCAAGTTCGTGTCCCCGACCCAGGTCGTATCGGGAAGTTTTGATCGAACCGTGCGTCTTTGGCGGTATGAAGAGGGCGAGGCTGGTTTTTCGGCGAATCTACGACCGCAGTTGGAGCTGTATGGCCACCAAGCCTCAGTGGACTCGGTCTGTCCACATGAGAAGTCGAAACGCATCCTGACCGCTTCTGCAGATCACTGCGTCGGTTTCTGGTCCACGCGAAAATCTGACGCTCCTCCTGCGCCTGAAGTACTCGTCCCCGGGACGAAGACTAAAGATGGTAAGAGGAGGAAGTTGAATCCTGACAAGACATCCGCCCCTCTTCCTCAACGAGGACCGCTCGCCATGTTACAAAAGCATACCGGGCCTGTTTCCGGGGCGATTTTCGATTCTAATGATGCCACTGTCGGCTACTCCACTTCCTGGGACCAGACCATGCGCACCTGGGATCTGGTCACGGCCTCGTTGGTGGACACCAGGACCACGTCCAGTGCACTGTCTTCGATCGAGCACATGCCTGCACTGGGGCTGATCGCGGCCGGATCGATCAGTAGGGTTGTCAAGCTGGTCGATCCTCGAGACTCCGCGACCACAGTCACGGCGATGACACTCAAAGGCCACAAAAATGCCGTCGTGACACTGGCTCGGGATCCCAGCAACGAGTACACCCTGGCCAGCGGTAGTCACGACGGCACATGCCGAGTGTGGGATGTCCGCAGCACGAAGCAAGAAAAGGAGGGAATGGTCGGTCAAAGTCTGTACACCCTGGTCAGAGAGAGCCTGAAAGGCGCTCCCGCTCCCGCTGCAGGAGACGGCGTCAAGGTCTTTGGCATTTGCTGGGACCGTGACCTGGGCATCCTGAGCGGAGGCGAGGACAAGGTCGTCCAGATCAATCGTGGGGACCTTACATGAGCAGGCAGCACAGGGTCAGTGGCATCCCCACCACCGCACGGCCGTCCCAAACAAGCCCACCGCAGAGACCGTCACAGATGGTCCAGAGCGGGGAAGATGTTGCTACATGGGACGACGACATAGCTGCTCATGCCTGCCTTCGTCGCGCCGGCACAATCACCACCAACCGCAGACCGCCAGTCCTTAACAATTAGTCAAAAAAAAGAGGGCAGCGCCAAACGACACCACAATGGTCACATCCGAGATGATCAACAAGTCGGCGTCGAGATCCACCACGTGGGCCAGGAACAGGAAGATCAGCGCCTGAAAAAGAGGCCCGGAAGTGGCAGGGGGCTGTGCGCTAGAGGAGAATGGGCAACCAGAGGCCATAATTTGTGGGCACAGCAGGATGAACCAGGGGCTACACAAAGGCGCTTCCCAGCCTCCGCGAACTCCGTTTCTGGGCGGGAGGCATGTCTTACTGGGCTCGGAGCCTCTGGTGGTGTGTGTCGATATCGATCTAGTCAGTCCCCCCTGAGTAAAGGAGCCAACCATCGCTGTTGGCCGCACGACTGATCCCTGGTAAATACTGTACAAGTGCTTGTCCGCAGATCCTGGCTTCTTGCATTCACACGCCATTAACCCCAATATTGGTGAAAGACCGCTCCAAGGGCCGCTAACCACACCCAACCTAGTGGAAAAGGTTCCTCGCCTATGGCCACGCCTGTGTCTGCACCTGTGCCGACGCCTTCGTCAACTTAACCTTTGCGTGCTTCTCATTCCCTCTTCTTTTCATTCCTTCAGCATTCTCGTTTCTCCCCCGTCTTTGCTTCATGCTGAAGCGTCGACTGACCGCTCCAAGCCGACTTCATTGTGATTGACCGGTCAGCCGCCCTGGAATCTGTGTCGGGAACATCCGTGTAGCAGACCAACAAAACGCTTTGCCAATCTGACATACACTCAGCTCAGCCACAGACACCGCCTTGCTCACTTGTACCGTGCAAGTGTCTCTGCTCCGACGAGCTGACAATTCTTCAAGGGGTTGTAAGGCGTCTCACGAGCCCGGTCGAGTTGGAATCTCGCTGACCAAGTCCGCATGCAGACTACTGTCCCCCGGTCCTTCCGTCCCTTCCATGGTCTCCTAGGTCCTCAACGACACCCATACCCTCACTTTCTCCGGACCCGTCGAGCAGCACCTGTTCGCCGGACGGTCAGATACGCTCGCTTACTATATTCGGTCCGTCACTGGCTGTATTGTCATCAAGCTTGAACCATCTTCATGCCCATCAAGCTGCCCAAGGGGTTTCAGAGAAGAAAATCTTCTGGCAATGCCTTGGATGAACTGCCCAACCCACCTGAGCCGTCTTTCAAGGTGATCGAGAGACCGACCAACCAGGGCAAATCCTTTGATGGCGGCCTTTCGATGAGGATGGCCTCTCAGCCTCCTCGGCCACCGCCGAAGACGAGCTTCGACAATTACGAGGAAGACTTATTTTCTCCCGCACACGTCGATACCAACAATCGGTAAGTGGCCGGACATGATGGGTAGCACCCGCAACTGAGAATCTCTAGTGGAAGCGGTGGCACGGAAAATTCTCTTTCGACCGCGCCATACGACAGCGCCAGGTCGTCCATTCGATTAAGCACCTCCACCAATCCTTCCTCAGTTGACATTCGTTGGGATCAGAACGCGCAATTGCCAGGACAGAGACCGTTCAATGACATCCCTGTGCCACCTCAACCGCCCCGACACGGGTTCCTGCACAATCCGGCCCGCACGTTCTCCTTCGGAGTTGGCATCCGAAATAATAATAAATCATCACCCAGCTCATCACCCGTGGCTCCGCCTGCGGGGTCGTCCAACCATACCGGCATTTTCGGGCATAGCAGCCGGGATCGAGCGATGACCACGAGTACTGCCAGCACCGCTACGCCTCCACGACTGTTTGATTCTGATCTGGCCCTGGACAGCTCTGAATTGGATGGATTTGGGAACATGTTTGACCACATTCGCTCCAGCCCCGACCCCAATCCAATCCGATCGACGCCACAAGATGTGAGAATCCAAAGTAAATCTCTCTCCCTCCTCCTAACCGTGTCTAGGCTCCCGCCTCACCTGAACCGACCAAATACCCCCCCTCGAGCTATCCCAGAGCGGAGCCGACGCGAGCACCCGTTCCCAAACCGATAGTCACCGACCGATCCCAGGCCGTCGAATCTTCCCTATATTCTTGGACGTCGCAAGACTCACGAGATGGATTGATGCGTTCGCCGAGTCCTTCGAGGACCGTCACTCAGAACAGCCCGGCAAAATCTGGAGAAAAGGTGCCACCGCCGTCATCTCAAAGCCCGGTGTCCCGACCTCGATTACGGGGGCGGAATCCCATCTCCCGAGAAGATCTTTCGGAGTCGTCTCCCTCGGCAGAGCATCTGCAGCCGCCAGTGGTTGCCAAAACTCGATCGAGAGACAGCAACGGCCAGTCAGCAAGCCCGACTACAAGCGACCGAACTGGAAGCCCGTCTCCTGTCTCGAGTCGTAGTGCTACAATCGATCCTTCGCTGGCAGCGGGCGCCGAGCTGGCGGCAAAATATCAAGAGCAGAAGATGGCGGCCGCTCCGAAGCCGCCGAGCGTCAACAAAGTGATGAGCCCTGAAGAGTTTGAACGGTACAAGCAACAAAAGGAGATGGATCGAAGACTGGGCGCCTTGTCGGACGACAGTGATTCCGGCGACGGTGACAAATACGACGAGGAAGAGGATGACGACGATGATGACAAAGAGCGACAACGCCGGGCCGTCAAGCAGCGAAGAAAGCAACAAGCCCATTTGTCAGTCTATCGTCAGACCATGATGAAGGTGACAGGAGAACAACCACTCCTGGCGCGGCCTGCGAGCGGCATGAGCAACGCCATTGGACGGCTGGGCAATGGAAGTGCCAGTGATCTGAACAATCGACTGTCCCACATCACTTTGGACGCCACCAAACCGACTGGGAAAAGCGATAGAGAGGGCGAAGACGAGGAAGAAGATGAGGACGAGGATGTCCCCCTCGGAATCCTGGCCGCGCATGGATTTCCCAACAAGAACCGGCCGCCGACCCGCATGGCCAACACGCCTTCTAACTCGAATCTCCGTGGCTTGAGTCAGCAGCAACAGTCCACCGTCCCCTCTGTGGCGGGCGAGGCCGCAGGCCGTGGGAGTCTGCCGGTTTTTGCTCGTAACCTGCCGCAAGATCCATACTACGGTGCCAGCCTTGTCAACCCTTCCAACCGGCAATCGCTTGCCATTCACACTCCGGCGACGGTCGTCAGCCCGCCTTCTGGTCCGGCCACGGCGCATCCGATTCATCCTGCGGGGCTGGTGGGCGTGATCGCGGGCGAAGAGCGAGCGCGTGCCATGCGAAGAGGGAGTCCCAATCCCCAAGGAACCTATGACATGCCGGCAGGACATCCGGCCATGATGAGGTCCCAGACGACAGGCAATCTCCCTGCCGCGGGCTATGCTGGAATGCCAGGCATGGGGCCCATGCTCACGCCGGGCGATGCTGCTCAAATTCAAATGTCTCAGCAAATGACGCAAATGATGCAAATGCAGATGCAGTGGATGCAGCAGATGTCACAGATGATGGGGCCACAGGCCATGCAAGGGCCAGCAGCGCCGCAACTGCAGCCAAATCAACTACCACCCATGGCCCCCAATTATCTCGCTCCTCCCAACCAGATTCCACGTTCACAGTCGATACCGATGCAGTCGGGCCCGGGGGCGGCGCCTTTTCCCGGCCAGAGAACGATGAGTACCCTCAATCCGAGTATGGCGCCGTGGAATTCAACGCCATCCATCAATCTCAACGGGAAATATGCACATTCCATAGCGCCTTCGGAGCGCAGCAATGTCGGTCTGGCATCGCGATATCGACCCGTTTCAACGGTTCTCGAATCTGACACGGCGTCGACCCGGCGAGCTTCCACCTTTACGTCTGCTACTCTCCGGCCCTGGTCTCAGGCGGGTGGCGGTGGTACCGGATTGCGATTCGCTTCCCACGCCGTGAATCTCTCAGGCAACCAAGTTGGTCGGAAATCACCTTTGGCCGCTGATGATGACGACGATGAACAAGGTTGGGCTGAAATGAAAATGAAGAAAGAGAAAAAGCAGAAGACTTGGGCGCTTCGTAAAGGTCAAAATGCGCTGCAGGAACTATACAACAATGCTTCATGAAACTATAAGCGGAAGCTGGGCCCGAACTCTGAGCCGTCATGACCGCTCACTCGGGAATATTGTGCGTCGATCACAGCTCTGGTTGCATAAGAGATGGATTTTAAAAGCAAAACTCATGGGGTTAATTCGATGGAAACGAACAGCATCTATGCATCCGAGCATTTGGTCCCCGACAAATCGAGGTCTGGAATACATGTAGTCAGGTTTTAATTTAATCCCAAGTTCTTTCTCTTTCTGACGGGTGAACGGCGTTCCCTGATGATATGGACTCGTGCTGAATGACTGCCTTGATGGTCTCGACCTTCTTATCAGGGCTTGACGAATGGCTCTGGCCAGACAAAGCTCCGCCAAGACTTTTGCAAAACACGAAGGCTGGCTGATTGCTGACAAGCTGACTGAACGGGACTGTGACCCTGCCTCCTCTTATCCTGACATTCCAAGCCTGGTCGCTCTGTGTGTTGGCGATATATCTGTTTCTTCGTGCTCTTGTTTGTCGAGATACGACATCGAACCTGTTGTCGGGCAATGAAGTGCGCTCATGACGTCTGAGAGAGGTGGACTAGGCCAGTTTTTGACCATTCATACGGTTCTCTGGTGCTGTAAGTACTTGAACTTTGTTGCATTTCTCCTCTCACGGGATACCCGCCTCGTCTTTGGTATTGCATGTCACTGGCTGTATTGTGCGACGGATGTGAGGCAGTCCTCAGGTTGGACGGAATGAGGATCGCCCTTTGATGACATCCTCACTCGTCTTCCCCGGTGCTATGTGTCTTCGCAGTCGAGGCCGGTCTCAACTACATTGGCCAGCACCCAGCGGAGGAGTCAAATCGTGGTCAGAGACTAATTCGTGCCTGAATATCAGCAACCACGGCTATTGCCATTGCTTCTTTCTAGATTGTTACTCAGTGTCAATCTCCTCACCACCATGGGATCACTGGGGCGAGAAGCGCGCTTTCGCCGGCTTCAGCAGATCACGCCAAATTACTCTCCCAGCAAAATCACCCAGTATGAATCTGAACGGACCGGGATGAGAGTTGTGGTCGTGGACCAGGAAGGCCCCAAACTCCATGGCTTCTTTGTCCTCGCTACAGAAATCCAGGACGACTCGGGCGCCCCGCACACGCTGGAGCATCTCTGTTTCATGGGCTCCAAGAACTACAAATACAAGGGCTTCCTGGACAAGCTTGCCACCCGTGCGTATTCCGGAACCAACGCGTGGACGGCCACCGATCACACCGCGTACACGCTCGAAACAGCAGGATGGGCAGGCTTTGCCCAGATCTTGCCCGTTTACCTCGAGCACGTCATTTTGCCGACGCTGACGAACGCCGGATGCATCACGGAAGTGCACCACATTGATGGGACGGGAAATGACGCCGGCGTGGTCTATTCCGAAATGCAGGGCGTACAGAATACCGCTCAAGAACTGATCGAGCTGCGCGCAAAGAGGATCCTCTACCCCGATGGCGTGGGTTTCCGGTACGAGACGGGAGGCATGCTGGAACAGCTCCGGATTCTCACCGCAGATCGAATCCGAGCATTTCATCGGGAGATGTACCAACCGAAAAACCTCTGTGTCGCTCTCTTTGGCGAAGTCGATCACGCCGAGCTGTTGGATGTCCTCGACCGCTTTGAATCGTCCATCTTGTCGGACATTCCAAGTCCGGAGACGCCTTTTCGACGACCGTGGATTGAATCCAAGCAGGCCCCTCCACTGACCAGGTCGACGGTCGAAAAGGTGGAGTTTCCGGAAGAAGATGAGTCCTTTGGCCAGATTGACATCCGCTTTTTGGGACCCGACTGCGCCGACACCCTGCTGACGGGTGCACTGAATGTCGTCCTGCTCTACCTGGCCGGATCTTCGGCCGCCCTGCTGGACAACACGCTGGTGGAGAAGGAGCAGCTGGCCAGCGGAGTCTATTACCAGATCGACAGCCGTCCACGAACGGAAATCTGCTTTTCCATGACCAGTGTGGAAACGCATCGTCTTGAGGAAGTCGAGCAACGCTTTTTCCAGGTGTTGAGGGAGGCCATGGAAAATGATTTGGATATGGACTTTATGCAAGACTGTATCGACCGCCAAGTCAGAACTTACAAGTTTAACGCCGAATCCTCGGCGACGGCATTTGGTGACTTTGTCATTTCTGACTATCTCTACGGGAAGCGTGACGGCTCGACGTTGAACGGTATCGCGAGTTTGGACCAGTACGTCGTCACCTTGTCGTCATGGTCTCAGCCGGAATGGAAGACTTTCATCAGAACCTATATCTCTGACGCGGAGCATGTCTCCATTCTGGGCCTTCCTTCTGCACGACTCTCGGACAAGCTCAAAGCCGACGAGGCGGCCAGAATTGAAGAACAGAAAAAGCGACTCGGACCCGAAGGCCTCCGCGAGATGCAGGAAAAGCTCGACAAGGCCAAAGCGGAAAATGATCGCGAGATTCCGCGAGAGCTTTTGGGACAGTTCAAGGTTCCGCCGATCGACTCGATTCACTTTGTTCACACCTTGTCGGCCCGAGCCGGGCGTGCCTTGAGAATGGGAAGACCACAGAACAGATATCAGCAGATCGTGGAAGAGAACGCCGGGGACGTGCCCTTGTTCCTCAACTTTGAGCACATTCCCACCAACTTTGCCCGCGTCAATCTCATTCTGTCAACCGAGTCGGTGCCTCTTGAGCTGCGTCCGCTCCTGTCAGTCTACATGGAAGCGTTCTTCAATCTGCCGATCACGCGGGGGTCCGAAGTCGTGGACTTTGAACAAGTCGTGGTGGAACTGGAAAGAGACACCGTTGGCTACGGGATTGATTCGGCTGCCAATCTGGGGAATGTGGAAGGCTTGCGAGTCTCGTTTCAAGTGGAGATTGAACGATACCACGTGGCCATCAATTGGCTCAAGGATCTCCTCTACCATTCGATCTTCGACATCGAGCGCCTCAAGGCCATCAACGCGAGATTACTGGCTGATGTGCCAGATGCGAAGCGGAGCGGTGATGACATGCTGGTCGCTGTTCACCTCATGACTCATCTGGCACCACAGTCGATCGGTCGTGCGAGATCCACGTTGGTCAAGGCCCTCTACCTCCGACGCATCAAACAGCTGTTGAAGACCGACCCTGAGCAGGTCGTGGGCCAGTTTGAGCGCTTGCGGGAGACACTTTGCCGATTCGAGAATTTTCGAGTCCTGGTCATCGCCGATCTCGACAAGCTGAAAGATCCTGTCCGTTCATGGCATCCGTTGCTACAGGGGTTAGACACCAGCAAAGACCTCGCTCCGATCGGGAGACGTCTTGAACGGCTCAGTGAAGCTGGAAAACGCCCCGGAAAGCTGGCGTACGTCGTTCCCATGCCGACGATCGATTCATCTTTCACCTATGCCTTGGCTCGAGGACCATCCTCATTTGACGATCCAAGACTCCCGGCGCTCATGGTCGCGATGGCCTACATGAACGCGGTTGAAGGGCCATTATGGGCCACCGTCCGCGGAACAGGTCTCGCGTATGGAACGAGCATGGGTTACGACATTGAGTCAGGCTATGTCCACCTGGATGTTTATCGTTCGCCAGATGCATACAAAGCGTTCGAAGCGAGCAGAAAGGTTGTGCAAGGTCACATGGACGGTGAGGTTGACTTTGATCCGTTGATGCTCGAGGGCGCTATCAGCAGTATTGTTGTCGCTTTTGCCAATGAGCAGCAGACCCTGGCAAGCGCGGCCGGGGCCAGCTTCATCAGGGAGATTATAAAGGGACTCCCGTCAGATTATATGGAAAAGATGCTGGGAAAGGTGCGGGCGATCAAGGTGGACGAAATCAAAGACGTGCTGAAGGGCCTGGTCTACGACATATTCACGCCCGGAAAGGCGGATATTATTGTGACATGTGCCCCAGGTCTGAAAGATGTAAGTGCTTAACTCGACTTCACCCAGACCCCACTGATGGCATCCAGGCAATCAAGGCAGGTCTGGAGTCTGCCGGTTTCTCTCCGGAGATCCACGATTTGAACTATTTCCAAGACGACTACGGCCTCACACCGATAGATGAAGACGACGAAGACGACGAAGACGAAGATGAAAACGAAGATGAAGATGAAGACATGGAAGGCAGCGAGGGGTATGAAATAGTGGAGGGACACGAAGACGACTTGGAGGAGTCGTAAATGAGCCAGGCCATCTCTGATACCCGCGCTCGACTTGATTCTCAGAAGTGGTTGTCCAGTGGTGCGAAAGACATGAGTCATGGCTTGGCATCGAGAAATATCACAACCCAACACAAAATTCCAAAGACAGGCAACCTGTTTCTTTTCTTCTTCACATTATTCGAAGAAACTGACATCCTAGTCTGGAACCGCCTTCGAGCCTCTTATTACTAACATCGCATACCTTGAAATCTTATCTTCCCCATTGTGTGCACACCGTAGGAGTGGTACCCCGCCACAAACCGCAATCATGGCCACGAACGGAGACATGCCATCAGACGACGAATTTTCGCACCCCGGAACACCCCCCGGTGATGAGAACGAGGTCGAGGAGATCGAAGAAACGAATCAGCCTCCCAAGTCCGCATTGAAAAAGGGCACGACTGCCGCGATCCCCGAGCCACAAGTTGCTCGACCGGTTCTGCCAGAGCAGCCAGATCCAAATGACCTCGATATTTCCACGCTGACGCCGCTTTCGCCTGATATTATCGCAAGACAAGCGACAATAAACATCGGGACGATCGGACATGTCGCACATGGGAAGTCCACGGTCGTCAAGGCCATCTCGGGAGTGCAAACAGTCCGATTTAAGAATGAGCTGGAGCGGAATATCACCATCAAGTTGGGCTATGCCAACGCGAAGATTTACAAGTGCGATAACGAGGCTTGCCCGCGGCCGACGTGCTACAAGAGCTACAAGAGTGAAAAAGAGATTGATCCGCTTTGTGAGAGGGAAGGCTGTGGTGGTCGGTATCGACTCCTGCGGCACGTTTCGTAAGTCAAGGTGGTCAGTTTCGTTGACGGTGGAGTGACGCTGACCATACAAGGTTCGTCGACTGTCCCGGCCACGATATTCTCATGAGCACCATGTTATCAGGTGCCGCCGTTATGGACGCCGCTCTACTGCTGATCGCCGGCAATGAAACCTGCCCTCAACCACAGACGTCCGAACATCTTGCGGCCATCGAGATCATGAAACTCAACCACATCATCATCCTCCAGAACAAGGTCGATCTCATGCGGGAAGAGGGCGCACAGCAACACTATGAATCCATCCTGAAATTTATCAAGGGCACGGTCGCTGACGGCTCGCCCATCATTCCGATCTCGGCCCAGCTCAAATACAATATCGACGCCATCAACGAATGTCTCGTTACAAAGATCCCCGTTCCCGTCCGCGACTTCAGCGCCGCCCCGCACATGATCGTCATCCGGTCGTTTGACGTGAACAAGCCGGGCGCCGAGATCGAGGACCTCAAAGGCGGTGTTGCTGGAGGCTCCATCTTGACCGGCGTCCTGAAGATGGGAGACGAAATTGAGATTCGACCGGGCATCATCACCAAGGACGCCACCGGCCAAACGGTCTGCCGGCCCATTATGTCTCGTGTCGTCAGCTTGTTCGCCGAACACAACGATCTCAAATTCGCCGTGCCCGGTGGCCTCATTGGCGTCGGCACTCGTGTCGACCCAACCCTGTGCCGAGCCGACCGCCTGGTGGGCCACGTTCTCGGGCTGAGGGGTCAATTGCCCGAAATCTATATCGAGCTGGAGGTGAACTATTTCCTGCTCCGGAGACTACTGGGTGTCAAGACGGCCGACGGCAAGCAAGCCAAGGTGGCGAAGCTCACCAAAAATGAGGTGCTCATGGTGAACATCGGATCAACGGCGACAGGCGCGAAAGTCATGGGCGTCAAGGCCGATGCAGCCAAGCTGACTCTGACGAATCCGGCGTGCACGGCTGTCGGAGAGAAGATTGCATTGAGCCGCAGAATCGAGAAGCACTGGCGGCTGATCGGATGGGCCAATATTGTAGCCGGAAACACGATTGAGCCGGAATCCTCCTGATTGAGGGCCGCTGGAATGATCATATTGGATGGCCACGAGGGGCGGTGAGAAATGACGCCACGAGGAGGCGGTGGCCGGGTGTGGCAAGTCGAGTTGAGTGGGAACGAAGCGTTCGCACAGCACGGTGCAGAGCAACTCATGATCAGTGAAGCGCTCGGATAGAGAAAGGGAGAAAATATGAAGTGGGGGAATGCCGGAAACGACGTGCGGACAATGCGTTATGCCTGCTGCCGGCCGATCGAACGACGAAGGTATGACTCATGACAGACCTGAAGATGGATAGAGCAGACTGCAGCGGAAGCAACACCAAACAGTGCATGCTGTCGCCACTGCCCTGTTTTGGGTCCGGTAACAATAGAGGTTTCTCACCACACTTGGGTCGGTAGCAGGCCGCGGTGTCCTAGTTTCCAGGTGTCCGAGGGTGCAGGCGCGAGAAACCTGCAAAGATCAAAGATCGAGATAGAAGAGGCCGAACAAATGCCATACCTTCTTCGCCACAATGGATAGAATCCAAGATGATCTCCATTGTGTGGCTAATATGTCGTAGTGTATTTATTCACTGAAACTCGGAGCTCAACCGGCGACATAGGAGGATGAAGGCCACGGCTATATTCGCAGTTTGGCAAAGTCATTCCTCAGCCATTCTTCATCGTTGCCAGCTGCACACCAACGATACAAAGGTGGCCCAACTCAAACCGTTTGGCCAATGCCATCAAGTGAACATTGTGCCCATAGCGGTCGAATACACCAGGTCGAGGACTTGGGATGGTAACAGCTGAGACAGGATTTCTCATAACTCGTCATCTTCCTCATCATCCGATGAATCAGAAATACTCTGATCTCTGATCGTCGGGTCTGGCCTTGCTACTGTAAACGTCCCCGTTTTCTTTGCCGTCGATCGCGGCTGATTATTCGCGTCCGTCTCGCGGCCGTCTGTGTCGGATTCTGACGAGGACGACGATTCGCTTTCGTCGTCAGTTGATTCATCGAATGCTCGTCTTGTCGGCTTTGGTGTGTGTACGGGCGTCGATGCTGAACTCGCCTCATGCGCCTTCATAGCCAAACGCAGCTCCTTCAGGCCCTTGGCAGTAGAGATTGTCGGCTGCGTTGCTGGTTTCAGAGTAACCGGCCTGGGAGTCGAGGAGTGACTGACGACACGAGAAGGCACCGTGGAGACTCGTTGCTTGGTTTGAGTCGACCTGCTGGGGGTAGAAGATGCCACAGACGGGCTTTTGGTGGCAGCTTTGGCCAATGTCTTCACGCTGGTGCCCGCTTGAGACTTTGTGGCCTGCGAACTGACGCTTGGCGGCCGGTGTCCACTCTCACTCACTTTTTGCTGGTCGCCAGTAGTCTGCTTTGCTGCCAGGTCCGTCGTGCTGGTTTCGGACCGGACATCGACAGAAGAAGGTATTCCGGTCACCCGCAAATCAGATCCATTATCGACGGCTTTCGTGGCCGGCTTTGATGTGGCCGTTATAGACTCGGAGAATGAGACCGTGAGTGTCGGCGTCTGGCTCTTCCGCTGTTCGCCGTCCACTGTTGCGTCGAACTCGTTTTGACCACTCTTTGCCCCGACCGAGGTCCTTTTCTTCTCCGGCCTTTTGGCTGCAGCTTCCTGTTTTTTCTTCTCTGCGGCCTTCCTTTGGGCTTCAGCTTTTCTTTTTTTCTTCTCGGCCTCATACTGCTCCTTGGTCATGCCTTGGCGGCTCTTCATGATTTCGTACTCTTCTTCAGTAAAGCCCGGGGGGATAGACAGACTCTTCTTCGGCTCACCGTCTTTGGGAGAATTGCTGGCTGAATCCAATGGTCCTCCAGTGGCAGCGGCGGCCGGTCTGTTGGATTCGGACTTTGGATCAGCAGCCAAATCCGGCACGGCCGGCTGCTGAACCTGGTCTCGCGATCCTAAGGGGTTGACGTCTCGAACCTTGTCGCCTGAAGTCTGTTTGTCCTCCGGAGATTGACCGCTCTTCACAGCCTTACCTTTGCTCACAGCACGTGAACTGGTCGGCTCAGCATCGTGTATGGCTTGGGCCTTTTTCTCTTTCGCCTTGGTCGCGGCCTTTGGAGTTTGCTTTTCTTTGCTCCCCTTGTCTTGAGAGCGGCCAGGTACGTGAGAACCGTCGGGTGGGCTGTGAGCTCTGCTAACCTCGGGATGGCCTTTGGACCCAGTTTGGTGATCCGCTTTACCGGATTGTTTCTTGGATGTCCTTTTAGCGGAGTCTTTGAGAGGTTTGGTGACTCCGTTCATCTCGGGCGTCTTTGCTGACTTCTTTTCGAGGGCTGCTGTTGAGACCGGTTTTTGTGCGGACGCCTGCAGTGACTGAGACAATTGCTCGCCTGGGCTATCAAGACTTGGTGTCGTCGGGCGCGATTGAGATCGAGTCGGCGTCGACCTCTCCCGTTCTGCTTCCGGTTGGCTGTAATCTCCTGGCGCTCCTGACGCAATGCTGTGGTCCGCAGCATTATCGTCAAGACCAGACTGCCTCTTTGCCCTTTTTCTGGGTCGAACTTTTCGGCCGTGTCTTGGCCCGCCTGGGATATCGCTTCCTGCCTCAGCATGTTTGCCATCCCTGACATCTGCATGATGCTTCGACGAGGTCTCTACAACAGTTGGAGCACTAGCGGCTGGTGCTGATGAATCTGGAGGCGATGGCGTGCCAACTCTGTGAGCCGGTGAAATTGAGCTTGCATTCTCTCCCCTTTCCTGAGCGTGTTGCACCATGTCTGATCTCCTGATAGATTGAGAGAGGTCGACAATGACCCTTTCGAGCTGTGAATCGGGTCTTGACGTGGCAGGAGAAAACCCCATGACATCGTGACCGTCGCTTCCATTCATCATCTCGGCATCCTCATAAACATCGTCGGACGACTCTTCGTCAGTCTGTGCGTGTCTCTCACTCGGGACGGCTCCATTCAGCGTTTGTCGAGAAGGTCCCAGCACGTCATGTACGTCGGATTCGGCTTCGTTCAGCGAGAGTCCGCCATTGACTGCAGGGCGTTCCTCACGGGCCGGAAGACGCTCATTGACAGACGTGCTCTCTCTCAATCTGTGTGGCGCAACATTCGTCTCTTTTGGATGCGGCGACATCTGCGAATCGTCGATATCAGACTCTGGAAAATCATAGACATTTCTCCGAGGGGGGAATTTGAATTTGTTGGACGATGCCGAAGTCTGTGGTGCCGGCGATTTGGCGCCACGATTACTATTGTTGAGGTGGGCATTGACAGAAGCAGATACGTTCCTAGGGATATCGGAGGGTGGAGTCATCGGTGCTTGGGAGCGCCCCAATTCACCTGGAAGTTCAACTCGTCTCGAAAATACGACACCATTTCTTTCTGGCTGGTCAGTTCCGAAGGCAGACACTCGCTTACGCTTTGCTGGATGCTGATGTCCCAACGTGAACGCCACCGGCGCCGCTGAAAGGTCCTCCAGCTCGTCTGCGGTGGCTGGAAGAATATCATGTCGTGGCCTGAGAAAGTCAGGAGCCTCTGTTTTCGCTTGACCGACCGGCCGTCCCGGGGTCTGAATAACATGCAGAGGCAAAGACGGTGTATTTTGAACCAGTTCGGGTGACCCTAACGGCACGTCTCGTTCGATGGAACCGACAACCTCATCCTGTTCTTGTGTTTCCTGTATCTCCAGCGGACGGATTCTTTTGTTCCCTGGAGTGGCGTCATGCGCACCCTGACCCTCCTCGAACCCATGAGGACGTTTGCCCAGGGATGATTCAATGTCCGAGAACTTGGGGACTGGCGGTCTCGCGGGAGGTTGAAAGTGGGCGGGTGTCAAGTCTGGAATGACAGATCCTTCACGTAGGGCATGCCCCTCCTCTTGAATCACTTTAATCGTCACATGCTGGTCGGAGCCGTCCCTGGCGGCTTTGCCTTCGTCGACGAGGAGGTCGGAGACGAGCTGTTCTGGGTCGAGATCGCAGTCGTCCTCATTATCTTTCAGATACTTGATCTTCCCGAGTTTGCTGCACACTATCAGTCCCAGTGGCCGTGAAGGTCCCAGCTGCGATGACTTTACTGTTTGTACAGGCTCTCATATCTCTTCTTGACCTCAAGCGCAAGAGTCCCGATATACCATTCCTCAGGATCACGAACGATGACGGGAAATCTTTTCTCGCCTCTGAGGGGAGCTGAGGACGGCGCATCGAGACCAACGATATAGGCATTCTCAGGTATCACCCTCGCTGCAACGCGCAACTTGACCATGTTGACAAGATCGCAGCTCCTGCGCAGACGCGCACTTGCATCTGGACGCGGTTGGGCGATCAAGCAAAGCTAACAAAGTTCGAGGTGCGGAGAAGAGTGCCAAGGCCTGGATGTGGGTGACAGTACTGTGCATGTTTGACTTCAGAGTTGGATCTGAGAGGTGTTCAATAGGAGGGGGGAAGCTTCTTCAACCTGGATTCCTCGTACAATGCAGGACTTGTGTTCTCACATTGCTGCAGATAGAAGAGAGAAGGAAAAATATGAGACGAGGAGCAGACCATTCATTATAGGGGCACAGCATGCACTAACTAATCGAGATATTAATTATCTTGATGTCCTCCTCCGGTTTCTCCTTGTGGACTTTGGCGTTCTGGATCTGATGAATGACGTCCAAACCCTGGTATGCTCGGCCAAAAATTGTGTGCTTGCCATCCAACCAGGGCGTCTTCTCCGTTGTGATGAAGAATTGAGATCCGTTCGTGTTGGGGCCGGCATTGGCCATGCTCACGGTATATGGTTTGTCGTGTTTGAGATCGGAGAATTCATCCTCGAACTCTTTACCCCAGATGCTCTCGCCGCCTGTGCCATCACCCAGCGGGTCCCCTCCCTGAATCATAAATTTCCTAATCACCCGATGGAATATCGTATTGTTGTAATAGCCATTCCTGGCATGGGTGACAAAGTTCTCGACCGCTTTCGGCGCCTTGTTGGGGAACAGTCTGATGTGAATGTCGCCGTAAGTCGTATGCAGCACCGCCGACGTCCCGGTTTGTGCCTGCTTTTCCTCCTTCTTTTTCCCCTCGATGATTCGCGGTTTCTCATTCTGCACGTCGCGGCTAGACTTGCTGACTTCTTCCTCATTCGTAAACATGTAGAATCGAACTTTGCCGTAGCCGGTGGCAAAGAGCATCGGATCTCTCTCTTCGGCCTCGCTCAGCAACGGGTTCGCGCTGGCGGCCATAGACACGGTCACGACCCCCTTCTTCTGCGGAGCGCCCTGGTACAGTGCCACATTCAGCGGTCGAAACGCTTCATCCTTGCCATAGGCTCTCATCACTCGATTGGTGAGGGTGTTGATCACCTTGACCCCCAAGAGGGAACCGTAAAGAATAAAATGGCCAGATTCGTCAAAGACCAGGTTGATGCGAGATCGGACCGCCGGGTTGTCCAGATCACGTTCAACGGCGATCCGTCGACCGAATTCGACTTCCTCAAGCTTCTGAAGCGCCGTGCCGGCTTGTTGCATGGCCGTGATTGTTTCAATCGACTCGTCGTACGACCGATGCAGCTTCGCAGACGCGAAATCAAAGACGCGAATCTTGCGGTCTGGAAATGAGATGGTGGCAAATTGGTCGCCTGAAGGTGACACGGCCACACAGCAGGGCGCCGATTTGGCCTTTTTGAAGTCAAACAGGTTCGTCGTCGACTTCATTTTGAAGACGTTTTCCGGCTTTTCGTAACTGTCTCGTGGCTGCCAATACTCCACCATGCCGCCCGAGTCGGCCGAGACGACGCAGTCGAACGCTGGATTATAGGCCATGGCGACAACATCGGATCGGTGGAGCGACGACAGTGTGTGCATCGGTGTCTGTGATTCGCCTCGGCCGTCGTAGATGTGAATCACCTTCCCAACGGCCACGGCTAAAAGGGGCGCGGACCCTCTGCGGTGCACCCAGCAGATACACGAGGCAGCCTGTTCCAAGTTCAAGATGGACAAGAGGTCGAATGTGATAACGTCGAAAAGCTTGATGGTCTTGTCACCGTCGTCTCCGGCCGTCGCGAAGACAGCTCCATCAGCACTGACGCTTGAGCTCAGAATCCGGCCATCATGCGCACGATACTCCTTTGCAAATTCAATCCCCACCGCTATTTTCTTCCAGAACTTGACCACGCCATCAATCGAGGTCGTGATGACAAAGTCAGCTGGTGATGGAGCGACGGTCACAGATGACACCTGATCCTTGTGCATTAACGACTTGGAATACCTCACGCCTTTCGGCAAGGCGTCCACATACAGCGCCTCATAAGGCAATCTGCGCTTCTTCTTCGATGGCACCGAGGAAGGCAAGGTTGGTCCAAAGTCATCGTCTGAAGACTCGCTTTCCCCGGCGTCAGCCGAGCGCGCCCGTTTGCGTGAAGACGCTTCCATAATGTTCAGGTGGCTGGTCAGTCAGATGTGCAGAAGGAATGCCTGCAGCGAGGTGGCCTCGCAGTGGAGATACTGTTGTAACTAACCTCTAGACTTGAGCCAAAGCTGTCGCCAAGAAGAAATATTTTGCATCACGTGACTATTTCCCGTGGCATGGTCTCCATTTTCGGTGCCCCGACTATTATGAACGATTCAACTTATTGTCTCCTTTTGACATTGCGAGGCGCTCTCGAATCAATTCGTCTGTTTCAGTCCGATTATTGGCTCGTTTGGCAGATACTGGGGTAGCGGCTCAGTTGAAGAGCTGGGTGACTGTCATGTCAGTCTTACATCCAAAGCCTGTGGGAACGAGGTACAAGAATTGGAATCCTAGGCTGAAACAGTGGCTGTTGTAATTTCTACGCGTGGAGGAACAGGATAGCAAGAGAAGCAAGTCTGTCAAATGATGAAGACAGCGGGTATAGTGTTATTCCAGAGTCCATGCAGTGGTCTGACCGGGCCAGAGTGATGAGGGGACATAATGAGGCCAGCAAAATTCTGCAACCGTGCAGGCACATATCTTTGCAATTCACTATCCTGATGGACAGCAGGTGTCAGCAGATTTGTGTGTAGACATGAATGGCAAGGCTGAAGAAAGTTTCTCCACCTCCATCTCCACTCCGCCAGAAGGCTGGGCCGCGTGAGCCAAACTTTCCTTCCCTACTGCATGCTGCCCTTCCCACAATAAAGCCTCGCCAATTATTTCGACATCCGATCAATCACTCTTCGAACTTTCCTCTCCCCTTCCTCCCATCGCCAGCGATGCCCTTGCTCTCCTCGCCGCTCCTCCTGCGCAGCCAGTCGCTCATCCTCCTCACGACGGCCTACTACCTGCTCACGGCGCCCTCTCAGATCCTCTCTTCCGCTCTGATATGGATCCTCGGCGAAAGTATGCATATTCGACCTCCGACCTTTGCGCACGACGTGCCTCTTAATGACCGCGGCGGCAGCGGCAACACTTTCAGGAACTCTTTCTCGCCCACGACAACAACATCAGAGCGCGAACTCCTCGCCCTCGTCGCCTTGCTACTCACCATGTACGCTGTCATCCAACTCCTGTTCGCAGGCGACTTGGCTGCTCTTCCCGTTTCCGCAGCTCCAACCGCTCACAACCCTCCACCAACACGCAATATCAGTGCCAACGTCGAAATCAATAACGACACGCGCCTTGCCGAACAAGTACATACCCTACTGACCGCGCAGTCACGCTGGATGACGCTGGCGGCCCTCCGTGTGTTGTCCATGGGCCTCGTGGTCTTTTGGATCTATGTGTTTCATTCATCTTCTTCCTCCTGGTCGAGCGCAGCGGCAAGTGGCTTCCGGCTCCTGGCCAACCGAGTCGTGTTCACCGGCGCATTTCTCGACATGCTGTTCTGCGGCTACCTGTGGACCGTCTTGAAGGAGGAGGGGAGGGAAGTGCGGAGAGTCATCGCAGAGACAAGGCGGAGGCGGGAGGAGATGGAGTAGCAGTATGGTAAGAGGAAACGGCGACTTGGATTGTAACCTAATGGCACCGCATTAGACGAGACTTGAGATGATGTACGATTAGAGAACAGACACATATACTGCAAATGATGCATCACACACGAGGTGGAGCCTAAAAGGTCCAATGCGGAGAAAGAATGGAGCATGTAAGATTCTGTACAATATTGAGTAGCAAAGGCATAGTAGTGCTGCAGCTGAAGGGTGTGATGGCTGTTTGGGCAGGATTCGAAGGTTCCAAGATCGATACCGCTCCAGCTTCATGATAAATTCATAGAGGCAGTAGCCAATGACGTATTTTCTCAAATCTTGTCATTCTGCAGTTGGTTCGCTCTCCTTTGCCTCTCCCTCGTCATTTTGTCGTTGTCGTTCTCATCCTTGTCTCGTCGTCGCTGTCGTTGTCGTTATCATTCTCATTGTCGTCGTTGTTCTCGTTCTGCCATTACAATAGTGCAGCGACGCCCATCAATGCCACGCCAATGGCCCCCATTCCTTGAGCCACGAATTTGTCGCTGCCAGCGCCGGCAGTGGATGTTGCGGCGCTGGAGGCGCTGGTCACCGCGCTCGTTGCGCTGGTCACCGTGTTCGTTGCGCTGGTCACCGTGCTCGTTCCGCTGGTCAATGCCGCAGAGGCCGAGGACACGGCGCTGGTGACGGAGGCGCTAGAGCCAGAGGACCCGGCAGTCGCATTTGCGCCGGTGGCGGCGGCACCAGTACAGCCTGCTGTCGTCGGCTAGACAGAGAAAAGTCTTAGTAGGAGCGGGGGAGGAGGGAGAGGAAGAAACAAAACAGTGGGAAGAAAAATATGTGGAATGGCCCCTGCCGGATGGGGGAACGGGCCTACCAGATTGGTGACGCCAGCGGGTGCGCAGATCCCTTGGGCATATAAGAGGGCCTGTTGTTGATCGGTGGCATTGCAAGCCTTGTAAACGCAGCACGAGATGCTGTCGATGAAGCTGCTAGAGGAGCAGATGCCTATACCGGTCGCAAACCGTGTTAGAGTACGAAGCTATCGACACTGGGAGCAGAGAAGACAGGGAAAACAAAGACACCTACATTCCGGCTGGCCGTTGCAGCTCGCAGGGATGGCGTTCAGAGTGCAGTTCTGGGCGCCTGTATGACGGTACCAGATTAGCACAGCACTCGTGGCAATATAATGGGAAAATCAGGACAGCTTTACACGCGGGAAGGACCTGGAGGGACTGGGCAGAGACCAGCCCTGCGAGGAGGGTGAAGGTAGAGATGGCGAGGAGCGTGAGCTTCATAATGCCTCTGATAGAGTAATGGAACCTCAAACCGAAGGTTGTATGGACGCGAATGTGGTTGAAGAGGAACGATCGAGAGTGAGGAGAAGGTCAAGCCGGATCCAGGGCTGTGCCGAGTCGAACGACCTGTTCTAATAGCAATGCTTCCCAGGGCTGACCAGAGAGCTCATGCGCTAGGAATTTTGGAGCTCGGAACTACTGTAGCTAGAAGCTGAAGAAGCGGGTCTGCCAAAGTTGAGGTCATTGGACGTTCTGGGCTGGGATCATAGGGCATCGCGACCCACCATTCAGTAAGGGAGGGGTCAGTCCACGAGGCACCAAGGATTATCCTCTGTAGTCATTGGTGATTCAACCAACAGCTGACTCACCTTGGAGGCACAGGGCTACAGGTACAATTGCTCAAAAATCTATCGTAACACATCCAGCATCCAAATATTACCTCTTAATATCATGTCCCAGCAACCGAGCCCGTCATGCCGAATTCCATTACCCAGAGCATTGCTCCCTCGTCATCGGCGTTGGCATGATAACGACAACACGTGTGGTCTGTCCGCTCGGTCAATTCTGGGGTCGAGAACCTGCCGTGGTGGATAAACAAAGTGTCGTCACCGTCTTCTCTTAAATTATGTTGATGGTATATGTGTAGTCACTGGCAAACCAGTACCCATTCGTGTGATCCAAGCGATCCTCGTAGTTGTGCATGTTCGGGTCGCCTTTCATGACGGTGCGGAACCTGTCCCAATTGACCTGGTCGTACCGGGACACGTCGAACACGCCGATCCGGCGGAATTCTCCTTTCTTCATGGTCGTACAGAGGAGGAGACCCTCAACTCGATCGACATTATCGATAATCGGGAGGAGATATATCTCGAGTTGTTCGGTCAGCATCCCCGACACCTCGGACAACTTGGGGAGTCGGTCGTCGAAACAGGCCGATTCGATCTCGACCTGGGCTTGAGGACACTGGATCACACAGGGGGTCCGGCCCCAGTAGTCATGAGTTCGTCGTAGCAGTCCCCGGGCCATGAAGCCTCGCACTTTGAGCTTTCCGCTCTCGACTTGACCGAACGGATCCGCTTTGTGTTTGAGGTCGATTTCGATCACTTCGATGCACGTCTCTCTTGTCGGCTGGGCGGACTCGGGATACGTCACCTCTCCGTCCATCGACGCCCACGTCCAGGTGGGTGCTCGGTATCGGGTCGGTCGTCGTCCTTGCTCCACCCTCCACAGCAACGCATGGGGCATTTGAGGCTTCCACAGTCCGACGAGATAGTCTTGATCCCGGAACCGGTTTCGCGCCATGTATTGCCTGGCCAGCCCTGAGATGGCGAGTAATTTGTCCGAGCTGTGGCTGAGTCGTCCTTGGCTGTACATCTTGACCAGCTGATGCCAGTTGCCGTGCCTCTGGTGATGGATCCGTTTGTTGAAGAAGTCCATCGACTCCTGGGTGGCCGGGGGTCCCATGGTCGCCGGTAATCCCTTCGGAAAGACCTCGGAGCAACACATCTGCTGGCATTCCCAGAGCAACTCGTTCCGCGTGAAGTGCAACGTCCTCTTCGCGAGGCATCGTTCTTGGAACACCCACGCTCTTTTGCTCAGCGGTGAGGAATCCACCAGGTCGTGCCAGATGGTGGAGCGCAGAATCTTGTACACGCCATCGTCGATACCCAGGCCTTGGGCCTCGACGACCACCGGTTGCAGGGCGGTGACATTTCGATGGTAGTTCAAGCCACTGGCGTCGTCCCTGGACGACGTGGCCGCGAGGTTCAAGGATGCCTCCGAGTAGACGCGATTCATCTGAGAAATCTCCTTGAGCACCGCCTGCTCATTGTCGTGCATGATACACAGCGCGTCGATCCACAAGTAACGGTATCCGAGACGCTCCGTGGCCATGGCGGCTTCCGCAAATGTCTTGGGCAGATTGGAACAAGCAACGCCTTGTCGAAGGGCCGGGAGTGTGCCCTTGTGCAAGCGGATGGCCTTAGACTTGCCCCAGCAATGGCTCAAGGTCACATATTCACTCAACGGATCGAGGAACATGCCGTCGACGAGCTTGACCCCTGGGGCACCCTTTGCCCCGCGAATGGTCACGTCCAGTAAGTGGGTGGGCTTCCAGATCGCACTGGGCTCCGACACCGAGCATTTCATGTGGTTGAAAGAACAATCTTGGATCCATTGCCGTGCCAGGTCGAAGCTTTCCTTGGACGCCGTGCTCACCGACTGCGGATTGATGGTTCTGACGCCCGGCTCAACCGCATCTGGCGCGAGAGATCAGTTCCCAGTCCCTCCAAGCCGCGGAGGTCACTTACATCGGGGGTTCATCAAAATCAACTCCACCACCAGGTTGGCTTCCGCTCCCCACTGCCCGACCAGGCTGGTCTTGGAACTGTTCGAACTCGGGCTCTCTCTCTCTGGTGCCGCTGTCGCCGCTCCGACATATCGAAACTTGAGACGGGCCTGATCACGTGCGATGGGTGAAATCCAGGCAAAGCCTGATGACTCGGATGTTGCGACACTGCGAAAACTCTTGTAGGCTTCCGGGTCGATGGACATGAACACGGTCAGGCAGAGATGGCACTTGCTCGCCCTCGCGGCCAGCGCCTCGAGGCCGTGATGGGCCACCTCGCCCGAGGCATTCTTGACGGTATCGGCGCAAAAGATGCTCTTACATGCCACACACAGGGCGCTCCCCGTGAGGTCAGCCATGGTCAGATTTCTTCACACATGTCTGTGCAACATGTCGGTCAACAAAAGTCAACAAAGAACCACAACATGCGTGCATGTTCGCACGGAGGCACTCAGACCCTCTATAACGAAATTGATTTGGTGGCGATCTCAGGAGATCGACGAAGCCCGTGTGCAATTTCCGGCCCCAGCGCTACCACGACCAAGCGTTTCAGGGAGGCAGTCCAATCCCTAATCCTCCTTCATAGGGCGCCTCACCCTATCTATGTGCCTAGCGACAAGTCATCGCGCCAGCGGGACGGCAAGAACGGTTGGACGGCCAGAGCCAGCCACTTTGAACTCTCTACGAATGACCATGGTCATACTTAAATTATCATTCCTATTTATCTCAGCCGCGTCAGCTGGAGTAAATCGTGTCGATGGAAGAAGTCGCGGTTCTTCTTGCCCAGCACATACATGGGCACACTCAGCAGGCAGAGAGCAACTTCAATGCTGCCAAAGATGATGAACAGATGTCGGATGCCGCCGGCAAAAACCCAGTTATACGCGAAATAGGCGAGGATGAAGGAGAACATGTTCTTGAAAATCAGCAGGTTCGTGAACGCTTCCACAGCGATATCCCGATGGGCATCCAGGAGGTATTGCGCCGAAGCAATGGCGCCCATGACCATGCTGATGAGAATGAAGGCGAGAAATACGTCCGGGATCAGCCAGCCGTAGCGATAGGTGTTTGCGGCCGTGATGCCAAACCCGTAGAGGCCGACGGCGGCAAAGATCAATGTCGGCACGACCAGGAGGATGCGAAATTCAGGCTCGTACTTGCCCTTGTTCAGCCGAACCATGAATCGCGTCGTGAATTCGCTGTAGAGACCGGACAAGACGAGGCCGATCATGCTCCCGATAAAGGCACCGGTGTACATCTTACCGGTTCTCTCTTCGTCGAAGAAGAGCGGTGGGCCCAGATATATCAATGAGAGGATGACTCCGACCATGACCGTCCAGCCAATGATGACGCCTTGGATGAGGCAGGCCCAGGCAATGGCCGGATGGAAGAACAGCGGAAAGGGGCGGAGAAGAAGCTTGAAGAAGGATTCGTCCGTCTTGCGACCGTTAAAAGGCTTCCAGCTTTGAACCCAACTCGATCTCGCCGGCGACGCTTCCGTGACGGTGGTCGTGTGTGAGGGCTTCTCGCCCGACGGGGTCGCGCTGGTCGAAGGGATGTCGAGAGATCGCCGGTACGCCTTTTCATCCAAGAGATCCGTGTTGAGATAGTCTGCTCGTCGATATGCCGTCTCGGGGACGAAAAAGAACAGGAGCAAGAATCCGACAGCCATGAAGATGGCGATGAAGTAGACTAAATCCGAGACACCTCTTGTCAGCCAACGTGGGCATAAAGGGAGACCGAACCAGATAGCAGGATCATGAAAGCCTCGATCTTTGCGGGACGGCCTTACAGGTCCATTGGAAGCCCATGTGATGTGCAATCATTCCCACAAACACGGGCGTGAGAAAGGCGCCTCCAAATAAGGAGACGTTTGTGAACGCGAGTCGGACGCCTCGTTCGTGGACGAAATAGAGATCACCGACGCAGGCATTCACCAGCGATTCAAACGGCGCGAGTGCCACTCCTTGGAAGACTCTCGCCCAGAGCAGACTCTTGTAGTTGTAGTCTCGATGTGTCGCCCCTCCCCAGGCCGAGCTGGCGATCATCAGAAGTGATCCGAGCAGGAACAGATGCCTCTTCCCCCAGACTCGTGCGGTGGGAACACACAATACCCCCGCAACACCCACTCCGCAAAGATGATATGCAGTGAGGAGTGCGGCATCTTGAAATGTTCGAGCAAACAAAATGGCCAACGAGACCGAGTCGGCGGCCAGGAGAGGCGACGCCGTGGTCGCCAGGACAGAGACAAAACAGAGGATGGCCAAAATGCAGTCACGCTTCCATAGAGGCCAATTCTGAGCCCGATCAGTGAGCGGCAACGGCCAGGACGATCAAGTGCATCTTACCAAAGGATCATCAGGTGAATCCGACGGCTGCGGGGCCAGTATGATCTGGCCCGTCTTGTCCCTCTTCAGATGCTGTGCCACCTCCAAGAGTTCGGTGGTCCTCCGTCGCTCTTCATACACGTATACCGTGCCCGGGACATGTTCAACTGAAGGCTCTAAGATTCCCAGCGCCATTTGCAAGAGGGGTCGGGTCGAACCGAAGCGAATCTGGCAAATATCTTCACGGGGGGTTGACGAGTTTCATCGTGTGAGACGATTTGGCATGACGATGGGGCATCGCTCGAGAACGCCAGCCCGATGCCTTTTGTGAATGGGGCTGCCCGAGGAAGGACGTCGAGGTCTGAAGCCGGTGCTTTGGTGTCGCAGGAGAGTGAGGCTAAGGGCAAGGATCCACCAGATCGGCGCTGGCTGGGTCGGAAATCTGGGTCTATAATCCCGAGTCAGTCCATGGCGGAGTTGTCTCCACCGCGGGCAGGCCCGGTCGCTAGTAATGCTCTTGCATTATCAGATGAACCTGAAGTCTGAGCTGAGAGAAGGGTTTGGATCATCTGCCATTGTCCGGGTAAGGACGGTGCTGTCCCTGGAACAGCTCAATCTCGCCATTGTGAGGTACCTTTTAAAAGGCCAGCCTAAGCGCAGCTTCGCCTGACTTTAAGCCGATTGACTCCCCTTCCAGATTCCTTTCTCAAAGCCTAGTCGCCTACGCCCTTGGAGTCCACGTTGTCCTTCTTGCTTTCAATCATCATATGGCATCGCACTCCGCAGTCCAAACAATTTCCGGAAGGGCTCCATCGTCTGTGAAGCTGTGAGATTGTATAAATCCGGAGTCAACTGCCCTGCTTGTATTGATGGAATCTAGAGGTCTTTATATACACACAATTGAGGAGCGAGATACAACAGGCTGAAGCACTGTTCTTTGGGCAACCAGTTGACCTGAAACATAGAGTCTCATCATGCTCCTTGTGGAGGCTGACAGAAGCAAAGTCAAAGTCTCCCATCCACATAATTCTGCACAAAGGCCAATCTGGCTTGCCACATGGCAGACGAGAACTATGCCGCCAGCTCCAACAATGTGATTTCAACTTGCCGCAACTTCGTGTTAAGACGGTTGCCCAAGATCTAATTTGTATCAGCATCATGATCATCATGCAAGCGACCGAACCTTCTGGGATCCCGCAACTGACGCCGCGCTCATTGCACCGCCGCCTGATTACGGGACAATCACTATGTCAACTTTCGAACCTCAAATCTATGTTTGTCGAACTGGACGGCCAAATATATGCATCTGGTTTCTCGTGCGGCTAGGCCCAAGGAAGGATCCAACTTGTCCTCTTCTTTCAAGACATAGAATCTAGTTGGGCGACCCCCTCATCACTGTGCTATGCTCCTAGAGTCCCTGCTTCGTGGTCATTGATCGATACAGCCTTCCCGCAAGTGCCACAGCTAGACCAGTCCTATCAGGTACACGCGATGCATGAGACAACAAGGCGGGCTCAGAGTGCTTTTAGCCACGAGTGCGGCCGGCGTCGCAACATTTATGGTGGTTAAGCGAACGGCAAAAGTTTAACCTATTGCAGCCCATCGGCTCTTGGGAGTATGTGGATAATATCACTCGCGCGTCTGCCAGGTTGTATCGCACTATTTAAGTACCCTTCATCACCTGGTGTGATAGGTATAATGTACAATAATTGTTCATTCACCATGCCTCCACATGTACGTGTCAACCACAGTCTGTCTTGCTGTCCAGATCCCGCTGACCGTCAACAGCATATTCCACAGGTAGAAGTCACGTAGGCTGATTTGAGATTAGAAGGCACATCGTGGATGGTGGTCGAGCATCGGCGGAGGGACGTCTGCGCAACGGAACCAGGTCGAGGTGGCTATGAAAGAATTGAACTGGTCTGCAATTCATAGCACCAATTACAGAGAACTGTAACCATGATGTCCGTCGGCATTTACCGCGCGCCAATGGCACACATCCAATAGCACAGGTATTTCCATGCTGATTGGATGACTATTGGCAAAGAGTCCAGGCAGACAAGACAGGTGAGGTCATGACTACTTGCCCAGCCCTGGTGCTCTTGGCCATCGCGATGACAAGTCACATGATAGTCAGAGAAGGCAGCCAGGCAGACGGCAGGGATAACAAATACAGAAATGGCGCCACCGAATATCTAACTGGTATCCTGTGGGTGCTGCTCAACGCTTCCCGTGGTGCCGACCTCGACACGGACAAGGAACAACAATCCCGAAGACGAGTGCGAAGAGGAGGGGTGCGTTTGACAGGCACGCTAGGAGTCCACCCAGATAACATGCTAGATTCATAGGTAGGTGTGATAGTAAACAACTTGAACTCTTGCTAACTCCATTGGAGGGTCCGACAAAGCTAAGCTAGGTGGTATCGTAGGAGACAAAGGGGGAAAAAACAGGAGGTATCGATTGCCTGGGTAGCGCTTGACGGGGAGGAGAGGGTCGGGGTTGTCCTATTCTGATGATGCTGCCTGCATCGGGCCTGTAGAAACCACTTCTCGCGCCATCTAGTGCAATGGGTAGTCAGACACGCGCTGAAAGCACAAGCCGTTCTGTCGTTGGCGTGTTGAACCTGTCCCGTGTTATTGGAATGCGGCCACCGAGCCCGCAAGGCAGGACTCACTCACACGCCAGACACCCATTCTGGATCGAATGGTCTTTAGGAAGTCGGGGCGGTGGCATCCGTCCTCTCCGGCACCGGCTCTGCGGGAGTAGCAGTCGTCGCCGCTGGCTCCTCGGCCTTCTCCTCCTTGGGCGCTTCACCAGCAGGGCCGGCATCGCCCTCTCCGCCGTCGGAAGACGTCCACAGAGTCAGGTTGTCCCGCAGGAGCTGCATGATCAACGTGCTGTCACGGTAAGACTCTTCGGAGAGCGAGTCGAGTTCGGCGATGGCATCGTCAAAGGCTTGCTTCGCGAGGTGGCACGCACGGTCCGGAGAGTTCAGGATCTCGTAGTAGAAGACGGAGAAGTTCAACGCGAGACCGAGTCGGATCGGGTGTGTCGGGGTGAGCTCGGTTTGCGCAACATCGGTCGCGGTCTGGCCGGGTCAGCGCAGGGCTTTGGGGGGGGATCGGGGGCCCGGAGAGTCAGGAAAGCAAAACAACGGTCGCACCTTGTACGCCTCGTGCGCGGCGGTCGCGGCAACTTTGCGCTTCTCTCCCGAAGCAAACTCGGCCAGGTATCGGTGGTAGTCACCCTTCCTATCCTCGACGTTAACAACGGTCCCGGCGAGCTGGCGTTATAGCGTACATCTTGTGGTAGAAGACCTTGGACTCGCCAGATTCGGCCTTGGGGATGAGAGCGTGATCCAGGACATCGAGGACGTCCTGGCACACTTTCTCCAGTTCGCTCTCGATCTTCTGACGATACTCGCGGATGATGGCGACGTGCTTCTCCGATCCCTTGGACTCTTCCTTCTGTTCGATGGAGGAGATGATACGCCAGGAAGCACGCCGGGTCCCCACCACGTTCTTGTACGCGACAGACAACAAGTTTCGCTCGTCGACGGAGAGTTCTCCGCCGAGCTGGACCATGTTAAACATGCCGGCGGGCCACCAAGCAGGGTGCACGTACATTGGCGACCTCTTTCATGTACTGGACCATCTCGTCATAGCGCTCGGCCTGCTCGCAGAGCCTCGCGAGGAAGGTTTTGCTGACACTGTGTTAAACGGGAGCCAAAGACAGGCGTCCAGAAGATGACGGTACCTTTCGCGCTGCGAACGCCATCCAAGTCAGCATCATCTCTTATCAATGACGGGGCCTGTCGTCAAGGGCGGACAGGCGCAGCTGAGCCGGTCCGGGACGCGAGCACCCAACTTACATCAGTGGCCATCGTGATGACTGCAGATGTCTTCACGATAGATACGGTCCTTGCGGGGGTCAGATGCGTTGAAGAGTGGAATATGGAATACCCTTGGGCGTGGTAGGAGAAAGGTTTGAATGTCTGGTGATGGGATGATGCTGCGGTGATGCGGTGATGGGGGCTAGGCTCTTTTGGAATCTGTTTGACAAGTGCGTCAGGGTTCCGGGCCTGAAAGACGGTCCTCCACTCTCAGGCCTTTGCTTGCACTCCCACGCCCTGTACCACAAACCGTGTCAACCATCGAGCTCGCCCTCCCAGTGAGCGTTTGTGTTTGTTGTTGATGGCCACCTTGCTCCACATGCATTTGCCCTGGTCTGGGGATCATGGACTTGGGAAGCACGTGCTCCTGTTGGCTGAGGATGTGGCCTTGCCTGTGAGTACTCGGTGATCGCGAGCGGCGAATCGATCCGTTCATGTCTGGTTCAGCACCAATCAACATGAATCCTACGTGTGGATGGTACTCCTCCCGAGCTCTGGATAAGTCCCGCCTTCAGCATACGTTTTCGACCGGTTGAATCTGCGGGTCCTGTGTGCCACGGATCCGCACTGGGAGGTTAACCGACCGGGCATTGTTGCTGGCATCATCTTTCATCAGTGCTAAACTTTGGTTGTGGCACGGCAACGTGTCGATCGTTGCTTGCAGCAGGAATATCCCTCATCAAACAATCTCCGATCAGGCTGATCAGAGTTCTACGATCCGTGCCAGAATCTTCCTCCCCTTGGTTTTGTACCCTTGACACCAAAACTTGATCTTACCATCTGTCGCAAGAGGTCAAGCGGTACCGGTTCAGACGCACCTCTCACGGTGACGGGCAACTGTTTGGACATTTCTCAGCTCGGTCAACGGCCCAATCACACCTGGTTATTCCTATACCCAAGACTCCTGAAGATTCAACCCCGAGTTGCCAACTCGTCGCGGCTCCGAGAGCATGATGAAATGCACGCGCTATTCACATGGGACAGTGGAACCAAGTCTTCATTGGTGGCATGATATTCAGAGGTAAATGCCGAGTGGATTGGAGAACCAAGGGTGATAAGATGCAATGTGAGAAGAAGCATTTCACATGGAACCTCTGGGAGGGGCAGAATCAGGCGCGGATTGTGACTGACCGCCACGGAGGTTCTAGGGCCCGGCTGCCACCGCAACCCGGGTAAAATCACAACGAGAGGCGAGGCTACTCCGATGGAAGATGACAAGAGTGGTACAGTTAGATGGGTTGATGAGCCGTGGCCGAAGCGCGGGGCTCTAAACGTTGACACTGAGAATCTACCTAGTTGTTGAACCCACCAGCCCGTTGTAGATCCCCTTCTGATTCGCCTGTGCCCTGGGGCTGCGGGCGAGGCGTCCAGAAATTTTGGACCACCGTGTTCATTTCTCCTCCACGTGCCAGTCTTATCTTGACAGTCATTCTTTTGATGCCGTTGTCGGCCCGCTGTTGAATATTTCGAGGATTGTTGCCGTGCATGGCCTCTATTTCTCCAGTGCAAGGCCACGTTGCGACCTGAATTTTTGAAGTCACTCCCTTGTTCCTTCGGAAGGCCCACCATGGACCATGCGTATACTCAGTCGACCGAGGACGTGTTGAAGTATTTTACCGTCACAGAAGAGAAGGGTCTGTCGAGTTCACAGGTTACGGCATCGAGGCAACGATATGGCAGCAATTGTACGTGGCCTGCGCGCTGAGTTGATGAACATTTGGTTGACCTAGGCTCTAGCACTCCCCGAAGACCCACCCACTCCTCTGTGGAAGCTCGTTCTCGAACAATTCAAGGACCAGTTGGTCATCATCCTTCTTTTCTCGGCCGCAATATCATTCGTTCTGGCCTTGTTCGAAGATTCCCATGACTGGACCGCTTTCGTCGACCCCGCGGTGGTAGGTGACGATCGACCGGCCGGGCTTTGAACATGCTGACAGCGAGCGTAGATATTGACCATCCTCGTTCTGAACGCGATCGTCGGAGTGACGCAAGAGAGCAGCGCGGAAAAGGCCATCGCCGCCCTGCAGGAATACTCGGCGAACGAGGCCAAAGTGGTGCGGAATGGCCAAATCAAAAAGATCAAAGCGGAGGACCTCGTGCCCGGCGACATTGTCAGTGTGGCCGTCGGCGATCGCATCCCGGCCGACTGTCGGCTCCTCTCGATCCAGAGCAACAGCCTGGCCGTCGACCAAGCAATCTTGACGGGCGAGAGCGAGAGCGTGGGCAAAGACTGCCGGGCGATCCAGGATGCAAAGGCGGTCAAGCAGGATCAGATCAACATGTTGTTCTCGGGCACGACCGTGGTGACGGGACATGCGACCGCCATCGTGGTGCTCACCGGCAGCTTGACGGCCATCGGCGACATCCACGAGAGCATCACCTCCCAGATCTCGGAACCGACGCCGCTCAAGGAGAAATTGAACGACTTCGGCGACGTGCTCGCCAAGGTCATTTCCGCCATCTGCATCCTGGTGTGGCTGATCAACATCCAGCACTTCAACGACCCGTCACACGGCGGGAGCTGGGCCAAAGGAGCCATATATTATTTGAAGATCGCCGTGTCGCTCGGTGTGGCCGCGATTCCAGAGGGTCTGGCCGTGGTCATCACCACCTGCCTGGCGCTCGGGACACGAAAGATGGCGGCCAAAAATGCCATTGTCAGAAGCTTGCCCTCGGTGGAAACGCTGGGCAGCTGCAGTGTGATCTGCTCCGACAAGACCGGGACTCTGACCACGAATCAGATGAGCGTCGAGAAAGTGGTCTACCTGAACGAGGCCGGCGACGACCTCGAGGAGATCCAGGTGGAGGGGACGACCTTTTCTCCCGAAGGCCATCTCCTCCGCGACGGCCACGAAAGGATCGAAAACCCGGCGGCCGTCTCGAACACGCTGAAGCAGATGTCGGAAGTGCTCGCCCTTTGCAACGACGCTCGACTCGCCTACGACGCGAAATCTAATGCGTACTCCACCGTCGGCGAACCGACCGAAGGCGCTCTGCGTGTCCTCGTCGAGAAGATGGGGACAGACGACGTGGCCTTGAATCAACGACGTCGTGAGCTCCCGATTTCCGAGCGGCTGCATTTTGCCAGCAAATACTACGAGACCATCCTGCCCGTGCAAGCCGTCTACGAATTTTCACGAGATCGAAAGAGCATGTCGGTCCTCGCCCGTGAAGGTGCGGAGCAGAGACTGTTGGTCAAAGGCGCCCCGGAATCCATCCTGGAGCGGTGCTCCCACGTCATCCTCGGCCCCCACGGCCGGAGGGTGCCCATGACCCAGCAGCACTCCCATCTCATCTCGGAAGAAGTGGTCGAGTACGGCAACCGTGGCTTGCGCGTCATTGCGCTGGCCAGTGTCGAGAACGTCTCCGGCCGTCCTCTCTTTCAAGCCAAGACGACCAAGGAATACGCGGAATTGGAGCAGGGCATGACTCTCATCGGCCTGGTCGGCATGCTCGATCCACCTCGACCTGAGGTGGCGGCGTCCATCCAAAAATGCAGGAACGCCGGCATCCGCGTGATCGTGATTACGGGGGATAACCAGAATACCGCCGAGACCATCTGTCGACAGATTGGCGTCTTTGGCGCCCATGAGGATTTGACCGGGAAGAGCTTTACCGGACGGCAATTTGACGCCCTGAGCGAGGATCACAAGCTGCAAGCGGCCAAGACGGCCTCGCTCTTCTCTCGAGTCGAACCGAGCCACAAGTCGAAACTGGTCGACCTGCTCCAAGCTGCAGGCGAGGTGGTGGCCATGACCGGTGACGGTGTCAACGACGCGCCGGCGTTGAAAAAGGCTGACATTGGCGTCGCCATGGGGACCGGAACCGACGTGGCCAAGCTGGCGGCTGACATGGTCCTGGCGGATGACAACTTTGCCACGATTGAAGTCGCCATTGAGGAAGGACGGTCGATCTACAGCAACACCCAGCAGTTTATCCGATACCTCATCTCCTCCAACATCGGCGAGGTGGTTTCCATCTTCCTCACGGCCGCCCTGGGATTGCCCGAGGCATTGATTCCCGTTCAACTGCTCTGGGTCAACCTGGTCACCGACGGCCTGCCGGCCACGGCGCTGTCATTCAATCCGCCCGACCACGACGTGATGCGCCGCGTTCCCCGCAAGCGGGATGAACCACTCGTCAGTGGCTGGCTCTTCTTCCGATACATGGTCATTGGTTCGTACGTCGGCGCCGCCACGGTCTTTGGCTACGTATGGTGGTTCATGTTCTACGAGTCCGGACCACGTGTATCGTTTTACCAGCTCCGCCGTTTCCACCAATGCTCGTCGGACCACCCGGCCTTTGTCGACACGGACTGCGCCATCTTCTCACCCACCGCCCTGGCCACCCGCACGGCATCAACCATCTCGCTCTCGATCCTCGTCGTGATCGAGATGTTCAACGCCATGAACGCTGTCTCCTCGGCCGAATCCCTCATGACGATGCCGTTGTGGAAAAACCTGAAGCTCATCTACGCTATCATACTGTCCATGGCCCTACACCTGGCCATCCTGTACACCCCGTTCTTACAAGGCCTGTTCTCTATCGAACCGCTCAACTACGACGAGTGGATGGCAGTCTTGTGGATATCCGCACCGGTCATCGCCATCGATGAGGTGCTCAAGTTCATTGAACGCACGATTTACATGCCCACCGCCGAGGGGATGGGAGCGAAGAGTGGCACCAGCCCGGGGCTGGAAAAGACGAACTTACAGCATGAGGCGAACGGCAAGATCAAGTCGAGTTGACGCACGTGATGCGGAATGCTGGACCGCCGATAGATAAATAGAATCACGTAGCAACACGATCCATCTTACATTTTCTCGCCATGCTTTTCCCATCCGTCTGACTGGCAGCCCATGTTTTATCCTGCGTCGAGTGGATCGCTGTTCAACGATCTCCTCTGAGAGTTCACATGCACGACAGCGTTCTCCTTTCTGGTGTCGACCTCGACCTTGGTTCTCTTTGGACCCTTTTCAACAAGCTTTCCTTCCTCATTTTGGCCGGACGCATTCACGGCCGACGTGGCCGGCACGACCACGCCAGCAACAACATCCTGCACCACAATGCCCAAGATCCAGCAATTGACGGCAAAAAAAGCGAGACTGGCCAGCCACAAACCGGGTACGAAGGTGCTTCGGCCCAGAAACTCGAGGGCGTATCCTTGCTGCAGCCAGACCGCTTGGCCGGCCACCCAAAGCGCCAGGACGGCCAGGCCGAGTCGGGGTCGGGCCACAAGCGACGAGCGCGGAAGGTAGAGTGGGAGAAAAATGAGGTACCACAGGAAATACTGCGACGTGCAGACTTTGTTGAAGGTGACGAAGGCCAGAGTTTGAGCCAGCAGGGTACTGGGAAGGTCGGTCTTGGCGAGTGAGACCGGGATGAGAAGCGTCGACAGGGTCAATTGGGGAATGAAAGCCAAGGACTCGAAGGAGAGGGATCGGTGGGGGGAAAGCGAAGAAGACGTCGTCGCCGAGCGAGCGGATGAGAGATAGAGGAGGGTATTGTAGGGTGAGAAGTTGTGGCGGTGATCGATTCGGGTGAGGTGGTGAAGGAACGTATGTTGCAGAAATGGTGGCCCATACAGGCTGTACATGAAGACGTTGAGGATGGTGAATGTGGTGATGGACGTCAGAACGAGCTTGATCCGGTCGCCGTTGAGAAAATGTCGACCGGTTTGAAAAAGGCTGGCAGAAGGGCGGGGAAGAGCGTCAGTCGGTAGAGCCCAAAACATGCTGGCCCCGTAGATGAAGGGGTATATTTTTAAATGCACACAAAGACCGAGCAGGACGCCGGACAGGGTAATCTGTCTCGTCTCAAAAGCCCAGAGCAGGGCCATGACGAGCACACACAGGAATCCTTCGCTGCTTCCCCTCGTGCTGATGTTCGCCACCATAGGATTCAGGAGCCAGACGCTGGCATATTTCAGCGCCCTTTTTTCAGACAGTCCTCGGGTCCGGAGCAAGGTCAGGATGAGCCAACCCGCCACCAAATCCGACAAGCCAAAGAGGGCTTTGCCAAAGTTGAACCACAGCCCATTCCACGTGGTGGGGAGGAGGATCCAAGCAAGCAGAGGCGTGTATCTGTACGTCGCTCGATCATAGGGTGAAGAGTGTCGAGCAACGGCACGAGCGGCATCAGTGAAGACGTAATAGTCGATGTCTGTATACTTCAGGGCCGAGACCGAGTCCTGGTATACGCCATAGAAGAGGAGGACGGCACGTAAGAGGAAGGCTGCGGTGAAGACGCGGGCTCGCGAGGAGAAGAGGGATGCGAGCACGGCCGTCGACATGGCGTTGGTCTCATGCCGCGTAACAACACTTGCTCTCTTGATAGACTTGACCGTTCAACTGGATGGGCTGCTGGATGCGCCCTCCTTGTCGCGTGCAGACTGCAAAACGTGAAAAATTAAGCTTCGGCAGGCGTGCATTGGCGGAGATCGGGGAGACCAGGGTGCACAGGGCCATGTCATTCAACCTCAGTGCAAGGCTGACGAAAATGTCTTTTTGCCACCAACATCTCTCTCGCAGACGTCGGTGATGGCAGGCGCCAAACGGTGGCACGATGGGGTCGAGGTTGATGGAAGATCTGAAGATGCCTCCCCATTCTTGCCCATGTTTGAGACTTTTCGAACCGAATTGGATCAGCATCACGAACGCCGGGAAAGAATCATCAAGGCTTCCCGAGATGTCACAGCACAGAGCAAGAAGATGTAAGCGGAGCACTGGGGCCGACAGGAACTGACCATGCTGATGGATCAAGAATCTTTGCCTTGCAAAGGTAGGATTCAGCCTCAGCTCCACTCAGAGCCCGACCTTAATGTCCACAGAGCGCGAGAACTCGGCCGGCCAGTGCACGCCTCTATAGCAAAGCAGACGGCCCCGATGTATTCTGCCATCAGAGATCTCCTCCAAGGGATAACATCCGACCTCCAGGGCCTAGATGCATACCGATATCAGCGCAACATCTCCGGCGGTCTACAAGAATTCATGGAGGCAGTTCTTTTCCAGCACTATCTGGAAACTCGACACCTCATGTCCCATGAAGAAGCCGCAAAAACGTTGCCCGATGGCATCCTCCTGACCTACGAGGACTACGCGCTGGGTTTGTTTGACATGACAGGTGAGCTGATGCGATTCGCCATCACGTACATGGCCACCAACGGCCAGCTGCCGGGTGCGAATGGTCAGGCCTCGTCGAACACGTCCATTTTAGCAGATTTGCAGTCCTTACGGAGCCAACTTGAGGTCTTGGATGCCACGGGCAGCTACGGGCTGGCCAAAGACTTTGAGCAGAAGCTAAAGACAGCGAAGATCTCGGTCGAGAAGGTGGAAAACGGGGTATACAGTATGATAGTCCGGGGTAAGGAACGGCCGAAGGGATGGAGGCCAGACATTTCGCTGTCTGACGGACCGAGAGAGAGTGGCCAGATCGAGACCTATTGATAGGGTATGGTGACGTTGATCCAATGCTGAGATACCTGTTTTTCTGCATTTATCCTTCATCAACAGTCAATACCGAGTGATGGCACACAGCGGCCATTTGTTTCGGCCTATTCCTTGAACGGATTCGCGTCAGCCTCAAGAATACCCTCCTCGACCAGTTGCTCCGGTCTCGGTCGGCTCTGAATCTTGTGTTCGAGGCTGTCCGCCCTCATGTGCTTCTCGAGGCTCTTTTGGCTGGCTTGTAGGGCTGGTGCCGCTGTCGAATCGGGGAGAATGTTTCCTGAGAGCGTCAGCGCGCGCTCACGCCGATCAAGGCTCTCTCGTACTTTCAACGAGCTCCTCTCGCTCCGGACGTCGTTCTAGATGCTTCTTCAGATTGTCTGTGGCTTTCTGACGTTCAAGTTCGAGCTGCTTGGCCTGCAGCGCCCTACAAACGGTGTCAGAAAATACCAGACGAGCGCGAGGACCCGACATACGGAGCGGCGTTTGTATCTAGCAAGATGTGACGATTCTTCAGGTCCTGCGCATCCGGACGCTGCTGGAGGTGCTTTTCCAGCGAGTTGCGCCGCTCCACTGGAGAGATGGGACTTTCGTCGACCTTGAGGTCTGGGGTCTGGTCGTCAGTGATTCCAGAAGACATGCTGTTGATTCGAGTGGAATAGAGGAGGGAATGCCAGCGCACGAGGAGACGGTGGCCACGAGGGATATTTCAGACAGCTGGATGCCCATCCTGCATGGAGGGGTCAGGGCACCCTGCCCCAGGAACAGACGTCAGTACTAGGCTAACTCATTTGCATCGATCCCCGCAACTCGGATATTTTCATGGCGTCCGTCAACTAGTCAACCCTTAGGCAACTTCTGGCGCGTGTCTTTTGTGTCTGTGGCGCCTCGACTTGCAGATAGAAGCTGCGGCACGCATTATATTATCATCATCACAGGAATTACCAGTGCTCCACGAGATTCCTCTCTTCGGTGTCATTACCCAGCTCGTTGCCTCGAGTTTCTCCCTCCCCAGCCCGGCCTCTCTATCATGTCCCTGCGATGTGGATTCTCGAGTCGAGCGGCGACTTCCTCCAAGGAAAGCGCATGTGGCTGAAACCGGGACAGAAGTACCTCTTCGGCCGCGTCAAGAGAGAGGGCGTCCAGTTCGCGATCGATCATAAAACGGTGTCGAGAAAACACTTTGTCATCGAAGTCGACCCTGTCAAGGAGGGCGACGTCGGAAGGGTACACGCTCGAACCAAAGTCACCATTATCGACCAAAACTCCAAAAGTGGCACGTCGGTCAACGGAGAACTGATCAAGGGTGGATCTCGAGAATTGAAGAATGCCGACAACTCGGTCCGACCGGGCAGTTACCATCACGAGCTTTTGATCAGATGGCATCCCTGCGTCTTGACGTTCAATTTACTCAAGAAAGAGGTCAGAGCCGGTGTACTCAAGTCGAAGCAGGACCGTGTACAAGGTCTGGACGTCAAGGCCATCTGTGACTTCCTCCCTGACCGCACAACGCATCTCGTGGCCGCCAAGAGAAACACTGCGAAGGGGTTACAAGCATTGATAACGGGCAAGCATCTTGTCACAGAGTCATTCGTCGACGCCATTGAGTACGCCGCCACTCCGGCCGACCTCAGCCAGGAAGAGAACCTGTCGGCGCTGGAGTCCGACTTCGACAGGGCATGGCCCAATCCCCGCGACCATCTGCCCGCTGCGGGTAAAGAACCCACCACTCGACCGGTGGAGTCATATGAGCCGGATCCATCTCGAACCACCATCTTTGAGGACTATATATTTGTCTTTGGCGATCAGACACAATATGACAACCTTTTGCCGGTTGTCACCAGCGGGCATGGCAAGGCCCTCCTGCTGAAGGTCACCAACGGTGAGACGACGGTTGAGGAAGCAGTACAGTGGATGCAAAATGCGGCCGGTCAAAAGGCAGTTGGCATGGACCGTGATGACGTCCGTGGAGGCGCCATTCTGGTACGATGGCACGGAAAGGACGACTTTCAGGAATGGACTTCTGCTCTCATCGATGGCGTGGCCTTGAAACTGGGTCAACGTGCAATCGACCAGTCCGAGTTTCTGGATGCCATCCTGGCTAATGACGCTTCCTTGTTGAAACAAGCTGTGCCTCCAACGCCCTCTGTGGTTGCTTCTTTAGCCGCAGTTCGGCCGCCGAGCGAACTTGAGTCCCACCAGACGTCCCACCCATCCCCCACATCGAACAGGCCAATATCCAGCTCAGAAGCCAGTCTGGCGACGGCACCCGAGTGCCAGATTCGCCCGGGAGAAGTGGGATCAAGAAACTCGGCTTCTCAGAATGGCACCTGTCCTCGCCAGAATGTCTCGGCCAAGCGGGACGCAAGTCTTCCCCCTGTCAAGAGAGCGCGATTCCGGGCCACGCAAACGAGCCGGTTGAAGGACTTTGACGACGGGTTTGACCCAGATGCCATTATTGCGTACGACAATCAAGATGAAGAAGCGTCTCCCATGATCGGTGACGCTGGGCGCCCTGAAGGAGAGCAGATGGTTGATGTCAAAGAAGAGCGTCTCTCGACCTCCAAAAAGCGACCTCGATCTTCGAGCCCGGAGCAGATGGCCAATTCGTTCCAGGAGGAAATGGATCATTTCCTCCCCGCGGCTACCTCTCTGAAGCGGCAGAAGCTTGCGATGGGCGCCGAGGCGGGCCGGAACGGACAGCGTCAGTCATCTACAAATGGACCGGTCGTGTCAGGGGCGGCGAAGAGGTCGAAGAGAAAAACAAAGGAGATTGATGTTCTGGAAATTGCCAAAGCCCAACGGAAGGACCAAGAAGAAGCCGATCAGAAAGAGCTCGATGACCTCGAAGCGGGCATATCTTTTGCCAATGATGGGAAACCTGCAAAGTTGGCCGTGATTGTCTCAACTGACCTACCAGTCCGGCACAACAAGGGAACGAGAGCGAGTGACGACCACCAACCGAGTGATCGCTGGGACCCCCGGTGGAATGGACGGAAAAACTTCAAAAAATTCCGCCCACAAGGAGAGGGAGGGCCGAGGAGAGGGGTCAGCAACAAAGTCATTGTGCCTCTGGTGGAGGTGAAAAGGAACACCTATGGTATCGGGGAGCAGTATTGGGAGAAGAGTCTGGAGGAAAAGGAGAGAAGTAAGGAGAGAAGAAGACGAGAGCAGGAGCAGCCCAGAAGTCAAAGCACGACCAGTCAGAGTCAGATTCAGCAGAGAAGCCAGCACACGGACAATTACGATGACGAGGACGACGAGACGGTGCTGACGCCGACGACGAGTTCAAGAGTTGTGCAATCCCGGCGCGAAGCCGCCGAGGCCACCGAACATGATATTGATCCTGATGCACCAAATACGAGAGCGGTAGACGGGTCTGCCCGATCTAGCCCCGAGGTGCTGAACCAGAGTTGGAGCAGTACGGCGACTCGCAAGCGACCCGCTGCCAGTGTCGCAGGACGGGCGACCAAGAAACAGAAGACCCTACCGGTGACGGTTGTGCATGGGAGCGGCAGTGACGACGACAGCGACGATTTGAAATTCAGATTTGGGGCCCGCACGAGAAGAGGGAAAGGGAAAGCGTGAAAAGGGACGGTGATGTTCTCAGGAGATGTTATCAGGTGATGTTACTCGGGTCTAAAAGGTGGAACTCAGGAGGTCGTGAGGTTAGACCTCGATTGGCGGTGCTGGCTCTGTCCCCGGACTGACTCGTCATAGAGCGTTTCCTGTCCATAATGACAATATACGGACTGCGACAGACTAGACAAGCATCCACCACGATTCTGAGCTTGATGGGACTTTTGCTCGCCACTGGTCTCCCGTGCCTCTGATAATATCCACAGCAGATCGGAGCTAATAAGTATCTAGCCAAGTGTGTAGGGTTACTTCGGCCTTGACATTGCAGCACCAATCTCAGCTGGAAGGAGCTTGTCGGCGGAGCATCATCTACCTAAACACAATCTGCAACTAGACAGCAAAGTCATGGCATCAACAGGTGGAGTGAAGAGGGAGTGAAACTTACGGTCGCAGGAAATATGAGTCGAGGCTTTATGAGGCATCAAAGCCGATGGAGGAAGGTTCAGGGTACATCCTCCATCCTTCAAGATCCAGACTCCCCGACCAGCACGGACTTGTGTCCCTGCGGCCGTCTTGCCATTGGTGTATGTCTCTGGTATTCCAAAGTGACCCCGCGGTGTCGTTGATTGGCCCAGATTTGTCCTCGCGTCCTCGCGTGTCATTCCCCTTTCTGGCCTGCGTTGACTCGGCTTCAATCCAGCGCTGTGCAGTCCTAGTCCTAGTCCATTGAACCCAGTCAGCTGTTGGGATGAGGAGGGAGCCCTCTGTGCAAGAGCTGCCCCACTCTCGAGCTACGCCGTTCTCTTCTCCATCTTCAACTGTCCCTACCTTATCTGACTTGCCTTCATGGACCGCACTGCCATGTGGTTTCCAACCCGGATTTCATGAAGAGAGGTTAGCAAATACGAAAGCAAGCAAGTGAAACCGCCAGAGAGCCGGTCGGGTGAGAAAGACGAAACAAGCAGACACGATATATTGTCGTCCTCAGCCTCGAGTTCTGCCAACAAAATGAGACGTCAAACCAACAACAGCGGCCAAATCCACTTCGGCCGCGGTGGCGCAGGTGAGTCCATTCTGTTTTCCAATTCATCTCGTCTCGCCTCGTCGCCTAGCCTTGTCTCAGGTCTCGGGAGTCCATCCACTCACCATACCCATATCCGCACACGAAAGGCTGCGTTCCTCCCAAAGCTTGTCCAAGTTCATTCAACGATGAGCTGATTGTGATTGTTGACTAACCGACACCTCCCGTGGTGCCTGTGACCAGGCAATATCGTCAACACCCGCAATACCATGACCGAGCAGTCATCCTCTGCCTCACCATCTGGCCCTGACGCAGCACCAGTCACTCAAGGGCCGACTAACACCACCACAAGCACTGCCACAAGGCGTTTCAGCACCGGCATCGGCGGTTCCGGCAACATGCGCCTGGACCGAGGCGATCGCGAAGCCCACTATGCACAGGACAGCATCACCGCCGGCATCGTGCTCGCGGACGACGTTGGCATTCACACGGGGATCGGTGGGTTTCCAGCCATACTCCTCGTCCGACCACCCGGCAGTTTCTGACGACTCGTTCGTTTTGTTGTGTTTCGTTCCGAGTACAGACTAACGCCGACGACCTCTGGTCATGTGTCCAGGTGGCGCCGCCAACGTGTATCGTCCGTCTGAGCAAGAGATCCTAGAAGCCCAAGAGAACAACGAGCGCGTCAGACGACTGAGCGCGGTCAACTTCCCGGCAACAGAGAGTGGTGGTGAGAGTGGTGGTGGTAGCGGTGGCGGCCGAAGGCAAAGCGTCGCCGAGTCAGTCACTGGCCTGCTTTCGAGAAGGCGGAAAAGTGCGGTGTAGGAGAATGTCCTTGACTTTCACGCTGCCTGTATATGTAGGGTGACTATCAGAGCCTATCCAGAGGATTTAACGACCACACGAAACACGGCTGCTACTTCCCATTCTTTCGGAAGCATCGACTAAGCTCCCAAACGTCCCTCTTCTTTGAAGGCAACATTGGTATTAGAGGAAGCCGTGGAGACAGTACCTTTTGATGTCCTGACTCGCAAGGGCGGCACTCGGTACAACAAGTGACAGTGGGTCAGTTGCCTTTTGTCAACAATACTGCTAGGAGGTATAAATCTTATCTTATCTCGCTTGGCACCGTTCGATCTCTGCATCTATTGTACGAATTACAGACTTGAGAAGGCTCTAGGTCCGGGCGATTACCTCAACCATGCCCTGATGGCACCAATACGCAGGTATTTGCGCATCAGCAAACACTCGGTACTGGAATGCCGTATCTTCCTTGAAACCCCTGCAGATGAGCCTCGATGGCTATTAAACCCTCAAAACCCGGCCCTTCCTCGCGTCTTCGAAGCCGTCAAGCCATACGTGTTACCAAAGCTACGCGAGGAGAATGAACGGGCCAAGAGCAAGGGAAAGAAGAAGAAGAGTGTCAAGGATGTCGTCACACAAGGTCGGTGGCCGTTCCTGCTCGGACGACCTGTTCTCATGTTGCTTTGCTAGACGATTTCGAAGTCTCGATATTCTTGACAGAAATTCGGACCCCTCATTCTCTTCTGGTGAAAAGCCGGACATTTAGCGAAAAAGGCCGAATCAGCAGCAACAGTCGGCGACTGACTGGAGTCGACGACGGTGGACCCCTGCTCATTGAAGAAGAAAGCGATGACGATCATGAAGATGTCTCGCTCAATGACATTCCTCCTCACACTCATGCAGCGGAAGATCATCACAATGGGGCGATACGGCCACACAAAACGGTCCACATCCAACCGGATGACGACAAGAAGCTTGGATTCGGCACGACATATGAGGGATTCAGCATCTGGGGACGGGTGCTTTGCCTGTTCGTCGAGCGCAAAGGTGGTCCTGACAAGAAATCTGCCGGATCCGAGGGCAACGCGCAAGCCCTGATGCAAGACTGGATCGCATCGACACAGCAACAGCGAGATGATGATATGTGAAACAAACCAAGAGCCTGGCGACCTTCCATGCAGCACCTCTGTCGGGGGACCCGCCCATCAGGGACGTCGCGTGCCGTACACGGTTTCCCGACACTTGGTCCCTCGGGGACTACTCCACCGGAGCGCTGACGACTCTCGGCGACTGCGTGTCGGCAGAGTTTGACACCACAGCGCGACAATGACGGCGCTCAAGTGGAGGCGTCAAGGACGCGCTCACCGACAAGAAGGACCATATCCGCCGCCCTGCATTCCCACCATGTTCGGGAGTAGTCACCTTGCGGGTTGGCCACAATCTCATTTGGAGGCGCCCAATGGGACCCATCTGAGATTTTTTGGGAGCATTCTGCAGCATGTATGGGGCTGTCACGCAATGGCCACGTGTAGTGGCTTGCGCCCTTCCCCCTGCATGGCAAGATTAGGCTCGCATGCAGGCGTGAAGACTGTTGCTAGTCAAACGCTGTGCTGTCCGACCGGGGAAGGGAACCTGGGCCGGTCGTGTTAGGCCTGTTGGTTACCCAAGAGCATGCAACCGATTACGATCGCGCCAGCCCTTGATTGTCAACACGGGTTGTGGTGTGATTCCCTTTTGCAACACGGTCTTCCCCCGCTTGTCCGCAGTTTAGGATTTTCTGGGGCCCAGCATTGCCACTGGTGCAATCTCAGGCGGGGTCTCTCCGCTAACTGTAAACGGGGCATGGAAACGGCAGAGAAGTGAGCAGGCGGCTGGCAGGCGACTGGCAGGCGACTGGCAGGCGACTAAGCAAGTCTTGAACGCCACCGCAAGAACAAGGACCGGTCTGACAATGTTGCATTCACACAGTCCTGGACATGCATTCCTGAGAGATCTGACATCATCATCATCCCACAGTCGGGCAAAAAGTCTGAGACACTACTGACAGCTCAAAGCGAAACGCGGCATCGACTTTGCCAAGTTGACACCTCGTTGCCAGCCCTGCCGCCCCTGTCAGGATACGGTCGCCGATCGAGGTCGATCAATAATGTGGTATGACATCAAGGTGGAGGAGTGGCAACGGCACCCGAGCGGCAAATCGCCGCACACCCACTCAAGTCGCTAGTCAGGAGAAGTTTGACGTTGTGAAACACGCCAGCCCACATGGCTGTCGAACATTGACGCTGGCCGGTGGCAAAAGGACCGATCTGCTGAAGAGTGGACGCGAGGCACGGCGGCTTGCAGCGGGGCTTCCTGGACAATATGCCACTGCGATAAATCTGCTCCGATTGCTGTCCATGTCAGTGAAACAGGATTCTGTCGGATCGACCGCAGGACAGCAGACTTGGCTCCACTGTTTCGGTCAGAATAACCGTCATAGACCCGCCAGCTGACGTCGTGGGGCATTGGCAACCGATATGTCGAAGTCGAGTATTTGCACACTGGGAGAATAGCACTCGTCAATCGAAACTCTCGGGCGTGCCACAGACGTAGAGCGAGATGAGAACTCTGGTGCCTCAAAATACGGTGGACAGGGTGGACAGGGCAAAATCCTGGCCCATGCAGACCTTCTAGGCGAACAGTGCATTCCAAGGCATGGAAGGTTGAAAATGGGAAAAACGGGCGACAGTCTGATTGGCCCGGGTTCGAGCAGCAGACACCATCCGAACC
>Ga0255336_100105_pt1 | contig 194870 bp, 182 predicted proteins | sample MeOH1_35cm_T3_17_FD_189102 | JGI IMG/M metagenome (GOLD analysis project Ga0255336, IMG submission 189102) | Sandy soil microbial communities from University of British Columbia, Vancouver, Canada - MeOH1_35cm_T3_179 | ecosystem: Engineered > Artificial ecosystem > Sand microcosm > Unclassified... | reverse complement strand
AGGCCGGGCGCTATACGCTGGCCGAGGAACGCTGCAGCCTCGACGGCCTGATCGATTCCGCCATGCGCCTGGTGCGCGACCGCGCCACCGCCGGCAAATTGAAATTGCGCAGCCGGATCGATCCGGCCACCCCCGATCTCTGGGCCGATCGCCGCGCCGCCCTGCAGATCATCTCCAATCTCCTCACCAATGCCGTCAAGTTCACCCCCAAGGGCGGCAAGGTGACGGTCAGCGTCGCCCCGGCACCGATCCTCGCCGGCCAGCGCGCCTATGTCGCCATCACCGTCAGCGATACCGGCATCGGCATCGCCGCCGCCGATATCCCCAAGGTGCTGAGCAGCTTCGGCCAGGTGGACAACGCCATGAGCCGGCAGCACGAAGGCACCGGCCTCGGCCTGCCCATCGTCAAGGCGCTGACCGAATTGCATGGCGGCAAGTTGTCGATCGACAGCACGCTCGGCGAAGGCACCACCGTCACCGTCACCCTCCCCGCCGTCGCCGATGCGGTGGTGCAGCCGATGCTGCTGTAAGAGCACGCCGCCGGCATAAGTAGCAATGCAAGGACGGTGCAGCTTCGGATTGCTTGCGTGACCGGCTTGGCAGGACCGCCTCGATCATGAGACGATCTTGCTCCCGATAGCGAAAGCTCTCGGAGGGGATGCCGGCCACGGAGAGTCTTGATCGATGCCGACTATCGTCAATGCCGCGCAACTGGCCGTCGCCGCCCTCGACGGCCTGCCGATCGAGGATCAGGAAGATGTGTGGTGGACGCTCTATCACTGCATCCATGACCGCAGCACCTTGTATGGCTCGTGGAACGCCCGGATGCAGGCTGCCTGGCGCGCGGTAACGCAGGATGGCGCGGAGAGTTCCGCGCTCTCCGATGCGCTCCAAGCCGTCATGAACCTGGTCGGCGCGCTGGAAGAAGTGGAGATGCAGGACGGCGTCGCCGCAAGGGCGCTGATCGCCCGGATGGCGAAAGCGGAAAATGCCGTGGCGCTTGCGCAGATCTGCTTTCTGATCGCGCACAGCACCGATGAAACGCTGATGCATTGATGACGGGCATTGTTGGCGGCGATGCCTCGGGGGCTGAGTTGCGCCGATCGGCTAGAGGCTTCATGCTTGCCGGGGGCGAGCGGGCGGGGTTGCCCGGCTTCCATGCCGTTGCTCATCCACCAGTGCAGCATGAAGGTGCGTGCAGGTCATGACCAGAGCCGATCTATCCAATATCTATCGCAGTTATATCGCCTGCCTGAACAGCCAGGATTGGCAGAGGCTGGGACAATTCGTCGGCGCGGAGGTGCGATATAACGGCAAGCGGATCGGGCTGGCGGGTTATCGCGAGATGCTCGAAGGGGATTTCCGCGCGATCCCCGATCTCTTGTTCAATATCGAGCTGCTGGTATCGGAGCCGCCGCGCATCGCCAGCCGCCTCAGCTTCGACTGCACCCCCCGTGGCCTGTTGTTCGGGCTGCCGGTCAATGGACGGAAAGTCCGGTTCGCCGAGAATGTCTTCTATGAGTTTCGCGACGGGCGGATCGAAGAGGTCTGGTCGGTGATCGACAAGGCCGCCATCGAATCCCAGTTATAGGCGAATCCCCGCTATAGCGCTTCGGCTTTGGCGGCCGCCCCTTCGCTCGCCTTCTGTCGCCAGGCGCTGGGATTGCTGCCGGTGACACGAAGGAATTCGCGGTTGAAGTTGGATTTGGTGAGGAAGCCGGACTCGAAGATGATGCGGGTGACCGGCTCATCCGTCTCGCTGAGCAGGCGGCAGGCTTCCTTGACGCGGTAGGTGTTGACGTATTGGGAGACGTTCATGCCGTGCCGGCGGTTGATGGCGCCGGAGACGCTGCGCGCCGGCAGGTTGAGGCGGCGCGCCAGGCGGTTGAGATTGAGGTCGACATCCTTGTAGATCCGCTTCTCCTGCATCAGCGCATCGAGCGCCGCGACGATTGCTTCATCCTGCGCCGCGTCCCCTGCCGGCGACGGCACGACGGTATCGATCGCGCCGGCGGTCGCAGTCACCTCGCCCGGATCGTCACTGCCTGACCCGCGATCGTCATTTCGGCCCACATCGCGTTCCGCCGTCACTCCATCTCCCATCGCCGCATCGCCTTCCACCGGCGCGCCCGCGACCGAGGCGGCAACGCCGAGGATGAGCAGCGCCAGCATATTGCCGCCGGCGATGATGGCGCCGGCATGGCTGCCGCCGCTGCGTTCCATATCGAAGCTGATGACGATATCGGTGACGGCGGAGCCGATGATGGCGAAGGCCGTGACCTGCAGCGAGCGGTAGGAGCGGATGGCGCCGTCGAGGCGCGAGGCGATAAGCCCGTCCGGCCCGGACCGCGCCAGCCAGGCCAAGGCAAGGCCATAGCCCAGGAAGGAGAGGATGATGAGGGCGCCGATCGGCGCCCGCCAGACCACGAGCAGGAGCGCGACCAGAACCGGCGGCAGGAAATGCAGCCACAAAGCCAGCCCATGCAGCGGCCGCTCGCTCGCCAGGGAGCGGAAGGCGACCCAGGAGAGGCCGGGGATGGCGGCGGCGAGCACGGTCTGGAACGGGAATACGGCGCGCAGCTCATAGCCCCAGCGCAGGCCGATCAGGACTGATTGCAGGGCATAGGCCGCGATCAGCAGGAAGAAGAAGCGGTTCTCGCGCCAGCCGCCGCCACCCTCGTCCCTGTATGCCTCGCCGCGCCGGATCATCTGCACCAGGAAGGTCACGAGGAACAGGGCGACGACGAAGGGCAGCGGAATGAAGATCATGACCCGGTGGCTGGTTGGACGCTTCGCGCCGCGTCGAGCGTCGCGGTGAATGTCGCGTTGAAGACAGGCCCCGATGATGTCCCGGATCGCCATCCGGGTCGACCTATATCGCGATCGAGGTCGCGGAAATCAACGGTGACAGGCAGTTATCGGTGGCGCTGACCGGCCGGTCGGCACCTTCCGCCCAACCTCTCACTGTCGGAGCCGCCAGATGAAACCGCGCCGCCCTTCCCGTGTCATCCTCGCCGTCGCCCTGGCCGCTGCCGTGGTCTTCGCCGCCACCCGCGGCAGGACCGGCAGCGCCGCCGCCGCGCCCGATGCGTCTGGCCTGGACACCGCCGATGTCACCCGGGTGGAGATCACCGGGGACTCAAGCTCGCTCAAGCTGACGACGGCCGCGGATATGCCCTACCGGGCGGTTGCCGCGGGCCGCCGCAGCGGCTGGTTCTCGCGCTGGTATTCAAGCTGGTTCTTCGAGGATTGCCCCTCCTCCACCGACATGCGGATCGCCGGATCGACGCTGCTGGTCGATGTCCGCCCGTCCGCCTGGTCGAGCCACGTCTGGTCGAGTCCCAGCTGGTTCGGCCTGTCGGATTGCGTCAACGATATCCGCATCAACCTGCCGAAGGAAGGCACGGTCGCGATCACGCAGGACGCCTTGCAGGCAAGGCTTTCCGGCGATTACGCCGCGATCACCCTTGCCGCCCGCGCGGCGGATGTCGCGCTCGACGGCCATGCCACGGCAATCGATCTGCGCGGCGCGGCGATGCGGGCGCATATCGCCTTCGACGTGATCCGCCGGGACGAAACGATCGCCATCGCCGTACAGAGCCTGGCAGCCGACCTCAGTTTCGGCAAGGCGGCGCCGATCAGCTACACCGTTGCCGCCAAGGCCGCCCTGGTGGACAGCGCGCTGCCCAATACGCCGGGCGCCAAGCCCTCGGTCACCATCGAGGCCGATTACGTGCATGCGACGATCCGCTGAGCGCGCAGGCGGCCTGCTAATTGCGGCCGGCTTCCTCCAGCACTTCGGTCGAGGCTTTCAGGAGATCGAGGAACAGCCGGGAGACGGCGCTGACCGGCTGGCGCTTCTCGTCATGGGCGAAGACCACGGCAAGCTCCCAGCAGATCTCTGGCTCGGTCAGCTCAGCAACACCCAGGATGTAGGGCGCCTGGTGGCGGATGCGATTGGTGATGACGGCCTTGGGCACCAAAGCGACGCCGAGGCCATGGGCGACGAGGTCGAGCTGGGTTGTAAGGTCATTGACCTCGAAGCCGGTGCGGCGCGCGAGATGCTGATCGGCGAAGCTCTGGTCGATCAGCTGGCGCGTGCCCCAGTCGGGATGGAGATCGACGAAGGTCTCTTCGAGGAGATCCCGCAAGGCGAGATCGCCGCGCCCCGCCAGCCGGTGGCCCGGCGCGCAGACCACGGCCAGCGGTTCGCAAGCCAGCATCCAGGCGCTGACGCCGGGCGGGATGGCGCCGACGAACTGGGTGAAGGCAAGATCGAGCTCACCCGCCCGCACCCCTTCGATCAGCGGCAGCGAGCCGCTGGAAACGAGCCGGATTTCCACATGGGGGCAGCTGGCGCGAAAACGCCCCAGCATCTCCGCCACGTCGAAGAGCGGCGACAGGCCCTGGATCATGCCGATCGACAGTGTGCCGCGATGCAGGCCCTGCATCTGGTTGACCAGTTGCCGCGCCTCGGCAGCAGCGGCCAGCACGCGGCGCGCTTCGCTCAGGAAGGCGCGGCCGGTCGGGGTGAGATCGACGCGGCGGGTGGTGCGCAGGAAGAGCGCCGCGCCCAGCTCCTCCTCCAGCGCGCGGATGGCGGCGGAAAGGCCCGACTGGACGATGTGCAGGCGCGCGGCGGCGCGGGTGAAATTCTGTTCGGTCGCCACGGCGACGAAATACTCGAGCTGTTTCAGGTCCATGGCAGACCATCCCCTGGGAACGGACGGGAGCGGCGGATATTCACGCGAGCAATGAGCGTTCAGGCAGAGAGCCGGCGGGCGATGCAGCGCCAGGAACGGCGATTAAGCAGCGAGCGTGCTTAGTATGAGCAGAATATACCGTTGGACCGGCGTAATGCGCCATGGGAGATTTGCCCTCGCCCGCCGGCGGCGGCCGAAAAGCTGACGCCATGATCGTCTCAGTCGTGGCTTCCGCTTGCCGACCCGCATCGTGGCGCTGCCGCGCGGCGCATTTTAGCATGCAATCGTCTTGACATTTTCGCGCTGAAGTTTCCGGCCAGAGTTTGGGCCGACATTTTCGCCGGTCTCACGACGATGTCGGATGCCGGCTGTTCGCGGTGGAACCTAACGCCCGGCGGAACCCAACGCCTGGACCGGTATTCATCTTCGTGACCGGCCAGCAGATCGCCGCCCCGGCGGACCATACCGCCCGGCGCTGCATCACGGCGGGCCGCAGCGCGGCGCCGTTCGCATTTCGCGTTGAGCCTTTAGCCGCGAAGAAAGGTGACATGATGGACGAGAAGGACGAACCCGGTTCCGCCAAGGGCCCGCGATTGCCGTCGCTGCGGCTTAGCCGGCGGGCCATGCTGGAAGCTGCCAGTGCCACCACCGCCCTGCTGTTCAGCAACGCGCCGCGTCTGGCACGGGCCACCGGCCTGACCGAGGGCGACGCCCCGGCGGCGGTCGATGTCACCTTGCAGGTGAATGGCCGGAGCCACACGCTCAGCCTCGATCCGCGCACCACCTTGCTGGATGCCCTGCGCGAGCATCTCGCCTTGACGGGCTCGAAGAAGGGCTGCGACCACGGCCAATGCGGTGCCTGCACCGTGCTGCTGGACGGCAGGCGGATCAATTCCTGCCTGACGCTCGCGGTGATGCATGACGGCCAGCAGATCACCACGATCGAGGGCCTGGCTGAGGGCGAGAACCTGCATCCGCTGCAGGCGGCCTTTGTCGAGCATGACGGCTTTCAGTGCGGCTATTGCACCTCCGGCCAGATCTGTTCCGGCGTCGGCATGCTGAACGAGGCGCGCGCCGGCATGGCGAGCTATGTGACGCCGGATCTCACGGTCGCCCAGCCGGAGCTGACCGATGCCGAGATCCGCGAGCGGATGAGCGGCAATATCTGTCGCTGTGCCGCTTATCCCAACATCGTCGCCGCCCTCAAAGAGGCCGCCGGCAAGCAGACAGCGGGAGCGCCGATATGAAAGCCTTCACCTATCAGCGCGCCGATACGGCCGCCCAGGCCGCAGCCGGCGCCGCCAGATCCGGCGCCAAGATCATCGCCGGCGGCACGAATCTGCTCGACCTGATGAAGCTGCAGGTGGAAACGCCGACCCAGCTCATCGACATCAACCGCCTGCCGTTCGACAGGATCGAGGATATGCCGGATGGCGGCCTGCGGATCGGCGCCACCGTGCGCAACAGCGACCTCGCCGCCGATCCGCGGGTACGCCAGCATTACGGCGTGCTGAGCCGCGCCTTGCTGGCCGGCGCCAGCGCGCAATTGCGCAACAAGGCGACCACCGGCGGCAACCTGCTGCAGCGGACGCGCTGCGCCTATTTCTACGACGTCACCAAGCCCTGCAATAAACGCGATCCCGGTTCGGGTTGCTCGGCGCTCGGCGGCTTCAACCGCATGCACGCGATCCTCGGCGCCAGCGAGCAGTGCATCGCCACCCATCCCTCCGACATGGCGGTTGCCATGCGCGTCCTCGATGCGCGGGTGGAGACCGTGGATGCGGCCGGCAAGGTGCGGGTCATCCCGATCGCCGATTTCCATCGCCTGCCGGAAAAGACGCCGCATATCGAGACGGCGCTGAAGGCCGGCGAGATCATCACCGCCATCACCCTGCCGCCACCGCCCAGAGGCGTGCAGGTCTATCGCAAGATACGCGACCGCGCCTCCTATGCCTTCGCCCTGGTCTCCGTCGCGGCGGTGGTTGAGGTTTCCGGCGGCCGCATCCGCGCGGCCAAACTCGCCTTCGGCGGCCTCGCCCATAAGCCCTGGCGGGTCGCCGTCGCGGAAGAGAAGCTGGCCGGCGCGACGGTCGGCGGCACCGCTTTCGATGCCGCCGCCACTGCCGTGCTGCAGGGGGCGCGCGGCTATGGCAGCAACGACTTCAAGATCCCGCTGGCGCGCCGCAGCCTGCATGCGGTGCTCGGCGAAGCCACCCGCGCCTGAGCGCGGTGCCTGAGCCCGGGCCAGAGAAAGATACCTGAGAGGGAAAGCCGTCATGGACATGAACAAGCCGATCGGAAGCAATGCGCTCGATGACGCCGCCCAGGGTATCATCAGCAAGCCGCTCGACCGCGTCGACGGCCGCCTCAAGGTGACCGGCGGCGCGCGTTACGCTTATGAAATGCAGCAGGGGCCGCAGACCGCCTATGGCTTCGTGGTCGAGGCGCCGATCGGCAAGGGCCGCATCAAATCGATCGACACGCGCGCCGCCGAGCGCGCCGAAGGCGTCGTGCTGGTGCTGACCCATCTCAACGCGCCGGAACAGGGCAGCGGCAATCACCGCATCGCCCATCCCGTGCTGACGGGACCCGAGGTGACGCATTACGGCCAGCCGATCGCCTTCGTGGTGGCGGAGAGTTTCGAACAGGCCCGGGCCGCCGCCTATCTGATCATTGTCAGCTATGACCGGCAGCCCGGCAAATACGGGCTGCGCGATAATCTCGAGCAAGCACAGATGCCGGAGGCAACCGGTGCCAAGCCGGACAGCGCGGTGGGCGATTTCGCCACTGCCTTCGCCGCCGCGCCGGTGCAGCTCGACGTCACCTATACAACGCCGCAGCAAAGCCACGCGATGATGGAACCGCACGCCACCCTGGCGATGTGGGAGGGCGACAAGCTGATCCTGCATACCTCCAACCAGATGCTGAACCAGGGCCAGGCGGCGGTCGCGCGCACGCTGAAGATCCCGCCGGAGAATGTGCAGTTGATCAGTCCCTTCATCGGCGGCGGCTTCGGCTCCAAGCTCTGGGTCAATGCCGATGCCATCCTGGCGGCCATCGCCGCGCGCAAGCTGCAGCGGCCGGTGAAGACGGCGCTGACCCGCCAGCAGATCTTCCACGTCACCACGCATCGCTCCGACACCGTGCAGCGCCTGCGCATCGCTACCGACCGCGACGGCCATATCCTCGCCATCGGCCACGATTCTTATTCCGGCAATCTCGCCAGCGAGCCGGCCTACGAGACGGCCGCCGCGCAGACGCGGACCCTCTATGCCGGCGCCAACCGCCTCACCCGGCATCGTCTCGTCGCCTTGGATATTCCCGTTGCCTCGGCGATGCGCGCGCCCGGCGAGGCGGTCGGGCTGCTGGCGCTGGAATGTGCCATGGATGAGCTGGCGGAGAAGCTGGCCCTCGATCCCATCGAGCTGCGGCTGCGCAACGAGCCGACGGAAGATCCCGAACGCCACGTGCCCTATTCCAGCCGCCATCTGATCGAATGCATGAAGGAGGGCGCGCAGCGATTCGGCTGGGAACGCCGCAATCCGAAGCCCGGCCAGGTGCGGGACGGAAGCTGGCTGGTCGGCATGGGTATGGCGGCCGCGATCCGCGGCAATCCGCTGCAGCATTCCGAAGCGCATATCCGCCTCGAGCCCGACGGCATCCTGACCGTGCGCATGGCGATGACGGATATCGGCACCGGCACCTATACGATCCTCACCCAGATCGCCGCCGAGATGCTGGGCCTGCCGCCGGAACGGGTGCGCGTCCAGCTCGGCGATACCAGCTTCCCGCGCGCCTCGGGCTCCGGCGGTTCCTTCGGCGCCGCCAGTTCCGGCTCTGCCCTCTTCGAGGCCTGCGAAACCCTGCGCGGCAAGCTCGCGCAGCTTGCCGGCATCGATCCCGCCGTGGCGCGCTTCGCCAATGGTCGCATCGCCGCCGGCGAAAGCGGCGGCGGCCAGTCCAAGGCGCTGACCGATCTCGTCACCGCGCCGCTCGAAGCGGATGGCGCAATCACGCCGGGCAGCACCATCAAAGACTTTTCGCAGCAATCCTATGGGGCGCATTTCGTCGAGATCGGCGTCGATGCCGATACCGGCGAGATCCGGTTGCGCCGCATGCTGGGCGTCTTTACCGCCGGCCGCGTCCTCAATGCCAAGACCGCGCGTTCGCAGGCGATCGGCGGCATGATCTTCGGCGTCGGCGCGGCGCTTGAGGAAGGATTGAACCTCGATCCGCGCTTCGGCTATTTCGTCAATCACGATCTCGCCGAATATCATGTGCCGGTGCATGCCGATGTGCCCGATGTCGACGCGATGTTCCTGCCCGAGCTCGACACCAAGTCGAACCCGCTGAAAAGCAAAGGCATCGGCGAACTCGGCATTTGCGGCGCCGGCGCCGCCGTGGTCAATGCGATCTACAATGCCTGCGGTGTCAGGGTGCGTGATTATCCCGTCACCCTCGACAAGGTGCTGGCCGGCTTGCCGACGCAAGCCTGAGCGGGTCGCGCGCGGCCACCGCCGTCGGACAATCCATCGCGGCAGCCACACCTCCGGCAGCGAAGCGAGCCGGACGGCTTGGCGCTGGGCGCTGTCGCGCCCGTCCCGCCGGGCACGGAACATTTCCTTACCGAGGCCAGTTAGAGAGAGGTGATACGTCAACTTTCGAAGGATGCGGACCGATGGGTCGAGGAATCTTACTGTGGCTGCTGGGCGTTCCTATTCCGGTGATCATTCTCCTGGCCTTGTTTTGGCGCTAGCAGTGAGTCATTCGAGATAAAATAAACAAACGGAAAAGGAGTGGCTCATGGCCGCTGATACCTATGCCGGTACCGCCGGCGTGCCGCCGGCCGATCACGTTGTCATGAGCGGGGAAGCCAGCGCCTCGGGTATTGCGTCAGGCGTTTCCTGGGGCGCCATCATCGCCGGGGCGGTTGCCGCGGCGGCAGTGACATTGATCCTGTTCTTTCTCGGTGCGGGCCTCGGCCTCACCGTGATCTCGCCTTGGGCCGATCGCGCCGACCAGCAATCAGCCCTCGCTGCTCTCGGTGTCGGCGTGATCGTCTGGTCGTTCGTCGTGCATATCCTCGCCTTCGGCACCGGCGGCTATATCGCCGGGCGCTTGCGCACCAGATGGGTTTCACTGCATCGCGACGAGAGCTATTTCCGCGATACGGCGCATGGCTTTCTCGCCTGGGCATTGGGCAGCCTCGTCAGCCTGTGCATCTTCGCCGTAACGGCCGGCCACGTGGCGCGCGACGCCGGCGTTGCGGCGGCCCATGGCGCCGGCGCGATGGCGGGCATCGCCGGAGAGATGTCGCGCGGCATGGCGGGCGGCCCGGGTGGTGGCCCGCAGGAAGCGCTCGGCTATTTCGTCGACTCGATGATGCGGCCCGCTTCATCGCAGGGTGGCGCGACGGGCGGCGCAGCACCTTCGGTTGGCGGCCAGGCCGGGCCGGCGCCCCTCGATCCGCAGACGCGTGGCGAGATCAGCCGTGTCGTGGTGACCAGCCTAGCAAACGGATCGGTTTCGCAGCCCGACAAGGATTATCTGGCGCAGGTGGTAGCGAGCCGCACCGGGCTTTCAGCGCAGGATGCCAGCAAGCGTGTCGACGACACCTTCGCGCAGATCCAGGCGGCGCTTCAGAAGGCGACCGACAAGGCCAAGGAGACAGCGGATAATGCGCGCAAGGCGGCGATCGGCTTTACGCTCTGGACCTTTGCCGCTTTGCTGGTGGGTGCTTTCTCGGCTGCGGTGGCCGGGCTGTGGGGCGGACGGGCGCGCGATCTCTATTAGCGGTCGCGCAGTTTCCCAGAACATGGCCGGGAAATCCCGGCCATGTTTTTGACGGAGCGAAGCGCGGGAGTCAAAGGATGGAGATTTTCGGACAGAAGCCGGCGGAGATCGCCGACGTGTTGCTTTCCATGGCGAAGCCCGGCGAGACCATCACGGTCGGCGGCAGCGGCTATACCGAGGACCAAGCCCGCGCGGTGGTGGAGGAGATCTGGCAGCTGCAAGGCGAGCACGGGCTGGCGATCAGGGGATTCCGTTCCGTGCTTGGCGTGCTCAATCCGGAGATCTCCTATCACGGCCTGCCGGTGACGCATCTGCCCGAGGTCTTCGAGCCGACCGTTGAAGTCCTGCTGCGGTAACGCCCGACAGAAGCGGTGGCCGATTCTGAACCTGCCGCCCGCCGCGGTCTGGCGGCCGCTCGACGCGCCGGGCCTGGAGCCGCGCGGCTGCCCCAGCGCGGCAAAAGAGGCTTCCCTGCTTGGCGCGGCGCGTTAGACTGAAGGCCGGATCACGCTCGATAAGGAGATGTGCGATGAACGCTAGGGCCATGAAGCAGCCGGGGCCAGACCACCCGATCAGTATCGAACCCAGCGCGCGCCGTGTCGTCGTCACGGTTGCCGGCAAGGCCATCGCCGACAGTCGCGACGCGCTCATTTTGCACGAAGCGAATTATCCGCCCGCCTACTATATTCCGCGCAAGGATGTCGCCATGGCGGCGCTGCAGCGCAGCGACCACAGCACCTATTGCCCCTATAAAGGCGATTGCAGCTATTTCAGCATCCCGAGCGGCGGCGCAACCGCGACCAATGCAGTCTGGAGCTATGAGAATCCCTATCCGGCCGTGGCCGAGATCAAGGATCACCTCGCCTTCTATCCCGAGCGCGTGGAATCGATCGACATCCGATAGCCAGGTCTTCGCGCCTCGACCCAGCGTCGCGCGCGAAGGGCGGGGGCACCAAGAGCACTTTCAACCGTTTCATGAATCCGGCGCAATCGCGCGATCAATGGAATGGTGACGATGATGTCTCGCATGACAATGGCGCAAGCCGTTCTCTTCGGCTTTGCCCTGCTGGCCGGCGCGGTGCTGGCGGTCGGTTTCAGCAATCGCGGTGAAGCCGACAATCAAGGCCCCTGGCAGATTTCCGCCGGCGGTAGTCAGACCGCCTGGCGGGTCAACACGCAGACCGGTGCCACCTGGTTCTGCGCCATCCTGGCACCCTCCAAGCCGGGCTGCCAGCCGGCGACCGACCTGGCCGTGCGGAATTAGCCGGCCGGGCAGCCTAGCAGGACCGGAGAGCGTCTGCCATTTTCAGGGCGTCAGGATCATGCCTTCCTGGGCGACCAGGGTGCCGGGCCGCTGCGCCTCGGCGGCGCGGGCGATCTCGTCCATCGTCGTGTCGTCGTGGCTGGGATCGTGGTGGAACAGCACGAAGGTCTTGACGCCGGCGAGATTGGCCAGCTTGGCGCCTTCCTCCCAGGTCGAATGCCCCCAGCCCTTGTGATGCTGGTACTCTTCTTCCGTATAGGTGCTGTCATAGACGAAGATATCGGCATCGCGGATGAGATCGATGATGCCGCGATCGGGGCCGTCCACCCGATGCTCGCAATCGGTCACGTAGCAGATCGACTTGCCCTGCCAGTCGATGCGGTATCCGGTGGCGCCGTTGGGATGATTGAGCGCGACCGTGCGCACGGTCAGCCCACCATAGAGCTCGAAAGTCTCGCCCGCCGTGAAGTCGTGATAGGTGGGGCAGGAAGTGAAGACCTCGGGCGGGATGGGAAAGAGCGGCTCGACCATCATGCCGGAGAGGGCGTCGCGGATCGAGCGGTTGGGACCGAGATGCCCGGCCCATAGGCGCAGGCTGCTCTCCGTCCGATAAAGCGGCGCGAAGAACGGCACGCCCACCATATGGTCGAGATGGGTGTGGGTGAAAAAGATATCGGCATCGACCGCCGTGCCGGTCTTTGCCGCCTGGGCCAGCAAATGCTCGCCCAGCTGACGCATGCCGGTGCCGCCGTCGAAGATCAGCAGATGCGGGCCGCAGCGGATTTCCAGGCAGGAGGTGTTGCCGCCGTAACGGGTAAAAGCGGTGCCCGGACAGGCCAGGGAACCTCTTACGCCCCAAAAGCGCAGCGAGAAACTGTTGCCGGGCGTCGTCACCGCGCAATATCCCCGTAAAGCATCGTCCCCTGCCGGTCAGCAGCCGTCGCCCACAGCCAAGACCGGGCCGTCGCCTGGAAACAGACCGCCATCTGCGGAGCAGAATGCTGATGGCTCAATCGTCTAAACACCGTTTTTTCCTAGGCGAAGCGCCCGGATGATGGCATTGTTTCGGCCCATTGCAAACCAATTATCACCATATTTTGCCAAGATAATTTCCATGTCATTCAGCTCGGAGGACGGCCGCGCGCCGGGAAGTCCCGTGCCGCCCCGCCGGTCTCCGGATAACACCGGAAGCAGCGGCGGCGCGCCAGGCAACCCCGACCTGAAGCCGGGGACGAGTGATCGCACCGATTGGCGCGGCGTTTCCTTCGGCATGGCGCTCAGTTGCTTCGTTGCCTTTCAGCAATTCAAGCTGCCGCCGATCCTCCCCAGCCTGCTGCAGGAGTTCCATTATCCGCGCGCGCTGGCCGCCAGCTTCATGTCGATCTACGCCGTGGTCGGCCTGCTCGCCTCGTTGCCGTTGGGGCGCTGGCTGAAACGCCGGGGCTATGGCGCCGGCCTGAAGCTCGGCATCGTCAGCGCGGCGCTGGGCCTTATCCTGGCGCTGGGGCTGGCCCGCTACGGTTCGGTTCTGTTGCTGGCGCGCAGTTTGGAAGGCCTGACCTATGCAATCTTCGCCATTGCCGGGCCGGTAATCGCCACGGCCTCGGCGCGGCTCAGGGATTTGCCGCTGGTCACCGGCCTGCTGGCCGGCTGGATTCCGGTCGGCCAGATCGGCGCCGGATTGCTGGCTCTGGCCGTGCCGAAAGGCGCCGCGAGCGGCCTGGCCGACTGGCAGCTGATATGGCTGGTCGCCCTGGCCCTGACGGGCGTCCTGGGCGTCGTCTGCTGGCGCTATGCTCATCATCAGAATGTGGGGCGAGCTGATAGTCCTGCCAAGGCGACGCAGGCTGTGACGGCGGACACAGATGCTGCAGAAAGCCGGCCGGCTGTGGTGGCCACGCCGCCTGATCGCGCGGTATCCGGCGGCCGGCTGGCCGCCTGGCTGGCGCCGCGTCTGGCCGATCTGCTGGCAGCGGGCACGTTTCTGCTGTGGTCGGCGCAGTATTTTGCCTTCATGACCTGGCTGACTCAGTATCTGATCGAGCAGCACCACCTGCAGCCGCAGCAGGCTGTCCTGGTCTACTTGTTGCCCGTCGTGGTGCTGCTGGCCTGCAACCTGCTGACCGGCTGGACACTGGGCCGCGGCCTGCCTCTGGTGCCGGCCTTGATCGTGAGCCTGATCCTGCAAGGCCTGGTTTGGGCCCTGACGCCGGTCCTGGGTAATGTAACCGGCATAATCGCTTTGCTGGTTTACGGGATCTGCGCCGGCGTCATTCCCACCTGCCTCTTCCACCTGCCGCACCATATCGCCAGCCACCGCCATCACCGGCAGCTGGGCGAACCGGGCGGCGCCGGCAACCGTCAGGCCATCAAGGCCGGGCCGGAAGCCTTCGCCACCTTGATGACCGGGCGCAATATCGGTGTCTTCTGCGGCCCCTTGCTGCTGCCGCAGCTTCTCGCCCTGCTGGGCGACTGGAACCTCGCCGCGCAAGTGATTGCCGTGATCACCTGGCTGGGCGCCGGGCTGACGATCGGTCTCGCGCGGCATTTTCGCTGAGCGCCACGGCGACCATGCCAAAACAAAACGGGCGCATCCAGGATGCGCCCGTCGCTTGCAGTATGCGGATGAGCCGCCGGATCAGGGATTAAGGCGATAGCCGCCCTGATCAGTCACCAGGATCTCCGCCTTCGAGGGATCTCGCTCGATCTTCTGGCGCAGGCGATAGACATGGGTTTCCAGCGTATGGGTGGTGACGCCGGCATTATAGCCCCAGACCTCGCCCAGCAAGGTGTCGCGACCCACTGCCTCATTGGCGCGGTAGAGGTATTTGAGGATCGCCGTTTCCTTTTCGGTCAGGCGGATCTTCTTGTTCGCTGCCTCGTCGACCAGCATCTTGATATTGGGCCGGAAGGTATAGGGGCCGATCTGCAGCACGGCGTCTTCGCTATGCTCGTGCTGGCGCAGATGGGCCCGCAGCCGGGCCAGCAGGACACCGAGGCGGAACGGCTTGGTGACATAGTCGTTGGCGCCGGATTCCAGGCCTTCGATGGTATCGGCATCGCCATCCACCGCGGTCAGCATGATGATCGGCACGGTCACGCCGTTATCGCGCATCTGGGCGCAAAGCTGGCGGCCGTCGACATCCGGCAGGCCGACATCAAGCAGAATCGCATCCAGCTTGTCGCGCTGCGCGATTTCCAGCCCGCTGGCACCGGTGCCAGCCTCGACCGTGGAAAAGTCGCCTTCCAGCTCCAGCTGCTCCGCCAGGGTGTGCCGCAAAGTCTCGTCGTCATCGACCAGCAGGACCCGCTTGACGGCGGTGGCGGTCGGCTTGGCATTGGTCATCGTTGCACCGGAAGCATTCAAGGACATGGGATTCTCCGCCCGTTTTCATCACGTAACATCGGGGTCCGCCAAGCAGCAGGATTCCGCTCAACCGCCGCCGACCATATTTCACCAGGCAGTCGACCGGACGACGATAGCGTGACACGGTCCGGAAAGCCAGCAAACCGGCCTCACCCGATACCCCCACGCCTGGCTCGCGGTCCCTGGCCCTTCTCGCTCGTCCCCTGCCGGCATGCCGCCCGCCTGCCAGCAAGCGCACTGGCGGCAATCGGCCGGCTACCCATATATGCTACGTGCCAGAAACGATTCCAGATGCGGAAAGTTCGACATTTACGCGAAAATCGTCGCAGCATGGATCGCATCGGGTCCTGGGGTCGGGCATCCGGCTCTGCAGGACGGAACAGATCAGGAAAATGATCTTGCAAGCAGGCGCCGGAAGGCATGGCAAGGCGGCGGATGATCGGGCACGGAATGCCGCGCGACCGTCTTGACCTGCGCCCCGCTCGGCTGCCAAATGCGCGCCATCCACACCCCAGACGGCAGGCGATATCTGAATATCGCCCACGCCGCCGAACCAGCAGCAGCAATGGCCCTTCGATGAGTGCAGATTTCGCAATCCGGACCGCAACTTCCCAAGCGACCGTGGAACGTTGCCTGGCTGAGTTGCGCCGAGGTGGCGCCATTGCGCTGATCGACGGCGAGCAGGCCCTGCTGGCAATCGCCGCGGAGACCTTGGAAGAGGCGCAGCTCGCCTGGCTCGGCGCGGCGGCGGGGGAAGACGAGATTCGCGTTCTGCTCACGGCCGAGCGCGCCTCGCGTCTTGGCATGACGCCGGCGGCGGGGAATGACGGCATCTGCATTTGCCGGCTGACCGCCAGTCTCAGCGCCGAGGCCCTCAAGACAGCCGTCATCCACAATCTCGCCGATCCCACCAGCGATCGCGGCGCTCATGCCGGCGGGAGCGCCAGTGCGGGCACCGGCATCGCCAATGGCGTCACCCTGGATCCCAGGGCGGAAGCCGAGCTCTCGCGCAATCTGCGGCAAGGCGCGATCGACCTTGCCAAGACGGCGCGGCTGCTGCCGGCGGTGGTGGTCGCCAAGATCGCCCCGGCCGCCGTCGCCTATTGGGTGGCAGCGCCTTTCACCCTGGCCTGTGGCGACCTCGCCGCGCATCGCCGCCTGCTCGCCAGCGAATTGCGCCGGGTCGGCTCGGCGCGCGTGCCGCTGGAAGGGGCCGAGGCGACCGAGATCATTGCCTTCCGTCCCGCCGACGGCGGCAAGGAGCATCTGGCGATCGTCATTGGCACGCCCGACACCGACCAGCCGGTTCTGATCCGGTTGCATTCGGAATGCTTCACCGGCGATCTCCTGGGGTCCCTACGCTGCGATTGCGGCGACCAGCTGCGCGGCGCCATCGAACAGATCGCCAAGAGCGGCAGCGGCGTGCTGCTCTATCTGGCGCAGGAGGGGCGCGGCATCGGCCTCATCAACAAGCTCAGGGCCTATCGCCTGCAGGATGCCGGGGCCGACACGCTGGATGCCAATCTGCAGCTCGGCTTCGGCGCCGATGAGCGGGTCTACCAGCCGGCGGCGGAAATGCTGCGCCAGCTTGGCATCCAGGCGGTGCGGCTGCTGACCAATAATCCGGAAAAGGTGCGCGGCCTCGAACATTGCGGCATCGCCGTGGTCGAGCGGGTGCCCCATTCCTTTCCCTCCAACGACCACAACGCCCGCTACCTCTCAACCAAGGCCGCGCGCTTCGGCCATATGTTCTGACCGGCTGGGCGGGTTCCGGGCGGTTCCCACGCGTCGTCTGGCACGAGGCTTGCGTTAACCCTCTCAGCCCTTGGTGGAGAGCCGGCACGTGAGCAGTCTCTACAGTTCCAGTCAGTCGATATCGCAGGCCTTCCTGCCGACGCGCGGCATGCGCTTCGCGGGGGCGGGTGATGCGCGGGTCCACGACTGGAGGCCGGCCGGCAGCAACGCGACACAGCTGCAATCGCGTCCTGCAGCAACCGCGCTGGCTACCTATCCAGGCAATGCTCTACCGGCAGGCACCACCACGGCTGGTGGTGCCGGCACCAACGGGGCGATATCTGGGGGGATGCTGCGCCCCGGCGCCATCGACCAGACCCAGTTCAAGGCCATGTTGGCGGCAACCCAGGCGGGCGTTCCGGGCGCCGGCATCGCCGCGAGCAGTCCCCTGCCTGCCGCCCCCTCTTCCGGCTTGCTGCCTCTGGCGCCGAATGCCGCACTGGCGGCGCAGGGACTGCAGACGGCCCCGACTGACAGCTTCAGCACGCTCAGCGCCCCGGCGGCGGCCGGTGCGGGCGGGGCGATTCAGGACCTGACGCCGGCACAATTTGCCGCCCTGACCGGTGGGACGGCACCCGGCTTCCAGCAGATGGCGGCGCAAGCGCCGCCGGCCGCAGGCGCAAGCGCGCCAACCGGGCCCGTTTCAGCCGCGACCACGCCCCCGGGCGCCGCCGGGCGCGCGCTCGCGCCACAGAGCGGCATGATGGATACTTTGACGCTGACCGATGCGGCGATCCCGCCCGATGGGACCGAGCAAACCGCAGCCCTGCCGCCGACTGCCAGCACCAGCGCCAATGGCGCCGCCACGGCCGAAGACGGCACGCCGATCGGCAGCACCGACAAGAACGGCGTGCTGGTTCTCAACCAGATTCCCGATCGCGAAACCCGCCGCGAATATGCCGACAAGGGCATCAAATGGCGGGTGGTCGACAATCCCGCCTCCAATAAATTGTTCTTCGGCGCGGATGGGAAGTTCGGCTGGGATGATGTGATCGACCTGATCAACCCGCTGCAGCATATCCCGCTGGTCAATATCGCCTATCGCCACCTCACCGGCGATCAGGAGAACGGTTCGGCCGAGCTTCTCGGCGGCATCGCCTTCGGCCCGCTCGGCGCCCTCTCAGCCATCGCCGATCTCGCCGTGCGGTCGACCACCGGCAGGGATATCGGCGAGAATGTCATCGCCATGGTGACCGGCAGCGACAGAGCCGATGCCGCGGCAAATGTCGCGCAAGCCGGTGATAAGACGGCCGACGCCACTGGCGAGCAGGTCGCCGAGGTGGCGCCTGAACAGGCGCAAACGCGCACCCACGACAGCAAATAGCGGCGACAGCAAATAGCGGCGCCGAGGCGCGAGCGCGGTTGATCGCGCTGGCGCGGACAAAGCCGCGCGGGACATATGGCCGCCGCCGGGCGCGACGGCTTGATTATGCCCTTGCGGCGGCATAACCATGCTTCGGAGACAAGCGCCGATGCGCGCGGTGACATCCAGCCGTGCCAGAGAAACGGCGCATGCGGATAATGGTGGGAAGCGATGGATCTGATCGTTGAAGGACGGCGTGGCGCGATAGAGGGCCAAGCGAGGCTCGGCGATCGACACTATGCCTGCCGGCTTGGCCGGTCCGGCATAGTGGCCGATAAAAGAGAAGGTGACGGGGCGACACCGGTCGGCCGTTTTCCGCTGCGCCAGATTTTCTATCGCCCGGATCGCGGTCCCGCCCCCCGAACCTCCCTGCCGTGCCGCGCGCTGACCCAAACCGATGGCTGGTGCGATGACCCGGCTTCGCCGCACTATAACCGCGCCGTAACCCTGCCCTTCGCCGCCAGTCACGAAGAGATGTGGCTTGCGGATGGCGTCTACGACTTGGTGGTCGTGATCGGCCACAACGATTCACCCGTCGTACCCCAGAGGGGCAGCGCCGTCTTTCTTCATGTCGCCAGCCCGGACGGCACACCGACCGCGGGCTGCGTCGCCTTCAGCAAATCCGATCTGCTGGAGATCCTGGCGCAGGTGACGACCGCCGACCATGTTTCGATCCGGCTGGACGAGACGGCCGGAAAATAGAGGTCTGGAAAATAGGTGGTTGGAAATAGCCAGTTGGGAAATAGGATGTCGGCGGCGGCACGCGCCGTTCCGGTCGCGATGAAATAGCGTGAGAACCGATCGGCTTATTGCTTGCCTTCGGCCGGTGCGACCGCGGCGGGATATGGCCGGCTCCCGAAAATCGCCGTCCCGACGCGGACGAGGGTCGCGCCGAATTGAATCGCGAGCTCGTAATCGCCGCTCATGCCCATACTGAGGCCGCGTAGCTGATGCCGGCGGGCGATTTCCCGTAGCAAGGCGAAATGAGGGCCCGGATGTTGCTCCGCCGGCGGGATGCACATCAAACCTTCGATCGGCAGGCGCAAGGTGTCGCGGCAATGACGAATGAAATCGTCGGCTTCGCGCGGCGCGATGCCAGCCTTTTGCGGCTCTTCGCCGGTATTGATCTGGATATAGGCTTTCGGGTAGCGCTGCTGCTTATGGCATTCGGCTGCCAGGGCATCCGCCAGCTTCAGCCGGTCGACTGTCTGGATGACGTCGAACAGCGCGACCGCTTCCTTGACCTTATTGCTTTGCAACGGGCCGATGAGATGCAGTTCGATGGGATGAGCGGCGCGCAAGCCGGGAAATTTCGCCGCCGCCTCCTGGACGCGGTTTTCCCCGAAGACCAGCTGGCCGGCGGCAATCGCTTCGGCGACGGCTTCGGCCGGATGGGTTTTCGATACCGCCACCAAGGTGATGTCGGCGGGATCGCGCTGCCAGTCCCGTGCGGTGGTGGCGATGCGGCGACGAATGTCGGCGAGGTTTTCGACGATGCTCACGGATTGCCCGAATCTGGTTGCGGCTTGGCGGTGGCGGAATCGCAGGCCTGTCCGCCCGGCCTGCCGAAGAACGATATTTTATCGTGCCGGACGACGGCATTCAATTCAGCCGCGGCGGCGAAACCGGGCCGGTCCATTTGCCAGAACAGAGCCGCACAAAAGAAAAGGGAGTGGTCTCCCACTCCCTTTTCCATTTTCGATCCCCTTCGGGACTAGATCTGTCGATCCAGCTTAGAAGGTGAAGGAGGTACCCAGGCCGATGTTGAACGAGTCGTAGCCGCCATGGGCCGCGTCGTCCGAGCTGCCGCTGGCATGGGCATAGCCGATGCCGGCGTCGAGGTTGATGCCGGGGCCCATCGCATACTGGCCGGTCAGCTCGATCTGGTGAACCTTGCGGTTCGAACCCGAGCTGTCGACGCCATCGATATGCGAGTAGCTGTACTGAGCGCCCACGGTCCAGGCGTCGAAGGTGTAGGCCAAGCCGCCACCGGCAACCCACATATCGCCGCCATGGTTGGAGACGAAATCACCCGTGGTTGCGTCGAAGCGGGCGTTGACGTCCTTCATGTATTCGAAGGCGCCGCCGACCGAGAAGCCGCCGAAGGTGAGGTTCAGGCCGGTCTGATAGAAGCTCTTCTTCTTGTTGCTGTCGCCATCGGTCGCGAGAGCCCACGAGCCGCCGCCGCCCCACTGCACGCTGAAGCCGTCGAAGTCATGCACATAGCTGGCATAGGCATCGACGATCTGCTTCTGGTCACCGGTGTTGGTCGAGTTCATCACGACGTGGCCGTTGCCGCTCTCGTGATTGTCGTTCGGCGACCAGGACAGGGCGAGCTGGAAGCCACCGAAGCTCGGCGTCACATAGACGACCTTCTGGCTCTTGCCGTTCGCGCCGCCGGAGGCGTTTTCGCTGTCGACACCTTCGCAGATCGTCGCCGAACCGGCGAACGTATCAACGAAAGCGTTGTTGTTGATGCTGGTCTGCGAGAAGGCGCCGAAGTTGGCGCTGCCGCCGACCGGCGTGATGCAGGACGAAGCCAAGGCGCTGTTCTGCGAACCGATACGCAGTTCACCGAAGCCACCCTGGAAGTAAACGAAAGCGGCGTCGATCTGGTCGCCGGTCTTCTGCTCGCCTTCCAGCTCAACGCGGGCGCCGACCGTTAGGCCGTTGTCCAGCGTGGTCTTGCCGAGGAAGTAGATTTCGGCGTCGCTGCTGACCATGCTCGCGTCGCGGTTGTGACCGAGGTCGCTCTGGCCGTTGTCGTCGATGTTGACGTCCACGGAGGTCTTGAAGTAACCGCCCAGGCTCAACTTGATACCGTCGGCTGCGAAAGCCGGGCTGGCCACCAGGCCGGCACCGAGCAGAGCCGAAGTTCCGAGGAGAACTTTTTTCATCTCGAGATTCCCTAAGTTTGCGATTGCCACCGGCGCCATACCCTGCACCGGATGCCCCTCGTTCGTGGGTCGGTCGGCTTAGCTGGTCTCGCTCATCAACGCGATTTTCTTGAGAAAAGCGCGTCACCGGTGACGGTGAAATCAGCCAAACGGCCTAAGAAGGCCCGCGAACTGGGATAACTTTGCGGAAAGCCCCGGGAGTGTCAAACCTTTAAACTAAATTCTGTGGCATTTTTCCCCGACTGTGGCATGCCGGCCACAGCTGCCAGGGCGGCCCAATAAGTATTTTAGAAACACTGCGTTAATAAACGCTCTTCAAGTGCCCTTTTTGGTCCTATCACCGGCAGAACACAGCTGCGCCACCGCTTTGGGCCGGTTTTCCGGCGGGGAAATCGAGGCGCTTTCGCGCCTCGATTTGCAGGCATTCTCAGCCGGGAAGGTCGAGTCGGTAACCGTCTTATTAGTTAGAAGGTGAAGGAGGTACCGAGGCCGACGTTGAAGGAGTCATAGCCGCCATTGGCCTTGTCGGCCTTGTCGCCATCGGCATGGGCATAGCCGATGCCGGCATCGAGGCTGATCCCCGGGCCCATCGCATACTGGCCGGTCAGCTCGACCTGGTGGATGCGGCGGTTGTTGCCCTGCGTTCCGCCGATATCCTGGACGCTCGAATAGCTGTACTGGGCGCCGAGGGTGAAGGCGTCGAACTTATAGGCCAGGCCGCCGCCGGCGACCCACATATCGCCGTTGTTGTTCCGCACATTGGTGGAGGATTGGCCGCCCTCGAGATGCTTCATGTATTCGAAGGCGCCGCCGATCGCGAACTGACCGAAGGTCAGGTTCAGGCCGGTCTGGTAGAATTCCTTCTTCTGGGTGCTGCCGCCATTGGTGTCCAGCGCCCAGGAGCCGCCGCCGCCCCACTGAGCCTTGAAGCCACCGAAATCATGGTTATAGGTGGCATAGGCGTCGAGGATCTGCTTCTGGTTGCCCTTTGTGTCCGAATTCATCGTGACATGGCCGTTGCCGGTCTCATGGTTGTCGTTCGGGGTCCAGGACAGACCGAGCTGGAAGCCGCCGAAGTTCGGCGTCAGGTAGACGATCTTCTGAGCTTTGCCATTGGCGCTGTTGCCGTTGGTGTTGTTTTCGGTGTCGACACCTTCGCAGACCGTGGCCGAACCGGCCTTGGTGCTGACGAAGGCGTTGTTGTTGATGCTGGTCTGCGAGAAGGCGCCGAAATTGGCGCTGCCGCCGACCGGCGTGATGCAATACTGCGCCAGCGCGCTCTTCAGCGAGCCGATATTCAGCGAACCGAAACCGCCGTTGAAATAAACCCAGGCGGCGTCGATCTGGTCGGTCTTCTGCTCGCCTTCTAGCTCGACTCGGGTGCCGACCGTGAGGCCGTTATCCAGCGTGGTCTTGCCGATGAAATAGATTTCGGCATCGCTGCTGACCATGCTGGCGTCGCGATTGTTGCCGAGATCATTCTTGCCGTTGTTGTCGATGTTGACGTCGACGGAAGTCTTGAAGAAACCGCCGAGGCCCAATTTGATGCCGTCGGCCGCATAAGCGGAATTGGCGGCAAGGCCGGTCACGAGCAGCGCCGTGCTGCTCAGCAATAGCTTTTTCATAATGATGATCCCCAGTTTGCACAATGTCCGAAACCGGGGCCAATGGCCGGAAACAAACCCCTTGTTTCACCGGATCCCCGCCTTCGGTGCGCCGCAAACTGAGTAAAAGCCGGGCTTCTGTCAAAGCCTATAAGTTCGTTTCTGCGACATTTATGCCAACTGTGGCTTAGCTGCAACTTATTGTAATAATTAGTAAATAATGCGATGCACCGCGTCTATCACGGTTCCGTTACCGAAATATGTCGGTGTCAGAACAAATTAATTGTGATGTTTTTAAATATTATATTCGCAACCGAAACGCGACCGCTCTCCCGCACGGATTCGCGGCAGACACGTTGACAGCGAAACCGTGCAACGCCCTGCGTCAAGAGAAGCAGGGTTATGGAGCAGCAGGCAATATGGCGCGGGGCCCGGGGCAAGCGCCCGGTCGGGGCGTTTCGCCGGAGCAGCGAAGGCTCGACAAGTTCGGCGCCTCGCTGCGAGTGCGATGGGCAGGCTGGCGAAGGGCGAAAACGGGCCGGGGAGGTTCGGTTTGACGCCCTCCGGCCGCTCCGCTGGCCCGAGGGTTATTTCGGCAGCGGCAAATAGCCCCAGCGCTTCATCTGTTCGCGGTTGGCCTCGACAACGCGATCAACCTGCTCCGGGGTCAGGACATCGCGCCATTGATTGGCTTTGCCGCTGCGGAAGAACTTGGAGGCCTTGGGCGGCCGTTCGACGAAACCCTGCTTGTCTTCCTGCTTGCGCAGCTTATCGAAAGAACTGTTTTCAATCGCGCGGATCAGACGGTCCGCCGTCGGCTTCAACCCCAAAAACCGGGCGATCTTGCCAAAAGTCTGGCGCGGCTGTTCCAGCATGTCCTCATAGCGAACGATAAGCTTGCTTGGCACGATCTGCTCGGTCCAGCTCGCTACATGCAGATTCCAGCTGCGGTGGATTTCAAAGACCAGGCGCTCGTCGCCAAGGGTCCCGTTGGCCGGGTTATTGAGAATGCGGATCGCCTCGTCCTGGTCGACCACGTAATGGTGCGCCAGCGAGATCGCCACATCCAGCGGATTGCGCACCACATAAATCGCTCCGGCGGTAAATTCCGGATAGATCATGGGCTTGCCGCCATACTCGATCATGCAGTTATGGGTCTTGACGAATTGATCGTCGATTTTCTTGCCGCAAATATAACGCTGGGCCGCCCAGCGTGTATTGGTGACGTCCTGCTGGGTCCATTCCTGCCATGGCCGCTTCAGGAAGGGCTGGAAGATCTCGATGGCGGAATCGCTGAACGAGAAATCCGTCATCCGGTTGATGTCATAGCCCTCGCGCGGATCGCGTAGGAGGTTATGCAGGAATGCTCTAAGCCAGGTGTTTCCGGATTTCGGGTAGCTCGCCAACCAGATAATTTTACCCATGATGATCAGCTCGTCTCAGCTTCTTCATTAAAATTCCCAGGTCTGAGGCAAGGCCTGAGATAATATTCCTCGGCCAGTTGCGGATCGCATCGGCGCTGGCCTGCCGGTCGCCCCTGCCGATCGATAGGCGGCGATCGATACACAGCGGCCGCTACGCGCCGCTTGACCGCGAACCGCGATATCGCGTAGGTGTTTGCTGGATTTTACGCTCGGCACCACTGGGGGATTTTCCTGCTCGTTCGGTGTCTTATGGGTAAGCTAGGGAAGCCGTCAATATGAAAATGCGCACAGGGATTCGTGGCGGGCGTTTGGCCTCACTGGGCCTGCTGGCCGGCATTGGCCTTGCGTTAACGGCGTGCAATTTCGATATCGGCGGCGAGCAGAAATATCCCGACCAGGCGCGGCGACCGGGCGATCATGGCCCCGTCTATGGCGAGCGCCAGAGCGTCCTTGGCGAAGGCGGCTTGTTCGGCGACAGCACCAAGCAGGACAATGCCGGCGGCGCCGGCGGGATCGGCGTCAATAATCTGCTGTGGCGCGCCTCCCTCGACACCATCTCCTTCATGCCGCTGGTTTCGGCCGATCCTTTCGGCGGCGTCATCATCACCGACTGGTATACGCCGCCGGCGACGCCGGACGAGCGTTTCAAAGTAAACGTCTATATCCTCGGCCGCGCTTTGCGCGCCGATGGTTTGCGCGCCTCGGTGTTCCGCCAGCAGAACCAGAACGGCCAGTGGGTCGATGCGCCGGTTGCCCTCAATACCGCGACCGACCTCGAGAACTCGATCCTGACCAAGGCCCGCGAGCTGCGCGCCGCCAGCAAGCAGTAAGGCCCGGCCCGATCGTCCTCGCAAAGCCGCGGCCCGGGGCCTGAGCCGCGGCGCCGCGGCTTTTTGCCGTTCAGGGTCTGGCAGGACAGTGCCGCGCTTGACCGTGCTGGCCGCAGGCCCTATTCAGGCCGGTGAGCTTTGAAATCACAGCTTTTTGCGCAATCGAGCGGTCATGACATCCCGTTATAATTTCCAGGAAACCGAACCGAAATGGCAGGCCGTCTGGGCCGAGCGCCAGTCCTTTGCCGCCGGTACGGATAAATCCAAGCCGAAATACTACGTGCTCGAAATGTTCCCCTATCCGTCGGGCCGCATCCATATGGGCCATGTGCGGAACTATACGATGGGCGACGTGGTGGCGCGCTACAAGCGGGCGCGCGGTTTCAACGTGCTGCATCCGATGGGCTGGGACGCCTTCGGCCTGCCGGCCGAGAACGCAGCCATCAAGCAGGGTGTCCACCCGGCAAAATGGACCTATGAGAACATCGCCACCATGCGCGACCAGCTGAAAGGCATGGGCTTGTCGCTGGACTGGGCGCGCGAGATCGCGACCTGCCATCCGGAATACTACCGGCATGAGCAGCGCATGTTCCTGGAGTTCCTGCAACGAGGCCTGGTCTATCGCAAGGAGAGCTGGGTCAACTGGGACCCGGTGGACAATACCGTCCTTGCCAATGAGCAGGTGATCGACGGCCGCGGCTGGCGCTCCGGCGCGCTGGTCGAGAAGCGCAAGCTCTCGCAATGGTTCTTCAAGATCACCGATTTCTCCGACCAGCTGCTGTCGGCGCTGGAGACCCTCGATCGCTGGCCGGCCAAGGTCCGCATCATGCAGGAGAACTGGATCGGCAAGTCACAGGGCGCGCGCGTCTTCTTCAGCCTGAAGGGTCGTGACGCGAAGATGGAAATCTTCACGACGCGCCCCGATACCTTGTTCGGCGCCGCTTTCTGCGCGATCTCGCCCAATCATCCTTTGGCCGCGGAGCTGGCCGCCAAGGACCCGAAGCTGGCCGACTTCATCGCCGAGTGTAACCGCATGGGCACCAGCGAGGCCACGGTCGAAGCGGCCGAGAAGAAGGGCTATGACACCGGCCTCAAGGCCGTGCATCCATTGGATGCCGGCTGGGAGCTGCCGGTCTATGTCGCCAATTTCGTGCTGATGGAATACGGCACCGGCGCCATTTTCGGCTGCCCGGCGCATGACCAGCGCGACCTCGATTTCGCCAACAAGTACCGGCTGCCGGTAAAGCCGGTGGTCTGCCCCCGTGATACCGATCCGGCAATGCTGAAGATCACCGACACCGCCTTCACCGATGACGGCGTCCTGATCAATTCCGGTTTCCTCAACGGCCTCGACGTGCCTGCCGCCAAGGCCGAGGTGATCAAGCGCCTGGAGGAACTGGGCGCCGGCCAGGGCACCACCGTCTATCGCCTGCGCGACTGGGGGGTGAGCCGCCAGCGCTATTGGGGCTGCCCGATCCCGGTCATCCATTGCCCGAGCTGCGGCATCGTGCCGGTGCCGGCATCGGAACTGCCGGTCAAGCTGCCCGAGGATGTCACCTTCGACAAACCAGGCAATCCGCTCGACCATCACCCCAGCTGGAAGCATGTCAATTGCCCGACTTGCGGCAAGCCCGCCCAGCGCGAGACCGACACTTTCGATACCTTCATCGAAAGCAGCTGGTATTTCGCCCGCTTCTGCAGCCCGCGCAGCGACGAGCCGATGGACCGCGCCGAGGTCGATTACTGGATGCCTGTCGACCAGTATATCGGCGGCATCGAGCATGCCGTCTTGCACTTGCTCTATTCGCGCTTCTTTAATCGCGCCATGAAGGGCGAGGGCTATGTCGGCATGGACGAGCCTTTCGCCGGTCTCTTCACCCAGGGCATGGTCTGCCATGAGACCTATAGGGACGGCGACGGCAATTGGCTGTTCCCGCAGGAGGTGAAGAAGCAGGACGGCAAGCTGGTCCTGGCCGCCGATGGCACCCCGGTCTTCGCCGGCCGCTCCGAGAAGATGTCCAAGTCAAAGAAGAACGTCGTCGATCCGGATTACATCATCGCCACCTATGGTGCCGATACCGCACGCTGGTTCATCATCTCCGACAGCCCGCCGGAACGCGATATGGAATGGACCGAGGCCGGTGTCGAGGGTGCGTGGCGCTTCAGCCAGCGCGTCTGGCGTCTGGTTGATAGCTGGCTCGCCGCCTATCCCGCCCTCGCCCGCCAGATCCATTTGCCCGGCGCCGGGATCGACAAGGAGGCGCTGGCCTTGCGCCGGATCGTCCACAAGACCGTGGCCGGCGTCACCGACGATATCGAGAAATTCCGCTTCAACCGCGCCGTCGCCCGTATTTACGAGCTGACCAACGCCCTCTTCGAGGTCAAGGAAGGCGCCCTCGCCGATGCCGGCGGCCTCGCCGTCCGCGCCGAGGCGCTGCGGACCCTGGTCCTGCTGATCGGTCCTGCCATGCCGCATCTCGCCGAGGAGCTGTGGCAACGGCTCGGCCAATCCCATCAGCAAGGGACCAGCCTGGTAGCCGACGCCCCCTGGCCGGAAGCCGATCCGGCCCTGGTCCAGGATGACAGCGTCACCATGGCGGTGCAGGTCAACGGGAAGTTGCGAGCCACCTTGGAGCTGCCGCGGGATTTGGATAAGGTGGAGGCGGAACAGCGCGCTTTGGCCGATGCCGACGTGCAGCGGGCCTTGGAAGGCAAGGCGCCCAAGAAGGTAATTGTCGTCCCCAACAGGGTGATCAATGTCGTCGTCTAAGCATTCGCTGCCCGAGCATCTGTCGTCCCGGCCTGAATCCGCACCGGCGGGCGCGGCCTCCGCTTCCCTTTCTGCGTCGCCGGTCTTACCGCGCCGCGCACTGCTCGCCCTCGGCGCGGCGGGTATCGGCAGCGCCCTGCTGTCGGCCTGCGGCTTCCGGCCGATGTATGGCGATCCGGGCGCCACCGCCAGCGCCGGCGGCGCCACCAGCGCCAAGCTCGCCCAGATCGAGATCGAGCCGATCGCCGACCGGGTCGGCCAGCAATTGCACAACCGGCTGCGAGACCGCATGAATCCGTCGGGCCAGCCCGACAAGCCGAATTACCGCCTGCAGGTAACGCTGACCAAGGCCGACCAGGTGATCGTCAACGGCGACAATAATGTCCGCCACAATACCCTCACCGTGACGGCGACCTACTGGCTGAGCCCGGCCGATAGCGACAAGAGCTATCTCATGGACCGGGTCAATTCGCGCGTCCAGGTCAGCTATGACACGCTCGACGATCCCTATAACGATATCGCCACCCAGCAGGACGCCGAGGTACGGGCGGTGGATCAGCTGGCCGATATGATCGCCACCCGGGTTGCCGCCTATTTCTCGCATAACGCCGCCTGAGCGGTGCCCAGCTGGCTTTCCTGGCCGGCTTCCGCCCCGGCGTCGAACTGCGTCTTCGCGGTGGATAAGCGCCATGAACCTGGCCCGCACAAGACTTGGTCCCGATAAAGCTGGATCGCGATGAAACTTGATCGGGGCCAGGTCGACCGCTTCCTGAAACAACCTGATCCGCGCTTCGCCGCGGTGCTGATCTATGGCCCGGATAGCGGCATGGTGCGCGAACGCGGCAGCCAGCTGACTCGCCAGGTGGCGGAAAGCCTCGACGATCCCTTCCGCGTCGTCGAATTCACCGCCGACCAGATCAAGGGTGATCCGGTGCGGCTGCTCGATGAGGCCCAGGCGATCGGCATGATGGGCGGCCGCCGCGTGGTGCGGGTCAGCGGCGCCGGTGACAGCCTCGCCGATGCCTGCGAGAGCCTGCTGGAAGCGCATCGCAGTTCGCAGGATTGCCTGGTCGTCGTCGAGGCCGAGGATATCGCCGGCAAATCGCGCCTGCGCGGCGTTTTCGAAGCGGCACCCAACGCGGCCACCATTGCCTGCTATCATGACGAGGCGGCCTCGCTCGGCGGCCTCGTGCAGGAGCAGATCCGCCAGGCCGGCTATGGCGTCTCGCGCGAGGCGCTCGATTACCTGGCGCAGAGCCTCGGCGGCGATCGCGGCGTCACCCGCTCCGAGATCGACAAGCTGCTGCTCTACAAGGGCGAGGATAAAAGCGAAATCAGCCTCGCCGAGGCCATGACCTGTATCGGCGACCGCGCCGCCTTCGCCCTCGACGACCTGATCGACGCGGTCTGCTCGGGCGATCTGAAGGCGCTCGACAAGCAGTTCGAGCGCAATATCGTCGAGCTGCCGCCGATCGTCATGCTGCGCCGCATGTCGGCGCATTTCCTGCGCCTGCATCCGATGGTGGAGCGCCTGCGCCAGGGCGAACGGCTGGAACAGGTCTTCGCCGCCGCCCGCCCACCGATCCCCTGGCCGGCGAAGCAGCGCTATGAACGCCATTGCCGCATCTGGACCCCGGCTGCCATCGGCCTCGCCCTCAATCAACTGATGGAGACCGAGGCCCAGGCGATGCGCCAGCACGCCCTCGCCGAAGCCATCACGAGGCGCGGTTTCATCGACATCGCCGCCACGGCGCGGCGTCTCAGGGAGCGCGGCGGCGCGCGCAAGTGAACGCGGTGCGCCAGTGAAGGCAAGCGTCCGGCCGGGAGATTACTTTCATCGATCCGGCGCCTAAACTTCAGCTGAGGCCAAGCTCGTTCCCGACGACCGAGAGGTATTGCCGCAGGATATCGGGACGGAGGGCCACGCTGATGCGGTTGCCTCGCCGTTTCACCTCGATCAGCTTTGCTTCGGCAAGAAGCTTGAGGTGATACGACATGGTCGGCGCGCCGATATCATGCGCCTGTCGCAGCGCCGCGACTGAAAGCGGCGCGTGCTGGCTGGCGATCTGCTTGAGGATCGCATAGCGCCGCGGATCGGCGAGTGCGGTTGCGATCAGGGAAAATACATCCCGGCTCCGGCCCCCGCTTGCCATCTTGTATCCCCGGTTACGCCTTGAAACGCTGCTTGCATCGCCGCCGGCCGGTCAGTGACGATGCGTCCAGCTGGAGCCGAGAATCGCCTTGCAGAGGTCGCTGCGCTGGAAGGCAGAGTCCTTGAAGGCAAGATAGTCATCGTTGAAGGTCCCGTAGGTGCTCTGCGGCCGATGCTTCAGCCCCTCGTAGAAGATGTCGATGATCGCATTCCCGAAATCGGCCTCGCGGGGAAAACGGGTGACGACAGCCTTTCGCTCGTCCGCCGTGAAGTCGCCATAGCCGCGACCTGCCACATCCATCGCCGCCCCCACATGCAGCAGCGCGATCTCCGGCTGCATGTGTTCGGGCACCCCGGGGGTCGTGTGAAGGGCGATTGCATTCCACACGGTCTGGATATCCGCTTCGGGGATGCGATGGCTGCGCAGAAAGGCCCGGGCGGCGTTTGCACCATCAACTTCGAAGCGGAGCTGGCTCTCGCCATAGCGTTCCGTCAGTCCGAAGTCGTGGAACATTGCCGCGGCATAGAACAGCTCCGGATCGACCGCCAAGCCCTTGCGGATGCCGGCCAAGGCGCCCCAGAAATAGACGCGGACGGAATGCTTGAAGAGAAGCTCTCCCGCCGTGTCGCGGAGAAGCTCTGTCGCTTCATGCGCCAAGGCGCTATCGGGAATGCGGACGCCAAGGATTTCAGTGTTCATCATTGCACCTGTTCGACAAAAGGGGGTCAGCCGCGCCGAGCCGTTCGACGGCAGGCAGCTGGCCGCTCACTGCCGGTCCGGAATCACGAGCTGCCGTTCAGTCGGGTCCACGACAAAAATGACGAGCAGCCTGGCCGGCTTTTCCTTGCTGGCATTGCGTGTGACCGTGTGGTGGGCGCCGGGATCTTCATGCCAGCTCTCGCCCGGCCGATAGAGCCGCGGCTTCTCACCGCCCACGGCGCTGATGACCTCGCCCGACAGGACATAGGCGTAAATGAAAGCCGATGCCGGATGCCGGTGCGGCGGCGAAGCGGTGTCCGGCGGGAAGGATACTTCCACCGCCAGCAGCGCCTTGCCGGGAACATTCGGCAGATCGCCTTTGAACAGCGGCGTGATGGTCTCCTGCAGCTTCGTGGCCGAGGGGGAGACAGCTGGGGGCGAAACCGTCTCTTGCGCTTTCGCATCGGCCGCCGATACCGCAGTCGCCAGCATCAGGCCGATCGCCATAATTGTCCGTTTCATGTGACGGCTCCCAACGATTGCCGGCCGCTCAATGGGCCTTGGCCGCCGCCGGCGTGGCGCGGAAGCTGATCGCCAGGCGGTTATAGGCGTTCATCAGGCCGATCGCGATGGTGAGGTCGGCCAGCTGCTTGGCATCAAAGGCGGCGGCGGCGGCTTCGTAATCGGCGTCGGGCACGCCGGTCTCGGCGACCCGCGTCACGGTTTCCGCCCAGGCGAGCGCCGCGCGCTCCTGGCCGTCGAACAGTGAACCTGCCTCGCGCCATACCGGCACCAGCACGAGCTTGGCGAGGGTGACGCCTTCCTTCAGCAGCTCGCCGGAATGCATGTCGATGCAATAGGCGCAGCCATTGATCTGGGAAATCCGCAGATAGACCAGATCGACCAGGGTCTTCGGCAGGCCGCTCTGGGCGATATGGCCATAGACGCCGGCCAGGGCCTTCACGCCGGCGGGCGTCGCGGCATTGTAATCCATTCTTGCGGTCATCTTCCTTCTCCTCAATTCGTATGGCGCCGGACGTCTCCCGGCTCCCCCTAGAACTGATGCGGTCCTGGCCGGAAAAAAGCACCAAGAAGGATGATTCCCGCTGTACCATCCGGTCATGACCCTCCTGTCCCTCAAGCTCGATCGTTCCGAAAAGCAGCCGCTTGCCGCACAGATCTACTTGTCGATCCGAAAGGCCATCGAATCGGGGCGCCTCGCCCCGGGCTCACGGCTTCCCTCCTGGCGCGATCTCGCCGCGCAGCTCGGCGTCTCGCGCGGCACGGTGCGCGTTGCCTACCAGCGCCTCATCGACGAGCAGCTGGCGGTCGGCCTCGGCGCCGCGGGCACACGCGTGGCTGATCGTCCGGCCCCTTCCCCGCTGCCGGTTTCGGCGCAGGACACACCGCCGCTGCCCGATCTCTTCCACGGCTTCGGGGCCGTTCCCTTGGCGTTTCAAATGGGGGTGCCATCGCAGAAGGCGTTTCCGTCGAAACTGTGGTCCCGCCTCCTCGGTCACGAGGCCCGGCGATTTGCCGCCGGGACGGTGAGCTATCCGGACCCGCGCGGCGATCCGGAATTGCGAACGGAGATAGCGGCCTATCTGGCGATCGCCCGCGGTATTCGATGCGACCCATCGCAGGTCTTGGTGACGGCCGGCTTCAGCGCCGCCCTGGGGCTGGTGATCGCGGCGCTCCGGCTGCAGGGCACGCCAGTCTGGATGGAGGAACCGGGCTTTCCCTTGACGCGCAACGCCCTTCGGCTGGCCGGCGCGGATCTCGTGGCCGTGCCGGTCGATGGGGAGGGATTGGATTTCGCCGCAGCAATCCGGAACGGCCCTGCCCCTGCCCTTGTCGTGGTGACCCCGGGGCAGCAGGCACCGCTCGGCATGACGATGTCCCTGCAGCGCCGTCTCGCCTTATTGGCCTGGGCCCGGCGCAACAATCTCTGGATCGTCGAGGACGATTATCTGAGCGAACTGCAGCTCACCGGCCGCGCCGCGCCTGCTCTTGCCTCGCTGGATCACGGAGGGCGGGTGCTCCATATCGGCAGCTTCAGCAAGACGATCAGCCCGGCGTTGCGGCTGGGCTTTGTGGTGGTTGCGCCGGAACTGGCGCGCCGGTTCGGCGATCTTGCCGGTTGCGCCGCGCCGGCACCGGCCGCGCTCGTCCAGCGGGCCGTGGCGCAATTCATGCGGGCGGGACACTACCTGCGCCATCTGCGCCGCATGAAGCGCCTTTATACCGGCCAGAGAGAGGCCCTGCTACGCTGCCTGCAGGAATCGGCAGGGCCGCTGAAGGTCCATGCGACCGCCGGAACGGCCGTCGTGGCATTGGTGCCGGACACGGCAGCTGACGTCGACATCGCCTTGAGCGCCGTGCCGTTCGGCCTGGCGCCTTCACCGCTCTCGCCCTGGTATGACGGCGCCGCGTCGAAGCGGGGCTTGCTGCTGGGTGTCACGAACCTGAACGAGGAGCGATTGCCCGGCGATTGCCGCCGCTTGATCCAGCTGGTCCAGCGGCACGGATAGGACCGTCGCGCTCATTGCTCAAAGCCCGCAACGGAGATGGCGCGTGATCGTCCCGCCCTCGTCGGAACGGGTCTGACGTTCTGCCCGCCTCGCCGCCAGTCCGATGCCTTGCCAGAGCCGATCGCGCTGTTGATATCATCAGATGTTATAGCCGCCGGCGACTTCGATCGATTGGGCGTTGATCCAGCGGTTCTCCTCCGACAACAGGCTTGCGATGACGCTGCCGACATCGTCCGGCTCGCCGATGCGGCCGAGCGCCGTGTGCGATGCGAGCAGCGCTTCGAATTCAGCGGTGAGCCCGCCGCCCAGCTCCGTGCGGATCGCGCCGGGAGAGACCGCATTGGCGCGGATTCCCCTGTCGCCGAATTCCTTCGCCATGTAGCGGGTCAGGACTTCGAGCCCGCCCTTGAAGCTGGCATAGGGTGCCACACCCGCTGTCGCCACACGCGTCGTGGCGCTGGTCAGGTTCACGATCTGGCCGCCATCCGCTATCAGCGGCAGCAGGGCCTGCGTCAGGAAGAACGGTCCCTTGAGATGCACGTTGAAAAGGCCGTCGAACTGCGCCGGGGTGACGGTCGCGATCGGGTTGAAAAGACCATAGCCGGCGTTGTTGACCAGGAAGTCGAAATCGCCTCGCGCCCAGGTTTCCTGCAGCACCATCCGAACCGTCTCGGCAAACGACGCGAAGGCGGCGCAATCGGCGACATCGAGCTTGAGCGCGACGGCCTTCCCGCCTGCCCGCGCGATCGTCTCCACCACTTCTTCCGCGGCCTGCGGGTTCTGGTTGTAGGTCAGGACGACGCCCATGCCGTGCTTTGCGCATTGGCGGGCGGTGCTGGCGCCGATCCCGCGGCTGCCGCCGGTGATCATGACGATCTTCATAGGGCCTCTCCTCTGCTTGCCGGATGCAGGGGGAGATAAATCAGGCAGTCCGCAGGCGCTCTCATGAACCTCCTCGAAACTTGCCCATTTCTGCTTTTGTCTTGTGTCCGCTGTTTCGTTCCGACACAACTCCGGCATGCATGAACAACTGCTCGAACTTCGGAGACTGGCGTCGCGGGCGGAAAACCGGCGTACCGAAACCGGCATCCCGCGGGTCGCCATGGTCCAGGGCGCCATCCCCGAGCACGAGCTTTCCGCCGTTTACGATCCGATGATCAATCTGATCCTGCGGGGCAGCAAGACGCTGACGGTCGGTGACCGGACCTTCCGATACGATCCGGCGACCTATTTCGTCATGTCCGTCGACCTGCCGGCGGCCGGCTCCGTGCACCCATCCGCAGCGGGCGAGCCCTATCTGGCGGTCGGCCTGACGCTGGAGCCCGCCATCGTGGCGGATCTGCTGGCCGACCTGCCCGGACCTGTCGGCGGCGGGCTCTACCGTTCCGGTTTCTCCGTCGCGCCGGTCACGGCCGAGCTGCTCGATGCCTGGGTGCGGATGCTGTCGCTGATGGAGCGGCCGCAGGAGATCGCCGCCCTGGGGCCAGCCTATGAGCGCGAAATCCTGTTCCGCGTCCTGCAGGGACCGAACGGCTGGATGTTGCGGGACATCGCCAGTCCCGATGCCGCTCTCGCGCGTATCAGCGTGGCGATTCACTGGATCAGGCAGAACTTCCATCACCCCCTCAGGGTGGAGGACCTGGCGGAGATGGCGGCCTTGAGCGCCTCCGCCTTTCACCGTCACTTCAAAGCGGTCACCGCCCTCAGCCCGCTGCAATATCAGAAGCGCATCCGCTTGTTGCGCGCGCGTTCCCTTTTGATCGCCGGCCAGGGAAACGCCACCGCCGTGGCTTTCGAGGTCGGATACGAAAGTTCGACGCAATTCAGCCGGGAATATGCCCGCCTGTTCGGATTGCCGCCATCGAAGGACATCGCCCGGCTGCGACATAATATACGCCCGGGTTGATATGCCCGGCTTCATACGACTGGCTTGACGCGGTGGTCCTGCGTCGGCGATCGCGACGGCCGCAAAAGAGGAAGAATAAAATGGTGAAAGCGGGATTTGTTGAATGGCCGGATGGCCTGACGCCGTTTGGCGCGGAATGGGATGCCATCCGGCGCGCCATCGAAAGCGATCCGCCGGCCGTCCTGATCACCAACGAGATGCCGTTCGGCGATTGGATCGCCGCTTCCGCCTTCGACCCCGCGGCCGCCGATCGATGCGTTGCCTTGCATGAGGAAGGCCTGGCTGCGCTTGCCGGATTGGGCATTTCCGCGATCCTTTCGTCGCGGCCGATCTGGCAGGGCGAGCGGTTGGTGAACGAGGCCTTCGTCCTGTTGGAGGGGAAGCCGCATCCACTCCACCAGAAACGCTATTTCCCGGCCGAGCCCGGCTGGTATGAGAGCGATTGGTTCGTGACGGGAAAGAATGAGTTCGCGGTTCGGCCGATTGCCGGCCTGGAGACCGGTGTCCTGCTGTGCACCGAGGTCATGTTCAACCAGCATGCCAGGGAATATGGCGAGGCGAAGGCCGATCTCATCGCCGTCCCGCGTGCGACCGGGGAAGACCATGGTCTTTGGCGAACGGCCTGCTCGATGGCGGCGATCGTCTCGGGAAGTTACGTGATCTCCTCGAACCGCTCGGGCCGGGGATCCGGTGGTCCCGATTTCGGCGGCTGCGGCATGGCCTTTGCGCCGGATGGCAGCTTGATCGCGGAGACCAGTTCAGCGCGGCCATATCGCACGGTCGAGCTTGATGCCGCTTGGAGCCGCCGGCAGAAGTCGGAATACCCATGCTATGTAAAAAGGCCGTGACGCCACCTGCAGCGCTGTTACCGTTGCGCCTGTGCCCACGCCGCTATAGGCGCCGCTATCTGGGCGCCATTGCAGGCGGAATGGTCAGGCGGTCAAATTCGGCCGGCAAGCATGGGGCTTTCCTCCGGCCGCAGCGTCAGCACGCTGAACCCGGTCCTGGTCACCGCCACGGTATGCTCGAATTGCGCCGAGAGCTTGCCGTCGCTGGTGAGGACGGTCCAGCCGTCCTCGGCGTGCTTCACCCGCGCGCTGCCCTGGTTCAGCATCGGTTCGATGGTGAAGACCATGCCCTCCCTCAGTCGCAGCCCCGTCCCCGGCTTCCCGAAATGCAGCACCTCCGGTTCCTGATGCATTTCGCGGCCGATGCCGTGGCCGCAATATTGCCGCACCACGGTATAGTCGTGCCGCTTTGCATGGCGCTCGATCGCATGGCCGATATCTCCGAGATGGGCGCCCGCGCGCACGCTTCTGATGCCCTTCCACATGGCTTCGTAGGTGACCTCGACCAAGCGCCGGGCGGCCGGCGCGACCTTGCCGATGAGATAGGTCTTGCTGGAATCGGCGATATAGCCGTGCTTCTCCAGCGTGATATCGAGGTTGACGATATCGCCGTCTTCCAGTCGCTCACCCGCTGAAGGGGCGCCATGGCAGACGACGTGATTTCGCGAGCAGTTGAGCGCGAAAGCATAGCCGTACTGGCCCTTGCTGGCAGGCCGGGCCTGCAGGTGATTGACGATGTAATCCTCGACGAGGTCGTTGACCGCCATGGTGGTCATGCCGGCCAGCACCGTGCGGTCAAGCAGGCCGAAGACGGAAGCCAGGAGCCGGCCCGCCTCCTGCATCTTCGCCAGTTCGTCGGGACGCTTCACCATCGCAAGGCGCCGCTCACGACGGCGGCCGGTGATGGTCGATCGCGACTTTGGCCGCCTTCAGCTGCCGGCGCGCGATCTCGTTGAAGGTAAGGGTCGGATTGGTTTCCGCAAGCATGCCGATCTTGATCCAGAATTCCGCCTGGGCGTTGATCGAGCGGCACATGACGTCGCTCGCCTTGCGGATCTCCGCATGCAGCTCGTCATTGATCTTCACGATACCCATCAGGCCCCGCCACGCGAAAAGGAGATATACGATTCGTATATGAAATGTATATCAGCGCACAGCAATCCGATCAAGCCCGGGCTGTGACGCGACCGTCACAGCAGCTTGTAGAAGAAGCTCGCCGGTTCCGCCCGGCCGCCATCGGCACGCAGCGCGTAGCCCGGCACTTCGCCGAATTTGACCCAGCCCTGGCTGGCATAGAGATGCTCGCCCGCACTGCCGGTTTCGGTATCGAGGGTAAGGAGCCTGAAGCCGCGCCGGCATGCCTCGGCCTCGGCGGCACGCATCAAGGCAGCGCCCAGGCCCCGGCGGCGGGCGCGGCGGTGCACCAGCATCTTGGCGAGGTCGGCGCGGTGCGGCTGGTTCTCCTGCGCGGCTGGAATGAGCTGCACGCTGCCATCGATGCCGCCCGATGCGGTTTCTGCAATGAAGATCAGGCGCTCGCCGCGGGCCTGGCTGGCGAGCGCGCCCTCCCACCAGCGTAATGCCTTGTCGCGCGTCATCGGCCAGATGAAATTGACCGAGGCGCCGCCCTCGACGGCATCGACCAGCAGATCCACCAGGGCTTCACGGCATGCTTCGGCCTCTGCCGGACCGAGCAGGCGGATCACATGGGAGAAGCCGACCGGTCCGGCGGTCATGACAGGCCCTCCTGGGAAATGATGACGGCATAGCGCGCCGTCTTGTGGCCGGCATTGCGGAAGCTGTTGCCCTCGCCGACCCGCATCTGCAGGCAGTCGCCCTTGCCCAGCTGATAGGTGGCGGCCGCGCCCGAAGCCGCGGCGACCGTTACCTCGATCGCACCTTTGAGGACCCAGACATGCTGGTCGATCACCCGCTCGCGGCTCGGCGCATAGGTGATCTCGGCGCCCGGCGGGAATTCCACCTCGACGATCTTGACCGGCGAGCCGGTCCCGGCCGGGGCGACCTCGCGGCGGATATAGCCGCTGGCGGGATCCTGCCAGACCGGCTGGTCGCCGCGCCGCAAAAGGGGTGAGGCCGCGTCGCGGGCAAACAGCGCCGACAGGCTGAAACCGAGCCCGGCGCAAAGCCGGTCCAGCACCACGGCGCTGGCATTGACCTCGCCGCGCTCGATCCGTGAGATCATCGCCCGGCTGACGCCGCTGCGGACCGCCATTTCGTCGAGCGACAATTGCAGCATCGCACGGCGCTCGGCGATCCGCTTGCCGACCAGGGTCGAGAGGGATTCCGCGTCTTCCATGATCAGAGAATAGTATCTCTTATCATGGAGGCAACCGGCAAGCGGATTTGAAAGGCGGCCGAAATGGTTCGGGCCGCGCCCGTGAAGGCGCGGCCCGGTGGCATCCGTCGCCCGGTCCGAGAGGGATCAGGCGGCGCGGATCTCCTGCAGGAAATGGGTGACGCTGTCGCGCAGCGAGCTGGCCTGGCGGGAGAGGATACTGGCGGCGGTCAGCACTTCGGTCGCGGCCGAGCCGGTTTCGCCGGCGGCCTCGGTGACGCCGCCGACATTGTTGGCGACTTCCTGCGTGCCGGTCGCGGCCTGCTGCACGTTGCGGGCGATCTCCTGCGTCGCCGCCCCCTGCTCTTCCACCGCGGCGGCGATGGTGGTGGCGATCTCGCTGATCTGGCTGATGATGGTGGTGATCTCCTGGATCGAGGCGACGGAATCCCGGGTGGCGATCTGGATCGCCTGGATCTGGCCGGTGATCTCCTCGGTCGCCTTGGCGGTCTGGGTCGCCAGGTTCTTCACCTCGGAGGCGACCACGGCGAAGCCCTTGCCGGCCTCGCCCGCCCGCGCCGCCTCGATCGTCGCGTTGAGCGCCAGCAAGTTGGTCTGGCCGGCGATGTCATTGATGAGGCGCACCACGTCGCCGATGCGCTCCACCGCCTTCACCAGGCCCTGGACCCGCTGATCGGTGTTGGTGGCGGTGGTGACCGCCTGGCCGGTGATCTGATTGGACTGCGCCACCTGGCGGCTGATCTCGTGGATCGAGGCCGAGAGTTCCTCGCCGGCCGAAGCGACCGTCTGCACGTTGCTGGAAGCCTCGTCGGTGGCGGCCGAGACGGCATTGGCCTTCTGCGCCGTGCGCTCGGCGATGGCCGACATCGACGAGGCGGTCGCCTGCATTTCCGCGGCGGCGCCGGCCAGCTGTTCCAATACGCTGGAAACCTGAGTGTCGAAATCGTGGATCAGCTCTTCAACATGGCGCTGGCGCCGCTCGCGCTCGGCCTGCGCTTGCTCCTTCTCCTGCTGCATGCGTTCATTGGCGATGCCGTTCTCCTTGAAGACAACGACGGCGCGCGCCATCTCGCCGATCTCGTCGCGCTGCCGGTCGAAGCCGATCAAGGCGGAGAAATCGCCTTGCGCGAGGCGCGTCATGGTCGCGGTCAGGCTGCGGATCGGCCCGGCGATGAAGCGGCTGGAGACGGCGAGCGCCATGATGAGGCCGATGACGACACCGGCGCCCACCACGGTCAGCGTCAGGCGCAGCTGCAGGGTATAGAAACGGTTCAGCTCATCATGGATCGCGGTGATACGGTCCTGGTTGATCTTGGCGAGCTGGGCGATCTCGTCACCGAAAGCCTTGCGGTTGGCGCGGTTCGCGTCGTTATCGCCATAGTCGCGCGCCTTTTGCGGCGAGTCGGCGGTGCCGAGCCGCGCGAGTTCGGTGCGCACCTTGACGAACTGATCGGCATCGGCCTGCGCCTTCTGGAAGACCTCGACATCCTCCGGCCCGATCAGATCGTGCCAGGCGGCCATGTCCTTCTGCAGCTTCTCGAGATTCTTCAGGATGCCGGGCGCGAATTTGCCGGCGGCCTCGGTGTCCTTGGACATATAGACACCGCGCGAATCCATCACCACGGCATAGATCATGGCATTGACCCGCTCGCCATAGATCGAGCGGTTGGCGCTATCCTCCATCTTCTGCACCAGATCCTCGGACCGGAACAAGGTCTGCAGCGCGACCAGACCGATGATGCCGGCCGTGAAAATCAGGATGCAGGTGACGAGGAGGACCTTGGTGCCGATTTTGAGATTGGTGAGCCAGGACATGGGTGAGATACCTCGGGAAGCCTTGGACGTTTGATACCGAGGTTAGTTGTAGTTTCTTAAAGTGTGCTTAAATATGCATTATTTCGGTAACATATTGAACCGATACGAGGTTTGGCCGGCATCCTGAAACTAATCCTAGAAGGTGCCGGCCTGAAAGCGAACCAGTTGGTTCTATTGTGACAACGCGCGGTATCAGGACACGGCTCAGCCGTTGAGCTTGCCGATGATCTCGTCGAGCTGTTCCAGCGTCTTGTAATGCACGATGACCTCGCCGCCGGCGCCGTCGAACTCGATCTCCACCTTGAGGCCGAGACGCTGTTCGAGGTCGCGTTCCAAAGCGCGGGTATCGGCATCCTTGTCTTCCAGGGCGGTGCGCGCCGGCTTGATCTTGCCGGCTTCCGTCTTGCCGGATTTGGGGGTCGCAGTCTTGCCGCCCGCCTTCGCTGCCGGCTTATGCGCCTGGGCCAGTGCCTCCGTCTGGCGCACATTCAGTCCTTGCGAAACCACCTGCTCGGCCAGAGCCACCGGATCGTCGGCCTTGATCAGGGCGCGGGCATGGCCGGTGGTGAGATCGCCGCTGGAAAGCAGCTCGCGCACCCGTTCCGGCAGATCGAGGAGACGCAGCATATTGGCGATATGCGGCCGGCTCTTGCCGATGCGCTCGGCCAGCTGCTCCTGGGTGTAATCGAATTCCTCCATCAGCCGCGCATAGCCGGTCGCCTCTTCCAAAGGCGAGAGGTCCTGGCGCTGCACGTTCTCGATGATGGCGATCTCGAGGACTTCGCGGTCGTTGAGGCCGCGCAGCACGATCGGCACCTGATGCAGCTGCGCGAGCTGCGCGGCGCGCCAACGCCTCTCGCCGGCGACGATCTCAAATTCGCCCTTGCGGCTGGCATGCTCTCTTACCAGGATAGGTTGCAGCACGCCGTTTTCGCGAATCGATTGGGCGAGATGCTCCAGCGCTTCCTGATCGAAGACCGAACGGGGCTGGAACTTGCCTGGATGCAGAAATTCAATCGGCGCGTGTCGCTGGCCGGCGCTGCCCGGCGCGCTTGCCGCGACGGGCTCGGGCGCGACCGGCACCTCGTCGCCGCCCAGGAGAGCGGAGAGACCGCGACCGAGACCGTGTACTTTTTTCGCCGACATGATTGCCCTTACGCCGCTCGCTAGTTGATTGATTGGTTGGCTGGTTGACCGGTTGTCCGTTCGCCGGAAGGCCTGACCGGTCAGCCGGCCGCCGCCAGCGACTTGCCGCTCAGTCCCTGCTCGCGCTTCAGCACTTCGCTGGCGAGATGGATATAGGCCTGGCTGCCGGCGCAGCGCACGTCATAGAGCAAGGCCGGCTTGCCATGGCTCGGCGCCTCGGCGATGCGGATATTGCGCGGGATCGCCGTCTCATAGACCTTGACGCCGAAGAAGGCGCGCACATCGGCCGCCACCTGTTCGTTCAGGCTGGAGCGGCGGTCATACATGGTCAGCACCACGCCCTGGATCTCCAGCACCGGATTGAAGGCCTTCTTCACCCGCTCGACTGTCTTGATCAGCTGGGAGAGGCCCTCCAGCGCATAGAACTCGCATTGCAGCGGCACCAGTACGCAATCCGCCGCCACCATGGCGTTCAAGGTCAGCAGCGTCAGAGAAGGCGGGCAATCGATCAGGACGAAATCATAATCGAGCTTGGCCTTGGAGAGCGCGTCGCGCAGGCGGAACTCGCGCCGGTCGAGATCGATCAGCTCGATCTCGGCGCCCGCCAGATCCGGCGAGGTCGGCACGATGTCCATATTGGGGACCAGGGTCGGCTTGACCGCCTGGGCAATGGTGACGCCGTCGATCAGCACTTCATAAGAACCCTGGTTGCGCTCGCGCCGGTCGATCCCGAGCCCCGTCGAGGCATTGCCCTGCGGGTCCATATCGATGATCAGCACCTGCTTGCCGCAGGCCGCCAGCGCCGTCGCCAGGTTGACCGCCGTCGTGGTCTTGCCGACCCCGCCTTTCTGGTTGGCGACCGCCATGATGCGCGGCTGGCGGATGGCGGCAGCCCCCGCCTTGGCGGCCGGCTGAACACCAGATATCGAGGTATCGTTGGCGGAGTTACTCACGATATGGCCTTCACAAAAGTTATTTGCGCCGGAGATGGCTGATTTTCAGGACGGTCCCCGCAGGGCCCTCACCGCTTTCGGCGATACTGGCCTGCCGCTCAATATCCATTGTCCAGTGCTTCCCCGCGGCGGTCAATTCATCATCGACCCTTGCCCCCTTGAGGAAGAGAAAAACCGTCTCTGCATCGGCAAAAGGAGCCGTCCAGCCCAGCAGTTGATCGAGCGGCGCGCAGGCGCGGGCGGTGATCACCGGCACGGTCCAGGGCTGCAGCGCGTCGAAGCGTTTGGCATGAACGGCGACTCGGTTGCCGATCCCCATCGCCTGGGCGGCCTCCCGCAGGAAGGCGCATTTGCGGACATCGGAATCAATCAGCTGCACCGGCCGGTCGGTCAGCGCCGCCAGGACCAGGCCGGGGAAGCCGGCGCCGCTGCCGAAATCCGCGATCGCGCCATCCGAGCCGGCGGCAATGGAAGGCAACAGCGGCAAAAGCTGCGCGGAATCCAGCATATGCCGCCGCCAGAGATCGGGAATGGTGGCCGGGCCGACCAGATTGATCGCCTTCTGCCATTTGACCAGCAGCCCGGCATAGATCTCCAGCCGTCTCACCCCCTCCGCCAATGTTTCACGTGAAACATCCGGGGCGAGGCGCTGGATTTGCGACATAAAACCGGCGGGATCGAGCGGGGTCATGCGAAGGCCCCCTCACCCAACCCTCTCCCCAAAGGGGCGAGGGCTGAAGACCAGGGCAGAACTCCCTCGCCCCGCTGGCGGGGAGAGGGTTGGCGTGAGGGGTGTTCTTTCATGCGCTGAGCTTGTCGGTCTGCTTCTCGCGTCGCCGCACATGGCGCAGCAGGATGGTGAGGGCGGCCGGGGTGACGCCGGAAATGCGCCCCGCCGCACCCAAAGTGGCCGGCCGCGCCAGTTTCAGCTTCTCGCGCACTTCCGTGGAGAGTGAGGGCACCGTGTCGTAATCCAGATCGACCGGCAGCAGCAGCGCCTCGTCGCGGCGGAAGGCATGGATATCGGCGTCCTGGCGCTTCAGATAACCGGCATAGCGGCCGTCGATCTCCATCTGCTCGGCGATCGCCGGCTTCAGCCCTGCCAGGTCCGGCCAAAGCTGAGTCAGTTTCGAGAGATCGATCTCCGGATAGACCAGGAGGTCCAGGGCCGAGCGGCGCACGCCATCCTGGTTGATGCTGAAACCCTGACGCAGCAGCTCGGTCGGCGTGGCGGTGAGACCCTGCATCAGCGCCCGCGCGGCCTGGATTTCCGCCATTTTTGCCCGGAAAGCCGCAGCACGGGAGGCGCTGACGCTGCCAATCTCGATGCCCTTCTCCGTCAGCCGCTGGTCGGCATTGTCCTGCCTGAGCCGCAACCGGTATTCGGCGCGGCTGGTGAACATGCGGTAGGGCTCGGATGTTCCACGTGAAACAAGATCGTCGATCATGACGCCGATATAGGCGTCGGCCCGGTCCAGCACGAAAGGCGCCTCGAGGAGATCGCCGGCACCGAGATCCGCTCCCCCTGCCCGCTTCGCCGCGTTGATCCCCGCCATCAGGCCCTGGGCCGCCGCCTCTTCATAGCCGGTGGTGCCGTTGATCTGCCCCGCCAGAAACAGGCCCGGGACGCGCCGCGTCTCCAAGGCCGGGGTCAGCTCACGGGGGTCGATGAAATCGTATTCAATGGCATAGCCCGGCCGCAGCATCACGGCCTTCTCAAGCCCCACGATGCTCTTCAGCATCTCGGCCTGAACTTCGGCCGGCAGCGAGGTGGAAATGCCGTTGGGATAGACGGTGTCGTCGTCGAGCCCCTCCGGCTCCAGGAAGATCTGATGCCGGTCCTTGTCGGCGAAGCGCACCACCTTGTCCTCGATCGAGGGGCAATAGCGCGGGCCGGTGCTTTCGATCTGGCCCGAATACATCGGCGCCCGGTGCAGATTGGCGCGGATCAGGCCATGGGCTTCCGGGCTGGTATAGGTGATGCCGCAGGCGATCTGCGGCGTCTCGATCTTGTCTGTAAGATAGGACATCGGCAGCGGCGGGTTGTCGCCCGGCTGGCTCTCCAGCCCCGCCCAGTCGATGGTCTTGCCGTCGAGACGCGGCGGGGTGCCGGTCTTCAACCGGCCGAGCGGAAAGCCCAGCCGCATCAGGGTTTCCGAGAGATGCACCGACGGCGCCTCCCCCACCCTTCCGGCCGGCGTCTTCACCTCACCACAGTGGATGAGGCCGCGCAGGAAAGTGCCGGTCGTCAGCACCACGGCGGCGCAGCCAATGCGCTCGCCCCTGTCGGTGACGATGCCGGCGATGCGGCCGGCCCCATCGAGCACGATGTCGTCGACGGCCGCGCCGAGGATTTCGAGATTGTCCTGCTCCGCCAGCAATTGCTGCACCGCCTGGCGATAGAGCTTGCGGTCGGCCTGGGCGCGGGGACCGCGCACGGCCGGACCCTTGGACTGATTGAGCATGCGGAACTGGATGCCGCCGCGATCGATGGCGCGCGCCATGATGCCGTCCAGCGCATCGATCTCGCGCACCAGATGGCCCTTGGCCAGGCCGCCGATCGCCGGGTTGCAGGACATCTCGCCGATCTTGGCCGGGTCGTGGGTAATGAGGAGGGTTCGGGCGCCAAGCCGCGCGGCAGCCGCAGCCGCCTCGGCGCCGGCATGGCCGCCACCAACGACAACGACATCAACCTGCCTCTGCCACAGCTCAGACATTCTTTAATATCCGTTTTGCTCGAAATCCGTCGCGCCGGCCGGGAATGTTTCACGTGAAACAATCTCTATCTGGCTGAAAGGGCGCATAATTTGCGGCGGATGATTTACGCGAAATCTGGAGAATTAGCAATAAAAGGTCCAAAATATTACGCTTTACGTATAATACGGTTTAAAAAGCGCCTGCTAGCGGAAACCTTGCGTGTCTCTCAAATGAGATACATATTGGGAGGAGATCACTTTGAGGAGAACCACATGGCCACGACCACGATGCTGCATGTGCGGATCGACGAGGAACTAAAGACCGAGGCAACGGCGAAGCTTGCCGCTGTTGGCCTAACCGTATCTGATGCCGTGCGGATCCTGCTGACGCGTGTCGCACAAGAAGGCGGCTTGCCGGCTGGACTGACGTTGGATCCTGCCGCGCATGACGTCTGGTTCCGCGCCAAAGTGCAAGAAGCGCTCGCCGATACCCGGCCTACGGTGCCGCATGATGTCGTCATGAACGACATGCAGGCGGTGATTGATCGGAAGCGCCGTGCGAAGGCTTGAATGGCATCCAACTGCACGCCAGGATCTGCTGACAATCATCGAATATATTGCCGAGGAAAATCCTGATGCTGCACAACGGCTGAAAGACGATATCGAGGCCAAAGCCGCTTTATTGCCGGAACACCCGCAGCTCTACCGGACGGGGCGCGTGGAAGGGACGCGAGAAATGGTCGTGCGGCTGAATTACATAGCCGTCTATATGGTTGACTCGGAAGCTGTCACCATCTTGCGGATTCTGCACGGAGCGCAGCAGTGGCCTCCAATAACATCTGCATGACCAAATCCCCCAACACCAATCATTGCGGCCAGGATCGTTGATCTCAGCCTGACGCCGGATTGCGAAGATCGCGCACCACGTCACGTCTCAGCTCGGCTGACACCCTCGGACTTGGCCCTCGCGTGTCACCGATCCTTGTAATAGGCATCGGCCTTGATCACCTCGACGCCGCGCCAGCCCCAATAGACGCGGTGATGCTGAATGAGCCCGTCGCGGATCTCCATCACTTCGACGAAGTCCATCTGCTCGCCCCCGTTGGTCCCATGGCCAGGCGTCGATCCATGGGCAGGGGTCGCGCGGGGATATTCCCACATGAGGAGCGCACCATCGGTGAAATAGCCGATGCGATGGAAATGGCGCGCGCCGGGCTTGCGCGGCGCGGCTTTGGCGAGCAGCGCCTTGATCGCCGCCTTGCCCTCCAGCCGCCCATTACTGCCGCCATTCAAATGCGGCACCAACGGGCTCTCGATCGTCGCATCCTCGGCGTAAAGGCCGATCATGGCATCGAGGTCATCGGCCGACCAGTATTGGTCCCAGAGGCGGTAGATGCGTTCCGCCTGCGCTTCCAGTTCCGGCGATACGGGCTTGGCGGCGAGATTGTCGCTCATGCTTCGCTCCTTCCCTCTCGTGGATCATGCGGAGAGAAGCGACGCCGCAAGATGCGGGTTCCCTGGCCGGCAGGCTGCTGCTGACTCAACGGTGTCATGAGCGGCGGTGTCATCAGCGGCGGCGTCATGAGCAACAAGAAGAACGACGAAGCGCGACGAGGCGAGCCGCAGCCTCTGCGCGGCCACGTATGCACGGAGCAATCGGCCTCGTGCCATCGACTCCTATCGCATATATGTCCGCGCGAAGAATGCCAGGGTGATGCAGGCGGTGAGAAACAGCGTCCCGGCACGAATGACCCGTGGCGGCGCGATGCGGCCCAGGCATGCGCCGCCATAACCGCCGCCGATCGCGCCAATCAGCATGGCCAAGGTTTCCGGCCAGCGCACAGCGCCGGCAAGGATGAAGGTCAGCACGGCGATGACATTGGCGGCGCTGACCAGCAGCGTGCGGGGTGCATTCAGGCTCTTCAGGTCGCGGCTCTCGATCAGGCCCCAGACTGCCATCATCATGATGCCGACGGCGCCGCCGAAATAGCCGCCATAGACGCCCAACGCAAACTGGATGGCGAGAACCGCGCCTGGGCCGATCCGCCACTTGCGCCGCAGCCACTCGCCGATGCGGCGGCCAAACGTGAGCGCCAGCAAAGCGAGCAGCAGCAGCCAGGGCAGCACCACGTCAAAGGCCCTCACCGGTGTCCAGAGCAGCAGGAGAGCGCCGATCACGCCACCGATCAGCGTGATCAGCAGCAGCGACCACAGAGAGGCGGAACCGACCGGCCCCAACCCGTCGCGATAGGCCCAGGCGCTGACGGCGCCGCCGGGAAACAAAGCGACGGTGCTCGAGGCATTGGCTTGGACCGATGGAACGCCGGCGGCGATCAGCGCCGGCAGGCTGACGAAGGAACCGCCGCCGGCCAGCGCATTCATCCCGCCGGCGAGAAAACCCGCGCCGCAAACCAGGAGGAGATCATTCATGTCAGGACGCGAGATGCCGAGGTCGTTTCAGGTCTTGCACGAGATGCCCGCCCACATAAAAAATCGATGTTTACGGCGAGCCAAGCCGAAATGCCGCAACACGGTTTACTCCCGGCTTTATTTATCAAACGCATCATTAGCTGCCTGCGCCGCGGCGAGATTGGTACCCATCACGACATCAATGGGAGATATCCGGGTGCCTATGTGAATGAGATACCGTGGTGGAAGACAATCATAGCATCGGCATCCGCAGTCACATTGTGACTGGTTCTTCTGCAACAAGAACAAACCCGCCAGAGAGCTGCCGAGGCGCACAAATGACCACCGCCCCTGGAGCGAATGACCATTCTTCTTCGTCAGGTATCGGCCCGAGGATTTTATAGCGATCACGGCCAAGTGGTTCGGCCATCACCGGACGCCACACGTCAACGGCTTCATTTAGAAGCGGCATATAGATTGTGGTCAGCTCGCTCATTCTTTAACCCTTTTTAGCAACGACATCGGGCTGTACGATCCTGCTACTTCCCGATGCAGAACTCGCGGAAGATAATGTCGAGCACATCCTCGATATCCACCCGGCCGGTGATTTCGCCCAGCGCCTGAACGGCGAGGCGCAGGTCTTCGCCTTTCAGCTCCGGCAGGCGTGCTTGCAAGCCGCGCTGCAAGGCGGCTTCGCAGCGTTGCAAGGCCGCGCGGTGACGCTCGCGGGTCAGGGCCGGCGTGGCGCCGAGGGCAAGACGCGTGGCGGCCATGGTGGTCAACGCCTCGACCAGCGCCTCGATCCCCTGCCCCGTCACCGCTGAGACCGGCAGCACTTCATGGCCGGCGATTTCCGATGGCGGCGCTTTCGCCGCGAGATCGGCTTTGTTCAGGACCAGCAGCACGTCGTCATCGACGAGATGCGCCGCGGTGTGGTCGATCAGCGGCTGCGCGGTGCCGAGCAATGAAGCATCCAGCACCAGCAGTTTGAGATCGGCGCTCTCGGCCCGCGCCAGCGCGCGTTTCACGCCTTCGGCCTCGATGGCGTCCGCCGTGTCGCGCAGGCCGGCGGTATCGGCCAGCGTCACCGGATAGCCGCCGAGATCGAGATGGAGTTCGATGACATCGCGCGTCGTCCCGGCCTGCGAGGAGACGATCGCCGCCTCGCGCTTCGCGAGCCGGTTGAGCAGGCTGGATTTGCCGGCATTGGGGGCGCCGAGGATGGCGATCGACAGCCCGTCACGCAGGCGTTCGCCGCGATGGCCATCTTCCAGGTGATCGCCGATCGCCTGCGCCGTTTCCGCCATGACGCGATCGACGCGCGGAATGAGGTCGTCCGGCAGGTCCTCATCGGGGAAATCGATCGCCGCCTCGAAGCGGGCCAGCGCCATCAGCAGCGCCTCGCGCCAGCCGTCATAGAGCTTGGCCAAGGCACCGCCCGCCTGGCGCATGGCCTGGCGCCGCTGCGCTTCGGTTTCCGCGGCGATGAGATCGGCAAGGCCTTCGACGGCGGTGAGATCAAGCTTGCCGTGATCGAAGGCGCGACGGGTGAATTCGCCGGGTGCGGCGAGGCGCAGGCGATGGCTGTCGGTCAGCTCGCGCGCCAGCGCGGCCGCCACCGCCTTGGAGCCGTGGATATGCAGCTCAACGACGTCTTCGCCGGTGAAGCTGGCCGGGGCGGGGAACCACAGGACCAGCGCCTGGTCGATCAGGTCATGGCCATTGATGGCGTCGGTATCGGCAATGGGCGTATCGAGATCGCCCGGGCCCAGGCTGGCCCAGAGATTGCGCCGCACGGCGCGGCGCGGCGGCGGCAGGGGGCGCCGAGTCAAGGCCTGCAAGGTCGGCCCCGCCGCCGGTCCCGAAAGACGAAAGACCGCGACGCCCGCCTGGCCCGGCGCCGTCGCCTGCGCATAGATGGTCGTCATGATCGCCGGCGATTTGCCGGCGCGAATACCGCCTGAGCCGATGTCATCTCGACAATCCTCGCCTTCCTCGCGTCGCAGCCGCCGCCGCCCGCTTGCGCCGGCGCTGGTTACTCGGCGCTCATTCTGCGCGCCGCGCGGTCTTCCGGCAACTTGTCGCCGGGCTGCAGCATCAGCCGCTCGACCCGCTTGCCGCCGATCAGATGCTCCTGCAGCACCGCCTCGGCATCCTCGATCGAGGCGATCGAATACCAGATGCCTTCGGGATAGATGACCACGGTCGGCCCCAATTCGCAGCGATCGAGGCAGCCCGACTGGTTGATGCGGACATCCTTGATGCCAAGCTCCTTGGCCCGCGCCTTCATATAATTGCGCAGCTTCTCCGCCCCCTTGGTCTTGCAGCAGCCGCGCGGATGTCCGGCAGGACGCTCATTGACGCAGCAGAAGACATGGGCCTGGTAATAGGGCGCCGGATCGCCCGCCAGGCTTCGGTTGGGCAGGCTGCGGTCGGTCTTGTCGGTCATCTGGCTCACTTGGAATGGCAGGAAGGGGATGGCGGCGCCGTCAGAAGGCCGGCGCGTCACGGGAGAGATACTTATCCGAGGGGACGCGGCAATGCCAAGCCGCCACCCCCGGGGCGGGACGGGCTATTTCTTATCGCTCGTGGTGCCGCTGCTGCCGCCACTGCTGGAACCGCTCGGCCGGAATTGCTGCCAGAACAGCTTCTGCATCTGCTCCAGCCCGGCGACGCCGGCCGGCATCCAGGTCTTCAGCAGGGTCTCCGCATCGGTGCCGCGCATCGCCGACATCATGCGGTCCTGCATTTCCTGCATCATGACCTTCTGCATCGGCTGCACGTCCGGCAGGCCGAAAAAGGTCCGCGCCTCTTCCGGCGTGCATTCGAGATCGATCTTCACTTTCATCATCCACCTCGCAATCTCTCTCACCTTAACCATGCCGCCCGCCCCACCGCAACCTTGCGATGCGAAAACACCCCCGGCCTCCCGTGCTGGCCGCCGCCGCTCGCCCCTCTCCCGGCGCGTGGCGGCACAAGGCGCGGATAGTGCAACGCAACAGGCGATGCCAGATATTGGACCAAGACCTTCACGCGGGCGCGCCGAAACGGGAACAAGCGCCGCGCGCAGGCGCTATACTGTGACACCTCGATTGCAACCCGCCGCCCGCAACGCACGGAAGGGTCCCATGACCGAAGCCGATTCAACCCAGAACGGTCGCCCCCAGGCTCCCGGCGATCCGATCCCCGGCCGTCCCGGCAACCGGCTCGCCGCCGAGGTCAGCCCCTATCTGCTGCAACACGCGCATAACCCGGTCGACTGGTGGCCCTGGGGCGAGGCGGCATTGGCCGAAGCCAAGGCCAGCAACCGGCCGATCCTGCTTTCGGTCGGCTATGCCGCCTGCCACTGGTGCCATGTCATGGCCCATGAAAGCTTCGAAAACCCGACCATCGCCCAGCAGATGAACGAGCACTTCATCAATATCAAGGTCGACCGCGAGGAACGGCCGGATCTCGACACGATCTATCAGCAGGCCCTGGCCTTGCTGGGGCAGCAGGGTGGCTGGCCGCTCACCATGTTCCTGCGGCCGGACGGCAAGCCGTTCTGGGGCGGCACCTATTTTCCGCCGGAGAGCCGCTGGGGCCGGCCCGGTTTCGCCGATGTGCTGCGGCTCATCACCGAGACCTATGTCACCGATCCGGATTCCGTCGGCAAGAACGTCGCCGCGCTGGAAGAGGCGCTGCAGAAGCTCGCCCGGCCGCAAGCCGGCGATGCGGTGACGCCCGATATCATCGAGCGGATCGCCGAGCGGCTGGTGCAGGAGGTCGACACCATCGATGGCGGCATCAAGGGCGCGCCAAAATTTCCGCAGATACCCATTTTTGCGTTGTTCTGGCGCGGCTGGCTCAGGAGCGGCAATCTGCAGATGCGCGAGGCGGTGATCACCACCCTCACCGCCATGTGCCAGGGCGGCATCTACGACCATCTCGGCGGCGGCTTCGCCCGCTATTCCACCGACGGCAAATGGCTGGTGCCGCATTTCGAGAAGATGCTCTACGACAATGCCGCACTCCTCGGTCTCCTGACCGAGGTGTGGCAGGAGGTGCGTGACCCGCTCTATGCCGCGCGCATCGCCGAGACCATCGGCTGGCTGGAACGAGAGATGCTGACCCATCCCGATGACAGCGGCGACCGCGCCTTCGCCGCCACGCTCGATGCCGATAGCGAAGGCATCGAAGGCAAGTTCTATGTCTGGGATGAGGCCGAGATCGACCAGGTGTTGGGCGCCGAGGCAGCGCTCTTCAAGCGTTTCTACGATGTGCGTGCGGAAGGCAACTGGGAAGGCCATTGCATCCTCAATCGCCGCGCCTTGCGCGATGCGCCAGCGCCGCAGGAAGAAGAAACGCTGATCCTCCTGCGCGGCAAGCTGCTGGCGGCGCGCAGCCGGCGCGTGCGCCCCGGCTGGGACGACAAGGTGCTCGCCGACTGGAACGGCATGATGATCACCAGCCTCGCCCGCGCCGCGCTTGCTTTCGACCGGCCGCCCTGGCTCGCCTTGGCGGAGAGCGCCTATCGCTTCGTCCGGCGCCATCTGCGGCGCGGCGCCGGCGACAGCAATGACCGCAGCGACAATGATGGCGGCGGCACGCTGCGCCTGCATCACGCCTGGCGCGCCGGCAAGAGCGGCGCCGGCGCCATGCTGGACGATTACGCCCATCTCGCCGCGGCCGCCTTGGCTCTCTACGAAGCGACCGGCGAGGATGCCTATCTCGCCGATGCCAGGGAACTCGTGGCGACTCTCGACAGGCATTTCTGGGACCGCGCCGATCACGGCTACTTCGCCACCGCCGACGATGTCGGCGACGTCATCCTTCGCACCAAGAGTGCCGCCGATAACGCGACACCGAACGGCAACGGCACCATGATCGAGGTCCTGAGCCGGCTATACCATCTGACCGGCGAGGCCACCTATGCCAGCCGGGCGATGCAGCTGGTCACCGCCTTCAGCGGCGAGATCCACCGCAACTTCTTTCCGCTCGCGACTTTCCTCAATGCCGTGGATTACCACCTCAACTGCCTGCAGCTCGTCCTGGTCGGCCGGCGCGATGAAGCCGGGGCGGCGGCCCAGCTGAAGATCATCCAGGAACAATCGCTGCCGACCAAGCTGCTGCAGGTAGTGGCGCCGGGCGCCAGCCTGCCGGCGCAGCATCCGGCCGCCGGCAAGGGCCAGATCGACGGCCGCGCCACGATCTATATCTGCCGGGGTCAGACCTGCGGCCTGCCGATCACCGACAGCGATGCGTTGCGCCGCGCCCTGTCGGAACAGGCGATCTGATCAGATGCTGCGTCCCCGCCGCCTCGATCACGCGATTGATCTCCGCCCGCGAAGAACCGATAATCCCGCCACGCATTGAAGAACGACCATGACGAACAACGCCATTCTGCAAACCGAGATCGGTTGGGCCAGTATCACCGGCACCGATACCGTCATCACCCGCCTGTTCCTGCAGCGCGAGAAGCCGGCCGAACATGAGCCCACGCCATTGCTGCGCGACGCCGCGCGCCAGCTTGCCGCCTATCTGCGAGGCGATCTGCATCATTTCGATCTGCCGCTGCAGGCCGATGGCAGCGATTTCGCGAAAAGCGTCTGGGCCGAGATGCTGAAGATCCCCTATGGCCGCACCCGCACCTATGGCGATGTCGCCAATGTCCTGGGGGCACCGGCGCAACTCGTCGGCCAGGCCTGCGGACAGAACCCCATCGCCGTCATCATTCCCTGCCACCGCATCGTCGGCACCAATTGGCTCGGCGGCTATACCAGCGATCTCGGCGTCGATGCCAAGGCCTATCTGCTGGATCTGGAAAGCGGCCAGGAGCGGCTGTTTTAGCCATAGTCGCCCGGATGACCGGCGGCCACCGAATCAGCCGACCGCTTCCGATAGCCGCGCGCGGCGCAGCGATGCGGCCGCCAGATGCCGCTGCACCAGGCCGACCAGCGCCGAGACGTCGAAGGGCTTGGCGAGATATTCCTCCATGCCGGCGGCGCGAAACCGTGCCGCATCATGCTCGCCGGCATGCGCCGTGAGGGCGATGATCGGCAATTCGCTCGCCATGCGCCCGCTGCCGCGGATCCGCTCCGCCGCCTCGATCCCGCCCATGCCGGGCATCTGGATATCCATCAGCACCAGCAGGTAATCGGTGCCGGCAACTTGCCGCAATGCCGCCTCGCCATCGCCCACGCAATCCACCACCACCGGCATTTCACGCAGGATATCCAGGACCAGCCGGCGGTTGACCGCATTGTCCTCGGCCAGCAGGATGCGCGGCAGCGAGGACCCGTCCGGGACAGCCGCGCCGAAGCTTTCCGTCAGGTTGGGAAACTCCGTCGGCGCTTCCATCTGCGCCGCAGCGGCGAGCGCCTCTGCTGCCTCGGCCTCGGCCATATCTGCATCGATTAGGGCGGGTGCGCCGGGCAGGTAGACGGTCATGGTGCTGCCGAGGCCGGGCTCGCTGTCGATGCTGAGCAGGCCGCCATGGGCCTCGGCCATGGCCTTCACCAGCGGCAGGCCGAGGCCGGTGCCGTGATGCTGACGGGCGATCTCGCCATCCACCTGGCCGAAGGGATCGAGCGCCTTCAGGATGTCGTCGGCGGTCATGCCGATGCCGGTATCGACCACCGTCAACGCCGTGCCGCCGTCATCGTGGCGGGCGATGCTGAGCGTCACCCGGCCGCCGGCCCGGGTGAATTTCAGCGCATTGCTCAAGAGATTGATGACGATCTGCTTCAGGCTGCGCTCGTCGCCATAGATTGTCACGCAGCCCGGCATGATCTGCACCAGCAGCTTGATCTGGCGGTCCTTGGCGAGGCCTTCCATCAACCGGGTCGAGCCGGCGGCGAGATCGGCGACGGAAATGTGCCGCTTGTCGAGCTCCATCCGGCCGGCCTCGATCTTGGAGAGGTCCAGCACATCGTTGATCAGCGACAGCAGATGCGCGCCGCTCTCGTGGATGAGGCCGATATATTCCTTGTATTTCGGCACGCCGATCGGGCCGAACAATTCGTCGTCCATCAGCCGCGTGAAACCCAGCACCGCATTCAAGGGCGTCCGCAATTCATGGCTCATATGGGCGAGGAAGCGGGTCTTGGCACGGCTCGCCTCGACGGCGCTGAGGCGCGCCTCCTCCAGCTTCTCCGCCAGCTCGACCAGCGTACCCGCCTGCTTCTCCAGCTGCTTGTGTGCCGCTTCCAGCTCCGCCTCGCGGCGCTTCTGCGGCGTCAGATCGGTACGGATGCCGACGACGCTGCCGTCGCTCATGCGCTGCTGGCTGATCAGCACCCAGCGGCCGCCGGATAGCGGGCGCTCGACGCGCAGGTTGTCGCCGCTGTGAAGCAGCTCCAGGACCTCGTCGACATAATCTTCGGCACGGCCGATCGCCTCGACGAATTCGCCGTTCTCGGCGCCGTAGCGCAGGAAGTCGCGATAGGAGCGGCCGGGCTCCAGCAGATGCCCGGCAATCTGATAGATCTCCTTGCAGCGCTGATTGGCAAGGATGACGGTATCGTCCGGTCCGACCAGCAGGAAGCCCTCCTGCATCGCCGCCACCGCATCCAGCAGGCGCTGCTGCGCCCGCTTCAGCTCGGTGATGTCGGACCAGATGCTGACGATGCCGCCTTCCTTGGTGCGCCTTTCGCTGACCCGCACCCAGCCGCCGTTATGCAGCGGCAGTTCGAAGCTGCCGCCCTCGCGATGCATGGTCATGCGCTCATGGACATATCGCTCGGGATCAGGCATGCGGCCGATCTCGCCATCGGGGTGGCGTACCATGTCGATGAAAGGAAGGCCGGTGAGATCGCCCATCTTCGCCAGGAAGGGGAAGAATTCCAGGAAGCGCTGGTTGTGCATGATCATGTGGTCATTGACGTCGAACCAGGCGAAGCCGTCGCTGAGGCTCTCGATGGCGTCACGCATCTGCCGGTCCGCCACCACTTTGGCCGTGATATCCGTCATCGCGCCGACCAGCCGCACCTTGCCATCGCCCACGGCCTGGCGGCTGATGATGCGGCTCTCGACATGCACGGTGGCACCGTTGCGATGGCGGTAGCGCCCGGTCACGCGCAGCACCCCGGCCGGCCTTTGCAGATAGGTGTCGATCGCGGTCAGGATGCGGGTGCGGTCATCCGGCTCGATCAATTTCTCCCAGGTGGCGAGGCTGTTCGGCAATTCCTCATCGCTATAACCGAACATCTCCTTCCAGCGCGGCGACAACCAGACATGGTTGTCATCCACATGCCACTCGAAGATGCCGTCGCCGCTGCTCGCCACCGCCAGCGACAGCAATTCGCGGCCTTCTTCCAGTTCGGCTTCCAGCCGCTTCAGATCGCTGATGTCGTGACCGACGCATTGGTATTCGGAGACCGCGCCGAAGGCATCGAACAGGGCGCGATTGACCCAGCGCAGCGAGCGCCGGCCGCCGCCGGGCAAGGGCTTTTCATATTCATGCAGGCAGATCGGCTGCTCCGGAGACAATCTGCCGAGGTGCTCGAAAATGTCCTGCAGCTCTTTCGGCGTCACCAGGTCGCTGAGCTTGATGCCAAGCAGGTCTTCCGGCGCCAGATTGTAGAAGGCAGCATATTGGCGGTTGGCAAAGGTGATGGTGCAGTCAGGTTTGAAACGGACAATGGCCTCCTGCTGATCCTCCACCACCGCGCGATAAAGCGCATCGCTCTGGCGCCCGCGCTCGACCGCCAGGCGATCGGTGGTCACGTCGGTGAGGAGGCCGTCGAGGCGGACCGGCCTGCCATGGTGATCGGTCACCATATTGGCCTTGCATCTGACCCAGCGTACCGAGCCGTCGGCGCAGATCAGCCGATGCACCAGATCGAAGGGCTCGCCCTCCAATGTGCGATGCAGCGCCGCGAGCCGCAGCACCTGGTCTTCCGGCGGGGTAATCTCGTCGAGGAATTCCCGTCGCGCCAAAAAAGCCTCGGCGCGGTGGCCGAGCAGCTTCTGCACCGACGGCGAAACATAGCCGAGCACGAAATCCGGCAGGCTCGCCGACCAGACGACGCCGGCGATCTCGCCCATGACTTCCGCCAGATGCGCCTGGGCAAGCCGGGTCTGCACCGGCGTGCCGTCTTCGGCGGCGAGATAGGCTGCGGCGCCGAACCGCCGGCGCGACGCGCCCAGGAGGTGGCCGGCAACCTCGGTTGCCGAGCGCAGCAGATCACCGATTTCGGGATCATAGCCTTCCGGCCGGTCAAGCAGGCAGATCAGGCCATGTGCAAGGGACGGGCCGCCGGACAGGCCAGCCAGCCAGAAATGTCGCAGCTGCGGCCAGGCCTGGGCAATGACCGCCGCCGCACGGTCGCCCGCACCGTCAGGCGCCCCATCGGCCACGTCACCGACCGCTCCGGCGATCACCTCCTGCGTTGCCAGGCGGGTCGATAGCTGGCCATCCGGATCGCGAAGATTGGCCGCCGGTATGTTGACCGCGGCAAGGATCTGCCACTCGCCCCCGGGCGCCGCTGGCGCTTCGCCTTGATCGGCACCGGGTCCAAGGCAGGCCTCGGCAATGAAGCCGGCGGCGCTGCCGCTGAGATCAACCAGGATGCGCAGCAGCTCATTCAGGGTGAGCAGCGGATCCGCACCGGCGATGACACGGCCCTGCAGGGCGATGACCGCCTGCTGCAGCCCCGCCTGCAAGAGGAGGCGCCGCTCCTTGCCCTCGATCGCCTGCGCTGCCCGCTCCACGCGCAACCCATTCCTCCACCAAAGGCGGTGCAACCTGCCCCATTTCCGCTAGGAATCTGGTCAGGAATTGCCACGTCCGTATTCAAGGCCGTCCGATCAGGCCTGATTTGCATATGACAAGCGCCGGCTCCCCGCGATCCGGCTCTATGCGGCCTGTTCCTCGATCCGCTTAATCTAAGGATCAAAAGTAAAGAAAATGCAGTCAAAGCGACCTTCCCCGCGCCGATCCTGCCGCCGCGACGGATTTCCGCGCCAGCCGCCTTGAGGTTGCGCCGCCAGGCCCATAATGGACAAGGCCATCCGGGGATAGGACTGGGGATAGGACCGGGCCATGAGAAAAACATGCGGGAACATGCCGGTCCGGGAGAAATCCGCGCCGCTGCCTGTCTTGACGTGCGCCGGATTTCTCTGCAGGCTGCCGGGGTCAATACGTCTTCAGGGCAGGGTGAAACTCCCTACCGGCGGTAGGACGGCGGCGGATCGCAAGATCGGTTGCTGTCGAGCCCGCGAGCGCCGGCTTCGCAAGAGGCCGGGTCAGCAGATCAGGTGCGAGGGGCCATCCCTCCATTCCTGGGCCGACGGTCACAGTCCGGATGAAAGAAGACGCTGGCCAGAGAGCTGGGCTCGGCGGCATTGTGCCGTCGCGGCCGTCAAGCATATCGCTGACCATCAACCGCCCTGAAACGTTTGTCGCCAGTAGATGCGAGGAGCGTTTCGATGAATATGCAGTTTTCCACACCTGAGAATTTCGACCAGCCCCGGAAGCTCGACAGCCGCATTCGCCAGCGTGTCGAAGCCGCCCTGGAGGCCATGCGCAGCGGCATCCCCGTGGTGCTGTTCGACGACGACGACCGCGAAAACGAGGCCGATCTCGTGGCCGCGGCGGAAACCTTGAACCATGACGTGATGGCCCGGCTGATCCGCGACTGCAGCGGCATCGTCTGCCTGTGCCTGGACGACGCCACCGTCCGCCGTCTCGCCTTACCGCCGATGGTGGAGCGCAACAACAGCCGTTACGGCACCGCCTTCACCGTCTCGATCGAGGCGACCCATGGCGTCACCACCGGGGTCAGCGCCGCCGACCGCCTGACCACCGTCAAGGCGGCCATCGCCGACAAGGCCGGCCCCGCCGATCTCGCCCGGCCCGGCCATATCTTTCCGCTACGCGCGTCGCCGGGCGGTGTCCTGGAACGCCGCGGCCATACCGAAGGCACGGTCGATCTCGCCCGCCTCGCCGGGTTGAAGCCGGCCGGCGTGCTCTGCGAGCTGATGAAGCGCGACGGCAGCATGATGCGGGGCAAGGCCGCCCGCGATTACGGCCGCCGCAATGGCTTCCCCTGCCTCACCATCGAGGAACTGCACGCCTACCGGCTGGCGACCGAAGAAACCGCCGACGCCCGGGCTCAGGCCACCGCTGCCTGACCGTTTCGGACCGGCATCGCCACCCCCTTGATGGGGGCTGGCGATGCCGCCTCCACCCGCACCCTTGCCTCTCTACCCTGCCGCATTGCCGGCTGGACAGCTCTGCCGCGACTTGCTTTGATCGCCTCATCCGCCGGGACTCTCCGGCGCCGGATCGCCGATCCGCCATCCCATCAAAGCCAAGGACCAGCTTCATGACAGACCATGCTATCCGTATTCATCAGACCGGCGGCCCGGAACAGCTGCGCTGGGAAGAGGTCGAGGTCGGCGCGCCGAAATCCGGCGAGGTGACGCTGCGCAACACCGCCTGCGGCGTCAATTTCATCGACACCTATCATCGCTCCGGCCTCTATCCGATGAATCTGCCGAGCGGCCTCGGCCTGGAAGCCGCCGGCGTGATCGAGGCGGTCGGCCCCGATGTCAGCGGCCTCGCCGTGGGCGACCGGGTCGCCTATTGCTCGGCGCCGATTGGCGCTTATGCCGAGCGCCGCAACTATCCGGCCGAGCGGCTGATCAAGATCCCGAAGGAGATCGACGACAAGACCGCCGCCGCCATGATGCTGCAGGGCATGACGGCGGAATATCTCATCCGCCGCACCTATCCGGTGAAGCCCGGCGATATCGTGCTGCTGCATGCGGCGGCCGGCGGCGTCGGCCAGATCGCCACGCAGTGGCTGCGCCATCTCGGCGCCACCATCATCGGTACGGCGGGCTCGCCGGAGAAGCTGAAGATTGCCGCCGAACTCGGCTGTCATTTCGTCATCAACTACCGCGACGGCGACTGGGTGGCCAAGGTCAAGGCGGCGAGCGGCGGCAAGGGCGTGCATGTGGTCTATGACGGCGTCGGCAAGGACACCTTCATGCCCTCACTGGATTGCCTGCGGCCACGCGGCTATATGGTGACCTATGGCAATGCCTCCGGCCCGGTACCGGCGATCGAACCGCTGCTGCTGTCTCAGAAAGGCTCGCTCTTCCTCACCCGTCCAACCCTGATGGCCTATACCGCCAGCCGCGAGGATCTCGAGCTCTCCGCCAAGGCGGTGATCGATGTCATCACCAAGGGCGTCGTCAAGATCAACGTCAATCACACCTATGCGCTGAAGGATGCGGCGCAAGCCCATCGCGATCTCGAGGGCCGCAAGACCACCGGCTCGGTGGTGCTGCTGCCGTAAGAATCGGAAGATGCGGGCGCGATGTCCCGCTCGCCGATTGCCAGCACCTCATCGCGCTGAACGCCCCTCACCCCGACCCTCTCCCCACTAACGTGGGGCGAGGGGGCAATGGGCATGTCATAGACCCCGCCATCCATCATCAAACCGTCATCAAGCGCGCTTATACGGGCAGTCTCGCCATTCTGACAGAGGGCTTACATGTCTGCTCAGTCTTCGCGCCCGCCGCACCGCTTCTTCGCTCGCCTTGCCGTCCTGCTTGCTGCCGCCAGCTTCGTCACCTGCACGGCCCTGGCCGCTTCCAGCGCGGTGCAGATCATCGACAGCCAGGACCCGGCGCTGAAACTCGGCACCGTCAGTTTCCCCGGCGGCAAGACCGTCAATCTGACGGTCGGCATCGGCTCCTCGCTCTACCATGCCAAGGCCGACCCGAAGAACGTCTTCTGGTCGATCACCGATCGCGGCGCCAATATCGATTGCGGCGCCGATGTCGAGGAAGTGACCGGCCTCTCGGCACAGCAGATCTGCATGGGCGACGACAAGGGCAAGCTCTTCCCCTTCCCGGACTTTACCCCCAGCATCAGCAAGATCGAGGTCGAGAAGGACGGCACCTTCAAGATCCTGCAAACGATCAAGCTGGCCGATGCCGCCGGCAAGCCGATCACCGGGCTCAGCAATCCCCTGAAGGCGGCCAAGACCGAGAAGGCCTATGGTGTCGACGGCAAGCAGATCGCGTTCGATCCCAATGGGCTCGATACCGAGGGCCTCATCCGGCTGAAAGATAAGAGCTTCTGGGTGGGCGAGGAATATGCGCCGAGCCTGGTCCATATCGCCGCCGACGGCAGGATCCTCGAGCGCCTGGTGCCGGTCGGCATCGACCAGGATCTCACCGGCGCCACCTATCCGGTCAAGGCGGCCTTGCCGGCGATCCTCGCCAAGCGCCAGCTCAATCGCGGCATCGAGGGCATCGCGCTCTCGCCCGATGAGAAGTACCTCTATGCCATCGTGCAGAACCCGCTCGCCAATCCCGACGCCGCCGCCTACAAGAAGGCGATCGCCACGCGGCTTATCAAGATCGATCGCGCCAAAGAGAAAGTGATCGGCGAATACGTTTACACGCTCGATGACTACAAGACCTTCCCCGACGACAAGGACGCCAAGCAGCAAAGCGATGTCCGCATCTCCGAGCTGATGGCGGTCGGCAGCGACAGGCTGGTGGTGCTGGAGCGCATCGCCAACACGACCAAGCTTAATTACGTCGAGATCGGCAAGGCGACCAATATCCTCGCCACCGCCTGGGACGACGCGGCGACCAGCCCCAGCCTGGAACAGCTCGACCATGACGGCCTCGCCAAAGCCAAGATCGTGCCGGTAAAGAAGAAGCTGTGGCAGATCAGCAGTGACCATCCCGGCATGCCGGCCAAGCTGGAAGGCATGACCATGGTGGGCGGCCATGATCTTTATCTCATCAATGACGATGATTTCGGCATCGAGGGCGACCATACCCGCATGGTGCATCTGACCGTCAATCCGCCGAAATTCTGATCGATCTATCCCGATACCCCCGCCCTAACCCTGCCCCGAGCCGGGGGAGGGTCAGGGCGGGGGCGGGTTAGCGAGATAATCCGCCGCGCCGCCGGACCTGCCGGCGGCTACAGCAAATTCTGCCAGGTGCGGGCGAAGAGCTCGTGCATCTTCTCGCCGAGCGGCCGGTCCTCCCAGGTCTCGGGATCGATGCGCTTTGCCTTGGCGACATCTTCCTCGAACATGGCGGCCAGGGCATCCGCGGTATCGCTGCCCAGCACCACCGCATCGACCTCGTCGTTGAAGAGCACGCTGCGCTGATCGAAATTCGACGAGCCGATCGCCGACCAGACATGGTCGATGATCACCGTCTTCGAATGCAGCACGATGCCCTGGGTTTCATAGATCTTCACCCCCGCTTCCATCAGGTCCTCGTAGTGCGAGCGGGCAACGGCAACTGCCGCCTCGGAATCGCTCTCATCGGGCAGCAGCAGGCGCACATCGACGCCGCGCTTCGCCGCCTCTTCCAACGCTTCCTTCTCCTGATGCGACGGTACGAAATAGGCGGCGCTGAGCCAGATCGATTTCTCGGCATTGCGGATGGCCGAGATCAGCGTCACGTAATAGCGCGAGATCTCGTGGCTGGGCTGGCTGCCAATGACGCGGATGACCTCTTTTCCGCGCGGCTCGACCTTCGGGTAGAAATGGCTCTGGTCGATCGCCGGCCCTTTCTGTTCCGCCCAATGGCGCGCGAACAGCCGCGACAGCTGCGCCACCGCCGGCCCCTCGATCTGCAGGTCGGTATCGCGCCAATGCTGCGGTATCGGCCCCTCGGACTTGCCCGATCTGCCGAAGGTCATGCTCTGATAGCTGGTGCTGAGATTGACGCCGCCGATGATGGCGAGGCTGCCATCGACGATCAGAATCTTGCGGTGGTCGCGGTCATTCGGCGAATAGCCGGCCTTCGCGGATAAAGGGTCGACCGGATTGAACTCGACCAGATTGACCCCGGCCTTTCGCAGTTTGTCAAAGAAAGGCTTTGGCGTGTTCAGCGAGCCATAGCTGTCGTAGATGATGTTGACGGCGACGCCCTGCCGGCGCTTGGCCACCAGCAGGTCGCTGAGGCTGCGGTCCTCCGACTTGATGTCTTCGAGGATATAGTATTCCAGATTGATATGGTCACGGGCCTGCGCGATGGCGTCAAAGACCGCGCGGAAGGATCGCGGCCCGTCACGCAACAGGGTGGTGCGATTGCCGGCGACCAGCGGGCTTTCCGATACCGCCTCCTCGATCGCCAGGTGACGCTCCAGCATGCCGCTATCGCCGGCCTCCTTGGTGATGCCGGCCAGGACAGCCTTGCTGCGCTTTGCAGTCAAAGGTCCGTCGGCGCCTTCGATCTGCGGCGCAGAAGTTTTCGCCGCCGCAATCTGGCCGTCGACGCTGGGAATCTCGGCGCAGCCTGCCAATGGCAGCAGAACGGCGGATAACGCCAGGGTGAAGCGGAGGGGTCGCATCCCGCGCCGATAGCAGAGCCAGCACATGGCGCAAGCATGTGCGCGGCACAAAGCGAAGGCAAGCTCAGCGGCTACAAGCGCCGATCAAAGCTGCTTGAACGACCGGCCGCGCTGAGACTTTTGTCCGTTCTTCACGGAAATGTTGAGACCGTGCTCTGAACTGGCATGGATGCCCGGGGCCGAGCCCCGGGCATGACAGGAATAGAGGCGGCGTTGGCGCTGATGCTCTCCTTGTCGCCCGCGGGCTTGATCCGCGGGTCCATGGTAACCCAATGCACGGTCTCCGGAAGTGGCTGCGATCAGTCTACTCAGACACCGGCCGGCAGCCCGGTCAGATAGCCGACGGCACCGCCGAGCTTGCCGCGGCTGTCGGCGTAGTTCTTCTTGATCAGCGGATCGAGCTTTTCATAGACCTTGGCATGCAACCCGCCGGTGATGGCGCCCGAGGTCGCATCCTTCTTCAGCTCCCAATCGCCGGCATGCTGGAAGTTGCTCATGATATAGGTGAAGCCGTTCACCTCGTCGACCGCCTGCAGGCCGGTCGATTCCGCACCCGCCGGCGTGGAGAGGATGCGCGACAGCTTCTTGGTGTCGACATTGAAGGCCCAGAGATAGTTGTTCACATGCAGCCCGCTGTCCTCGCCGACGAAGAGCGTGCGCAGCTTCTCCGAGAACTTGATGTTGTCGGGGTTGGCGATCTTGTCGGGATTGGCGAGATTGCCGATGGCATCGGCTTCCTTCAGGTCTTCGCCGACCAGTTCCGCCACCGCCGCCATGGTCACCGGCACCCAGTCGCTGCCGATCGCGGCACCGGTATCGTCCTTCTGCCCGCCCGTCATGTTGAGGGCGTAGACGGCGCCCGCCATCGGACCCTTCACCGAGATGCCGCCCGAGCCGTTGGTCATCTCCTTGCGGATATAGCTCATCGCCGAATAGGCGATCTTGTCCTTGGCGTTGACCGTCGTGCCTTCCATCTTGGTGAAGCCCAGGCTGCCGCCCTTGAAGGCCGCGTAGCGATGGGTCTCCAGGAAGGCCGCGGCCTTCTCCTGGCCGGGGACGAACTTCACCCAGTTCGGCTTGCCGCCGAACGGAATCTTGGTGAAGCCGGCGTCATTCGGGTCTTCCCATTTCGCCTCGACGATGTCGGCCGCCTTCAGCTTGTCGGCCAGGCCCTTGATCTCGTCGCTGGTGGCATGGCCGAGCAGGATCCAGGTGAGATCGGCCGAGCCGCCATTCTCCTCGGTCTTCTGGTTCCACTTGGCGACGTAGAGCGAACCGGCGCTGAGATCGCGTGCCTTGTCGGCGACGAACAGGAAGAGGCCGCCATTGGTGGCGTCGTCGCCCATCAGCACGGTGCGCTCGTCCGGCATCACCTGCACCAGCTCGTGCGAGATGCGGCCGAGGCAATAATGCTTCTTGATGCTGCCGGTGCCGTCGGCATTCACCGTCACTTCCGGCAGATGGTTGTAGTGATAGGGATTGGCCTTGCTGGGATCGCCGTAGAGATTCTGGCTGAAGGCATGGAACTGCTTGTCATCGGCGATCTTGGTCGCATCCGACTCGTATTCCTCGCTGGAGAGATGCGTGTTCCAGGGCGAGAGGCTGGCGCCGCAGGTGATCCAGAGGCCGTTCACGCCGGAGGTATCGACATTGGCATACTTGACCAGCTTGAGGGCGCCGGTCTCCTTGTGCTGGTCCAGGGTCAGCACGGCGATCGGCGAGGGCAGCTTGCCATACATGTCGCCGCCGGCGGCATCCTTGCTGGTATATTCGAACTGTACCACGGCGAAGACGGGGTTGCCGGTGACGCCCTCGACCTTGGCATCATCGAGCCTGATCAGGCTCATGCCATCCGGGCAGTCGGAGAAGAATTGCGGCTTGGTGGCTTCACCCGAGGACTGGTCGAGGATCGGCTTGCTGTTGATGTCGTAATAGCCGCCGGCGATCACCGTGCCGCCCTTGCCGTCCGGCACCGCAGCGCCGCTGATGAAGAAGGGATCGTAGTGCAGCTTGAGATCCTGCGTCGTGCCGTCGGCATATTTGACGGCGACGCTGGAGCCGACCGTGGTGGTCGCCATCGCCGCCGCATCATCGAGACCCGGCGCCGCCATAGACACGAAATCGGCCGAGACCACTTTCGACGTCGCTGCGGCGAGGGCGGTCGAGGACAGCAGCGAGCCGGCAAAGGAGCCGGCCGCGACCGAACCGGCGAGCGGCAGCAGGGGTGCGCCGGCGAGAAGCCGAAGTGTGTGGCGACGTGTGGTATCGATGGCTTGCGTCATGGCGGATTTTCCCGATCAGTGAAAAGGTGCGGCCCTAGGCGAAATGCGCGAAAAATCCGACCGGAGGAGACGGCGGCATCTCCACCCTTCTCCCTCTTGTCAGCTTTTCGACAGATCGACCCTAAAGCCCCGCCATGACGCGACTGTTATAGTGGGATGACGAAACCGTGTCAGCGGCCGCGATCGGCACGCCGACCTCAGGCGCCGAGATAAACCGCTTCAACATTGTTGCCGTCGGGATCGATCAGGAAGGCGGCATAATAGGTCGGGCTGTAATCTTCGCGCAGCCCCGGCTTGCCGTTATCCTTGCCACCGGCCTTGAGCCCGTCCTTGTAGAAGCGGTCGACGGCGCTGCGGCTCGCCGCGGCAAAGGCAATGTGGCCACCACCTTTCGCCTTTGCCGATTTATAGAGCCAGAAGGCTGGTGCCCCCTTGGGCCCGAGGCCCGCGCCATTCTCATCCTGCGAGCCGAGGACATGCCCCAACCCGCCCAGGGCCGCCTGATAGAATCTGGTGCTGGCGGCGACGTCTTTTACCTGTAAGCCGATATGATCATACATCTTGGCACTCGCTTCTTTTGGGTGGAAGGAGCGCTCAGGCTAAGCGGGCTACAGCCAATCGTTCTTGGTGATTCTTGCGGCCGCTCTGCGCCGCGTGGCGCTTCCACCGCGCGCCGCCTGGCGGAAGCGGCGCGGCGACTGGCCGGCGGCGCGATGGAAACTGCGGACGAAATTGGAGAGATCCTCGAAACCGACATCGAGCGCGATCGCGGTGACGGGCCTGGTCATGTCCTCGACCAGCAGCTGCGCCGCCCGGGCAAGGCGCGAGCGGATCAGATATTGATGCGGCGTGACGCCGAGCACCTGTGAGAAGACGCGCAGGAAGTGAAAGCTGCTGAGGCCGCTTTGCGCCGCCACCAGGTCCAGCGTGACCGGCTCCTCCGCATGGTCGGCGATCCAGCCGGCCGCCTCGATCGCGCGGCGGCGGTCGGTCGCCGACGGCTTGGCGCGGGATCGCCCGAGAGCGCTACCGCGCGCCGCAGCCATCAGATCGACATAGCGCGCCGCCAGCATCAGACCGATTTCATCGAGGCCGAGATCGCTGCGGCCCTCGGCCGCCGCCTGGCCCAATTGCCCCAGGACCATCAGTTCGGAGATCGGCGGCACCCGGCCTGTGCGCCACAATGCCGCCTTGTCGCTCAGGTTCTCGAACAGCGCCGGGGCGAAATGAAAGGACAGGCATTCATCGCCGCAGACATGTTCGTGGCTGCATTGATATTCGTCGTCGGGATAGCCCACCAGAAAAGCGCCGGGAACGAGATCATAGGATTTGCCGCGGCAGTGATAGCCGAAGGCGCCGCAGCGTACATAAGAGAGCGAAAAGCTGCGATGCAATTCCGTATAGGGCTGCTCACCCACCGCTGCGGCGCAACGGAAGTCATAGATCGCCATGGAGGCGTTGCTGAACAAAGTCCTTAACGGCATTGTCTGCGTCCAGTCACTCGGTTCCGTCCCGGCTCTCTTCTACAACCTATAGCCCGATGGCATTAGGTGGAACCCATCTCTCTTCAAAACAACAATAGAGCGCGATGCCAGTACCGCTAATGCGGCGGCGGTTGCGAAACTTGGAGAATCTTGCGCAAACCGGACAGAAACCCTGCCCCTTCACTTGAACAGGCTGAAGACGGCGACGGCGGCGATCAGCGCCAGGGCCACATAGCGGAAGGCGTGTTCGCTGGCGAAGCGGAAGCCCCGCGCGCCCAGGACCAGCCCCAGGGCATAAAGCGGCATCAGAATCAAGGAGAGACCCACCACCAGGCCGGTGAAAAGGCCGTTCCAGAGCATGGTAGCGATCAGCGCGACCGTCATCAGGCCGAAATAGGCGATCACATTGGCCCGCGCGGTGACGGCATTGGCCTGCCCGCCCAGCCAGAACAGGATCACCGGCGGGCCGCTGAGGCCGATGGCGCCCGACAGCAGGCCGGAAACAGCGCCGACCGCCAGGCTGACCAGGCGATTGGGCTCGCCGCGGTAGCGCAGCCCGAAGGTCATGACGATCGCCATCAGCAAGATCAGCGCCGCCATCACATGGCGCAGCAGAACCGGATCCACCACCCGCAGCAGATGGACGCCGAGCGGCATGAGCAGGGCCGCGCCGACAAAGAGCGGGACAACCTCGCGCCAGCGGCAGCGCCGCGTCGCCGGCGGGAGCATCGGCAGGCTGGTGACGGCATCGACCAGGTTGAGGATCGGCACCGCGACCACCGGGCCGAGAAAAGCGCTCAGTACCGGGATCATGATCATGGCGCTGCCGAAGCCGGTCAGTCCCCGCACGAGGCCTGCACCGAAAGTCGCCACGACGATCCAGATGAACCAATCCGCATGGACCGGCGTGAAATCCAGCTGCGATAGAAGATCCGTCATCGACACCGCCGCGATCCTCGAAACCGCAGCGCCCCCTTGCCCTCGATCCGGTTTTCCCCGGTGATCGATCCGTTTCGACCGCGCCTATCCTAAAGATCCCTGCACTGGCCCGCTTGGCAATTGTTGCGGCGGCCGCATCTTCTGTGCGGCAAAAAGCAAAGGGCGGCACCGTCCGGTACCGCCCTCGCCTGTTTCGCTCCGCCGATGCTTACTGGTTCATCGACTGGAAGAAATCGTCGTTGGTCTTGGAATGCTTCAGCTTGTCGAGCAGGAATTCCATCGCATCGGTGACGCCCATCGGCATCAGGATGCGGCGCAGCACCCACATCTTGCTGAGCGTCGCCTTGTCGACCAGCAGCTCTTCCTTGCGCGTGCCCGACTTGGTGATGTCGATCGCCGGGAAGGTGCGCTTGTCGCTGAGCTTGCGGTCGAGGATGATTTCCGAGTTACCGGTACCCTTGAATTCCTCGAAGATCACTTCATCCATGCGGCTGCCGGTATCGATCAGCGCGGTGGCAATAATGGTGAGCGAACCGCCTTCCTCGATGTTGCGCGCGGCGCCGAAGAAACGCTTCGGCCGCTGCAGCGCATTGGCATCGACACCGCCGGTCAGCACCTTGCCGGATGAAGGAACGACGGTGTTATAGGCACGGGCGAGACGGGTGATGGAGTCCAGCAGGATGACGACGTCGCGTTTATGCTCGACCAGGCGTTTGGCCTTCTCGATCACCATCTCCGCGACCTGGACGTGGCGCGCGGCCGGTTCGTCGAAGGTCGAGCTGACCACTTCGCCTTTCACCGAGCGCGCCATGTCGGTCACTTCTTCCGGCCGCTCGTCGATCAGCAGCACGATCAGATAGGCTTCCGGATGATTGGCGGCGATCGAATGGGCGATGTTCTGCAGCATCACCGTCTTACCGGTGCGCGGCGGCGCAACAACGAGTGCGCGCTGGCCCTTGCCGATCGGGCAGATGAGATCGATGACCCGGCTGGTGATGTCTTTCTTGGTCGGGTCCTGGTTTTCCATCTTCAGCCGCTCATCGGGATAGAGCGGCGTCAGATTGTCGAAATTGATGCGGTGCCGAAGCTTGTCCGGCTCGTCGAAATTGATCTTGTTGACTTTGAGGAGCGCGAAATACCGCTCGCCATCCTTGGGCGCGCGGATCTGACCCTCGACCGTGTCACCGGTGCGCAGACCGAAGCGGCGCACCTGGCTCGGGCTGACATAAATGTCATCGGGACCCGGCAGATAGTTCGCCTCCGGGCTGCGCAGGAAGCCGAAACCGTCTTGCAGGATTTCCAGCACGCCGTCGCCGAAGATAGCGGTATCGTTCTCCGCCAGCTGTTTCAGGATCGCGAACATCATGTCCTGACGCCGCAGATTGCTGGCATTTTCAACCTGCAGGCTTTCGGCAAATTCCAGAAGCTCGGCGGGGGTCTTACGCTTTAGGTCTTGAAGATTCATAAGGTTTCTGAAGGCATTTTCTGGGGGGTTAAGTCACGCTCAGTACGGTAGCCACAGCATGACTGAAAGAAGCGGGATGGCGTTCCCGTCGGCCGATTGAATTGGTCCGATCGTTGACTACCTGTCCTGCTTCCAGGGTGCCCCTCTAAGGACACTCGAGTTTCAATCTTATGTTCTTGGAAGCGCGAAAGGTAGGTCGGCCCCATCCCCAGGCCTAATTCGCATGTACCGCGAAAGACCGTTGCTGTCAAATGGAGAATGGGTGACCGTTCCGGCGCCTTGGGGAGGCCGCCGACCGGATAATAAAACTGACAGGTTTTATTTGAACTGGGGAGTTCAAAATTTCAAGAGGTGAATCCGGGGATCGCAAGAAAAAGTTTAAGATGCTGACCGGTCCTAACCCGTATCGCCAGGTCCTTCAGGGTTTAGCCCGCGGCTTGGCCGGCGCCGATTATCTTCATGTCAGGCTCCCTCTCCATAATGACGGCGTCCATCGATCCCTTGACGCCGTGCAGGCATGGAAACGAACACAATCTCGCCCGCCATCGACCAAGCCGCGACCGGCCAGTCGGCCGGGACAGCCGGCCGGGCCGGAAATCCGCCCGACGATAAATCCGCGATCAGGCGACACGGCGAGCCGTTGGGACACCAGGCACGGCGGATCTTTGACCGCTTCATTCGCCACCGCCGCCGCTCGCCGGATCGCCAATTCCTCTATTGGCCGGGCATGCCGGCCGTGCTGGAAACCGCGCGCTGGCTCTATTGGTGGGGTCTTACATCCGGACGGATCGCAAGCGAGGAAGGCGTCTCCCGCTGGCGCCAGCTGCGCGAGGCCTGGCGCTTCACCTGGCGCGAGGGAATGCAGGCACAGCTCTATTACATGTTCGAGCTCTATCGTCCGGCCGAACAGGCGCGGGTCGGTGCCTATCTCAGCCGCCGCGAAACCAAGAACGGCCTCATCCGCGCCCTCAACCATATCGTCCGCAAGGGTCGCGGCCGGCAGACCGATTTCGGCGACAAGGCCGGATTCATCCGATTGCTGCAGCGCCATGGACTGCCCGTCACGCCGCTGCTGATGACCTGCGAGGCCGGCACGGCGACGCCGGCTACGCTGGACCCGGCGGCAAGCGGCGGCGATTTATTCATCAAGGATCGCTACGGCAAAGGCGCACAAGGCGCGATGGCGATTCCCCGCCTGGCGTCAGGAAGGTTGGACTATCGGGGACGCGCTTTGACGCTCGCAGAGTTGATCGCGACCTTGACCCGGCGATCGAAGAAGGTCGCGCTCATCGTCGTGCCGCGTCTGCACAACCACCCCAACATCGCCGATCTCGCCGAACAATCGCTGATCACGCTGCGCGTTTTCACCTGCCTCGACGAAAAGGGCGTGCCGACCATTGCGATGGCGATGCTGCGGATCCTCGGCAAGCTGGAGCCGCGCTGGCGCATGAAGACGGAATGGGGCGCCGCGATCGATCTCGACAGTGGCCGGCTGGGCGATTTGGTCAGTGATCAGCCGCATCTCTTCAACGGCCGCTATCGGAACCACCCGGTCAACGGCAGGCCTGTCGCCGGCCGAGCTGTGCCACTCTGGCAGGAGGTACGAGACATCGCCCTCGCGGGCCATCGCCTGGCTGCCGACCGCCTGCTGATCGGCTGGGATATCGCCGTGACACCGGCGGGTCCCGTCATCCTCGAAGCCAACGGCCTGCCCGATTTCCTCTTTCCCCAGCGCGTCCATCGGCTTCCGGTGGGGCAAACGCCTTTCGGCGATATGCTGCAACACCATCTCGACCGGCTGGAGCGGGAGATCGACCGGCTGCCGCCGGAGCAGCGGCGCATACCGCCCGCCGCTCCGCTTACGCCATCGGCGGCAGCAATCAGAACGGCTTCACCACCACCAAGATGACGATCAGGATCATCAGCACCGTCGGCACTTCGTTCATGATCCGGTAGAACTTGGCATCGTGCCTGTTCGCATCGCGCGCGAACGCCTTGCGCCACTTCGAATAGGCGGCATGGATCAGCTGCATCAGGATCACCAGCGTCACCTTGGCATGCAGCCAGCCTTCGGTCCAATGATGCCCCAGCCAGACCAGCAGCAGGCCGAAGATCCAGGTGGCGATCATGGCCGGATTGATGATGCCCCGCATCAGCCGGCGTTCCATCACCTTGAAGGTTTCGGAGAGTTCCGAGCCCGGCTTGGCGCCGGTGTGATAGACATAGAGCCGCGGCAGATAGAGCATGCCGCACATCCAGGCAATCACGGCGATGATATGGCCGGCCTTGATCCAGTCGTAATAGGTCATGGTGAGAAATCCCTATCAGGTCATGACATGTCGATTGATTTCGCCACTGCTATCGTGACGCGGCGGATAATCGTGGCGGGCGCATCGTGATTGGGCTCAGCCGGCCCGCTTGGCGGCGCAGCCGGCACAGGCGCCGCAGGCAAAACCGCTGCCCGGCGCCGGCTCGGTACTATTGCGCCTGACCGCGGTCCTGACAATATCGCCGAGCCCGGCGATGAAATCGGCATCATCATTCACCGTCAGCACGCGCACATAGGCGGCGGCGTGATGGGCCTCGGCGAGATGGCGATATTCGATATCGAGCTCGACCAGCGTTTCGGAATGTTCAGAGACGAAGGCAACCGGCACCACGATAATGGCCTTGCCTTGATCGGCCGCCTTGCGGATCACCTCATCCGTTGCCGGTCCGACCCATTCCAGCGGCCCGACGCGGCTCTGGTAAGCCGTCACCCATTGATTGTCGGGAAGCTTGAGGGCCGCAGCGACCGCCGCAACCCCCGCTTCCACCTGGCGGACATAGGGATCGCCGGCATCGACGATCTTTTTCGGCAGGCCATGCGCGGAAAAGACGATCAGCGGCTCAGCTTGCGGCGCCAGGCGCTTCGCCTCGGCGAGCCCTGCCGAGGTGCCCCGGGCGAGTGCCGCAATGAAACCGGGCTCGGTCGGATAGCAGCAGACCAGCTTGGTCGGCGCGGTCAGGCCGCGAAGCTTTGCCATGCGTTGCCAGAGACGATACGAGGAAGCCGTCGTGGTTGTCGAAAACTGCGGATAGAGCGGCAGCAGGATCACTTCGTCCGGGGCAAACGCCTTGACCTCCTCGACCACTGTTTCAGTCGTCGGCGCCCAGTAGCGCATGCAGATGAAGCTGCGCATGGTACCGATATCGGCCAGCGTTGCGGTCAGCGCCGCCGCCTGCCGCGCGGTATTGGGCAGGATCGGCGAGCCGCCGCCCATCTTCTGATAGATCTCCCGCGCAACCGGCGCCCGGCGGCGCGAGATCAGCTGGGCGATCATCCAGCGCATCGGATTGGGCAGGGTGATGATGGCGGGATCGGAGAAAAGATTGAACAGGAAGGGCCGCACCGCGGCCAGGTTGTCCGGTCCCCCCAAATTGAACAGCACCACGGCGATCCGTCGCTCGGACATTTTTCGCTCTTTCTGCCTGCCGCTTTGCCGCCCCGGCGCAATTCCGGGCGTCATCCGTTTTCAGATTAACTGATTTCCGGTTAAATTTACCCCGCCTGTCGGATCAGCTCCGCCAATCTGGCGACATGTTCCGGCGGGGTCTCCGGCACAATGCCGTGGCCGAGATTGAAGATATAGGGACGACCGGCAAAGTTTCCGATCAGCCCGGCGACGCTGCGCTCCATCATCTCGCCGCCGGCCACCAGAATCTGCGGATCGAGATTGCCCTGCAAGGCCACCGGACCCGGTATCGCCGAGCGAGCCCAGGCTGGAGAGACGCCGGTATCGAGGCCGAGTCCCTGCATGAAGCCGGACTGGGCAAAATCGATATAACCGGCACCAACCGCCCGCGGGAAGACAATGACGGGCACGTGCGGATGGCGGCGGTGCAGTTTCTCGGTGATCGCCCGCATCGGCTCCAGAGAATATTGCAGCATGGCGGCATGATCGAGTGCGCCCGCCCAGGAATCGAACAGCTGCACCACTTCAGCCCCGGCTTCCACCTGGGCCGCCAGATAATCGACGGTCGCCTCGATCAGCAGATCGATCAGCCGCTGGAACAGGACCGGCCGCGTGTAGATCCAGTTCTTGGCCTTGGCATATTCCCGGCTGCCCTTGCCCTCGATCATGTAGCTGGCCACCGTCCACGGCGCGCCAGCAAAACCGATTAAGGTGGTTTCAGGCGGCAACTTAGCTCGCAGATCGCTGACCGTCTGGTAGACCGGCGCCAGATGGCGATGCAGATCACGCAAGCTGAGGCTGCGCAGCTCGTCAGCCGGGTCCAGCGCGTCCAGGAGTGGCCCCTGCCCTTCCTCGAAGCGCAGGCCCTGGCCCAGGGCATGGGGCACCACCAGGATGTCGGAAAACAGGATCGCCGCATCCATGCCGAACCGGCGGATCGGCTGTAAGGTCACCTCGACGGCGAAATCAGGCGTATAGCAGAGGTCGAGAAACGATCCCGCCTTGGCCCGCAGCGCGCGATATTCCGGCAGATAGCGGCCGGCCTGACGCATCAGCCAGAAGGGCGGTCGTTTCAGGGTTTCGCCGCGCAGGCTTCGCAGCAGCAGTTTTTCTGTTGCAGGCATCACGTTCCAATCGGCTTGGCCGGCGGGTCCCCGGCATTCGGTCTCGCTGTCGCCGCGCAATCTAGCAAGCGCGGCCAGGGATACTGCGGTCATAGCGTCGCGGCTGTCTTTCTTCAATCCTTCGTACCACGAGATCGCGGAAAGGGCGATTGGAGGTGGGGTCGGGGGTCTTTCCGTTCGCGAGATGGGCTCCGGCTATACCACCACTTCCTCTCTTAAGAATCTGAATCTTTATTGCAGTGGTGTTAGTGGCGCGGTGAATCCTGTGGATTCCCGGCTTTAGCACTTATCCCCCGATCGGCTGTGGAAAAGTATTCGGCTGATTTGCCGGTGTTATCCACAGCCACCTGGGGAAGATTACGGTATAACCGCTTCGTTCCGCCCTTTTGCAAAGCACAAAACACGGGGACGGTTCGGCGGATAATTTATCCCCGGGATTCCCGCTCTGCGCATCAGCTGTTGATCCGTCGGATAAGCGGTGCGATGAAACGGGGAGCAAGACGGGACTGCGGGGACCAATTCCGATTATCGACAGGAATCTGAATCTATCCCCAGAAAATGCCGGCTTTTTCCACAAGCAACTTGTGGAGCGTCGGAACAAAAGCAAATCCGGCATTCTGTACCGGGAAGCGATTTTCAAGAGCGAACCATCCGGTGTGAGGTTGGTGGCGTGAGCGCGAAAGGCAGGACTGGCATGAGGGATCTTGATCAGGACGACAGAAACCAGCAAAGCCAGACCTTTCACATCCATCTGGTGTCGGACGCGACCGGTGAGACCATCAACAGCGTGACCCGCGCTTGTCTGGTCCAGTTCGAGAATATCCAGCCGATCGAACATAGCTGGACCCTGATCCGCACCGCCGGGCAGATGGAAAAGGTGCTGAGCGGCATCGCCCAGAATCCCGGCCTGGTCCTCTATACGGTGGTTAATGAAAAGCTCCGCATCACCCTGACCGATGGCTGCCGCCAGCTGAACGTGCCTTATGTCCCGATCCTGGACCCCATCATCGCGGCGCTTGGCGCCCATTTCGGCCAGACGGCGCGCGGCCAGTCGGGACGGCAGCACGAGTTGGATGCCGGCTATTTCGACCGCATCGAGGCGATGAACTTCGCGCTGTCCCATGACGACGGCCAATCCAGCCGTTCTTATGCCGAGGCTGATGTCATCCTGGTGGGAGTCTCGCGTTCATCGAAGACGCCGACCTCGATCTACCTCGCCAATCGCGGCATCCGGGTCGCCAACGTGCCGATCGTTCCCGGCTGCCCCCTGCCGCCGGAGCTGTTCCAGGCGAAACGGCCGATGATCGTCGGTCTCACCAAGGATGCCAGCCAGCTGGTGCAGATCCGCCGCAACCGCCTGCAGATGATCGCCCAGGACGACGATACCGATTATGTCGATATCGGCGCGGTGCGCGAGGAAGTTGCGATGGCGCGCCGGCTCTGCACCGATAACGGCTGGCCGGTCATCGACGTTACCCGCCGTTCGATCGAGGAAACCGCGGCGACGGTGATGCAGTATCTCCAGGAACATCGCGACAAGCTGCATATTGAACTCAGCGGCAGCGAATCGCACCGCCTGCAGGCGCGCTGATGCCGCTGATCCTGGCCTCCGGCAGTGCTGCGCGGGCGCAGATGCTGCGCCAGGCCGGGCTCGATTTCGTGGTGGAGACGGCGCCGGTCGATGAGGCCGAAATCAAATTCAGCTTGAAGGCCGAGGGCGTCGCGGTCGAGCGTGTCGCCGAAGCCCTGGCAGAGGCCAAGGCGGGCCGGGTAGCGGGTCGCTATGCCGGGCAAAGCGGCATCGCTGTCATCGGCGCCGACCAGATGCTGGAAGTCGAAGGCGAGTGGCTCGACAAGCCGCACGATCTCGACGCGGCGCGAGGGCAATTGCAGTTGCTGCGCGGCAAATCCCACCGGCTGGTTTCCAGCGTCGTGCTGATGCTGGCCAATGAGCGGATCTGGCATCATACCGCCAGCGCCTATCTCCGCATGCGCCCTTTTTCCGACACCTTCCTCGATCACTATCTGGCGGCTACCGCGGCGGATGTGCTGAAGTCGGTTGGCTGCTATCAGCTGGAGGGCCGCGGCCTGCAGCTTTTCGATCGCATCGACGGCGATTTCTTCACCATTCTCGGCCTGCCCTTGCTGCCGCTTCTCGGCCAGTTACGGCAGATCGGCGTGATCGAGGAGTGATTTTGACGAGCCTGTTATCATGACCGCTATCCGCACCCTGACCGGCAAGTCGGCGATCGCCGGCGTCTTCGGCTGGCCCGTGACCCATTCCCGCTCGCCGCGGCTGCATGGCTATTGGCTGCAGCACTACGGTATCGACGGCGCCTATGTCCCCTTCGCGACGCCGCCGACGCAGTTCGAACCCGCCTTGCGCAGCCTGGCGATGCTGGGCTTTCGCGGCGCCAATGTGACCTTGCCGCATAAGGAGGCCGCCTTCGATATCGTCGATCAGCGGACCGATCGCGCCAAAAGGATCGGCGCCGTGAATACGGTCGTGGTGCAGGAAGATGGGACGCTGCTGGGCGACAATACCGATGGCTTCGGCTTCGTCGAGCATCTGCGGGCCAGCATTCCCGACTGGCAGCCGGCCCTTGGTCCGGCCGTGGTCCTGGGCGCCGGCGGCGCGGCCCGCGCCATCATTACCGGCCTTCTGGAAGCCGGCGTGCCGCAAATCCGGCTGGTCAATCGCACCCGCGACCGCGCCGAGCAGGTCGCCGCCGCGATCAATATGCAGAGCTCCGGCGGCATCAGCTTCAAGGCGCGCGTCGGCGTCGACGACTGGGAGCGACGCGACAGCCTGCTGGAGGGCGCGGCGTTGCTGGTCAACACCACCCAGCTCGGCCTTGCCGGCCAGCCGCCGCTGGAACTCGACCTCGCCGCCTTGCCGACCGAAGCCGTGGTGGACGATATCGTCTATGTGCCGCTGGAAACCCCGCTGCTGGCGGCGGCGCGGCGACGCGGCAACCGGGTGGTCGACGGGCTCGGCATGCTGCTGCATCAGGCGCGGCCCGGCTTTGCCGCCTGGTTCGGCCTCGAGCCGGAGGTGACGCCGGAGCTGCACGACTTCGTCCTCGCCGATATCGCCGGCGCCCGGTGATGCTCGCCCGGATGGCAGCCGACGGACTGTTTCTGCCGCGATGATCGTGCTCGGCCTCACCGGTTCGATCGGCATGGGCAAGTCGACAGCGGCGCGGATGTTCCGCCGCCTCGGCATTCCCGTGCATGACGCCGATGCCGCGGTGCACCGCCTGCTCGCCAAGGGCGGCGCGGCGGTGCCGCTGATCGCCGTCGCCTTTCCCGGCACGGTGGTTGCGGGCCGGGTCGACCGCCCCGCACTCGGCGCCAAGGTTTTCGGCCATCCCGCCGAATTGCGCCGGCTCGAGCAGATCCTGCATCCGTTGGTCCAGGCGGAGACGCGGCGCTTCCTGCGCCGGCAGCAGGCGCGGCGCCGCAAGCTGGTGGTGCTTGATATCCCATTGCTCTACGAAACCGCCGGTGAAAAGCGCTGCGATGCCGTGGTCGTCGTGACGGCGCCGCGCTTCGTGCAGCGCGCCCGTGTGCTGGCAAGGCCGCGCATGACGGCGGAACGCTTCGCCGAGATCGAAAAGCAGCAGATGCCGGATCGTGAGAAGCGTCGGCGTGCCGATTTCATCATCGAGACCGGCCACGGCTACCGTCATGCCTGGCTGCAATTGCGCCGCATCCTGCACCAGCTTGCCGCGCCGGCGCCTTTGCGGAGACGACCGCGCAAATTGCAGCACGGGCAATCACGGCCGGGACAACAGACAGGACAGGAAAAGCGGGGACAGGGGAGATGAGCACGCCATCTCTCCCGGCCCGTCACTTCTGGTCGCAGCAGCGGCAATTCGGACCGATCGGCGTGTTCGATTCCGGTCATGGCGGGTTGACCGTCCTGCGCGGCCTGGTTGACCGCTTGCCGCACCAGCCTTTCATCTATCTCGGCGACCATGCCAATGCGCCTTATGGCGAGCGGCCGGGGCCGGAGATCTATGAATTGACGCGCCGCGCGGTTGATCAGCTTTTCCAACTCGGCTGCGGCCTGGTCGTGCTGGCCTGCAACACCGCCTCGGCGGTCGCCCTGCGCAAGCTGCAGCAGGAATGGCTGCCGGCCAGCTATCCCCGCCACCGGGTGCTCGGCGTATTGGTGCCGATGGTGGAAGCGCTCGCCCGGACCAACTGGTATAGCGGCACGCCTGACCCCGCGGCGCCACAGGCTCCGGCGGAAATGATCGCCGTCTTCGCCACGCCGGCGACGGTGGCGGCAGGCTCCTATGTCGATGAAGTGAAAAAGCGGGCGCCGCGCGTCGCCGTATTGCAGCGCGCCTGCCCGGAACTGGCCGGCCTGATTGAAGCCGATGCCGGCGACGCGGTGATCCGGCCCTACGTGGCACAACACGTCGCCGCTCTGCTGGCCGAGGCGGCGGCGCTCCATCCGCAATGGCCGGTGCCCAACAAGGCGGTTCTCGGTTGCACGCATTATCAGCTGATTCGCCATCTCTTTGCCGCCGTTTTGCCGCCGGAAACCGAGATCCTGTCCCAGCCGAAGCGGGTGGCCGAAGCCTTGATCTCTTATCTCTGGCGGCATCCCGAATTCCGCCACTTCGAGGCGACGCCGGTCGCGCCGCTCTGTTTCACCAGCGGCGATGCCGGGCGGATTTCCACCCTTGCCAGCCGATTCTTCGGCGGGCATCTTGTTTTCCATTCGCTCCAGGAAGCGCCGGGCGTCATCGCCGCGGCACGGGCTGAAGCCGTCGAGACCGGGTCGCCGCAGGCATGACAACCATCACCGAAATCACCGTTACCGAGACCGCGGCGCCGGGTGCAGGCGTGACCGCCGGACCGCCGCGCGAAATCGTGCTGGATACCGAAACCACCGGCTTCGATCCGGTCAGCGGCGACCGGCTGGTGGAAATCGGCTGCCTCGAACTCATCAACCACGTTGCCACCGGGCGCACGTTCCACGTCTATCTGAACCCCGAACGGGAGATGCCGGAATCGGCTTTCAAGATTCACGGCCTTTCCACCGAATTCCTGAGCGACAAGCCGAAATTCATCGAGGTGGCGGAGAAGTTCATCGAGTTTATCGGCGACGCGCCGCTGGTCATCCACAATGCCGAATTCGACATGAAGTTCTTGAACTTCGAGTTGGAGAAGATCGGCAAGCAGGCGATGCCGATCCAGCGCGCCGTCGATACGGTAAAGATCGCGCGCCAGAAATTTCCTGGCGCGCCGGCCAGCCTCGATGCGCTCTGCAAGCGCTTCAGCATCGACAATTCCAGCCGCACCCTGCATGGCGCGCTGCTCGATGCGCAATTGCTGGCCGAGGTCTATCTGGAACTGCTCGGCGGCCGCCAGGCGGGGCTCATCCTCGAAGCGGAGGAGATCGCCGCAGAACTGGTCACCGTGGCGACTGGGGCCGCCAACGGCAAACCCTACCGCGCCCCGCGCCCGCACGCGGCGAGCGAGGAAGAACGCGCCGCCCATGCCGCCTTCATCGCCAAGATCAAGGACGCGCTCTGGCTGCAATAGCGGAAGTGGCAGGCCCGGCGACGACGGTCGCCGAGACGGTGTCTTTGCTATTGCACCGGAATGGTGAGAACCGGCGCCTCCGGCACCACGCCGGTCTCGGCCAGCGAGAAAAACAAGAGCAGGAAGGTCAGGGACCGCTTCGATCTCATGTCTTGGTCGGACACCCAGTACCAGGTACCGCGATAGGAGACAGCGGTGAACGGGCTGGCTGGCGGGGTCGGGCCGGATTCGATGTGGACCCGTGGCAGATCGTATGGAGCCGGCTGTGTCGGGGCGGTCGCCGTCGCATAGGTGCGGCCATTGGCGACGTCCTTGGCCGGGACATCGATATCGGCGGACAATTCCTGCATGATCTCGATCATCGAACGGGACAGCACGGCGAGCTCGCTGGGGTTGCGCTGCAGCGAGCCGTATTCGAGCGTTATCTCACCGTTCTCGGTCCTGAGATCCAGCACGGATTTGATGAAATCCACGTCCTGCTGGACCTCGGGATCCAGCCGCTTCGCGAAGACGCCGATTGCCGTTTGTTCGTCGCCGCGCTTCTCGATCCGCATGCTGAAGGAGCGCGACAGCTGGACGCGCCGCAGCGCATCCAGCAGCGGGTAGAATTGCGGATCAGCCGGGCGCCGGATGCCGCCTTGCGTGGTCCGGTTATAGACGCCGTTCAGCGCCCGCACGGTGACCGGCAGCACCACGTCGACCGGATAGCCGGCGGCGATCAGCGAGAAGATGGCGCTGGGCGGGATCGGTTGCAGCAGGCTCTGGGCGAATTTTCTCCCCGTCAGCGGCGTATAGGAAATCGTCGGTCGGTCATTGAAGCCGCCCTGGACCGCGATGGTGCCGGTGCCGTTGGGCAAAGTCGTGGTATTGTTCGGCGAACCGATATTGATGGCGCCGCCGATCTGCGCCGCCTCCTGCAGCGTATAGGCGCTGATCACCGAAGAGACGTCCATGAAGGTCGGCGTATCGCCGTAACGCAGCCGGACGATATTGAGCAGCATCTGATCCTTCCAGGAATCAGACAGCGCATTGGCGTAGTCGACACGGTCGCGCGTAACGGTGCCGGGTCCGATGGAACTGCAGGCGGCGAGCAGCAGAGAGCCGATGAGCGAAGACTTCCGCAAAAAGCAAAGCAGCGCGAAACGACACCTGGTGAAGGCATGATGCAGCCGGTCCCGGCGGGGAAAGGCAAGCACCGCCTTTGGCTTATCGGTCATGTTCTGGTTCGTCCCCGCCGGATCGCCTGCCGCTATTCCTCGAGCTGCACCTCGATCTTGCCGGCCCGTACCGCCGCCTTCAGCGCGGCATGGTCACGCTCGGCCTGATCAGCATAAGCGAGCGCAAAATCGCCCATGGCCTCGTCAAAATTGTCCTTTTTCCCGAGATAGCCGCTGATCATCATCGGATCGCCGGATTTTGCATGCGCCCGCGCCAGCACCCAGCCGCAGGCCTTGCCATATTGCGTGAGCAGTGCCTTGTCCATGACCTCAACCATCGGCTTGATCTTGGCGTCGCGCAGCTGGCGCATATACCCGACCCGGCCGTGCTTGCCGGTCACCCATCCCAGGAACACATCCGATGCGGGTTGCGTCAGCCGCTGCCCCATCACCACGCGCTGGCCGTGATGCTCATAGACGCTCTTGCCGGCATAAGGCTCCAGTACCGAGGCTCGGGCCTCCTTGAATTGCAGGAACAGCGGTGCATTGCCGGAGGACATCATGAGAATGATCAGGCATGACGTACCGACGCTGCCGATGCCGACAACCTTGACCGCTCCGTCCACGATCCGATAGCGATCGAGCAATTCACGGCGATCGTCGGCCAGGGTGTTCCGATAGTCTTGCAGGCCTTCTTCCAGGATCACCTGGAATTCGTCAGGATCTATGTCGTCGGGGTGATAGATCAGCGGCGGCGCGTCGTGAATGCGAATCTGACCGCCCACCATTCCCGCTAGCTGTGGATAGGCAATGTCCGAACTGTTCTGCTCGGTTGCCTTGGCGACCCTTTCCTTGATCCGCTCCTTGTCACGAACATCCTCGACCAGAGTCATGATGTCCTCGCCGGTCACTCGGGCATACCAGATGTCGAGCGGGCTCATTTCGGAATAATCGCGCAGGCGCTTGCGGTAGGAGCGCGCGCAGGCAATGGCCGCATCACGGCCGTCATTGTCGGAAAAGCCGTTGCTGCGGGCAGCCAGGACAAAGGATGCGACCAGGCGTTTCACGTCCCATTCCCAGGGTGCCGGCAAGGTCTCGTCGAAATCATTGATGTCAAAGAGGATATTGCGTTCCGGTGTGGCGAAGCCGCCGAAATTCAGCAGATGGCAGTCGCCGCAGGCCTGGACGCGCATGCCGCTCGCAGGGGTCCGTGCCAGATCGGCGGCCATGACCGCTGCCGACCCCCGATAGAAGGTGAAAGGCGATTGCAGCATCCGGCCATAGCGTATGGGAATCAACCGCTCGATCCGACCCTTGTCGGAAGCCTGCAGAATGGCCAGCGGGTCGACCTCGCTCTTGTCGCGCCTCCATTTGCCATGTGACTCATGCGCTGCCTTGTCGCGCATGGCCTTGCCGGCCTGCAATCGGGCGTCGCCCGGAATATCGGCTTGGATCGGTTTCTCGCCGGCATGCTTTGTCTTGTCGCCGTCCGGCTTGACCGTTCCCTGCCCGCCCTTTCCCGATGATATGGAAGGCGGCGATTTGGCCTTCAGGATACGTGGCATGGCCGGCGCCGTTTCTTCGGCAACATACAGCTGGCTGGCGCCGGCATCGCCGGGCGCAGGATCGGCAGCCGGTTTGCTGCGGCTTTTCTTGTTTCCTGTCATTGCCTCATCCTCCCTGACCGGGTGGCTCGGTCCCGCCGACCGACCTGCCGTTCGCTCGCGCATTTTTTATTGAATGCCGCTTGCCACGGCGCTGCCTTGAGATAGGTCAAGCGGCGGAAGCAATTGGACCGACCGATCGGCCCGCGGCGGATCGGGCGCGCGAAGACGTTAAGATTTACGCGCCGTCAGTGGAATGCCTCGGCGTTTGCCCGCCACGCGGCGGCCGGAATGGGAGCTGCGTTGACACCTTTGCCCCGTATCTGGCCTGATAGAAAGCCTCCCAGGAGATGGAGACAGGCATGGAAATCGTCATACCTGGTGCCGCCCAGTTCGGCCTCTTCGTCAGCGCTGCTTTGCTGCTGCTGCTGATTCCGGGACCGGCGGTGCTTTATATCGTCGGCCGCTCGGCCGAGCAGGGCCGCACCGCTGGCCTAGTCTCGGTTCTCGGCGTGCATGCGGCAACCTTGGTCAACATCGTCGCGGCCGCGCTGGGCCTCTCGGCGATCCTCGCTTCCTCGGCGCTCGCTTTCAGCCTCATTAAATATGCCGGCGCCGCCTATCTGGTCTGGCTCGGCCTCAGGAAGATTTTCGGCCCAAGTGACGCTGCCGAAGGTGTGACGCGGCAGCCGCGCCACAGCTATGGACGCCTGTTCCGCGACGGTTTCGTGGTCAATCTTCTCAACCCTAAGACGGCGCTGTTCTTCCTCGCCTTCCTGCCGCAATTCGTCGATCTCGCGCGCGGCCGTGCGGCAATGCAGATCGTCTTCCTCGGCCTCACCTATACGGCGCTCGGCTTCCTCACCGATGGCAGCTATGCCCTCGCCGCCGGCACCGCCGGCAACTGGCTGAAGCGCAACCGCGCCTATCTCAGGCTGGAGCGCTATGTGACGGGTACGCTGCTGATCGGCCTCGGCCTTACCGCCGCTTTCGCCGGCAATCAGCGGAAATAGGTGCTATTTCGCCGCAGCGATATGGGCGTAGGCGATCATCTCGACGCGGACGCCAGGTATCACGAGATTGCTGACGAGTGTTGCCCGATTGGGATAAGGCGCCCTGAAGAAGCGAGCATAAACATGGTTCATGCCGTCGAAATCCTGGGGGTCCGGCAGATGAACGATGACCTGGGTCACGTCATCCAGCGCGCCGCCGGCCGCTTCGACGGTCGTTCGTAAATTCCGCAGCGTCAGGTCGGTTTGCGCCGCGATATCGCCGGTTTCGAAGCTGCCATCAGGCTTGATCGGTAGCTGGGTGGTATAGAGCACGCCATCGGCGATGGTGGCCCATTCGAGAGGCCGGCCAACGCTTGGCAGCCCGGTTTCCACCGCACGCTTCATTGGAATTATCTCCCTCTGCTTGCCGGATGCCCGCTGGCGCCGGCGGTTTCCTGGTTTCGCCTGCAACAAAAAGCCCCACCGGGCGGGGTGGGGCTTTCGAATATCGCGGACTGAAACCAGCCTGCCTCAATTGACCGTCGGATTGCCCTCGCCGTCGGCCTGCTGCTGGCCCATCAGCTGTTCGCGCTTGTCGCGATAGAGGGCGGCGAAGTCGATCGGGTTGATGAAGAGCGGCGGGAAGCCGCCGGACTGAATCGCCAGCGCGACCAGGTTGCGGGCGAAGGGGAACAGAAGGCGCGGCGCCTCGATCATGATCAGCGGCAGCACCACTTCCTGCGGCACCCGGCCGATGCGGAAGATGCCGGCATATTCGGTCTCGACCATATAGACGACCTTGTCGCCAGTCTTGGCTTCGACCGAGAGGAACAGGGTCACCTCGACATCGGGCGGGGTCTTCGGATCGACCCGGACGTCGACGCGGATGGTGCCGGTCGGCACTTCCTTCAGCGAGGTGAGGATCTCCGCGCCGTTGGGGTTTTCGAAGGACATGTCCTTGAGGTACTGCGTCACCACCGTGAGGGGGAAGCCGCCCTCCTGGCCCTGGGTCTCGCCGCCGGATGCCTGATCCTGATTTTCCGCCATTTTTTCACCTGTGATTTCGATTGGTGATCCGGCTATCACGGATATCCGGGCCGATCAACTGCGCAATCAAACGGTCAAGATCCGGTCCCGGCCGGGGTTGCGGCGGATTTTCGGCGCGTGGCTGTGCGTGTCGTCCCGCTCGTCTTTCCGCCGGCTGCCTTTCTGCCGACGCCGTCCCCGGCGAGCTGGCCGGCGGCGGCCAGGATGCTGTCGGCGAGGAAATCCGCCACTGCCCGAATGCGCGGGCTGAGCCGCAGATCGCGATGCAGGACAAGGAATATCTCCTGGCTGAACAGCCCGGACGGCCCGGCGATGCGGCGGAGATCCGGCACGGCATCGCCGACCAGGCAGGGCAGCAGGGCCGCGCCGAGCCCATTTGCCGCCGCCACCGCCAGCGCGTTCAGGCTGTTGAGGGCGAGCGGATTGTCCGGTGCCCCGCCAGCCGCGGCGATCCAGGCGGCGGTCGCCTCGGCGATCGGCAGCCGGCGCATCTCGGCGGGCCAGGCCAGTCTCGGCAGCGCCTTGGCCTGTTCGGGCGCCAGCCGCCGCGCCGCATAGATGCCATGGGCCATGCGGCCGAGCTTGCGCAGCAGCAAATCGTTATCCGTCGGCTTCACCAGGCGCAGGGCGATGTCGCTTTCCCGCCGCATCAGATCCAGGCTGAAGGGCCCGGTGACGAGGTCGAGGGCGATGGCGGGATGGGCGGCGCGAAAGGCCGGCAGGCGCGGCAGGATGATCTGCAACGCGAAGCCTTCCGGCAGGGCGACCCGCACATGGCCGGTGGTGGCGACCGCATCGGCCAGGCGGTTGACGCCAAACATTGCGGTCTCCACCGCCTCGGCCTTCCGCAGCAGGCGCTGGCCGTCCTCGGTCAGGGCATAGCCGTTCTGGCTGCGCAGGAAGAGCGAGAGGCCGAGATCACGCTCCAGCTGGGCCAGGCGCCGCGCCACCGTGGAGATGCTGAGCCGCAGCAGGGCGGCGGCCTCCGTCAGCCGGCCCGAACGCGCCACCGGCAGGAACAGCCGCAGATCGTCCCAATTCCAGGCTTCGCCTGCCTGCTTGTCTTGGCTCATGACCGCCCCTCTCTAGCCGGAAATCAACGCCGCGGGCGTTTTGCATATTTGCAAGACGAGATCCCAGAATCCATCATTTTCGCAAAGCCGCCAGCTCCCTAGATTGGGTAGGTGCCTTTCTGTGGTCGATCGATCGCGGCCGGCGCTATTCCGCCCGTCCTTATGGAGAACTTCGCATGTTGCAGCAGCGATCCCTGCCCCACGCCGGCTTCACCGTTTCCGCCCTCGGCTTCGGCTGCATGGGCATGTCGGAATTCTACGGCGCGGCAGATGACGCGCAGTCACTGAAGACGCTGCGCGCCGCGCTCGATCTCGGCGTCACCTTCTTCGATACCGCCGATACCTATGGCATCGGCGACAACGAGGAACTGGTCGGCCGCTTCACCAAGGACGTCGGCCGCAACAAGATCCGGCTTGCCACCAAATTCGGCATCGTGCGGCAGAAGGGTGTCTATGACCGTCGCATCGATAACAGCCCGGCCTATATCCGCAGCGCCTGCGAGGCTTCGCTGAGGCGGCTCGGCATCGACCACATCGATCTCTATTACATGCATCGTTTCGACACGACGCAACGCATCGAGGATGTGGTCGCGACCATGGCGGCGCTGAAGCAGGAAGGCAAGATCGGCGCCATCGGCTTGAGCGAAGTTTCCGCCGCGACCCTGCGCAAGGCTGCCGCGGTGCATCCGATCGCCGCGCTGCAGAGCGAGTATTCGCTTTATACCCGTGATGTCGAAGCAGAGATCCTGCCGACCTGCCGCGAACTCGGCACTGCCCTTGTCCCTTATGCGCCGCTTGGCCGCGGTGTGCTCACCGGCGCCCTCACCAAGGTTGAGGATCTCGCGGCCGATGACTTCCGCCGCCAGTCGCCGCGTTTTGCCGACGGCAATTTCGAGCGCAATCTGAAGCTGCTGGCGCCGGTCGAGCAATTGGCGAAGGCGAAAGGCTGCAAGCCCGGGCAGATCGCGCTCGCTTGGCTGCTGGCGCAATCGACCGCCGACAGCCGCGCACCCGTCGTGCCGATCCCCGGCACCAAGCGGATCGGCTATCTGCAGGAAAACGTCGCCGCCGCCGACATCAAGCTCAGTGCCGCCGATCTCAAGCTGCTGGACGAAGCGCTGCCGCGCGGTGCCGCGATCGGTGAACGTTATGCGCCGGCCGGCATGAAGGGGGTCAATGTGTGAGGCCGCGCTCGCGCGGCTTCGTGCTCGGCAGCTCCGCCCGGCGGAGGGCGAAGTACTGGCTGTCGGACCATGCGCCGCCGATGCAGAAGGTTCTTTCCTTATAGATCGTGGGCCGGAAGCCGAGGCGCTCCAGCAATTTGCGCGAGGCGAGATTGCGTGGATCGATATCGGCGGTGATCTCGTCCAATTGGCGGAACTGGAAAGCGAAATCGATCAGCGCCTGCATCGCCTCATGGGCGAAGCCGTGGCCCCAATAGGCCTTGGCGAAGAGATAGCCGATCTCGTTGCCGTTCCAGAGAATGCCGCGGCCAACCAGCTTTCCCTGATAGTCGACGCCGTATTCGATCGCCGTGCCGGCCGCGACCGCAGCGCGATTGGCGGCGATCCATTCCGCCGTCTCGGCCTCGCTGGAATGCGGCAGGGTCGACCAGTAGCGCATTACCTCGGGGTCGCTCAGCATGGCATGCAGTGCCGTAAGATCGTCGTCGCGGATCGGCCGCAGAACCAGACGCTCGGTCTTGATCTCGGGCGGGGTGGCGAAAGTGGCGGCAGGCTGCATTCGACCGTTCAGCCGACCGGATGATGGCTGGTTTGGCGACCGGACTGCCGATGGGGATCGAAGGCGACCAGTTCGGCATTACGCGCCTCATGGCCGGTCAGGCCGCGGATGAAGCCCCAATGGCTGACCACCGCGACCTGCTGCCAGTCATGCCAGCCGGCGACGCGCTGATGAAAATGCCGGCAGCGTTCGAGCAGCGCCGTCTCGCTCTCATCGAGCGATGACCACCAGGTTTCCGGCAGATGGTCGAAGCTGAGGGCCGGCCACAATTCGGCGAGTTCGCTTGCCGGCGTGCCGATATCGCAATGATAGGCCGCGTGTTCGCGCACCAGCGGCTCGATCTCGATCGGCAGATCGAGCGCCTCGGCGATGATCACCGCCGTCTGCACGGCGCGGGTATAAGGACTGGCCAGCAGACGCTTGATCTTCAGCCCCTGGCGCATGCGCGCACCGAGCTCCGCAGCGGCAGCCGCGACCTGGGTGCGGCCATGGGCGGTCAGCGGCGCATCGCGAATACCGGGATCGCGGCGCTCGCGGTTGAAGACCACGTTGAATTCCGACTGGCCGTGGCGGATCAGGATCATGCTGTTCAATTTTCCTCGACATCGATGATGGGCCGGCGCGGCGCGGCCGTCCAATCCGCCTCACCCGGCTTTTCCTCTTTCTTGGCCGGTCCCTCGTCTTTCTCGGCCCGTTGCGGCGCCTGATCGCCGGCCGGTTCCGCCTGGTCTTGCGTTGCATCCGCATCCGGCGCGGCCGCTTCGGTCTCCACGTCGATGACATTCGGTCGTGCAGCCGATGGCGGCGCCCGGTCGGGCCGCGCAGGGACGAAGATCTCCGCCGTCGCGGGGCTGGCCGCCGCCGCGTCATCGCCGGCCGCAGGACGTGCCTCCGGTTCCGTCTCCATCACCACTTCGTGAAATTCGACATCGGTGATGACCGTGCCGCGGCGACCACGGCCGCCCGGCGCCGCGGGCTCGCCGAAGGCACCGGCGAAGCGCCGGATCAGCCAGTTCCGGCTCACGGGCAGCATGAAGACGATGGCCAGGAGATCGCTGAAGAAGCCGGGCACGATCAGCAGCATGCCGGCGATCACGAAGCAGGCGCCGTCGACCAGGCTGTGACCGGGTTCCTGGCCCTGGGCCAAGGCCAAGCGCAGCCGGCCGACCATATCGAGGCCGGTGCGGCGGATCAGCCATAGGCCCAGCGTTGCGGAACCCAGCAAGGCGAGCAGGGTCAGGCCGAGACCGATATGGTCGGCGACCCAGAGAAAAACCAGGATTTCCACCAGGATCAGCAGAATAAAGCCGGTCGCGACCAGCCGCGGCCAGCGCTGCAACCAGCTTATCTCCTTGAAAACCGGTCCTCTTTGTCCGGGCCGACGGTTCGGGCCGGGCTGCGGCGCCATCGCTTGCTCTTTCCGGGTCGATTCCCTATTTAATCCAGTAGCTAAAGGACTTAGCCTAGAGTGCGATGGTTTTAAGCGGAAGCGGCTTGCTTTCACCAGGGAAAAAGCGCTCTGCGGTCCGGTGGGACCCGGAAGCTGTCGCGGCGGAACCGCCCATAGCGGCCGTACCGGGAGTTGCCGAAATGTCTGCCCCTGGATGGCGAGGTCTTTCGCCCGCCCGGCGTAAAGCCGGCCGCGATGCCAGTATCAAGTAAGGAGTGCCAGCCGATGCCCTTGGATCTTATTCTATTTGCCGTCGTGGCGGTGTTTTTCGGCTGGCGGCTCTATCTGGTGCTGGGCCGGCGCACCGGCAATGAACGCAGCTTCGATCCGCTCGCCAGCCGTCCGGCCGATAATGCCCGGCGCCCGGCGGAGGCCGATGCCGACCATCCGGCTGAATTGGAAAAGCCGGCCGGGACGGTGACGCAGCTGCCGCGCGACCAGCGCCGGCTGGAGGCTGCCCTGGCTGCGACGCCGGAAGAGGCGCGCCGCGGCCTGGAAGCCATCGGCAAGGCCGATCCCAGCTTCAACCCGATCGACTTCCTGTCCGGCGCCAAGATCGCCTTCGAGATGATCCTGACCGCCTTCGCCAAGGGCGACAATCTCGCCTTGCGCCCGCTGCTGAATGACGAGGTCTATCGCAACTTCAACGCGGCGATCACCGAGCGCCAGCGCCTCAACCAGAAGCTCAATTCGACCCTGGTCGGCGTCCTCGGCCATGAGATCGTCGCGGCTGAGCTGACCGGCGAGGGCAAGGCGCAGGAAGCCCGCATCACCGTTAAATTCACCTCGCAGCAGATCAATGTGACGACCGATGCCGGCGGCGCGGCGGTGGATGGCAGCCCGACCGAGGTGCATACCATCACCGATCTCTGGACCTTCGCCCGGCAGATCAAGGCGCGCGATCCCAACTGGCAGCTGGTGGCGACCGATGCCCATTGAGGACGCCGTGACGAGGGCGCCGCGCTGACGCAATGACCCGGTCGCGCCCGGCCGGCTCCCGGCCCTCGCCCGCCAAAAGCCCCCGCAAGAAGCTGGTTCGCCGGAAGAAGGCCGCTGCCCGCAAGCCGGGTCCGCTCGAGCGATCGGCCGAACTCCTCCGGCAGATCCGCGACATGGCGCCGCGCGGCTGGCGGCACTGGCTCTCGCATCTCAGGGCCTGGGCGGCGGTCACCGGCCTCATTGGCCTCGCGGCCTGCGAAACCACCGGCACGGCACCCAACCAGGCGGCCCTGCCGCCGCCCGGCAACCTGTTGCTGGAACCGGCTTCCTTCGAGGCCTTGCCCGGCTGGGGCGGCGACCGGCTGAGCGAGGCCTGGCCGGCGCTGCTGAAAAGCTGTGCCGCCATCAGCCAATTGCCGGCGGCCCAGCCTTTGGGCCCCGACGGCATCGCCGGCACGCCGCAGGACTGGCGCGATCCCTGCGCCCGGGCGCGGCAACAGCCGGCTGCCGACGAAACCGCCTTGCGCCGCTTCCTCGAAACCGCGTTCAGGCCGTTCCATGCCCGTGACAGCAACGGCCGGCCGGGTTTCTTTACCGCCTATTACGAACCTGAACTGGAAGGCTCGCTGACGCCGAGCGCCCTCTATCACGTGCCGCTCTACCGGCTGCCGCCGCAGCCGGTCAGCTATAGCCGCCAACAGATCGACGAAGGCATTCTCGCCGGCCGGCATCTGGAGCTGGTCTGGGTGACCGATCCGGTCGACGCCTTTATGTTGCAGATCCAGGGGTCGGGCCGCATCCGCCTGCCCGATGGCCGCATCCAGCGGGTCGGCTATGCCGGCGATAACGGCCAGAAATTCGGCGCCATCGGCAAGATGATGATCGAGGCGGGGCTGGTCGACCGTGAACATGCCAGCATGCAGTCGATCCGCGCCTGGCTGAAGGCCCATCCGCAGGAAGCGGTGGGCTGGATGCAGAAGAACCCCCGCTACATCTTCTTCCGGCCGATCACCGGCGACGGGCCGGTCGGGGCCGAAAGCCTGCCGCTGACGCCCGGCCGCAGCCTTGCCGTCGATACCAGCTTTTTGGCGCTCGGTTTGCCGCTCTGGCTCGACACCACCTGGCCGGTCGATCTCGGCGCCGCGCGCAAGGGCGACCCGCTGCGGCGCCTGATGGTGGCCCAGGATGTCGGCTCGGCCATCAAGGGACCCGTGCGGGGCGATATTTTCTGGGGCAGCGGGGAGCCGGCCCTCACCTTTGCGGGTAGCATGAAGAATTCCGGCAGCTATTATGTCTTCCTGCCGGTCACCGTGGCGTCGCGGCGCGAACCCGTCATCAGCGATGTGACGACGCCCTGAGACGCCGGCGCGGCTACGCAGACGCGATCACTCAGTACAGGTCGGGGCAATGATAAAAGAGAGTTCTTCGGATCGCGGGTCGGCCGCCACGCAGAAGCGGCCGCGTGTCGCCCTCTTCGTCACCTGTCTGGTCGATCTGTTCCGCCCGAGCGTCGGCTTTGCCAGCATCAAGCTCCTGGAAGACGCCGGCTGCGATGTCGAGGTGCCGGCGGTGCAGACCTGCTGCGGCCAGCCGGCCTATAACAGCGGCGACGCGCCCAACGCCGCCGCCATTGCCCGCCAGGTGGTGGATGCCTTCGAGGGCTATGATTACGTGGTGGCGCCCTCCGGCTCCTGCGGCGGCATGATCAGCAAGCATTATCCGGACCTGTTGGCGGCCGACAAGGATTACGCCGATCGCGCCCGGCGCCTCGCCGCCAAGACCTTCGAGCTGACCCAGTTCCTGGTCGATGTGCGCAAACTGGAAAAGGTGGCGGCAAGGCTGGACAGCGCGGTCACCTATCACGATTCCTGCTCGTCGCTGCGCGAGATGGGCGTCAAGGCGCAGCCGCGCAAACTGCTGGCGGGCATCGAGGGCCTGCGCTTCACGGAATTGCCCGACGGCCAGTCCTGCTGCGGCTTCGGCGGCACTTTCTGCGTCAAATATCCGGAGATCTCCAACCGCATGGTGGAAGAGAAGACCGGCAATATCGCAAAGACCGGCGCCGACCTGCTGCTGGCCGGCGATCTCGGCTGCCTGCTCAATATCGCCGGCAAGCTGAAGCGCCAGGGCAGCAAGATCGAAGCACGCCATGTCGCCGAAGTGCTGGCCGGCATGACCGATGAGCCCGCAATCGGTGAGCCGGCGACCGGCGAAGGGGAGCGCTGAGATGCAACCGACGTCACACCGCTTCATCGACAACGCCCATGACGCCCTTGCCAACGAAACGCTGCAGCAGGCGCTGGGCAATGTGCGGGTGAATTTCATCGACAAGCGGCGCATCGCTGTCGAGGCATTGCCGGAATTCGACGATCTGCGCAAAGCCGGCCGCGAGATGCGCGACCGCGTGCTCTCGGATCTCGACACCCATCTCCTCGCTTTCGAAGCGAAGGTCAAGGAACAGGGCGGCCATGTGCATTGGTGCGCCGATGCGGAATCAGCGCGCCAGACGGTGCTGAAGATCTGCCAGGAGGCGGGCGCCAAGCGCGTCACCAAGGGCAAGACCATGATCGGCGAGGAGATCGGCATCAACGACTTCCTCGAAGCCAATCACATCGAACCGATCGAAACCGATCTCGGTGAATATATCATCCAGCTCAGGCATGAAACGCCGAGCCATCTCATCGCCCCTGCCGTGCATGTCACGCAAAAGCAGGTGGAAGAGACCTTCCGCAAGGCGCATCGCGATCTCGATCCCAAGCGCAATCTCGACGAGCCGAGCTCGCTGCTGGCGGAAGCGCGCGAGAAATTGCGCCAGCGTTTCCTCAGTGCCGATGTCGGCATCACCGGCGCCAATTTCCTGGTGGCGGAAACCGGCACCAGCGTCATCGTCACCAACGAAGGCAATGGCGATCTGACGCAGACCTTGCCCCGCGTCCATATCGCGCTCGCCTCGATCGACAAGGTGGTGCCGACGCTCGAGGATCTCACCGTGCTGCTGCGCCTGCTGGCGCGCTCTGCCACCGGCCAGGAGATGTCGGTCTATACCACGCTCTCGACCGGACCGCGCCGCGCCGACGATCATGACGGGCCCGGCGCCTATCATGTCATCCTGCTCGACAACGGCCGCAGCAAACTGCTCGGCACCGAGAAGCAGGATCTGCTGCGCTGCATCCGCTGCGGCGCCTGCCTCAACCATTGCCCGATCTATCATGCGGTCGGCGGCCATGCCTATGGCTGGGTCTATGGCGGGCCGATCGGCGCCGCGCTGACCCCGGCCCTGATCGGCCTTGAAGAGACGCATCACCTGCCCAATGCCTCGACCCTGTGCGGGCGTTGCGAAGAGGTCTGCCCGATGCAGATCCCGATTCCCAATATCCTGCGGCACTGGCGCGAGGAGGAATTGCAGCGCGGCCTGGCCCCAACGGCGATGCGGCGCGGCATCGGCATCTGGGCCTTCTTTGCCAGACGGCCCGCTTTGTATCGCCTGGCGACGCGGATCGGCGCCCGCATGCTGCGCAACTTCGCCGGCGGCAAGGGCCGGCTGGCCCAGGTGCCGATGGCATCGGCGCTGACCAGGGGCTGGACCGATATGCGCGACCTGCCGGCCCCCAGCGGCCGCACCTTCCATGCGCTCTATCGCCAGCACAAAAGCCAGGCCGGGAGGGCCGGCGAATGAGCGACCGCGATACCGTCCTGCAGGCGATCCGCAACCATAAGCGGCCCTCCGGCGCGCCCCATCTCGCGCTGCCGGTGCCGGCCCGCGGCCAGGTCGCGGGCGAAGCGCGGCGCGCGCTTTTCATCAAGATGGCGACCGCGGCAGCGGCCACGGTTGAAGCGGTCGACGATCCGGAAACCATTCCCGATCGCATCGCCGCGTATCTTTCCAGCCACAATCTGCCGGCGCGGCTGGTACTGTCTTCCGATCCGGCGGTCGCCAATCTGCCCTGGGCCGATCACCCGATGATCGCCCACCGCACCGGTCCCGCCACCGGCCAGGATCACGTCGCGCTGACGCCGGCTTTCGCCGCCGTGGCCGAGACCGGCACCCTGGCGCTGGTCTCCGGACCGGAAACCCCGACCACGCTCAATTTCCTGCCGGAACATTCGCTGGTGCTGCTATCCGCCAGCGCCATCCGTGGCACCTATGAGGAATTGTGGCGCGAGATGAGGGAAGCGACCAATGACGGCAAGGATTGGCCGCGCACGGTCAATCTCATTACCGGGCCTTCACGCAGCGCGGATATCGAGCAGAAATTGCTGATGGGCGCCCATGGCCCGCGAAAGCTGCATATCCTGCTGCTGAATGACTGAGCTGCAAGATGGCGCGCCGCAAACCAACCGAGGCCGAGCTGGAGCTCTGGCAGCATGTCGCCAAGACCGCGAGGCCCCTGGCGCCGCGCCGGCGCAAGAAACCGGCGGCGGAGGCCGAAGCGGCCGCCGCCAAATCGGCTGAAAAGAAGCCGGCGCCGCCCGGCAAGCGGGTGAAGACAAAAGCCGCGGTGGCATCCGCCCCGCCGGCTCCGCCGCATGTCGCCTTGCCGAAGGTCCATGATCTCAGCCACGGCGTCACCATCGGCATCGACAAGCGCCAGGCCGACCGCTTCCGGGGCGGCAGGCTGGAAATCGACGGCAAGATCGATCTCCATGGCCGCACCCAGGCGGAGGCGCATGACGCCTTGCATGACTTCATCCATCGGGCGCACCGCGCCGGCAAACGCTGCCTGCTGGTGATCACGGGCAAGGGCGGCACCAAGATGATCGGCGGGGAGACGACGCGCGGCATCCTGCGCCAGGCGGTGCCGCGCTGGTTGAACGAGCCCGGCCTGCGGCGTTTCGTGCTCGCCTTCGATCATGCCAGGCCGCAGCATGGCGGCGAAGGTGCGCTTTACGTGCTGCTGAAGCGGGAACGGGAATGACCCCCTTCGGCGCCAAATTGCGTGAGCTCCGCCAGCGCAAGAAGCGGCAGCTGAAGGATATGGCGAAGGCGCTGAAGGTCAGCCCGGCCTATCTCTCGGCGCTGGAACATGGCCACCGCGGCAAGCCCTCGCCGGGCCTTGTGCAGCAGGTCGCCGCCTATTTCAACCTCGCCTGGGATCAGGTCGATGAGTTGAAACACCTGGCGGAGCTTTCCGATCCCAAGGTCAGTCTCGATACCGGCGGGCTGAGCCCCGCCGCCACCGAGCTTGCCAATCGTCTGGCCGCCGATATCGCGAGCCTCGACGATGTCACCATCGAACATTTCCTGTCGATCCTGCGGCAGCGATGATCGTGCTTCGGTCGGCATGGGAATCCCGGATGACAAGAAGTCAGCCATTTGACATCTTGCTGGCCGATAAACGAAGCCCGCCTTTCCCGCCATGCCGTCATATTCCTGCCCCGGATTGCGCTTAAGGATGACGCGCCGGGTCGGGCGACGGACCAAATGCTAGAAGTGGAGATTCCATGAATCATGACACCCTCTCGGCCTTGATCCTGGGTGCCGTTGAAGGCCTGACCGAGTTCCTGCCGGTTTCCTCGACCGGCCATCTGATCCTGGTCGGCGATATCCTTGGTTTTCAAAGCGACCTCGGCAAGCTGTTCGAAGTGGTGATCCAGCTGGGCGCCATCCTGGCGGTGCTGCTGGTGTCGATCCGCCGCCTGCTCGGCGTGCTGTTCAGCCTCGGCAGCAGCCCCGGCGCCCGCCGCTTCGCCATCGCCTGTATCGTCGCGGTGATCCCGGCCGCCATCCTCGGCTTCCTGCTGCATGACTTCATCAAGAACGTGCTGTTCTCGCCCTGGGTCGTGGTGGTCAGTCTCGTTATTGGCGGCTTTGCCATATTGGCCGTCGAGAAGCTGGCACCCGAGCCGCGGGTCGGCGCCATCGAGGAAATGTCTTTCCTGACCGCGCTCGGCATCGGCCTCTGCCAGTGCCTGTCGCTGGTCCCCGGCGTTTCCCGCGCCGGCGCCACCATTCTCGGCGGCGTGGCACTCGGCGTCGATCGCAAGGTCGCGACTGAATTCTCCTTCTATCTCGCCATTCCCGTGATGCTCGGCGCCACCCTGCTCGATCTCCTCAAGAACAAGGCGGCGCTGGACGGCAACGGGATCCAGCTCATCGCCATCGGCTTCGTTGTCGCCTTCGTGGTGGCGCTGGTCGTGGTGCGCGGGCTGATCGGCTTCGTCGGCCGCCACGGCTTCAAGCCCTTCGCCTATTACCGCATCATCATCGGATTGTTCTGGGGGGCGCTGCTGTTCGGTCGCGGCGGCTGAGCCGATACCCGCCGCCCGTTTCGTGACTTCTGCCGGCAATCAAGCCGATTGAAAGGACCATCTATAATGTCGCTCTCCATGTATCAGGCCTCAGTGCCGGTCTTCCTGCGCAACCTCAAGAATCTCTCCGCCATCCTCGACAAGGGCCTCGCCAATGCCGAGGCGCGCAAGATCGATCCTACGGTCTTCGTCAATGCCCGCCTCGCTCCCGACATGCATGCCCTGGCTCGCCAGATCCAGATCGCGACCGACACCGCCAAGGGCTGCGGCGCCCGGCTCGCCGGCATCGAGGTGCCGAGCTATGAGGATACGGAAACCACTTTCCCCGAACTGCAGGCCCGTATCGCCAAGACCATGGCCTTCCTGCAGGGCTTCACCGCCGCCCAGATCGACGGCAGCGAAGATCGCGCCATCACGCTGAAGATGCGCGCCGGCGACGTCAACTTCACCGGGCAGAACTATCTGCTGAACTTCGCTTTGCCGAACTTCTTCTTCCACTACACGACCGCTTACGCGATCCTGCGCCACAACGGCGTGGATGTCGGCAAGATGGATTATATCGGCGGGATGTAATGGATCGGATGCTAGCGGAATGCCCGTAAGCATCCAGCCCTCGCTGTTCCATGGATTGCCGGGTCAGGCCCGGCAATGACAGAAGTTCTCGATCGAGATGCCGCAACGGCATCTCAAACTGTCACCCTCGGGCTTGACCCGAGGGTCCATGGCAAAGCGTGAAGGCCGTTAGTCGGCAGAAATTCGCCGATACATTTTAGAGCACTAAATCTTACAGGATGAACTTGCTGAGATCGGTATTCTTGGCGAGGCTCGCGACCTTTTCGTTGACATAGGCGGCGTCGATGGTGACGCTGCGGCCGGACATTTCGCTGGCCGTGAAGCTGATTTCTTCCAGCAGCCGCTCCATCGCCGTCTGCAGCCGGCGGGCGCCGATATTCTCGACCGTGGCGTTGATCTCGGTCGCGAGATCGGCCAGCGCGTCGATCGCATCCTCCGTGAAGGTGATGGTCAGCTCCTCGGTGGCCAGCAGGGCGGTATATTGCTTGATGAGGCTTGCCTCCGGCTCGACCAGGATGCGCTTCATGTCCTCGCGGGTCAGCGCCTTCAGCTCGACGCGGATCGGCAGGCGGCCCTGCAGTTCCGGCAGCAGATCGCTGGGCTTGGCGATATGGAAAGCGCCCGAGGCGATGAACAGCACATGGTCGGTCTTGACCGGGCCGTATTTCGTGGAGACCTGCGTGCCCTCGATCAGCGGCAGCAGGTCGCGCTGGACGCCTTCGCGGCTGACATCGGCCCCGGCCCGTTCCGAACGGGCGCAGATCTTGTCAATCTCGTCGAGGAAGACGATGCCGTTCTGCTCCACCACCTGGATGGCGTCGCGCACCACCTTCTCCTGGTCGAGCAGCTTGTCGCTTTCCTCCGCCATCAGCACGGTATGGCTTTCCTTGACGGTCAGCCGGCGGGTCTTCTGCTTGCCGCCGCCGAAGGCCTGGCCAAGCACGTCGTTCAGGTTGATCATGCCCATGCTGGCCCCCGGCATGCCGGGGACATCGATGGTTGGCATCGAGAGATTGCCGGTATCCTTGACCTGCAATTCGATCTCGCGGTCGTCAAGCTCGCCCTGGCGCAGCATCTTGCGGAACTTGGCGCGCGTCTCCGGGGTCGCGCCGTCGCCGACCAGGGCATCGAGCACGCGCTCTTCCGCCAGCACTTCGGCTTTCGCCTGGACCTGGCGGCGCATGCGTTCCTTGGTCATGGAAATGGCGATCTCGACCAGGTCGCGGATGATCTGCTCGACATCGCGGCCGACATAGCCGACCTCGGTGAATTTGGTGGCCTCGACCTTGAGGAAGGGCGCGTCGGCGAGCTTGGCGAGGCGCCTTGCGATCTCGGTCTTGCCAACGCCGGTCGGGCCGATCATCAGGATGTTCTTCGGCGTCACTTCCTCGCGCATTTCCGCGCTGAGCTGCTGGCGGCGCCAGCGGTTGCGCAAGGCAATGGCGACGGCGCGCTTGGCGTCATGCTGGCCGATGATGAAGCGGTCGAGCTCGGAAACGATTTCGCGCGGCGTCAGGCTGCCGGCGGTGCTGGCGATCGCGTCGGCTTCGTCGGCGGCCGGGGCGGCGGGAGAACGTGCGGCGGAAGAACGGGCGGGTTCGGTCATCATTGTCTCCGTCACCCGGCATCAGGACTTCGATAATGCCGGGCCAAGCAGGCAACCTCCGCCGCGACATGCCGGCGGAGCGCCAAGGTCAGAGTTTTTCGAAAATCACGTTGTGATTGGTGTAGATGCAGATGTCGCCGGCGATTTTCATCGCCTTGCGGCAGATGATCTCGGCATCCAGCCCATCGACATCCACCAGCGCGCGGGCGGCGGCAAGCGCGAAGGAGCCGCCCGAGCCAATGCCGATCAGCCCGTCCTCCGGCTCCAGCACGTCGCCATTGCCGGTCAGCACCAGGCTGACCTTGCGGTCGGCGACGGCCATCATGGCTTCCAGGCGCCGCAGGTACCGGTCGGTGCGCCAATCCTTGGCCAGCTCCACGCAGGCCCGGGCCAACTGCCCCGGATGCTGTTCCAGCTTGGCTTCGAGGCGTTCGAACAGGGTCAGGGCATCGGCGGTCGCCCCGGCAAAGCCGGCGATGACACCGTTATCCTTGCCGAGCCGGCGTAATTTGCGGGCATTGGACTTCATAACGGTATTGCCGACCGTGACCTGGCCGTCGCCGGCGATCACGACAGTGTCGTCCTTGCGCACCAGCAGAATGGTCGTGCCGTGCCAGGGTGCCAGGCCATGGGGATTTTGACCGGGCGAGAGAACGGGATCATAAGACATGACGGTCAGATAGGCGATTGCGTTAACGGGTTCAAGCAATAGCTGACATGGCGGCGCCGGCCGGTATCGGGGAACGGCTGCCGTGACATCCGGCACCACCGCCCGGCACCCCTTCTGGCACCATAAACCCGGCAAGCTTAAGGTCAAAACCCTGGCCTTGCCGGGCTGGTATTGTTAGAAACACGTGACTTTTTGATGGGCCTTTTTGATTTCCAGGGCCAGCCGGGACCGATTTCCCATTGGTTTCTCCCTTTCGGGGGTTCCACAGGCGCGGCCGCCGGCGGGTAAAGGACGCCAGATGAACGAACAGAGCAGCAAATCGATCCCGACCGCAGGCCAGGCGACCCGCCCGGCTGTGGAACGCCGGGCGAGCGTCAGCCGCAAGACCAAGGAAACCGAGATCAGCGTCAGCGTCGATCTCGACGGCAGCGGCAAATCCGTGATTGCGACCGGGATCGGCTTCCTCGACCATATGCTGGACCAGCTGGCGCGTCACAGCCTGATCGACCTGACGGTGGAAGCCAAGGGCGACCTTCATATCGATTTCCATCACACCACCGAGGATACCGGCATCGCCATTGGCGAGGCGGTCTCCAAGGCGCTCGGCAACCGGGTCGGCATCAACCGCTATGGCGAGGCCACCATTCCGATGGACGAGACCCTGACCCGGGTGGCGCTTGATGCCTCGAACCGGCCGTATCTGATCTGGAAGGTGAACTTCTCGCGCCCGAAGCTGGGCGAGATGGATACCGAGCTGTTCAAGGAATGGTTCCAGGCCTTCGCCCAGAGCGCCGGCCTGACACTCCATGTCGAGAACCTCTATGGCGAGAACAACCACCATATTGTCGAGAGCTGCTACAAGGCGCTGGCCCGCGCCCTGCGCCAGGCTGTTGAGATCGATCCCAGGAAATCCGATGCCGTGCCCTCGACCAAGGGCGTGCTCGGCGGCTCGCTGAGCTGACGGTGGGCGCGGAGAAGCAGACGTGACCACCATCGTCATCGATTATGGCGCCGGCAATCTGCGTTCGGCCGCCAAGGCTCTCGCAGTGGCCGCCGCCGACGGCAAAGCGGGGCCGGTCTTGGTCAGCGACGATCCAGCGGCGATCCGCGCCGCCGATCGCCTGGTCCTGCCCGGTGTCGGCGCCTTCGCCGATTGCAAGCGCGGGCTGGAAAGCCGGCCCGGTGTCATCGAGGCCATGACCGAGGCTGTGATCGGCAAGCACCGGCCCTTCCTCGGTATCTGCGTCGGCATGCAGTTGCTGGCGACGGTGGGCGTCGAATACGGCGAACATCCCGGTCTCGACTGGATCAAGGGCAAGGTGGTCAAGCTGACCCCAAGCGATCCCAATCTGAAGATCCCGCAGATGGGCTGGAACAACCTTGAGCTGAAGGCCGATCATCCGCTGTTCGCCGGCCTCGCCAGCGGCGATCACGGCTATTTCGTGCACTCCTACCACTTCGTCGCCGATGATCCGAAGTCGGTCTTGGCGGAGGTGGATTACGGCGGCAAGGTGGCGGCGGTGATCGGCCGCGACAATCTCGTCGGCGTGCAGTTCCACCCCGAGAAAAGCCAGCAGGTCGGCCTCAGGCTGCTGGCAAATTTCCTCGCCTGGCGTCCATAAGCGGGGCACCCTTAAATTAGACGCGGCGTCATCGCGCGGCACGCTCGGCGACGCGGAATTCGAGTAAGACGATGCAGAACCTCATTCTCTATCCGGCGATCGACCTCAAAGGCGGGCAATGCGTGCGCCTGAAGCAGGGCGACATGGAGCAGGTGACGGTGTTCAACACCAGTCCTGCCGACCAGGCCCGGCAATTCGCCGAGGCCGGGAGCGAATGGCTGCATCTGGTCGATCTCGACGGCGCCTTTGCCGGCCAACCGGTCAATGCCACAGCGGTCGAGGCGATTTTGAAGACGGTCAAGCTGCCCTGCCAGCTCGGCGGCGGCATCCGCGACATGGCGCGGATCGAGATGTGGCTCAAAAAGGGGATCGCCCGCATCATCCTCGGTACCGTCGCGCTCAAGAATCCCGATCTCGTCCGCCAGGCCGCGAAGGCCTTTCCCGGCAAGATCGCCGTCGGCATCGACGCCAAGGGCGGCCGCGTCGCCGTCGAAGGCTGGGCCGAGACCGCCGATATCACCGCGCTCGATCTCGCCCGGAAATTCGAGGATGCCGGCGTCGCCACGGTGATCTACACCGATATCGACCGGGACGGCCTGCTGCAGGGCGCCAATATCGCCGCGACGGCGGCGCTTGCCTCGGCCCTGTCGATTCCCGTCATCGCCTCGGGCGGTGTCTCCAACCTGCAGGATCTCGTCGCGCTCAAGCAGGCCGCGCCCGCAACCCGCGGCAAGGGCGGCGGCATCAGCGGCGTCATCTCCGGCCGCGCCATCTATGACGGCCGCCTCGACCTGCGCGCCGCTCTGGCGCTGCTGAAGGAGGCTGTGTGACCGTGCGCGGAGACAGTCTCAGTCTGGCTTGCCCCTCACCCCTACCCTCTCCCCGCAAACGGGGCGAGGGAGAAAATTCGCCACCGTCACGACTCCCTCGCCCCTTTGGGGAGAGGGTAGGGGTGAGGGGTTAGTTGTGTCACTCGCTCGCGCCAGGTCATTACGAAGAGTGGCGACCGAAGCCGAGAAGCTGATGTGGAGCAAGCTGCGCAATCGGCAGCTAGACGGTTGGAAATTCTGCCGGCAGATGGAGATAGGGCATTATATCGCCGATTTTGTCTGCCGTGAGAAAAAGCTGATCATCGAGATTGATGGTGGCCAACATGCGGACAGTGCTGCGGATCGCGTTCGAACAGCTTACCTGGAAGCGGAAGGCTATCGGGTTGTGCGATACTGGAACAACGACGTAATGACGAATATTAGCGGGGCACTCGAGGCGCTGAGAGCGAGCTTGGCTTGTCCCTCACCCCTACCCTCTCCCCGAAGGGACGAGGGAGTTAAAGACCAGGAGCGTTCAAAGTCATGCTGAAGATGCGGGTCATTCCTTGTCTCGACGTGAAGGACGGGCGGGTCGTCAAGGGCGTCAACTTCGTGAACCTCGTCGATGCCGGCGATCCCGTGGAGCAGGCGAAACTCTATGACGCGGCGGGTGCCGACGAGCTGACTTTCCTCGACATCACCGCTTCCAGCGACAATCGCGAAACGCTTTATGACGTGGTGGCAAAAACCGCCGAAGCCTGCTTCATGCCGCTGACGGTAGGTGGCGGTGTGCGCAAGATCGAGGATATCCGCAAGCTGCTGCTGGCGGGCGCCGACAAGGTTTCGATCAACACCGCCGCCGTCAACAACCCGGATTTCGTGCGCGAGGCGGCGGAGAAATTCGGCGATCAATGCATCGTCGTCTCGATCGATGCCAAGGAAACCGTGCCAGGCAGATTCGAGATCTTCACCCATGGCGGACGCAACCCGACCGGCATCGATGCGGTCGCCTTCGCCAAGCAGATGGCAGAGAATGGCGCCGGCGAATTGCTGGTGACCTCGATGGATCGCGACGGCACGCGGAGCGGCTATAATATTCCCCTCACCCGCGCCATCGCCGATGCCGTCACCGTGCCGGTGATTGCTTCCGGTGGCGTCGGTACGCTGCAGCATCTGGTGGAAGGCATTCGCGACGGCCATGCGACGGCGGTGCTGGCGGCCTCGATCTTCCATTTCGGCCATCACACCATTGCCGAGGCGAAGGCCGCCCTGGCGGCGGCGCATCTGCCGGTGCGACTGTAACCGGGGCATCTGCGAACCAGCGCATCCGTAAACGGGTGGGCGTGCAACCAGCCGACGATTCGGGATCACGAGAGGACGGATATGGGCAGCGACGACAACCAGGGCAAATTGGCCGGCGATAGCGGCGCCTGTCTCGACCGTCTCTACGGCATCATCGAGAGCCGGCGCGGCGCCGATCCCAGCTCCTCGCATACCGCCAGGCTGTTCCAGAAGGGCCGAGCAAAGATCGCGCAGAAGCTCGGCGAGGAAGCGGTCGAAACGGTGATCGAGGCGATGCGCGGCGACAAGGATCTCTTGATCGGCGAGAGCGCCGATCTGCTTTATCATCTATTGGTGCTCTGGGCCGATTGTGGCGTCAAGCCGCAGGATGTCTGGGCAAAGCTGCTCGCACGCGACGGCATATCGGGCATTGCCGAGAAGGCAGCGCGCAGCAAATAATCAGGACCTATTCAGCACCTAATCCGGCAAGGGGAGCGCCTCATGGCCTATGACAGCAACAACATCTTCGCCAAGATCCTGCGTGGCGAAATTCCCTGCGCGAAGCTCTATGAGGATGACCATGTCCTCGCTTTCAGCGATATCCGGCCGCAGGCCAAGGTGCATGCCTTGGTGATCCCGAAGGGCGCCTATGTCTCATCACAGGATTTCGCCGAAAAGGCCAGCGATGCCGAGATCGGCGCTTTCATGCGCGCCGTCGCCAAGGTGGCGAAGCAGCTCGGCGTCGACGAGAGCGGCTATCGCGTGATCTCCAATAGCGGCCCTGACAGCCACCAGGAAGTGCCGCATTACCATGTCCATATCCTCGGCGGCCAGCCGATGGGCAAGATGGTGCATCTGCCCTGACACCGCCGGAGGGCAAAGCCAGACTGATCATTTTCGCCGGCCTTCCGGGCAGCGGCAAGACCACCTTGGCCCGTGCGCTGGCGGAACGGCTGCGCGCGGTTCATCTCCGGATCGATACGATCGAGCAGGCGCTGCGTCACGCCGGGATAACTGACGGCGAGATCGGTCCGGCCGGCTATATGGCTGCTTATGAGCTGGCCGCCGATAATTTGCGCAACGGCCTCAGTGTAATTGCCGATTCGGTCAACCCCCTTCCGGTGAGCCGGGACGCTTGGCGGGCTGTGGCGGAACGACTGGCGGTGGATGCGGTGGAAATCGAAATCACCTGCTCGGATGCAGCCGAACATCGCCGCCGTGTCGAGACGCGGCGCGCGGATATCACCGGATTGGTTCTGCCAAGCTGGCAGGATGTCGCCACACGAGACTATGCGCCCTGGTCGCGGCCGCGGCTGGTGGTCGATACCGCCGGCAAGAGCATCGTGGCATGCCTCGATGAGATCGTCGCCCGGTTAAAGCGACAATAGCAGCAGCGCCATAAGGCCAAAGCCGGCGCCGATCAGCTTGGTCGGGGTCAGCGTTTCGCCGTAGAACAGCGCGCCGATCATCAGCATGCCAAGCGCCACGCTGACGCCGAACAGCACGCCGCCGACGCCAAGCGGCACACCCTGGCGCAGCATGTGCTGCCAGCAGAGATTGCCGGCGACGACAAAGAGAATGGCGAGCAATGAGTTGCGGATCTCGCCGGTGACGGCGAATTGTTTGGCGAAGGTGTCGCCGACCAGTTCCAGGGCCGCGAGAGCGATGAGCAACAGCAGCCATAGCGGCAGAAAGGACGGCAGGAAGGCCGAAAGCTTGTCGATTGTCGTCTCCATGGTCTGACCCGCCGATCGCAGGCACCACATTCTGCTGGGAACGGCCCCCTCCCTGTCAATCGCGGATCGGTGACGGGACGCGGCTTCACCTGCCCTTTAGGTAAACTAAAGCGAGCTGTGAGAAATCGTGGATTGAGGCCGCGGCCCCGCCGACTAGACTGCAGCCGTCCATGGATCGCCTTGGATCGACCAGCCCGGGGGAGTTACGATGTACCGTCTCTATGACAGCGCCATTTCCGGCAATGCCTATAAGGTGCGGCTGATGCTGCACAAGCTCGACCTGCCCTTCGAGCGGATCGAGATGGATGTCGATGACGGCTCGACCCGCAAGGCGGATTTCCTCGCCCGCAATCCGGTCGGCCAGGTGCCGGTGCTGCAGCTGCCGGACGGCACCTATCTCGCGCAATCGAATGCGATCCTGGTCTATCTGGCCGAAGGAACGCGCTTCTGGCCGGCCGAGCGCCTGGCCCGCGCCCAGGCGCTGCAATGGATGTTCTTCGAGCAATACAACCACGAGCCGACCATCGCGGTGGTGCGCCACTGGGTGGCTCATCTCGGCAAGACTCCGGAAACCGAGCCGCAATTACCGGTGAAAATCGCCGGCGGCTATCGGGCGCTGGGTATCATGGAGACGCATCTCGGCGGGCGGGATTTCTTCGTCGGCGATGCCCTGACGGTGGCCGATATCGCGCTTTATGCCTATACGCATGTGGCGCATGAGGGCGGCTTTGATCTCGCTGCCTATCCGGCGGTCAGGGCCTGGCTCGACCGCGTGGTGGCGGATCCCCGCCACATCCCGATCGACCGCTGAGCCGTCAGCGATGGAAAGCGGATCGCGGCGGTATCGCTTCAGGCGGTCTTGATCCGCTGCAGGAACTGCGAGACCTCGTGGCTCAGCGTGCTGGATTCCTTGCCGAGCTGGACGGCGGCATGGCTGACGATCTCGGCGACCCGGCCGGTATCCGACGCGGCCTGCAGCACGCCGGCGATATTGCTGGTGACCTGGCGCGTGCCGTCGGCGGCTTCCTGCACGCTGCGGGCGATCTCCTGGGTCGCGGCACCCTGCTGCTCGACCGCGGTGGCGATCGCCATGGTGGTGTCGCTGACGCGCTCGATGGTGCCGGCGATGTTCTGGATGGCGGCCACGGTGCTGGTGGTCGCCTGCTGGATGGCGGCGATCTGGGCGGTGATCTCGTCGGTGGCGCGCGCGGTCTGGCCAGCGAGGTTCTTCACCTCGGAAGCGACCACGGCGAAGCCCTTGCCGGCATCGCCGGCGCGCGCTGCCTCGATGGTGGCGTTCAAGGCCAAGAGGTTGGTCTGGCCGGCGATCTCGTTGATCAGCTTGACGACATCGCCGATCTTCATCGCCGCCTCGGCCAGGCCGCGGACGGTTTCGTCGGTGCGCTTGGCTTCCGTCACCGCCGCCGCCGTGACAGTGGTCGACTGGCTGGTCTGGCGGCGGATTTCGCTGATCGAGCTCGACAGTTCCTCGGCGGCCGACGCCACGGTCTGCACATTGACGGCGGCGCGTTCGGCGGCCGAGGCCACTTCCGTACTGCGCTGCCGCGCTTCGCCGGCGCTGGAGGTCATCTGTGTGGCCGAGCTCTGCAGATCCATGGTGGTGCCGGCGACCGTCTCGACGACGTTGAAGACGGATTCCTGGAACTGCTCGCCGAGCGCCGCCAATTCCTTCTGATGCTTGATCTCGTTTTCCTCGAGATAGATCGAGATCGCGAGATCCATGTCGAGCATGACAGCCTGGTTGACGGCGACCAGGATCTCGGCCAGGCGCTGGCTGGCGCCGCTTGGCATCAGGCGCTTGAGATAGGCCTTGAGCAGCGCCTCGAAGACGCGGCAGGCGGTCAGGGCATAGCCGCCGATATACCAGCGCGGCTCCAGGCCGATGCGGCTATGGCTACGGCCGATGCGACGCACGGAATCGACATAGGACTGATCGAAGTTGCCGGAGAACAGGGCCTGCCAATGCTGCAGCTGGGCATTGCGCGCGGTCTTCATATGCGCCGGGTTGCTGAACATGCCGGTGAGGGCCGGCCAGTTGCCGAGATGGGCGTAGAACTTGTCGACGGCCGGCGGCAGGATGTCCTCAAGCAGCGCCCGGTTCTGTCGCAGCGTCTCCTTGGTCTTCTGATCTATGGCGAGGAAACGCAACCGCTCTTGGAGATGCGCCGAACTATCGGCTGCGGCTGGCTTCGACGTCATGATGGCCTCTGTCTTGTGCGAATGATCGATCAATGAATGCGACAGGTTTTATCGGCTGGCGACGATTAATTTAGACTTAATAGATGGCTTGAAATTTCGCGGCTGCGAACGAGTCTTTCTCGCTGGTTAGGCGCAGCCATTCAGCACAGCAGAGGCTGCGGCACAGGCATTTTTTCCGTCCCGCGCCTGTTACCGATGCCAGCTTCAGCGATAAGGATCGGCCGCATCGCGCAAACCGTCGCCGAAGAAGTTGAAGGCCAGCACGACGATCACCACGGGTACGATCGGCAGCATCAGCCAGGGATAGAGCACAACGACATTGATGCTCTGCGCTTCGTTCAGCAGCACGCCCCATGAGGTGATCGGCGCGCGGATGCCGAGGCCGAGGAAGCTGAGCGCGGTCTCGCCCAGGATCATGCCGGGAATGGCGAGCGTTGCCGAGGCGATGAGATGGCTCATGAAACTTGGCATCAGATGGCGAAAGATGATGCGGCGCGGCGATGCGCCCATCAACTGGGCGGCAATGCAGAAATCCTCTTCGCGCAGGCTGAGGAGCTTCGAGCGCACGGCGCGGGCAAGGCCGGTCCAGTCGATCAGGCCGAGAATGATGGTGATGCCGAAATAAACCAGCAGCGGCGACCAGGTGACGGGCAGGATCGCCGCCAGCGCCAGCCAGAGCGGCAGATGCGGGATCGAACGCAGCATCTCGATCAGGCGCTGCGCCACCTCGTCGATCCAGCCGCCGTAATAGCCGGCGAGGCCGCCGATCAGCATGCCGAGGACGAAGCTGACCGAGACGCCGATCAGACCGATGGTCAGCGAGATGCGCATGCCATAGAGAATGCGCGACAGCACATCCCGTCCCAGCCGGTCGGAGCCCAGCAGGAACATCGGGGTTTCCTTGCCGGCGGCATCCTTCGGCGCGCAGATGAGGTGCAGATCGGCGGCGACCAGGTCCCAGAAGCGATAGCGGTCGCCATGGCAGAAGAAGCGGATCGGCTTGGGCGTATCGGTCTTCTCGGTATAGACCCGCTTCAGCAGGCGCATATCGAGGTGGTAATCGAGATCGTAGACGAAGGGACCGACGAACTTGCCCTCATGGAAAAGATGCAGGCTCTGCGGCGGCACGTAGATATGGTCGACATGCCGGCTGTTGAGGGCATAGGGCGCCAGGAACTCGACCACCAGCACCGCCAGATACATCGCCGCCAGCACGAAGCCGGCGATGACCGCCAGGCGGTGGTGCCGCAGGCGCAGCCAGATCATGCGCCACTGCGAAGCCATGTAGAAGCGCTCGCGCTCGGCACTCACCATCTCGATCGCGTCGGGATCGAAGGGTGCCGTGGAGGCGTAATGCAGCGGCGGCTCGTAGTCCTGTGCCGCGGCCGGGCGCGGGGCCGCGGCGCTCGCCGATTTCGGCAGCATGGGGTCGGTGGCTTCGATCATCTCGCTCACTTGACGTTTCCTCCGCCGAGGCGAATGCGCGGATCGACGATGGCGAGCAGAATGTCGGAGATGAAAACGCCGGCAACCGTCAGAAACGCCATGAACATCAGGAAGGAACCCGCCAGATACATATCCTGGCTGCGCAAGGCCTGCAGCAGGATGGGACCCGTCATCGGCAGCGACATGACGACCGAGACGATAACCGAGCCGGAGATCAGTTCGGGCAGCAGGCTGCCGATATCGGAGATGAAGGGATTGAGCGAAACGCGCAGCGGATATTTCAGCAGCAGCCGGCTGTTGCTGAGGCCCTTGGCGCGGGCGGTGGTGACATATTGCTTATGCAGCTCGTCGAGCAGATTGGCGCGCAGCCGGCGGATCATGCCGGCGGTTCCCGGCAGGCCGATCACCAGCACCGGCACCCAGATATGCGCCAGCACGGAGCTGAGCTTGCCCCAGCTCCAGGGCTGACCGATATAGGCCGGATCCATCAGCCCGCCAATGGAGATGCCGAACCAGATATGGGCGCAATAGAGCAGCAGCAAGGCCAGGAGAAAACTCGGCGTGGCGAGGCCGATATAACCGAGGAACGTGAAGAAGTAGTCGCCGAGGGAATATTGCCGGACGGCCGAATAGATCGCGATCGGAAACGAGGCGATCCAGACGAACAAGGTGGAAGCGAGGGTGACGACGACGGTCAGCCACAGTGTATCGCCGACCACTTCGCTGACCGGCAGGTTGTGTTCGAAGGAATAGCCGAGATCGCCTTGGACGAGACCGCCGGCCCAGGTCAGGTACTGGATATAAAGCGGCTGATCGAGGCCGTATTCGTGCCGCAGGAACTCGATCTTGCTCTGGTCGACGTTTTCGCCCTGGGACTGCAGCTCGGCCATATAGGTTTCGAGATAGCTGCCGGGCGGCAGCTGGATGATGGCGAAGACAAGCATGCTGATGGCGATCAAGGTCGGCACCATCACGAGGAGTCGTCTGATCAGGTAACGCAGCATGACGTCGTCAATCTCTCAATTCTGGTCCGGTACCGGGCTCAAGGGCCGCTCGTCATCAAGCCAGAAGGTGTCGGGCTTGAAGATGCCGAGATGGGCGCCGGGATCCCAGGCGTAGATCGCCTTTTCCGGTACGTTATGAAGGTGATCCGAAACGATCACCGGCTGCGGCACATTGGCGACGATGCCGATGGTGAAGACCTGCTCGGCCCAGAGATGCAGCACCTTGAACCAAAGGTTGAGGCGCTCCGCCGGGTCCGGACTCATGCGCCAGTCCGTCAGCCAGTCCGCCAGCTGCCGCGCCGCCGGCAGGTCGATCTTCTCGCCGGATTTGCCGCCGGTTTCGATATACTGGCCCCATTTCGCCCACATCAGCTGCTGCTGGGTCGAGGGCGCGAATTCTGCCGGCGTCATATCCGGTGTCGGAAAGCTGTTGTCGACGCCGCTGGCGATCGACATCACGCTGTCGCCGGCGAAGATGCGGTTGCGAAAGACCTCGAGCTGCGAGGGCTTGATGAAAAGTGAGATGCCGATCTCCTTCCAGGAATCGGCGATCAGCTCCAAGACGTCGGATTGTTCCGACCCTTCCTCCGCCGTATCGATGATGATCTGCATCGGCCGTCCGTCGGGCAGCAGGCGGATGCCGTTCTCGTCGCGCTGGGTCAGGCCCATCTGGTCGAGCAGGGCATTGGCCTGGGCGGGATCGTAGGTCGACCACATGTTCTGTATCTCCGCCGAGTACATCGGCGAATGTTCCAGCACGGTATTGGCGCCCTCCTCGCCAAGGCCGAAATAGATCGCCTGGTTGATCTCATGCCGGTCGATCGCCAGCGACAAGGCGCGGCGGAAGCGGATGTCCCGCATCATCTGCCGCCAGACGGGATCGTTGGTGGTGAGATTGGGGTAGAGCGCCAGATTGGAACCGCGTCCGTCATCCCACAGGCGCACATGGTAATGCCCGCTCTCTTCCCCGTCCTTGAGGACGGTATAGTCCTCGAAGGAGAGATAGCGCGCCTGCAGGTCGGATTCGCCGGAGGCGGTCTTGGCCGGGATGAGTTTGCGGTCGGCGACCGTCACCACCATCTGGTCGATATAGGGCAGCTGCCGGCCCAGGCTGTCGACGCGGTAGTAATAGGGATTGCGGGTGAAGACAAAACGCTGCGCCGGCGGCTTTACCCTGAGGACCCAGGGATCGAGGGTCGGCAGATCCGGATTGTCGTTCTTGTACTGGTTATCCTTCTTGTTGTGCAAAGAGGCCCAGTTGCGCTGCCCGGATTTCTTGACCAGCGCCTCGAGCTTGTCCTTCTTGGCATATTTGACGTGGTATTTTTTCAGGTAATGCGCCGGCCGATAGATGAAGAGCGGCGCCGCCCGCGCCAAGGCGGGGAGGAATTCCGCATTGGGCTGGTCCCAGCTATAGCGGATCGTCGTCGGATCGATCACCTCCACCTTGGGCGGCTTGCCATCGACCAGCAGCTCCGTCGGCAGGCCGCCGGGATTGAGATCGGGATTATTGGCGACGTCTTCCCAGTAATAGCGGAAATCGTCCGTCGTGAAGGGCTCGCCATCCGACCATTTCATGCCCTTGCGCAGGCGGAAGGTGAAGACCTTGTTGTCGACGGCCTCGAAGCTTTCCAGGACATCCGGCACCAGGCGGTAATCACTGTCATAGCAGATAAGCCGCGCATAGCCGTAGGCGACCATGACACGAGTATCCTTGGCGCTGGCCATCAGCATGCGGATCTCGCCGCCCTGGCGCCCGGTCTCGGCCATCTTCGCCACGGCAGGATGTTCCGGCAGCCGTTGCTCGACCGGCGGCAATTTACCCGCCGCTTCCTCAGCACTGAAATAGGATGCGCTGATATAGCTGGCGGGCGCCGGCGTCGCCGCGGCCTGTTGCTGGGCTGCGGCGGAGGTTGATGCGGTCGGGGTTGGAGCGGCCGGCGCTGAAGTGGTCGGGCCCTGGGCGTCCTGCGCCATCGCTGCCAGGGGCAGGCAGGCGGCGCCGAGCAGGAGCAGCGGCGCGAGAACGAGAAGCTGCCGGCGCCAGGCGGTCATGCGGCGACCTCGCGGATATCGATGCCGGCGCGCACCCAATGGTCCTTGGCGATCTCCACCAGGCCCGGCCGTGCATTGTCGTCGATGGTGAAGGGGCTGGGCCAGGCGGACGGGGTCGAGGCCTTGCCCTCCATCAGCTTGGCAAAATCCAGCTTGTGGTCGAGCGAAGGATCCGGCACGGCTGCCAGCAGGGCCTTGGTATAGGGATGGGTGGGCGCGCGGAACAGCCGTTCGGCCGGCGCCATCTCCACCAGCCGGCCGGCGCACATGACCATAATGCGGTCGGCGATGTAATCGACCACGGCGAGGTTATGCGAAATGAAGATATAGGTCAGGCCGAGCTTTGCCTGCAGATCCTTCAGCAGATTGAGGACCTGGGCCTGGATCGAAACGTCGAGTGCCGAAACCGGCTCGTCGCAGATCAGGATATCCGGTCGCAAGGCGAGCGCCCGGGCGATGCCGATCCGCTGCCGCTGCCCGCCGGAGAAGCTATGCGGATAGCGATTGAGATGTTGCGGCCCCAGCCCCACCAGCCGCATCAGCTCGCGGGCCATTTCGCGGCGATCCTGCGCGCTGCCGACTTTATGGATGGCCAGCGGCTCGGTGACGATATCGAACACCGTCATGCGCGGGTTGAGCGAGTTGAACGGATCCTGAAAGACGAATTGGATGCGGCGCCGGAATTCGGTCAGCTCGGCGCCGCGCAGGGCGAGGACATCGACCGGCCGGTTGCCTTCATGGAAGGTGATGCTGCCGGAATCCGGCAGCAGCGCACGCATGATGATCTTGCTGAGCGTCGTCTTGCCGCAGCCGGATTCGCCGACCAGGCCGAGGCATTCGCCACGCCGCAGGGTGAAACTGACGTCATCGCAGGCGCGCAGCACTTTCTCGTGGTCGCTGCCGCTCCAGCTCTCGTTGCGGATGCGATAGGACTTCTCGATATGTGAGACCTCCAGCAGCGGCGCTCCGGGGACCATCTCCTCGGCATCGGCGCGATGGGTGCAGCGTTCATAGACGTTGCCGATCTCGCTCTTGATTTCGCGGATCGGCGTCAGGCGTTCATGCTTGCCCATGCCGAAGCGCGGCACCGCGCGCAGCAAAGCCTGCAGATAGGGGTGGCGCGCACGGGCAAAGATGTCCTGCACGCTGCCGGATTCCATGACTTCGCCGTGATAGAGGACCACGACCTCGTCGGCGATATTGGCGACGACGCCGAGATCATGGGTGATGATCAGCATCGCCATCTGCAATTCCTGCTGCAGATCGCGCATCAGTTTGAGGATCTGCGCCTGGATGGTGACGTCGAGCGCGGTGGTCGGTTCATCGGCGATCAGCAATGCCGGGCGGCAGATCAGCGCCATGGCGATCATCGCGCGCTGGCGCAATCCGCCGGAAAGTTCGAAAGGGTAGCTGCGCATGGCCCGCGCGGGATCGGGAAATCCGACCAGCCGCAGCATCTCACGCACTGTCTCCCTGCCTTCGGCGGCATCCATCTGGCGATGGAGATGCAGCATCTCGCTGATCTGGTCGCCGATCGTATGGACCGGTGACAGCGAGGTCATGGGCTCCTGGAAGATGATCGAGATCGACTGGCCGCGGATTTCGCGAATGGCGAAGCCGTCACGCGGCATCTCGGCGATATTGACCAGGCGGCCGCCCTTGGCGCGGTTGTCGAACAGGATATCGCCTTGGGTAATGCGCGCACTTTTCGGCAGGATGCCCATGATCGCCTGGGCGATGACGGATTTGCCGGAGCCGGATTCCCCGACCAGCGCCACCGTCTTGCCGGCCGGCACGCGGAAGGAGACGCCGCGCACGGCTTCCAGCGGTCCCGATTCCAATTTGAAGCCGATGCGAAGGTCGCGAATCTCCAGCAGATTGCCGCTCATGTGTCGTCGTACCTAGGTATTGCGTCGGGTTGCGGAATGCCGGGCAGCGTCGCCGTCAGGCGCATTGCCGGAGATGGATTGCGGCGCCGCGGCCGCCAGCATTTCAGGCGGCAGGCTGGCGAGAACGCGCAGGTTGTCATCGCTGACGGGATCGACCTCGACGCCGTTGCGCCGCGCCGCCGCCGCCGCGCGCTCGGTCAAGACGAAGAATTGCGGCAGCCCGGATTCGATGCTGATGCGCGTCCTGGCGGCATCGCGGAGGTTAAGCACCAGCCAGCCGTCGCTGAGCGGCGAGGCCGGCCCGCGCGCCTCTCTACCGTCCCTGTCGTCTCCACGATCCCTGTCGTCGAAACCCCGGCGACCGATACGTCCCAACACGCTCCCAAATCCTTTTTTCTTTGGCCGCCGTCGCGGATAGTACCGCAACGACAAACCGCTCAGGCTGTTCCATTCGATACGCCGCTCGGCGCCGAACAATAGACGCGATACGCCGCTCTCATCCACCTGGAAGACCGTCCGGTGCTGCAATACCGTGCGTATCGTGTAGGCGACGCAGCACAGCGTCAAGGCAAGGAACAGCCAGAGGAGCTTGCTGGTCCAACCCGATGTGACCACCATCACAACGCAAATCGCCGTGCCCGACAAGCCGATGGCATAGTCGGTGGCGAGGGCCGAGAGCGGATAACGCAAAACCGTCATTCTTCCTTCTGGTCCAGGATATTGGCGAAGACCGCCGGAGCCGTCAGCCACCGTATCATGGGAAAGCGTGAAAGCCAGTCCTGCAATCGATCCAAAAACGCCCAGCTTGGTTCATCATGGACCAGATGATGTGTCAGGATACCTGTCGGTTCGGCGGCATCCGCGTGACCCAGCCGGCGATCGCGCAGATGGCGGGTCAACAAGGCCAGGCTCGGTTCGGTGCCGAGGAAGCCGCGTGCGCCGCGCCAGTCGATGATATCAACATGGGTGTTAACCTGCCGTAAACCGGGGACAGGCTGCGGCGCCGGGCGGGGCAGATAGGTGGTAAAGCCATGAAAGCCGGCCCGCGGCAGGCCGTCCCGCACCTGCGGAGCGATGCGGTTCCAGGGCGGCGTCATGACCGGCAGGGCCCGCGTGCCGAAATGCCGTCGCAGGATGGCGGCGCCCTGCGCGAGCTCGGCCAGCACCGTCGCCGCGGGGCGGGCGCCGCCCAGCTCCGCCTTCTTGCGATCCGCCGGCTCATGGTTGCGATGGGCAAAACCATGCTGCAAAACCGCGACCCGGTCGGCATCGCTGCCGGCCAGGAGCTGCGCCAGGTCCTGCTGCATCGCGGCAGGAATGACGGCGAGCGCGATCGGCACCCGCGCCGTCGTGATCAGCTGGCGCAAGGCCGGCGTGTCGCTGACGGCATCGTCGTCCCGCCACCACAGATCCACCATCCGTCCGGCCGCCTGCCAATGCGCCAATTCCTCGGCCAGGACCAACCAGGAGTTGCTCACCGCCGCGCCTCCAGCAGCTGTCTCGCGGTGCCGGCGGCACCGTCGAGATCAAGATCGAAGGCGGCCAATTCCTGCGCGATCCCGGCCCCCCGGCCGGCGGTGTCATCGATGGCGGCGGCGAGGTCGGCGGGCTGCAGACGCGCCGGATCGATCACCCGCAGCAGCCCGCGCTCCTGCAGCAGGCGGCTGCGCAGCGTCTGCTCGCTCTCGCTGCCCTCGGCGAAAGGCACGACGACGGCGGGACATTGCGCGGCCAGCAGTTCCATGACGGTGTTGTAGCCACCTTGCGAGACGGAGACTAGGCAGGCCTGGAGCAAGGCCGGAAAATCGCTGCGAAAGGTCTCGACGGTGAGGCCGGCCTCCACCGCCTGGCGGACAATTTCGGCTGCTGTTGCCGGCGGCAGGTTGCGTCCGGTGACGATACGCCAAGGCCGGTCGCGATAGCGGCTGAGCGCCTTGGCGGCGATCGCCGCGGTGAAGAGCGGCGCACCGACGGCGCCGCCGCCAGCCGAGATCAGGATTTCTCCCTGGCTCCGGTCAGCCTGCCCCTGCCCGTCACGCCCCTGCCCGCCGCGCCCCTGCCTCGCCCCCGGCTCGACCACATAGCCGGTGTAGCGCAGCTTACCGGCGAACCGCGACGCCTCGGGGAAGGTGCGCTCCAGCGTGACGAGGCGCGGGTCGCCGTGCACCAGCACCAGGTCGAAATAGCGTTCGATCAGCGCCACCGTCTCGGCGCGACGGTCAGCGCGCCCCTTGTCCACCAGGATGTCGCGCAGCGAGCAGGCGATCAGCGGCCGGCCGCCGGGTTGGCCGGCACGCGCCGTCGCCTCTTCCAGCAGCGGCAGCAATTCGAAGCGGAACTGGCGCCGTCCGAAGGGATACATCTCGATCAGCAGAATGTCCGGCCGGGCGGCGGCGAAGTGGCCGAGCAGCTGGCGGCGACGCTCATCGCGCCAGGCATCGTCGATCGGCCGGCCGGCGGCATCGACAATCGTCGAAAAGCTGGCGTCGGCGGCGCTGGCCGGCGGCAGCTGGATCAATTCGGCGCCGCCGAGATCGAGCCCCGGCACGGGCTCGCCGCCGGAAACGAAGGTGACCTCGGCGCCCGCCTGCGCCAGTCCCCGGGCGATGGCGGCGGCGCGGCGCATATGGCCGATGCCAAGCAGATGCTGAACATAGAAGAAGACGCGCTGCGTCATGACGGATCAAGCCCTCCCGCTTCCGCCTGGTCCGCATCCGCCGCTCCGCCGGCAGTGCCTCCCGGTGCCAGCAGCGGCAGATTCATCGCAAGCACGACGGGGTGTCCGCCGGCATCGAGCCGGAAGCGATGCGCGCAATTGGCGCGGATTTTTTCCGGCGGCTTGACTGTCATGTCCCAGCCGGTCGCCTCGGCATAGAGGGCGCGCAACACTGCTTTATGGGCCACCGCAACGGTATCGCGGCCGGCTTCGGCCAGTTCCAGCAGCAGGGGCCGCAGCCGCACCTGCACCTGGCGTGGTGATTCACCGCCGGGCGCATGGAAGTCGAGGCCCAGCAACTCCCGCTGCGCCGCGTCGCCGCCGGGCATGGCGCGCAGATCGCGCAGGGTCTTTCCCTCCCAGGCGCCGAAATCCATCTCGACCAGGCGCGGATCGATCCGCACCGCACGGCCGGGAAAGAGCAGTGCCGCCGTCTCGCGCGCGCGTTGCAGGGGGCTGCTCAAAATCTGCCAGCCGGCCCAGACCTGCGCCGCCGCCTGCCACTGCCGGGCGAGTTCCCGCCCGGCATCGTCCAGCGCGATGTTGCTGCGGCCCTGCAGGCGCTTTGCCCGGTTCCAGGGTGTCGGCGCATGACGGATGACGACGAGCTCGGTCGTGGTTCCCGCTGTCTTGCCCTGCACGCTCATGGCTGCACTCCAAGCTTGCGCAGGCTTTCTGCCAGTACCCCCGCCGCGCTGGCGATATCATGATACTGCTCGACCGAGCGCCGGGCGGCGCGGCCGATGGTGTCGAGATCGCTCTCAAGCGCCTCGCCCAGCAAAGCTGCGAAGGCATCGGGGCGATGCGGCGGCGCCAGCCAGCCGGTACGCGCACGGCCGTCGCGGCCCGCGCTGATAATGGCCGGCACGCCGCCGATTGCGCCGGCAAGGACCGGCAGGCCACAGGCCTGGGCTTCCAGAAGCGCCATGCCGAAGGCCTCGTTGACGGCCGGCCACACCATCAGATCCGCGGCGGCATAGATCGCCGGCAGGTCCTCCGGCGCCCGGCGGCCAAGGAACAGCACGCGGTCACCGAAGCCGGCAAAAGCCGCCGCCACCTCGGCGCGCGCGGCGCCATCGCCGACGATCAGCAGCCGCCACCGTCGCCGCTGTCCCAATATCGTGAGCGCGGTTGCCAGTTCCCGGTAGGAGGCGAGTTTGTCACCCGGCCGCATCATGCCGACAGCCAGCAGCCAGGGCTGCGCGGGGTCGAGGCGATGGCGGCGGGCGATGGCGGTGCGGGCAAGGACGGTCTTCGCTTTCGCCCGGTCCGGCAAGGCCGGCGCGAAGGCGGCGAGATCGAGAAAGGGCGGCAGGTCGACCAGCCGGCTCCGGTCAACGATCGGCCGCAGGCATTCCTTGTCGCTGGGATTGAGACAGAAGATCTGCCGCGCGGCCTTGATTGCCGCCTCGGCGCCGCGGTGATTGAAGGCCCAGTCGCCCTCGGCCCGCTTCGGCGCGTGGCTCGCTTCCGCCAGCAGATAGGGAATATCGAGCGCCGCCGCCACCTTCGGGCCGATCCAGTCCACCGCCTTGTAGTAGCTGTGATAGGTGAACCAGAGCTGTGGCCGTTCGGCCTTGGCGCGCTGCCGGTATTGCGCGACGAGCCGCGCGGCGGTCGCCTGCGCCCGGTTCGCGAGCTGCTGCTGCAGGCGGGGATCGGCCTTGGCGATCCGGGTCCGCAACTGGCTGGCGAGTTCGACCTGCGCGCCCTGGCGCCGCCAGGCGGCCAGGAACAGGCGGGCGATGGTGCGGTCGCCGGAAGGGTTGGGATGGCGCGGCGATTTCAGCGGCGCGTAAAAGGCGATCCGCGTCATGTCGGCTGTTGGCTCGATGACCGGCCAGGCGCGCCGCGATCTTGCGCGGTCTCGCTGCGCAAGCGGACCGTCGCCGGTGCAAGGTCGCGGCGGAAGCGGGCGGCAAGATCGGCAATGCCGGCCTGCATGGTGAAATCGCGGCGCACCCGCGCGAATCCGGCTGCGGCGAGCCCCTGCCGCCGGGCGGGATCGAGCAACAGCATGCGCAAGGCCTCGGCCAGAGCGGCAGGATCCTCGCTCGGCACCAGCCAGCCGGTCTCGCCATGGCGGATCAGCTCCGGCACGCCGGAGAGGTCGGTGGCGAGGACGGCGAGCGCCTGGCTCTGCGCTTCCATCAGCACATTGGGCAGGCCGTCGCGATCGCCGTCTTCAGTGATGCGGCTGGCCAGCACGAAAAGATCGGCCGCGCGATAGGCCGCCAGCACCTGGTCCTGCGGCAGGGCGCCCTGCCAGATGATGCGATCGGCAATGCCAAGTCGTTCCGCCAGTTGCTTCAGCGCCGGCAATTCCGGCCCGCCGCCGATATGGCGAAAGCGCCAGTCGAGATCCTTCAGGCGCGCCAAGGCCTGCAGCAGATCGGGATAGCCCTTCTTCGGCACGGCACGACCGACCGACAGGATGACGGGCGGCGCACCCGCCGGAGAGGCCGGCGCGGGTGGCGTCGGGAAGCGGTCGAAATCGAGGCCGTGATAGACCAGAGACACCTTGTCGTCCCGTCCCGGATCATCCATCGCCGACAATTCCCGCAGATGGCGGCAGCCGCTGGCGGTGCAGGTCACCAGCCAGTCGAGATCGGCGAGCTTCTCCCGCTTCTCCCAGGCCGGAATCGTCCAGATATCCTTGGCATGGGCCGAACAGCTCCAGGGGATCAGCGTCATCAGGCTGCAATAATACGCCACGGCGGCCGGCGTGTGGAGGAAATGCGCGTGCAGCCGCCGGACTTCGCCATGGTCGCCGGCGGCGATCTCGGCGGCCAGCACGCAGGCCTGTCCGAAGCGCCGCACGCGGTTGCGGGTAAAATCGCGCCTGAGGTCGCGCAGCCAGGCGGCGCGCGCGGCGCGATAGCCGGGCAGCTGTCGCGATCGCCACCAGCCGCGCAGCACCCGCAACGGCTCCTGGTGCAGGTATTCCGGCAGGTAAGTCACCGGCGCCATGATTTCGCGATGGACGGGATGAACATGCTTGTCGGTGGGAAAGCGTAACGAGATCAGGCGCAGCGGCAGGCCGAGCTGCTCCAGCGCGCGGATCTCCTGGGCGATGAAAGTCTCCGACAGGCGCGGATATCCCTTCAGCAGGAACAGGATCGACGCGCCGTCATCGGGAAAAGGGTCGCCGGAAGGAGATGCGAGGAAGCCGGTCACAATCGATCGATCACGGATGGTCGGTCAGGAGGCAACCGGCTTGGTCATCATCGCGCGCTGCTGATCTTCAGTTCCTGGGAACGCCGCTGCTGATGCAGGCGGCGCGAGCGGAGCAGCGATTGCTGGACCAGGCGATTGACGCTTTCGAGCCCGTCGAGCAGGCCGGGCACCACCACCTCGCTCGGCAGCGCCTGCTGCGGCACTTGGCGCAAGGCAGTGGCCATCGCCTTCCAGTCGCGCATGCCGTCATCTTCCAGCATCGAGACCAAGCCCAGCTCCTTGGCCCTGGCCGCGCGCAGATATTGCTCCATGCGCGGCTTGGTGCGCGGGATGATCAGCGAGCGCTTGTCGAAACTCAGGATCTCGCAGAAGGTGTTGTAACCGCCCATGGCAACGACGCCGATCGCCCGGTCCATCAAGGTCTCGAGCTGGGCATCAAAAGTGATCGCCTCGACATTGTCGAGCTGGGCGGCGCGATGCAGGAATTCCGCCTGGCGGTCAGAATGCATGAAAGGCCCCAGGACCAGCAGCGCGGGATAAGGCTGCTTGCGGTCGTTTTCATAGGCTCTGAGGACCCAATCGATGACGTCCTCGCCATCGCCGCCGCCACCGGTGGTGACCAGCAGATAGGGGGCCTGGATCTTCTGCAGCGGCGTCACCGAGGGCTCCTGCGGCAGGGAGCGCCGCAGATAACCGGTATAGGTCATCTTGTGCAGCACCGATCCCGGCAGGTCGATACCCTCCAGCGGCTCGCAGATCTGCGGCAGGCCGTAGACCCAGATCGCGTCATAGAGGTCGCGCAAGGCCGGCACGGCGTTCTTGCGTTCCCATTCGGGCGCCAGCGAGGCCGGCTCGTCCATGATGTCGCGCAGGCCGAGCACCAGCTGGGTGCCGCGATCGCGCAGCATTTCCAGGGTCTCACGCACCTCGCCGCGCAGGCCGAGCGGCTCCTTGTCGACGATGAAGATGTCGGGGTCGAAAATGTCGGCCGTGTGCTTGATGATCGATTCCCGCATGGCGAGGGTTTCGTCGATATCGATCAGCAGGCTCAAGGGCGTGTAATCGCCGCTGCGCAGCTTGATGACGCCCGGCACACGGATGAAATCGACCCGGGCGCGGAAGTTGAAGCTGCCGATGATCGGCGAGCCGGTCAGGATGATGACCGACATATCCTTGTTCTGCTCGACCAGGTAATGAGCGATCGCCCGGCACCGCCGCAAATGGCCGAGGCCGAAACTGTCATGGCTATAAATCAGTACTCGCGCGTCGCGCTCGTTCATCGTCGTCTCCGACACGCGCCATCCCCCGATCGCGAAATCGGCCGGATTATGGCATGGTCGCCAGGAGGCTAAAAGCTAAGATTTCGGGGCAATCCGGCCGGCCCCTCTCGGTCCGGGATTGGCTTATCGGATGCAGGTCTGCCAGCAAAGTCTGACCTCGTCAACTACCCCCGGTACCGGCCGCGCTCTTCCCGGCGTCTATCCAAGCCGCCGCTCAATCCGCTGATCCGTTTGAGAATTTTTGCTGAAGCCCGGCTGGTAACTTGCCCCATTCCCGGCCAGCGCCTATCTTCGTCGGCAAGGTGGTTGACGTGGCGCCAATGCAGCCGGCATTGCGCGGCTGCGCGAACAGAAGGTCGGGTCGGGCGATGGATCGCAGGCTGTTCACATATATCTGGAGAAACAGCTGGCAGGATCAGCTCCTCATCCTCGCCGTGGTGTTGATTTCCAAGGTCTTCTATTTCATTTCGCTCGATCTGCCGAAGCAGATCGTCAATAACGGCATCCGCGGCGACATTTTCAAGCAGACCGACAGCAAGGTCACGCCCTTCCTGCATCTGACCTTCGGGCCCTATGACTGGCTCGGCGTTCCCAAGGTCACCTTGTTCGAGGGTATCCAGCTCGACCAGCTCAATTATCTCTTCGCCCTGTGCTTCAGCTATCTGTTCTTCGTCGTCGCCAATGGCTGGATGAAGCAGCGGGTCCTGACCGATAAGGGGCGGCTCGGCGAGCGCATGCTGCGGCGCCTGCGCTATCAGCTGTTCGACCGCGTCCTGCGGTTCCCGCTCGGCCATTTCCGCAAGGTGAAGCAGGCGGAGATCGCCACCATGATCAAGGATGAGGTCGACCCGATCGGCGGCTTCATCGGCGATGCCTATGTGACGCCGGCCGATCTCATCGGTACCGCCCTGACGGCGCTTTATTTCCTGTTCACCCAGAGCATCTTCCTCGGCGGCGTCACCGTGGGGGTGCTGGCGGTGCAGATGCTGGTGATCCCGCGGCTGCGTCGCAAGATCCTGCAGCTCGGCCGGCAGCGCCAGGTGACCGCGCGCGCTTTGGCCGGGCGCATTGCCGAAGTGGTGGACGGCGCCCAGGACATCCATGTCCACGACACCTCGAATTATGAACGCGCCGATATCGTGCACCGGTTGGGGATCATTTTCGGCATCCGCTTCGATCTCTATCAGCGCAAGTTCTTCGTCAAATATCTCAACAACATGCTGGCACAGACCACGCCCTTCCTGTTCTACCTGATCGGCGGCTATCTGGCGCTCAAAGGCAGCTTCGATACCGGCAGCCTGCTCGCCTCGATCAACGCCTATAAGGACGTGCCGAGCCCGATCAAGGAGCTGATCGACTGGGACCAGAACCGCCAGGATGTGCAGATCAAATATGAACAGGTGATGGAGCAGTTCTCGCCGAAGGAGATGCTGGAACCGGACAAGCAATCGGTCGATGCCGACATAAGCCTGCCCGAGGCGCCGATCGAGCTGCAGAATATGGGCGTCGCGGACGAAAGCGGCGCGCGGCTGCTGGAAGACATCAATGCCGCCATCGCCCCGGATCGCAGCCTCATCGTGCTCGGCCATGGCAAGGAAACCCTCGGCCAGGCGCTGGTGCGCCTGACGGCTGTCACCGCCGGCGCGATACGGATCGGCAATCGCGATCTGCGCGATCTGCCGGAGGCGGCTTTGGGTCGCTATCTTTCCTATGTGGGGGATGAGTCTTTTCTCTTTCCGATCTCGATCCAGGACAATGTGCTTTACGGCCTCAAGCATCGCCCCGAGCGGCAGGTTGAATATGCCGAGAGCGAAAAGCGCGCCAGCGCCTGGCGGATGATGGAAGCGGCAAGGGCCGGCAATCCCGTATTGGATATCGCTGCCGACTGGGTCGATTATCAATCGGTCGGCGCCAAGGATGCGGCTGATCTGGCGCGCCGGCTGACGGAGCTGTTGCAGGTGACCGAGATGGCCGGCGATGTCTATCAGTTCGGTCTGCGCGGTCTGGTCGATCCGGCTGAGGATCCGGAAAGCGCTAAGCAGTTCCTGGAAGCCCGGCGCGCCATCGCCGACCGGCTGCATGAGCCGCGTTTCGCCAGCCTGGTCGAACCCTTCGACCCGGAGGCCTATAATAAGAATCTCAGCTTGGTGGAAAACCTGCTGTTCGGCACCGCGACCGGCGGCAGCGGCTTCGATTATGGACGCCTGGTCGACAGCCCCTTCCTGTCGCAGCTGCTGGAGCGCGAAGGGCTGATGCAGGACATCCTGCATATGGGCCAGCAGATTGCCGAGACCATGGTGGAAATCTTCGCCGACCTGCCGCCCGGCCATCCCTTCTTCGAGCAGTTCAGCTTCATCGCCGCCGACCAGCTGCCGGCCTACCAGCAATTGGTGGCGCGGCTGCGCAACACCGGCCTCGAGGCGGTCTCGCCGGCCGATCGCCGACGCCTGATCGGCGTTACCTTCCCCTATATCGAGGCGCGTCACCGCTTGAACCTGATCGACGCGGCGATGGAACAGCGCCTGCTGAAAGCGCGCCGGGCCGTGGCGGAAACCCTCCCGGCCGATCTGCGCGAACGCATCGATTTCTACGATCCCGACCGTTACAACGCTGCCGCCTCGGTGCAGGACAACCTGCTGTTCGGCCGCCTGGTCTATGGCCAGGCCCAGGCGCATGTGAAGATCGGCAAGCTGATTTCCGAGGTGATCGACAATCTCAACCTGCGGCCGCGCGTCATGAGCGTGGGGCTGGAGTTCAATGTCGGTTCCGGGGGCAAGAAGCTGTCCACCCAGCAGCGCCAGAAGGTGGCCCTGCTGCGGGCGCTGATCAAGCGGCCGCGTTTCCTGATCTTGAACAACAGCCTGGCCTTGTTCGACCATGCGACCCAGCACCGGCTGCTGGAAAAAATCCTGCAGCAGCGCCAGGGTCTGGCCACCGTGCTGATGACCGATACCGCCAGTCTGGGCCGGTCTTGCGACGACGTGCTGGTATTGAAGGAAGGGCGGATCCGTGAGAAGGGCCGGCGTGACCAGCTGGATCAGCCAGGCAGCCTGTTCCGCGATCTCGCGGGGCCGCCCTCGCAGGAGGCGGCCGAGCGGGAAATCGGCGGTACCATGCCGGAACTGGCCTCGGCCAAATAGACCGGCGATGATGAAAACAGACGCAAGGATGGCCGGCTTGAACGATAAGGTGATGTGACATTGCCGGTCATGTGGGTGTCATAATTGGGCGAAAGGATGGAGCAAGGGGATGAGCATTCACGACGACGTGGAAGCGCTGCGGCGCATACCGCTTTTTGCCAAGGTCGAGCCGTCGAAGCTGAAGCTGATGGCCTTTGCCAGCGAGCGGGCGACGTACCAGGCCGGCGACATCCTTTTCAACCAGGGTGATCTTGCCGACGCTGCCTATATCATCCTCGATGGACGGGCCAATATCGTCGTCAACACGCCGAGCGGGCCGCTGACCGTCGCCGAGGTCGGCCGCGACGCCTTCGTCGGCGAGATCGGCATTCTTTGCGACGTGCCGCGCACCGCCACCATCGTCGCCAAGGAACCGCTCACGACCCTCAAGATCACCAAGGACCTGTTCTTCCGTATGGTCACGGATTTTCCCTCGATCGCCATCGAGGTGATGCGGGTGCTCGCCCAGCGCCTCGAACACACGACGGAACAGCTGCGCGATGCGGTTGCCGAACAACATCAATAACTGCGGCCAAGTCTGGCATCCCGGCGCAGCATAACGACCATCACAGCATGAAAGTCATCCGATCGTGAGCCGTCTCGAAAGCGTTATCCGCCGCCTGCAGGCGCAGCGTGCCTGTCTCAATGCCGGCCTCGACCTGGTGCGCGACTTGTCCGGTTCGATCCTCGAATTCGGCCTCGGCAATGGCCGCTCCTATGATCATTTGCGGGAAAATGGCGGCGGCCGCGAGATCTATGTCTTCGACCGGCAAGTGGCGGCCTATCCCGATTGCATCCCGCCGGAAGACCGCCTCTTTGTCGGCGATTTCAGGGACACGTTGCCGCGTGCCGTCGCCCAGCTCGGCGCCGCGGCAGCCTTGATCCATGTCGATTGCGGCAGCGGCAAGCCGGAGATCGACCGTCAGGTGGTCGCGGTCCTGCGGCCCGGTCTGCTGCAATTGCTGCGGCCGGGTGCCGTGCTGGTCAGCGACCAGGAGATTTCCGATCCCGCCTTGCAGCCCCTCCCCTTGCCCGCCGATGTCGGCAGCGGGCGCTATTTCATGCTGCGACGGGTCTAGGATTGCCGTGGCCAGCCCGCGGCGGCGCCCTGTCCTGCGCGTCGGGCCGGAGCTCCTCTGCCTGCTGATCTCGTTGTCCGCCTGTCAGCCGATGTCCGCGCCGGTGCAATTGAGCGACGATCCCGCCGATGCGATCTTTCGCACCGATGCCGCCATCGTGCGCCGCCATGGCCGGATGATGAGCTGGGAAAAGCAGCAGATCGACGGCTATCATGCGATGCTGCAGGAGCGCGCCGCCGACAGCCTTTCCTGCAAGGAGCGCGAGCTGCTGCTGGTGCAGCCGGCCATTGTGGACCTGGCCGCCCACGCGGAGACCGCCGAGCGCAAGGCCTATGACGACGCAGCCCGGCATCAATTGCTGCTGATCATCAAAGGCGGCAATCCCTGCGCTTTCCCGGAGATCAATCTCGATTAAAGACATGCCGCTGATGAGGATGGGCAGGGATGTCGAAGCGGTGGGTCTGGTGGACTTGGTCGGCCACGCCGGCGCGCTCTGCCGCCGGATGGGAAGCGGTCGCCCGCGCGGGCCTTGTCGGCGATCTGCTGATGATCCCTCTGGAACCTGGCGACTATCCGATCTAATGCCATGAGGGTCGCATTGAATCATCACGGCGCTGCGGGGCTCGGTTCGGCATTACCACCGAAGACGGGCGCCTCTGGTCCATCAGCAAGAGCCAATGTTGCCGCATCCGCCCGGGGCTGAGGCCTCGCTGGACGACCGACAGCGACGCGACCGTGCTGGTGGTTTTCAGCAAGGCCTAACGCATCATCTAGCCAATGGACCGGAGCGACGGACGACGGACGCAGGCCGTCCGTGAGGCGGCCCAGGCGAGCTTCGCTCTGCCCCAAGGCCGCGAACCTCTGCCATGCGGGAACTGTCGAACTGCTGAACGCTTCTCCCTCTGGATCGTCTTCTTGCCAAGCGTCCCGCCACCGCACGCTGCTGCCGTTCGTATGGTGCGCCGTTATCGACCCTTGGGGATCTATGTACCGGCGATCCTTAAAACGGAGAGCAAGCGATGACCCAGGATGTAATCGCACGCATCGGCATTGCCGCGCCCTTGAGCGGCCGTCCCTGTGACCTCGGCCGCGAGATGGCACAAGCTGCGCAAATGGCGATTGTCGAAGCGAATGAAGCTGCCCGCCCGAGCGAAACGCGCGGTTGCCGGATTCAGGGGGTCGTGCTCGATGACCGCGGATCCAGCCTTGACGGCATCGCTTTGGCGCGGCGATTGATAGACACCGAAGGCATGGTCGGCGTGATCGGACATTACAATAGCAATGTCCATCTCGCTGTCGCACCGCTCTACGAGGAGGCGGGGCTTCTGCATATGACGCCGATCGTCTCCAATCCCGGCCTCACCGCCGCCGGCTGGAGGACCGCCTTCCGCTTCACCAACAGCGATGACGCGACGGCACGGGCGATCGCCACGCATCTCACGCGGGAATACGGCAAGAAGCGCGCCGTGGTCGTTACCACCAAGACCACCTATGGCAACAGCATGGGACGAGAATTCTGCAAGGCCTTCGGCGATTTGGGAGGTGAGGTCCTGGCGCAACAGACGGTCGAAGAGGGCGTGAGCGAGTTCCAGCCGCTGGTGGCGGGCCTTCCCTCCGATGCCGACCTGATCTTCTACGGCGGCACTTTCGAGGGCGCGCCGTTGCTCAAGGAATTGCGGCGCCAAGGCCGCCCCCAGCTCTTCGCGACCGGCGACGGCTGCTGGGATTCGGTGAATTTCCTGGAGCCGTCAGGCGCAAGGGCCATGGAGGGGGAAGGCGTGCTGGTTCTATCGGCCTGCCCGGAGGTGGGCTATGTGCCGGCGTCACGCGACTTCGCCGCGCGCTATGCAAAGCAATACGGCCCGGTGATCAATTATGCCGTCAACTGCTATGACGCGACAAAAGTACTGATCGATGCTATCGCCAGAGCCGCGACGAGGACGCTGACCCGGCATACAGTTCTCGAGGCCCTGCGTGAGACCCGGTACCAGGGCATTGCTTATCCCCGAGCCGCCATGTTCGACGGCAAAGGCAATAATCTCGCCGCCGTCACCGCCCTGCATGTCGTGCGCGACGGGAGGTTTCAGCAGGTCGCAGTATATGAGCGCTAATGCGGGAAAGGCCGCATAGCTGAGAAACACCCGCCGCTATGCCGCCGGCACATCGAGCAATGACAATGAAACGGCAAGTGCCGCTGCCGCCGACTGAAACTCTGTCGATCTCCGGGCAGTAAAGCGCCCTTACGCCGCACTCACCAAACCAGCCGCCAGATCGACGCTGCGCTGCATGTCGAGGCGGCGGATGGAATTGAGCAGCGTCTTCACCACCGCCGGCACGGGCTCGCGGTCGGCATAGACGAGGCCGATCTGGGGCGAGGGCTCGGGCTCGACCAGTCGGCGCATCTTCAGGCCCGGCATGCCGGAAATGAGCGAGAGAAAACCATGCGGCAGGATGGTGGCGACCTTGCCGTCGCGCACATGGGCAATCAGCGACAAGGGCGAGTTGGCCTCGATCTGGGCGCGGACTTCGGCCCCGATGCTGCGGAAAACCCCGTCGATGATGCGGCGGTTCTGCATGTCGCGCGAGAGCAGGCAAAGCGGCAGGCGGGCGGCGTCGCGCCAAGTGACCCTGGCCCTGCTGTCCTGGCCGGCCTCGATCAGGAAGAAGCGTTCGCGGTAGAGCGGCCGGGTGCGGACGTTCTCCAGCGGTTCGTTGTCGAGATAAGTGATGCCGGCCTCAAGATCGAAGGTGTCGAGGCCGCGCTGGATCTCCTTCGACGTCAATGAGCGCATGAGAATGTTGACGGCGGGGTGCTGCTCGGCGAAGGGCCCGGTGATCAGCGAGGTGACCGGCAGGACCGAGGGAATGACGCCCATGCGCAATTGCCCGGCCAAGCCCTGGCGGGCGAGGCTCAGTTCCTGGTGCAGCGCCTCGTAATCGGCGACCATGCGCTGGGCCCAGTCCAGCACCTTCTGGCCCTCGACGGTGAAACCCTTGAAGCGCTGCGAGCGCTCGACGATGGGGACCCCCATTTCGTCCTCGAGATGGCGAATTCCGGCAGAAAGTGTGGGCTGGGAGACGTTGCAGGCCACTGCGGCGCGCCCGAAATGACGCTCGCGTCCAAGTGCGGCGAGATATTGTAACTGCTTGATAAGCATCGGTATTTTTCCTATCGCAGTGCAGCACTGGAAAGCCGCCGTACCGGGACCGACTAATACTACCTCAGCCGCGTCATCCAGTGATAGGACTTATCTATCAACCAACAGACAACTTCGATTTGACCCCAGGCCTTTGGTCGGAGAACGGTAATTCTTAACTGCGATAATGATGATGATAATGCACTGAATGTGCGGGAGAAATGGCCGTGACCACAGTTGCTTCCTGGGACCAAGGCGGCGCCAAGGAGATTATTGCGCAAAAGAAATCGATGGACGGCGCCCTGCTGCCCATCCTGCATGCTTTGCAGGACCGTTTCGGCTATGTCGATGAGGCGGCTGTCCCCCTGCTGGCCGATGCGCTCAATCTGAGCCGGGCCGAGGTGCATGGCGTCATCACCTTCTATCACGATTTCCAGCGTCATCCGGGCGGCCGCCATGTGGTCAAGGTCTGCCGGGCCGAGGCCTGCCAGTCGGTCGGCTCTGCCGCGCTGGAAGCGCATGCCAAGAAGCAGCTCGGTGTCGATTATCATGGCACGACGCCCGACGGCAGCGTGCAGCTGGAGCAGGTCTTCTGCCTCGGCAATTGCGCCTGCGGCCCATCGATGATGGTCGACGACAAGCTCTATGGCCGCGTCACGCCGCAGCGCTTCGATACCATTGTCGGCAAGCTGAAGGGAGGCCGCTGAGATGGCGATCGACCTTTATATCCCGATGGATGCCACGGCGCTCTCCCTGGGCGCCGACGAGACTGTCGATGCCATTCGCAAGCAGGCGGCTTCGGCCAAGGCCGATATCCGCGTCATCCGCACCGGTTCGCGCGGCCTGTTCTGGCTGGAGCCGATGGTCGAAGTCGCCACCGCCGGGGGCCGCATCGCCTATGGCCCGGTGATGCCGGAAGATGTCGATGCGGCGTTCGTCTCGGCCTTGCTCGCCGGCGGCGATCACAAGCTGCGCCTCGGCAGGCCGGAGGACATGCCCTATCTCAAGAAGCAGCAGCGTCTCACCTTCGAGCGCTGCGGCATCATCGATCCGGTATCGATTCCCGATTATATCGCGCATGGCGGCTATCGCGGGCTCAAGAACGCTGTGGCGATGAGCCCGGCCGATATCGTCCAGGCGGTGACGGATTCCGGCCTGCGCGGACGCGGCGGCGCCGGCTTCCCGACCGGCATCAAATGGCAGACCGTGCTGAAGACGCCGGCGCAGCAGAAATACATCGTCTGCAATGCGGATGAGGGCGACAGCGGCACCTTCGCCGACCGCATGCTGCTGGAGGGTGACCCCTTCCTGCTGATCGAGGGCATGACCATCGCCGGTCTGGCGGTGGGCGCCGACAAGGGCTTCATCTATATCCGCAGCGAATATCCGCATGCCTTCGCGCAGATGAACCGGGCGATCGCGGCCGCCAAGCTCGCCGGCTATCTCGGCGACAATATCCAGGGCAGCGGCAAGAGCTTCGATCTGGAGACCCGCTTGGGTGCGGGCGCCTATATCTGCGGCGAGGAAACCTCGCTGTTGGAGAGTCTCGAAGGCAAGCGCGGCATGGTCCGGGCGAAGCCGCCTTTGCCGGCTATCCACGGCCTGTTCGACCAGCCGACCGTGATCAACAACCTGCTTTCCTTCGCCGCGGTGCCGACCATCCTCGACAAGGGCGGCGCCTTCTACCGCGACTTCGGCATGGGCCGGTCGCGCGGCACCATGCCCCTGCAGCTCGCCGGCAATGTGAAGCATGGCGGCCTGATCGAGGTAGCCTTCGGCATGACCTTGCGCGAGGTGGTCGAGGAATTCGGCGGCGGCACGCTCAGCGGCCGGCCGATCAAGGCGATCCAGGTCGGCGGCCCGCTCGGTGCCTATCTGCCCTATAAACTGATCGACACCGCGATCGATTACGAAGCGATGGCGGCGGCCGGCGGTATGCTTGGCCACGGTGGTATCGTGGTGTTCGACGACACCGTCGATATGGGCGCTCAGGCGCGCTTCGCGATGGAATTCTGCGCCGTCGAATCCTGCGGCAAATGCACACCCTGCCGCATCGGCTCGACCCGTGGTGTCGAAGTGATCGACCGCATCCGCGCCGGCACCGATGTGCAGAAAAATCTGACGCTGCTCGACGATCTCTGCGAGACCATGCGCGACGGCTCGCTCTGCGCTTTGGGCGGCTTGACCCATATGCCGGTGCAAAGTGCGGTGAAGCATTTCGCCCGCGATTTTCAACCGGTACCGCACGCGGCCGAATAGGCCCCGTGCGTCACTTTTTCTGACGGACATCTCTGGCTCTCCAGGCCGAAACCGGGAAGTGCAGAGCGACCTTGGACCGAAAGGCGAGACCATGCTGATCAAGGAAACCGATTACGGCACGCCGGCGCCGCAACAGCCCCGCATCTGCGGCAACAGCAATTGCGGCTGCGCCAGCGGCGTGCAGCAGGAAATCCATGCCGACACCGTGATGGTGACGCTGGAGATCGACGGCAATAGTGTCACCGTGCCGCAGGGCACCTCGATCATGCGGGCGGCGATGCAGATGGGAACCCAGATCCCCAAGCTCTGCGCCACCGACAGCCTCGATGCCTTCGGCTCTTGCCGCCTCTGCGTCGTTGAGATCGAAGGCCGCCGTGGCACGCCGGCCTCCTGCACCACGCCGGTCGAGCCTGGACTCAAGGTCTGGACCCAGACCGGCAAGCTCGCCAAGCTGCGTCGCAATGTGATGGAGCTCTATATCTCCGATCACCCGCTGGACTGCCTCACCTGCTCGGCCAATGGCGACTGCGAGCTGCAGGACATGGCCGGCGCGGTCGGCCTGCGCGAGGTGCGCTACGGCTTCGATGGCGCCAACCATTTCGACAAGCCGAAGGACCAGTCGAACCCCTATTTCACCTTCGATCCCACCAAGTGCATCGTCTGCTCGCGCTGCGTGCGCGCCTGCGAAGAGGTCCAGGGAACCTTCGCGCTGACCATCGACGGCCGCGGCTTCGCCTCCATGGTCTCGCCCAGCGAAGCCCAGCCCTTCCTGGAATCGGAATGCGTTTCCTGCGGCGCCTGCGTCCAGGCCTGCCCGACCGCGACCTTGATGGAAAACACCATCATCGAAGCCGGCCAGCCGGAACACAGCGTCGTCACCACCTGCGCCTATTGCGGGGTGGGGTGCTCCTTCAAAGCGGAAATGCGCGGCAACGAAGTCGTGCGCATGACCCCGTATAAGGATGGCCAGGCCAATCACGGCCATTCCTGCGTCAAGGGCCGCTTCGCCTGGGGCTATGCGACCCACAAGGACCGCATCACCAAGCCGATGATCCGCGCCAAGATCACCGATCCCTGGAAGGAAGTCTCCTGGGAAGAGGCGATCAACCACGCCGCCAGCGAGTTCAAGCGCATCCAGAAGACCTATGGCCGTGAATCGGTCGGCGGCATCACCTCCTCGCGCTGCACCAATGAAGAAACCTATCTGGTGCAGAAGCTGATCCGCGCCGGCTTCGGCACCAACAATGTCGATACCTGCGCCCGCGTCTGTCATTCGCCCACCGGTTATGGCCTGGCGACCACGCTTGGCACCTCGGCCGGCACCCAGGATTTCGATTCCGTCGAGGAAGCCGACGTCATCATGGTGATCGGCGCCAACCCGACCGACGGCCATCCCGTCTTCGGCAGCCGCATGAAGCAGCGCCTGCGCGAGGGTGCCAAGCTGATCGTCGTCGATCCGCGCCGTATCGATCTCGTCAAGTCGCCGCATATCCAGGCGGATTATCATCTGCCGCTGCGGCCGGGCACCAATGTCGCCATGATCAACGCCATGGCCCATGTCGTCGTCACCGAAGGCCTGGTGAACGAGGAATATGTGCGCGAGCGCTGCGAGATCGAGGAATTCAACCGCTGGCGTGCTTTCGTCGCCGATCCGAAGAACTCGCCGGAAGAGGTGGAGAAATATACCGGCGTCAAGGCGGAAGATGTGCGGGCTGCGGCCCGTCTCTATGCCAGCGTCAAGAACGCGGCGATCTATTACGGTCTCGGCGTCACCGAGCACAGCCAGGGCTCGACCATGGTCATGGGCATGGCCAATCTCGCCATGGCGACCGGCAATATCGGCCACAACGGCGCGGGCATCAATCCGCTGCGCGGTCAGAACAATGTCCAGGGCTCCTGCGACATGGGTTCCTTCCCGCACGAACTGCCGGGTTATCGCCACATCTCGACCGATGATGTGCGTCATCAGTTCGAGGCGGCCTGGGGCGTCACCCTGGAAGCCGAGCCTGGTTTGCGTATCCCCAATATGCTGGATGCGGCGATCGAGGGCACCTTCAAGGGCATCTACATCCAGGGCGAGGACATCGCCCAGTCCGACCCCAATATTCAGCACGTCATCGCCGGCCTGTCGGCCATGGAATGCGTCGTCATCCAGGATATCTTCCTGAACGAGACGGCCAACTACGCCCATGTCTTCCTGCCGGGCGCCACCTTCCTCGAGAAGGACGGCACCTTCACCAATGCCGAGCGCCGCATCAACCGAGTGCGCAAGGCGGTGCAGCCGAAGGCCGGCTATGCCGATTGGGAGGTGACGATGATGCTCTCCAACGCCCTCGGCTATCCGATGACCTACAAGGACCCGTCGGAGATCATGGACGAGATCGCGCGCCTGACGCCGACCTTCAAGAACGTCTCCTATGCGTTGCTCGAGGAAAAGGGTTCGGTGCAGTGGCCCTGCAACGACAAGGCGCCGGAAGGAACGCCGCTGATGCATGTCACCGGCTTCGTCCGCGGCAAGGGCAAGTTCATGATCACGGAATTCGTGCCGACCGAGGAAAAGGTCGGGCCGCGCTTCCCGCTGCTGCTCACCACCGGCCGCATTCTCGCCCATTACAACGTCGGCGCGCAGACACGCCGCACCGAGAACGTCGCCTGGCATCCTGAGGACGTGCTGGAAATCCACCCGCATGATGCCGAGGACCGCGGCATCCGCGACGGCGACAATGTCGCTCTGCTGAGCCGGGTCGGCGAGACCAGCCTGCGCGCGAAGATCTCCGATCGCATGCAGCCGGGTGTCGTCTACACGACCTTCCACCATGTCGGCACGGGCGCCAATGTCGTCACCACGGATTTCTCCGACTGGGCGACCAATTGCCCGGAATACAAGGTGACGGCGGTGCAGGTGCGGCCCACCAATCACCCCTCGGAATGGCAGTCGGCCTATAGCCGTCAGCGCGATGCGACCCGCCGCATCGAAACCACGGCGGCAGAATAGGCCGCCGGAGCCGACGGGAAGCGGATCGAGAAAGCGAGCGCTTGCGTGACCGCCAGGATTGCCGATCAGCCGGCTGAGGCCCTGCATAGCGCTTCCGGTGAAGAACAGGAGGCGCTGCAGCCCGGCCTGCAGCGCCTCGATCTCATCCGCGTCGACCGCGATGGCAGCCGCCATCAGATCGAGCGCGTGGTACCGGATGAGGTGCCGGTGGCGCTGGTCTACAACGGCATCAGCCATGTGGTCATGATGGCGACACCCCTCGATCTCGAGGACTTCGCCCTCGGCTTCTCGCTCTCCGAAGGCATTCTTGCCGAGCCGGGCGAATTGCTCGATATGGAAGCCGAGCGGGTCGGCGATGGCGTCGAGGTGCGGCTGCAGATCACCGGCCGGGCCTTTGCCGGCCTCAAGGAACGCCGCCGCAACCTGACCGGGCGGACCGGCTGCGGCCTGTGCGGCGTCGACAGCATCGATCAGGCGGTGCGCGATCTGCCGCCGATCAAGAATGACCGGCGCTTCGCCGCGGCGAGCATCTTCCGGGCGCTGGACCAGTTGCCGTCGCTGCAGGTGCTGAACCGCGAATCGCGCACGCTGCATGCCGCGGCCTTCTGCGACGCGGACGGCACTGTCCTGGCGCTGCGTGAAGATGTCGGCCGGCATAACGCGCTCGATAAGCTGATCGGCGCCCTGCGCAGGCGCAAGATCGATCCGGCGGCCGGCTTCGGCGTGATCACGAGCCGCTGTTCCAGCGAGATGGTGCAGAAAGCGGTGGCGATGGGGCTGCCGATGCTGGTGGCGGTCTCGGCGCCGACCGGCCTCGCCCAGGAACTGGCCGACCGCTACGGCCTGACCCTCATCGGCTTGGCACGCAGCGACAGTTTGATTATCGTCAGCCAGGGCTGGCGTCTGACCTCATAGAGAATTCAGGAGTGATGTGGTGAGCGACAATATGGCGACCCTGATCCGGATGGCCAACCAGATCGGCGATTTCTTCAAATCCTATCCGCCGGAGGAAGCGGTGCCGCAGATCGCCACCCATATCCAGAAATTCTGGGACCCGCGCATGCGCAAGAAGATTCTGGCGCATCTCGCCGAACATAACGGTGAAGGCCTGAAGCCCTTGGTGCTGGACGCCATCAAGAAGGTGCATTGAGCGTTCTGGCGCGAAGTCGCTCTGTCCCGCCGAAATCGGATCTTGGAAATCATCGCCAAGGCAGCTTGAATAGCTCCCTGCGCAAGGGGAAAGCTTCATGGCAGTTGGCGAAGATGTCTCACTAAGGCTGGCTGACGGCACGCTTTATGGCGTGCTGGAACGGCCTGCCGGTCATGCGGCCGGCCTTGCGGTCCTCATCCATCCCGGCTCCGGCCCCACCGATCGCGACGGCAACCAGCCGGGCATGCAGAATGACAGTCTGAAGCTGCTCGCCGCCGGCTTGCGCGATCATGGCCTTATCACCTTGCGCATCGACAAACGTGGCATCGCCGCCAGTCAGGCGGCGGGCCTCGATGAATCAAAATTGCGCATCGAGACCTATATCGCCGATACGATTGCCTGGCTTGATTTCCTGCGCCGGCAACCGGGTGTCGGTCAGGCCGCCCTGATCGGCCATAGCGAGGGTGCCCTCATTGCCACGCTGGCGGCACAGCATGTCGCGGTTGCAGCCTTGGTCCTGATTGCTGGTGCCGGCCGACCCATGGGCGCAGTTTTGCGCGACCAGCTTGCGCCGCATTTGACGCCTGACTGGCAGACCCGTGTCTTCGCCATACTGGCGACGCTCGAGGCCGGTGGGACGGTTGTGGATGTCCCGCCGGAACTCTGGTCGTTGTTCCGCCCCAGTTTGCAGCCTTATCTTCGCTCCCAGCTGTCTTATGACCCCGCGAAGGAACTTGCGCGGATAACAGCGCCGGTGGAGATCATCCAGGGTCGGCTCGATCTGCAGGTAACGGTGGGTGATGCCGAGCGGCTGGCTGCCGCGCAGCCCAAAGCGACGCTCAACCTGATCGATGACATGAACCATGTGCTCAAATCCGTCCCCGATGATCGAGGCGCCAATCTCGCCAGCTATAACGATCCCAGTCTGCCGCTGGCGCTGAGGCTGATGTCACTGCTTACCGGCTTTTTCCCCGAACCACGCTGACCGGTTAATCGCCTCGGAGAACCCGGCCGGCATGACTGCCATGTCGCCGGGTGGCTTGCGGTAGGGACGGATTCAGCGGAGAAGGAAGGAAATAACGAGCCTGGAAGCGTGGTGCGGGGAAAATGAACACGGGTGAGCTGATCGACAGCCGGTATGCCTGGACACGGCTGCTGGCGGCGCTGGTGATCGCCACGATCGGCGGCATCGGCCTGTGGTCGGCGGTGGTCGTCCTGCCCACCATCGAACAGGAATTCGGCGTCGGGCGCGGCGGCGCCTCGCTTCCCTATACCGCGACCATGATCGGTTTTGCCACCGGCGGCGTGTTGATGGGCCGGTTCGCTGATCGGCGCGGCATCATGATCCCGCTGCTGCTGGGCAGCGTGGTCCTCAGCATCGGTTTCGTCGCTGCCGCCGCGGCGCAGAGCTACTGGCAGTTCATCCTGGCCCAGGCGCTGCTGATCGGCATGCTGGGCAGTTCGGCGACCTTCGGCCCGCTGGTGGCCGATGTCTCATTGTGGTTTCGCCGCCAGCGCGGCATTGCCGTCGCCATCGTCGCAAGCGGCAATTATCTCGCCGGCGCGCTATGGCCGCCTCTGCTGCAGGAAGCGATCGCGCAGTTCGGCTGGCGCCAGGCCTATGCCGGGATCGGCTTGCTCTGTTTCATCACCATGCTGCCCTTGGCCCTGCTGCTGCGCCGCCGCGCGCCCGTGACGCATCATGGCGCTGCCGGCCGCGGCGGCGCCAAGGCCGATATGGCGCATCGTGCTGAAGTGCCGGGCATGGCGCCGGGCTATCTGCAAGGCGTGCTGATGTTTGCCGGCATTGCCTGCTGCGTTGCCATGTCGATGCCGCAGGTGCATCTGATCGCCTATTGCGGCGACCTCGGCTATGGCCCAGCGCGCGGCGCCGAGATGCTGTCGATCATGCTGTTCATGGGTGTCGTCAGCCGGCTGATCTCCGGCCTGATCGCCGATAAGATCGGCGGCGTGGGAACGCTGATCCTCGGCTCCACGCTGCAATGCCTTGCCCTGATCTTCTATCTGCCGTTCGACGGGCTGATGTCGCTCTATATTGTCTCGGCGCTGTTCGGCCTGTCGCAAGGCGGCATCGTGCCGAGCTATGCGCTGATCGTGCGCGATTACTTTCCGCCGCACCAGGCCGGCATCCGCGTCAGCCTGGTGCTGATGTCGACGGTGGCGGGCATGGCGCTCGGGGGCTGGATGTCGGGCGCCATTTTCGACCTCACCGGATCGTATCGCGCCGCCTTCCTCAACGGCATCGGCTGGAATCTGGTCAATATGGCGATTGCCCTATGGCTGCTGCTCGGCCAGGCGCGGTCACCGCTTTTGCACAGACGGGCCGGTGCGCGGCCGGAGGGCGTGGTTAACAGCCGTTAAGGCTTCAATTGATCAAGGACAAGGCCGAAAGTCCTGCAGCGGTTTAGTGTTCGCGAAGTCTTCGCCAGGTCGATCGGGATCGACGCAACGGGCGATGTTTCGAGGAACGGAGTGTGACCCCAGTCAATTGCCCCGATAACGCCCCCGGCGCTTCTGTTGCCGGCGCCTTCATCCCGGCGGATAACGTCGCTGCCATTGCCAAGCAGATCCAGTCCGACCGGCTCCTGCGGCTTCTGGAGCACTGGTCTGCGGTGCGCGGGCAACGGCTCATGCCGGCCTGGCAGCAGATCGATGCGACGGAAATAGCGCCGGTCCTGTCGATCATCTGGTCGTGGAAATACGACCGGATGGCGGATAGTTTCACCGGCCGGATTGCCGGCGATGAAATCCGCACCATGGTCGGGCGGCCGATCACAGGCGTGCCGATGGCCGACTATTTCGAGGGCTGGAACTACGAGCAGATCTTTATACGTCACAAGCGGGTGGTGACGGAGCCGGCGATCGCCCTGGAGCGCGGCCTGGTCTTCTATCGCGGCGATTATTGCGGCCTCGGCGAACGCCTGATCTTGCCGCTCGCCGGCGACGGCGTCCGGGGCGACGGCATCGTCGGGGCGACCTCCTATCACCTGCAGCCCGCCCTTTTCGACGGCAGCAACGATATGGCCCAGCTCTACCGGAAATACCGTGCCATGCTGGGTGGCACCGCGACGGCCTATTTCCCGCTGCACGCATCCGGCGCAGAAGCTGCCGCGCCGTTGACGGACTCGGAATGGCCGGCGGCGGAAGAGCTCGCGCAAGCTGCCGCGGAGTGACGGGGCGGTGCGCAGCCGGTTCCTGCCGAGAAAGATGTCGACGACAGGGAATAATCGCCGGCCCCGGTCGTTTGCATGTTGAGGCGCCGCTCGCCACCGTCCCCAACTCGGTGCGTGTCTCCGGCCGACCAGCCAAGGCGGCGCCTCATATCTTCCCATGGCGGCCGTGGCGGCCCCTTCGCCACGGTGGTCATTGTCCGATTGTTGCCAGCCCGAAATGCGGGCCACTTGCCAGCCTATGATTGCCCCGACCCAATGCTTGGGGCCGCTGGTAAAGCGGCCCCATTTTTGTCGGCACGCCCGTTTTCAGTGCCGCTATGCCTTTGTCGTCACAGTGCCCGCGAATAGCGCCGCCTCGGCCGCGATCGTTGATCGATATCAAGTTAATCTTTCCTCCTATCCCTATCCTGGTACAAAGCTGGGCTTTCCGGCGGGTCGGAACGTGCCTGTGGCTCGGAATGTACCTCGGCATCGGCACGGAGCATGGGCGGAAAGCTGGTCAGAAAATGAGCACAGGGGACGAGCACTTCCAGAATTTCCTCGCGCGCATCGAAGCGCCGGCGCTGAGCGCGGTTGCGCGGCATTGGGGTGACGCGCGGGCCGGCCACCGCATGCCCGCCTGGCGTGATATCGATCCGCTCAAGATCGTTCCCTATCTGCCGATCGTCTGGTCCTGGCGCTATGACCGCCAGAATGACCGGTTTATCGGGCGCCTGGCCGGAGACGCCATTACCCGCGCCTTTGGCCGCTCCCTGCGCGGTGCCGATCTGCAAAGCTTCTTCGGCGAAACCTATCCGATCGTCCATGACCGCTATCTCCGCATCCTCAGCGAGCCCTGTTTCTCGCGCGACAGCGGGGCGGTCTTTCGTCATGTCAACGGCGTCGGCGTGGGCGAGCGGGTCATCCTGCCGCTGGCCGACGACCACCAGAACGGCGACGGCGTCTTCGGTGCGACGACCTATGATCTGTCGGTTCTCGCCCAGGAGAACCGGCTGGATTACGTCTTCGACAATCTGGAATACTTTCCGCTGTGAAGCGAATCAGGGGCCGCATTTCGGGTGATCTCCGGGATCGCTCTTCCATCGCCGTGCTTGGCGTCACGGCTCCGTGAGTTGCCGCCCCGGCCGCCCCCGCGCGGCAGATCGATCATAGCAAGAGTCGGCCCGGTTGAACGCGGCGGCGGGCGAAACCCGGTGCGGCCGCCGTGGCTTCTCCGCTCAACAAGCTTTGATTGTGGGTACGGATTGATCACAGCGAGATCACACCGATATTGATATTTATGTCGGGGATGCGAGGCAGGTGCCGCGCACCGACAGGGCCCTCAGGGGCCTCTCCTGTGAGGACAAGGAAATGGAATCGATCAAGTCGAAACCCACTCGCCGTTCAATGCTCGGCCGCGTCGCGGCCGGATGCCTGGTCGCCGCCGGTTTCGCAATTGCCGCCGTCTCGCCGGCCATGGCGGATGGCTGGGGCCGTGGCCACGGCAACGGCCACGGCGACTGGGATCATGGCGGCTACTATTATGGCGGCCCGCAGGTCGTCTATGTGCAGCCCCGTCCGGTCGTGGTGCAGCCGGCTCCCGTCTATTATGCACCGCAGCCGGTCTATGTCGCCCCGCCGCCTCCGCCCGTTTATTATCAGCCGGCCCCGGTCGTCGCGGCGCCGCCGCTGTTGAACGTGGTCATCCCGCTGCGCTTTCACTAGAGTCGGATCGCTTTACACGGAATCGCCTCGCGGTCCGTGTAAAGCGTGAATCCGCTTTTCCTCAATAAGATAGGGGGCAGTTCACGTTTTAAGTGGAAGCCTATCCGCTCCCCGTAAAACGATCGCACTCTGAGCGCAGCCACCGTCGAATGAAAATGCCCGGCCATTGCGGCCGGGCATTTTATATGCGGCTTGCCCGGCCGTCTCATCGACTTTAGTCGGCATTCCGCGGCTCGATTGTCCGGCGCCAAATCCCGCGGCGATGCTTATCGCACGGCCCGCGATGACGGCCTCCGGACGATAATGCAACCGCCACGTTTCATCAGTGATGGACTTGCGGCCGAGGCTGACATAGGATCGACTCACACAGGGAGTACCAGTTCCAAATCAGTTGCTTGGATTAGACGAAAAACGGGAACCCGTTTCGTTTGCGTCCGGCCAAATGCGCCCCGACCTCGTCAGACGACAGACCGGATACGGGTGCTTTGGCCAAGATGAAGTTCAATGAAGAAGAAGGCCGCCCGACAAGAGGCGTGATTTGGCTGAATCGCTCATTCGGGAGGCAATCATGAGCACCAGATTAAACGCCTTTTCCTTGCGCCGCCGGACGCTGCTCCAGGGCATCGCCGCAGTGGGTGCCATGCAGGTCGCGTCGCCCTTCATCATCAAGGCGCGCGCCGAGGAGCCGATCAAATTCGGCTTCTGCGATCCCCTGACCGGCACCTATGCGGCCCTCGGCAAGAACGAACAGCTGGGCGCCGAATATGCGGTCGAAGAGATCAACGCCAAAGGCGGCATCCTCGGCCGGCAGGCGCAGATCCTGGTCGAGGATTCGACCAGCGGAGATGTCGGCACCGCGGTGCAAAAGACCCGCAAGCTGATCGAGCGCGACAACTGCGATTTCATTCTCGGCAACGTCAACTCGGCCATGGCGCTGGCGCTGGGCCAGACCACCAACGAGCTGAAGAAGCTGCTGATCGTGACCGGCGGCCATACCGATGCGGTGACCGGCAAGGACTGCCACTGGAACGTGTTCCGCGTCTGCAACACGACGGCGATGGAAACCGGCGCCATCGCTTCCTCGCTGATCAAGAGCGTCGGCAAGAAATGGTATTACATCACCGCCGACTATGCCTTCGGCCATACGCTGCAAAGCGGCTTCGAGGCTGCCTCGGCAAAGCTTGGCGGCGAGAAGCTCGGCGCCGACCTGACGCCGCTCGGCACCACCGATTTCAGCTCCTATCTGATCAAGGCCCAGGCAGCCGGGCCGGACGTGGTGATCTTCAACCTGGCCGGCGACGACATGGTCAATGCCCTGAAGCAGGCGGTGCAGTTCGGCCTGAACACCAAATTCAAGCTGGCCGGCGCGCAGCAGGAGCTGGAAGCGCTGGAAGGCCTGCCGCCGGAAGCGCGGATCGGCAGCTGGGTGTTCGAATGGTATTGGCGTCAGTCCGGCGTGCCGCATGTCGAGGAATTCGTCGCCGGCATCAAGAAGAAGACCGGCAAGGTGCCGACCGCGCGCACCTGGTTCGGCTATGTCGCCGCCTGGACTTGCGCACTGGCCGCCAACCAGGAGAAGACCCTCGACGCCATCAAGCTCGCCAAGGCCCTGGAAGGCTTTAAGCTACCGCCGGAAGTCGCTTTGATGCCGAATGATCCCACTTACTCGGCCGAGAACCATCAGCTTGTTGGCTCGCTCTTCGTCGGCGAGGCGCAGGCCAGCGGGGAGATGGATGAAGACCTCTTCAAGGTCAACGAGGTCGTGGCCGGCAAAGATGTTGCGCCGCCCGCCGGCAGCAGCGGCTGCAAGCTGACTTGGCCAGCTTAAGCGCGATCGGGCGATCCCATGAGGGATCGCCCGTTTTGGTTTCAGCATCGAAACGGGGAGTTGACGTGCGGGGTAATCAACGGGGCGAAGCCGCCTTCGGATACCGGGAGCGGAGATGACGCAGCTCATTCTGTTCAATGTCTTCAATGGCCTGATCGTCGGGGCCTTCTATGCGCTGATGGCGCTGGGCCTCTCCTTGATCCTCAATCTCAGCGGCGTCATCAATTTCGCCCATGGCGGCTTCCTCGCTTTGGGCGGCTATTTCGCCTATATGCTGATCCCTGTAATCGGTTTCTGGGGCGCCCTGCTGGTAGCGCCCGTCCTGGTGGCGATATTGGGCCTGCTGATCGAACGGATCGTGATCCGCCGCATCTATGGCCGGGATCCGCTGTATGGGCTCCTGCTCACCTTCGGCCTGGCTTTCCTGCTGCAGGACGCCACGCGCTATTTCTGGGGCGCGCAAAGCCTGCCCTACCAGATTCCGGCCTGGCTGGCCTCGCCGCTCAGCACGCAATTCTTCTTCCTGACCGGCTACCGCCTGTTCATGATCGCGATCGTCGCCATCGCCGTGATCGGCCTCTTCCTGATCCTGAACCGCACCCGGCTCGGCATGCGTATCCGCGCCGGCACGCTCGATCTCGACACCGTCTCCGTACTCGGCGTCAATGTGCGGCTGCTGCGTAACGTCAACTTCGCCCTCGGCATCTTTCTCGCCGGCCTCGCCGGCGTGTTGGCGGCCGGCATGCTGGGGCTGCAGCCGACCATCGGTGATTCATTGATCATGCCGAGCTTCGTCGCCATCATCGTCGGCGGCCTCGGCAGTCTGCCCGGCACCCTGCTCGGCGGCCTGCTGATCGGCGTCGCTTCCGGACTCACCACCGTGGTCTTCCCCTCGGCCACGGAGGCGGTGATGTATGTGATGATGGGCCTCGTTCTGTTGTTGCGACCACGCGGGCTGCTCGGCGAGGAAGGGAGGCTGCAATGAACAACGAGATGCTCGCCGGCGGACGCAACCGGCAGGCCTGGAATATCGTCGTCTGGCTGCTGCTTCTCACCATGCCGTATTGGATGCCGCTGACCGGCGGCTACACTGCCCTTGCCAGCCGCGTCGTCGTGCTGGCCCTGGCGGCCATGGCGCTCAATTTCCTGCTGGGCTTCACGGGGGTTCTGTCCTTTGGTCATGCCGCCTATTTCGGCCTCGGCGCCTATGGTGTTGGCATGACCATCAAATACCTGGTGCCCAGTACCGGGCTCGGGATCATCGTCGGCGTCCTCGTCGGCACGCTGGCGGCGGCGCTGATCGGCGCCTTGATCGTCAAGCTGCGCGGCGTCTATTTCGCCATGGTGACCATCGCCTTCGGCCAGGTCTTCTATTTCATCGCCTTTCGTTGGAACGCGGTCACGGGCGGCGATGACGGCCTCAGCGGCTGGCGCCGGGTGCCGCTCGATCTCGGCTTCACCCAGATCGATATTCTCGGCAACGACAAGGCCTTCTATTACCTGGTGCTGTTCTGCTTCGCGCTCAGCGCCGCCGCCATGGCCTTCATCCTGAAATCGCCTTTCGGTCGCACCTTGTTGGCGATCCGCGAGAACGAAAGGCGAGCCCGCTTCCTCGGCATCCCCGTCGAGCGCCATATCTGGATTTCGTTTGTCATCTCCTGCTTCTTCGTCAGCCTGGCGGGGGCTCTCTATGCACTGCTCAACAACTTCACCGATCCGCGGGCGCTGCGCTGGGACCAGTCCGGCAATTTCGTCATCATGGCGGTGCTGGGCGGCATGCGCTCCTTCTGGGGGCCGCTGATCGGCGCTGTCATCTTCGTCGTGCTGCAGGATTATGTTTCCAGCCATACCGAATACTGGATGTCGATCATCGGCGTCTTTTTCATGGCGGTGGTGCTGTTCTTCCCGCGCGGGGTGCTTGGCATGCTGAAACGAAAGAGAGCCGCATGACCCTTCTGCATGTCGACAACGTCTCCTGCCATTTCGGCAGCCTGATCGCCGTCAACCAGGTGTCGCTGCGGGTCGCGCCCGGCGAATTGCGGGCGGTAATCGGTCCCAACGGCGCCGGCAAGACCACCTTCTTCAACCTGATCAGCGGCTTCCTGCCGCCGACCAAGGGCCGCATCCTGCTGGATGACCACGATATCACCGCGTTGCCGCCGCAGCGTCGCGTGAAGCTCGGCATGGCCCGGACCTTCCAGATCACCGAGATCTTTCCGGAGCTGACCGTACGCGAGAACCTGCGCATCCCGGTGGAGATCGCCGACGGGCATCAGCTCAGCCCCTTCCTGTCACGCGCGGCCGCCGCCAGCATCAAGCGCGAGACGGAGGAACTGCTGGAGATGAGCGGTCTCGACAAGAAGGCCGACCGCCTGGTGGGCGAGCTGTCGCATGGCGACCAACGCGCCACCGAGATCATGATGTCGCTGGCCCTGCGGCCGCGCCTGCTGTTGCTCGACGAGCCGACCGCCGGCATGGGCGACCAGGAGACCTATGACATCACCCGGCTGATCCGCAAGCTGCACCGCGACCGCAATCTGTCGATTATCCTGATCGAGCACGACATGCGCGTGGTATTCAACCTTGCCGACCGTATCATGGTGCTGGCCGAGGGGGCCACGCTGGCGGAGGGAACGCCGGCCGAGATCGCCGCTAACGAGCGGGTCCAGGCCGCCTATCTGGGGACCGCAGCATGAGCGACAAGATCATTCTCGAAGCCGCCGGCCTGCAGACCTATTACGGCAAGAGCCATATCCTGCAAGGCGTCAGCCTGATGGTGCGTGAGGGCGAGATCGTCACCCTGCTGGGGCGTAACGGCGCCGGCAAGACCACGACGCTCCGCAGCCTGGTCGGATTGACACCGCCGCGCCAGGGCACGGTGGCGCTCGACGGCCGTGACGTGACGCGGCTGCCGCCCTTCCGCATCGCCCAGGCCGGGCTCGGCTATGTGCCGGAAGGCCGCAAGATCTTCCCGACCCTGACGGTCGAGGAGAATCTGAAAGTGCCGATCGACCGGCCTGGGCCCTGGACCATCGAGCGCATCTATAAGCTCTTCCCGCGCCTGCAGGAGCGCCGCCTCAACAAGGGCCGGCAGCTTTCCGGCGGCGAGCAGGAGATGCTGGCGATCAGCCGCGCCCTGCTGCTCAACCCGAAGGTGTTGCTGCTCGACGAGCCGTCGCAGGGCCTTGCCCCCCTGATCGTGCAGCAGGTCTTCGACATCGTCGCCTCGATGCGACAGGAGGGCATCTCGGTCCTGCTGGTCGAGCAGAACGTGCGCGCCGCCGTGGCCATCGCCGACCGAGCCTATGTGCTCGATGACGGCAAGATCGTCTATGAGGGCCCGGCAGCGGAATTTGCCGCCGACGAGGAACGCGTCCGCGCGCTGGCCGGCGCCAGCGCCGAAAGCTGGGACATGGAAGAGATCGTCGCCGGGGTGCATTGACTGGCATGCACTGACCGGCCTGCACTGAGCGGAGGGCTGCGAAGCCCGCGGAAGCCTCCGCGCAGCGAACTCAGGAATCCGCCATGCCGCGCCGTTCAGCCGGCATCCCTGGCCCGCAGCGAGGCCATGCTCTGGAAAACCCCGTCGCGGAAGATCATCGCATGCATCAGGGCGGCGCCGAGATGCGCGAGGAAGACGAGAAAGAGCAACAGCGCCAGGATGGTATGCGTCGTCCGTAGCACCGCATAGAGCGCCACGTCGTGCGGCAGGATCGGCGGCAGGTGCAGCGCGCCATAGAGAATGATGGGATCGCGCGCCGCCGAGAGCATGCCCCATCCCACCAGCGGCAGGGCGAACATCAGCACATAGAGCAGGACATGCGAGGCATGGGCGGCCCAACGCTGCCAGCCCGGCATGGCCGCCGGCAAAGGCGGTGCCGGATGGCGCAGGCGGTTGATCAGGCGGATCGCGGCCAGCACCAGGATGGCGATCCCCAGCGGCTTATGCAGGCTCACCAGCCAATGGTAATCGCCGAAAGAGGCGATCATGCCGATGCCAATGAACAACATGGCGAGGATCAGGATCGCCATCAGCCAATGAAGCAGGCGCGAGAAACCGCTGAATCGTTCTTGCTGCATTGTCGGGTCCTGCGTCATCGCGGCGCTCCGTTCGATCATGATGCCCGCTCCATCACGGTGCCTTGGCGGTTTCGTTGAGCTGGACAGCGCTCGGCACTTTCTCTTCGCCGGCACGGCGGGTGAACGACCGCGCATAGGCGGCCGACCGGGCGCTCAGCAGCGGATCGTCGGAGCCTTCGATGCCGGCCGGCAGCACCAGCGGATCATAATTGATGTCACGGCAATTGCCCGGCCCTTCGCTTTCCATATGGTCGATGGTCAGCGTGCCGACGTCGACTTTTTCGCGGCTGTCCGGCCAGGCGATGGTCGCGTCATTGGTGGGGTCACCTGCCTGACCGATGGTGACGATCAGATGCCACTGCACCGGACCCTGCTTAATTCGAGCCGCCAGGGCGTCGAACAGGTAGTTCTTATCCGCCGACGGCGCCTGCTCGGCTTCCGGCGTAAACGCGTCGACGGCCACCATCGACCAGCGCACCGGCGTTACCGTGCCATCGGCTGCCACAAAGCGGAAGGCGTCGAGGCCGTTATAGCTGGCATTGGCGAAGCCGGTTGAGAACGGTTTTGCCCCGATCGTCTGCAGGGCCTGCGCGGTCTTGGGATGGCTGCCGAAATAGGCTTTGAGCTTGTCCGGGTCCGGCTTGCCGGTCGCCGGGTCAGGCGTGGTGGCGACCAGCAGGTCGTAGAGGTCCTCCGGCATGGCGAAGGGAAAAACCGGGATATCGTTCATGCCGGTGCGCCATTCTTCGCCATCGGCGGGGCGGAAACTCAGCGCCATGCTGCGGACGACCTTCGGTCCGTCGGGGGTATCGGGCATGGCGCTCGCCAACGCGAAGCGGCCGATCACCGGCACATTGCCGGCTTGGAAGATCACCGCCTTGGAAAGGCGCACGCCCTGGCCATTGCCGGCGAAGCTGCCGGAGATGCAGACGCCCTTGGAATGGTTGCGACGGAAGCCTGGATGCGGGCCGTTGGCCTGTTCGAAGGCGTCGACGATGCGGGTCGGCGTCAGCGCATGGGGCGAGAGCCAGCCGCCGACGGCGGCAAAAGCGACGGCGATGCCAAGCACGACGATGCCGATCGCCGCCAGCCGCAATAGCGCCGATTTATCACGCAGCGAGGGCAATTGATAACGCGCGGCGGGCCCTGGATCGGTTGCCAATCCTCTGCTCCCTGTTCAGTGAAACGCACGGGTCTGAAAACGAAAGGTCTTAACCAAGGATGATCGGCCCGGTACGCGGGCAAGAGACACGCAGGCAAAACAGGCGAGGAAAGCCGGTGCCGATACGCTAGACGCCATTCCCGGCGGTTTATTCCCCGGTCCTGTTTAAATCTGAGCCGCCCTTGGCACCCGGCAGAGTCTATCAGTTACAGCACGGCTCGCGGCCGTCATGCTTCCCCGGCCGGGCCAAGCGGCGATAGATGATGATAAGCCCGCGCCGGCCGGCCGTAAACCCGTCACGGCGGGCGGCTTCGGGATACGATGGCGGGCAGTCGCCCGGCGCGTGATCAGCCATTGCCCGGATGGCTGTGGCCGCCTCGGCAGGCTCAATCGATATCGACCACCACCGCCACGTGATCGGAGGGCTGGGTCCAGTTGCGCATCGGCCGCAGGATGCGGGCGGACTTCAGGCGCGGCTGCAGTGCCGGCGTGGTCCAGACATGGTCGAGGCGGCGGCCGCGGTCATTCTTCTCCCAGTCAGGCGAGCGATAGCTCCACCAGGAAAAGAGCTTTTCAGGGGCGGGCGTGAAATGCCGCACCGCGTCCTGCCAGTTTCCCGCCGCCTGCATCGCCGTCAGTTTCTCGACCTCGATCGGCGTGTGGCTGACGATTTTCAGTAGCTGCTTATGGGACCAGACGTCGTCCTCCAGCGGCGCCACATTGAGGTCGCCGACCATGATGGCCTTGCGGGTTTTCTTCTGGCCGCTGAACCAGCTCTTCATCTCGTCGAGGAACTGCAGCTTGTGGGCAAATTTGACGTTCAGTTCCGGGTCCGGAATGTCGCCGCCGGCGGGGATGTAGAAATTATGCAATTCGATATCGCCGCCCAGCACCACGACGCCGTGGCGGGAATCCGCCTTCCGACACCAATCCTGCGGGTCCCGGGCCTGGAACGGCAGTTTGGACAGGATGGCGACGCCGTTATAGCCCTTCATCCCATGGCGCAGTACATGAGGAAAGCCCAGCGCCCGGACGTCTTCCATGGGAAACTCGCTGTCCTGCACCTTTATCTCCTGCAGGCAGACGACATCCGGCGCCTCTTCCTGAACCAGGCGGCGCAGCAGGTCGAGCCGCAGGCGCAGCGAATTGATGTTCCAGGTGGCAAGACGCATGATAACTCCCCATTCGATGCCGGCGCGACCAGATCCAGCGCGGCAAGGCGAGGCACGGCCGCCGCGCCGGACCGCGCCTTCTTAGCCGGAAAAGATAGGCAGGAAAACCCGCTTGCGGGACATGCATGTAATCCTGTCGGCAGCCGCCAGGGAGCCGCTCGCCCACCCCGTCGCCGGCTCACCGCGATCGCGGCCGCCACTCTTCATTCTTTCTTCGTAATTCAATCGCAGACTGGCAGACAGAAACCCGCCTGCCGGTCTCGTATGACGGTCCTGCATGACCGCGACCGCGACGGGGAGTGTGACGCCGGGCCGTCCCAAGGCCGCCCGGCCATTGCATGGATCAAGGAGAATCTGATCATGCGCCATTCCCGAAATGCCTCGCGCCGCCGCGCCCGTGCCATTGCCGCAACCGCGCAGATGCCGGCGCTATCGGCTATGACCGGCCTGCTGCTGGTCCTCGCTGCCGCCCTCCTGCTGCATCTCGTCTGATCACTGCGATCTCGTCGGTATCGTCCGGCGTGTCGAATCCGTCGCGCACCGGCGCCGTGCTGCGTGACGTCGGACGGCCGCGTCGCTTGCGACCGCAAATCCAGCCGGTCATCAGCGCAGCTTTACGAATTCTTCTGCTTTCTGCGGCATCCTTTCCACAGATACAGGGACGTTAAAGACGGGGGGCGTTGCGGCGGCATCGCGGCAACGACGACGGACAAGCGTGCAAGCAGGCACGGCCTGGGCTGGATAGATGATAACAACGGCGTATCCAGAGACGATATCCTCCGACGGCCGGCAAGCTGTCGGCCATCTGCGCGCAAATCATGACACCGCTACCAACGGCACCGTTACCAACGGCACTGGCAAGGGTGACGAGCGCCCCCTGCGGCTGCGCGATTGGCTGGCGATGGCGGCGCTTGTCCTGGCGGTGCTGGGCTGCATTTGCTTCGCCTCGTTGCAGCCCCGCCATCGCGCGGGCGAGACCCTTGGAATTGTGATCTTCGGCGGATCACCGGACGCTGCGCTGGCGCTGGTTGCCGCCGCCGGCGGCCTGGTGCTGCGCAATGGCGAACTTGCCGGCAGCGTGATCGCCCGCGCGCCCGACGACGGCTTCATCGATCGATTGCGCCTGGCCGGCGCCGATCTGATCTATCGCATCGACCGCGGCGCGACCTGTGCCGGCGTTCGATAGCTTAGCCCGCGATGCCTGGCGCCCCATCAAGTTCCAGACGGCAGCGAAAACGGCCCTGTAAAGGAGAGCAGAGAGCATGGATCTATTGACGTCGATCCGCAGCCAGACAGCGCGTTTTCTCGTGTGCTATCTCTGGCTGCACCTGCCGATCGCGATAGCCTGCGCCTGGCTGGCAGGCACCGGCGTGTTGCTGCCGGCGATCCTGACGCTGGTTCTGGCGGCCGCTGCTACCGCGGCGCATTTCCTGATGCCCATGGCGGCCGCGCGGTTGCTGATCTCGGCGGCGCTGATGCTGGAGGTCGCCGTGCTGGTCTTCTGCCTTGCCGGCAATGCCTGGCAGATCGATATGCATATGTATTTCTTTGCCGCGCTTGCCATGCTGACGCCGTTCTGCGACTGGCGCGCCATCATCGCCGGCACTGTCGTCGTCGCCCTGCATCACCTCATCCTCAACTTCTTGCTGCCGATGGCAGTGTTTCCTGGCGGCGGCGATCTGCTGCGCGTCATCCTGCATGCGGTCATCCTGCTGACGGAGGCGGGCACGTTGATCTGGCTCAGCCAGCAACTGGTTCGCGCCTTCCTGCAATCCGCCGAAGCCCTCACCAAGGTGGAAGCCGCCAATCACGAGATCCAGGCCCTGGCGGCGCGCGATGGCGACAGGCGCGCCCAGGCCGAAACCGAGCGCAAGCGCGTGCTTCAGGCACTGGCGGTCGATTTCGAGCAGGCGGTCGGCAGCATCGTCCAGCATGTGTCGCAGTCCAGCGCCAGCCTCAATCAATCCGCCGCCGGCATGCGCCAGGCGGTGCAGCAGACAGCGGGCGAATCCGACAGCGCGGCGAATTTCGCCGCCGGCACCACTGGGCACGCGCAAACCATCGCCGCGGCTGCACAGCAGCTCTCCGCCTCGGTGCATGAAATCAGCCGTCAGGTTTCGCAGGCGACGGCGATCAGCGAGCGGGCGGTGAGTGAAGCCAGCCGGACCAACAGCGCGGTGGCCGAGCTCTCGGCCGCGGCGCTGCGGATCGGCGATGTCATCAAGCTGATCAGCGATATTGCCGGCCAGACCAATCTGCTGGCGCTTAACGCGACGATCGAGGCGGCGCGGGCCGGCGAGGCCGGCAAGGGTTTCGCGGTGGTGGCGGGCGAGGTGAAGAGCCTCGCTTCGCAGACGGCGCGGGCGACCGAGGACATCTCCGCCCAGATCAATGCAATCCAGGCGGCGACCCGGGATTCCGTGGCGGCGATCGGCGCCATCGAAACGACGATCCGCGAGATCAGCTCCGTCTCCGGTGCCATCGCCCAGGCGGTCGATCAGCAGAGCACGGCGACCGAGGAAATCGCCCGCACCGCCCAGCAGGTATCGACGCAAACCGAGCAGAGCGCGCATTCCATCGCCATCCTGCAGCAGCGCGCCAATGAAACCGGCGGCACGGCGGATCAGGTGCTCAGCGCGCTGGTCTCACTGGATGGGCAGTTCGCCATTCTGCGCCAGCAGGTCGAGCGCTTCTTGAAGACGGTGCGCGCCGCCTGACGCGCAGGCGATGACCCGGTACCGCCAGTCAGCTGTGTGTCAGCGAGCCGGGCGGATAGGATCGGGGCCTTGCGCTGCCGGTTCGGACGGCGATATGAGCCGGCGCGCATGACGGCCAGACGGTACAGGTGGATGCGGCAAAGTGCAGATGTGCAGAACGCCCGGCCAGGGGAAGACCGGGCGTTCCAGTTCTCCGTAGTCGGAGGCCAACTGCGGTGGGGGAGACCGCTGGTTGGCGACTGCAGCCATTGCAGCTACAGCCTTACTGTTTATTCATTTGGTGCAGCCAGACATCATTTCAACGCGTGATGCGGAAATTCTCTGCATGGCTGTCGGCACGTCACTGCATAGCGCCCAGTCAGGGCAGTTAGACGCTCTGCAGCACCAACAATATCGCTCATAGCGGCGGACTTCGCTTTGATCTCGCGCAAATTTGATCGGCGCTGCGCGTCCCGATCAGGCGGCAGGCCGGCGCGAGGTTGTGCGCCGTTGTTCAGCGTATTTGCGAGCAGCCAGCCCGAATGCTTTGAACAACTTGAGCGAATCCTCATTTTCCGTCGCGCGGTATTCCGGATGCCATTGCGTGGCGATGGCGAAGCCGGCGTAATCCTTCACGCTGACCGCTTCGATCACCCCGTCCTCTGCGCGCCCCTCGACCACCAAGCGCTCCGCCAGGCGATTGATGCCCTGCCAATGGACCGAATTGACCACGGTGCGGGTCTTGCCCAGCAACTGGGCGAAGATGCCGTCCGGCGCGAAATCCACCGGATGCGCCGGCTGGTAAATAGAATGGTAGTCGGTGCCGGCACCGCGGTGATCGCTATATCCGGGTACCTCTTGGATATGGGTGTACAGACTGCCGCCCAGCGCCACGTTCAATTCCTGGAAGCCGCGGCAAATACTGAAAATCGGCATTTGGCGGGCAAGCGCGGCGCGCACCAACGGCAGGGTGATGGCGTCGCGACCGGGATCCTGCGGGCTTTCCGGCCGGTCCGGCGTGCCATTGTAATGATGCACGGCGATGTTGGACGGGCTGCCGGTGAAGAGCACGCCGTCGACATGATCAAGCAGGGCATCCGGCGCGATGGCCTCGCCAAGTGCCGGAAAAGACAACGGATAGCAGCCGGCCGCTTCGACCAGAGCCCGGAGATACTTGTCGCCGACCGTGTGATAGTCCTGGCCGTCGATATGCTTAATGCACATCGGTACGGCAATGATCGGAGCGTCGTTCGGTAACTGCATGATGGACGGCCATTAAGTTGTCGATGCACGATATGTAGCAATGGCTCCCGGCAGCGCCAAGCGATAGCGCTGCGTGCCTGACCTGCAGCAATGCAGGGCGCGGGCCGGTCCCGGGCAGCACGCGGTCGCCGGCAGCGCGCAGTCCCGGGCAAGCATCCGGTTAAGATCGCGGCGCCAAAGCCGTGGCGGGGCGCCGGTTTCGCTCAGCCGGCGTCGGGATCGCCGGAAACCGCGCCGTTCGGTGCCGGACCCGGCAGGATCACGCTGACGCGGGTGCCGCCACCCGGCACGCTGTCGATTTCCAGCTGGCCGCCATGCAGCTCCGTCAGCATCTTGGCCAGGGAAAGGCCGAGGCCGGTGCCGCGATGCCGTCCGGAAATGGCGCTGTTAACCTGGCCGAAGGGGTCCAGGGCCTTGGCGATTTCCCCTGGCGACATGCCGATGCCGGTATCGCTGACCATCAGCCGGCTGCCGTTCCGGCCGTGAGGCCGCGCCTCCAGGGTGATGGCGCCTCCCGGCGGGGTGAATTTCGCCGCATTGGACAGAAGATTGATGAGGATCTGCTTCAGCGCCCGCTCATCGCCGAAGATCACCTGCAGCCCCTCCTCGACCCGCACCGCGAGCGAACTGCCGGCGGCTTCGACCAGGCCCGAAACCAGCCGCCGGCTGCTCTCCGCCAGGACATGCGGATCAAGCGCCTCCGGCTGCAATTCCATCTTGCCGGCCTCGACCTTGGAAATGTCGAGAATGTCGTTGATGAGGGCCAGCAGATGGCCGCCGCTCTCATGGATGATCTGCGCATAGTCGCGATAGACCGGCGGCGCGATCTCACCCAGCGTGCCGCGCTGCATGACGTCCGAAAAGCCGATGATGGCGTTGAGCGGCGTGCGCAACTCGTGGCTCATATGGGCGAGGAAGGAGGATTTGGCGCGGCTGGCGGCTTCTGCCTCCTGCTGGGCAGCCCGCAAGTCGCTGGCCTGGCGCTCCAGCTTCGCCTGGCTTTCTTCCAGTTGCCGCTGGTAAAGCTTGGTTTCGGTGACATCGACCTCGGTCACCAGCCGCGCCGGCGCGCCGGTGGCGGCGTCATGGCAATCGCGGGCGGTGATCGCATGCCAGCGCTCGCCGGCCGCGGTGTGGATGCGGGCGACCAGCTTCGCCTCGCCCAGCGCGCTTATCTCACCCAGCATCTGCCCATAGGCATGGGCGTCGACGAAACGGCTGCCGAGCGGCATGCCCCGGTCCAGCTCCTGGCGCGGCGCGGCGCTGCGAGCCGCCGGATTGCGATAGAGCGGCAGGCCGGCAAAGTCATAGAGGGTGATCATCACCGAGGTATGCAGCAAGGCCTCGGCGCTGCGCAGGGTCTCGGGCGTTTCGTTGAAAGCGGAAACGCCCTCGCAAAAAAGCGCCATGCGGCCGTCCGGCAGCCGCAACCCGCTATAGATCACATGCAGGCTGCGGGGCTGGCCCTGGGGATACAGCGTCCAAACTTCGGAGAAGCTGGTGTTCCGGCGCTCGAAATCTTCGCGGTATTGCAGCAGCCGCGCGGCGACCGATGGCGACATATCGGCGCCGAGATCGCGCGCCAGCAATTTGCCGAGATCGGCTGCCCGCCACAATTCCAGGGCGGCGCCATTGCCCCAGAGCACGCGCTTGTGGTCGAAATCGAAGACCCAGATCGGCGACCGCAAGCGATCATAGGCGGCGGCGAAGCGCTGCCGCAGGTCCTGCTGAATCGATATCAACGCCGCGGCGACTGCGCTGCTCGCCCAGTCGCCCGCAGGCATATCCTCGCCGGTCATATCACCGCCGTCTGGCGCGCATGCCTTCAGCAACGCGCTCGTGAAGCTCCCAACGCGGCCAGTATACAAGTCAAAATAAGGAACTGGCCACGGGGAACCGGCCATCATGAAGGCGGCGAGGGACAAAAGATCGGCGCAACGGATCGCCGTGCTTGCACCCGTTCGGTCCACGCATCCGGCGCAGGGTGCCCGGCGCAGGAATTTTAACCCATCACCGGTTCTTGCTGCGCTTCTGCGGCGTGGCGAAAAGCTCGTTGGCGAGCTGGACACCGAAACGGGCATCGTAGAGCCCGACCTGGACCTGCTGGTTCTTGTTGTCGGTGATGGTCCATTGCCGCAGCTCCAGCGGGCGGTCGCCGAATTCCAGCACCACGCTGCCGGCATCCGGCTCGTCGGTCTGGACCAGGCCGACCTGGAAGGCACCCGGCGCCCGCTTGAACGAGGTCAGCGTGACATCGCTGCCGTTGAGCTTCACTTTGTCACGCAGCAGGAACCACATCGGCGACAGGTTGAGCGGCACCTGATTGAGGTTATTGAGCTCGGCATCGTAGTAGCTGAGGGCGATACCGTCGGCGACCAGGATCACCTTGCTGGGGGGATCATATTCGACCCGGAGCCGTCCCGGCCGGCGCAGATAGATCTTGCCGAAGACCAGGCCCGAGCCCGCCGAATATTGCTGGAAGCGTGCCTCGACCGATTTCAGATCATTGAGATACTGCTCGATCCGGTCGACATCCTGCTGGTCTTCCGGGCTGAGGCTGGCCTGCTGCGGGGCCGCCTTGGCGAAAGCCGGGCGGATGCCTGCTGTCCCGGACGCCAGACAGCCGGCGGCGAGCGCCGAAAATTGCAGAAAGCGGCGGCGGTTGAAAATCGATGCGGTCACGGTAGGTCCACTCTGTTGTCGTCGTTCAGGGCTGTCATCGTCCTAGGCTGGCGGAAACGGGTCCGCCGATTCAATCCCGTCCCCTGACACGGCTACTCCGCCGGTACTCTCCGCGGATCGGCGTATCCTGCCGGCCAATTCTGGCAGGAATATGCCGGCCGCGGCGAATTCTTTAGTCGGCTTCGATATTGCGGGCCAGGACCTCGCGCTTGCCGACATGGTTGGCGCTGCTGACAACGCCCTCCTTTTCCATCCGCTCGATCAGGCGGGCGGCGCGGTTATAGCCGATCTGCAGATGGCGCTGCACGAAGCTGGTTGATGCCTTGCGCTCGCGGCAGACGAGGGCCACCGCCTGATCATATAGGTCGTCGCCCGAGCCGCCGCCAGCGCCCGGCGTCACATCCTCGCTATCGAAGCTTTCCTCCTCTTCGGTGACTTCCTCGACATAGGCCGGCTCGCCCTGTTCCTTGAGGAACCTGACGATGGTTTCGACTTCCTTGTCGGACACGAACGGACCGTGAACACGCGTCACTCTGCCGCCATTGGCCATATAGAGCATGTCGCCCTGGCCCAGCAGCTGTTCGGCCCCGGTCTCGCCGAGAATGGTGCGGCTGTCGATCTTGGTGGTGACGTGGAAGCTGACGCGGGTCGGGAAATTGGCCTTGATGGTGCCGGTGATGACGTCGACCGAGGGCCGCTGCGTCGCCATGATGATATGGATGCCGGCGGCGCGCGCCATCTGCGCCAGGCGCTGGATGGCGGCTTCGATATCCTTGCCGGCGACCAGCATCAGGTCGGCCATCTCGTCGACCACCACGACGATGAAGGGCAGCGGGTTGAGGTCGTAGGGCTCTTCCTCGTAGATCGGCTTACCGGTCTCGGGATCGAAGCCGGTCTGCACCCGGCGGGTCAGGTTCTCGCCGGCAATGCGCGCCTGTTCCAGGCGCTGGTTGTAGCCCTCGATATTGCGCACGCCGAGCTTCGACATGGAGCGGTAGCGATTCTCCATCTCGCGTACGGTCCATTTCAGGGCGACCACGGCTTTCCGCGGTTCCGTGACCACCGGCGAGAGCAGATGCGGGATGCCGTCATAGACGGAAAGCTCCAGCATCTTCGGATCGATCATGATGAACTTGCACTGGTCGGGGGTGAGCCGGTAGAGCAGGGACAGGATCATCGTGTTGATGGCGACCGATTTGCCGGAGCCGGTGGTGCCGGCGATCAGCAGATGCGGCATGCGGGCGAGGTCGACGACGATCGGCGCGCCGCCGATATCCTTGCCGAGGGTCAGCGCCAGCTTGCTCTGGGTCGATTGATAGCTGTCATCTTCCAGAAGCTCGCGCAGGGCGACACTTTCGCGCTGGCGGTTCGGCAATTCGATGCCGATCACCGAGCGACCGGGGACCACGGCGATGCGCACCGAGACTGCGCTCATCGAGCGGGCGACGTCGTCGGCCAGGCTGACCACGCGGCTGGTCTTGGTGCCGGGGGCGGGCTCCAATTCGTAGAGGGTGACGACCGGGCCGGGCCGCACCTTGACGATCTCGCCCTTGACGCCGAAATCGTCGAGCACGGTCTCCAGCAGACGCGCGTTCTTCTCCAGGCTCTCCTCGTTGATCTTCTGCACGGCGGCGTTCGCCGTCGGCCGGGCGAGGAGATCATGCGGCGGCAGTTCGAAGCTGTTTTCTTCCAGCGCCAGGCTTGGCTGCACGGTGGCGCGCTTGGCCTTGGCCGGCTTCTCGCGCGCGACCGGCGCCGCCACCAGGTTGCGGGTGCGGACCGAGGGCTGCTGCAGCGAGGGCTGTTCGAAAGCGGGCTCGTCGTCATCGGCCCGCGCGGTCACGCGGGTGTCGTAGCTGCGGCCTGCCTGCGGCGCCGCGTCTTCGTCAAAATGCGGCTCGCGCCTTGCGCCGTCTCCGCTGCCCATCAGGCGGCCGCCCCAGGTAATCGGGGCGGCGAAGAGCCGGCGATACCAGGGCGCCGATGCCGCTTCCTCTTCGCTGCCTTCGTCATAGCGCGGATGGTCAGGCGTGGTGGCGATCAGACCACGGCCGCGCCGCTCGATGACGAGGCCGACCTTGCGGCCGGCGCTGGCGACATTGCGGCCGAAATGCAGGTATGAATGCAGGCCGATGCCGAGCGCAAAATAAAGCGCGATCAAAGCGAGGGCGCCGGAGATCGTGGCTGGCAGCAGGCTCGCCGAACCGAACAAGGCCGGCACGCCGAAAGCGGCAAGCAGGCCGCTGAAACCGCCCGGCAGCTTCTGCGGCTGGCTTGCGCCGGCTGCGGTCGCCGCATCGGCGGTGCCGGAGGCGCTGGCGAGGCCGCTATTCAGGCCGGCGGTACCCTCGATCAGCAGATGGCCGGCGAAACCGCCCATGCCGGCCTTCCAGGGCCAGGCCGGCGGCGCCATCGTCGCGCCGGCTGTGGTGACGACGGGTTTTGCCGCTTCGCCCGGCAAGCCTGCCGCCGCCATGGCGAGCAGGATCGCGGCGACCGGCACCAACGTGAGGCGCAGCCACCACAGCGTGAGGCTGCGCCGGCGCACCAGGCGCCAGCCCCAGGCGATCGGCGCGGCGAACAGCACGAAGACGCCAAGGCCAAGGCCCTGCAGGGCGAAATCGGCGATATAGGCGCCGAGCGGCCCCATCAGATTGCGGGTGGGCTGATCGACCGCGCGGTTGAAGCTGGGATCGCTGGCCGAAGCGCTGAGGAATGAGAGAAGCAGCGCGAGGCCGAGCAGGATCAGGGCGGCGCCCAGGGCTTCCGCCATGCGGCGCTGCATAAAGCCGCGGAAACCGCCGCTTTGCATCGGCATGGGTTGCGCGTGATCAACCATGGAGAGCCCCCTCCTCTGCAATTCCATTACCTCCGGCCCCGCTACCTCCAGCCCGGCCAGTCGCGCCGCGCGCCGCAGTCTTGCGGGTCAACTTCCCGGCCGCGCGGCCGGAGATCCTAACCGGCGGCAAGGCCGCCCGTTCCCGGCCCGATCGGCCGCGCGACCCCATGTGCTATGCTACCTTCTTGCCGAGATAATCGGCCAGCACGCCGGCCATGCGCTTCAGCACCGGTTCCATATCGGCCGGCTCATAGACCAGGGCGACCCGGATATAACTCTGGCCGGGATTGTCGCCGTCTGCGTCGGGCCGGGCCATATAGCCGCCGGGCAGCACCTTGATCGCCGCCCGCCGCCACAATTCCACCGTTGCGCGCTCGCCGTCGCCGACATCGAGCCACAGGAAGAAGCCGCCGCCGCTGCGCACCTCGCCGAAGATCGGCCCGAGGATCTTCTGGGCGAGATCGAAATTCTGCCGGTAGCGGGCACGATTGGCGATCACATGCGCTTCATCGCCCCAGAGCGCCGTGGCCGCCGCCAGGATCGGATAGGGCTGGGCGACGCCGCCATAGTTCACGAGCTGGATCTGCCGCTTGATGAGCGTGGCATCGCCGGCGATGAAGCCGGAGCGCAGGCCGGCGCCGCTCGAGCGCTTGGACAGCGAATGGAACACCAGCAGCTTGTCGAGGCTGCCGCCGAGATCACGGGCGGCGCTGAGAGCCCCGGCTGGCGGCGCGTCGAGATAGATCTCGGCATAGCATTCATCGCTGGCGAGCATGAAATTGTTGGCACGGGCGAGTTCGAGCCAGGATCTGAGATAGGCGAGGTCAGCGACCGTGCCCTGCGGATTGCTCGGCGAGCAGATATAGGCCAGTACCGTGCGCTTCAGGATATCGGCCGGAATATCGGCGATCACCGGCAGGAAATTGTTTTCCGCCCGGGCCGGCAGGAAATAAGGCTCGGCCCCGGCTGTCGCCGCGGCCCCGGCATAGACATGATAGAAGGGGTTCGGCATCAGCACGATGGGGCGTTCACCCCCCTGATATTCCGGCACCACCGACAGCGCGATGTGGAACAGGGCCTCGCGCGTCCCGGCCACCGGCAGGATATTCTGGTCCGCGTCCAACATGCCGGCCGGCAGCTCATAGCGCTTGTCGAGCCAGCTCTTGACGGTCTGCCGGAAGGCCTCGTTGCCGGTTGCCAGCGGGTATTTGCCCCAGCTGCCTGCGGCTTCCGCCACTTTCTCGGCGACCAGGGCCGGGGGAGCGAATTGCGGCTCGCCGACCGATAACAGAAACGGCGTATTGCCGCCGCCAGGGGTGACGTTTTCCAGCAATTTGTTGAGCCGCGTGAAGGGATGGAACTTCATCAGCGACTCGAGTCGATCCACAGCCATGTTCTCCTGTCGCCCGAGTCGCAGAGAACGTGCGGCGGAATCTCCAAAGATTCCAATCCGCGACTCGGAATAGCCCGTTGAGTACAAAACAGAAACCGCAGTAACTTCTTAAGAAACCTGTCGCAACGGATTGTATTTCCTTATTTTATCACCCACAAGCGCGTTCTGGTTCGGCATTCTGCAATCGTTCCGATTCAGTTCCCCTGTCGCTTTTCAACCAAACAGGCCGCGCTCTCAATTCAACGCAAACGCAAAATACGGTAGCGCGTCTCGCTGAAAAAGCCAACGGCGCCCGGAATAGTCGCGGGCGCCGTCGATGGCAAGGCCATGCGATCCCCCATGAGGGATCACTGTGGCCCCTGTTGCGCTGGAGTAAGGCTCCTCATGGCAGTTGTCGCCATGGATCCACGGGTCAAGCCCGTGGATGACAAGTAAGAATGCGATTGGCGCCTGTGCTGCGGCTCCTCCACTGTCACCCTCGGGCTTGACCCGAGGGTCCATAGCGGCAACTGCAGGGGATTAGGCACTTCGCACAGAATCTGGCAGCCAAGCCGGCAGCTGTAGCCGCTTACTTATGATGCGCCGTGGTGAGGAACTGTTTCAGCCGCTCGGATTTCGGATTGGCGAAGACTTCCTTGGGATTGCCCTGTTCCTCGATGCGGCCCTGATGCAGGAAGATCACCTTGTTGGCGACCTCGCGGGCAAAGCCCATCTCATGGGTCACCACCATCATGGTGCGGCCTTCCTCGGCCAGCTGGCGCATGACGCGCAGAACCTCGCCGACCAGTTCGGGATCGAGCGCCGAGGTCGGTTCGTCGAACAGCATCACCTTGGGTTCCATGGCGAGCGCCCGGGCGATCGCCGCGCGCTGCTGCTGGCCGCCGGAGAGATGGCTGGGATAGTGGTTGCGCTTGTCGGCGATGCCGACCTTGGCGAGCAGCTTCTCCGCCCGTTCGATGGCCTCTTTCTTCGGCAGCTTCAGCACATGGACCGGCGCCTCGATGACGTTTTCCAGGATGGTCATATGCGACCACAGGTTGAAGCTCTGAAACACCATGCCGAGCGAGGCGCGGATGCGGTCGACCTGCTTGTGATCGGCCGGCTCCGCCTTGCCGGCCTTGCCGCTCTTCATGCGGATGAGCTCGCCATTCACATAGACATGACCGGAATCCGGCGTTTCCAACAGGTTGATGCAGCGCAGAAGCGTGCTCTTGCCCGAACCGCTGCTGCCGATCATGGCGATCACGTCGCCGGTTTCGGCGGTTACCGACACGCCCTTGAGAACTTCCAGCTCGCCGAAACGCTTGTGGAGATCTTCCACGACGAGCGCCGCTTCCGCCATTTTCTGCTTCCCTGTCCTGCCCAAGTTTCTGACATCGCCCGTCTTTTCAGACAGTATTTTCATTATTTTACGACGATGCAATTAGCTTGGTTATGCCGGTTTTGGCTGTCCCTGCCAAGGCGGATTTATGCCAAGCACCAATTGATCGCGATAGGAGCCATCAGGCCGTAATCCATCCTGCTTCAGTGGCGTCGGGCCAGGAGGACTCTTTTGACAGATAGGTCGAAATTCTTCAAACTTACACGGCTAGTCAGCCGGGGGCCTATCTTGACCAACAACCGCTTTTCCGCCGTTCGCGCGTTGGCCGTCTGCGCGCCGCGTGGCCGTGTGTCGCTCCGTTGCGCGCCGGGAATCGCCTTATGTCTCGCAGGTCTTTTGACGCTGGCGATCGGACTTGCCGTTCTGGCGCCCGGCCGGGCCGCCGCCGCCGCGAAGGACGCGGTCGACTGCGCCGATATCTCCATGAGCTTCGATGCCAAGGCCGGATACGAGCTTCAATGCGAGGAGGCGACCCAGTTGATCACGGGTTTCGAAGGCTCCAACTCCTATGAAGTCCAGCATCTGGAAGCGACCGCGGCCGACAGCGATGCCTTCGTCGATGCTTTTCATTACACGTTGAACGGCAGGGTCATCCTGACCAATACCGATCTGCGCAATAACCTCCAGGATTTCTATGGCCGCCTGTCGATCAGCGATTGGCAATCGGGCCGTGCCATCAGCAACCTATCGACCGCCGAATTCAAGACCACGATGCGCGGCCTGCCCTCGCACTGTATCGCCTTCCAGAAACTCGCCCATCGCGACTGGGACGGTTACAAGAAGATCATGATCGGCGTCGCCTGTTCGCAGGACGATGTCGACCACGCCTATACGGCGCTGAAGTATCTTTATTTGCCGAACTGAGGTATTTGCCGCGCCCTTCAGGGCCGGCGGCCATCGGCGCGATATCATGCCGGCCGTGACAGGCGGCGATAAGCTGTTAACATGGCGCAATGAACGACGTCCCCCGCCAGAGAGACATTATCGACCGGCGCGCCTTGAGCGAGGCGGTCAGGCAGAGCTGGGTCCGGCATGCCGGTGACGAAACGCAGGCCAGCGCCGCCCTGACGGCGCGCCTGCGGGAGGCCCTGCAGGACGGCAGGGCGGTGATCCGCGAACGGTTCGAGGCCGATCGCCGCGCGCCTCTCGCCGGCCGCGAAGTCGGGCGCGCCACCAGCTTCCTGATCGATCAGCTGATCCGCGTCCTCTTTGACCTCACCACCGGCATCATCTATCCCGCCGCCAATCCTTCCGCCAGCGAGCGGATCTGCATCGTCGCCGTCGGCGGCTATGGGCGCGGCGAGCTGGCGCCGTTTTCCGATATCGATCTCCTGTTCCTCATCCCTTACAAGGAGACGCCTTATTGCGAGCAGGTGATCGAGTTCATGCTCTATCGCCTGTGGGATCTCGGCCTCAAGGTCGGCCAGTCGGTGCGCTCGATCGAGGAATGCCTGCGCCAGGCGAAGTCCGACCTCACCATTCGCACCGCCCTGCTGGAGGCGCGCTATATCTGGGGCGAACAGGAGCTGTTCCAGCGCTTCCAGAAGCTCTATCACAAGGAGATCGTCGCCGGTCAGGGCGAAGCCTTCTATCACGACAAGCTGGAAGAGCGCCGGCTGCGCCATCAGCGTTTCGGCAAATCACGCTACGCCCTGGAGCCCAATATCAAGGACGGCAAGGGCGGCATGCGCGATCTCCAGACCCTGCGCTGGTTCGCGCGCTTCCTCTATGGCGCCAGCCGCACCGGCGCGATGGTGGAGCAGGGATTGCTGAGCGAGGCCGACGCCCAGCGCTTCAACAAGGCTGAGCGCTTCTACTGGACCTTGCGCTGCCAGCTGCATTACCTGCGGGGCCGGCCGGAAGAGAAGCTCAATTTCGACATCCAGCCGGAAATGGCCCGCCTGCTCGGCTACCGGGACCATGCCGGCACCAGCGGCGTCGAACGGCTGATGAAGCATTACTTCCTGACCGCGAAATCGGTCGGCAGCCTGACCCGCGCCTTCTGCGCGGCGGTCGAGGCGCGCAATGTGCGCAAGCCGTTCTTGCGCCTGCCGGCAGGTATCGCCGCGATCGGCCTCAGGCGCCGGGATCTTGACGGCTTCGGCCTCGATGGCGGAAGGCTGACCGTGCCGAACGAACATCATTTCGAGCGCCATCCGGTCGATATGCTGCGGCTCTTTGCCGTCGCCCAGAAGAACGATGTCGATATCCATCCGCAGACCTTCAACTGGCTGGCGCAATCGGTGCGGCTGATCGACCGGCGGCTGCGTGATGATCCGGAAGCGAATCGCTATTTCATGGAGGTGCTGCTGGCGCCGGCCGGCCCCGACAAGCCGGGACCGGAAGCGAATCTCCGCCGTATGAACGAAGCCGGCGTCTTCGGCCGCTTCATTCCGGAATTCGGCCGCATTGTCGCGCAGATGCAGTTCGACATGTATCATCACTACACAGTCGACGAACACACCATCTTCGCCATCGGCATCCTGCATCAGGTGGAATCGGGCGCCCTCAAGGAAGAGGCGCCGATCGCCAGCGGCGTGGTCAATCAGTTGCTGTCGCGCCGGGTGCTCTATCTCGCGGTGCTGCTGCACGATATCGCCAAGGGCCGCGGCGGCGATCACTCGCAATTGGGCGGTGAGGTGGCGGAGCATCTCTGCCCGCGGCTTGGCTGCACGGCGGAGGAAACCGAGACTGTCGCCTGGCTGGTGCGCCAGCACCTGCTGATGAGCAATACCGCTTTCAAGCGCGACATCGACGATCCGCAGACGGTCGTCAAATTTGCCGATCAGGTGCAGTCGATCGAAAGATTGCGGCTGCTGCTGGTCCTGACGGTCTGCGATATCCGCGCCGTCGGCCCCAAGACCTGGAACGGCTGGAAGGCCCAGCTCCTGCGCGAACTTTATAACCGCGCCGAGGAGCATCTCTCCGGCGGCCTGCTGACCACCGGTCGCGAGGCGCGGATCGCCCAGGTGATCCGCGAGATGAAAGGCCAGCTCAGCGACTGGACGGGGGCCGAGATCGAGGCCCATCTCGAGCGCGGCCATGGCGGCTACTGGCTCTCTTTCCCGGTCGGCGTGCTGGTGCGCCAGGCGCGCATGATCCGCGAGGCGGAGCTGGAGCAGCGGCCGCTCTCGATCGACTACCATATCGACCAGTGGCGCTCGATGACCGAGGTGACGATCTATGTCGCCGACCGCAAGGGCCTGGTCTCGCAGCTCGCCGCTGCCTTCGCGCTTTCAGGCGCCAGCATCGTCGATGCCCGCATCTTCACGCTCTCGAACGGCATGGCGCTCGACAGCTTCACCATCCAGGATTCCGAGGGCGGCTCCTTCGACCAGCCGGCGCGGCTTGCGCGCCTTACCACCACGATCAACCGCCTGCTGGAACAGCCGGAGCAGATTCCGCTGGAGATGCAGAAGCTGCCGCGCCTTGCCAATCCCGCCGTACAGGCCTTCCCGGTGGCGCCGCGCGTGCTGATCGACAACCGCGCTTCAGCGACCCATACGCTGATCGAGATCAACGGCCGCGACCGGCGTGGCCTCGTCTATGCGCTGACGGCGGTTCTCACCGGCCTCAATGTGCAGATCTCCAATGCGAAGATTTCCACTTTCGGCCATCGCGCCATCGACGCCTTCTATGTGAAGGACCAGTTCGGCCTGAAGCTGGAATCCGACACCCGGCTGAAGGTGATTCGCGACAGCCTGATGGCGGTGCTGATGGAAGGCGAAGCGGAAACCCCGCAGGTCACTGATATGCTGCGGCCGCGCCGCCTGGCCTGAGACCGCGGCAATCCGCAGCGCCACCGGGGGCAAGCAGTGACGCGCCGTCCCGTTTCACTCGTTCCGCAAATAGGGCGCCGTCTTTGCCCTCAGCGCCCGCCAGCTGCCGATAAAGCCGACGGAGAGGGTGATGGCGAGGCTGAGTCCGATCACCAGGGCGGCGAGGCCCGGCGGGAAGGACCAACCGATATCGAGGACGTGCTTCAGGAACATGAAGGCGGCGAGGCTGCCGATGCCGAGCGCGATCAGCGCGCTCACCACGGCGGCGATGCCATATTCCCAGAAATAGCCGCGCGCCACATCGCCGGTGGTGCCGCCCAGCATTTTCAGCAAGACCGCCTCGTAGATGCGGCGCTCGCGGCCGGCGGCGATGGCGCCGGCGAGGACCAGCATGCCGGCGGCCAGCGTCACGGCCGCCGTGGCGCGAATGGCGCCGGCGACCGCCTGCAGGATGTCGATGGCGCTGGCCAGGGCCTCCTTGACGCGGATCGCGGAAATGGTTGGAAATTGCTGCGCCATCGCCGCCACCAGATCGCCTTCGCGTTCGGGCGGGACGCGCAGGGTGGCGATATAGGTCTGCGGCGCCTTCTGCAGGACGCCCGGCGAGAACACCATGACGAAATTGATATCGAGCGAGGACCAGTCGATCTCGCGCAGATTGGCGATGGTGGCGGGGATGTCGCGGCCCAGCACATTGACGGTGATCTGGTCGCCGACGGTAAGGCCGAGGCCATGCGCGGCCTTGGCATCCATCGAGACCAGCGTCGGTCCCTGATAATCGGCGGCCCACCATTTGCCGTCGATGATCTTGGCATTGGTCGGAGCATTTGCCGCCCAGGTGATGCCGCGGTCGCCCTTCAGCACCCAGGCGATATCGGGCGCCGGCTTGACGGCATCGGCGGGCGTTTCCTTGACCTTGGAGATGCGCCCACGCAGCATCGGCACCTGGCGCAGCTCGCCGGCGCCGGGAAATGCCTGCGCGAAGCGGTCGAAGCCGTCGAGCTGCTGCGGCTGGATGTCGATGAAATAGAAGCTCGGCGCCTGGTCCGGCACGGTCTCGCTGAGGTCGCGCAGCATGTTGTGCTGGATGAGCGCAACCGTCACCAGCACGGTGAGGCCGAGGCCGAGCGACAGGACGATGCTGGTGGTGGGTGATTGGCGCCGGGCGATATCGGCCAGAGCAAAGCGCAGGGCGCGCCCGCTTCCGGTTGCCCGGCGCCGTGCCCAGCCAGCTAGTCTCTTTAATCCCAGGGCCAGCATGTTGAAGGCGATCATGGTCAGCGCGGCAGAGGCCACGAAGCCCGCTGCCAGGATGACGTTGCTGGCCGAAAGGATTGCGCTGGCGGCCAGGGCCAGGGCGGCGATGAGCAGCAGACAGAGATCGCCGCGGCCGAGATCGCCGAGATCCACGGGGCCGGCGCGGAAGAGCTGCGCCGGCTTCACGCGCCGCGCCTTCAGGAGTGGCGCCAGGGCGAAGACGAGCGCTGTCAGAATGCTGACGGAAGCGGCCGCCGCCAGCGGCAGTGGATAGACGGCGGCGAGAACCGGCACGTTGAAGCTGGCCAAGGCCCCGCCCAGCAGGAAGGGCGCGGCGGCCCCGACCGTGAGGCCGATCACGATGCCCACGGCCGACATGATGCCGACCAGCAGCAGATAGAGGGCGAAGATCTGCCCGGTGCTGGCGCCGAGGCATTTCAGCACGGCGAGGCTGCGGGCCTTGCCTTCGAGATAGGCGCGCACGGCATTGGCGATGCCGAGGCCGCCGATCAAGAGGGCGCAAAAGCCGACCAGATTCATGTATTGCGCGGTGCGGGTGAGGAAATCGCGCATGCCGCTTGCCGCATCCTCGATGCCGCGGATGCGCCATCCCGCCGTGGGGAATTGCGCCTTCAACCTTGTCTGCAGTGCAGCGGCGTCGCCGCCGGGTGGCAGCTTCAGCCGGTAGACATGATAGGCAAGGCTACCGGGTTGCAGCAGGTTGCTGGCGGCCAGCGCATCGGGGGACAGCATCAGGCGCGGACCGAGGCCGAAGACCTGGGCGCCGCGATCCGGTTCCTTGCTGAGGACACCGCTGACCGTCAGCCGTGCCTCGCCGAACCGCAGCTGGTCGCCCGGCTTCAATTTGAAGCGTTGTTGCAAGGTGGGCTCGATAAGGGCGCCGAAACTGCCGTCGGGCTGCTTCGCCAGCGCGTGGTCAAGATCTTGCGGCGGCGAGATCTCGACCGCGCCGTAAAGCGGATAAAGATTGTCGACCGCCTTGACCTCGACCAGGGTCGGCGCGACCGCCGGCGTTGCCTCTGCCGCGGGCCGCACCATCGCCCGCATTTCCAGGCTGTGGGAGACCGTGCCCGCCGCCTGCAGGGCCGCCATTTCTTCCGGCGTGGCCGTGCGATAGACCAGGCGGAATTCGAGATCGCCGCCGAGGATCGCCTTGCCGTCGGCGGCGATGCCGGCATTGATGCCGGCCGAGAGCGAGCCGACCGCGGCAATCACCGTGGCGCCTAAGGCGAGGCAGAGGAGGAAGATGCGGAAGCCGCGCAGGCCGCCCCGCAGGCTGCTGCGCAGGTCGCGTCCGGCGAAGCGGAGAATGGTCATCGCCTGCATGCGATCATTCCGCTGTTCCGGCAGCCGCATTGGCGGCGAAATGCCGCTCTTCGCTGGCGATGCGGCCATCGGCCAGATGCAGAACGCGGTCGCAACGCGCCGCCAAGGCCGGGTCATGGGTGATCAGCAGCAGGGTCGATCCCTGCGCCTTGGACAGTTCGAAGATGAGTTCCATGACCTTCTGGCCGGTCTCGTGGTCGAGATTGCCGGTGGGCTCGTCGGCAAGCAGCAGCTTCGGCCGTCCGACCAGAGCGCGGGCCAGCGCCACGCGCTGCTGCTCGCCGCCGGAAAGCTGTGCGGGATAATGCCGCAGTCGATGGCCGAGCCCGACCGCCTGCAAAGCAGCAGCGGCGGCGGCGAAGGCATCGCGCCGTCCGGCAAGCTCCAGCGGCACGGCGACATTCTCGATCGCCGTCATGGTGGGAATGAGATGGAAGGCCTGGAAGACGATGCCGACCTCGCGCCGGCGCCACAGCGCCAGCCGGTCTTCGCTCATCTGCGTCAGATCATGGCCGGTGACAGTGACCGTGCCGCTGGTCGCCTTTTCGAGGCCCGCCAGCAGGAGCATCAGGCTGGTCTTGCCGGAACCCGATGGGCCGACGATGCCGATTGTCTCGCCGGTGGCGACCGCGAGGTCGATGCCACGCAGGATATTGACCGGGCCGGCATCGCTCGTCAGGCTGAGATGCAAGTCGGCGACGAAAATCGCCGGCTGGTTCAACGATGTCCGATCCGGCGACGAACCGGATTGCAGCGGCGGGAGTTTCATCTTCATGCGACGGTTGGTAACCTTTCTTCGCGCCGTGGCATGGCTATGCCTGTCGGTGCTATGCCTGTCGGTCTTTGCTTCTGGCGGTGGGATCGCCCCCGCGACTGCCGCGCAGCCGGTGAAGCTGCTGGCTTTCGGAGACAGTCTGACCGCCGGTTATGGTCTTTCTGAGGCAGATGGCTTCACCGCGCAACTGGCCGCAGCCCTGGAGAAGATGGGGCGCCAGGTGCAGGTGATCAATGGCGGCGTCTCCGGCGACACGACATCGGGCGGGTTGGCGCGGCTCGACTGGGCCCTGGCCGACCAGCCGCAGGTGATGCTGCTGGAGCTGGGCGGCAACGATATGCTGCGTGGCCTGCCGCCGCAGACCACGCAGGACAATCTTGAGCAGATGATCGCCAAGGCGCAACAAGCGGGCGTCACCATCCTGCTGGTCGGCATGCGCGCCGCCCCCAATCTCGGCACCGATTATCAATCCGCGTTCGATGCACTCTATCCCGCCCTGGCGAAGCAGCACGGCCTGCTCTTCTATCCTTTCATGCTGGACGGCGTTGCGGCCAATCCCGACCTGCTGCAAAGCGACGGCATTCACCCCAATCCGAAGGGCGTCGCGGCCATCATCTCCCGCATGATGCCCAGCATCCTGCAGGCACTCGACAAGGCGCAGAAGCCGGCCGGCTAGGCGGCTCGTCGCCACGCGGGTGCAACCCGGGGGCGTAACCGGCAGTTGCCGGGATTCGAGATCACCGGATTGACGCCGCCGCTGTAAGGCCGATAGCATCAACTCCCGGTAGAAACTCCAGGGGGTGGAAAGCCCCAGGGGCAGGCGCCGCCTGTTTGGCCCGCGCCAGAAAATGCCTTTGCTTAGAACGCAATTCAGGCTGTGCGGGTCAAACCATTGCGAATGCCGGACCAGGACAAAACCAAGACAGATCCGAATGATGACGAAGCTCAGCTCGTGATCCCCTTCTCGGTTTTCCGCAGCCAGGGCTTGCAGGAGAAGGAAGCGCTTGCGCTTTGGCAGAAAAATATGGCTGCGCTCTATGCGGTGCGTCCTCTGGAGACCTCGGGCGAGGCCTTCAGGGTTTGCGTGTCGGCCTGGAATATCCAGGATGCCGTTCTGACCGATTTCAGCCTGTCACCCCATCACTGGGATAGGTCGCGGGCGCGGATCGGCCGGGACGGGTTGGACATGTTCATGGTGGAGCTTTTCATCAAAGGCGGATGTGTCGGCCGTAACGGCGGCATCAGCGTGCGGGCCGGCGATGTCTTGATCCATGACATGGCCCAGCCGGAAGACCTCCTCAACGAATCCAGCGAAACCCTGGGCATCTTGCTGCCGCGCCGCTTGCTGGCGCCACAATTGCGCTCGCCGGATGCGAACAGCTTGCGGGTCCTGCCGGCAGGCGATCCGCTTTGTACGCTGTTGCGCGCGCATCTGATGGCGTTGCGCGCATATATGCCGAGCCTGACCCTGGCCCAGGCCAGGGCCATCATGCCGGCAACCATCCAGCTTGCCGCGGCGGCCATCAACAGTATGATCAAGGATGAGCAGACGGGCGCCATCCGCATGGCCATCGTCCATCACATCTGCAAATATATCGACGAACATATCTTCGATCCGAACTTGGAGCCGGAGGCCATCGCCCTCCGCTTTTCCATGACACGGCGCAATCTTGCTTATCTTTTTGAAACTTACGGCGGCGTCGCCTCCTATATTCGGCGCAAGCGTTTGGCGCTGGTCTATGCGGCGCTTTCCGATCCGAGGCGCCGCGGCCAGTCGATCGAGGAGATCGCCCGGTCCCACGGCTTCGTCCAGTATCGTAGCTTCGCCATGGCCTTCCAGAAGCAGTTCGAGCTGTCGCCGCGGGAAGCACGGGCCTTGAAACTGGAAAGGGGGCCTGTGCCGATGATGGCGGATGACGGGTTGGTGGATTGGGTGGGCTGGCTGAAAGCGCTCTATTGAATATATTATGAGCCCGGCCGGCGCGCATCGTTCAGGCCTTTCCGGCCATATTGATGGCGATCGATGTGGCATCCTATATGAGGTAACGTCGGTACCTGTACTCAGCCTCGCGATGGCCGTCTCTGGTAGCTCCACCTTCTCGCAGATTCCTGTTCCGCTTCCCGTTATTTCCTATCGGGGCCGGCATCGCTTTCCGCGCTGTTCTTCGAGGCGTTTCCTCCGCAAAAAACAAAACTGATCGACGTGTTTTTTGGGATAACGAGCCGTCATGCGATACCGGTTCTCAGCGGAGGCCCTGCCGGTAACGGAGCGCTTTCCGTATTGGCGGGAGGTGATCTGCCCGGAATACTATAGCCTCACGCCTGACCGCTGCCCCGATGCCGGGACCTTTACGGCCTGGAACGATTTCCGGGACGCGGGACGTTTCGGTCTCGCGCAATCCGAAACCTCAGTTTGTGGCCGTAGCCGCTCCGCCAGCGATATCGCGCAGGAGACCAAGGAATACGTAACCCTGTATCATGCCAAGCGTGATGCCCAGAGCTTTGATTTCGATGCCGGGGAAATCATCTTGGATGCCGGCGACATGTGCATGGTCAGCACCACGCAGCGATTCAAATCCTGCTCGCGCGACGGGCTCGCTTTCCGGACCTTGATCGTGCCAACCGATTTTCTCGCGCCGCTCGTGACCGGCGGCAGTCCACGAGGCCCGTTCCATCTGCGGTCATCCACGCCCATTGGCAAACTTCTGGGCGCGTCGCTCGACAGCGCCTGGAGCCAAATGCTCAATATTTCCGAGGATCTGGGAGAGGCCATCCTCGCCAACGTTGCCGCCTTGCTCGCCGTGGCCTGCGGAACCAGCAAGGATGGAACCTGCGTTGTCCGCCACAGTGCCGCCCAATTACGGAGTGACCTGATCCTGCGCCATATCGAGCGCCATCTCGCCGAGCCAGGCCTAACGCCGGATCATGCCGCCCGCAATCTCGGCATCTCGACGCGGCAGGTTCATGCGCTTCTCGAACCAAGCGGAGAAACCTTCGCCCGGCACGTGACGCGGCGGCGCCTTGAAGCCTGCCGCATCGCATTGAAAGACCCCTCCTTTTCCCACCGGTCGGTTACCGATATCGCTCTCGGTTGGGGCTTCAACAGCCTGGCGACGTTTTACCGGGCATTCCGGGCCGCCTATGGCGTCGCTCCGGGAGACCTTCGCGCGACATCCTCCGGGATCACGGCTGACTGATCTCGCGGCCGCCAGGGCGTCGGGCAAAACTTCCAGCACACAATGAGAATCGATTGAGCGCTCGGTGAGATGATCAGGCCGGCGCCGGCGATAATAGTGCAGCGCTCCGGGGCGGCCGAGGAAGCGCAGCGACGCAACATGGCTATTTCCGGGGATGACATTCTTCTGGGAGACCACGATGCGTTTTGTCAGTTCGGAACCGCGAGAGGGGCTGCCCCGCTCTCGCCGGAGAGTACGGCTTTTCTCCGCCGTTTTGCTCGGAACAACGGCATTGGTGGGCGCCTCGCGGGCGATCGCCAGCGATCTATGGCTGGGTGCATCGACCGATTGGTATTCGACGTCAAACTGGAGCACGGGCGCCGTGCCGAGCGCATCAGACCAGGTCGTGATCGATCTGGGCTCGGGGGTGCCTGCTACGCGAATTACCGGCGGCAATGCCTCTTCGCAGACGATCGATGTTGGCGTCACCTCCACCACGCAATCGACCCTCCAGATCACCGGAGGCGGCATTCTGACCTCAAGCGGAGACGGCAATATCGGCGACAATATCGGCGCCAGCGGGATGGTCCTGGTCGACGGCACGAGTTCGACCTGGGCCTTGGGCTCCAACGACCTCAATGTCGGTCGCTTCGGAGATGGCGACTTGACCATCACCAATAACGGGACGGTCAGCGATTTAATCGGCGTCATCGGCCTTCAAGCCGGCGGCACAGGTTTGGTATCCGTGAATTCAGGCGGCACCTGGACCAACAGCCTCAGCCTCACAGTTGGAAACAGCGGAACCGCCACCCTCAACATACAGAGCGGTGGCCGGGTGATGACCTCTCCGATCAACGGCCTCGTCATCATCGGTTTCAATGCGGGCAGCAATGGCACTGTTACCGTGGATGGCAATAGCTCCACCCTCGTCGGCAATCAAATTGATGTCGGCGTATCAGGAACTGGTACGCTCACCATCACGAATGGCGGCGGTGCGCTGAGCAGTAGCGGTATCGTCGGTGATGGGGCCGGCGGATCGGGTACGGTAAACATCTCCGGGACCAATGCAGTCTGGACCAATAATAACTTGCTTACCATTGGCAATGCCGGCCATGGCGTGGTCAATCTGACCAATGGCGGGCAACTCAATACTGGGTCGATTGCCGTCGGCGCCCAAGCTGGCAACACCTCGGCGAATACGCTGTCCGTCAATAACGGAACCGTGACCGCCTCTACAATAACAGTCGGTAGTCAAGGTGTCGGCAACCTGGTCTTGCTCAATGGCGGCACCGTCAGCGCATCGTCCCTCATCATTGGCGCGCAAGCGGGAGCGAACGGGCGGGTGGACGTTTCGGCCGGCGGTAGCCTGGGCATCTCCACCATCGTCGTCGGCTTGAACGGAACCGGCCTGCTCCAGGTTTCGGGCGGTGCCGGCGCGCCACCGGGAGGCAGCGTGACGCTGGCTCAGAATGCAGGCTCCACAGGGCAGCTTGTCATCGGCGGCATCGGTACTGCGTTGGCAGCCGGGACATTCAGCGCGTCATCCCTCACCATGGGTGCCGGCACCGCCGAGATAGACTTCAATCATACCAGCTTGAATTACACCTTCCTCACGCCGATCTCCGGAACCGGCACGATCAAGCAATTTGCCGGTGTGACCGATTTGACCGGCAATTCCTCCGCCTTCACCGGCACGACAATCATCAGTGGCGGCACGTTATCGGTGAACGGGACGCTGGGCGGCGTGATCACCATTACTGGCGGCGCACTGGGCGGCAACGGGACGGTTGGAAACGTGACGGTGGCGAGCGGCGGCAGTATCGCACCTGGCAATTCCATCGGCACCTTGAACGTGGGCTCGATCAGCTTCAATGGCGGTTCGACCTATGTTGTCCAGTTGGATGGCGGCGGCAATATGGCCGGCGTCGACAATGACCTCATCAATTCGACCAGCACCGCGACGATCAGCGGCGGCACGGTGCATGTGACGCCGGTCAACGGCACCGATGACGGAAGCACTTATACCCCAAACACCACCTATCGCGTCATCACGGCAGCAAGCGGCGTCAGCGGCGCCTTCAGCGGAGTCACGGATGACTATCCCTTCCTCAATTTTTCGCTCAGCTACGACGCGAATAATGTCTATTTGACCTCATTCATCCCGCCTGCCGTGACCAGCTTCTGCCTCTCCGGCATGACCGCCAATCAGTGTCATACCGGCAATGCCGCTTTCTCGATCGGTTCGGGTGGTCTCTTCAACGCGCTCGCCAATCTCTCCGGCGGTGCGGTGCCGGCGGCGTTGGATCAACTCTCCGGCGAGATCCATGCCTCGGCCCGGACGGTACTCATTGATGACAGCCGCTTCGGCCGCGATGCGGTGATGAACCGGCTGCGCACCGCCTTTGGCGGCGTCGACGCCGGCCATATTGAACTCGCCGAGAAGAAGATCGATGACCGCAACTTCACCTTCTGGGGCCAGGCCTTTGGCTCCTGGGGCGATTGGGATGGCGGGAACAATGCAGGCAAGCTCGACCGCTCTCTCGCCGGCTTCTTTCTCGGCGGCGATGGCCTCGTCACGGAGGATGTGCGTCTCGGCGTCTTCGGCGGCTACAGCAATGCCTCGCTCGACGAAAGCGACCGTCAGGCCTCCGGCACGGCACAGACCGTCACCATCGGTACCTATGGCGGCGCGCAATGGGGGGCGCTGGGCTTGCGCTTCGGCGGCTCTTACGGCTGGAGCAATCTCTCGACCGACCGCGATATTGCCTTTTCCGGCTTCGCAGATAGCCCCTCGGCCAATTATCATGCACGTCTCGCACAGGTCTTCGGCGAGGCCGGCTACAAGGTGAATGCCGGTCCGGTCAATCTCGAGCCTTTCGCCAATCTCGCTTACGTGAACCTTTCGACAGACGGCTTCAAGGAGCACGGTGGCGCGGCGGCGCTGAAGGTAGCCGGCCGCACCGCGGATAGCGTCTTCACCACCCTAGGGGTTCGAGCTGAATACAAGGTGACGTTGGCCAATATGCCGATCAATCTGCGCGGCATGATCGGGTGGCGGCATGCCTTTGCCGATGTGACGCCGACCTCCGGCCAGGCCTTCGCTTCCGGGGGCAGCTCGTTCCAGGTGACAGGTGTGCCGATCGCGCGTAATGCGCTGGCGCTTGATACCGGCTTTGCGATCAGCCCGACCCCTGGCGCCAGCCTGGGCCTCTCTTATGGCGGCCAGTTCGCCGCAGGCTCCGTCGACCAGAGCGTCAAGGCCAACTTCGCTCTCCAGTTCTGACACTCTTTGAGATCCAGACATCATGGTTTTCCGAAAAGCCTTTCTCACCCTGATCGTGCTCACGAGTGCACCGGTTGTCGCGGCCCCTGTCTTCGCCCAAGAGGCAAGCCTGCCGGGCGATGCCAGCAGCTTGCGCGAGGCCCATGGCGACTGGACGGTTGCTTGCGCCCTCGCAGCCCCATCAGATGGCAAGAAGGTGCGGATCTGCGCCTTCACCCAGGAGCAATTCACCAAGGACACGCACCAACGGGCGCTGGCGATCGAACTTCGGCCTGACAATGGCGGCGCCAAGGGAACGCTGGTCCTGCCCTTCGGCCTTTCGCTCGACAAGGGTGCCTCCTATCAGATCGACGAGGCAGCAAGCGGTTCTCCCCAACGGTTCCGCACCTGCTACCCGCAGGGCTGCCTCGTCGACCTCGCCTTCGATGCCAAAGCCACCACTTCTTTGAGGACGGCGAAGACGTTGAAGATCAAGGTGACTGCCGAGGGCGGCCAGGATGTCTCCTTCTCGGTCTCTCTCAACGGCTTCGGCGGTGCCTATGATCGTGCGTTAGCGCTTCTCAAATAGCTCCGCCTCGCGCCTTTTTAGCTTACCGGTCCGGTTGCCGCGGGGCCTATGACGCTCTATCCATGTCCGGCGGCTTCCCGTACCGCAGCCGGCTTTTCTTTATGCGGCCTTTATTCGCGGCCCATTTGTTCCCTCTCGTTCCCTTACGCCTGAAACGCCCATTCTCTGGCGATCGCTTTGCAGATCGTCGTGGTCCAGCCGCGGCGCCAGCGCGAACGATAGGACCGAAACCATGCTATTCCGCAATTCAAACCGGCAGGAGCCAGCGCAGATTCCGGCATGGAGTCGCAATCTGCCCGCACCGGAAGAGATGTCGCTGCAAGGCACGCCGCGCATCGGCGATGTGCTGCGCGAGATCGGGTTGTGCGTCGCGATCGCCCTCGGCCTGGCCCTGCTCGCCACCATCTATGCGCATATCGTGAAAGGCGCGTGATCGCCGCTCCGCGCTCTAGCCGCCAGGTTGCCTGAAGACGATGACGCTGCCGCTGAAGCGCGGCGACAGAGCGGATCGCATATCGGCGGCACTGATATCAAGCTCGAGAGATTTCACGGTGATCCGCAGCCCGGTTTGCAGGGCGCGGCTCACCTGGTCTTGGCTCAGCAACAGATCTTCGCAGGGCAGATCGCTGAGACCGATTCCACCATCCGCGTGACGGTAGATGCGTGCCATGCAGAGGCCCGGCGTCTTCAGGACCGATAGACCGCGATTCCAATCCTCACCTCCTGGTGCGATTTGGCGGCAGCGGACGCGCAATCCGGCACCGTCGGTCGCAGCCAGCCGCAATCGCCGTCGGTGACTGCGAGCGAAAGCCCGTACGAAGCTGATGACGGCCATGCGATCAGGCCAGCTTGGCCGGCGCCAGCAGGGCTGGCTTACGGGCAATCGATGCAGCCGCCGGCATATGTGTTTCGCGGTGGCGCAGCAGGTCACCTGCCACGTGCCCCAGCACGGCGTCGTTCAAGGCGAAAACTTGCAAGCGATCCGGCCGGCGCTCCCCCAGCATGGTGAAGCCATGCGGCGTCGCCGGAATGAAGCCGAAACGCTCATAATAGGCAACGTCGCCCACCAGGAAGACGAGATCCGGGCTGGCTTCTTCGTCGGGCGATTGACGGGCGAGGGATTGTCGCGCCAGCGCCAATGTCTTGTTCACCAGGACGCTGCCGATACCGCAGCCTTTGCGATCCGGTACGATCGCCAGCGGACCCAGCAGCAGGGCGGGATGCCGTGACGCACCGACCTCAATCGGCCAATAGCGGATGGCGCCCACCAGGCGGTCGTCCTCTATCGCCACCCAGCAGAGCGGCTGCACCGGCGCGATGCCGATGCGGAATTGATGCGACGCCTTTTGAAACCGCGCCGCGCCGAAGACGGTGGAGTAGAGCTGCTCGACGGCACCTACAAGGCCGGTGGGCTCGGGTTTGATCAGGAAGCTGGACGTGACGAGTTTCATCATGTGCCCTAATACGCATGCATCGTTGAGCTTGCCGCATTGATAACGACGCGCGGCAATCACCCGGATTATCTGAGCGGACTCCCGTAAGGGGTCGAGGGTGAAGTGAAATCGCCGGTATATGGCGGGCATAAGGAAAGCCGGATCTCGGGCCGCGCGCGAATAGCGGGAACGAGGGCCCGGCGCGCCGCTGCGATTTCATTACGGCGCTTTTATTCGTCTTTCCGCAGTTCCCTCTCGTGCCCTTATCGCTTCCCGCCAATATTAGCTGCACCGCTTTGCGGATCGTTCGAGTGGGTTAGGCGCGTGCACTTGGCACAAGTCTGGCCCGTCGTGCGGAGGACAGTTTATGTATCCCTTCTATTCACATACCGATATGCCGCCGCGAAATCAGGTCACGGCGACAAGGCCGCGCATGGACGCGATGCTGTTAAGGGCCGTTGCGTTCGAGATTGCTCTGGTGCTGTTGGTCTGTCTCGGCGTCGCGCTGATCGGAGAGCTCTACATGCGTCTCTCGGCTGCGCTGTAATCGACACGGCGAAGGATGCAAGAATCATGATTGAACAGCTATCTCGCAATGGCGCCATGCCGAACGGCACCGGCCGGCTGGTGAACCGGGAACGTGCGGAGATGCAAATCATCCGCGACGCGCTGGGTGTCATCGCCGTCGGCGAACCGGCGATCTATTGGCTTTATCACGGCGAGGACGACAACTGGCATGTCCACCGGGAAGGCGAGCGCGAGGGCGCGTGCTATCCGGATCGCGCCGAAGCCCTGCAGGCCCTGCGATTGGCCGTGATCCGCTGCGCTGGCTACAGCCTCTTCCTGCAGGATGAAGATGGCCGCTTCGTGCGCGAATTCTTCAATTGGCTGCCGGACGAATGATAAGACGCATGATAATCGCCGTTGTTAAGAATTTCGGCTATCGCACCCTTACCCGCCTGGGTCGCGTCCGGCCACACTTTGGCCCGTCGTCCTTTAGACAGGCGGGCAGCCGGGTGCCTTTTGTCGCAAAACTGACGCAAATATTGCGGGCGGCGCTCAGTTTAAGGGGAGGCGAGCCAGATTTCTGGCCGTGGGGCGATCTGCCTGTTATGATCGATTCTGCCGCGATACTCGAGTCGCGCCCTTGGATTAGGCGAGGGCATTATGCGTTTATTTGTCGCCCTGACCGTACCGGAATCGATTCGCTGGCAGCTGCGGCTGCTCTGCGGCGGCATTCCAGGGACGCGGTGGGTTCCGCCGGAAAACTTTCATATTACCTTACGCTTCCTCGGCGAGCTTGACGGCCGCGAGATGGATTATGTCGATGCCGCTCTGGCCGGAATCCGGGTTCCGGCCTTTTCATTGCGCTTAGCCGGCGTCGGGCATTTCGGCAGCGGCTCGAAGATCCGCGCCATCTGGGCTGGGGTGGAGAAGGAACCGGCGCTGCAGCATCTGCACGACAAGATCGAATCGGCGGTGGTGCGGGCCGGGCTGACGCCGGAGGGGCAGAAATACACCCCGCATGTCACGCTGAGCTATCCCAAGGACCCATCGATCCCCAAGCTGCAGCAATATCTGGCCTCGCATAATCTTTTCCGCAGCGAGCGCTTCGAGGTGACGCATTTCACCCTGTTCTCCAGCTTTACCGGCGGCGAACAGGCGATCTATTCGGCGGAGAGATACTATTCCCTCTCGAAGCCGCAGGTGGCGGCCGTCAGCTAAGGCATCCTTTCAGGAACGCGCGGCGCTCGCATAGAGCCGATTGCAGATCCGCCGATGCCGGCGCTGGTCGCGTTGTTCCTGTTCCACGGCCCGCAGGATGCGCGGGCGTTCCGCCGCCGGCAGCTGGATCGCCGAACTCAACTGGCAGGCCAGCAGCACGTCGGTGCAGCGCGCCGGGCCGGCGGCGAAACGCTGTGCCATCAAGGCGGCGAGCCAGCGTCGGCCGGACGCCGTCACCCGAAGGCGCTGATCCGCATCGAGGCAGAGATGCTGGCGGGCAAGGCTGCGCTCGACGGCGCTGCGCAGCACGTCGCCCACCGGCTGCCAGCCGATCAGACGCGCCGCTTGCAACAAGGCCTCGATGGCGGTGGCGCTCGGCAAGCTGGTCGAGAGCAGCTGCGTCAGCACGAAAACCGTGCCGAGCTCATGGATGGGAAGGGCTTCCGCGTGGATCGCCGCTTTCGCGCCGCCAATCCGTCTTTCCTTGCTCGTCGCAGCGATCATGTCGATTGCCTTTCCCTGGAAGCATTCTCTCCGCGCGGCCGATCTCGCCGCCTGCCGCTCCACCCTTCACGAGCCGGCCTATCGTGGCCGGTGCTTCATATCCGGCGTCAATGAACCAGCGCGGGAATCTCCAGTTGCTCCAGCCTGCCGGCCGCGCGATCGAGCAGGCGCGGCGGCGCCTGATGCAATGACGCGCCGGACTCTTCGGCGGCAGATGCCTTGCCGGCCGCCGACGGCGATGTATCGCTGCGCAGCAGCAGGCGGGCATGGGCGGTGATCTTGGCGAGCGAAATCAGGCTCGGCATGGCATGGCGCGCCGCAGCCGGCGGCAGAATCTCCAGCAATCCGGCATAGGCAAGGTTCAGCTGATCTTCCTGCGCGGCACCCAGGCAATCCAGCAGCAGCATCTCGTCCGCGCTCACCTGGCGGCATTTGATGCAGCGGATATCGATCTGCCGCGTCGCGGAAACGGCGACGATCTGGAAGAGATCGTCCAGCGCCTGACCGGCTGCGGCGAGGCCGAACTGCGCGAAACCCGCGCCGGTCATGGCGGCGAAATCCTGCTGGCGCTTCAGCGCCGTGACCCAGTGCCGCATGCCCCAGACCAGCAATTGCCCGGCGAAGGGCAGCTCCTGGAAGGCGGCACCCATCTCGGGTGCCGGCGCCGACACCGGTGATTGATTGTCGTTGGCCGATCGGGCCATGCGGATACCTCGCTGCTTGCTGTGCTCTGGAACCGTTCGCGACACGGGGGTGTCGCGCGGTCTGTGCCGGGACGGAAGGATGGCGGGGATGCTGCCGCGCATCTGCCGGCTGGCTTCACCGCGCCTGCGTCAGTTGGTGCGAGATGGTGGCCAACCCGGCGTGGGCCGAACACGCCGACCGCGATGTTGAGGCCACCATCTCGCGACCGAGAGGGAGACTAGCACCGCGTTTCCGTAATTGCAACTCATTCTCATTTGCAAAATAGATATGCCCGCCTGTGATCCCGGCCGCGACTACTGGCGGCTTCGGATCACGTCATGCGGCGCAGCGCGATGATCGCTTGACCGCGCCGCCGGCCGCTCTTCTAGTGGCGGCAGGTTCACGGATGAACGAGGTTGCCATGATCGCGAAACTTTCGGCGGAAGAACGGCGCTCGGCGCTCGGCACATTGTCCGGCTGGCAAGAGGTTGCCGGCCGCGATGCCCTTCAGCGCAAGATCAAGTTCACCGATTTCAACGCCGCCTGGGGCTTCATGTCGCGGGTTGCGCTGCTGGCGGAAAAGCAGGACCACCATCCCGAATGGTCGAATGACTATAATCGGGTCGAGATCCTGCTGACCACGCATGACTGCAGCGGGCTCAGCCAGCGCGATGTCAAGCTGGCGGGCGATATCGACAGGATTCTGGCCGAGATGGGCGTCGCCTGATATGGCGACAGCCCAGCCTATCCCGGCGTAAGCAGCCAGCGGTCTTGCCGCGAGGCGCTCTTATTTGGGCGCCAGGCGCAGGGCGCCGTCGAGCCGCACCACTTCGCCGTTCAGCATGACGTTCTCGATCATATGCTGTACCAGGCGCGAGAATTCGCGCGCCTCGGCGAGACGCTGCGGGAAGGGGACGGAATCGCCCAGCGCCTTCTGGATATCCGGCGGCAGGTTCAGCATCATCGGCGTCGCGACGAGCCCGGGGGCCACAGCGAGAACGCGGATGCCGCTGCGGGCGAGATCGCGCGCGGCCGGCAGGGTCATGCCGACGATGCCTGCCTTGGAGGCCGAATAGGCGATCTGGCCGATCTGCCCCTCATAGGCGGCGACCGAGCTGGTATTGACGATGACGCCGCGCTCGCCATCGGCCTGGCCGCCATCGGTCACGGGCGCCATCGTCGCCATATCGGCGGCTGCAAGGCGCATCATGTTGAAGGTGCCGATCAGGTTGACCTCGATCACCTTGGCAAATTTCTCCAGGGCGAGCGGTCCGTCCTTGCCGAGGATGCGGCCGGGAATGAGGATGCCGGCGACATTGACCAGGATGCGCGCCGGGCCATGCGCGGCTCGTGCGCCGGCCAACGCCTTCTCGGCCGCTTCTGCCTTGCTGACGTCGCAAGCAAAGGCGACGCCGCCGATTTCCTTGGCCACCGCCGCGGCACCCTCGAGGTTGACGTCGAGCACCGCAACCTTGGCGCCCAAGGCAGCAAGATGGCGCGCCACATCGGCACCGATTCCCGAACCGCCGCCCGTCACTACCGCCGCCTGACCTGCAATCTGCATCGTCGAATCCCCTCTGAAGTGCCTTGGTTAATATGCCCCGGCCGTGTTAGCGCAAACGCCGGCCACGCTGTTGCGGCTGCCTTCTAGCAAAGCCGGTCCCGCTTGGCGACCCCTCCGCGGCCTGGCGTCTCTCGGCATCGCCGGCCTGGCGGCTGTGCGGGTACGGTCCTGACAGGAACATGAGCATGGCGATGGTGTAACGCGAAAGCCTGCCGGCGGAACATGCGGATCGTCGGCGCAGAACTGGCATTTCGCCGGATCGCCTGTCTCTTGCCGTTAAGGCGCCGATTTGACTTGGCAAATCCCGGCCGAGAGTTGCATAACTTGCGCAGTGTCCCGCCCCAAGGCGGGGCGCCAGCCGAGAAAAATCCAAAAGAGGATTCCGGTTATGGGGAGGCTTGGCACCCGGCATGAAGAAGGCCGGCCAAGCGGGAGGGACTTGCCAGTCGATGATCGGGAATACCGGTTTATCGCCAACGGCCGTCAGGCCGGTTTCGCAGATTCCGCAATCGCCAGGCGTCACGGCGATCGCTTCCTCATGTTGCCATGTCATCGACGCTGCGGCGGCTCGCAACGGCCGCCGGTCGTCTCATTGGTCGGCGCGCCGGGCGATCGCCGCTGGCCGTTCGATTCCATCCGATCGCTTATTGCAAGGAGGCATCACGTGAAAAAACTTTCCATTCTCATGTCGGCGGCGATTCTCGCTTTGACAGCCGGCATTGCCAATGCCGGCGAGAAAATCGTCATCGCCACCGAGGGCGCCTATGCGCCGTTCAATTTCGTCGCCAGCGACGGCAGCCTGCAGGGCTTCGACGTCGATATCGCCAAGGCACTGTGCGAGAAGATGAAGGCCGATTGCACCATCGTGAAGCAGGATTGGGACGGCATGATCCCGGCGCTGCTGGCGAAGAAGTTCGACGCCATCGCCGCCTCGATGTCGATCACCCCCGCCCGCGAGGAGAAGATCGCCTTCTCCGAGAAGTACTACAACACGCCGGCAGTGATCGTCGCCCGCAAGGACGCTAAGATCACGCTGGGCGCCGACGGCAATCCGACGCCGGATTCCTTCAAGGGCCTGCGCGTCGGCGTGCAGCGTTCGACCATTCATGAGAACTATGCCCGGGCGCATTTCACCGGTGCCGAGATCGTGGTCTACGACACGGCCGACAACGCCAATCTCGACCTCACCAACGGCCGCATCGACGCCCGCATGGACGACATCCTGGCGCTGCAGGAAGGCATCATCAAGGCCGCCGGCGGCGATCAGTATCAGGTCTGGGGCAAGGGCTATGTCGGCGGCGAACTCGGCAAGGGTGTCGGCGTCGGCCTGCGCAAGGAAGACACCAAGCTGAAGGAAGAGTTCAACGCCGCCATCAAGGCGATTCTCGAAGACGGCACCTACAAGAAGATCAACGACAAATATTTCAACTTCGATGTCTATGGCGGCCCGACGTCGTAACATCGTCTGACTTAGATGGCCGCCGGTTTCTGGGACAGCCGGCGGCCATTTTGTTGAGTTAAGGCTGCGGCCGGTAGCGTCGCGGAACAGGGGAATCCGGCATGCAATCTCTCTTCGACCTCAAAGGCTACGGACATCTCCTGATCGACGGCATCGTCGCCACGGTCGAAGTCTCGATTTGCGCCTTCCTGGTGTCGATCGGCCTGGGCCTGGTCGGTTCGGCCGGCAAGCTCTCGAAGAATCGCCTCGCCCGCGGCCTCGCCAATGCCTACACCGTCATCATTCGCGGCGTACCGGAACTGGTCTTGCTGTTGCTCATCTATTACGGCGGCACGGTCCTCCTGCAGGGTATTGCCGGCGCGATCTCCGGCCAGGACGTGCGGATCGATATCAATAACTTTGCCGCCGGCGTGCTGGTGGTCGGTTTCGTCTACGGCGCCTTTGCCACGGAAGTTTTCCGCGGTGCTTTTCAGTCCATCCCGAAAGGCCAGATCGAAGCGGCCATGGCCTGCGGCATGAGCCGGCTGCAGGTCTTTTGGCGCATCAAGCTGCCTCAGGTCTGGCGCTTCGCCATTCCCGGCCTCGGCAATGTCAGCCTGGTTGAGGTGAAGGCGACGGCGATCATCTCCGCCATCGGCTTTACCGAACTCACCCGCCAGGCCGATGTCATCAAGCAGCCGACGCATCTGCCTTTCACGGTCTTTTTTCTGGCGCTGCTCGCCTATCTGGCCATGACGCTGGTGCTGAACACCTTCTGGCATACGCTCGAGCGCCGTGCCGGGCTTGGCATTCGGCGGGCGTGAGGGGACAGCCATGACATTCGATTTCGCCCTCATCTGGCAGAGCCTGCCGTCGCTGCTCAACGGCCTGGTGATGACCTTGCAACTGACGGCCATCTCGGTGCCGATCGGTCTTTGTCTGGCGCTGCCGCTGGGGATCATTCGTGCGGCGGGCAATTCCTGGGCCTCGAGGGCCGTCTATTGCTATACCTATATCTTCCGCGGCACGCCGCTGCTGATCCAGCTCTATATGATCTATTACGGCCTGGCGCAGTTCAGCCTGGTCAAGAGCAGCTTCTTCTGGGTCTTCCTGCGCGAGGGCTACTGGTGCTCGCTCCTCGCCTTCGTCTTGAACACGGCGGCCTATACGACGGAGATCATCCGCGGTGCGATCCAGAACGTGCCGCATGGCGAAGTGGAAGCGGCACGCGCGATCGGCATGTCGCGCGGCCTGGTGCTGCGCCGCGTGGTGCTGCCGCAGGCCTTCCGCATCATGCTGCCGGCCTATTCCAATGAAGTGGTTCTGATGCTGCAGGCGACCTCGATCGCCAGTCTGGTGACGGTGATGGATCTGACCGGTGTCGCCCGCGTCATCATCGCCAAAAGCTTCGCGCCCTATGAGCTGTTCCTCACCATCGCCGCAATGTATCTCGCCGTCACTTACGGCATCATCTGGCTATTCAATCTCTGGGAACGCCGGCTGATGCGGCATCTCGGCGAGCGGCCGGTCGACATCCTGCAGGAAGGAGCCCTGGCGGCGCGCTGATACGCGCCGCCGATTGGCTCAATCTCGCGGCATCAGCTCGCCGAGCTTTTTCTTCTGCTGACCGGCGTTGTCGAAATTCGCCGGCGCCAGCCAGGCTTCGAAGGCGGCTTTGATCGCCGGCCATTCCTTGTCGGTGATGGAATACCAGGCGGTGTCGCGGTTGCGGCCGCGATAGATCGTCGCCTGGCGGAAGGTGCCTTCGTATTTGAAGCCGAGGCGCAAGGCGGCCTTGCGTGAGGGTTGGTTCAGCGCATCGCATTTCCATTCGTAGCGGCGATAGCCGAGTTCGTCGAAGATGCGGCGCATCATCAGATACATCGCTTCGGTGGCAACCGGCTTGCGCTGCGCCAAGGGAGAGAGATTGATATGGCCGACCTCGATGACGCCATTCGCCGGATCGATGCGCAGATATGAGGCGACGCCGACCGCCTTGCCGGTCAGGCGATCGATGACGGCATGGAACAGCGGATCCTCGCCGCCGCAGGTCTGGCGCATCCAGGCCTTGTAATCCTCCAGCTCTGTGAAGGGACCATAGGGAAGATAGGTCCAGTTGCGGCCTTCGGCATCGATCAGATTGGCCGCATGGATATCGGCGGCATGGCTATCCGACAGGACTTCTATGGCAGCGAAGCGGCCGCTGACCGGCGTCTTCGGCGGGCGCGGGCGCGTTGTCCAGCCGTGTAGGGGAAAGCCGATCGGCTGGCCGAGTTCGTTGAGGCGCGTGTCCGCTGGCGTATCAGCCGATTGTCGTTGGTCCGTCATCAATTGCCCTGCGAAATGGAATGCAACAGCGGCGGGGCAGCATCAGCAGTCGCGACGCGTTCCCACCGGCAGCTTACCTAGCCGATCGCGCAGAGGACAGCGAGAACCGGAACTTGCCGCGCGGCTGGGTCCACCCCCCGATTCACCTCCGAAAGCCGGCGAGGTTATGCGATGCGGCCTATCTGCGCGGCTTGGCGGGGGGCGCCTTCACATAAGGCAAAGGCGGTTCCTGCCGGGCGGCGATGACGGGATCGATCTCCCAGTCTTCAAGGGCGATGCATTGCCCATCAGAGCCGGGCTCGCGGACGGGAAAGATGGCGAATTCGACCTGGTATTCGGTGCCGGACGGCGTGGGCCAGCTATAGGAGCCGAAGACCGGTTCCTGATGGCTCCAGGCGAGGCGGTAAGCCTCGATGCCTTCCCGGGTATAGTTGATATTGCCCTCATCCAGCGTGTCCAGGTAGCGGCCGGTCAATTCGATCCGGTTCATCTCCACGACCTTGGTTCCGGCCAAGCGATACAGGACCCGAAAAGGATCTGCCTCGATCTCCACGACAATCATGTGAGGGAGGAGCGGCTTCAGATCGACGGGATCGATATCGCGCCGCAGTGGCACCCGTCCGCCTGACTTCTTGCTGTGCCAATAGGCAGCAAATTCCCGGATGCGATGCGACTGCACATGGTCGAAAGCGATCAGCTTAAACATGATAGAACCCGCAGACGGCGAACCGCCCACCCTTCCGCAAATCGGCTGAACCGACCCCTGGCCGCCGGTCGATCCGGACACCGGCATCTTCAGCCACAGGTATAGATACCCATACCATCATTTGACTCGATATTTGGCAAAAATCTTAACAAATTCTAGAAATCTGAAAAATCACCCCTCGGTGATGGCTCATGCCGCGCCCGCAGGTGGAGGCTTGATTCCGCTTGCCCTCAGTCCAGCCTAATATAAGCTAGCTCATATTATATAGGACCAGATATATGCAGCCTCCTGAGAAGTCTTTCGGTTTCCTTTTATATGATGCCGCTCGCCTGCTTCGGCGCGACTTTGAGCGGCGCGCCAAACAGCTCGGCCTGACGCGGGCGCAATGGTCGGTGCTGGCCCATCTCGCCCGCAACGAGGGGACCAATCAGGCGTCGGCCGCAGACGTATTGGAAATCGAACCGATCACTCTCGTCCGCCTGCTTGACCGGTTGGAGGCGGCCGGCTGGGTGGAGCGTCGCCCCGATCCCAATGACCGCCGGGCACGGCTATTGTTTCTCACCGAGAAGGCGCATCCGATCCTCGATCAGATGTTCGCCCTTTCTCTCGAAACCCGCAACCAGGCGCTGATCGGCATCGCCGAGCCGGAGCGGGACGCCATGATCGCAATGCTGATCAAAATTCGCAAGAACCTCTCCAACCGCGAACCCGCCGCCGATTCACGCGTCGCTGATTCACCGGCCGAGAATGCTGTCGCGGCGAAAGCCTAGTCCATGTCCGACAATGCCCCGATATCAGATTCTCCAACCGCGACCCGGGCGGTCCCACCGTCCAATGCGATCGCCGCTGACCACCCGCAGCGCGCCCTGCGCCGCCGTCGCTGGCGCCGGCGTTTTCTGCTGACCCTGGGCCCCGTCGCCGTCCTTGCCGTGGCCGGATATTTCTATCTCAGCGGCGGCCGCTATGTCGGCACCGAGGATGCCTATCTGCACAGCCACAAGATCCAGGTCAGCGCCGATATCTCCGCCCGCGTGGTGCAGGTGCTGGTGCATGAGAACGAGCCGGTGAAAGCGGGACAAATCCTCTTCGAGCTTGATCGCGAGCCACTGCAGATCGCTGTCGAGCAGGCCAAGGCCGACCGCGACAGCGCGCGCAATAATATCAAAGCCTTGAAGGCCAGCTACCGGCAGCGCCAGCAGGACCTGGGCGCGAGCCAGGCCAATCTCGCTCTGGCAACCAGCGAATTCCGGCGGCGCGACGCCCTGGTCAAGACCGGCGCCATCTCGCAATCGGAATATGACAAGGCACGCAACGAATATAATGTTGCCGTCCAGCAGGTCGCCGGCATCCAGCAGGATATCGGCCGCATCCTCTCGCAGCTCGCCGGCAATCCCGATATCGATCCCGACGAGCATCCCGCCGTGCGCGCGGCCCAGGCGAAGATGGATCAAGCCATGCTCGACCGGCGCCATGCCACCGTTACAGCCCCCAGCGACGGCATCGTTACCCAGGTCGACAATCTGCGGGTCGGCGACTACCTGCGCGCCGGCACGCCGGCCTTCATGCTGATGACGACGCAGGATGTCTGGGTCGAAGCCAATATGAAGGAAACCGACCTCACCTATGTGCGCCCGGGACAGAGCGCAACGGTGGATATCGACACCTATCCCGACCGCAGCTTCACCGCCACGGTGGAAAGCATCGGTGTCGGCACCGGCGCCGAGTTCAGCGCCCTGCCGGCGCAGAACGCCACCGGCAACTGGGTCAAGGTGGTGCAGCGCATTCCCGTGCGCCTGGTCATCCACCCCAGCGCCGACCAGCCGATTCTGCGGGCCGGCATGAGCGCCACCGTGGAGATCGATACGCATCACAAGCGCGAATTGCCGGGCATCGTGAAATCCGCCATGGCCCTTGTCGGTGTGGCGCCGAAAAGCGAGCGGCAGGACCTCGAAGCGGCCGCGGCAGGCAACTGAGCCGCGACCGGCGGCGATGGCCGGCACTGCGGAACGCGGATAGACAATCATGAAGAAACCCACTGCATCGCCGGCGCTGATCACCATCCCAATCATGCTGGCGACCATCATGCAGGCCTTGGACACCACCATCGCCAATGTAGCCCTGCCGCATATGCAGGGCAGTCTCGCCGCCACCCAGGACCAGATTTCCTGGGTGCTGACCTCCTATATCGTCGCCGCCGCCATCATGACGGCACCCAGCGGCTTCATCTCGGCGCGGATCGGCCGCAAGAAGCTGTTCGTCATCTCGGTGGTCGGCTTCACCATCGCCTCGATGCTCTGCGGCATCGCCAGCTCGCTCGACCAGATCGTGATCTACCGCCTGTTGCAGGGCATTTTCGGCGCGGCGCTGGTGCCGCTCTCCCAGGCTACCCTGCTCGATATCTATCCGCGTGAAAAACATGGCTCGGCGATGGCGATGTGGGGTGTCGGCGTCATGCTGGGGCCGATCCTCGGCCCGACTCTGGGCGGCTATCTCACCGAATACTACAACTGGCGCTGGGTCTTCTTCATCAACTTGCCGATCGGTATCCTGGCGCTCGGCGGCATCGTGGCCCTGGTGCCGGAGACCGAGATCGACCGCAACCGGCCCTTCGACGCCTTCGGCTTTGCCTGGCTCAGCCTGGCACTGGGCGCGCTGCAGATGATGCTCGATCGCGGCGAGCTCAAGGACTGGTTCTCCTCGACCGAGATCATCGTCGAGGCGACATTATCGGGCCTCGGCTTCTATATGTTCATCGTGCATATGATGACGCATGCGCATCCCTTTCTGACGCCGCGCCTGTTCAAGGACCGCAACTTCGTCATCGGTCTGTTGTTCATCTTCGTGGTCGGCATCATCCTGCTGGCGACCATGGCGCTGCTGCCGCCCTTCCTGCAGAACCTCAAGCACTATCCGGTGGTGACGACCGGCTATGTGCTGGCGCCGCGCGGCGTCGGCACCATGATCTCCATGCTGGTGGTGGGGCGCCTGGTCGGCAAGATCGACGTGCGGCTGACGATCTTCGTCGGCCTGCTGCTCGCTGTCGTCTCGCTCTGGCAGATGAGCAATTTCAGTTTCGATACCGATATCCATGCCCTCACCGTCTCCGGCGTGATCCAGGGCTTCGGCCTGGGATGCATCTTCGTGCCGTTGAGCGCCGTTACCTTCGCCACCCTGGAGCCGTCCTTGCGCACCGAGGCGACGGCGCTGTTCAGCCTGATGCGCAATCTCGGCTCGGCGATCGGCATCTCTATCGTCAACTGGTTGCTCGCCCGCAACACCCAGATCAACCATGCGGAGCTCAGCCAGCACATCACCGTGTTCAATCCGCTGTTGAAGGCGCCTTATGCGCCCGATATGTGGGCGCCGACCGAGCGCAGCGGGCTCATCGCGCTCGACCAGATGGTCAATGCCCAGGCCAGCATGATCTCCTATCTCAACGACTTCCTCTTCATGATGTGGATCACCATCGCGGCGATTCCCATGCTGCTGCTCCTGCGCAAGCCGAAGAGGCCGCAAAGCAAGGAAGCGGCGGAAGCCGAAGCGGCAGCGGCGATCGCCGATTAGAGCGCGGTCGTCTTTGACGGAAGCGTGCGGGCTTCCGCCAAAGACGTGAATCGCCCTCTATCTCACTGACCTCAGCCCGATTTCAGGATGGCGCGGAATTGCGGATCGAAGGTGCGAGAGATCGGCGCCATGGCCGCACCCTGCGCCACCGCCCAGAGATCCGCGGCGCCCAGGGTGAGACGCGGCAGGTTGCGGGCGGCGCGATCGGCGACCGAGGGCAGCAGCGGCTCGACATGGCGGGCGATATCGAGCAGCAAGGCCGGCGGCAATTGCCCGCCCAGTACCACGGTCTGTGGATCGAACATCGCCTCGACGATCTGGACCGCCTGGCGCAGATAGAAGCCGGCCTCGGCGCTCCAGCGCAACAAGGCCGGGTCACGCGCCGCCAGCAGGTGGTCGAGTTTCGCGAACAGGCCCGACATGCCGGGATCGAGCTCCAGGCTGCGGCAGGCCGCCAGCATGGAGACATAATGCTCCAGCGTGTGGGGCTCGCCCTTGCGCGCGCCGTTGCCGCCGCTGCCGAACGCCGGCAACTGGCCGATCTCGCCGGCATTGCCGACCGCGCCGGCATAGAGCTCGCCCTGAATGACGAGGCCGGCACCGAGGCCGTAGCCGAGGAAAAGGTAGATGAAATTATCGAGGCCGCTGGCCACGCCATACATCTTCTCGGCGATGGCGGCCGCACCGGCATCGTTTTGCAGCCCGGCCTCGAGCCCGGTCTCGCTTTCCAGTCGCTCAAGGAGCGGAAATTCATGCCATTCCTGCATCACCCAGGGATCGACCAGGGGATCCTCCGGCGGATGCTGCGGATCGAGGCGCTGGCCGAAGGGGCCCGGCATGGCGATACCGAGGCCAAGCGTGCGGTCCTGGGCGCGCGGATCGGCGGCGGCGAGGTCGCGGCGGATCGCGGCGATCAGATTGAGGACGATGGCGAGGCCGCGCTTCGGTCCGCCCTTCGGCAGGCGGTGCTGCTGGCGGCTGAGCGTCTGCCCGGCGAGGTCGGCACCGATGCCGAGCACCTGATGGCGGTCGATCTGGATGCCGATCGAATAGGCGCCGGTGGCGACGATGCGATAGGGTGTCGCCGGCTGGCCGCGTCCGCCCCGCACCGGCGCATCGGCGGCAACCAGGCCGGTCTCGGTGAACTGGTCGATGATATTGCTGACTGTCTGTGCCGTAAGCTGCGTCGCCCGGGCGATCTCGGCCCGCGACAGGGCGCCGTTCAGGCGCAGGGCATCGAAGACGACGCGCCGGTTATGGGCGCTCGCACCGCCGAGATTGGTGCCGGCCGTGGCGACGATCGGGCGTTTCACTGACTGCTTTCCCCGCTCATGCCTTCTCCTCTGGTTTCCTTCATCCCCGCACGCCTTATGCCCGACGTTGATTGACAGGCGCCCATTGACAGGGTGGACAAATTGCCGGAAACTTATTAAGTCAAACAAATTGATTTAATTCGCCGGCCGATGCAAGCCTTTCATGGGGCAAGTCCTTCGTACCGGCGGGACTGCAGAAGACAGCAATCCGCCGGCGCGGCCAATCGCTCCGGATTTACCTTGGGAGGAACGGATGTCACAGAAACTGCGTGGAATGATGGTGCGGGCAATGCTGGCCGGCACCGCCCTGACGGCGCTGCAGGGGTTCGCGGCGCATATGGCCTCAGCCGATACCACCATCAGCGCGCTCTTCATGAGCCAGGCCGCCTATAGCGAGGACGATGTCCGCGCCATGACGAAGGACTTCGAGGCCGCCAATCCCGGCATCAAGGTGAAGGCCGAATTCGTTCCCTATGAAGGCCTGCACGACAAGATCACCTTGGCGCAGGGTGCCGGCAGCGGCTATGACGTGGTGCTGTTCGACGTGATCTGGCCGGCCGAATTCGCCGAGCACAAGGTGCTCACCGATATCAGCGACAAGGTCACGCCCGAGATGAAGAAGGGCGTGCTGCCGGGCGCCTGGACCACCGTGGATTACAAGGGCAAGGCCTATGGCATGCCCTGGATTCTCGATACCAAGTATCTCTTCTACAATAAGGAAATGCTGAAGAAGGCCGGCATCGCCCATCCGCCGAAGACCTGGGCGGAGCTGGAGAAGGATGCCGAAATCATCAAGCAGAAGAAGATCGTCGAATTCCCGATCGTCTGGAGCTGGGCGCAGCAGGAAGCGGTCATTTGCGACTACACGACCTTGGTTGCGGCCTATGACGGCAAGTTCCTCGATGACAGCGGCAAGCCTGCCTTCCAGACCGGTGGCGGTCTCGATGCCTTGAACTACATGGTCGATTCCATGGACAAGGGCGTCACCAATCCGCATTCGAAGGAATATCTCGAAGAAGACGTGCGCCGCGTCTTCTCCGCCGGCGAGGCCGCCTTCGCCCTCAACTGGACCTATATGTACAATACGGCGAACACGCCCTCTGCCGACACCAAGGTCGCCGGCAAGGTGGGTGTCGTTCCGGCGCCGGGCGTCGAGGGCAAGAGCGAAGCCTCCGCCGTCAACGGCTCCATGGGCCTCGGCATTCCCTCGACCAGCCAGCACCAGGAAGAGGCCTGGAAGTACATCACTTTCATGACCTCGCAGTCGGTGCAGAACAAATATGCCAAGCTCAGCCTGCCGATCTGGGCTGCCTCCTATGGCGATCCGGCCGTGACCAAGGGCCAGGAGGAGCTGGTGAAGGCGGCGAAGACTTCCCTCGGCCTCATGTATCCGCGGCCGACCACGCCGACCTATACCCAGCTTTCGACGGCGCTGCAGCTCGCCATCCACAATGCCCTGCTGAAGCAGGCGAAGCCGGATGCGGCACTGCAATCGGCGGCCGATTCGGCCGGCGGCGGTCTTTGAGCTGACCTGTTGATCTAGACTCCACCCGGGCAGCCGATGATGAATGGAAACTGGATGAGTCTGCGGAGCTGGCTGCTGCTGGCCCCCCTGCTCGCCATCATGACCTTCATCATCGGCTGGCCGATGGCGAAGACCATCGCTCTCAGCTTCACCGATGCGCAACTGCTCGGCGGCGATACGCATTGGCTGGGCCTCGCCAATTATCAGCGCGTGCTGGCCGCCCCGGCCTTCTATTCGGTGGTCTGGACCACCATCCGCTTCGTGCTCTATTCGGTCGGCGCCGAATTCCTGCTCGGCCTCGGCACCGCCTTGCTGCTCGATCAGGATTTTCGCGGCCGCACCCTGTTGCGCGGCCTGATCATCCTGCCCTGGGCGCTGCCGACCGTGGTCAATGCCATGATGTGGCGCCTGATCTACAATCCCGATTTCGGCGCGCTCAATGCGCTCCTGACCCAGCTCGGCCTGATCGACGCCTACCGCTCCTGGCTGGGCGAGCCGCAGACCGCCCTACTGGCTGTCTCCTTTGCCGATATCTGGAAGAATTTCCCGCTGGTGACGCTGATCGCGCTGGCCGCCCTGCAATCGGTGCCGCGTGAATTGAAGGCCGCCGCGCTGATCGACGGTGCCGGTGCCTGGTCCCGCTTCCGCGCCGTCACCCTGCCCTATCTGATCGGCCCGCTGACCGTGGCGGTGGTGCTGCGCATCATCGAGGCCTTCAAGGTCTTCGACATCATCTGGGTGATGACCCAGGGCGGCCCCGCCAACAGCACCAAGACTGTCGCCATCCTGGTCTATGAACAGGCCTTCAAATTCCAGAATGCCGGACTTGGCGGTTCGATCGCCTTGCTCATGGTGCTGATCAGCGCGATGCTGATCGCCGCCTATGTCACGCTGCTGCGCAAGCAGGGCGAGTTGAAATAGGACCGAATGATGGAACGCCAATCGCCCTGGTTCAAGGCTTTCATCTACGTCGCCGCTGTGCTGCTGGCGGTGTTCATCCTGATGCCGATCCTGTGGACGGTGATCATGAGCATCAGCAGCACCAACGATCTCACCACCAAGCCGCTGCGCTGGTTGCCGCAGGAAATGGATTTCCATCGCTACGGCGACTTGCTGACTCTCGCGGAGAACACCATCGGCCAGGCCTTCCTGGCGGCCTTGCGCAACAGCCTGCTGGTGGCAGGGATGGGCACGATCGGCGCGCTCCTGGTGGCGATCCCCGCCGCCTGGTCGGTGTCGCGCTCGCCGGGGCGGCAGAAGCTCGCGCTTTATGCCGTGGTCGCCACTTATATGCTGCCGCCGGTCGCTTTGGTGGTGCCGATCTATTTTGCCCTCAGCGCCCTCGGCGCCCTCAACTCCGTCTTCAGCCTGGCGGTGGTCTATCTCAGCATCCTGGCGCCCTTCACCACCTGGCTGATGAAGAGCAGCTTCGACAATATCCCGGTCGAGATCGAGCTGGCCGCCATGATCGACGGTGCGCGGCTCGACCAGATCCTGCGCCGCATCACCCTGCCGCTGGCGGGCCCCGCCCTGGCGACCGCCGGCCTCTTTGCCTTCCTGCTGGCCTGGGACGAGTTCTTCTATGCCCTGCTCTTCACCTCCGATCAGCGGGCCCAGACCCTGCCGGTGGAAATCGCCGCCCTCGCCGGTGGCCGTATTTCCGATTACGGCCTGATCGCCACGGCTGGCGTGCTGGCGGCGGTGCCGCCGGTGCTGATCGGCTTCTTCCTGCAACGTTCGCTGATCGCCGGCCTCACCGCCGGCGGTGTCAAAGGATAATCGAGATGACCAATACGTCTTCCACGGCCAAGGTCGGCCCCGGCCTCGCCGCTCTGCGTTTCGAAATGTCGAAGCAGCATAAGGATTCGCTCGATTCCTATCGCAGCAACAGCGCGGTGGCGCAACAGATCGCCGCCTCCTTGCGCCGTACCGGCCGTCTCATCCTGCTCGGCATGGGTGGTTCGCAGACGGTCAACCGCATGGCCGAGCCGGATTATCGCGCCCAGGGCCTGAAGGCCCTCGCCGTCTCGCTTTCCGAGCAACTCTATTCGCCGCTGCCGTTGGAAGATGCGACGGTCATCATCACCTCGCAATCGGGCGAATCGGCGGAAGTGCATCGCCTGTTCGAAAGCTTCAAGCCCACTGCCGATACCTTCGGCCTCACCATGGAAGAAGGCTCGACCCTTGCCAAGACCTGCGTCTCGCTGATCGGTCGTGGCGGATCGGAGAAGGCCTTCTGCGCCACCCGCAGCCTGCTGATCAGCCTGACCCTGCATCAGCTGGTGCTGAGCGAACTCGGCGTCGACAGCAAGGCGGCCCTTGCCGTGCTCCAGCAGCCGGAAGAGCCCGATATCGCCGCCGCTGCCGATCGCCTCAAGGATTGCACGACGGTGGTCTTCTCCGGCCGCAACCTGCGCGGCCTCGCTGAAGCGGCGGCGCTCGGCGCCATGGAGCTGGGCCGCATGCCGGCCTATGCGCTGGAAGGCGGCCAGTTCCGCCACGGACCGATGGAAATCCTCGGTTCCAAGATCGGCGTCGTCATCTTCCGCGCCGACGAAGCGCCGGCGGCGCTGGGCGATGATCTCGCGGCCCAGGCCGTGGCCGCCGGTTCGCCGACCGTGCTGTTCGATGCCAGTGGCAGCGACAGCAAGGCCGCGAAAGCCGGGGCGCTGCGCGTCGCCTTCAAGAAGGCCGGCGGTCTTGCTGCCAGCCTCGCCATGCTGCCGGCGGCGCAACGCCTGGTGATCGAGCTCGCCGGCCAGCGCGTCGCCGATGTCGGCACGCCGGTGCGCAGCGGCAAGGTCACACGGGTCGAGTAGGCGGGTGGATCGGGTGAGGTTTTTCCGCCGATGACCGGCAAAACGAAAGCAACTGGGATGCGACCGCTGGCGGTGATCGGCAATGTCAATGTCGACATCATCATCGGCGCCGCCGATCCCTGGCCGCAGCCGGGCACGGAGATTCTCGTCGAGCATGGCGAGGTGCGGGTCGGCGGCGCCGCCGGCAATGCCGCACTCGCCTGGCAGGCGATGGATGTTCCTTATCAGATCGCCGGCAATACCGGCCGCGATCAGTTCGGTGACTGGCTGCGGCAGAGCTTTCCCGGCCATTGCGACCGCTGGCCGGTCGAAGAGACGGCGACCACTTTCTCCGTCGGCGTCACCCATCCCGACGGCGAGCGCACCTTCTTCACCATTCCCGGCCATATGCCGCTCCTCGATCTGAGGACGGTGCAGCGCTCGCTGGATATCGACGCGCTGCGCGGCGGCATCGCGCTTATTTGCGGCTGCTATCTGACAGACCGGCTGGTAGCGGATTATCCTGCCCTCTTCGCCTGGTTGAAGCGGTACGGGATCGAGATTGCGCTCGATACCGGCTGGCCGCCGAGCGGCTGGACCGATGCAACCCGGCGCCTTACTCGCGACTGGCTGCCGGCATGCGATCACCTGCTGCTTAACGAGGTCGAGATCACCTCGCTGACGGAGACGGAAACGGTTGAGCAGGCGATGGAGGCGCTTGGCAGTATCTTGCCGGCCCAGGTCAGCATCGTCGCCAAGCAGGGACCGGCCGGCGCCATCGGCCGGCGGCGGGCCGCGGATGGATCGGTCGAGGCGGCGACGGTGGCTGCGCCGCAAGTGACGCCGGTCGATACGATCGGCGCCGGCGATGTCTTCAATGCCGGCTATCTGGCGGCGACCGCGCGGGGTCTCGACCTAACGAGCTGCCTTACTGCCGGGGTGCAGATCGCCTCGCGGGCGGTATCGACTCTGCCGCGACGTTATGATGTCGCGGCGGCATAACTCTCTCAGGGACATGGCGGTCCGCTAAGGCCGCCCGGGCAGGATCAGGCTGATGGCAACGTTGACGATTAGTGGGATCAAGAAGCGCTACGGTGCGGTCGATACGCTGAAAGGTATCGATCTCGACCTCGCCGATGGCGAATTCCTGGTGCTGCTGGGATCTTCCGGCTGCGGCAAGTCGACCCTGCTCAATATCATCGCCGGATTGCTCGAACCCAGCGAGGGCGACATATTGATCGACGGGCAGTCGATCACGCGCGTGCACCCGAAGGACCGCAACATCGCCATGGTGTTCCAGTCCTATGCGCTCTATCCCAACATGTCTGTGGCGCGCAACCTCGGCTTTGGCCTGGAGATGCGTGGCATCGACAGGAAAACGCGTCAGGCGGCGATCGAGAAGGTCGCCGGCATCCTGCAGATCGATCATCTCATGGACCGCAAGCCGGCCGCGCTTTCCGGCGGCCAGCGCCAGCGTGTCGCCATCGGCCGCGCCATGGTGCGCGATCCCAAGGTGTTTCTGTTCGACGAGCCTCTGTCCAATCTCGATGCGAAATTGCGCGTCGAGATGCGTACCGAGTTGAAAAAGCTCCATCAGCGCCTCGGCACCACCATCGTCTATGTGACGCATGACCAGATCGAGGCGATGACCCTGGCTTCCCGCATCGCCATCATGCGCGACGGCGTGGTGCAGCAATTCGCCGCCCCGCAGGAAATCTATGAGCGGCCGGCCAATCTCTATGTTGCCGCCTTCATCGGCTCCCCCGGCATGAATTTCATCCACGGCGCGCTGACGCGAGAAGGCGACCGCCTCGGCCTGCAGCTCGCTGCCGATGGTCACGGCAAACCCGCCTTCGTCCCGCTGCCCGCCGAGATCGTCGGCGCAGCGCAGGCGGGACAGAAGGTGGTGCTCGGCATCCGTCCCGAAACCATCGCCCTCGCCCCCGCCGACACGGCTGCGGATGCGCGCCATGCCGATTTCGATGCACTTGTCGAAGTGCTGGAGCCGACCGGCGCCGACACCTTGGCAAGCCTGAAGCTGGGCGGCGACGAGATCACCGCGCGGCTGCGCCCCAGCGATCTCACGCAGGCCGGCGTCGTCGCCCGCTTCCGCGCCGAAATCGCCCGCGCCAGTCTGTTCGATCCGGAAAGCGGCAAGCGGCTGGGATAATGTTGTAACGCCGCCGTATCGGGGCCGGCCCAAGCCCTCCTCCCAAGCCTTCCAATCGTCATGCCCGGACTTGATCCGGGCATCCATTTGAGAGGCAAGCGCGACGTTTGCCATGGACCCTCGGGTCAAGCCCGAGGGTGACAGTAGAAAATAAGCCTCGTCGCTCGAAACCTCCCAGCAACCGCCAGCGGCAACGGACGGCTTTATGTCGGTCCTGCATCAGCCATGGCCCTGCCCTCACCCTCTATGATATGGACCTCCGTCCCGAGGGCTTGGCAAAGGCGTCCGTCGATTTCATCATGAGCGATCACCCGACCGCCACGCGCAGCCTTGCCGTCACCTTTTTTTTCACCTGCTATTTGGCGGCGGCCTATGGGCTTGGCCTCTATCTCTTTGCCGTGCTGCTGCCGGATATGCGCGGCGAACTCGGCTTCGACTATCGCGCCGTCGGGCTGATGTCGGGCGCGGCCCAGGCCGGCTATCTCGT